>Ga0265320_10000008_pt1 | contig 296209 bp, 248 predicted proteins | sample 4827metaG_FD_202087 | JGI IMG/M metagenome (GOLD analysis project Ga0265320, IMG submission 202087) | Rhizosphere microbial communities from Carex aquatilis grown in University of Washington, Seatle, WA, United States - 4-8-27 metaG | ecosystem: Host-associated > Plants > Roots > Rhizosphere...
GGGCCAGAATTTGTCTCGAGCGCGCACTGGCGGCGGCGAGTGCTTTCTCCGGGCCAATGGCACTCATGGCCACGCCTTCCACATGCACGGCGCTGACGTCCGTCATGCCCAGGAACTGGAAAACCGCCTGGAGATATGACCCGGCAAAATCGAAGGCCTTCATGGGCCCGTCCGAATACACGCCCCCGCTGGCCAGCACGAGAATGGCGCGTTTGCCCGTGAGCAGGCCTTGCGGACCGTTGGGCCCGTAAGCGAATGTCCGTCCGGCGCGCGCGATGTGGTCAATCCACGCCTTGAGCGTCGAGGGCACGCCGAAATTGTGCATGGAAACGGCGACGACAATCGTGTCGGCAGCGAGAAGTTCGTCGATCAAGGCGTCGGACAAGGCCAGGGCGGTGGCCTGTTCCGGCGCGCGCTGTGCTGGCGGAACATACAGGCCGGAGACAAAGGCCGGTCCGACGTGCGGCGGCGGATTTTTAGCCAGGTCGCGGACCACGAGCTGTGCGCCCGGATGGTGCTGCTGGATTTCGTGCACCATGGAACGGGCGGCCTGATGCGAGTAGGAATCGCTTCCGCGCGGGCTGCTTTCAATGAGTAGGATGTTTTTCATGACGGGCCTTTCGTTGGGCCAGGTTATTTTGACCACGGGTGCATCTTACCGCCGATTCCTTCACCGGCCTAATACCATGTTCCTTGCACAGTCATGCCTTTTCGGCATAATGGCCGCCGCCATGGAACTCCGGCACCTCCGCTATTTCCTCGCCGTGGGCGAAGCGTTGAGCTTCACCAAGGCGGCGGCGCACTTGCGCGTGGCGCAGCCCGCGCTGAGCCGGCAAGTGCAGGATTTGGAGGAGGAAATCGGCGTGGATTTGTTCAAGCGCAGCCCGCGCGGCGTCACCCTCACCGCCGAGGGAAAATTGTTTCTCAGCCGGTCGCGCGACCTGTTGAAACAGGCGGATGACGCCGTGGAGCAAGTTCGCGCGCTCGCCCGGGGGCATTACGGCGAGTTGCAGGTCGGCTATGCGGCTTCCCCCACGGTCGAGCTGCTGCCGCCCGCGCTGGCGGTGTTTCAGAAGGCGTTTCCCCACGTCAATGTGCGGCTTCATGATGGCTCGCGGCGCGACCTGATCGAAGGACTGCAAAGTGGCGTGTTGCAGCTCGCGCTCATGCCCAAAGCCGTGGTCGAAGGCATTGAATTTGAAACTTTGCGCGCCTATCCGTTTTGCGTGGCCTTCGCCCCGGGCCATCCTTTTGGAAAATTGAAGTCCGTGCCCCTCGAAAAAATGGCGACCGAACCGCTGGTCGGTTTTGTCCGCCGGGATTACCCGGATTATTATTCTCTGCTGAATGGCCTTTTTCGTCCCCTGGGCCTCAAGCCGCGCATCGCGGTGGAATGCGACGGCGCCAGTTCTCTGATTACCGCGGTTGCATCCGGCCGGGGCGTGGCGCTGGCCATGTCCGTTTTTAAGATCGTGAGTGGAAAGCGGCTGGCTTATCGCCCGTTGGCGGGAATAAACGAAACGATTCCGGTCGGCATCGCCCGGGCGCAGGGCGGCGATGTCACGCCTGCGGGCGAGAAGTTTTGCGAAATTTTGCGCAAGGTGTCGGCCAGGGCCGGCGGCGGGTAGTGGTACAGTTTGGCCAGATGCCTTGTTTTCGTAGCGCGGTGCTTTAGCCCGCGCTCTGGCTTTTTTGGATAATCCAAATGCGCGGGCTAAAGCGCCGCGCTACGAAAGCGGAGTCGGTGGTTTTCTAAATGTACCAGTACCCCGCGGCGGGGCCAAGGCCGCAACGTGAGCCGCGCCCTACTGCGGGTAATGGCTTTTTTGGCCCAACCGGGAAACGTATCGCTCTCGATTCTTGGCGAACCCTCAATTGCTCAAAACGCGCGACGAACTTGTTTCATTTCTCCCCTTGCACGGATGGATTTTTTTCTTAATTTCCTCGTGCCAAAGCCCAACCGCTTCACTTTTCATGAATTTCTCGCGTCGTTGGATGATATTTCTTGGCCTGTCGTTGTGGGCCGGAGCCGGCAGTCTTTTCGCCCAGGGTCTTCCGGCCGCTTATGATCTGCGCTCCGTTTTGGACGGGGGCAATACGGTGAGCTGGGTGCCCGATATTCAGGACCAGGGGTATTTTGGCGACTGCTGGACCTTCGCCTCCGCGACGGCCATGGATAGCAATCTGCTGATGAACGGCCTCTTTGGCCCGGTTCCGGCCACGCCGCCGACGATTCAGATTTCCTCGTGGGCGCTTTCCACGGGCAACGGCGTTCCGGAGTCTCTCATCGGCCCGAATTATGGCGGCGATGGGATTCACACGTGGGGAGGCTTTGAATATCAGGCGCTGGCCTATGTCACGCGCGGGCAGGGGGCCTGGGCCATCCCGAACGTCACGGGCAACAGCACTACTCAGATCACCGTGATGGGTGGAGGGCCCGTCTTTGACTCCGCGCCGGTCACTCCCGCCAATTCCTTTCCGGCGGTCTTTCAAAATTCCACCCCGGCGAATATCGCCAACCTGATTCCTCCGGCCAATCAGACGCCGGTTTTTCAGACCCGCAGCGTCACGATGTTGGATCAGGGCTTTAGCAACAACGTGCCTTTGCCGGCCCCGATCACCCCCGGAGGCAGTACTTATAATTTCAACCTGGGCGCGGCCGATCCCCAAGTCGCCGCGGTCAAACAGGCGATCACCACTTTCGGCGCGGTCGCGACCGGGATGAATGCCAATAGCTACAATTTTTTCAACTACGTGAGCAACGGCAACGGCACCTACACCGTCAATTATTTCAACCCCAGCAAGAATCCCAACACGACCGATCACGAAGTCACGATCATCGGCTGGAACGATTCCTATCAAATGACCGATCCCTCCACTAACATCACTTATACGGGGGCTTGGTTGGTGCAGAATAGCTGGGGAAAAAACCAGTGGGGCGGGACTGACCATCCTAATAACGGCACGTTCTGGGCGCCTTATGACGATGCGGCCATCGGGCGGGAGGCCGTGGCCGCTTTCCAGATGGGGTCCGTGTCGCCTTATAGCCAGACCGTGCTCCAGAACGAACTGGGGCCGCTGGGCTATGCGAACAATTTCATCGATGGCTCGGGGATTTTGGGCATGGCCCAACTCTCGGCCCGTAAAGTCGCCGGCATTCTCACCTCGACCCAGACCGGCTCCCTCGCGGCCCTGGGCCTCGCCACACAGGTCGGCGGCGTGTCGGTGCAAATATCCCTCTACTCGAATTGGATTAACGGCAGCGGCACCCTGCTGGAACAACAGACGGCGACCCTGGATGGCGTAGGATATGACTTGATCGACCTTGATACCCTGCTGCCGATCACCCTGGGCGAGCAAATTACCGTGGTGCTAGACTATGGTCAGAGCCAGGCCGCGCCCGTCGTGATTGGAGGCGATGGGTTGTCCGGTTACCTGACGGTGACCAACGGCCTTTCCTATTATTACGACGGTTCCGCCTGGCAGGACATGGCGAACCTGCCGTTCGAAGCTTTTTCGGGTTATGGTCCCGATGCCCAGGGCGGCGTCCTTTTCCTCAAGGGTATTATGGCCGTTCCGGAGCCCTCCACGACCGCTTGGCTGATTGCGGCGGGCGGGCTGTTGGCGGTCGCGGCCCGCCGCCGCCGTCGCCCGCTGAGGGCGGGCGAAAGTTAGGCTCAGATTTAAAACTCAATAACGAGCGGCGCGGTGAGGGCACCGCGCCCTACCCAACCACCAAGGCGTACTGAAGTGAGCGGGCCGCCTGTTCACTGGTAGGGCGCGCTGCCCTCAACGCGCCGCAAAAGATTGGTTTAATACACGTTGGAGACAACTCTAGCCCTGCTTTTACCAGCACCCTTGGTTCAATCACCAAGTGCAAGGGGCAAAAGGCAGCGCAGCCACCGTGCGACGAGCGCGCCTCGGTTCCTGACGATGCCTTTCGCCCATCCGCCGACACTTACTTAGTCGCGGTGGCGGCCACGGGAGCGGCGTCGGGCGCGCTGCTGGCGTCGATGGCGCCGGCGGCTTCGAGCAGGCGGCGTTCCTTGACGGTCGTGGCCTGTTTGCCGATGCGCTTGCGCAGGTAGTAGAGGCGCGCCTTCTGCGTGACGGCATCGCGCTCCACCTCGACCTTGGCGATGTTCGGCGAATGCACCGGGAACACGCGCTCCACGCCCTCGCCGTACGAAATGCGGCGGACCGTGAAGGTCTCGTGCGCGGCGCGGCCTTTGCGGGCAATGACAATGCCGCTAAAGATCTGCACGCGTTCCTTGTCGCCCTCGCGAACCTTGGTATGGACACGGACGCCGTCGCCAACTTTGAATTTGGCGCGATCCGTTTGCATTTGCGAGCGGTTGATTTCAGCGATGACAGGCTTCATGACGAAAAGTCTTTCAGTTAAACGAGGCGGTTTACGGTTGGGTCGGCGGGGGCGTGGGCGCGGGGCGGGCCAGCAGGTCGGGTCGGCGGGTGCGGGTTTTCGCGGTTTGCTGTTCGAGCCGCCATTGGGCGATGGCCTCATGGTGGCCGGACAACAAAACCTCGGGAACTCGCCGCCCACGGAACTCCACGGGCCGCGTGTATTGAGGAAAACCGAGCAAAGTGCCGTGAAAGGAGTCTTGGGTCAAGGACAATTCCTCGCCGAGCACGCCAGGAATCTGCCGGGCCACGCAATCGATTAAAACCGCCGCGGGCAGGGTGCCGTTGGTCAGCACATAATCGCCAATGGAAATTTCCCGGTGCACCAGCAAGTCGCGCACTCGCTGGTCCAGCCCTTCATAATGCCCGCTGATGAGGACGAGGTGGCTCTTCCCGGCCAGTTCGCGCGCCAGTGGGGTGGAGAGCGTTTCGCCATCCGGGCACAAGTAAATCACCGTGCAGCCGGGCGTCGATACCGCCTCGATGGCCGCGGCCATCGGCTCGGGCTTGAGCACCATGCCTGCGCCGCCGCCAAAAGGCCGGTCGTCGGTGACGTGGTGCTTGTCCGTCGCCCAATCGCGCAGATTGTGCACCCGGATTTCGAGCAGCCCCTGCTCGCGGGCGCGGCCAAGAATGCTTTCAGACAAAAATCCGTCCACCATGCCCGGAAACAGCGTCAGCAAGTCAATGGTCAGCCGCGCGCTCATGACGGGAAATTTTCCTAAAATTCCAGGCGGAAACGTGAAGTGCGAACCTCCGGGGCGCGGGCTAAAGCACCGCGCTGCGAAAACCAAGGCAAAATCTCCACCTCTCCGAGCGGGCCCGATGATCTACGCCTGAGCGACCGGGGCAGCGGCTTCCGTGACCACGGCGGCGGGCGGCGGATCCTTGCGGGCCAGCTTGATCATTGACCAGGCGGTGTCCGACGGCTTGGCGCCGATCTTGAGCCAGTAGTCAATGCGCGGCAAATTCATCTTGTACGGCGAATCCTTGCCACCGGGGCGCGGATTGTAGGTGCCGAGGATCTCGACAAACCGGCCATCTCGGCGCGCGGCTTTTTCACAGACGACGAGGCGGAAGAACGGCTGCCCTTTGGCGCCGTGGCGTTGCATGCGGATGGTCAGGGCCATGAGAAAAGGAGTGAGGCGCCGGGTTCGACGCAGTGGGAAAACGGGTAAAAAAAGCGGGTTGGAGGCCGGCTGTCAACGTTTTTAGCAAAACCAGGCCAAAGGATGTTCGTGCGCTACCGGCCTAGCTCAGCGGAAACAACCATGCTCAAGTCCGGCGCAATCGTTGTCTTGGTACTACCTCGGCGTGGTGTAAACGTTGTAAGGGTGTGGTGTAGGCATTGTACAGGCGTGGTTAAGGCGTGGTTAAGGCGTGGTTAAGGCGTGGTGTTCGGGGGACCCCATTCGCAGTTGGGCGAAAGTCGACTTTTATCCTTGCTGCCGGCCGGCGGACGGGTAATGTCAACCCTTCCTCTGCGTCCAGTCGGGCGAGCTGGCCAACCTCGGGTTGGCGGGCGGGCCGGGCGGGGCGTGATAGTGGTCGGATAGAAGGTATTTCGGGCTGTAGCGTAGCCTGGTAGCGCGCTTGCATGGGGTGCAAGAGGTCGAGAGTTCGAATCTCTCCAGCCCGACCATTTTTCAGGCCGCAAATGACCATGCGGGAATATTACCCGCATGTGCCGGTGATCCTGATGGATAGTTGGGCCCGTTTTTCAGAATGCCGCCACGTTCGATGTCATCCCTTTGGCATGTAGCGCGAGTCGTCCAGGGTTGGATTTGAATCCACGGGAGGGTAGTGGGCGGTCTGTACGGATTGGCGCGCGTCAATAATCGTTTGCAAAAGTCTGTGGAAATACTCCGGCTTGGGCAGGAAATGGATGGGGAACACCGTTCCGCCTGTGCCGATGACGGCGACAGTGCCGTAGCCTACCAAACGCCCGAGTAAAGGCTCCCGCAGGGTCAGCGTCTCGATTTTTGAAAGGAGGATTTCGGTGCTGCTCAAGGACAGCCAGCCGGTGCGAAACTTGAGGCGTTGATCGGTTAGTACGATCTCCGATTTCAAATATGTCGGCAGCACCAACAAAAACAAGGCCGTTCCGACAGCCAGGACGGGGATAAAAAATATCAGCCACGGAAAATGAATCTCCGGGGGATGGGGTATCGCCCGAAGAAATTGGCTAATCAACGCTGTGGTGCACAAGAGGCCCAAAATGGGCGTCAACATGAAAATCGCGGGTGTCAGCAAAATACCCGGATGAAGTTTGCATTGATAAATCGTGTGTTCGGCGGGACGCTGGTGCACGACCAAGTAATAACGCCGTTAAGGGTGAATTGTCCAGCAGAACCAGCGGAAAAGGAGCGAATGCTCCCACGGCCAGTTGGCAAATCCTCAGGCCCGCTGGCAATTTGCTTTCAGCCACGCGGCGAACTGGGATTCGTTGATGGTGCCGGTCGTGAGGGCGAGCGTTTGCCGCATGGCATCTGTTTCGGTGGCGTTAAAGCGCTGGCCGTTGAGCTCGAGAAACAGAATGGCGGTGGTGAAGGCTGTGCGCTTGTTGCCGTCCAGAAACGGATGATTGCGCGTCAGGCCAAACGCATAGCTTTAACGCCAAAATAATGAAAAATGTTGTAACGCATAAAATGGTAACTGAAATGCCGCCGGGCTCAAAGCCCATTTCGCCTTTGCACTGAACGGGGTCTTCACGCTCGGGTGGTGAATAGGTCAGGCCTTAAATTACGTTTCAAAATGGAAAATTTATTTTGGAGAGGGACGGAGGCGCTCTGTTTGGGGCGGAGATTTACCGCCCTTGTTTCAGAATCAAATCGGCCGCAGCGCGGCCGGTGAGATAGGCGCCCTGGGCATTGCTGGGGAAGACGCTCGTGGTGCTGTCGCCCGCGAAAAACAGGCTGTTGCCGACCGGCTTGAAGAGATTCTCAAAATCGATGGCCGAGGCCCCGATGCCTGCGCCGGGGAAAGTGCCGCGCGCGAACGGATCATATATCCAGCCGGAGCGAATATGCGCGACGGGGTCGGGAATGTTTCGGCCAAAGGTCTCGCGCAGGGCGTCCATCGCGTGCTGGACCATTTCCGCCTCGGGCAGCGCTTCCATCTCGCGGGCGAAGGTCGAATTGATGAAGCCCATGATGATGTGCTTTTTCAGGTAGTGGCCGATGTTGAGCCAGTTGACCCACGGTTGGTCCGCGCTCGAAATGCGGAAAATCCAAGTCGGGTCCGGGTCCCAGAACGTGCGGGGAAACATCAAATAGAGCTTGGTGGTGCCGCCGAAATTCAAGCGCTGAATCGCGGTGAGTTTCGCGTTCGGCAAGCCGGGGCTGAATTCCACCTGGCCGGTCTTGAGCACGCCTAGCGGCAGCGTGCAAATGACGCGCTTGGCGTGAAACACTCCGCGATTGGTGGAGACCGTTACCCGGCGGTTTCCGTATTCGATTTTGCGCACAATGGTGCGCAGGCGCACGTCGGTGCCGCGGGCCAGCGCGGCGACCAGTTGATCGAAGCCATGCGGGAAAATCCGGTCATCCACCCCGACAAAATTGGCGTCCAGGCCATAATTATAAAGCGAGATTTTGCTCATCGGCACGCCGGCACCCAGCAGCACGGTGGTATTGGTCGGCGCACTGAGCAGCTCCAGCTGTTCGGGTGTGAACGGCGGATTCTCATTCGCGTAAACGTAATCGAAGCCCGATTGCAGGGAGGCATCCGGCAGGCCCGCTTGCTGGCGGGCGAGGGCATACTCCCGGATCTTGGCCACCACACCCCCGTAGGTCAGGGCCAGCTCGGCCGCTTGGGTGACGGAGAGGCGCGGTCCGCTCGCTTGACGAAAAATGGAATTCGCATAAGGGGTATCAACGGTTTGGAGGCCGTATTTAACCGTCAAGGGCAGGAGGGCGTTGTCGTGGGCGTCGTGCAGCCAGCTCGCGCCGACATCCACCGGCGGTCCCGGCCACTGGCGCTGGGTGTGAATACGCCCGCCAATGCGGTTGCGCGCCTCCAGCACGACCACGCCGCGCCCGCCCTCGCGCAAACGCTGCGCCGCCGCGATGCCGGCCAGGCCCGCGCCGATGACAATCACATCGAGGGCGGCGGATTCCGCGCCCTTGGCGTCGGTGAGGATGGCCGGGGCGAGAGTTGCCGCCGCGCCGAATTTCGAAAGCTGTTGGAGAAAGCGGCGCCGGCCCAAAACTGGCGCAGGCTTCGAAAAGGAGGAAAGACTGCCCTCCGAAAAAACCGGCTTCGATGGGTCATTCATGGCAGGAGCAATTTCTTCGCTCGCTAGGCGACGCATCCCGTAAGAGCGGTACGGGCAATGATTATTTCCCAGCGTATTTCACGCCAAGCTCTTTCCCAAAGGTAAAGCCCCTACGCCCCTGGTTTCCGTCGGCGATCAGACCTGCCTGCCGCGCTCAATACGCTCGGCCGGGCTTGTTTTCGTAGAACTTGATATAAGAGCGGTTGAGGATGGCGAGGCCGCCGGGGGTGGGGTAGTTGCCCGTAAAATACCAGTCGCCGGGGTTGCCGGGGATGGCGCGGTGCAAGTCCTCGATTTTTTGAAAAATGATTTGAATGTCGCCGGACCAAAAATCGAGGTTGGGCCGGGCCAGGTCGGAAATTTTGGCGGAAATCTCCTCAGGCTTGAAGGAGTCGTAAATGCGGCGCACGTAGTTGCGCAGGTTGGTCGTGGGCTGGTCGAGCTGGCGCACGCAATCCTGGTACACCTCGCGCAGCAGATCGCTCATGCCGCGATCCTTGCACAGGGCCACCGCGGCTTGAAACGCGATGAATTTGCCGAGCTCGGACATGTCGATGCCGTAGCAATCGGGATAGCGGATTTGCGGCGCGGTCGAGGCGATGAGGATGCGCTTGGGGCGGGTGCGGGCGAGGATGCGGAGAATGGATTGCTTGAGCGTGGTGCCGCGCACGATGGAATCGTCCACGCACACGAGATTGTCCGTGGGCTGGACGACGCCGTAGGTGATGTCGTACACGTGCGAGGCCAGTTGCAGGCGGCTGTGCTCCTGCGAGATGAAGGTGCGCAGCTTGATGTCCTTGTGCGCGATTTTTTCCCCGCGCGGCCAGTTGGCCATGATGAGCTCGTCGAGCAGCGCCGGATCGAGCCGCCCCGCCTGCTGCGCGGCCATGATGGCGTCTTTCACGTCCTGGCGGCGGCGGCGGCGCAACTCATCCATCAACCCGTAGTAGGCGGTTTCGGCCGTGTTTGGGATGTAGGAGAAAATGGTGTTGTGCAGGTCGTTGTTGATGGCGCCGAGGATGCTGTCGACGAGGCGCGCGCCGAGGGCCTTGCGCTCGCGATAGATGTCGGCGTCGTTGCCGCGCGAAAAATAAATGCGTTCGAAGGAACAGCCGGCGCGGCGGCGGGCGGGCTCGATGAACGGCTCGTGGCGGATGCGCCCGTCGGCCTTCACCACCAGCGCGTGGCCGGGGGCAATTTCGCGCACGGCTTCGTCGTCGGCGTCGAAAATGGTTTCGAGGGCCACGCGTTCGCTGGCGACGGCGACGATTTCATCCGTCTGCAAATAAAAGCCAGGGCGGATGCCGTGCGGGTCGCGCATGACGAAGCAGTCGCCGTTGCCGATGAGGCCCGCGATGGTGTAGCCGCCGTCCCACAACTTGGCCGCCGAGCGCAGGATGGCGATGGGATCGAGCTGTTCCGAAATCAGGCCGGGAATTTCCGCGCCCGGGATGCCGCGGTCGCGCATTTCGCGGTAAAGCCGCGTGTGCTCCTCGTCGAGGTGAAAGCCGAGTTCTTCGAGGACAGTTTGCGTGTCGGTGTCGAAAATCGGGTGCGAGCCGCGGGCGATGAGGTGCTGGTTGAGTTCCTCGGTGTTGGTCAGGTTGAAATTGCCGCAGACCATCAGGTTGCGGGTGGCCCAACTGCTCTTGCGGAAATACGGGTGGCAGGCGGTCTTGTCATACGAGCCCGAGGTGCCGTAGCGCAGGTGCCCGAGTAGAACTTCGCCGCCGAAATCAAAATGCTCCTTGACCGTGCGCGGAAACTCCGGGTGCACGAGGCCCGCGCGCATCAACTGGCCGTATTGTTTTAACAGGCGCGAAAAAATGACGGTGAGGGCGTCGGAGCGGATGTCGCGTTCACGAAACATGAACGCCTGGCCCGGCGGCATGTCGAGCTTCACACAGCCGATGCCCGCGCCGTCCTGCCCGCGGTTGTGCTGCTTTTCCATGAGCAGGAAAAGCTGGTTGAAGCCGTAGAGGGGCGTTTTGTACTTCTGCTCGTAGTACGAGAGCGGGTGCAGCAGCCGAACCATGGCGACGCCGCAGTGGTGATGAATCGGGTCGCTCATGAAGGGGAGGAAGCTTACCGCAAAGACGCCAAGAACGCAAAGAAAGAAGAGAAATGCAAAGCTGGTGCGGAGTTTTCGATTTTATTAATTACCGCGCTTGGCGCTCTTGGCGCCTTTGCGGTAAATTAAGTTCACACCTTCGCCATGGCTTTCGGGATGGCGTCGGTCCACGCTTCGCGGAGTTTGCCCACCGGCCAGGCGAGCGTGAAATTCGCGGCGTCGCGATGGTTGGCGGGGACGACCACTTTGAGGATGGCTTCGCCTTGGGCGTCACCGAGCAGGTGCGCCGGCACGCCGGCGGCGGACGCCGCCGCGAGCACCACCCGGGAGGCGTTCGCCTTCACCGCAATTAAAATGCGGCCCTGGCTTTCGCCGAAGAGCAGGGCGTCGAGGCGAATGCCGTCGGCGCCGCCCGCGGGTCCGGCGGCCAGGAGGCTGAGGTCGGCGCCGAAAGTTTTGTGCGGGGCGAAAAGCATTTCGCTGAGGGCGACGAGCAGTCCGCCCTCCGAAAGGTCGTGCGCGGCGGCCACGCGGCCTGCGCGAATCTGCGCGCGCACGAAGTTCTGCAGCTTTTTCTCCGCTTCCAAATCGAGCGCCGGGGCGTCGCCGGACTTGAGGCCATGGCGCAGGCGCAGGAAATACGAGCCGCCCAATTCGTGCGGAAAGCCGCCGAGCAGGATGAAGCTTTCCTCGCCGGTCTTAAGCGTCGGCGTGGTGACATCCTGCGGCCGGTCCACAATACCCGCGATGGAAACCGTGGGCGTCGGGTCAATCGGCCCGGTCGGACTTTCATTGTAAAGGGACACATTGCCGCCGACAACGGGCACATCAAAGGCACGGCAGGCTTCGGCCAGCCCGAGAATCGCTTCGCGCAGAAAATAAAAACTCTCGGGTTTGTATGGATTGCCGAAGTTGAGATTGTTCGTCATCCCGAGCGGTCGCGCGCCGGAGCAAACGAGGTTGCGCAGGCACTCGACCACGGCGATCTGGCCGCCCCGGCGCGGATTGAGGCGGACGAAGATATTGTTGCAGTCGTTGGCGATGGCCAGCAACCGCTCGCGGCCCGCGCCGAGGCGCAGGCGCACGATGGCGGCGTCGGCGCCCGGCAAAATGGCCGTGCCCGCTTGCACCATGTGGTCGTACTGCCGCCAGACCCAGCGCTTTTCCGCAATGGTCGGATGCGACAAAAGTTGCAGGAGCGAATCGCGAATGCCGGTGGGATCGAGGTCTTTGAGGCCGGCGGCGGCGGGTGTCCACTCGCGGTTGGCGGCCATTTCAGCGGGCTCGCGGGCTTCGCGGTCGTAGAGCGGGGCTTCGTCAGCGAGGGCCTTGGCCGGAATGCGCACCACCGGGATGCCGTGATGCGTCACGAGCATGTTGTGGCCGTCGGTCACTTCGCCGATGCGCGCGGCATGCAGGTCCCATTTCTTGAAGATCGTCTCGAGCTCGGATTCGCGGCCCTTGGTGACGATGACCAGCATCCGCTCCTGGCTCTCCGAGAGGAGGATTTCATACGAATTCATCCCCGTTTCGCGCTGCGGAACGCGGTCGAGCTCGATGTGGATGCCGCTGTCACCACGCGACGCCGTTTCGCAGGTCGAGCACGTCAAGCCCGCGGCGCCCATGTCCTGAATGCCGATGACGAGGCCCGGCACGGCCATCATCTCGAGGCAGGCCTCGAGCAAAAGTTTTTCCATGAACGGGTCGCCCTTTTGCACCGCCGGGCGGTCCGCCGCGCTGGCTTCGGACAATTCCCGCGACGCGAAACTCGCTCCGCCCAAGCCGTCGCGCCCCGTGGCCGCGCCGACGTAGTACACCGGGTTGCCCGCGCCGCGCGCCACCCCGCGCTTGATCTGGTCATGCTTCAAGGTGCCCAGGCAGAGCGCATTGACGAGCGGGTTGCCCTCGTAGCACGGATCAAAATAAATATCGCCGCCGACATTCGGCACGCCGATGCAGTTGCCGTAATGCGAAATGCCCGAGACCACGCCGCGGAACAACCGCCGCGCCGCGGGCGAGGTCAGTTCGCCGAATCGCAGCGAGTTGGTCAGCAGCACGGGCCGCGCGCCCATGGTGAAAATATCGCGGATGATGCCGCCCACGCCGGTGGCCGCGCCTTCAAACGGCTCGACCGCGCTCGGGTGGTTGTGCGATTCGATTTTAAAACAGATGCCCCAGCCGTCGCCGATGTCGATGATGCCCGCGTTTTCCTCGCCGGCCTTGACCAGCACCTGGCCCGGTGCGGCGGGATCGGCCTTCGCGGTCGGAAAGCCGCGCAGCAATTTGCGGGAATTTTTGTACGAGCAGTGCTCCGACCACATCACGGAAAAAACGCCCAGCTCAGTGAGGTTCGGGTCGCGTCCCAGCAGTTGGCGCACGCGCTCGTATTCCTCGGGCAGCAAATTGTGGCGGGCGATCAGCTCCGGAGTGATCGGGACGTTGAGCAACGGATCCGGGTTGGGCGGCAACGGCTCGGCGGCGAGAGATAGGGCGGGCGCGGGTTCGGCGGTGGCGGACATGGAGGAAGGTGGATAGGAAAGGCGTTTTTACAAGGAAAGCAAACGACTAGCGCGCGCCGGCGATTTCCGCCTCGACGAGCCGGCTGGAGAGGAACGCGCGCAGGACGGCGATGCCGTCGACGCTCGGGTGGTGGGTTTCGACCGCTCGCTCGGGGTGCGGCATCATGCCGAAGACGTTGCCCGCCTCGTTGCGAATGCCCGCGATGTTGGCGTACGCGCCGTTCGGATTGCCGGCGGCGTTCACATGCCCGGCGGCGTCCGCGTAGCGAAAAAGAATCTGCCGGTTCGTCACGAGCTGGTCGTAGCCGGCCTCGTCGATGCGGTAGTTGCCTTCGCCGTGCGCGATGGGGATGCGCAAGCGCGCGCCGAGACGCGAACGGTTGAACTGCTCGGTGGATTCCTCGACGTGCAAGGTCTGCGTGATGCAGCGGAACTCGAGGCATTCGTTGCGCACGAGCGCGCCGGGCAGCAGGCCCGCCTCGCACAGAATCTGGAAACCGTTGCAAATGCCGAACACCAAACCGCCCTTCGCGGCGAATTCCTTGACGGCTTGCATCACCGGCGAAAAGCGCGCGATGGCGCCGCAGCGCAGGTAGTCGCCGTACGAAAAGCCGCCCGGCAGCACGACTGCCGTGGCGTCGCCCAGGGAGGCTTCCTTGTGCCACACGAATTGCGCGGGCACCTTCAGGATGGTGTCGAGCGCGTAGAGCGCGTCAAAATCGCAATTGGAGCCGGGAAACTGGATGATGGCGACGGGCATGGGTGAAAGAAAGTGTTTTGGTGTTCTAGTGCTTGGTGCTTAGTTGCGGAATTCAAAATTGAAAATTCAAAAAGCGGAGGGATGCAGGTGGAGGGACGCAGATGGTGAAATGTGGGTCGAGGGACGCAGGTGGAGCGGAAGACGAAAAAAATTTGGCGGGCTGGGTTTAGCGGTTGGCGCAGACGCAAGGCAGGCGGAAGAACCCGCGATTTAACCATGTCTCGGGCCGGTGTCGAGTGTTTGGTTGCGGTTTAGGCAAGCGGTCGAAGGGTTTGCGCTGGACAAGGTTTTCGGGTCGGGGCACCGTTAATTGATGTTGCGTGATTGGGAAAAGACGGCTCACCGCGAATACGGAAGAGCGAAGCCATGATTCCCTTTCGTCGCCGTGCCCTTCTTTTAGCCTTCGCCTGGGGGGTTAGCTTTCGTGACGATCGTAGCTACTACCACGCCGGACCATGGGTTACTTTCAGAAGGATGGCTGTACTCATGGCTGTGGCTACTGGCCTATTTCCCGGCGGGCTTATTTATGGTATTTGCGTTTCTGCACGTGGGAATTAATCCCCTTGGCGTCTTAATAGCCGGCTGGTTAATTTATGCAGGGTTGGTTATTGGGGCTTTACGGGCCAAGGAGAAAGCCCGGTTTTACATTTTTTACTCAATCATTGCCGTACTGTTGCTAACCAATGTAGCTGGGTGTCATTGGGCTCTGCATTTAAATTTTGATTAGGTGGATTGGAATTGGCCCAAAGATTGAGTCCGGTTTCAGCTCACCCGCCCATCACGGGCAGCCAGAAGCGGAAGGTGGCGCCGGTGCCGGCGGGGGTTTCCACCAGTTCGATGTCGCCGCGGTGGTCGCGCAGGATGCGTTTCGAGATGGAGAGCCCGAGACCCGAGCCGTCCTTGCGCGCGGTGAGGAACGACTCAAAGATGCGCGCGCGCACTTCCGCCGGCACGCCGGGCCCGTTGTCGCGCACCGTCACGACCGCGCTGCGGCCGGATTCTCCGGCTTCGTCGTGCAGTTCAATCGCGAGCGTGCCGCCGCCGGGCATCGCCTGCACGGCGTTGAGCACGAGGTTGAGCACGACTTGCTGAAGCTGCCCCTTGTTCACGTCCACCATCAGCGGCGTGGACGGCGCGCGGAAAGTGACCGCAATTTTGCTTTGCTCCAGTTTGAGGCGCATGAGACGCAGGGTGTCTTCCACGAGCACGCCGAGGCTCCAGCGCGCCTGCAACGCCGCGCCGCCTTTGGAAAAATTCAGCACGCGTTCGACAATTTCGCCGAGCGAATCGATTTTTTCCCGAATGACATCGAGGTCCTGCGCGCGGGCGTCACCGGCGGGAAAATGCAGGTCGAGCGTGCCGAGCAGGAGGGTGATGACGGTCAGCGGATTGCGGATCTCGTGGGCGATTTCGGCGGCGAGCAGCCCGAGGGTCGTCAGGCGCTCGTTTTTACGCAACGTCTCCTCGGACGCGAACACGCGCGCGTACAATTCCGTGTTTTGCACGGCGACGGCGCAGAGGTTGGCGAGGGTGGAAAAAATCCGGCGCTCGTCGTTGTTGAAACGGTGATGGCGCGCCGTGTACACGTTGAGCGAGCCGATGGCGCGGTCGCCCACCAGAATCGGCGTGCAGAGGAGGGAGACCAGGTCGTCGCTCGAATTCAGGTGGGCGAAGTGGTATTCCTCACTGCGCGAAAGGTTGAAAATCTCGACCTGCTTTTTGTGGCGGATGGCCGAGCCGATGGCGCTGTCGGTCAGCGCCAGGTTTTCGGTGTACTCGATGGGCTGGCCGTCGTGGCCGGCGAGGGCGTGCAGGCGCAGGGTGCGCCCGTCGGGGTTGAGCAGGAAAAGCGCGCATAACCGGCATGGCATCAACACGAGCGCCTGCCGCGCGGCCGTTTCCAGCACCGCCTGCAATTCCAGTTTCGACACCAGCGACTGGCCCGTGGTGATGAGTGACTCGAGCTGGCGCGCCTTCATGCGCAATTGATTGATGAGCCACAGGCGGCTGACGACCTTGATGGCCTCGTTCGTTAACAGCGTGAGGATTTTTAACTCGGTTTCGCCAAAGGCCGCCTCTTGTTCGCTGTCCACATTGACGACACCGACCACCATGCCCTCGACGGTCATCGGCACGGCCATCTCGGAGCGGATGGAATCCTTGAGACTGAAGTAACGCGGGTCCTTGCGCACATCGGCCACCACGAGCGGCTGGCCGTGCAAGGCCACCCAGCCGGTCACGCCGTGGCCGAGCGGCAGCTCCAGTCCGCGCGAATCCTCCGGCAGTCCGCGAAAAACCTCGATTTGCAGGCGCTGGGTGTCGGGATTGACCAGCGCGATGGAGGCGCTGGTGGTCGGCAGCACGCGCATCACCTCATCCAAAATCAGGCGTAACGCCTCGTGCGGATCCTCGGTGTCGCTGACGAGGCGCGAGATGTGGTAAAGGGCGTCGAGGACGGGCTGGGAATTGTCGGGCACGGCGAAAAGGCAGAGTTTTTTCGACAGAATTAACAGAATTAGCAGAATAACCTCTCCTGATTTGTGCTCATTTTTGAAATTCTGTTAATTCTGTCGAAAAATCTTTAGCTCAAAATGGGCGGCAAATTCGTCTCAGCGGCAATTTCGCGAGCCAGGCTCAGGTAGCGCCAAATGACCCAGATTTGCGAGAGCAGGAGCAGTGCACCGACGCCGTAAACCGTGAGGCCCTTGGCTACCACCATCGAGTGATTGATGACTTCCTGCGTGAGGTCGAGGCCGAAGGAGTGGTAAAGTTGCTGGTATTTTGCGACCGTCGGCGGGTCGATCAACTTGGTGAGTTCGCCGGTGGGGATGCGCTCAAGCCAGGCGAGATTCCAGAGCAGGCCGAACGTGCCCGCCACCTCGTTGCCCGCCAGGACCCGCGCCCATTTCGGGTCGCCGGTCTTTTTTAATTTGTGCGCCCACACCAATTCCAAAACGCCGATGATGGTAAATACCACGCTGGTTTGCAGCACCAACTGGTAAAGCGAACCGGGCGGCACGCCGGACAAAAAGTACAGCGCCAGTACTGTAACTACGTAACTCCAGCCCATGACATACGCCAGCCGCAGGGCGCGCTTGACCGGCGGCCGGGGTGGCAGCGGGTTGGGTGAGGGGACGGCGGGCGGCATTGCCAAAGGGTGGGCCTCCAGCTATATCCGGGCTGTTTTGCAGAGCAACCCCATACACGCCCTCGTCATCAGCGCCAGCCTCGGCGCGCTCATCGGCCTCGTGCGCCAATGGGAGTATGAGAAAAAACATCCGGGCGCGGAGGCGCCCGCCGGGTTGCGCACGTTTACGGCGTGGGCATTGCTGGGCTGCGGGGCCGGGCTGTTGGAAATGGCCGGGGCCGCGTGGGTGTTCTCGGTGGGGCTGGCGGTTTTTACGCTCGTGCTCGGCGCCATTCACCTGCGCAACCAGCCGAAAATGCAGGTCGGGCTTACGACCTTTTCCGTCGGCGTGCTGACGTATGTCGCGGGCGGGCTGGCGTCGTATGGCAAATTCGTCGCCGCAGCGTCATTGAGCGTGGGCGCGATGCTTATTCTTGGCTCGAAGGAATGGTCGCACGCGTGGACGAAGAAAATGACGGCGGAGGATTTGCGCTACCTGCTCCAGTTCGCGGCCTTCACGGGCTTGGTGCTGCCGCTGGTGCCGGACGAAAGCATCGGCCCCTACCAGGCCTTCAATCCCCACACCATCTGGCTCATGGTCGTGCTGGTGGCGGGCCTCGGTTTTGCGGGCTATGTGGCGGTGCGCTGGCTCGGTGCGCGTGCGGGAATTTTGCTCACGGGACTCGCGGGCGGGCTGGCATCGAGCACCGTGACGACGATGGCCTTTGGCCGCCAAAGCCTGAAATCTCCGTCGCTTTCGGCGAGCCTCGCCGTCGGCGCCGTGCTGGCGTCGGTGGTGATGGCGCCGCGCGGGCTCATCATGGTCGCCGTGATCAACCCCGATGTCGCGCTGCCGTTGTTAATTCCTTTTGGACTGATGAGCTTGCCCGGGTTGTTGTGGGTGGCGTGGGGCATCGTGCGGCACCACACGCACCACCGCAGCAAACACGAAGTCGATCCGCCCGCGCTGGGCAACCCGCTCAGCCCCGCGATGGCGCTGAAATTCGGGCTGCTCTATGCGGTCATCGCCTTCATCGTGAAAGTGGCGGCGCAAAAATTGCCGTCGGAATGGTTGTACGGCGTCAGTTTCGTGTCGGGGTTGACGGACATCAACGCCATCACGGTCAGTTCGGCGCAAGCGGCCAGCGCGAAAGCGCTGGACCCTTTGGCCCCACTGGTGGCGGCGCGCTGCGTGCTCCTCGGCTCGCTGGCGAATACCGGGCTGAAAGCCGTGCTAGCCGGCACCTATGGCTCACCCGTCTATATGAGAACAACGGCCTCCGTGCTCGCCGCCAGCGCCGCGCTCGGCGCGCTGGGCTGGTGGTGGATGGGGTAGCAAGGGCAAGTGCTCCAGTGCTTGGTGTTCTCGTACATAGTTGATGGTCGGATGGAGTAGGCCGCTGCTAAGCACCCGTTTCAGCTTGCGGGTTGTGGATGGGAATAAAAAGCGGTCTTTGCTTCGCGTGTTTTCGGGTTCTTTTCGAGTCAAAGGCTGGCTCAAGCTGAAGTTCAAGCATCAGCATTCATCAATCAGCCTTCCGCAGCTTGGTGGGGTAAGGCCCCATGGACGGGGGAAGGGCGCAGTGGTATGGTGCGTCCATGAATCTCATCGTCCTACTTATCATTCTTCTCCTCTTGTTTGGCGGCGGCGGCTTTTATCTTGGCGGTCCGGCCATCGGCGGCGGTGGCCTCGGCCTCGTGCTCGTCATCTGCCTCATCATCTTTATGATGGGCGGATTCCGCGGTCGCGGAAACTAGACGGCGCGCCGTTCGGTTGCTGCTGAAGCATTGCGCGCAGGTGCCCACGCCAGGGTCCAAAGCCGATCCGGCCGGACTCGACGTTCGCAACGGTGCCTGGCCTTTACTTTTTAGCGCCCAGAGCTTACGGCTTGGCCGCAGGTGTCGCGGTCGCTTTCGCGGGCACGGGCGTGAGTTGCCCGATGGGTTTGTCGCCGACCGCGAAGTCGTCGTAATAAACGTTAATTTCCTGGGTGATCGCAGGGGCCTGGGCGAAGGTGCGGTAGCCGAGGTCGAATTCGGAGAAACCGCCGACGAGGCCGGTGTCCGTGTCGTTCATCGTGAAGGTTTGATTAACGGCGAGCTGGCCGTCCACCCAGAGGACGATGCGATCCGGCTTGTCCGTGAATTCCCACTCGAGGCAGAACCAGCGGTTCAGGGGAATGGAGCCTTCGAAGGCGACTTTTTCGCCGCGGCCGGTTTCGCCCGCGACCTGGCGCTGCACGGAGGGTTGAAACATGCCGGTGTAGCCGCCGACTTCGAGCCAGTTGGCGGCGGGCCAGCCGGCCGTGCCACCGATCAGGAAGACGCTGTGCGGCGCCGGCAGAAAATTGATATACATGTACACGCGACCGTAGAAATGTTCGCGGAGCGATTCCGGCAGCGTGGTGGCCAGGAAGGCATAACCGCGGCCGGCGGGGTAGCGAATCAGGAGCGCGTTTTTCCCGTGGGCGACGTTGTCCTGGACGATGGTGGCGGTGGCGTTGCCGTTGAGCTTGGTCAGCCACATTTTCGGGTTGATGGCGCCGGATTCAAAATCGTCCGTGAAAAGGGGCGCGCCATTGGCAGGCCGGGGCCAGGCCGCGGGCGGGCCGACGACGGGCGCGGGATTGATGGGCGCGGCTCGCGGAGTGGCGGCGGGCGCGGTGCCAGCGGCGGGAGTGCCGGCCGCAGGTGCGGTGGCGGCGGGCGGCGTGGCAGTTTGAGCAGAGCTCGTGGCGGCCAGGGCCAAACCGAAGAGGAGAGCGAAGGGGCGGAGAGAGTGGGGGTAGTTCACGCCGAAAAAATAGCTCATGGCCCGCCCAGCGCAAGCGAGATTAATACCGGCAGAAAGTCACGCCGACCGCGCGCGTATTTTGCCCACCCGACTAATTAACCGTCAGTTTGGCGACCGCGCTTGTGGTGTTGCCGACGATATTGGACACGACGACGCGGTATTTTCCGGCACTGGCTTTGATCACATTCTTCAAGGTCAACGACGCCGAGGTCGCGCCGGAGATTTTGGCGCCGTTCTTAAGTGAGACATTGTCTTTCTTCCAGACATAGGCGAGCGGTGCGGTGCTGGTGGCCTTGACGGTAAACTTTACGGTGGCGCCTTTTTTGGCGGCGAGGCCGGCGGGCTGGGCGGTGATTTTCGGGACCGCTGGCTTCAGGAGGGGAGTGAGGATAAAGCCGTGGTACACGCCCTGCGGATTCTTGCCGTAGCCCGCGATTTGCCCGGCATCGTTGATGGCAGTGGCGCGCTCGAGCGTCCAGCCGGCGCCGCCCGCGATGCCCAGTTTATTCAGGTCGGTCATTACGCCGCTGGCATAGCGCATCGCGTGCTCGGTCTCCGCCACGGGAATCGTGCTGCCCCCGACGATGACACCCGCGGTGTTGATGCCATAACCGCCGCTGTAATTGCCGCCGATGGTGCCGAGGTTGTGCATCGTGCCATCGTAGAGAAAGGCCGTTTGCAGGCTGGGGTCGGCATTCGTGCTGTCGCCCACGACATGCCCGGCAGAATTCATCGCATAAGCGACGCCATAATCGCCGCCCAAGGTGCCGAGGTTGGTCAAATTACCATTCGAATAAAGCCACGGCTGCGTGTGGCCGTTCATCGACAGCGTAAAGCCCGCGATTTGACCCGAAACATTGACCGCCTGGGCGTAAGTTTGCGAACCGCCGAGGTTGCCGAGGCCCGTCATGGTTCCGGACGCATAATAAAAAGCCACCCAAACCGTGTCCCCCATTTCCTGGCTGGCGCCGACAATTTCACCGGAGTTATTGAGGCCGCGCACATCGGTAAAATTACCGCCCAGCGAACCGAGGTCGTGCATGGTGCCGTTGTAAAAGAATCCGTGTTCGGTGCCGTCCTGACCAGTGGGGCTGGAGTAGCCGGCTACGACGCCGGAATCGTTGATGCCCTGGGCGACACTGCTCGCGCCGCCGAGCGTGCCCAAATCGTGCATTTTACCGTCGTAGAGAAAGGCGTGCACGTTGCCGCTGACGGTATAGCTGTAGCCCACGGCCTGGCCGGAGGCATTCATGGCGTTGACCCAACTTTGGTTTCCGCCGAGCGTGCCGACATCCGTGAGGATGTAGTAGGACTGGGCGCGCAGCCCGGTCGAACCGAGGCCGCCGAGGGTGAGAGCGAGGAGAGCGAGCAGCTTTGATGGAAATTGCATGAGCGTAAGAGGCTCAAATAACCTCAATGAATTCTTCCTGCAACCCCAAAGCCGCGGCCCTTTTGCCGCCGGCCCAAAAAGAACGGACGGTCTTCAGAGCCTCCGCAGGCTCCAAAGACCGTCCGGTAAAGGTCCTCGTTCGACGAGGCCACGGGCGCCTTACTTCGTCGGCACGGTGGCGATCGTCTGCAGGATGCGGCTGGCAATCTTATACGGGTCGCCCTGCGAATTCGGGCGGCGATCCTCGAGATAGCCTTTGTAGCCGTTGTTGACGAAGCTGTGCGGGACGCGGATGGACGCGCCACGGTTGGCGATGCCATAGTTGAACTTGTCGATGGACTGCGTCTCGTGCAGGCCGGTCAGGCGCAGGTGATTGTCCGGGCCATAGACGGCGATGTGCTCGTTCTTGTACTTGTCGAACGCCGCCATGAGGGCCTCGAAGTACGGCTTGCCGCCGACATCGCGCATGAACGTGGTGGAGAAGTTGGAGTGCATGCCGGAACCGTTCCAGTCCACATCTTTGCCGAGGGGCTTGCAATGCCAGTTGACATCGACGCCATACGGCTCGCACACGCGCATGAGGATGTAGCGGGCCATCCACATCTGGTCGGCGGCGGTCTTGGAACCTTTGCCGAAGATTTGGAATTCCCACTGGCCCTTGGCCACTTCGGAATTGATGCCCTCGTGGTTGATGCCGGCGGTCAGACACAAGTCGAGGTGCTTCTCCACGATTTCGCGGGCGATGCAGCCTACATTCTTATAGCCGACGCCGGTGTAATATTCACCCTGCGGGGGCGGGAAGCCGCCGCCGGGCGGGAAGCCGAGGGGCGCGCCGTCTTTGTAAAGGAAGTATTCCTGCTCGAAACCGAACCAGGCGCCCGGGTCGTCCAAAATGCCGGCGCGGGTGTTGCTCGGGTGCGGCGTCTTGCCGTCGGGCATCATCACTTCGCACATGACCAAGACTCCGTTGATCCTGGACGCATCCGGATAAACCGCGACGGGTTTGAGCATGCAGTCCGAGGTTTTGCCCTCGGCCTGGCGGGTTGAACTGCCGTCAAAGCCCCACATCGGGAGTTGCTCCAGCTTCGGGAAGCTGTCGTAGTCCTTGAGTTGGGTCTTGCCGCGGAGATTGGCGACCGGCTCATAACCGTCGAGCCAGATGTATTCCAGTTTGTATTTAGCCATGGGAGGATGTTCGGATGTTTGTGTTCGGGTTAGTTTGCCGAAAAAGGCCCGTTTGGACGGGCCAGGGGCAAACTTGGAACCGTGAGACAAGCAGCTAGGATGCCATTTCTACAAGAAATATATATATGCCTTGTATACGCCCAGCGACTCGCTCCAGGCCCGCTTCGAGCGCCAAAATGGCAAACCGGCTTTCCAAAAGGACAAAACAGGGCCATAGTAGCCGCTTGGCACGGTGCCCGCAGGGTGCAGCCGGCCTTTCCTAACATGCAGACCGTCAAGGACACTCTTCGTTCGACCGTTCGTCTCACCTATGACGGGCGGGTGGTGAAAGTCTACCATGCCCGCGATGCTGACAAACGGTTTGAAAATGAGGTAAAAGTGCTCCGATTCCTGGAGGCCCACGGTTGCCCTTTTGTGCCCCGTTTGCTCGAAGCCGACCCCGCCCAGTTGCGCATCGTGACCTCCAACTGCGGCACCCGCGTCGAGCATTTGGACCCCGAGCGCCTGCGGGAGATTTTCGCCGAATTGGAGACGTACGGCGTGCGCCATGACGATGTGGACGTGCGCAACGTCACCTACCGGCGGTCGGACGGGCGTTTTTGCGTGATTGATTTCGAGTTCGCCACCATTCTCCCCGGGTTCGACTAAGTGCGCCCCATGCCCACCCCACCCAGCGCCCCGCCGCCCCAATTTCTCCAGTGGTCCGCCCGCACCGACCGCGGCAAGGTCCGGCCCAACAACGAGGACGCCTTCATCGGCCTGCAATTCGACGCCCGCGAAGTCCGCCTCCTGGGCAAGGTCGGCGATGCTTCATTGCGCGAGGCCGACCTGGCCTTTGCCGTGAGCGATGGCATGGGCGGCGCCCACGCCGGCGAATTCGCCAGCCAGATTGCGGTCGAAAAACTCGCGAAACTGCTGCCGCGCTCGTTCCAGCTTTCCGCCTCCGGTTTTGCCACGGATTTTGAGGGCGTGTTTGTGGAACTCTACGACCAGATTCACCGCGGCCTGGCCTTCGTGGGCAACAGTTACGACGAATGCCACGGCATGGAAACGACGCTGAGTCTCGGCTGGTTCACGCCGCAATGGTTGTACTTCGCGCACATTGGCGATAGTAGAATTTATTATCTGCCGGCGGAGGGCGGCGGAATCAAGCAGCTCACCGAGGACGACACGCACGTCGGCTGGCTGCTGCGGCAGGGGCAGCTCAACGAGCGCGAGGCGCGGAACCACCCGCGTCGCCGGGTGCTGCAAAAATCCCTCGGCGGTTCGAACCAGTTCGTCCATCCCCAAGTCGGCGCCGTCGCCCACGAGCCCGGCGATATTTTTCTGTTCTGTTCCGACGGGTTGACCGAAGGGCTTTACGATAATCAGTTGGCGGAGTTTTTGCGCGCCCCGGCGAGCCCGGAGGCGGCCGCGAATCCCGCTTCGCTCCTGGTGGACGAATCCCTCCAGCGCGACGGCCGCGACAATGTCACCGCCGTAGTGGTGAAGGTGAGGTAATCTGAAGGGCAAAATGCATAGCTTCCTCAATATGGATCCGGTTGGACCAAACAATATACCTAACTGGGTTTTTCGACCAAAGGTGCCATGAAACTAATAGCCGCAATTTTCTGTCTATTTTTCATTCCGGCTATCGGATTCGCTGCTACGGAAGCGGGAGGCGACGATTATTTAAGCTACTCAATACCGAACGACGCAGCCAAGTTTGGCCCAATTGGTGCAGCAGATCCGGAGTTAGTATTCTACGATTATTATCCTGCTGGTACAACACTTGCGTCTCGTGAAGGGCGGAATTTGATTGCGAATGGAAGCATATGCACCTTTCTCGATCGCTGGGCTTGGATCGATGACCCCACCCATGGTATTTGGCAGTCATGGCTTTCTCTTGGTCGCTCAGGACGAGATTATTGGGTAGCGCTACCGCTGCAAGAGCGGAGCCAGCACTTTAGTTTATTCTACAAATACTCTTAATGACATGAAAAATGTGGTGGCTTCCCATTACAACGACGATTTAAAGCCGGTAATTGATGCAAACTGCAAACTCGGAGGAAATAATGCGTTCGACGGTCAGACTCCTATTAAAAAGATTTCCGGAGACAAAGACGTTTCAATCTATGTCTCTCGCCTAATACTATCTATTCCATGAAATCATTATTTTTATTACTAAGCATCGGAGTACTTTCCCTTACTGTATTTCAATCAGATCTGGGCGCTGCAAGTAGCACTGTTGGTTCTCCGTCCGACACAGCCCTAAACGATGAATACTTGAACTATGCCTTGCCGCCCGACGCGATTAAAGGCGAGGAGGGTAAGATGGCCGAACCAGGCAAAAGCCGCTACTATTTCTATCGTTCAGGCAGCGCACGGTCATTCGCGGACATCATTGGGATCGAATATTACCAAGATGGCAAGTTGGTTGGGCGAAATCTTTACAAAGGCGGTGACACAAAGCACGGAATCCAGCGCGAGTGGTACCCAAATGGGCAATTGAAAAGTGTCCAACCCTACAAGGATGGTCAGATGAATGGTGTCTTTCAGATGTGGGATGAAAAAGGACAGTTGATTAGCCAAGACACGATAGACAACGGCAACGGCATTCAGAGAATTTTCGATGACGATGGTGTGTTAGTTAAGGAGCGGCAGTATGTAAATGGCTCGGGAGTCGCATTTTCTGCGGAGCGTTATTCACTAGGTAATCCATCCATGCCGCCTTTTGCCATCGCATTTGATTGGGAGGCCGTTATTGCAAACCATCAAGTCGGATACGCCTATAATTTTTTCTCCACAGGCGAATTGGAAGGTACAACAAATAGCGCGCCTGACGGAACAAATGGACCTGTACCTGACTACTATGTGCCTTCCAACAGTAAGTGGTATATTCACGGCAAAAGCGTCACGCCCGAAGAATATGCGGCTGCTGCCGCCCAAGATCCAAGCCTGCCGCCCTATTTTGCGGATGTGAGGAAGTATAAAGATTATTTTGTGACCCCAGAATTATGGTCGATTTTTTTACATTATTTGAATATGCCGCGGGTCAAAATCCCTCTGGAATTCGATGCCCAAGGCCGGTACGTCCTCGCGCCCGACCAGCCCGGCGCAAATCCCGACGACCTCATGGCTCCGCCGCCACCTCCGCCTGCTCCACCGAATGCAGCGGCGATGCCAGGCTACGCCGCCGCCCGCGAACAACTTTCTGCCGAATTTGCCGCCAAGCATTCCGGCGCACTTAAGCCCGTTGCGGCCACTGTTCCCAAGCCCACTCCCGCAAAAGTTGAAGACACTTCTTCCCTCCTCGCCTTCATTACCCCCTGGAAAGTGGCGATTGGTATCGCGGTCCTTGTCCTGCTCTTCCTCGGCTGGCAAAAGCGGCGATCGCATTAATCAAGCCGATTGAATTTCCAGCATGCGTGCGCGTCTATTCATTGGCATTGGCCTGGCGGTTTGCTTGTTTACGAGAGCGCTGCATGGGACGGCCACAGTTGGAGGCGTCATTGACTTCACCAAGGACGACACCGTGAACGCCGTCTATGCGGCTGGTTATGTGCCGTATTCCGGAGGCCCCAATCACTTCGTGTTGGTATTTCAGGAGTCTCCGATAAAAATTTCCGCCAACATCACGATCCAGATGTTTGCGGAGGATGTGGATTTTTCTGTGACCAATGATTACGCGCTCGATCACGTCGATATCATGTCGGAATCGGGTCGGCGTGAGACGGTGGTCGTCCAGACGCGGGCCATCCTGAAGTCCCTCGGAGGCAACCAGACCGATTTCGACAAATATTTGAGCGTTCCACTGACCACGCCCGGCGACGGGAATTATTGGAACTACGCTTTGGAGGTCGGAAATATCTATGTGTTTTTAACTTTCACCCAGGGATTGAGAGTCACTGGCGATGGGGTGGTGGCGCGGCTCTATGTTATCCTGACGTGGGATCGGCCTTTTGACAAAAATCGCTACAACGGTCTGAATACGGTGGATCGGCCGCCACCAGGCTACCGCAATCTTCCCTTGGAAAAGGTGCCGACGATCGGCCCGCGGCCCGATCCGATCAATGGGCGCCTTACCGTGGACGACGGCGGGGCTTCGCGACCGAAGCCAATCAGGTCTGGCGGCAGCGGAGTGCGACAGGACAAGGCGGGCCTCTCCGAAACAAATTCCGCCGCAAGCCCTGATGCAACTTCTTCCCTCCTCGCCTTCATCACCCCTTGGAAAGTGGCAATTGGTATCGCGGTCCTTGTCCTGCTCTTCCTCGGCTGGCAAAAGCGCTCGCGCGGGTGAAGTGAGCCGGCTTTCCCATGATTGCGCGCCTTTTATTTACAGTCTGTCTGGCTTTCTACCTGCTCACTGAGTCTTTACTGGCGGCGACGGGCGCTGGCGTCATTGACTTCTCGACGACAAGTAAATTGGATGCCGTCTATGCAGCGGGTTACCAGCCGTATTTGAGACATAATAACCACTTTGTATTACAATATCAAAATGTAAGCATTGAGTTGTCGAAAAACCTCACGATTAGCGCCTACGTGGCGGACGCCGAATTTTCCGTTTATAATGATTATCAAATGAATGACGTTCATTTGATGTCACCGCCGCTGGCGCGAAATGTATGTATAAAACAAACAGACGACCTATTGGAGGCGTTGGGATATCACGGGTCAGACTTTCAGGATTTCTTAAAAACCCCAATGACTATCCCAGGGGACGACAAAGTTTGGAGCTATGATCAGGATATTCGGAACATCTCCGTGCATGTGGCATTCACTGAAGCGCTAAGTTTGGATGGAGTCGTGGCGGGCTTCTACGTGACTATTGCTTGGAATTTACCTTTTGACCTGAGTCGCTCGGCGAGTGGTTTTATCGTGGATAAGCCTCCGCCAGCTTATGAAGGTGTTCCCTTGGAGCATGTGCCCCTTGTTGGAAATCGTGGCCTGCCGCCGATTGGCAGCAACAGTTCCTCGAACGCGGGGCGGGCGTCACCAAACGGCCGCGTGGAATTGATAAATAAATTAAAGTCAGGTGACTCCAGCAAGGGTACCCAGTCGACCGTTGAAGACACTTCTTCCCTCCTCGTCTTCATCACCCCTTGGAAAGTGGCGATTGCCATCGCGGTTCTTGTCCTGCTCTTCCTCGGCTGGCAAAGGCGGTCGCGCGGGTGATTCCGCCTTCACTCTCGGGGTGAGGCAGGGTTTCTCTACCGCCGTCTCTGACCAAATTCGACGGCGCCCTACTTCGCCGTCGTGGCCGGGGGTTTCGGCGCGTTGGCGCCGCCGGGGAGGCCGTTGAGGAGCGGGATGCCGGACCCGCCCGTGGGCGCGCTGCTGTCGATCATGCCTTGGGGAAGGTGTTCCATGGGTTTGCCGTCCTCGCCCATGAAGACCATGCCCATCGGGGCACCTTCCTTGATTTGCTGCTGAATGCGTTTGTCCATTTCCTCGATGTCCTTGACGGTTTTTTCGCGCACGGCGGGGTCGGCGATCTGGGCGGCCCATTTCTTGGCGGACTCGGCGTCGGCGAAAGTTTGCTGGAGGGCGTAGGAGACGAGGGCGGTTTCCTTGAGCTGGCCGGCGGGCGCGGTCTTGAGCCATTTTTCGACGGCGTCGCTGTCGCTGGTGCCCCATTCGTCCACGGCCTTGGACCAAGTGGCGTCAAAATCGGCGGCGGGGGTGACTTTTTGCAGCCAGGCGATGGCGTTGGTGGGGTCGCGGCCGAGCCAGCCGCTGGCGACGGCGACGCGGAGGTCCTCGTTGCGCATGGCTTCGGGGACGCTGTCGTACCAGGCGGCGGGATTGCTGGTGGTGTTTTGAGCGATGGCGGTGGCGAGGGCGGGGAGGACGGCTTTGGCCACTTCGGGGCTCAACTCGGCGATGGCGAGTTGGGAGGCCGCGACGGCTTTTTTATCGGCGGCGGCATCAAAGACGGTGGGCATCAGGGCGAGTTGGTCCTGGACGGAGGTGTTGGCCTTGAGCCATTTGACGGCGGCGTCCAAGTCCTTTTCGCCCCAGGCGGTGGCCAGATCGCTCATCGGGCCGGGGTCGGCGAGGCTGTGCGCCCACGTGGCGGCGGCGACGGGGTCGGTGGCCACCCATTGTTCGGCGATCGGGCCGAAGGCGGCGGTGCGGTGGTCTTCGGGGACGTTGGTGGTAATCCACGCGATGGCTTCCTTGGGGCCCTTGTTCTTGGCCATAATGGGCCCGATGGCGGCGACGACTTCGTCGGTCTCACGCAACTTGGGATTGCCGACGAGAGTGGAGAGGGTGGCGTCGAGATTGGTTTTGGCGGCGGCGGCGGTGGCGAAGCCGTAATACGCATCGCGTTCGCCGGAGCCTTCGGGAATGCGCACGGCGAGCGGGATGGCGGCGGCGAGACTGCCGTCGGCGCCGACGGTTTCAGCGACGGTTTGCAGCAAAGCCTGGCGGGTGTCGTCGTCCTTGGATTCCAAGGCCTTGGCCAGCAATTTGTCGACCAGGGCGGAGTCGGCCTTGGTGGAAGTGGGCGCAGGGGCCGTGCTGCTGCCGCCACAGCCGGCGGCGAGGAGCGCAAGGGCGCTGAGGAGCAGCGCGGCGGAGCAGGGAAGGGAAGGAAGGGCGAAACGCATGGTGGGAAAGGATTTCGACAGGCAACGAACAACGTTGTTGCGCATCGTCAAGGGGATATTTTCCCGGCGCAGCCGTTGTCAGTCAACGGTAATTGCGGGGGCGGGCGAAAGTTGCACATGGGGTGAAACGATAATCACGGAACGGAGGAAACCATTGCCAACCTGACCGGTTTAGACATAATACAAGGAGACGTTTTTATCGCCATGCCCACGAGTCTTGTTCCGCCCGAAAGAGCTGCGCCCCGGCGATTTCGTCGTTGGGCGGGGCAGGCGGGGATTTTGGTTTTGCTGGCCCTATTGGGTGGGGCAATGGGGTGGTGGATGGCCCAAAACAGCCCGCACAAGAAGCGGATAATTCGGATGTCGCCGGCGGAAGCCATGTTGCGGACGGACAACGCCAGTGCCGATTCCGCCGAGACCAACGGCGTCACCGGCCTCGAGGTTTTGAAGACGGACAGCGCGGAGGATGGTGTGACGCCGGCGCTGGCGCGGCTGGCGTTTTTGCCGGGACCGTACCGCAAGGGCGAGTTGGTGTTGCGCGCGACGACGGACGCGCAACTGGCGGAACTGGTCCGCCTGGCGGAGAAAGCGGGAGCGAAACTGCTGGATGTCGCGGCGGGCTTGCGGGCGGTACGGCTGGTCTTTCCCGATTCCGCGAGCATGAGTGCCTTTCTCACCAGCCGGCCGGCCGGGATGGAGCGCTCGGTGGAAGACAGTCAGCAGGTGGAATTGAATTACACCGTGCAACTGCCCGCGCCGCCGCCGCCGGTCGATCCTTATGCGCCCGGCGCGTTGACGCCCTTTGGCGATGGCGTGATGTCTTTCCTCGGCGTGCCGACGGACAATAGCAATTGGGGCCGCGGCACGATGCTGGCGATGCTCGACACCGGTTTGTCGCCGGGAGAAACCGGGTTGTTGCGCGGCAGTCCCATTTCTGAATTGGATTTAATGGGCGGCAACGCGCCGGATCCGGGTCACGGCGACCTTGTGGCGGCGTTGTTGGAAGGCACGGCCAACGGCCAGGGTATAGTGCCCGGCGCGTCGTTGCTCAGCGTGCGGGTGCTGGATTCCGCCGGCGTCGGCGATGTCTTTACGGTGTCCTCCGGGTTGAACGAGGCCGTGCAACGCGGAGCCAAGGTGGTGAGCTTGAGCTTGGGGACAACCCAATCGAGCGATATTTTGGCGACGGCGGTCCAGCAGGCTTTATCAGCCGGAGTGCTCATTGTGGCGGCGGCGGGCAATGACGGCGTCGGCCAGGTGGCTTATCCCGCGGCGTATAGCGGCGTGGTCGCCGTGAGTGCGGTCGATGCCAACGGCATTCGCGCGACTTTTTCCAATTACGGGCCGGAGGTGCTCATCTCCGCGCCCGGGGTGGGCATCGCCACGCAGACGCCGGCGGGGACGAAAAGTTTTTCCGGCACTTCGGCGGCGGCACCCTTGGTGGCGGGCGCGCTAAGCTATATCATGTCCACCGATCCGACCATGACGGCGCAGGAGGCGGTCAAGATTCTGACCAATTATGCGGATTACGCCGGGCCGGTGACTGACGCGAACCGCAACGACTTTTACGGCGCGGGCGTGGTGGATCTCGCCCGCGTGATGGCGGCGAACGACGTGACCCACACGGACATGGCCTTTACCGGTGTTTATGCCAACATGGCCGCGGCGGTCACCGATGGCGGAGTGACGATGGTGCCGGTGCAAGTCGGCGTGCAAAACCGCGGCAGTCAAGCGCAAGTCGGGGCGCAGATTAATTTGCTGATCAATGGCCAGGTCAAGTCCCAGCTCTTGCCGCCCATGGCGCCCAACCAGGTGCGCGCAGTCACGATCAATGTGCCGATGCAGAGCCTGACCGGGGCCGGCGTCATCGTGAATGCATCGATGGTGTCGCAATTCGGCGACGCTACGCCGCAGAACAACCAGATCACGCAGTTGCTTCAGGTGCGGAAGGCGGCGCCGTAATCCGGGATGGACTCAGCCCGCCTGGGCGTGGTGCGCCCGGCCAGCTAAGGCTTTGCAATCGCCGCACGAATCTGCCAGCATGATGTTCTTGTCTATGGATTCCCGAAGGCTGAATTCTCCCGGACCTATGCATGTCGCCACTTTTAGTAATGCGAAGCATTTAAAATCCCGGCCGTTCCGGCGCGGTCGCGTTTGGCTGACAGTCGGCGCGGCGGCGCTCGGTGGTTTTTCCCTGTCTGCGGCGGAAGCGCCCTCCGTGCCCGCGGCGGCAAGCGGCAACCTGGCGCTGGCGGCCATCCCGGCGGCGGCGTTGCCGGCCTCAAGCCCCGAAATGCAAGCCCAGCAAGGACTGCGCAATTACTTGGAGGCCGTGGAGCCGCGCCGGCTCGAGCCGTTGCGCGCGCTGGCCCTCGATCGGGCGGGACTCCTCACCCGCATACACACGCTGGAGCTGGCGGTCCAGAATGCCCAAACGGTGGCGGCGCAACCGGCCGTGGATCTCGCCGAGGCTTATCTATTGTATCTGACGGATTTTGCCCCCGACCCGAAGGATTACGTGGACACGCTGGCGCATTTGTCCCAACTCCTCGGCGGGCGAAATGACCAGGCGCCGTTGCTCACCCTGCTCTATGAATTGAGCGAACGCTTTCCGCATGCCTCGCCGGCGGTGTTGCAAATGCAACTGGCCGAGGCCGAATTTTTGCTGCGGGCCAACCTACCGCAACCGGCCCTCGTGCTTTTGCACAACCTCGGCCAGGAAACCGACATTCCCTCCGCGGCGCAGGTGTTGGCGATGGGTCGCGCGGGCTTCCTGCACGAACGCCTCGGCCAGCCCGAGGAAGCCATCAAGGCCTATGAGCAGACGGGAAAATATCTTTCGACCCTCGCCCAAGCGGATGAGGCCTCGCTGCGCGAAGTGCTGCTGCTCTTGGAATTGGGCCGCACGGACGAGGCCATCGCGGTGCTCAATAAAATGCGCGCCGTGCCCGCGGACGTTTTGCGCGGCACCCAGGCGGCGCCGGTGATTGCCGACTTGGTGGCGCTGACGGCGAATCCCGACGAGGCCAAGGCCTATTGGCTGAACCAGGAAAAATGGAATGCACAGTGGCGCAAACTGGCCACCGACCTCAACCTCAAGCTCGACGAGCCGGGCCCGGCGATGGCGCCATATATCGATGACTACCGCCGCGTCACTTTGGAAAGCACCACGGCGCTAAACCAGAAGGATCGCACGCTGTATTTTCAGATTATCAATTTGCTGCTGCGTTCGGCGCATTGGCGCCCGGCGGATCTGGCGCTGGCCGGCACGCTCTTGTATCAAGGCGTCCCGTTGGCGCCCGACCAGCGTGACGCCATCCTCGCGCTCGGGCGCGTGTTGGCCCAGAGCATGCCGCCGGGGATGCCGAATCTTTCGAAGCAATTGCTGCAACTGCACGCGGCCACCTTGATGGACGCCGGCCAGATGGCGGAAGCGCGCGACGTGCTGGCGGACGCCCTGGCCCGTTATGGCGTCGACGGCGCCCAAGGCCAGGCGCTCACGCGCCTGTTTGGTTTTGCCGTGCTGCGCACCGATTCGACCGTGGCGATGATGACCGACGCCGCGCGCCTGCTGGCCGAATCCCTCGTCGACCCGGAGGCCCACCAGCAGCAGCGCAGTTTTGCCATCAACGTGCTGTGCGAGCTTTATCTCCGGCTCAAGCGGGACAACGACGCCATTGCACTCCTGCAAAAGGAATTGACCCAGCCCGCGCGCGCCTCCACCGGCGGCGACCGCTACCTCACCGCCGTGCGCGACACGCTGACCCAGGTCCAGCAGCGGCAAGTGCAAGCGCAAGGGCTGGATGCGAGTCTCTCGGCGTGGTGGAGCCGTTTTGAGTTGCCGTGGTACACTTATGTGACCACCGCACAAAAGGCGGGTACTTTGATTTCGGTCGACGGCGGCGAGGTGCGCGTGGCCGAGGATTTTTCCCGCGCGCTCGACCCCAACGTCACGCCCACGGACCGCACCGCCTCGCTGCTCGAAGCCTGGAATTTGTTTCCCGCCATGCCGCTGACGGGCGGCGCGATGACGGACGCCGTGTCCGATTTTATCGGCCGCAACGAATTGCCGGCGGAGCTGCGCTATGTCGCCTGGGTGAAATCCATCTGGCATTTGCTCTGGACCAACCAGCGGGCGGCCGCGGAAAAACTGCTGGCGTCCATGCCGGCGGGCGCGCCCGAGGCGGCCCAGGACCGCCCGGATATCGATCTCTGGCTGGATTATCTGGCCTCGCCGACGACTCCCGGCGCGCAGCGGGCCTTTGCGGACAAGGTGCTCGCGCACGCGAAGCTCAGCCAGGCGGACATCGTGCTGGTCGTGCGCATCATTGAATCGCTGGCCCGCGCGGGGGTGCCCGACGGGGCCGAGGCCGTTTACCAGAAGCTGCAGTTGTCGCCCATGGACCTCGCCGCGATGCAGCAATTTCAACAATTACAAAGTAATATCGGCCCTCTCATCACGCAATACCGCTCGACGCAGCCGGCTTATGCCGCCCTGCGCCAAATCGTGGTGGACGCCGCGGGCCCGGCCGCCGCCGCCGCGCAATTGCCCGAGCGCTGGCGCAATCTCAACGATTCCACCCAGCCCGACCTCGATCTGCTCACCAAGGACGAAGCCCGCCAGGGTTTGCTCGCCGTCATTCGCGACCACCTTCCGTATGGCCGCCATCCGTTGCAGGTGTTCCTGGATTATGGGCAAGCCTTGCCGATGGACGCCGCCAGCAACACCGTGCGCTTCCACCTTTTTGAAGCCGTGCAGACCAACGTCACCCGCGACGACGACCGCTTTTATGCCGCGCTGTTCGCCGACTTGGTGGACTTCGACGACCCCGACCTGGCCCGCCGGGGCTGGACGATTCTCGCGCCCTCCCGGGCCGACCAGTTTCCCCGCGCCGCCGGCTTTATCCAGTATTATGACACGCTGATGAAGTGGCGCACCGGCTCGCCGATTGATCCGGCGAAGGCTTTCGGCTCGCTCAGCGCCCCGCATCTCGAGGCGTTCAAGCTCCGCCTGGCCGTGGATTATTATCTGCAACACGACGAACAGGGGTCGTTGCAGGATTTGCTCAAGGCCCGCCCCGAAGACGAGTTTTTGTCCATGCCCGTGCTGCCGTCCTACCTGCGGGCGTTGCGGGTCCTGGGCAAGGAGGCCGCCCTCACCCGCGCCGCCGACGCCGCGCGCGCCGAAATTTCCAAAGCGGTCGTCGAAAGCTGGGCGCAGCCGAGCCACGAGCAGGCGGAGCCGGTGTTTGAACTGGCCCGCGTTTTGCGCGACCCCGCCGCCTACCCGCGCGCGTGGGTGGACTACGAACTCGGCGTCTTGCGCAACGAAAACGCGCTCGACCTTTTCCGTCTCTCCGATGCCCAGTTGCGGCGCGACTGGCCGACGGTGCTCTCGGCCGCGGACAGCTTCCTGGCGCGCAACCCGACCACCTATGATTTGTATTGGCCGAAAGCGCAGGCGCTCGTCGGCCTCAACCGCAATCAGGAAGCCCTGGCGCCCCTGCGCCTGTACGTCAAATACTCGCACAACGAGCAGGATTATCAGGAGGCGGCGGACTTGTTGAAGAAGCTCGAAGGCGCCTCCGCTGCGGCCGGAGCCACGGCTTCCGCCTCCACGACCGCCGCGGCCGCCGCACGCCCGGTAGGGCGGTAATGCGGAAAAACCGTTCAGGTTGCAAAGGACGCAATGGATAGATGCATCCGTTCCTTAGTACCGGTTTTACTTATATTATTCTCGGGCGTGGTGCGGCTGCCGGCAGCCAAAACCGGCGGGGTAATCGACTTCACCAAGGATGAGACCTTGAACGCGGTCTACGCGGCAGGCTATGTCCCGTATTTTCAAGACGCCAATCGATTCGTACTCGTGTTACAGGATTGCTCAATTAAGATATCCGATAATATAACAATAAAAATGTTCGCCGAGGATGTGACCTTTTCCTTCCTGAATGATTACAGAATGAGCGGGGTGGACTTTATGTCCGATCCGGGGAAGCGTGATGATGTCGTCGTCCAAGCCCGTGAGATTCTAAAATCCATAGGCTACACGGGCACGGATTTTGACGATTTCCTCAAAAACCCAATAACCATTCTGGGGGACAACGAGTATTGGCCGTACGACCTTTTTTTGGGCAATATAAATGTTCATGTGGATTTTAACCAAGCACTGACGCCAGACGGAATCGTTTCGTCTATATATGTTTTTGTGAGTTGGGACCGGCCGTATGATCGCCATAATGCAATTGGGCTGATCAACCACCCTCCGCCCGCTTACGCCAGCGTCCCGCTAGAAAAGGTTCCGACAATCGGGCCCCGTCCGGATCCTTTGACTGGCTATTACACCATTGAGGAAAAAATGGCCCATCGTGGCGACACACGGCGCCATGTGGCTATCGACTCTTTTGCTTCACCGGCCGTCGTATGGAGCCTTCTGGCGGTTTTTGGCGCATTTGCGGCTTTAGCGATTTGTAGGTATGGGTGGCATTCGCACACCCGGAACAGATAAACCCATGACTTATTGCGTTAATCATGCCAATCACTTCACTCTAACTGCTCACTGATGGGTTAAAACGGTGTCAAAAGGGAACAATAGAGCCGGGGCGGGCGTGACATTTACGGGTCTTTAGCGAGCGGCGGCCATTTTTTGTTTGGCCCGGCGGGGGCGTGTGTTTACTGTGGTTGTTTTCACGTGGCCTTCCGCATCGGAGGGGAAACGTGGATTTCCCCATGGCGCGCAGAATTGCTTTCATCAATTACAAGGGCGGCGTTGGCAAGACCTCGCTGATTGTGAACACCGCGGCCGCCCTCGCGGAGCTGGGCAAGCGCGTGCTGCTGTTCGATTTCGACACGCAGTCCAACGCGAGCATCTGGCTGATGCGGCTCGAACGGTGGAATGCGGTCAACGCCGCCGGCGTGGGCTCGGTGTATTCTATTTTCGAGCCGGGCACGGCCAAGCTGCCGGACCTGGTGATCAAGGATGTCGTCAGCAACAAGGAGGGGGAAAAGCTTTTGCCGGGCCTGGATTTGGTGCCGACCTCGTTCAATCTGGTGGACCTCGAGAGCGAATACATCGGCGATCCGGCGCACCCGCCCTACCAGATTTTCAACGAGCAATTGCAGGCGCTCGACTCGCAGTACGATTTTATTCTGTTCGACTGCCCGCCGAATATCCTGCGGGCGTCGCAGTGCGGCATTTTTTCCGCCAACGAGATTTACGTGCCCTCCAACCCCGATGCGCTGAGCCTCATCGGTTTCACCCTGCTGGTGGAAAAGCTGATGTTGTTTCACCAGCGCTCGGGCGGCTTCCGCCATAGCGGCATGGGCAAGCCCGCCCAGGTTTACGGCATCATTTTCAACGCCATCAAGACGAACGTGGACATCGAGGTGCCGAAGATGCGCATGCAACTGCGCCTGAATCAATTTCGCAACCAGAAGCGCGTGGCGACGCGCGCGCGCATTTTCGACACCCAGGTGCGCGACGCCACGGTCGTGCGCCGCGCCGTCACCCTCGGGCTGCCCATCAACCGCGTGGGCAGCGCCGCCGAAGACCCGGACAGTGTTTCGGGCGATTTCCTCCGCGTGGCGAAGGAAATCATCAACATGGGTGAAGCCCTCGACTAATTGCTTTTTTACGCCCACCCAACTTCTCCTCCCGCCATGCCCGCCACGCCGCCCGATCCCGCCAAACAGGCCGCCGACTGGAACAAAGTCCGCCAGCAGTTTGCCAAATCACTGATGGTGGACACCAAGCTCACCAGCCTCGCCCAAAACCTGGAAATGTCGGACTGGCCGATCAAGGGCCCCGAGGAAACGCCGTCCAAGTATATTGAGATGGATTATGACGAATTGACCAAGGCCCCCGGCCTGATGGGGTTTCCCGACCGCATCCAGACGCTCATCACCCTCTTGCGCGAAACCTCAGCGTTTGACGATCCCTTTGGCGAAATGACCGAGCATGTCGAGGCCGCCGCGGCCAAGGACGACGCCATGGTCAAAAACCTCGCGCGCGCCGGCGTGCCCCTGGATTACCCGCTGCGGCTGATGGCCCTTTCCGCCGACATCCGCAAATTTTGCGACACGGAGAAACTGCTCACGCTCGGCGACTTCGTGACTTTTTCTCAGAAAATGGCGCAGAATATCGTGGTTGGCGGCGAGTTTCGCACGCTGCTCAACGCCCTCGCGCACACGGACGAAAAAGCCATGGCCGGCTTTCTGCCCTTCCGGCCCGGCGCCAAGGGCCTGCATCTCCCGGAAGCGTTGGGACTCGGGCCGCGCCGCCTGCGGCCGGCGGACTTTGCCGGCCTGTTGAAAAAATACGGCAAGAAAGCCCTTTCGCCCGAGCAGGAAAAAGAGGCCGCCCGCGCGACCAAGGATTCACTCCACCGCGCCGAGGATGAATTGCGCGCCTTTTACGGCGAAATCACGCCGCGTTTCGAACCGGCCCTCGCCGAACTGCGCAAACTGGTCAAGGACGGTGGGAACCTGGAGCGGTATTTCGTGGTCTTGCAGGATGCCGACCGCGAACTCATCGCCGCCAAGGCCACGCTGCTTTTTCTCAAGGAAGGCGCGCCCGCGCCGGTCACAAAACCCACCACGCCGGAGGCCGCCAAGCCCGGAACGCCCGTCGCCGCTGGCAAACCCGCGCCCGAGCCCCCGAAAAAATCCGGCCTATTTGGCTGGTTGTTTGGCAAGAAGTAGCGCGCCCTTCGCGCGTGGCGTTGTCTCTAGTCTAGTCGCCGCGCCATGGCGGCTGTCCCAGCCTGAATTCGATGAACAAGCCCGGTCCCAATCCGTATCAAACCAAAAAGGTGCTGCGCCTGTCGCTCCCGCATCTGGCCGCGGCGCAGTCCACGGATGCCACGGTCAAGGTCGCGAGCTCCATCACCAACATCATCCACCAGACGCGCAGCCCGTTTGGCGAACCGCGGACGCTGGATAAGATTCAGAGCGCGGAATTGGAGGCGTCGTTGCGGGACCTCGAGGCCCAGCTCGTGGCGCGGGACATGACCATGCACGCGCTCGAGACCAAACTGGCCGAGCGGGAACGCCAATTGTGGGAGACTGAGGCGCTGCTCCAGGCCCGCGAAGCCGTCCTTACCGCCGAACGAACCCGCCCCGCGGCGGGGGCTTCCGCCGGGCCCTCCAGCGCGGAACTGAAGGCCTACGAAAAACTCAAGGCGCAGGTGGACGCGCAGGAGCTGGCGCTCAAGGAGGCGAAGGACCAACTGCGCGAGCGGGAAAAATTTCTCGAAGATTCGGAGGCGCAGCTCATGGAGAAAATGGCGGCGCAACAGGAAAAAGAGACGGAACTCGAGCAGCGCGAAGATGATCTGCGCACGCGCGAGCGGCAATTCCGCCAGCAAGCCGGCCTCCCGCCGGTTGTGGTCAAAAAAGAGCCGATGGAGAAGGCGTAATTATGCCGCTGCTTCGACGCCGGCCATCAGGCGCATGAGGGCAGCTTCGCTAAATTCGGCGCGCGGCAGTTCACCCGCCAGACGACCTTCGCGCATCACCAAAATGCGTCCGCACAGCCCGATGAGTTCGGGCAATTCCGACGAGATGACCAGCAGGGCCTTGCCTTCGAGCGCCAATTCATCGAGGAGCTGGTAAATTTCTGCTTTGGCACCGACGTCGATGCCGCGCGTGGGTTCGTCCACAATCAGTACGTCGCAATTTCGCGCGAGCCATTTGGCCAGCGCGATTTTCTGCTGATTGCCGCCGCTGAGCGTGGCGATGATGGTTTCAATGGTGGGGGCTTTCACACGCAGGCGGGCGGAGTAACGCAGCGCGAGTTCGCGTTCGGCGCGGCGGCGAATCCACCCGCGGCGCGTGAGCATCGGTAACGCGGCGAGGGACGTGTTTTCCCGGCAATTCATCGAGAGCACGAGGCCCTGTCGTTTGCGGTCTTCGGGCACGAGTCCCAGGCGGCCGGCTAGCGCGGCCTGAATAGAATGGGGTGGCAATGGCGTTCCACTTAGCGTTGCCATGCCGGTCACGTCGGGATCGAGCCCGAGGAGTGCTTGTGCGACTTCGCTGCGCCCCGCGCCCACCAGCCCGGCGAGGCCGACAATTTCCCCGGCGCGCACGGAAAAATTGATGCCGGTGAAACGGCCCGACGAAAAATTTTCCACCCGCAGGCGTTCCGGCCCCGGTGCTTGCGCCAGATGCACAGGCGTGCGCACGAGCAATTCGCGACCGATCATTTGCTGCACCACTCGTTGCGGGCTCGTGGCCCCGATGGGCTCGGTGGCGACGTGTTTGCCGTCGCGCAATAGGGTGACGGCATCGCACAGCGCGAAGATTTCCTCCAGCCGGTGCGAAACGTAGATGAGCGTGATGCCGCGGGCCTTCAGCGCGCGCACGAGGCGCATTAACTCATGAGTTTCGCCGAGTGAGAGTGAGCTGGTAGGCTCATCCATCACGATGACGCGCGCGCCGGTGCCCACCGCGGCGGCGATCTGCACGAGCTGCTCATGGCCGGTGGACAAGGAGCCGATGAGCACCGAGGGGTCTATGGTCGCGCCGATTTCCGCCAGCATCGCGCGCGCGCGGGCGTGCAGTTCGCGGCGGTTCACCCAGCCGAGGCGGTTGCGCGGCAAGTCCCCCAGGCACAGATTTTCGGCGACAGAGAGGTTGGGGCAGAACGCCAGCTCTTGGTGCACCATCGCGATGCCGAGGTCGCGCGCGGCGTGGGGATTTTCCGGGTGGATGACCCGCCCGTCGAGGCGCAGTTCGCCGCTGTCGGCGTTGTAAACGCCGGCGAGAATTTTCCCGAGCGTGCTTTTGCCCGCGCCGTTTTCGCCAATCAAGGCGTGGCAGGTGCCGCGCTCGATGGAAAAACTCACGCCCCCCAGCGCTTGCACGCCGGGAAAGCGCTTCATCAGGCCGTGGAATTCAAGAAAGGGCACCGGTCATTTGGGGAACCAGGAGGCCGATTCCTTGGCGAACGCCTCGACGTTGTCCTTCGATACCGGGATGAGGGCGCTTTCCACGAAAGCCTGCGCCGGACGCTTTTTGTTGATGATGTCATCCACCAGCAAGGACACGCCCTGGTAGCCCCATTGGTAGCATTGCTGGGCCAGCAACATTTGCACGTGGCCGTCGCGGAGATAATCGAGTTCCGCGGGCAAGGCATCGACGGAAACGACCTTGATCGTGCCCGGCGCAAACTTGAGCGCATTTTTGGTGAACAGCGGCCAGCCGCCGATCATCGCCCAGCCGGTGATTTCCGGATTGGCCTGTGTGACCTGCTCGACTTTTTGTGCGGCGTCCTGCGGCGTCTCGACATTGTAATAGACGTTGACCTTGAGGTTCGGATACTTGGCGGCCACGGCCTTGGCGCCCGCGACGCGCTTTTGCAAATTCGGCGCGTTCTGGTTGCCGGCGAGAATGGCGACCACGCCCTTTTCGCCCATGACCTTGACCAGCTCGGTCATCACTTGCCGCCCGCATTTTTCATCGTCCACCGCGTAGGTGGCGAAGCGCTTGCTGGCGGGAGCATCGGAGTCGAAAGTAACCACGGGTACGCCCTTGTTCACGGCGTCGTTGATGGCGGGGGTGACTTTGTTGGCGTCGGAGGCGCTGACCGCGATGCCGGTGACGCCGTTGTTCACCAGGGCCGCGATGTTGTCGGCCTGCTTCTGGGCGTCTTCGTCGTTCGGGGTGCGCCAGTCGATGGTGATGTTGGCGTTGTATTTTTTGCTCAAGTCCTTGGCGGCGGCCTCGGCGCCCAGACGGGCGGCCTGGAAGACCGGATTGCTCTGGGACTTGGCGACGACGCCAAGGACGATTTTGCGCGGCGCGGCGGCGGGAGCGTCCGCGGCATGCAGGGACAGGGCGAGCGCCGCGAGACCGGCGGCGAGGAGGGTAGTGCGTTTGATCATGGGAGTAATGAGGGTGGAGGGAAAATGGGCCAAGGGGAAAAGTTACGCAAACGCTTTATGCTTGCTGGCGCGTCAGCCGGCGCTGGGCCAGCGACGTGTTTACCTTGTCGAGCACGACCGCGAGAATGACCACCGAGCCGATGATGATCTGGCTGTAGCTTTGGTCGATGCCGAGGATGATGATGCCGTCGTCAATCATTTGAATAATCAAAGCGCCGAGCGTCGCGCCCAGCGCCGTGCCGCGCCCGCCACTGAGGCTCGTGCCGCCGACGACCGCCGCCGCGATGGCTTTGAGTTCGTAGCCATTGCCGTCGTTCGACGAAGCCGAGCCGTAGCAACCGATGGCGAGCAGTGCCGCCAGGCCGGTGGCCAGGCCGGCCAGCACATACACGCCCAGCTTCACCCATTCCACGCGAATGCCGCTGAAGCGCGCGGCCAGTTCGTTGCCGCCGATGGCATACACGCGCCGGCCAATCGCCAGGCGCGACAGGAAAATCGTGCCCGCGATGGTCACGACAATCATCACCGCCAGCGGCACCAGGGTGAGATGGTTGCCCACTTCATAATTAATGTGGGCCTGGAGTTCCGGCGGAAAATTGCCGATGGAAATACCCTTGGTGGCAACGAAGGCCGCGCCGCGGAAAATGGACATCATCCCGAGCGTGATGATGAACGGATGCACGCGCAGCGCGACCACGAGACCGCCGTTGATCAGCCCGCACAACGCGCCCGCGCCCAGGCACGCGAGCATCCCCAGCGGCACGCTCAGCCACGGCGAGGTTCCGGCCCCCGGCATGTCCGGCCCAAAATAATGGAGCGTGAGCGCCCCAAGCACCGAGGCGAGCGCGTAAACGGACCCGACCGACAAGTCGATGCCGCCGGAAATTATCACCAGCGCGATGCCCACGGCCATGATGGCGATAAAACTGGTCTGCTTCGCCAGCAACGCGAGGTTCTGCACGTTGAAAAACTTGTTCTCGGTCGTGACCATCCGCGTGTCGGTCTCTTTGCCCTGGGCGTCCTTCACGTACACTGGCTGCATCGTGCCATCGGGCATCGTCTGATACACGGGTCGGTCCACATGCCCGCCAAAAACGGACAACAACAGCGCCAGCGCGAGCACCACCAGAATCAAGCCGCTTTCCTGGAACTGAAAGATTTTGCGCAGCAGCGGAGGCATGGGGGAAGCCCGCCATTAAAGCCGCTGCACTACTGCGGACAAGTTCAATTGGCGGGACGTTTTTGGTACAATTCGCGAAATCGCCATCCTCACGCGCTCGCGGCGCCGGCACCGAAGCGCGCGCTTTGTTCGTCCGCATGATACGATGAGCGCACCAGGGGGCCGGACTCAATCACATCGAAGCCGAGCTCCTTGACGCCGAAATCCCGCCAGTGCACGAATTCCTCCGGCGGCGCCCACCGCGCGAGGGGCGCATGTTGCGGCGAAGGCTGGAGGTATTGGCCGATGGTCACGATGTTCACGCCCGCCGCGCGCAGGTCGCGCAGGGCTTGGGCGATTTCCTCGGTCTGCTCGCCGAGGCCGAGCATGATGCCGGACTTGGTGGTGAAGCCGCGCGATTTCGCATGGCGCAAAACGTCCAGCGTGCGGTCATACCGCGCGGTCTTGCGCACGGGGCGTTGCAGGCGTTCGACCGTTTCGAGATTGTGGTTGAGAATGTCGGGCCGGGCATCGAGCACGGTATCCAGGTCGGCGGTCTTGCCGCGGAAATCGGGCACGAGCACTTCGATGGCGCAGCCGGGATTGCGGTGGCGCACGGCGCGGACTGTCGCGGCCCAGACGCTGGCCCCGCCGTCCTGCAAGTCGTCCCGCGCGACGGAGGTGATGACGGCGTGGCGCAAGCCCATGCGGGCCACCGCTTCGGCCACCCGCGCGGGCTCGCCGAAATCCAGTTCCGTGGGCCGGCCCGTTTGCACCGCGCAAAACGTGCAGGAGCGCGTGCAGATGTTGCCCAGAATCATGATCGTCGCCGTGCCGCGCGACCAGCATTCGCCCATGTTCGGGCACTGGGCGGACTGGCAGACAGTGTGCAAGTCGTGGCTGTCCACGAGTTCCCGCGTCTGGCGATAGGCGGGGCCGGAGGGCAGCTTGGCGCGGAGCCAACTGGGCTTGCGAGTCGTGTCCATGAGGAAGGGGTTATTATCCACGAAAGAACGCAAAAGGGCACGAAGATTTTTGCGCGCGGATTTTTGACGGAATTAACGGAATGAACAAAATCTGAAAAACCGAGATGAGCAGCCGCCCCATTTTTGCGTCAACCGCTTCAATTCAGTAAATTCGGTTAATTCTGTCAAAAAAAGTGGATTCAGCTTTTTTCTTTTCGTGCCTTTGCATGTTTTTTCGTGGCTAAATAGTCTCCAAACTGCGTCCAAAACTCAGCCGCCAGCACGGCCTTGATTTCCTCGCGTGGCGGCATTTTTCCCGCGCTGAGTTCTTGGGCCAAGGAGGTGACCGAGCCCTGCTCCGGCGTAATGCCGCAGGGTACGATGCCCGCGAAGGGCCCGAGATCGCCGTCCGCATTGAGTGCAAAGCCATGCCACGCGATCCAGGAGCGCACCGCGACACCGAGCGCGGCGATTTTGCGTTTCCCGACCCACACGCCCGTTTGCCCTGCGCGCCGCGCCGTGGCCAGGCCGAGACTGCCGAGGGCATTGATAAGCGTTTGCTCGAGCATCCGCAGGTAGGCGTGCAAATCGCAGCGCGGTTCCAGGCCCACAATCGCGTAGCCCACAATTTGGCCGGGCCCATGGTAAGTCACGTCGCCGCCGCGATTCGTCTCGACCACGTCGATGCCGTGCGCCGCGAGCGTTTTTGCATCCCACAGGACATGCCCCGCCGCGGCCTGACGCGCGCCGACGGTGAACACCGGGTTATGCTCGGTAAACACCAGCGTGTCGGGTGCGGCGCCCGCGTGGCGGGATACAACCAGTTCGCGCTGGCGCACCACTGCCGCACGATAGTCCGTGCGGCCCCAGTCCACGACCTGCGCGGGGGAACGTTTCACCATGCCAGATAATAGAACCATCCGATGACAAATACCGCGATGGAAATTTTGAGCACGAACGCCACCACTGCGCCGACGATGGTGCCCACGCCGGCCTTGCCGGCCTCGGCGAATCTGCGCCCGCCCAGCAATTCGCCGACCACCGCGCCGATGATCGGCCCGAGCAGCAGCCACAACAACGGCGGCGGCAGAAAAATCCCCGCCAGGCCGCCGACGAGCGCGCCGGCCACGCCGCGCCAGGTGCCGCCGAATTTTTTCGCGCCCCACGCGCCGCATAGCATTTCAAACAATTGCACCACCACGATTAATATGCCGCTGGTGAACACGAACCACCACGGCACGCCGGCGTCGCCGAGCCACAACTTGTCCACCACGATGCCGAGCCAGATGATGAGAATACCCGGCAGCATCGGCACCACCGTGCCCACCAGGCCGATCAGAAAAATCAGGCTCACGACCAGCAGTGCTACTTGCGCCTGCGTGGGCGGCCAGGCCAGGGCGAGCAGGCCAAGAGATGCACTGGCAGACATTTTGGACAGAATTGACAGAATTGGCGGAATTGCAAGGCGCCGAGGCGCGGTTTCAATTTGAAGAAGCAGCGCGAGCACACTGCTTGTGTTTGTCTGCGTATTAAGCGAGCACGGAGGCTCGCTCCACCACCAGGCGGCCTTCCTTTCGTCGGCCAACCGGTCTCTTTGTCTTTCTAAGTAGCTTAGATTCACTCCAAAATAACTTTCACGATGGACGAGGGTGGTAAAATTCCTGGCTCGAAATGGAAACCGCAAAACATTACGATTCAAGCCCATGTCCCTGGCTCATCGCGATTTTTGGCCGCAAAGCGTGCGCGACAAACACGCGCCCAGCGGCGTGTCCTGGGAGCCGCTGGCGACGGTCGTCGCGCGGATGAATGATTGGCTCGCCGGTTCCGGCCTGCGGGCGCTCAACGTCGAAACGCTCGTTTTTCCCGCGGCGCGCGACCGGGCGGTGAACCCGGCGGCGGGAGGCCAGGTGGACTCGTGGGACCGCGACCGTACCTGGACGCAAGTCATCCGCGTATGGTATGAAACCCCGCCGCCTGCACCGGCTCCGGAGTTACCGCCGTTGCCGAACACACCGCCCACTCTCCCGCCGCCACTGCCGCCCGTAACGGATTGGCCAGGATCGCAGTAAGCCGGATTTTCTTAAAGACGGTGGAAATGGGTCGGCTTGCTTTGCCTTCTGGGCGCGAGCCGGGACTTGGTGAATTACTTGACTTGGCATACGTTATGCACTGTTTTGCATGACCATAAATTGCGAATTCCCGCTGGGCACCGGGTCATGAATTCAATCAAGCGAGGAAAGGGGCAGGCGGCGCCGCGTCATTGCGCCAGTGGCCAGGCTTGGTTACGAGCCGGAGCAGCGCTGGCCTTGGCGGTTTCGCCGGGTTGCACGGGTGCGCCGTCCATCAATTTGCTCGGCTCGTTTTTTCCTGGTTGGATGCTGTGCATGATTATCAGCGTGGTGGGGTGTCTGGTGCTGCGGCAGATTTTCATCAAGACGAACATTGAGCCGCATCTGCACCCGCGCCCGCTGGTTTATTTTTGCCTGTGGTTGTTGATTATGCTGGGCCTGTGGGTGCCATTTTTCAGGAGTTGATGTCATGCCCGACGAAAAAACCGTTCCCGCCCAACCCATCCGGAAAGACCTTGGCCGGGTGATCGGCCTGGGCATCATTATCGCTTCGATACTCGTAGCGTCCTACGCGATTTGGATCCATGTGCACCAGCCGGAGACGGACGATGCGACCGTGCGGGCCAATTTCATCGGCGTGGCTCCGCATGTCAGCGGTCACATTGTGAAACTGGGGGTGAAGGACGACCAATTTGTGAAGCAGGGAGATCTCCTGTTTTTGATCGACCCGCGCCCCTACCAAAATGCGGTCGACAGCGCCAAAGCCAACCTGAGCCTCACGCGCAAGCTGGTGGCGGCCTTGAAGGACGCTTTGAAAACCGCCGACGAAGCGATTGTCCAGGCGAATGCCCAGAGCCTGGCCGCGCAGGCCGAACTGGATCGGGCCAACGCGGAATTCACGGAGGCCGATGACCATGTGAAGCGGCTGGAACCGCTCCTGGCCAACCAATACGCCACCATCGACCAATTGGAGGTGGAACGGACGCGCCGGGACGTGGACAGCGCCGCGATCCGCGCCGCGGAGAAACGACTGGCGGCCGCCGCTTCCGCGGAAGTTCAGGCCAAAGCCCAGCGGGTGCAGGACGAGGACAACATCGGCGACGAGGGCGGCGTGAACGCGCGCATTGCCGCGGCGCAGGCGCAACTGGACGACGCCGAGTTGAACCTAAGTTACTGCAGCGTGACGGCGCCGTTCAGCGGCAAGGTGGTGAATTTCAACATTTCCCTGGGCGCGTTTGCGCCGGCGGGAGTGAACGTTTTCACGCTCATTGACACGGGGACCTGGTATGTGGTCGCGAATTTTCGCGAAACCCAACTCCAGCATATCGGGATGGGGTCACCGGCGGAAATCTACCTGCAATCCAAGGACGATCGACGCTATCACGGCAAGGTGGTCGGTTTGGGCTCGGCGGTCGTACCGGAAGACGGAACCAGCCTGGGCGGACTGCCCAGCGTGCCGCGCAACCTGGACTGGGTCCGGCTGGCGCAACGTTTCCCGGTGCGCATTCAGGTGCTCGATCCCGACGAAAATTTCCGCATCGGCGCTTCCGCCGTGGTGACGATCACGGGGCCGGCTCCGCCACCCGGCCCGTCGCCCAACCCGTAGGATTCTTGATGCCCATGAGTACGGTGACCGCTACCTCGGTGCCCGGGACCTCCGGTTCGCTGGCTTGCCAATCCTGGGAATTCCTGCGGCGCGAACTCGCGCCGACGCCCGGCCGCTGGCAGGCCACGGTGCGCCTGACGCTGGCGTGCATTGCTTGCACAGTGCCCATCATGGTGTTTCATTTGCAAGAGGCATTAGTGGTGATGGTGGGGATGTTCATGATTGCCAAGGAAGACACCACGACCACGTTGCTAGGGACCGTTTTGGCTTTGCTGGGCATCACCATCGGCTGCGGCCTGCTGCTGCTCTACTACATCTGCGCCCTCGACCTGACCTGGCTGCGGGTGTTGGGGGTTCCGGCCTTCGTCGCGCTGGGATTATTCTTGAACCGGACGCTGACCCTCGGTCCCTTGGGAATAACCATCTGCGTTCCTCTGGCGCTGGGCCTGGTGCTGCCGGATGCCGCACCGAATACGGAATTTTTGGCCCGCCTGCCTTTCTACTTTTGGTGGGGTCTTGCCCTGGGGCTGGGGATCAACCTAGTGGTGCAATACTTGCTCAACCACGAAACCTCGCTCGACGTGCTGGTGCGCGCGATGGTCGTCCGGCTGGACGCCGTCGAGCGAATGCTCGGTCGACTCGCGGCGGGAGAAAAAACTACGCACGAATATTCCACGTTGGCGCCGTTGGCGTTGGCGGGCGTAGTGGAGCAGTTTCACCTGCTGAAACTGGCCAGCGTGGTCGAGCACCGGCTGAAAAAATATCAGGCCGAATTCCGCGCGCAGTTCATTCTGGTGGACCGGCTGGTGACGGCGGGCGCGGTCCTCGAAAGGCAGGGAATCGCGTCTCCGAACGAATCGGTGCAGCGCCGGCTGCGCGGCGTGGCCGAGGCCTGTGCCCGCTGGCGCACCGCGGTCAAGGACCAGCATCACGCGCCGCCGGAAATTCCCCCGGTGTCAGCGGATGGCGGAGTCGCGGTGCCGGACGAGGACGCGCTTCCCTCGCTGGCGGAAATGGAACGGGCCATCAAACTGATGCCGTATGCTTTTCCGGGACGGGAATTGCCGGCCGAGTTGCGGCCCGCGCCCGGCAAGGACAAGGGCGGGGTGCTCGTGCCGGACGCCTTTACGAATCCGGAATACATCCACTATGCCGTGAAGGGAGCGCTGGCGGCGCTTATCTGCTACCTGATTTTTGCCCTGGCGGCCTACCCGGGCGTATACACTTCGGTCATCACGTGCCTCGTTTGCGCGCTATCGACAGTGGGCGCGAGCGTGCAGAAGGGGGTTTTGCGTTTCGCCGGGGCCGCCGTCGGCGGCGCGCTGGGAGTAATCAGCTTCATCTGGATTTTCCCGCACCTCGATTCACTGGGCGGCTTTTGGTTTCCCTTCGGCGCAGTCACGGCGCTGGCGGCCTATGTCACGTTCGGCAGTCTGCGTATTTCCTACTGCGGCTACCAGATCGCCGTGGCCTTTTACAAAATATCCCTGGAAAGCTACGGGTCGTCCACGGAACTGGTGGTGGTGCGTGACCGCCTGGTTGGGATTGCGTTGGGCCTGGTCGTCTTCGGGGTCATCAATCGCCGGCTTTGGCCAGTGACGGCGCTGGATACGATCCGCATAAAATTGGGGTCGGTCTTTCGCGCGCTCGTGAAATTGGCCGGTTTGCCCGACGAAAACCAGGATCCGGCTCCACAGTTGGTCGAGGCCTACGCCGTGCGCCTGCAAGTACAGCAGGATCTGGGGACCCTCCGGCAGTTGTTTGAAAGCGCGAGGTTCGAGTCCGGCGCGGCCCAGCGTGATCGACTCGAAGCGGTCAGCAACACGGCGCAAATGCTTTTCCTGCATCTGCTGGCGATCATCCAGCATCGTCCCGACTTATGGCCCTTGGGGGTGCCCGAACCCTTGCGCGCGGCCTCGGCCCGGTTTCGGGCCACCCTGGCCGAGGTGCTGCTTAATCTTTCCGACCGGATGCAGGGCAAGCCCGAGCGCCCCCTGCCGGATTTGTCCTCCGTGCTGCCGGAGCTTGGCCAGGTTCTCGCCCAGGAAAGTAAAACCATCAGCGAGCCCCACCTCAGCGCCCAAATTCGCGGACGGCTGGCGCTTTATCAAGAGACGCTGCCGATGGTGGAGAAGCTGGCCCGCCTGCCGGTTAATTGAAAAGGACTGAAGCCGGCAGTGACGGTAGTTTTCGATGCAGAGATGCCGCAGCAGGGGCGATTTTTACAGCCGGTGGAAACTGGTGGAGTAAATGTCGTCCACCGTCTGATCGAGCCCGTCGGGGCCATTGGACCATACGTAATAATCCCACGCGCCATTGGGCAGTTTTCGTACACCGATGCCGAAATCGTGGTTCCAGGCATCCACCAGTTTTCCTTTTGACGGCCCGCAAACGAGCGTCGTTTCCATGGAGACGAGCTCAATCGTCCGGCGATAATCCTCCCCGCGCAGAAACACCCAGCCGTCGGCCGGCTTGGGCTCGATCGCGGGCTTGATGCCGTTTTTGAACAAGGCCGCGCGAATCGAATCCAGGCAGGCAACCTGGGCCGCCACCTGCGCGCGACGGTACTGCTTATAAATTCCAGTGACCGCCAGCCCGCAGAGGACAACGGCAAGGACGGATAAAAGAATGATTTTTTTCATGCGGGATGGATTTCCGTCTCGGGCGGGAAAGGAGCAGCCTATCCGCAAAAGGCGCGGACGGAGAGCCTCAAGTGGGGCAAACTTTTCCCGCCAAATATCGCGTTTGACGACTAAGCTTTGTTATGCAAAGTAATGGCAAGCGCCCCGGGAAATTAACTCTCGCAGGGGATAACTAACTTTATGTCCGCCGCCGCCACGTCCTTTCAGCCCGGTGACCTCGGCGTGCTCTTGCGCGGCGAAACCGGTCCGATTGCGGCTTGGATGGAAAAATGGGAGGGCGGGCGCGTGGCTTTTCATCTGATATTGATTTTTTCTGGTGCGGGTGCTTACGCCGCGGCCATCGGCTGGTGGCATAGTCCCTTGCAGGCTTTTTGCGCAGCCCTGAAATTGCCGCTGGTAATCTTGCTCACCACCTTGGCAATGCCCTGCTCAACGCGATGGTGGCCCCCTTGCTGGGCCTGAATATTTCCTTTCGGCAATCATTGTTGTCCGTGCTGACGAGCTTTGCGATGGCCTCGGTCATCCTGGGTTCCTTCAGCCCCTTGGCGGCCTTTCTGGTTTGGAACGTGTCGACTTGGGCCCCCGGCACACCGCAGTCGGACTCCGGCCATGCCGTCGTGCTTTTGGCCTATGTGTCCATCATTGCGTTTGCCGGCCTCGCAGCCAACGTGCGTTTGTTTCAATTGCTGACGCGCCTGGGCGGCAGCGTGGTCGTCGCTCGGCGGGTGTTATTCGCCTGGCTGGCCGGCAATCTTTTTCTCGGCAGCCAGTTCTCCTGGATTCTGCGGCCTTTCATCGGCCTGCCTTGGGAGCCCGTGCGCTTTCTTTCCGAGCACCCGCTCCAAGGTAATTTTTATGAAAGTGTATTTAGAGCCATGCGGCATCTTTTCTCCACCTGACCCATCACCAACCGAACCACACCATGAATGCATCCGACCTGCCCCCCATCCCGCCCCAGCTTCCGCCCTCCGCACTTGGCCCCACTCCCGAAACGCCGTCGCCCGCGCGGCTGGGGGACGACCCGGCCGAACGTGCGCCCATTCCCGGAGTGTTTGACCTTGTGGATGCGATACTGCGCGCGCCCCGCCGGGTAATGTTTCAACTGCGCCAGCCGGGGGTGGGCGGCCTGGTGGTGCGGATGGGGGTCACGGTTCTGGTGTGCAGCCTGGTTTACGGGGCCGTGATGGGCACGTTTTCCGGGGGCAGGCAACTCTGGATCGTGCCGGTGAAAATCTCAGGCGGCCTGCTGGCGGCGGCGCTGATTTGCCTGCCGAGTCTCTATATCTTCACCTGCCTGAGCGGTTCCACGGCGAAATTCATGGAAATGACGGGATTGCTGGGCGGAATGTTGACCCTCATGACGCTCCTGCTCATCGGCTTCGCGCCGGTGGCATGGCTTTTTTCCCAATCCACTGAATCGGTCCTCGGCATGGGGACGCTGCATATTCTATTTTGGATGATTGCGAGCGGCTTTGCCCTGCATTTTCTGGATAAGGGCTTTTTGCACACGGAGGCTTCGGTAGAGGCCGGCACGGCCTCTCCGGCCGGGCTGCGGGTTTGGACGGTAATTTTTCTCCTTGTCGTTATGCAAATGACCACGGCGTTGCGTCCCCTCGTCGGTACTGCCGATACCGTCCTGCCGACCAAGAAACAATTCTTCTTCGGCCACTGGGTGGATAATATGGACATCGATCCCCCGCCGCCGCGTTGAACTCTCAATCAAAATTCATGCGCTCGAGATAGGGCTTGGACACGCGAATGACTTTGTCGTCTTTGCTCTCGATCGCGCGGTTCTGGTCGGCCGCACCGCGCTTCGACTCAAAGTAAACGTCGATTTTTAGATAGGGAAAGCCAGGCACCAGGTAGCGGCCCTGAGAGGCGGATCCGATTCCGCCATCGGGCGTAAATCTCTGCTCTACTTCCGCGCGCGTCATGCCGACCTTGAGGGACGCAAAAGCAGCCAGCAATTGTTCCATCGTGGGTGGCGGCGGCTTGGGCTTCGCGGCCACAAATTTCCAGGGACTATTTTCACGGCCTTTGCTGGCGGCTGGGTCCTTCGGTGTCGCAGCCATGCCGTTGGCTACGGATAAAACCTCCGCCTGCAGGGAGCGCAGCCGCTGGCCGCCGTAAAAGTCTCCTTCATAAAGAAGCTGAACGTACCCGATGAAGGGAATTTGTTTGGCAAAAAAATCCGGCTCGCGCTGCAAAATCCAGCGCACCGCGGCCTCCTCGTCGCTCGCCCAAGGGACCTCGAGGTGCGCATATTCCTCCAGCAACTCGTTGTAATGCCGGCGTTCCCGCTCCGGCACCTGGAGCGTTGCCTTAAAATACCGACCAGGATTTTCTTTTTCCTCCGGTGTCAAAGGCTCGGCATTTGTGAGCACCTGCCAAGTTGACCAGTGCTGAAGATCCGGCGAGTAGCGAACATACATGGCGCCAGTATAGGGCATGGATTTTTGGCCATTGCTCAAAGTGATCTCACGAGGCGGCGGTTGCAGGGCGACACGCACGGAGGCCTCCGGCGCTGGCCGCCACGATACCCCGAGGGCGAGCGGCTGGGTTTGGATCCAACCCTGTCTTAAAGCGGCGGCCTCACTGTCCCAGCCCAGCCCCTCCTTCGAAATGGTCAAATTGCCGGGGTCTGACCAAGTGGCATTGGCGGAGGCCGAAACCGGATTTGTGAAATCAATGGAGAGCTGCTGCTCGCTCTGGATTTGCGCACGACTGACGGTCGCCAGGCCCGCCAGCAGCGAAGTGAAAAGAAGTCTGGTGAATGCTTTCATGGTGACGGCCAGACATAAACACTATCAGAACGGAAACCACCTGCGCACATTTTTCTACAGCTCAATCTTGGTCCCCAGCATGTACAGGAATTTGGCGAGCCATTGGGGATGGGCCGGCCACGCGGGGGCGGTGACGAGGTTGCCGTCCGCGTGCGCTTGGTCGATGGGAATATCCATGAACTTGCCGCCCCCGGCGGTCACGTCGGGCCCGACGGCCGGGTAGGCGGAGGCGGACCGCCCGCGCAGCACATCCGCCGCGACCAGAATCTGCGCCGCGTGGCAAATCGCAGCCACCGGCTTGTTGGTCTTGAAGAAATGCCGGACGATTTCGAGCACGCGCGGGTTGAGGCGGATGTATTCCGGCGCCCGCCCGCCGGGAAGCACGAGGGCGTCGTAGTCCTCGGCGCGCACGTGGTCGAACGTGGCGTTGAGGGTGAAATTGTGCCCCGGTTTTTCGGAATAGGTCTGGTCGCCGGTGAAATCGTGCACGGCGGTGCGCACCTGGTCGCCGGTTTTCTTGCCGGGGCAGGCGGTGTGGACGGTATGGCCGACCATGAGGAGCGCCTGAAAGGGAACCATCAATTCGTAGTCTTCGGCGTAATCGCCAGTGAGGATGAGGATTTTTTTGGAGGGCATGGTGGTGCGTAATTTGAACAAGAGAGCGGCGCAGGACAATGCAAACTGAAGCGAAGGAGTGTCCCTATTTCGCCAGAAACAAGACGGCGGGCTGGGGGCAGCCCGCCCTATCTAATTAAATGTTTGAGGTAGGGCGCGCTGCCCTCAGCGCGCCGTTTCATATTAGGACATGACCTGAAACGGATGAAGGGGAGGATGCTCGGTCCATTGCTCCAAGTTGCTACAATCCAAACAGATACCCGCTATTTGATGGATTTTGGCAACTGCCGGCTATCCATAAATAGCACATAAAGCACACTAGGATAACATTTTGTGTCTTTTGTGCTTCTTGTGGTTTGCCTCTCTTATAGACAGAGTTCCTTCTATATAGAGAATGTCGGAGGTCTTTGCTTCCGGGAGCGCCCTCAAACCTTTTCTCGTGGTGTTCTTGACAACCCCCCATCCGGTGTGTACGAATCTTCGTTTCCACCAACCACGCTTTGAAAGAAAGTGGGTTTACCGCCCACTTTTTTTATTCTCTACATCCGGACGCCCGCCATGAGCAACGAAATCCTTTCCGTCCTCGAATACATGGAAAAGGAAAAGGGGATCAGCCGCGACGACATGATCGCGGCGATCACCCAAGCCATCCGTAGCGCCGCCACCAAGGGCGTCAGCGCCGGGTCCGACCTGCGCGTCGAGATCAACCCCAAGACCGGCCAGCTCAAAGCCTGGGCCTCCTTTAAGATAGTGGACTCCGTGGCCGACCCGGCGACCGAGATCCATCTCGAAAAAGCCAGCCTTTACACCCCGAGCCCGAAGCTCGGCGAATCCATCCAGAAGGAGATCGACCCCGCGCTCCTCGGCCGCATCGCCGCGCAGACGGCCCGCCAGGCCATCATGCAGCGCGTGCGCCAATTTGAAAAGGATCGCGTTTACGAAGAGTACAAGGATTTGGTCGGCGACATCGTCACCGGCACGGTGCGCCGCCGCGAACGCGGGGATTTGATGGTGGACCTGGGCAAGTCCGAGGCCACCTTGCCGCCGCGCGAATGCATCCCCGGCGAAAACTACGCCCCCGGCGAGCGCATCCGCTGTCTGCTGCTCAATATCGAGAACACTGCCCGCGGCCCGGAGATCATTCTTTCCCGCGCGAGCCCGAAATTTGTCCGCCGTCTCTTTGAATTGGAAGTCGCCGAAATCACCGACGGCACGGTGTCCATCGAAGCCATGGCCCGTGAACCGGGTTATCGCACCAAGATTTCCGTCAACACCACGGATCAAAAGGTAGACCCCGTCGGCGCCTGTGTCGGCGCCCGTGGCGCGCGCGTGAAGAGCATTGTCCGCGAACTCGGTGGTGAGAAGATCGACATCATCCGCCATTACGCCGACCCCCAGCGCATGTTGGAGGAGGCCATGCGTCCGGCCGTGCCGAAAAACATGCGCGTCGATGAACGCAGCCGCCGCATCTATTTTGAAGTGGCGGAAAAAGACCTCGCCACCGCCATCGGTCGCGGCGGCCAGAACGCCAAGCTCACCTCCCGCCTCATGGGCTGGAAGCTCGATATTTCCCGCGAAAAACAGGAAGCCCTCGGTTTCGACGAACGCAAGCAGAAGGCCATCGAAGGCATCGGCGGCGTCCCCGGCATCACCGAAGAACAAGCCGCGAAACTCGTCGCCATGGGCATCAATTCCCTGGAGGCGTTCGAGGATGTGTCCGCCGAAGATTTGGTGGGCGCCGGTTTCTCCGTCGAGGAAGCGTCCGAAGTCATCAACCGTCTCGTGGCCGCGCGCGAAGGCCGCTCGGCTCCCACGGCCTAGTTTTTCCCGCCATGCCCTTTTTCCACCCACCTTATTCACCGCCTACGGCACCGGCCATCCGGGTCTCGCACCCATGACGGCGGCGCGCTTCAGTTTAAGAGGCGTGCCGGTTTCCGGCCTTTGGCGACTCACCACTTTTCCCGACCTGACCGGCTTGGCCCGGCCCCACCATCTCCATGAGCGACCGCGTTTACGACCTTTCCAAACAGCTCAACATGGGCAACCAGGAGCTCATGGACCTGTTGAAGAGTCGTGGGTACGTCATTAAGAGTCCGTCATCGACGATTGATAAGATTTCCGCCGAGGCCTTGCGCAAGGAGTTTGCGCACCTCATCACACCCGTGGCCGCGCCGGAAGCCCCGGCTGTCGTCGAACCGCCCAAGCCGGCCACCGCGCCCAGCCGCACGGTCAAGACCACGGACGATTTGGATCAGGAACGCCGCGAGCGCGAAGCCGCGGAAGCCGCCGCCAAAGCCGCCGCGGCGCCGCCGAAGCCCGTAGTTCCGGCTCCGCCGAAGCTCCCGATTCCGCAGGCCCAGCGCCCACCGCCCGTGATGCCGCCGCGTCCGCCGCCGGGCTCGGCTCCGAGTTCGCCGATGGTTCCGCCCGCTCCGGCGCGCCCGCCCATGCCGCCGATGCGTCCGCTCCCGACGCCGACGGTTCCGCCGGTTTCCGGCGTGGTCATCAATTCTCCGCGTCCCTCGCCGCCGCGTCCGCCCGCCGTCTCGCCCGCGCGCCCGCCGTCGGCTCCCTCCGCTCCGAAAGCGCCGCCTCCTCCTCCGGCTGCGCCGAAAATGCCGGTCGGCCCGAAAGACGCGCCTGCGGTGAGCGCTCCGGCCTCGGCCGAAGCCGCCGTCGAAATTATCTCCGGCCCCGGAGGGAAAATTTTGCAGGCCAAGCCGCCCTTCATCGTGCGCGACTTTGCGGTGATGCTCGGCACCAAGCCCTTCAAGCTCATTTCCGAACTCATGGAGATGGGCATTTTCGCCTCGATGAATCAGGCGGTGGAGGAGGAAGTGGCTGTCCGCGTCGCCAAACGCCACGGGTTCACGCTCGAGATCAAGCACCGCGGCGAACAGCAGCAGGCCGCCCCGGAGAAAAAGCCCGTCCCAACCGCGGAAGACGAAGCGAAGCTCATGGAGCCGCGCCCGCCGGTGGTCGTGGTCCTCGGCCACGTCAATCACGGCAAGACGAGCCTGCTCGACGCCATTCGCCAGAGCGATGTCGTGGCGGGCGAAGCCGGGGGCATCACCCAGCACACGGGCGCGTATCAGGTCACGCACAAAGATCACAAAATCACTTTTCTGGACACACCCGGTCACGCCGCCTTCTCGAAGATGCGCGAGCGCGGTGCGAACCTCACGGACATCGCTGTCTTGGTGGTGGCCGCCGACGACGGTTTCATGCCGCAGACGGACGAGGCCCTCAAGTTTGCCCAGACCGCCGGCGTGCCGGTCGTTGTGGCCGTCAACAAAATGGACGCCAAGGGCGCGAATATCGAACGCGTCAAGCAAGGCATGCAGCAACGCGGCATCACCTCGGAGGACTGGGGCGGGGAAACCTTGTGCGAGCCGATTTCAGCGCTAAAGAAGTTGAACATCGACAAGCTGCTCGACGCCCTGCTGCTCCAGGCCGAAATTTTGGAATTGAAGGCGAATCCTAAATGCCCTGCCGAGGGCGTGGTCGTGGAATCGCAGGTCGAAATCGGCCGCGGCGCCACCGCCACCATCATCGTCGAGAAGGGCACGCTCAAGCTTGGCGACGCCTTGGTTTGCGGCACGCAATATTGCAAAGTGCGCGCAATGGTCGATGACCACGACAAGCCGCTCAAGTCCGTCACCCCTGGCTCGCCCGCCCGCATTCTCGGCTGGTCCGATGCCCCGGATGCCGGCGCCCACTTTATCGTCGTCGAAAATGAGCGCGCCGCGAAGGCCGCCGCCGAAGCCGCCTCCCAGGCCGCCAAGCGCGCGGAATTCGGCGCCGGCGGGCCGCCTGATCGCGTGACGGACCTGGACATGCTCCTGAAGGCCATTCACGAGACGAAGCAGAAAGTTTTCCGCGTCCTCATCAAGGGCGATGTGCACGGCACAGTCGAGGCGCTCGAGGGCTGCCTGCTCGATATCAAGAGCGACAAGGTGAAGCTCGAAGTCGTGGCGGCCGAGGTCGGCCCCATCGGCAAGAATGATATCATCATGGCGAGCTCCGCCGGGTCGGCCGTCATCGGTTTCAACGTGCGCCTGGAAAACGGCGTCGCCCCGCTGGCCAAGCACAAGGGCGTGCGCATCATCCAGCACAATATCATTTACGAATTGATCACCCAGGTGCGCGACGCGATGGCGGAGCTGCTCGACCCCGAATTGCGCGAGCACAAGCTCGGCGCGGCGGAGGTCCGGCAGGTGTTCCCGCTCGCGAAGGGCTTTGTCGCCGGTTGCATGGTCACGGAAGGGCGCATCACGCGCGACGGCCATGCCCGCGTCATGCGCAAGAACGTGACGCTGTTCACGGGCCGCGTTGGCACGCTCAAACGTTTCAAGGACGACGCCAGCGAAGTGCGCGCCGGGTTCGAGTGCGGCATCCGCCTCAACAACTTCGACGACTACCAGCCCGGCGACGTTATCGAATGCTTCGAGATCCAGCAAATCCGCTCGTCGCTATAAGCGCCGCGCGGTATAAGGTGAAAAGTATAAGGTGAAAAAGTGCGACTGGCGTGCCGGTTCCTCATTTTGAATTTTCCATTTTTAATTTTGAATTGTTTGCCATGTCCCGCGTCACCCGCATCAACGAACTGGTCCTGCACGAACTGAGTGACGTGCTGCACACGCGCTTTCGCGACCGCGCCGTGGCCATCACCCTCTCGGGCGTCGAGACCGCGCCCGACCTGCGCTCCGCGCGGGTGTTTTATTCCGTGCTCGGCGACGCCCGCGCGCGGGTCGAGGCCGAGCAGCTTTTTGCCGAAATCAAAAACGAGCTGCGCACACTCCTCGGCAAGCACGTCATCCTCAAGTACACGCCGCACCTGGAGTTCGTGTTCGACGAATCCATCGCGCGCGGCAGCCGCATTATTTCCGTGCTCGAAGAATTGGCGGCCCATGGCGAATTCGACGACCAGCCACCCGCGGAACCGCCGCCGGTGGACATTCCCCCGGCCCGGCGCGAACGCCCCAAGCGCGCCAGAAACTAAAGCATCAAAAACTAGAACACTAAGAACTAGGACGCTAAAACACTTTCCGCCCATGTACTTTCCCGAAAAATCCCCGGCCTTCAAGAAACTGCTCGGCGAAATGCGCGGGCGGCCCGTGGCCGTGCTCGGGCACATGCGCCCGGACGGTGATTGCGTTGGCTCGCAAGTTGGCCTGACCCGCGTGCTGCGCGCACTGGGCGTGGACGCCATCGCGGTCAACCACGACACCGTGCCACGCGTGCTGGCGGATTTTGTCGGCGACACCCCGTGGCGCCGCGCGGCCGATTACCAGCCAGTGCCGGGCACGGTGGCCGCCTGCGTGGATTGCGCCGACCACTCGCGCCTGGGCCCGCGCCTGCGCGAATTATTTCCCCGCCCGTGGCTGGCGGTCGATCACCATTTGTCCAACGGCAATTTCGCCGAAAATAATTTCGTCTTTCCCGAAACCGCGGCCACCGCCGAAGTCCTCGCCGGTTTATTTTCCGACAACGGTTTGAAGCCCGATGCCATCGCGGCCCAGGCACTTTACGTCGGTATTGCGACGGATACCGGCCAGTTTCGTTTTCCGTCCACGACGCCGCAGGTTTTTCGCCTTTGCTCGGAGTTGATGGCCGCGGGCGCCGTGCCGGCCGAGGCCGCCGCGCTGCTCTACGAGCGCGAAAGTTTCGGCAAGATGCGCTTGTTGCAGGTTTTCCTGAATTCCCTGCGCCTGGAAATGGGCGGCCGCGTATGCGTCGGCGTGCTGCGCGACAGTGATTATGAAACCACCGGCGCGCTGCGTGAAGATTCCGAGGGCCTGGTGGATTATGCCCGCGCCATCGAAGGCGTCGAAGTGGGCGCGCTGCTCGAGGAACGCAAGGGCGCGCTCAAGGGCAGCCTGCGGGCGAAGGACGCACGTTATGCGCTGCACCGCCTCGCGCAACGTTATCAGGGTGGCGGCCATGCCTGCGCCGCCGGTTTCAATCTCACCGACACCATCGACGGCTTTTATCCCCGCTTCCTCGCCGACCTCGCCACGCACCTGCGCGAAACTGCGGGAGAGGTCGCCATGCGATAACCAGAAATCGCAGACGCGGCCGACCTTCCGGGTTGGCGGGTCTATTTTTAATTTTCCATTTTAAATTTTTGAATTTCTGCCCATGTCCGCTCCCGACATCCACCAGCTTGAAGGCGTGCTCCTCGTGGACAAGCCGCCCGGCCTGACCTCGCACGACGTCGTCGCGCGCCTGCGCCACCGGCTGCGCATCCGCCAGATCGGCCATGCCGGCACGCTCGACCCGCTGGCCACCGGCTTGCTGGTCATCCTCGTTGGTCGCGCCACCAAAATTTCCCAGTATTTGATGAGTCTCGACAAGGAGTACGAAGGCACCATGGAGTTCGGCAAAGTGACCGATTCGCACGATGCCGACGGCGAAGTGCTGGAAACCCATCCGGTGCCGGCGATCACAGAGGCTGAGTTGCGCACCGTCATGCAGGGGTTTCTCGGCGACCAGTACCAGACGCCACCCATGTTTTCCGCCAAGAAAATCAAGGGTGTGCCGCTTTACAAACTCGCGCGCAAGGGCCAGGAAGTCGAGCGCGAGCCCCGCTTCATTCATGTGCACGCGTTTGATTTGCTCACGTTCACCCTGCCGACGGTGACCTTCCGCCTCAAATGCACGAAGGGCACGTACGTGCGCACCATCGCCCACGACCTCGGCCGCAAACTCGGTTGCGGCGCCATGCTCGCCGCCCTCCGGCGCACCGGTTCCGGCCAATTCCGCGTGACCGATTCCACCGCGCTGGCGGATTTCGACACGTTGAGCCACGCCGAAGTTCGCCGCCGGCTCATCCCTGTGTATCAGGCGGTACCGAGCCACGTGTTGTGAGCGAAAATTTCCGTCCGGTCGCCATGCCCGCTGGAATCACCACCGCCGCCTCGCTGGCCGCCGCCGCGCCGCCGCCGGGGCCATTGCATTTGGCCATCGGCATGTTTGACGGCGTGCATCTCGGGCATCAGGCCGTCATCGAGGCCGCGATACATTCCGCGCAACCGGCGGGCGGCGTTTCGGCGGTGCTGACTTTTCATCCGCACCCGAGCCGGCTTTTTCGTCCCGACGCGCCGACGCCCTTACTCATGCCCTCGGCGGCAAAAATCCGCTTTTTGCACGACCTTGGGGTGAACACGGTCATCACGCAGCCCTTCACCCGGGCGTTCGCGCGCATCGAGGCCGGGGATTTTCTGGCGCGACTCAAGCGCCATTTGCCCGCGCTGGCCGCGGTGTACGTGGGCGAAAATTTTCGCTTTGGCCGCGGGCGCGCCGGCAATGTGCAAACCCTGGTGGAGTCCGGGCGGCGCGAAGGCATCGCGGTGGTGAGCGTCCCGGCCCTGCGGCGCAACGGCCAGCGCATTTCCAGCACGCGCCTGCGCGAGTTGCTGGCCGCCGGGGAAATTGCCGAGGCCGGCCGCCATTTGGGCTACACCTATTTTTGCGATGGTGCGGTCCAGCCCGGCGCGCACTTGGGCCGCAAACTGGGCTTCCCCACGTTCAACTTCGCGTGGGCGCCCGAAGCCCGGCCGGCTTATGGCGTCTACGTCGTCCGCCTCCGCGCCGAGCGCGACGGAATTTTTCGCCGCGGGGTGGCGAATTACGGCCTGCGCCCGACGGTGACACGCGGACGCAAAGTGGCGCCCCTGCTGGAAGTGCATCTGCTCGGCGCCGCGCCCGCCCTGCGCGCCGGCTCGGCGGTGCGGGTGGAATGGCTCGAATTTCTCCGTCCCGAAAAAAAGTTTCCGGATCTGGAAGCCTTGAAGACACAAATCGCCCGCGACTGCACTGCCGCCCGAGCTTATTTCAAGCGCAAGAAAATCCGGTAGCGTTTTCGTAAATTCCTGACGGCGTGCTGTGGTCAGCCCGCCCTGCCGGTGAACCGCCTTGGGGTGGGGCGCGGCGCCCTCACCGCGGCATTCGGTTTTCAATTGCCCGGTGTTGCGGTTGCCGCAGGTGTCGCCGCGGCTGGCGGCGAAAACGGCGGCACGTAGGCGCGCTCGACGGTGTCGGTCGGGTCGGTGTCTACCGGATGATCGCGCCAGAGCCAGCGCATCATGTCCGGGAATATCGCGCCGCCCATTTTCTGGCCGTGGTTGTTCATGCCCCAGGCGTAATTCACCTCGTAGCCCTTTTTCGTCAGCGCGGTCATAAGCCGGACATTCTGGAGAAACCAGTCGTTATTCGGGCGGCCGGGCGTGCGGTTGTCATTGCGGCCGTCCTGCATGAAAATGCGGATGGGCTTCTTTTCACTTTCCGCGACGAGTTCGGGATAAATATATTCGCCGCGCAAATCCGTAAAGCTGCCGACGATGGTGATGACTTTGCGGAAATCATTGGGGCGGAACCACGCCACCGCGAACGCCGCGCAACCGCCCGAACTCGCGCCCATGATGCCGTGCAACTCGGGATCCGGAGAAATATTGTAGTCCTTTTTGAGCGCGGGCATCAATTCGTCCACGACGACGCGGGCATATTTGTCGTTGGGCGTGTTGTACTCGTCGGGGCGGTTGGTGGTGCGGTCGCCCCAGCCCCCGCCGGGCTCCGGCGGCTCGGGCTGGTCGGGCCGGCGTCCGGGGTTGATGAACACCCCGAGCATGATCGGAATCTCGTGGCGGAAAATAAGATTATCAAGGACGTTCTGACCTTGCACATCACCCGGCGCGGCCATCATCGCCTGGCCGTCGTTGAAAATCATGACCGCGGTGGGCTTGGACGGGTCGTACTGCGCGGGCACATAAACATAATAGGTGTGCTGCGTGCCGGGATACGCCTCGGAAGGGATGATCGTGGGGCCGACGAAGTGGCCTTTCGGCACGCCATTCATGGGCAGCGAATCGGGGCCGAGCTTGTAGAACGCGTCGTTCGAAACATTGCCGCCGGTGTAAGTGTTGGGCAGCGGCTCGGGTGCCGGGCGCGGGGTGGTGGAACCCACGGGGGCGGCAGCGCCGCCATTGCCTGGGCCACCATTGCCACGACCTCCGCGACCACCGCGGGCTCCACGACCGGCACCGGGCGGATTGGTGGTGGCCGGAGCGTCAGTGGTGGGTGCGGCCGCTGGGGCTGCCGCAGGCGTCGTGGAAGTCGGTGTGGCCGGCGTGGTCGGCGACGTTTGCGCGAAGGCCGCGGCGAGGGACAGACCGCTAACCAGCAAGATCGCGGGGATGGTTTTCATGGGGTAGGTAAGGAAGGGAAGATAGAAGCTGGAAGATGGAATTTGGAAGTATGAGGACCGAGGTGGAAACGAAAACGGAGTTTCGGTCCTGGAGTGATTGATAAGGGTTAGGACGTCCCTTTCGCAAGCAAACTCAGTGCGGCCGCGCACGCCGTCTCGACGCGCAAAATATGGCCGGGCAGGCGCACGGACGCGAAGTCAGCAGCCGCCAACTCGGCATATTCCGCGGGCGTGAAGTCGCCTTCCGGGCCGATGGCGATCAGCACCGGGGACTGCGGGACAAAGGAGCTAAGGGACAAAAGTTTTGCGCCGACTTCAAGGCTGGCAACAAGGCGAACCGCTTTGCTGGAAGTGGAGGCAAAAGTTTTGGCCTTAAGTGACGACAGCCAGTCTTGCAAATTCACTGGCGCAAGAATTTCCGGCCGCCAGGGGTTGCCGGATTGCTTGCAGGCTTCGACCGCCGCGGAGTGCCAGCGGGATTGTTTGTGGGCGAGGCGATCCGGGTCCGCGTGCCGGGTTTCGGCTCGCTCGGTCAGCAACGGCTGGAGGGCGGTCGCGCCAAGTTCCGTGGCTTGGCGGATGATTTCCTCGAGCAGGCCGCCCTTGGGCAGGCCCACAGCGAGCACGAGGGGAGCGGGAGCGGGCGCGGGATGACGGAGGATTTTATCCACGCGAATGCGCGCGGGGGCCTCGTCGTTCATGAGCACTCCGATGGCGACACCGCCCTTGCCATCCAGCACTTCCACAGATTCGCCCACCCGCACACGGCGCACGCGCACGAGGTGGCGCGACTCCTCGGGGTAGAGAATAATTTCACTGTCGACCGGCGGCAGGAGTCCCTCATGAAACGCGCGGACATGGCTCATGCTCCTGAAATTGACAAAGTTGGGAGCGCGACGCCAGAACCTATCGGCACCCCTAGCGCAAATATCGTACTCAAGGGACCGGAAGGAAATTAACCGCCAGCTGCACAAAAGTCAGAAAAATTTTCTTATTCTGTGCTTATTGTGCTGCTGGTGGTTAAGCTAATTGGTCCGCGGGCGGCATTTTCAACTGCTGTGAGAAGCCAGGCCCACTCGCGAATCCCTAAAACAAACACGGCTCCCCAGACGAGGAGCCGTGCCTGAACCTAAAGACAAACTACAAACCTAACTGAAGCTGACCGCAGCCACTTAAAGCGACTGCGTTCATAAGGAGAGACTCTGCTGCTGCGGTTTCGTTCAAGAATTTTGCAAACGCTGATTAAAAATTTCGTAAATTACTGACATTCAACATAATAATGTAAGAATGAAGGGGTGCTGAAATGAGCCAATTCAGGCGGAAATCGCAAAAAACGGCCGCGAGTTATCTGCTGTCTCACCAGGACCCCTAGCCAGGGAACATCGTCCCTAAAGCAGGAATCCGGGCAAGGGATCGGCCAAAAAATTTCTGGAGAGAGGGCGCGCGGCAAGACGGGTAATACCCTCTTAAGTGGAGGGCAAAAGGCGTCGATGACGGTGGATAAGCGTTGCACGCCACGGGCGTTTCATGCAAGCTGGTGTTTTCCCACGTCCCGTCTGACCCGGTTTTGGCCGCAGTGCTCCGCCACCCCAACCGAGCCCGAGGGGGCAACTATTTTTTGCCCATCCCTTTCCTATGATACTCAAGCGATTCCCCGAAGGCCGCATCAACTGGGTCACCAGTGTGTTCCTCATTGGCACCCTCGTCATCAGCCTTACGGCGGTGCCGTGGTACCTGATGAGTTTTGGCCTGAACTGGTTTTTGGTGACGATGTTTTTCCTGTACGCCATCGCCACCGGCCTCTCTATCACGATGGGTTACCATCGGCTCTTTTCCCATCTGGCCTTCAAGGCCAAGACTCCCGTCAAGCTCTTCACGCTTATCTTTGGCGCCGCGGCGTTTGAAAACTCGACCCTCGATTGGGTGAGCGACCACCGCCGCCACCACAAATTTGTGGATCACGAAGAAGATCCCTACGACATCACCAAGGGATTTTTCTATGCTCACATCGGTTGGATGCTTTTTAAAATGAAGCCGGAGCCGCCGTTGGATAACGTGGCGGATTTGCAAAAAGACCCGCTCGTCATGTGGCAGCACAAGTACGTGCACCTCGTCGGCGCCTTTGTCAGTTTTGTGCTGCCCACGATTTTAGGCGCCCTCTATGGCTGGCTGAGCGTCGGCACGGCGCACGCCATTTGGGTGCAGGCCCTGGGCGGGTTGCTCATCGGCGGAGTGCTGCGCGTCGTCTGTGTCCAGCACAGCACCTTTTGCATCAATTCCGTGTGTCACACCCTCGGCCGCCGTCCGTATTCCACGGCGTGCAGCGCGCGGGACAGCGGCTTGGTGGCGTTGGTCACCTTTGGCGAGGGCTATCATAATTTTCACCACGAATTTCAGCACGATTACCGCAACGGCGTGAAATATTGGCAGTTCGATCCCACCAAGTGGACCGTCTGGGCTCTGAGCAAGGTCGGCCTGACCTCGGATTTGCGGCGCGTGCCGGCCGAACGTATTTTGCTCGCGGAGCTCACCGAGGCCCACCAGCAACTCGATTCGCGCCTTGAAACGACCACCACCCGCCTGACGGCGCAAGCCCGCGCGATGGTGGCCCATTCCATCGAAGCCGTGCAGCAGTGCCAGCAGCGCCTCGCCGCCCGCATCGCGGAATTGCAGGCCGCCGCCCGCGGAAAATTGGACATCACCCGCGAGACCCTGCGCGAATGGCGCCGCCAAATCGCCCAGGACTTGCAGGCCGCGCGCCATCACCTCGAGTTGATTCATGCGCACAGTGCCATGGCGCCGGCGATGGGTTAAGCAGCACCGCCGGACGGACGGAGTTCGTACCCTAGGCCGCGAGAAGTTTTTGCCATGAACACGCCGCTTGGACGCTGGGCCTTGGCAGTTGTGGGGGTCGCGGCTCTCGCGTGCATCATTTATTTTTATCCGAAATCCGCCGGCGTGCCCGTGCGCCATGGCGGCGAGGGACAAGCGGCGGAGCCGGCCGCCACCGCGTCCAATCCGGCGGCGGGCAACGGCCCCTACAAGCTGCAACTGACGCCAAAGTTCAAGGCCGGCCAGGCGTTTGATTATCACTCGACGGCGCAGGTCACCAGCACCATCCGGGGCATTTCGTTGACCATGGAGCAGGCTCCGGCCGCCAGTCCGGCATCCGCGAATAGCACCGCCGCCAAACAATTGGTGCAACGCGTGGTCGACGACAAGCAGGACAGTTTTGCGGTCGAATTTTCCGCCCAGGCGCTGGCCCGCGCCGTCTATCCCAATGGCACGTTGCGCGAGGCGTTTTTTCTCGTGCGCCGGTGTGAGATGACCAAGGACGGCAATGTCACCACGCTCGCGCCGGAAGAATCCATTCTTGCCGCGCGCCGGGAGGACGACGGGCGCATGGTCTTCACCCTCAATGGCGAATGGGTGGCACCCGAAAAGGCCAATCCCCTCGCGCTCGTCGTGCAGATGGGCAACCCGCATTTTACTTATGACGAAGCCCTCGGGCCGGCGAAGGCCGTGCCCGTGGGTTCCGATTGGCCGGTCAACAAAGAGGCGCTGTTGAAATCCGGCCTCAGTGAGGATTTTCCCGGCGCCGATGATGCCAGCGGCAATTTTCATCTGCTTGCGTTGCGCCAGGATGAAACCGACGGGCCCCTCAGCGTGGTGGAAGGCGACTTTTCGTTGATGGATGTCCAGGCGCCGTTTCATCCGCCGACGGTGTCCAAGCCCTCGGTGGTGAGTTTTAAACTGCGCGTCACCTCGCCCCTCAGCCCCGGGGCGGGCCGACATGACGTGGAGATGAAATCGCTCATCCGCCATGAGGGGCAAAACGGCTCGCTCAAGAGCGATCTGGCACCGACGGAAATGCACATTGTCATTAACGTCGCCCTCGAGCAGGCCACGCGGTACACCTACAACCCCGCGTTGAAACCCGCCGCCGTGCTCGCCGGTGCGCCCGCCATGCCGCCCGCGCCAAAAATGAATGCCCCGCAGGCCAACCCCGACGCGAATTTTGTCCGCACTCCGCAAATTCCCCTGATCAATAAGCAGAATTCGACGCGCAAATCTCCCCCAGCGGTGAGCCCGGGTGGCAGCACTACCGTGCCGGGCCTGGCACCCGTCGAAGGTACGCCGACGATGCTGGCTTCGCCCCGGACTTATTCAACCAATGTGGTTCCCACCACGCCCGCAACTCCCGCGCCGCCCACGGCCACGCCTCCGGCCGCGGCTGCTTCGGCTCCCGTGTTGACCTTGACGCCATCCGCTTCTGTCGCGCCCATGGTGCCGAGCCGCGTCAGCAATACGACGGCTGCAGCGCCGACATCCGTGCCTGCGGCAAACCCGCCACCCCCCAAGCCGGTCACTCCGCCTCCCGCGGCCATTCCGACCTTCAATGGTATCTCCGGCGTGACGCCGGCGCAGCGGTAAAACCGTAAGACCGAGAACGGCCAGCGGCCCGCGTTACCGCGTCTGCATTTTGTTCAGCTCGTAGTCTTTGTGCAGGAGATGGTAGTCGAGCGTGAGCTTGAGGGCGGTGCGCAAGTCGGTCTTGGGCTTCCAGCCGAGATGTTTTTGGGCCTCCTTGATGGAGGGCACGCGATGGGTCACGTCTTGATAGGCGGAGCCGTAATACTCCGCGCTGGAAACATCCTCGAGGGGAATCTTCTTCTTGATATTCTTGTAGCCGGGATATTTGGACACGAGGTCGAGCAACATCTCGGCTAGTTCGCGCACCGAGAAGTCCATCGCGGGATTGCCGACATTGAAAATCTTCTTCGAGGCGCAGCCGTCCTTGTTTTCAATCATGCGCGTGATGGCGTCCACGCCGTCGTCGATGAACGTGAACGAGCGGCGCTGGCGTCCGCCGTCCACCAGCTTGATGGGACGGCCATGGATGACGTTGTGCAAAAATTGCGTGACCACGCGGGAGGAGCCTTCCTTCGGCTCGTTGATGTCGTCGAGTTTCGGGCCGACGAAATTGAACGGGCGGAACAGCGTGTAATCGAGATCGCGCGTGGCCCCGTAGGCGTAGATGACGCGGTCGAGGAGCTGCTTGATGCACGAGTAAATCCAGCGCTGCTTCGGAATGGGCCCGAGCACGAGGTTACTGGTATATTCGTCGAATTCCTTGTCCGGGCACATGCCGTACAACTCCGAGGTCGAGGGAAACACGAGGCGCTTCTGGTACTTCACGCATTGGCGGACGATTTCCATGTTCGCCTCGAAATCGAGTTCGTACACGCGGATGGGGTCCTTCACATACAGCGCAGGCGTGGCGATGGCCACGAGCGGGACGACCACGTCGCACTTGCGCACATGGTAGGCGATCCACTCCTTGTTGATGGTGATGTCGCCCTCGAAAAAATGAAAGCGCGGGTGGCCCAGGCAGTGCTCAAGCTTGGTCGTGGCCATGTCCATCCCGTACACTTCCCAGTCGTGGGTGTTCAGGATGTGCCAGGTGAGGCTGTTGCCGATGAAGCCGTTGACGCCGAGAATGAGGACGCGCATGGGAGTGGAGGAGGTAGAAGGTAGAAGGTGGAAGGTGGAATGGGAATGCAAAAAAGAGGGTGCACTGGGGTCTAACCTGCCGGGCGAGCACTGGGCAGGACGAATCCGAAGTGGAACGGACAACCTTTTGCTGCTGGTCGTAGGGGCGTCGCTGGCGACGGCCCTCGGCCCGCGCGGCTACTGCAGCCGTTTGAGCGTCGGGCTGGCGCGGAGTTCCGTGGGGGCAGGACTGCGCGGCCGGGCGAGCAGGGCCTTGAAAAACTCCTCCTTTTCGGCCATGTCCTGCAGCAGATTGTCCATCCGCAGATTCATGGTGGCGGACAAATTTTTGAGCGAGGCCGCGATGGATTCGCCCAGCGTGCCGATGGCCGACCCGAGCGTGCCAAACCCGGCATAGAGGATCTGGTTGGTTTTGCGCTGCTCGTAAATCATGGCGAACTGAAAATCCGTTTGCGCCCGGCGGACGATGGTGGCAAAGCGCGCGGCTTCCAGGCGGGCGTCGGGCAGCGGGTGGTCCGGCGGCGGCAGCAACGGCGCGGAGCCGGTCAGCCGTTTCAGCTCCATGGCTTCGCGCTGGAAGGAATCAATCGTGCGGAGCATATGCTCGACTTCGCTCTTGTACCCCGCGAGCTGGTTGGCGGCGCTTTCAATTTCATCCCAAAACGGGGCAAACGCGCCGTCGGTAAATTCCCTTTGCGCGCTGGTGAGGTGGGCGCGGGCGGCCATCGCGTGTTCGGTGATGCCGAGGTACGCCCGCTTCGTTTCCGTAATTAGGCCGCGCAGGTAGCTGGTCTTCTCCTTGAGGTCGGCCAGGCTGGTATCCTCGGCGGAAGGGCGGCGGTCGCGCCTTTTGAGCCACGCCTCAAGCGCGTATGAGCATAGGGCCCCAAGAATCGCGCCGATCAGCGCCAGGAAAACCATATGCTCAAAAGCGCCCAGCCGCGAATAAGGCCCCTCGGTTCCACCCAGTTCGGGCACATGCTGGGTAAGCGCCGAAACCCCAAACAGGGCGCCGATCAGGGCTCCCGCCCAAGCATAATACATGGCCCGCTGTTGGTTCATCGCGACATCCCGTTAAACCCCGGAAAGGTGTCTCAGGATTCTATCTTCGTCCGCCGGGATGGGAAGTCCCAATGCGGGGGAGCGCTGGACTAACGTCAGGCGGCCTTGATTCCCGGCGGTCAAACGCCAAGACGGGATTTATTTTTTGGCCCGCGCCTTCCGCAGGAGGACCTGCACGCGCAGGCGGTAGCGACGCTGGCGCAGGGCGGCTTTTTCCCGTTTTTCCCATTCGGGCGCACGGGGACGGCCCCGTTTGGGCGTGAATAACGGTTCGGGAATGGTGAAAATATTGCGCTGCTTGAAGGAGGCCGGGGAATGGACCAGCAGGGTGGCGTACGTTTTGGTGGAAAACCACGGCTCCTTCGCGATGCGGCGGCGGTCGTACACCCATTCCGGCCGCTGCAACCCGTGGCGGTCGGACAGCCATTCGGCCAGCGCCGCGAGGTAGGCGTCGCAAATATCACCCTCCTTGAACCGGCCAGCCAGCCGCGGCGGGGTTTCGGCGAGGCGGAGCCCCAACTCGGGGCTACTCGTAATGCGCCGGGTGATCTCGTGCTCCCAGTTGCCGAGATTCCAGCCAAACTTCTCGTAAGTCTTCGACCAATCCGCCAATTCTTTCATCGTGTACGGACGGCGATGCTCCCGATCTTTTTCGGGAGTACGGCGCGGGCGGTAGCTATATTCAGGTTTTACGTTCATGGGCCACCTCTTGAATGATGCCTTTTAAAATTTCCTGTTGTTTATCGGTTGGGACATCGTCCGGGTAGAACCGGTCAATGTGCTGCTGGATATCGTCCAGCGATTTGATTTCCATTTTACGAATGAGAAATCTCAAATCCTCTAGATCGCCGCGCCGGCTCGGGCCCGGACGACGGCAGGCCAGGGCTTTCATCGCCAGCAAGTAGCTTGCGGTGGCGACGTAAAGTTTCAGGCCGGGAATCTCCAAGGGGAGCTTGCGGCGGCCGCCGATCGGGGCGAAAAAGTGCCACACCTCGTCGTTTAGCCACATATCTTCGAGCCCCAGCTCTTGCGCGACTATCTTGGATAATCGCAACCCCGCCTCCTTGGGATTAATCGTGTCAGCTACGTCCTGGGTGGACTCGCGATTGTCAAAGGCCAACATCAAGGCGGTGCCACCGTAAAGGCACAACTCCAGCGTCAACCCCTCCGCGAGGGCGAGTTCGCCCAGGCGGCGCAGCGCGCGCAGGATGAGGTCTTTGGCAATGCCGGCCATGAATAAAACGTTACGTTACGTTTTATTCCTTGTCAAGCGGCCCCTCAGACTTTGGGCCGGCAAGATGCGTTGACCGTCGCTAACGGCAGCTCGAGGCTTGGCCTGACCGCGGTCGCGCACTTCGCGGCTTTGCGGCAAAAATCTTCTACCGCAATTCCGCGCCGGTTTCCGCGTCGAGAATTTTGAAATTCTCGACGTGGTAGGCCGGGTCGGCCCGGAAGGCGAGCGAGACGTGGTACGCGCGCTCGAAGTCCAGGAGGTGCTGCTCATCCTCCGTGCGCAGGCGCTCCAGGTTCGCCGGGTGCAGGAGCACGCGGAAACGCAGTTCGCGGCCGACGTTTTCGGGGCGCGTGCGGAGGCGCCGCACATGCGACAGCAGGCGGCGCTGGATTTCCACGCTCATCGAGCGCGGGCTTTTCACCATGCCGCGGCCGTGACAATACGGGCAGCTCGTGTAAATGCCCGAGGCGTTCGACATCTCGTGGCGCTGGCGCGTCATCTGCATGATGCCGAGCGCGGAAATGGGGAGCACGTGGCTCTTGGCCTTGTCCTTTTCCATTTCCTGCCGCATGCGGTTGTACACGGCCTGGCGGTCCCGCGGCTTCTTCATGTCGATGAAGTCGAGGATGATCAGCCCGCCGATGTTGCGCAGGCGGATTTGCCGCGAGGCCTCGCTGGCCGCCTCGAGATTGGCCTGGGTGATGAAATTCGAGCCGTCGCGCGCGCCCTTGTGGCCGCCGGTGTTCACGTCGATGGCCACGAGCGCCTCGGTTTCTTCGATGACGATTTCACCGCCGCTGGGCAGCGGCACGCGCCGCTGGAAAGTCTGCTCGATTTGCCGCTCGATGTTGTAGCGTTCGAAAATGGGGATGCTGTCGGCATAACGCTGGACCTTCGCGGCCGAGCGCAGGGAGATTTCACCCACCAGCGCCTTCATGCTTTCGAAATCGCGGTCGGAATCCACGAGGATGCGGTCAATGTCCTCGGTCAGAAAATCGCGGATGGTACGCTCGACGAGGTTGGGCTCCTGGTAGAGGAGCACCGGCTTGTTTGTCTTCATCTTCTCCTGGATTTCCTCCCAGCGTTTGAGCAGGTAATGCAGGTCGCGCACGAAATACGCCAGGCGCTTGCCTTCGCCCGCGGTGCGGATGATGACACCCATGCCCTCGGGAATGGTGAGGTCGCGGAGAATCTTCTTCAGACGTTCGCGCTCGCGGCGGTCTTCGATTTTGCGTGAAATGCCGCATTGGCCGGAGTACGGCATGAACACGAGGAAGCGGCCGGGCAGGGCGATGTTGGTCGTCGTGCGCGGACCCTTGGTGCCGATTTGCGTCTTCGTGATTTGCACCACGATGTCGGTGCCGATGGGGTAGAGGCGGGGGATGTCCTTGAGGGAAATCGAACCGGCGCGGCGGCGCTGCTCCTCGGACTGGTTTTCGCGGACGATTTCGACGGCGGAGTCGTTGGCCGCGGGCAGGATGTCCCAATAATGCAGGAACGCATTCTTGGGCTGGCCGATGTCCACGAACGCGGCCTTCAAGCCCGGCTCGAGGTTTTGAATGCGGCCCTTGAAAATCGCGCCGACCATGCGGCTTTCGCCCGCGCGCTCGACTTCGAATTTTTCCAGCACGCCGTCCACCAGCAGCGCCACGCGCTTTTCCAGCGGCTCGACGTTGATGATCAATTCGCGGTAGGCGTTGTCCGGGCCGCCTTTGATGGCGCGGACGATGCGCTGCAGCAGCGGGCGCGTTTTCTTGGCGCGCAGGCGGGCGTCGTCGCGGAGCTGGCCGGTGGGAATGAGTTCCGGCTCGGGCTCGGAGGGGCGCTCGCGCATTTCCTCCTCGGGCGTCTGCTCGAGGGCGGCGGGCGGCGGGGCGAGGTCGTCCAGGCGTTCGGGGGCGGAATCGTCGGGCGAATCCGTGGAGGGGTCGGGGAAGTGGGACATGTGCAGTTCGTTAAGGTGAAGAATCGGAAGGAAGTGACCGGCCCGCCGCGCGCGAGGCGCAGCCGGACGGCGTTAAACGGCCTCGCGGCGGAAGCGGTAAACGCTTTGCACGAGACCCAGCAACAGACCGATCGCGAGCACGAAGGAGCCTCCGTAACTCATGAGCGGCAGAGGAATGCCCTTGACCGGCATCAGGCCCTGCACCATCCCGATGTTCACGAACACATGCACCATTAAGATAACCGCCGCCCCCACGCAGATAAGTTGACCAAATCGGTCCCGCGCGAGGCCGGCTATGCGCAAAGTGTTGCCCACCAGGATGGCAAAAAGGCCGAGGACGACCATGCCTCCCATAAAACCCGTCTCCTCAAGGTAGACGGACATGATGAAATCATTCGTGGCTGGCACTGCCGGCAGGTAGCCGAGGCGGGCCTGGGTACCGTTTTGGTATCCCTTGCCCGTCAAGCCTCCCGTGCCAATCGCGATGAGCGATTGATGCAGCTGCCAATTGACGCCCTTATTAAATTGGTCCACCTGTTTGGGGGCGACGAAGGTCGCGATCCGCTCCCGTTGGTAGTCCTTGAGGGGTACCCACGAAAGCTTCTCATACTGACCGCGCAAATCCACCGGCGTCTGCCCCTTTTGGATATGCTTGTTTAAATATTTGACATAATTGATATCATCCACCGCGAGGATGCCAACACCCAGCAAGAACAGGCCGAAGACCGCCGCAAAAAAGCGCACGGACAAATTCGACACGAACAGCTGGGCGAACACCATGGCGGTAATAACCAAGACCGAGCCTAAGTCCGGCTGCTTATAAATCAACACTATAGGTGGGAGGGCTACGGCGGCCACTTTGGCCAAAATGGCGAAGGAGGCCCGCACCGTCCCCAGCTCCGACCGCGAGAGGATGTACGCCACCATCAGCAACGTCCCAATTTTGGCGAATTCCGCCGGCTGAATCGTCATCCCGCCCACGCCGACCCAGCGCCAGGCCCCGGAATGTTTCTGGCCAAAGGGGGGAATCAGGGTGAGGACCAACAGCAACAGCGACGCGAAATAGACGACGTAAATGTTGCGAATCCACACATGGTAATCGATGCGGCCCAGGCCCACGTAGAGTACCGCCGCGCCGAGCAGCCAGACGAACTGGTAAATCCATTGGCGACCGCCGTTGTAGCTTTGGGCCGATTTGATGAACAGCACTCCCAGCGTGCCCAGCAGCACGAGCGCCACCGGGCTGACCCAGTCCGTCCGCCGCACTGGCGGCGGCCGGTACGTCATCATGAGCGCGGGGTTGGTGCCGCTGGTGGGCCGGAAAGTGGCGGGCATGGACGGCTGAAAGTGTTTTAGTGTTCTGGTGCTTAGTTTTTTAGTCCGGGAGGATTGATGACTGGACGATGCGGGATTTGTGGTAGCGGTGCGGGGCGGTGGCTAAGCATACAGACCACCGCAGGTGCGGCTAGTTCAAAGAAAAAGAGAACCGGCCATGAATTTTAGGCTGCCGACAGGTTCTAGGGTAGAGGCGCCTCTCCGAGGCGTCCATTGCAGGCCATCTCCTCCGCCCAGGCACACAGCGCAGGTAAGGGATCATCCGCAAGAATTTGCTTTTGATAGCGGGCGCAGGCGGTGCGCACCGACGGAGAGTCGAGGAGTGTGTGCAATTTGGCGGCGGCGGTCGGGGGTGTAAGTTTGCGAAAGGAGAGGGCGGCGCCGACGCCGAGGTTTTCCAGGCGGCGGGCGTTGTCAGGTTGGTCATGGGCGCGCGGGATGACCAATTGCGGCACGCCCGCGGCCAGGGCCTGCACGAGCGTGCCGATGCCGCCGTGGTGCACGACCGCCCGGCACCGCGCAAATACGCGCTCAAAAGGCGCATGGGGCAGGTAAAGGAACTGTCCTGGCGGCAATTCCGGCCACCCCGCGGGCGGCGCCGCGGGCCCAACCAGCAGGCAGCGCGTGCCGAGGATTTTCGAAGCCCCGACGGCTGTTTCGGCAAAATGCTCGGTGTGGAGATTGGCGGAGCCATGGGTCCACAAGATGGGAGGCGCGCCGGCCGCCAGAAATTTTTCCAGTGCTGCATCCAGGGGCTTGTCGGACTCAGCCACCGGCGTATACGGAAAGCCGAAGAGCCGGATTTTGGTCGGCCAATCGCGTTGCGGCGCATCATACCACGACGGGAAAAAGCCGGCGATGCGGTCGCCGCAATGCCAGATGCCGTCATTCACATCGTGAACGGGCGGCAACCCGAGTTGCACGCGATAGGCGTTTACTCCGGGCAACATTTGCCGGTTCAACATTTTGTCGATCAACCAAAACACGGCGCGCTTGACGAACTTGGGCGCATGGCACAGCCATTCCGCTCCTTCCATGAACAGCGGGCAATTGTCCACGCTGCGCAGGCACAGCGGTTGCAGGTGAATTTCGAGCCGGGAAATATGCCGGGCCTCGGCCCAGGCAAACGCGCTCGTCGCCAGCGTGGTGCCAATGACCAAGTCAAAATCCTCGTGCGCGCCGTCGAGCAGCGCACGGACGGGCTGGAGCGACGCCAACATCTGCTCGAGCACCAGCTCCGTGCCGCGCCGGGGCTCCCATAGGCGCGGGTCGCGCGTGACGGCGGCAAACTCCTCGACGGTACCCAGGGGCAGCCAGCGCCACGCGGGCCGAACGTCCACAAACTTTTTGTAATAGGGCGTGAGAATCAAAGTAATGCGGTGCCCGCGTGCTGCCAGGGCATCGCCCAGCCAGAGCAACGGGCGCACGTCGCCCTCGCTGCCAAACGGCGCGAGCAGGATGGAAAGGCTGGCGGTGGCGGCCACGGCGGTTACACCTCGAACTTGGTCGTGGTGCGGGAATGGAGGAACGATTGCAGCAGCCCGCGCAGGGGCACCGGCACGGCGCCGCGCGCGCGATTGGCCGCCCCGATTTCATAGCAAATCCGCCATTGCCGGCAAAGCGTGCGCCAGGCGGAGAGTAGCGAGCCGTGCGGATCGTAGATGGCGGTGGCTTCCGAGGTCACGCCGTTGAGTTCGATGACGCGCAAATTGCGGCCCGCGCGCAAATCGTTGGCCGAGGGGCAGCGCACATCGTAGCGGCCAAAGTTAAAGCCGGCAAAGTTCTGGCTGATGGCGTCCATCGCGGCGGTCAACTGCGGCGAACCGAGGTCCGCGGTGCCGTCGAGAAAAAGCGCACCGCGCGCGTGGGTGCCGAGCTCGACGAGCGGAATGACTTCGCCGACGGGCGGAATCTCAAACAGCCGGGCCGCGTGCCGCGCGAGGAAGAAGCGCGCGCTGCACACCGCGCGGTCGTCCTTTAAAATGAGGTATTCGAGGTTGTGCTTGCCGTCGCCGGTGACGCTGGGAAAACGCTTGTCGGTGATGGCCAGCAAGTGCCCGGTTTTTTCGTCGGGATGGCGATAGTAGAAGACGCCGTATTCGACGCCGGGCACGTATTCCTGCGCAATGATGGCGGCGGTGTTGCGGCCCAAATAGTCGAGGGCGGAATAATGATCGCGGCACACGGCCACGCCCTGGCCGCGTTCGCCGACATCGGGCTTGAGCACGACGGGCCAGACGAGCCCGCGCCCGGCCATCCAGGTTTCCAAAAGTTGGGCGCGCGAGGCCGCGGCGTTGGGGTCGTCGGCTTCCGGCAGCAGTGTCCAGGTCGCCACCGCCGAGCCCGCGCCGGTCAACCCGCGCAGAATGTGGCTCTTGCTTTCCTCGACGAAGCCGCCGTCGGGCAGCGCGGGATTCGCGCAGGTGAAGACGGTGAGGCTGCGGTGCTTGAGCGCGAGCCAGGCCACGTACACGAACACCGGCGGGTAAATCATCCACCACGGCCAGAATTCCCAGCGTGTGAAACGACGCCAGCGCGAGAGCCACAACCGGCGTCCGCGCCAGGTACACATCGGCAGGACCACATGCACGACCGCCGCGAGGCCCAGAACGACCAGCAGCAACATGGCAAAGGCCGCCTTCTCATAGCGCTCCACGTAATAGAGCATCTGCTGGCCCAGCAACGCGGCGATGCCGACGAACGGCGGCGTCCACACCGCGCCGGCCACCAACAGCCCCACGGCCAGGCGCATGAACGAAAAGCGCAAAATTCCGGCGCCAATGAATAGTGGCACGCGGCTCGCGGGCACGAATCGGGAGATGAAAATCAGCCACATCCCGCGTTTGCCGAAGGACTCGCTCATGCGCTGCAAATCCGCCTCCTTGATCCACCAACGGAAGGGCGGATAACGCATGGCGGGCCGGCCGAAATATAGCCCGGCGAGGTAGAGCAGCAGGTCGCCGATGTAGATGCCCACAAAGCAGGCGATGGTGGCCATCCAGAAGCCCAGCACGCCGCGCGCCACCAGCAGGCCCGCGCCGATGCAGGTCAAGTCCTCGGCAATGAGGGTCGCGAGTACAATAAGTGCGAGTATGGCTAAAAGATAAACGCCGCTGGCCTGGTCGCGCGGGGTCATTTGCGCGCGCGCCTCCTCCAACCGTTGCGGGCGGGCGGTGGCCTTGGTTTTCGCCTGGCCGGCCTGCACCCGGCGGACGAAATCCCGCAGATGGTCGGCGATGTCTTCCGGATGCTGGTAAATTTCCCCGTGGCCGCCATGATGCAGGGCCAGCTCGCTTTGCGGGACGAGGCGGTTGGCTTCGCGCGCGACGGCGACCGGCTCGAGCAGGTCGTTGTCGCCGTGCAGGATCAACATCGGTTCGCGATAATTCTGGAGCAGGTCGCGCACACGCCGCTGGTCGGTGTCCCAATAGCTGCCGGCATACGCCTCGTTAAAGGTCGAAATGTCCATGATGCCGAAATGCGGCAGGAGTTCCTGGGCGAGCGTGATAAGGGCGATTTGCGCGCCGTAGAGGGCATGGTTAAGCACCGGGTCGCCCAGCCACTCGTATTCGACCGGGCCGGTGGAATCGATCAGCGTCACGGATTGCACGCGCGTCGGCGCGAGTTCGGCGAATTCCAGCGCGATGTCGCCCCCGAAGCCGTAGCCGGCCAGATTGGCGTGCGGAATATGCAATTGATCGAGCAGCGCCAGCAATTGCATGGCCTGGGTTTCGGCCGAGTAGTTGGGCAGCTCAGGCCCGGCGGAGGCGCCGAAGCCCGGCATGTCGGGAACAACCAGGCGAAAATCCGGCGTGAGTTCGCGGACGAGGCCGTCGAGGGCCGGGGAACGCATCGGGCTGCCATTGAGGAGCACGAGCACATGCGTGTCCGCAGCCGCAGTGGGCCGGGTGTCGAGGTAGTAAAGGGGGGTGCTTTCGCCGGTGGGCCGCTCATCGTCATCGATGACGGGTGCTTGGGCCACTTGCTGGCCGAGGCGGACAATTCCGTGGGGCGGGCGGGCCCATTGCACAAAATGCGACAGCGCCAGCAGCCCCAGGTAAGACCAGAGGATGCGCCAGCGCCAGCGGCGTCGCCAGAGGGAATCCGGGGTATTCACAAAAAAGGAGGGCTGGGCGCAGGAGTCGGTTCCCGCGCAAAGGGGTGATTATACCAAAAAATCGGCGCAATGCTCGCCGTTTCTTAGCGGCGCTGGCGGAGAAACAGGCGGGCCACCAAGGGCGGTCCGGGCATGGCGCCTTCCTTTCGCGACCGCACTCCATAGGCGAAAACGGCGGTGTTGTTCGGCCCAACCACCAAGTGACTGACGCTTACCGTGCGCGCGTCCGGCCGATCCATAAGAACGCCCCGGGCCGGTTGCTCGGGGTCTGCCTGGCGGTGGAATTGATCGAGTTCCTGCGGGGTGACCCCGTTTTTGGCATTCCAGAGTTGAGCAAATAGGTTCCGGCGGTACGCGACAATTTCGGCGCCGTGGTAAGACGACGAAGTCAAAAAAGGCAGCGGCTCCAATTCCGTTTCCTCGCGCAAGGTGTGGGTGTCCCAGCACCAGCGGCGCGCGGCTTCCGCCCGGCCCAGGGCGATGAGATAAAATCCCGCGCAGCGGCGCAGGGGCGCGGCGGCCAGCCGTTCGGCCAGCACGGCGACGGACGGCACGTCCGCCAAATCCCGCAAGAGCAGACCGCGGCTGAGGGCGGGAGATTCGGCCGCGGCGGGCGCCGGCGGATAATGGTTCACCAAGCCGAGGCTGACCCCGAAGGCATTGACCAGCAGCCAGGTGCCGCGATGGTCGGAATCCGTGGGGGATAAGTACGGCACCCCGCGGCAGTCACCCTGGCCCGGCGGCAGCGCGGAGCCGCGCGTGCGGCGTTCATCACGGTTGAAGAACAACTCGTAACCGTCCGCCTCCGCGTCCCGCCACCACGTTACCGTGCACATGCGGCGCCCTGCGATTGCTGAAAGCGCAGCGTCGAGGGGGCCACGCCAAAAGCCGGCTCGAGCGCCACTCCCAGCTGGTGGCAAATCACCGCAATCAAGGCGTAGTGGTGAATCGTATGACTCAATAAAAATTGCAATTCCCGGCGGCCGCTCGAGGGCGTCCAGGCCTCGTCATCCGGCACGTCGCTGCCGGTATCCATGCGGACGGACAGGGGCACGGCGAGCTGGTCGGGCTGGAGGGCCTGCAAGTCGCGGCCCACGGCTTCGAGGCGGCCGGCGGCGTAGGCGGGGTCGGTCTCAATCAGCGAGTCGCGGGTGCGGGCATCGTAGTCCACGCGGCCTCCGGCAAGCCCCTCGAGGTAGCACGTATAGTGGTCGAGATTGTGCCGGAAGTGACCGCCGAGCGAGCTATGGAAGCATTCCGGCTGCGGGCGGGCATACTGGGCGGGCGACACCCGGCGGAGCAAGGCGATGCCTTGCGCAAGGCAAGCCAGCGTGTCAGTCACGAGAAAATCATTCATCACGGCAAAAAAGCGAGAATAGGCGCAAGGCTGCGCGGAGCCGGGCGCCGGGATGGTCCCGGCTGCCTCCGCGTTACCTTTGCTCACTAAGTGATTAAACGCAAGCAAGCTTTGTGCTAGGCCCGCCACGCCCGGGTCCGGGCGTTTTTTGTCCACGCCGGGCCAGAAAGGCACACGGGTTCTTTCGCACAGCGGATGCTTGACTTGCGCGCCGCGCTGGCAATGATGAAACGCTTCCCTGCACCATGGCTGACAAGAAGGACAAATGGCCGGACAACATCCGCGGAAAATTTTTCGTGGATCGGCAATGCATTGACTGCGATCTGTGCCGCGAGACCGCGCCGGATTTTTTCACCCGCCATGAGGATGGGGGTTATTCCTACGTGTACAAGCAGCCAACGACCCAGGAAGACATCGACAAGTGCATGGAGGCCTTGGTCGGCTGCCCGGTTGAGGCCATTGGCAGCGATGGCGACGAGCCGGCGGCCTAGGCGCCGTTTTCGTCGGGCAATTGGTCCACGTAATACAGCGAGCCCGCGCGGTCGCGTCCCGGCCAGCGGCGCTGGTCGATGCCCCAGGCCGCCGCAGCGCGCAAGACGAGCGCATTGAGCGTCATTTCGTATTCGAAAATGCGCCACGGCAGGGGCAGGTCCGACTTCACCACCCAAGTATACGAACCACCCATTTGGAGGAGGGGCCGGGCGCGTTCGAGCAGGGTCGTTTCCAGGGGCGTCGGACCATGCAGCACCAGCACCGGCAGCGGCTTCCCCGCGACCAGCGCCTGGAAAGGCCCGTGCGCAAACGCCAGATAATCCCACACCGGCGCGGGCGGCAAAAACAAGCCCTCCATGAATTTGGCGGCCAGATTTTGTCCGAAGCGCGGAAAGGGGTCGGCGGCGAGCAGCGCACAGCCATGGCGGAAGGGTTCGAGGGCGAGGGAGGAGGCGCGAATGGGCGCGGCCCGCAGTGCCGCCAACAAGGTATCCTTCGCGCAAGGCGGCACCGCTCCCGGCCACGCGGCCTCGACAAATTGGAGGCAGGCCAGGTAGCCCGCCAGCGGGCCCAGTTGGCGCAGGAGCAAATGATTTTCCTGCTCTTCCGGCGGGTAGCCGCACAGGGCCACGCCTGCGGCCAATTGCCGTTCGAGATAGCGGGCCGTCTCCGGCAGGCCAGCGCGGGCCAGACTTTCCGGGGTGGCCGCACTGAAGAAATAAGTCCGCGCAAACTGCCCTACGCGATCCAGCGCCAGGCGCGCATTGGGTGCGAGCCAGGGCGCAAACACCGCGAGCGTGCGGCCGGTGGCGGCACGGTCTGGAGCGCGGCCAAAAGCGCTCAGAGGCCGGTATTCCGCCGCGCCCTCGGTATATTCATTGACCAGGTAAACGAGAAAGCGTGCATGCGCCTCGCCGGCGGCACCCGCGCCGGTCGCCACGATGCGCCCGGTGACATTTAACTTCGCCGGCAATCGAGGCGCCGTCAGCAAACCCGCCAGCAAGTCCGGCGCCTGCTCCAAGCGCTCGCGCAGCAGGGCATGGCCGAGCGGGTCGCTGGCGGGAGCTTGGAACGGGCGGTCGGCAAGCATGGGGCGGCAACAATTTTAGCCAACCTTAAGGCCAGCGGTCGAGGCAGGCGAGGTGTTTTATGTCGCCTCCAATTTGGTGGCGAGGGCCGGAATTTGGGCACAAAAAAGGGAGGCCGCAGCCTCCCTTTTGTTTTCGCCCACCCGGCGAATGATGGTCCGAGTCTAGTAACGCAACGAAGCCGAAATCGTCACCAGATTGATGTTGTAGGTGGAGCCGAAGGCATTCGAACTATTCATATAGTAGGAATAGCCGGCGCTCAATTGCAGGTAAGTCGTCGGGCTCCAATTGATGCTAAAGCTCGGGTTGTAAGTGTTGTCCCGGCGACCGCCGGAGCCGGCGCCCAAGTACTCCGAATAAGTGTAGCTCATCGGGGTGGCGTCCAAGGAAATGAACTCCGAATAAATGTAGTGGGCGGAGAGCGAAGCGCTCGTGGATTCGATGTTCTGACCCTGCGCACCGGCGCTGAACCCGCGGTTCGTATTGAGGAAAAAGGCCAACTTGGGGCTAAAGTCGTACTGCAGCTTGCCGTTGAAGCCGACGGTGGTGTCGTCGCCGCTGGGCGCGCCCGGGGCGCCGTCAATCTTGTTGTTCGTGATACCGACGGTGACGGTGCCGGTGATTTTTTCCCACGACTTGATGTGGGCGCTCAGGCCACCGTAGTTGTTGTAGCGGCGGCGGCCGAAGGCGACCGGCGTGGTCGCATTGGGCGGCGGCAGGAACGCCTTCGAGTTTTCCGGCTCCGTCTGGGTGTAAGTGTAGCTTACGCCGAAGTCAAAGCTGGGCGAGTAAATGTAGTACAGGTTAAAGGGGAACGTGTACACGCTGACGTTTTGATACGGCGTGCCCGAGCCGCCTTGATATTCCGTCTGCGTAAAGTCAATCGCCACGTCGGTGTAGAATTTGGGCGAAATATCATAGTGCACCTTGCCGTCCGCATTTTCCACGTCCGAACGCAGGATGGTCGAGAGGGTGGGGGTGATGGCCGATTGGGTGTTGGTGTAGGCCTGCACATAGGACAGCTTCACCGTGAAGATGAAATCACCCTGCTCGCGGGAGGCGGTCAGGTAGATGTTGGAGAGGTTGTCGTTCAGGCTGTCGTTCTGGATGTAGCGGATGAAGTCTTCCCGGTAGGTGAGGTTGACGTTGGTCGTGGAGTCCTTCCCGTAATTGACCTCGAAGCCGGGGGATACCGTCACAATGTAGTCGTCCTTCTTATTCGGGCCGCCCGGAGACGACAGAATGTTGGAATTGTACTGGCCCGTCGCCGTGCCTTTGAAAAAGATGTCCAGGTTGTCGCCGATGGAGACAAGCGGGGCGGCCGACGCGGTCGGCACCCCAGCAGAGGCGGCAAGCAGGGCGGCCAGCAAAATAGGACTTTTGAGCGAGGGTTTCATAGGTTGTAACGGGTGCAGAAGGTTAGGTGCGGATTTGGATTCGTAATAAGTCGCTGATTTAGGCCTCGGTCAAACATGTTTTTTTGACCACTGGCAAGCCCTTATTTTAGCAAAAAAATAACCATGGGGTAAAAAGTCATGCCAACCCCAGTGGCCGGGGCGTTACTACGCAGGAAATTCAACCCCGCCCGGCGGGGATTGGGATTGCCTTTATGGGGGTGGTTCCCCATAAGCCAACTCTTCCTGCTGACCCGGCTTGTCCCGGTTGGCTTCCCCCTGACTCGGGCGGAACCAACCGCCGCGCCGCGTGGTCAGCCGGGTGAGCGTGCCGACCATGTCCGAAAACTCCAAATCACCCCTGACCTACGATGACCACCGGGCTTTCTGGGGGTTGGCCGTCGTCCGCCGTTGGTCCAATGGTGAACAACGGCTGCGGGTGCGCTGGTGGCGGATGCTCGTGGTGGGCTTGGTGGGCCTGGGCGCCGGCTGGCTGGCGATGGCCATGGCGCTCTACTTTTATTTTAAGATGTACCGCCATTTTGAGGAGGTGCGCTATGTGGACATGATCAGCGTGCCTTTCCATTGGGCCGAGCACCAGCGGCGGCTGGGTGAGTATCATCTGCGCATGGGCGACGAACACTTCAAGGCCAAGCGTTACAACGAGGCCCGGCAGTCCTACAATTTGGCCGTCGCGAAATTACCGGAGAATCTGCACGCCCGCCAGATGCTGGCCCAGTTTTCCGTGGCCGAATACCAGCAGTCCCGCAATGAAGAGAGCCTCGAATCAGCCTTCCACGTACTGGAGGACGGCCTGCCCTACGCACTGGAAGATCCCGATTACCTGAATTTTTACCTCCGGCTGCTGGTGCAGTGGCATCGCGACTCCAAGGCCATCGCGGAATGCGAGGAGTTGCTGCAAAAAAAGCCCAAGAATCCCAAGAGCGTGGCCGTGCTGGCCCTCAATTGGGTGGATTTGCTGACCATCCAGGGCCGTTTCGATCAGGCGGATGAAGTGCTCGAACGCTACGGGCTGACCCGGGGCCTCGAGGGCACCGTCCTGGCGGCCAAGGTTTTGTGGGAACGCGGGCGCCGGCGCGCGGCGGTGGATTTTCTTGAGCAAATGTTGAAGCGTTTTCCCAACAACGACTCCATTTACTCCATCCTCTCGGTTTATTATCGAGACTTGGGTGACTTGGCGCAGGCGCGCAAATACATCCTCTACCGCGAAATCGCCTCGAATAGCGTCATGCCCCGCGTCGAAATGCTCTACCTCGAGGCCAAGAGCGGCGATAAAGACCAGGTCACCGCCGATTCCGCCAAAATCCTCGAACAGTACGGCAACGACGCCAACGCCCTGCTCGCGCTGGCCAATTTTGCCACCGACCAGGGCGAAGTGGATCTCGCCCGCCGCATTTACAGCCGCGCCATCGAAAACCGGTTTGATCCCGCCCCGTTTACCTTTTTGCTGATCGAGACTTACCTCACCGCCAAGGATTACGACAAGGCCCTCGGCTTCATCGACGAGATTGACGGTGAAAAACCGGAGTGGCTGGCTCCGCAAAAACCCGTCTTGGACAGCCTGCGCGCCGTGGCCTACTACGGGCAGGGCAACACCGAGAAGGCCGATGTTTTCCTCGCCCGCATCATCAAGGCGAACTTCCCCCACACCGAGACCATCGTTGCCATTGCCAATCGTTTCCAGCAGCTGGGCGGGTACAAAGAAGCGCAGGAGCTCCTGCTCGTGGCCTGCCAGGTCGATTCCAATAATCTCCAGGCGCTCACGCAACTGGTCAACGTGGACTTGCAGTTGGGCAGTTCGACCAACATGGAAGCCAACCTGCGCCGCATCATGCACAGCCGCCGCCCGCCGCTCGAATTGATCATGGACGCCTACCGCAAACTCGGCGGGGACCGTTTTATCTTCGTCAGCCACCGCCAGGATTTGCTCGACGAAATGAACCACTTTATCGAAAACGCCGCCGCCCAGCGCCAGGCGGTGGAGTTGTAAATACGGTCCAAGATTTAAATAGTTTCCCCAATCACCCGCTCCATCAGCTTTAAATCCACCTCACGGGTTTCTTCGCCGCGACCCCACGCGCGCAGGAGCGTCAGGGTCAACGCGCCGCCGAGATGCTGGCGAAATTCCTCCAGGCCCGCGAGTACCGCCAGGCGGCCGCGCCGGTCGCGCTGTTGCAGGAGTTGGCGCACGCGCGGATTCTTTTTTCCAGTGCCCAGATCGCAGCCAAGGCGTTCCAGCACTTGGGCGATGCGCCGGGCATCACGCGCTGGCAGCCAGCCACTTGCTGCGGCATAACGCGCGTCCAGCGCCAGGCCGACGGCTACCGCATCACCGTGGGCCAGGTGAAAATCCGACATCTGTTCGAGTTTGTGCGCAATCCAGTGGCCGTAATCCAACGGACGCGCCGCGCCCATTTCAAAGGGATCGCCGCTGGTCGCGATATGCCGCAAATGCAATCGCGCGCTGTCCTCAATGACTTTCTCGACTGCCTTAGCCTCGCGCCGGGCGAGCCGCACGGCCTGGGTCGCGATGTAAGTCGCCAGTTTCCCGTCGCGAATGAGGCCGACCTTGAAGGCTTCGATGATGCCGCCGCGCGCCGCCGCCGCCGGCAAAAAACGCAGAAAATCGAAATCATTGATCACGGCCGCGGGCACGGCAAACGCGCCGACCCAGTTTTTTTTGCCGAAATAATTCACGCCGTTTTTCACGCCCACGCCACCATCCGCCTGGCTCAGGCTCGTCGTCGGCAGGCGCACCAGCCGGATGCCGCGGTGCGCGGTCGCCGCCGCAAAGCCCACGAGGTCGAGCACGGCTCCACCGCCCAGCGCGACCACATAGGATTGCCGCGACAAATGGTGCCGCTCGATGGCCGCCCACAAACGCTCCACCAGCCGCCAGTCATTTTTCGCCGCCTCGCCGCCCGGCACGAGCAGCGGCGCGGCCACCAACTCCGCCCGTTGCGCGTGCGTGGCAAAATATTTTTTAATCTCGCCCACTAAGCCGGGCCGGGCGCGCGTCAGAGCCCGATCCGCCACCACGAGCACTCGCGGTGGATTTCCGCCCTCACGGGCGAAGGTCCGGGCCAGCACCGGATTTTCCGGCCGCATCACCCCGCGCGTGAAAATAACTTCATGGCGGAACTCCGGGCGAATCACATGGCGGATGACAGACATGAATCGAGGACGCAGGTTGAAAGTTGCAAGTCGGGGGTGGGGGAGTTGCCGGTGGGTCGAAGGACCGGCGACAATCGGCAGGGTTCCGGGGGAAACGGAAATTCCACCAAAGTCGATGGTCGCCTGCAACCTTCAACCCGCTGGATAAGCAGCAATTCAACCATCCAGCCGCCCGGCAATATTCTGCTTAGGTCGCCGACGCCACGCCTCGGGCGGCCCAGGCCATAAGTGCGCACGCCAGCGGCGTCAGCACCCAGATGCGTTCGGCGCCCGGCATCACATACGACGCGCCCAAAATGAACGCCGCGTCCACCAGGGGAATCGCGGGGAGCATCAGCCCCACGAGTTTGCGCCGCCACGGTTTGGTTTCGCCCATCGCCACCCAGGAGATGGTGCAAATGTAAGCCAGCAGCGCCACCGCCCAGCCGAAGTGCAGGCCTTCGCATTCCAGCCGGTCGGGGTGCGGTGGCAAAAACGGGTCGAACGCCGACACCGCCAAAATAAACCGGCACAGGCCCATGAAAATACCGCCGACCACCGGCTGGGCTTTATGGATTTGGGTGTAGATAAAAATGAAGGCCAGAAGGATTAGCGCGCTGCTTTTGCCCAGCCACAGCAGCATCAGTGTGCCCACGCCCAGCAACGCCGCCGCCACCAGCGTGGCCACAAAACCCGGCACCCGGCCGGCGGGAATCGGGCGCTCCGGCCGGTGCAGGCGGTCGTAGCCGGCATCGTGCGCGTCGTTCATCACGGTGCCGCCGATGTAAATGAACGTGAAGGCGACCAGCGTGTGGATAAAATCGTCCGACCAGAAAAAATCCTCCGGCACGCCGCAGGTCAGCGCCCAGGCGGTGAAGACATTGCTCCACACCGTGGGCACGTTCGGCAGCCGGGCCATGGCGGCCCAGTCGCGGAAGGCGGTCTGCAGGCTTTGGCGGGAAAAACGCATTGTTACGGGATGATGACATTAAATATCCTGAAGGGCGGCCTAAAACTTTCAACCGGCGACACTACCCGAGGCAATCCCCAAGTTTTTTATTTCGCCAGGCCGCGGCGCCGCAACTCCCCGAGCGTCCAAGCATATTCGGCGGCGAGCTGGTCTTCCACCCGCGCGGCGCGCAGCGCCTCCGGCAGCACCGCCCAGGTGTACGTTTCCATTTCCAGATGCGTGCAGGCCGCCGGATCCCGCGCGAGAAAATCGAACACGCCCGCGAGCTGGTCGCGCGTGTCGGCGAGCGGCGGTTCCGGCGCGGCATGGAGCGGCACGTGAAAATGCACGCGCCATTCCTCTCCGCGCGCAGCGGCCGAAAGCTTTTCCGCCCACGCGAGCGCCTCGGGCAAATCCGCCATCCGCCCGAGGGTGCCGTCGGCCAAACGGACAATGACCTGGTGCAAGTACACCGGTTCGTCGAACCGGCGCAGGGCCGTGAGCGCGGCGTCGGTGGGCGCCAGTTTCAGCGCCGAACTTAAATGAATCTTCACCAGCCGCAGGCCGGCGTCGCGTAGCGTGGCGAGGCTCGTAGTGGCGTCCTCATATTCGACGGCGAAATGGCAGGCGTCGTAGGTCACGCCAATGACTTCGCGCGCGCACTTGGGTGTTTCGGGGCGCGCGAAGAATTCACGGAAAAAGGCGACCGTCTCCGCGGTATTTTCAAACCAGCCCAGCGGCTCCGGTTCGAGGCCGAGCGCAAAATCGCGCCCGTGGCGGTCGCGCAAGCGGTCGAGCCGCCGGGCGCATTCCGCGAGGTGCCGAAACATCTGCTCCGGCGCGGAACTGTCCAACCCGAAACCCTTGAACGTGCCGGGCAGGGTGCTGACCGTGCCGAGCGAGCCGTCGCGCGGCAGCAACTCCGCGAGCAAGTCAAAAAGCCGCGTGGTATGGTCGAGCCGCGCGGGGTCGGTCCAGTCGGGCCGGTACACATTTTCCTTCACGCGCGCGCCGTGAAAGCGCCCGTAGGGAAAGCCGTTGAGGGTGAAAACATAGCAATGATTTTTTTCCAGCCATGCGCGAAACTCCTCCCGTGCGCCGGGTTCGGCGAGAGTGCGGGCCGCGTCCGCGCTCAGCCACAGCCCGAGGCCGAACGGTTGCGCGCCCGGCGCGACGCGAGCCTTCACCGCCAGCGCGTGCTCTTCCAGCGCCCGGCGCGCGTCCGCCCACTGCTCGGCGGCGTGGACATTCGTGCAATACGCGAGATGGCGGGAGTGGGGGAGATGCATCTAAACGTTGCAGGTTGCAAGGTTGCAGGTTGCAAGTCAAATGACACAAGTACGCCGATGGTTTTTCTCCATCTGCAATTTTTCAACTTACGCCCCAAGAGAATCGTGTCTACAGCCCCGGCGTCGACCAAGAGGCGGGAAATTAACACCGGGCCATTCGCCGGCCAATGCTGCTGGCCAGCAATGACTATTTGGCCGCTGGCGGACCGACGGGAGCGGACGGCTTGCCGGTGGCTGAGGCCGGGCTTCCTGTCTTACTGGCCGCCAAGCGTGCCAACTCCCCACGAGCCAGCATATCTTCTAAGTTTTCAGTTAGTTTGAGATCGGTGCATTTGGTCAGGTAATCCTTGGCTCCTGGCAGGTCAGAGTTGAAGAATCGGGTCATGCCGGCATAATAAAACGCCTCGCATTCTTGCTGGGGAATTAACTTGGCGTCCCCTTTTTCTGCTGCGGCAAGAAAATCCTTTTCGGACATATTTCCGGCCAGGAAATTACCCTCAGCTTTTTCCCAGCCCTCCGGCCAAGTCTTGACGGCAGCCGTCAATCCCGCCGTTGCAGCATCTTGATGCGCGCGACGCAACGCAATCGTCAGGTAAAATCGCGTCAAGCTCACGGGTGCAAGTTGCAGACTTTTGCGGAAGTCCGCAATCGAGCCATTGAAATCGCCTTGGATTTGTTTGACCACGCCACGCATGCCGTAGGCGAGGGCATTTTGGGGATCGAGTTGCACCGCTTGGTCATAATCAGCCAGGGCTCCGATAAAATCATGGGCGTTCGCCTTGGCTTCAGCACTTTTGAGCACCGCACTAGCCGGGCTGCTTGCCGAATATAGATCGGCGGGTGCCAGCAAGGTGAGCGCCAAAGCGGCCAAAGAAAAAAGACGAAACTTCATAGTCGTACACATTTGTAATCCAAGGAAATTTGTCAGGCGAGGATTTATTAGTTGACTGTGTTCATGAGTTTAACCCCTCCGCCAAAATGGCAACTTCACATGGGCCACGCGCGCCCACCCACTGCTCGGCGGCGTGGACATTCGTGCAATACGCGAGATGGCGGGAGTGGGGGAGGTGCAAGCGGGTGAAAGGTGTAAGGTGGGAAGTAAAAAATGGAAATGAATCGAGCAGAAGGAAATGGTCGTTCAGACGTGGAGGCTTTTACACCTTTCACTTTATGCCTTTCACCTGTTGCTTAACACCTTTTTACTCCTCCACCTTGAATTTTCCGCCTTGCTGGAGAAAATCGCGCGGATTGCGGAAGAGCACGCGGTCAACCGCATCGGCCGAATGCCCGCGGGCCCGCAATTCCAGCCCCAGCCGCGGCGGCGCGAGCGGATCGCTCGGACCCCAGTCGCAGGCCGAATTGACCCACAAATTTTCCGCGCCACACAACTCGATGATGTCCGCCGCGCGCGCCGGTGTACATTTGGAAAGTGGATAAAGCGTCAGGCCCGCCCAATAGCCACGGCCCAGCACCTCGCGCACAGTGTGTTCCTCGACATGGTCGATGATGACGCGTTCCGGCCGCAGGCCGCGAAAATTGCGCACGGCATCCAGAATCAGCCGCGTGCCCTTGAGTTTGTCCTCAAGGTGCGGGGTGTGGACGAGCACGAGGTCGCCGCGTTTTTCCGCCAGCGCGAGGTGTTCTTCCAGGATCAGCAGCTCGTTGCGCGAGTTTTTATTGAGGCCGATTTCACCGATGCCCAGCACATTCGGGCGATCGAGAAATTCCGGGAGCATCGCCAATACCTCGCGCGCAAACACGACATCCTCCGCTTCTTTCGGATTCAGGCACAGCCAAGAGTAATGCCGGAGGCCGAATTTCGCGGCGCGGCGCGGCTCGATGTCGGTCAGCAGGCGAAAATAATCGCGAAAGGAATCCGCCGAACTGCGGTCAAACCCCGCCCAAAACGCCGGTTCGCAAATCGCGCGGCAGCCCGCGAGCGCCAGGCGCTCGTAGTCGTCGGTCACGCGGCTGACCATGTGGGCGTGGGGCTCGATGTAGCGCACGGGGAAAATGTTTTAGTGCTGAGTGTTCTAGTACTTAGTGTTTATTTTTATGAATGCTGGATTTCGCGCCTGCTTTATCAAACGCTCCGCTGGCGGGCGCGCCGGCCTTGGGCACAGGCGCGGATGACGGATCGCTCAAGGCGCGCAGGACGGACGCGGCCCGCTCAGCCCGACCTTCTGGCGCGGTTAATTTCCGCAAGGCCCTTTGCAGGGCTTGCACGCGATAATCACCCAGACGTCCCCGGCGTTCCACGCGGTCCAGAAACGCTGCGAGGTCGACAAGCCGGCCGCGGGCTTCCAGAAAGCCGGCGTCGACCGGATCATAGGCCGGCGCAGGTGCCGCGGGCGGTTTTGCTTTCGCCATGACGGGCGGGGGACGCGGTCGGGGTGGCGGCGTGGACTACGGCGCCGCGCCGGCGGCGCGCGGCGGCCAATAAAAACTATGCATGCCGGTGAAGACTTTGCCGTCGACGCCGATGGCGCTGCGCTTGCCGTCCTGCTCGATGGTCAGGTATTGCGCGTCCGTCACGGTGACTTGCGCGCGCCCGACGAGGTCGACCGGCTGGCTTTGATTGCGGGTGAGCGGGCCGTCGTAAAGTTTGCGGCCGTCAGCGACCTGAATCACGGTCAGGCGGCTGATGTCATCGGACGCCGTAAAAGTTAAGTGAATGGATTTCGCTGCTGGCGTCGTACTGTGGGTATCGGGCGTCGTTGTGCCGGCGGCGGTGGTATTGCCCGCGGCAGCAGTGCTGTTCTCGCTGGAAGAATCGCTCAATAAGCGGTGCCCCAACCAGAAAAGCCCGATGACTGCCACCAGCACGATGGCGATGGCGGCGCCGATTTTAATCATCGTGCCGGAACCCAGCGCCTCGGTGAGCGTCCCGGAATCCAAGCCGCCCGCAGGTGCGCCCTCGTAGGTGTCCTCTTCGCCGGTCACCGGCGCGGCGCCGCTGCCGGTCAATTCCACGCGCCCCAAGTGGTCGCGCGTCTCCTGCCGGCTTTTGCGGGAACTGGACAGCGACTGCGCGTTGAAATCCGCGGCCAGCTTGTCGGCATCGAGCTTGAGATAGCGGCCGTAAATCTTCAGGAAGCCGCGCTTGTACACATCCGGCAACGGGAACATGAAATCCCCGTTTTCCATGTGTTGCAGGTAATCACCGCGAATTTTCGTGGCCTCGGACGCTTCGCGCACGGAAATGCCCAGACGCTTGCGCGCTTCCTCCAGACGTTCCCCGATGGTTTGCATATTCTCGATACCAAAGGTGTTACGTTAATCGGCGCGGCGAATCAACCCCTTTTCCATCATTCGGTAAAATTGGGCGGGTCGCATTTGGTCGCAGTGGGGTCACGCCCGGGCTTCGAGCAGGCGGACGCGCCGTTCGGGCAGCGGAAATTGCAGGGTCACCGTGGTGCCGCGGCCGGGCTGGCTGTCGAGGCCGATTTGCCCGCCGTGACTGCGCAGGATACGTTGCACCACCATCATGCCCAGGCCGTGGCCCCCGCGCTTCGTCGAAAAATACGGCTGGAAAACGCGCGGTAAATCCTCGGGCGTTATGCCCACGCCGGTGTCGATGAAGGACAAGGTCGCCCAGGCATCGTCGGCGCGGGCCTCGATGCGCAGCAGGCCGCCGCGCTCCATCGCCTCGCGGGCATTTTTAATCAAGTTGAAAAACACCTGCTTGAGCTGGTTGCGGTCGCCGAGCACTAGCGGCGGCGGGTTGACGACGTTTAATTCCACCCGGATACCGAAATTTTCCAATTCCTGCCGGCCTAATTCCAGCACTTCGGCCAGGAGCGCGAGCAGGTCCAGCTTGACCAAATCCGGCGGCTGCGGACGGATGGCCTCGAGAAAATGCCGGATGATGCCGTCGAGCCGCCCGACTTCGGCGGTGCAGATGTCCGCGTGCTCCTGGATTTTTGTGCCCGCCGCGCCGACCTTGAGTTTTTCCAACTGGCGGCAGATGAGTTGGAGGTGAATGTTGATGGAATTGAGCGGATTGCCCACCTCGTGCGCGACGCCCGCGGCCAGCATGGTCACGGAATCGAGGCGTTCGCTTTCAATCAATTCGCGCGTCGAGCGATGTTCCTCGGTGATGTCGGTGAGAATGAGGGCAAAATGGTCCTCGAGCCGGCTGTCGTGCGGGGCGTCCAGCGGCATGATGTACAGCCGGACAAAACGGCGTTCGGGGTAAGTAATTTCCAACTCGCGGGTGGCGGCGCGCACGGGGCGGGACTTGCCGGCGGCGGCGTCCTTGCCCGGCCGCCAGCTCAGTTCGCGCGCCAAATCCGGCATCACCTTCCACAGCAGCGCCTCGCCCACATCCCGCTCATTCAAACCAATCAGGCCGCGCGCCGCGGCATTCGCGTATTGGATGGTGCCGTCGCGATCCACCACGAGAATGCCCTCCTTGATGGTGTTGAAAACCGTCTCAAGCAGCGCGCGCTCCCGGGCCAGCCGTTGCACGAGGATGGCGAGATTGCCCGGATCGAGGTCATCGAGCCGGCCAAGGATGCGTTCTAGCGGGTCTCCGCGCCGGGCCATGGCGTACTCTTAACGGGATTGGCCGGAATGGACAGTCGGAAAATGAGACGGAGGCAAAGCCTTCAGCCAATTCGAGGCGGAAGACCCTCAGTGCAAAATTTTGAATGGAATTTTAGGCAGCCTCGCGCTATTTCCGCCCAATCATGCCCACCATCGACCGCTACCATCTCATCAAGCCCGAGGATCTCGCGTGGAGGCTTTCGAATATGATGCGTATTCCCAATGCCGATTATCTGGAGCGCACGGGCAGCGAGATTTTGGGGGCGCGGCTCTGGCGGCTGCCGCCCAAAAGCGCCAACACGCTGCACCGGCATGTGCTGGCGGAGGAATTTTATTTTGTCCTGGAGGGCACCGGTCGGATTCGCATCGGGGAGGAGAGCCTGACCGTGCCGCGTTATGGTGGCGTGCTGGTCAGCCCGAGTCAGTTGCGACAAGTGTTCAACGACACGGAGACCGAAACGCTCTGGCTGATTGTGGGCGCCCCGGAGGCCGAGTTTGGGCCCGGTCAGCCGCCCGACCTGAGCCGGATTTATCCGGTGGATCCCCAACAATTGCCGCCGGAGCTGAAAGGCTGCGTGTGGCCGCCGCAAGCGTAGCTCCGCGACGGTATTTTTACGGCACTCCGGGAGCGCCGTCTATTTCACCTTCGCCCGCAGTCGCTCCAGCAACTGCCGCGCGAGTTCGGTTTTCGGGGCGTGGCCGAATGCGACCCGCGAGCCGTCGCGTCCCAGGAGCACCACGGCATTGTCATCGGATTCGAAGCCCGCACCGGGGCGGCCCACATCATTGGCGACAATGAAATCGAGGTTTTTTTCCGCGAGTTTGCGCCGGGCGTAGTTTTCCACGTCCTGCGTCTCCGCCGCAAAGCCCACCACCAGTTGGCCGGGCTTTTTGCGCGCGGCCACGGTTTTCAAAATGTCTACCGTCGGCTCAAATTCCACTACAAGCGCGGCGTCGCGTTTTTTCACTTTGTGATCCAGGCGATCCTTGGGGCGGAAATCCGAAACCGCCGCGGTCTTGATCAACACGTCGCAGGTATCAAAAAGTTTTTCCACGGCGGCCAGCATGTCGGCGGCGGAGGTCACGCGGTGCACGGTGACTCCCGGCGGCGGCGCGAGCGCGACCGGGCCGCTCACGAGGTCCACCTGCCAGCCGAGGGCGGCGGCGGCGGCGGCGAGCGCGTAGCCCATTTTTCCGCTCGAAGGATTGCTTAAAAAGCGCACCGGGTCGAGGTGTTCGCGCGTGGGCCCCGCGGTCACGAGGCAACGAATCGGGCTTGCGTTCATCCGGAAGGTTAAGAGGGTTGGCCAACCTAAATGGACGACCCGACCACGCCAAGCGCAAAGCCCGCGGCCCCCGTGCCGCCGCGCCCGCCCCCGCCGGCCCGCGAAAACCTCTGGGCCAACCTGGGCTTCAACATCGCCCTGCCCGCGTTGTTGATGAGCGCGAAGGTGCAAAAGCTCATTGGCCTGCCGCCGGTGGCGATGCTGCTGGTCGCGCTGGCGTTTCCCTTGGGCTACGGTGTGTATGATTTGTGGAAGCGGCGCACCTGGAATGTCTTTTCCATCATTGGCCTGGTGGCGCTGCTGCTCACAGGCGGCATCGGCCTGTTGCAGTTGCAACCGCAATGGGTGGCCGTGAAAGATGCCGCCGTGCCGCTGGTGCTCGGCGTTTTGGTGGTCGGCTCACTGGCCGCGAAACGCCCGCTCGCGCAAGTGCTCCTGCTCAACCCGTCGGTGATCGACGTCGTGCGCGTGGAAGCCGCGCTGGAGGCGCGCGATGGCTGGCCCGCGTTTCGCGCGCTGCTGCGCCGGGCCACGCTGCTCGTGGCGACGTCGTTTATATTGCACGCGATCATGAACTACTTCCTCGCGCGCCACCTGGTGAAGTCACCGCCCGGCACGCCGGAATTCACCGCCGAAATCGGCCGCATGACGCTCCTCAGTTGGCCCATCATCATTCTCCCCACCGGCCTGATTCTCGTGGGCGCGATGTATTACATGCTCCACGGCCTCACCAAAGTCACCGGCCTCGCCCTCGACGATATGTTTCATGATCAGCCCGCGAAACCAAAGGAGAAATGAGTCGGGAATGGCAGCCACTGATTTTTGACGCCTTCCCCGCGGGCAGGCCTTTTTGCAAAAAGGGCAAAATTCTCTTCTTTGTGTCCTTCGCGCTCTTCGCGGTAAAACTCTTTTCCTAACTTCCTATCTTGGTCCCGCCGCGCCCGTGCCGAAAAAAGTCTCTTCCAGCATGAGGCACAGGCAGTGGTAAACGGGCAGGTGGAATTCCTGAATTTTAAAAGTCTCCTTCGCGGGGACGCGGATGCAAGCGTCGCATTTCGCCAAAAGCTTGCCGCCGGTTTCGCCGGTCAGCCCGATGACTTTCACGCCGCGGGCCTTGGCGGCGTCGGCGGCATGCAGGACATTGACGGAATTGCCGGAGGTCGTGATGGCGAGCAAGGAATCGCCGGCGCGCCCGAGGCCCCACGTCAACTGCGCGAACACATAGCGCGGGTCGCAATCATTCGCAAAGGCCGTCGCCAGCGCCGCCAATTGCGGCAGCGGAATGGCGGGGAGCGCGCCCTGTAAATTCGAGGCGAGTTCGACGCCCAATTTCGCGGCATCGGCCGCGGGCAGCGTGCGCGCGTGGCCGAAACCCTTCAGCAGTTCCCCGGAAATATGGTCGGCATCCGCCGCGCTTCCGCCATTGCCGCAGAGGAGTAATTTGCCGCCGCCGCGAAACGTCTGCTCCAGCAACGCGTAGGCCTGTTCGATTTGCCCCGCGCAACCCGCCAGCGGCGGATAACGGTCAATCAAAGTCTGCAATCGCGGGTGCATGGGGGATTTATTTTCCACAGATTTCACCGATTAACACAGATTTGGAAACGAAAAAGCAAGCAACCGCAGATTTCGCAGATGGGCGCAGTTGGGAACAGTCAAAGTCTTTTTCGGAAAAAAATCTGCGTTTATCTGCGAAATCTGCGGTTGCTTCAGGTTTTTAATCGGTGTGAATCGGTGTAATCTGTGGAAGAATTTATGCCTTCGTGGCCTTCACTTCAATCACATCGTGCGGAGCGGCTTCCCTCATGCCGGCGGCGGTGACCCGCGCGTACCGGGCGTTCGTGCGCAATTCCGCGAGGGTGCGCGCACCGAGATAGCCCATGCCGCTCTGCAAGCCGCCCAGCAGTTGCCCGAGCACCACATCCAGCGAACCCGCAATTTCTTTCAAGGCTTCGATGCCTTCCGCCGCGAGTTTTTGCGGCCCCGCCGATGCTTTTTCGTGGCCGTAGCGCGCGGCGGAACCGGCTTTCATCGCTTCAAGGCTGCCCATGCCGCGGTACTGTTTATAAAATTTGCCCTCGATTTCGATAATTTGCCCCGGCGCTTCGCGGCAACCGGCGAGCAACCCGCCGAGAATCACGGCATCTGCGAGCGTCAGCGCCTTCACGATGTCGCCGCTTTTGGTGATGCCGCCGTCGGCGATGATGCGCACACCTCGCCGCCGGGCCGCGCCCGCCGCCACATACAGGGCCGTGAGCTGGGGAATTCCCACGCCCGCGACGATGCGCGTCGTGCAAATCGAACCCGGACCCTGGCCAATCTTGATCGCATCAGCGCCGGCGTCGGCGAGAAAAGTCACGCCCGCCGCGCTGGTCACGTTGCCGGCGATGATCGTCAATTCCGGAAATTCCTGGCGCAACAAGCGCACGCATTGGCCGACACCTTCCGTGTGGCCGTGCGCGGTGGAAATCGCCACGGCATCCACGCCCGCCGCCACGAGCGCGCCCGCGTGCGCCAGCAACCGGTCGCGGTCGAGTTGGCCCGCCGTCGTGCGTGGCGCCGACAGCGCGGCCCCGCAGACGAGGCGGAATTGCCGGTCGCGCGCCGGCTTCACATTCGCGCGGGATTCTTCCGTGATGCGCTCAATGTCGCTTAAAGTAAACAGCCCGCGCAGGCGGTCCTGGTCGTCCACCACGAGGAGCTTGTTGATGCCCATGCGCTCGGTGAAGAATTTGTCCGCCGCGGCGATGGGATTTTGCCCCAGTTGCTTTTCGTGAATCGTGAAAACCTCGCCGCGCGGGGTCATCGCCTCGGCCACGGTCTTGGCGCGGTAGCGGTCCTTGACCACGCGGCCCGGCAGCAGGCCGAGCAGCACGCCCTTCTCATTCACCACGGGAAAAGTGCGGAAGGAGAAACGCTTCGCGTCCACGCGCTCCAGCACATCGCCGATGGTTTGCTCCGGGGTGACCTTGATCGGGTCCTGGATCAGCCCGTGAATGTGGTACTTCACGCGCTCGACCTCATGCACCTGGTCCTTCTCCGCCATGTTGTAGTGGATGAGGCCGAGGCCGCCGTTGAGCGCCATGCCGATGGCCATGCCCGATTCCGTCACGGTGTCCATGTCCGACGAAATGATGGGCATGGATAACGGCAGGCGGTCGCTCAACGAGGATTCCAGGCGTGTCTCGCGCGGGAGGACTTCGGAATAGCGCGTCGCGAGCGTCACGTCGTCGTACGTCAGCGCGGTGGGCGCCGTGGCGGGAAAAAATTCATCCGCGGGCTGGTAAAACCGTTCGTCGTCGCGGGCGGGTGCGGCGACCGTTTTTGCGGTGGTTTTTCCGCGCGCGCGGGAGACAACCGCGGCGGGGGGCGGAGTTGCGCGCGGGCGGGAGAGGGGCTTGCGGGAAGATGCGCTCATGGCCGGTGTCTTTCCCAGCGTCATTTAACGCCGAAACCGTCCGGTGGCAAACATCTTTTTTCTACTCCGCCCACGGGCTCACGAGTTTAAACTTGCCCACGTCGAACAAGCCCCGGTCGCCGAGTTTCAGTTGGGGAATCACCAGCAGCGCCAGAAACGACAGGCACATGTACGGCGCGCGCAACCCGCAGCCCGCGCCGCGCGCGAGGTCCGACAATTCCTTGTACGCCGCGCCCACTTCCTGCGCCTTGCCCGTGCTCATCAACCCCGCAATGGCGAGTGGCAAAACTTTTTCGACCCGGCCGCCCGCAAAGCTCAGCCCGCCGCCGTGCTCGATCACAAGATTCACCGCGCGCGCCAAGTCCTCATCGTTGGCGCCCACTGCCACCACGTTGTGCGAATCGTGCGCCACGCTCGACGCGAGCGCTCCTTGCTTGAGTCCGAAATTCCGCACCAGCGCCACCGCCGGCGGCGCGTTTTCGTAACGATTCACCACCGTCAATTTCAGCAAATCGCGCGCTGGATCGCACGCCACGAAGCCTTCTTTCGTAACGAGCGGCAGTTCGACGGTTTCGCCGGTAAAAATCTGGCCGTCGAGCGCCTCGATGACGCGCATCTTTTTGCCGGGCTCGGCGCGCAACGCGAAATCCGCCGGTTTTTTCGGGCCGGCGCGGAAAAAATTCACGGGCATCACCGGCGCAAACGCCGTGAGCGGCCAGCCGCCTTCGGCCACGAGCCGCCCGTTCACCCACGTTCGCCGCACGCGAAAATCCGTCAAATTATCCACCTCAATAAGGTCCGCCGGGTCGCCCGCTTGGAGCAAGCCCACCGGCAGGCCGTAGTGTTTGATGGGATTGAGCGTCGCCGCGCGCAACGCCGTCATCGGCGGCACGCCATTGGCCACGGCGCGGCGCACCATCGCGTCAATTTGTGAGACGAGCAATTCGTCCGGATGTTTGTCGTCGCTGCAAAAACCGCAATATTCCGGCGCCTCGAGGAGCAGCGGCCACAAGGCGTCGAAATTCCGCGCCGCCGAACCTTCGCGAATCCACACCTTCATGCCCAGCGCCGCGCGCTGCCGGGCCTCCTCGAGTGTGCGGCACTCGTGGTCGGTCTCGATGCCCGCCGCGATATATTTTTTCAAATCCTCGCCGAGGACGCCCGGCGAGTGGCCGTCCACGCGTTTGCCGCGTTTTTTCGCCTCGGCCACAATGGCGACCATCAGCGGATCTTTGAAAATGACGCCCGGGAAATTCATCACCTCGGACAAATAGAGCACCGCGGGATCGTCCAGCAATTCGCCCACCTCTTTCGCCCCGAATTTCGCGCCCGCAGTTTCAAAGCTTGTGGCCGGCACGCACGACGGCGCGCCGAAGAAAATCTTGCACGCCGCGCGTTGCGAGTCCGCCAGCATCCAGCGCACGCCCGGAATCCCGAGCACATTCGCTATCTCATGCGGGTCGCTGACGGTGGCCACGGTCCCGTGCACGACCGCCACGCGCGCGAACTCCGTCGGCGGCAGCATCGAGCTTTCGACATGCACATGCGCGTCCACGAAGCCCGGCAGGAACCACGGCGCATTCGCTTGCGGCGGCCCGCCGGCCTGGACACCCGCGATGCGGCCGCCCGCCAGGAAAATCTTCCCCGCAAACATCCGTCCGCCCACGACGTCCACGATATTGCCGGTCAAAACCTGGTTTGGATTCTCGCCATCTGCCATGGTCGAAATCGTGCCTGCGTCGCCCGCCCGCGCAAGCGTGGAATTGGGTGAAGGCGGAATGGCGAAATTCATTTACTCCGCGGCTCTAAACTCCGAAACTCCCGCCATGCCTTCAAACCGCCGCCTCCCGTCCCGCCTTATAGCCCTCGTCCTTTTCTCCCTCGTGGCTTCGTCCGCGCTCGTCCGCGCCGCCACCCCTGCCGCGAATCCCCGCGACGGCTACGCCGGCTTCACCCAGTACTACACGCTGCCGTATGCGAATGATCCCGGTTTCGGGGCGGCCAATCCCAAAGACCCGACGATCAAGCTCATCGTTGCCAATACTACCTTCGAGGTTCCGTTGGACACCGGTTCGCGCGCGCTCTACCTGAGTGCCGCGGCGCTGCCGTCCAACATCACCCTGAACGGCCCCGAGGGGCACGTCTATCTCAACAGCAGCGGTCGTATTTTCAACGGCACCTGGACGAACACGACGGTGGTGTTTCCCGACGCTGTCGGCGCGGGTGGCGCCACCGGCCCGGCGACGGCGACGATGTCAGTGCTCGTCGTGCAGTCCGTCACCTGCTCCGCGGTGCCGCCGCCCGGCACCTCCGTCGCGGAAACCACGTTCGGCACCATCCCGGAGTCGGGCAATGTCGTGCTGGCCAACGGAGGCGGCAATCTGGCGTTCAGCAACTACGTGGTGACCCTCACGCCGGGCCAGGTCGTCGCCTACGCCGATAACGAGGGCATCCTCGGCAACGTCTCGAATTTCGGCGTCGGCTTCGACCGCACGGGCGTCGGCACCGCACCGGTCAACGATGATTACAACCAGCAATACGACGCATTCTTCAATCTCGCCGAAATGCGTGCGGGCACCATGGTGCCAGGTTACATTTTGATGGAAACGGCGGTCCAGCTCGGCCTGACGCAGAATACCACCGGCTATGCATACACCAATCTTGCCCCCACCGGTTTCAGCCAGATTCCGCCCAGCCCGCCGGACTGGCAGGCGCCCACGGGCACGTTGGTTTACGGCGGCAAAACCTATGCCACGGGCCAGCTCGTCATCGATATTGGCATTTCCCACGGCATCATGACGCTGCCGGGCCAGCCGACTTCGGGCACGACGGTCGATTTGCCCATCACGGTCAACCTCATCAATTCCGGCGGCGCGGTCAGCTATGTCATCAACAACTCCACGGCCAATCTCCTGAACCCCGTGCTCGACGGCAATCTCTCCATTTCCTGGTTCGCACCGCTGGACGGCATCTATTCCGAGAACCTGCCGCCGTACCGCGGCCAGCTTTTTAACACCGGCCGCGATGTGCTCAATGCCTATAATTTCCTCTACGACGCCGCGCACGGCTACCTCGGCCTGCTGCCCAATGGCAACAGCGTGCCCTCGGCCGGCCTTAAATTCACCGCGGGTTTTTACCCCAGCCCGGTGGTGCCGTCGTCGCCTGTCATCAATGTCCAGCCGGTCAAGCAGGCGGCCAAATTCGGGGGCACGGTGACCTTCTCCGCCTCCGTCTTGGGCAATCCCCCGCCCACGTTTCAATGGCAGATCTCCCTCGATGGCGGCAAGACCTGGCGCAACCTGACCAGCTCCAGTGTCTATCGTGGTGCGACGACGGACGCGCTCACCCTCAAAGCCAATGCCTCGATGAACGGCAACCTTTTCCGCGTGGTGGCGACGAATGCCGCCGGTCGCCGCACCAGCACCGCTGTTGGCCTCGCGGTCGGCACGTTCCCGGTCATCACCGGCCAGCCGGTGGGCCAGACTGTGCGCGCGGGTCAGACCGTAATCTTCACCGCCACGGCCACGGGTACCGGTCCCTTGTCCTACGCCTGGTATTTCAACGGCAAGAAACTGGCCGGCGGCGCTCACGTCAAATGGCCCAACCGTCTCACCATGCTGCTGCTGCGGGTGACTCCGGCCAATGCCGGCAATTACCGCCTGACCGTCACCAATGCGGTCGGCTCAGTCACCAGCAACGCCGTCGCCCTGAAGGTGCGTTGAAAAACGCCGCGCGCCGCGCGCGATTGGGTTTTCCCTCGGGGCGGTGACGTTCCGCGGTCGATTTTGATTGCATCAAACGTTGTTACGCCTATAGTAATGGTCTCTATGGCAAAAAAATCCAGCAAAGTAACCCGTGCCGCTCGCGGCCAGGGGATGACAATGATTTCAATTTCGGTAGCGGAAAGCCTCGTCGCCAAAATCGATGCGATGGCCGCGGCTGAGCGCCGCAATCGCTCCAACTTCATCGCGAATGTGATGGAGCAGTACACCAAGCGCGGCAAGTAGCCGGTGCTTGGAGGATGGCCGCTGCGGCGGTGTTTGGGCAGGACGGAAGCAAGGACTCGCTTTTTCCGTTGGTTTGTCGTGGCCCGAGGCCGAGGTTCAGGCCAGGTCCACCATCCCGTTTGGCCAAATTATCGAAGTTAACCTTCGGTCAGGGATGAGCCGCGTACCTAGGTTTCCTCTCGCCGTAGGCGCAAGAGGGTCGGTCAAACGCTATTGGCTTCCGGGCGGGAATTATGCGCTAGAGATTAGTTTGACACGGAATTAACCCTAGTGTCTTTTTTAGGTGCTCTGCCTTATATTCTCCACGCCTGCACGTGTGAAGAGGATTGGCTCAACTCGGTTAATTTCACTCCCATGGTGCTACTGCCTTCGCTTCGCCTTGCTCTTATTCTTCCGCTGGCCCTTCTGGGTGGGCTCCTGCTCGGAGGCGCACGCGTGCGCGCGGACACCATCTATGTGGTGGATGAAGGCAATAATACCGTGGAACGATACGATGCCGACGGAACTTTCCTCGGTGTCTTCGCCACCGCCAACTTGAACCAGCCGAGCGCCCTGGCTTTTTCCAGCGGGGGTAATCTCTTTGTCGCCAATTATGGCGACAATACGATTCAGCAGTTTGACGGCACGACGGGGAACTATGTCGGCGTCTTCGCCAATACCGGTCCCCTTCCAGTGGCAATAGCCTTTGCTGCCAGTGGCAATCTGTTTGTGGCGGATATTGCGAAAAACATAACCCAATATGATGGCCAAACCGGCCTCCAGGTTGGCAGCCCATTTCACAACAACTTTTCTTACACTGCGGGTTTGGCGGCGAGTCTGAGCGGCAATGTGTTCGGTGCCGAATTTAGCCAAGCTGTCGTGCTGCAATTGGATGGGGTGAGCGGAGCCTTCGTGGGCAATTTTGCGGTAACAGGTCTGGCTCAGCCGTTGGCCTTGGCTTTTGCCAGCAGCGGCAATCTTTTCGTCACTAACGGCGATGGCAATATCACCGAATTCGAAGGAAGTACTGGAAATTTTGTGGGGGTTTTCGCCAATACCGGCTCCGCCAACAATCGCGGCGTGGCGTTTGCAAGTAGCGGCAATCTCTATGTCACCGATCTCGGGAGCCAAACCGTCAGCCAATATAACGGCACGACCGGCGCTTTCGTGGGGTCTTTTGGTTCTGGCCAGTTGGTATTTCCCTGGGGGATCGCCATTCGGAGTTCCGCCCCGCCGAATTTCACCACCCAGCCGGGCAATCAAACCGTGGTGCTGGGCGGTAATGCGACGTTTCTCTCGGCGGCCGATGGTAACGCCACTTACCAATGGCAACTCAAGCACGGTAGCGGCAATTTTTCGAACCTCACTGATGACAGCACCTACTCCGGCGTCATGACCGCAAACCTGACCGTCACCAATGCGACGGCCACGATGGATGGCGACCAGCTTCAGGTCATCGCCACCAATGGAGCCGGCTCCAATACGAGTGATGTCGCTTTGCTCACCGTTAATTCCCCGCCGGCTTTCACCCTGCAACCCGGTAATCAAACGATTCTGGTCGGCGGCAATGCGACTTTCACCTCGGCGGCCGGCGGCAATGCCACCTTCCAGTGGCAACTCAAGCATGGCAGCGGCAATTTCGGCAATCTGAGTGAAAGCAGCACTTATGTCGGTGTCACCACGGCCAACCTGACCGTGACCAACACGACCGCCGGTATGTCCAGCGACCAATTCCGGGTCGTTGCTTCCAATCTCGGTGGTTCAAACACGAGCAATATCGCCCTCCTCACGGCGAATACCCCGCCGGCCTTCACCACGCAGCCGGCCAACGTCACCCTGACTGAGCCGGGCACGGCCACCTTCTCGATCCTCGCTTCCGGCACAGTACCGTTGACTTACCAGTGGCAGGTCAAGCATGGCACGGGTGACTTTGCCAACCTCACCAACACCGGCTCTTACGGCGGCACGACTACGGCCAGTCTTACGGTAAGTAACACCTCCGTTGCCATGTCCGGCGATCAATTCCAGGTCATCGTCACCGGCCCCGGTGGTTCCCGCACTAGCGATGTCGTGATTCTCACGGTGAAAAATGCCATCACCATTCAGACCCAGCCAGTCGGCGGCGATGCCGTCAAGGACGGTGACTTTACCCTGACGGTCAAGGCCAAGGGTCCTGGCGTGCTGGTTTATCAATGGAAAAAAGATGGCGTTAATCTCCAGCTCGACCCGGGCCGCATCACCGGGGTCAAGACCGAGGCGTTGACCTTGCACGGAGTGGTGCAAAGCGATGCGGGCAACTACCAGGTAGTCATCACCAGCGGCAGCAGCACCCTCGCCAGTGCCGTCGTGGTGGTGCGGGTGCGCGCCGCCGTGCGGGTCACCAAGCAGCCCATTGATCTCACCGTCAAATCCGGCCAGGACGCCTCTTTCAGCGTCACAGTCGCCGGTTCCACGGACTCGCTCACCTATCAATGGCTCAAAAATGGCAAGACCCTCGCGGACAAACCGGGCCACATTTCCGGGACCACCACCGCCAAATTGGTCATCTCAGGGGCCAAGGAAGCCGACGGCGCGTTCTACTCCGTGCTGGTGACAAACTCGGTCAGCACGGCCACCAGCGATAAGGCTCGGCTCATCATCGAGTAAGGGGCCGGCAGCGGCAGCCGCGCCGAAGGATCGTCCGCGCCAGAACTGCCGCGCTCGCGGTCGTGCGTTCGTCGGCGCTGCTTTCGGCCAAGAGGCGCGCCAGGCGGATGGAGCGTTCCTGTTCGCGCTGGCCGGCCCTCGCACCGAAGTTTTCTCCCGCGCGTCGCGGCGCCGCCGGGGCGGGCCCGCGCATGGGTGGATGGAGCAGCGCCTTCATTTACCTACCGTTCTTCGTAAACTTTGTATCCTGCTTCGTTTTGAAATACCGCCATGTCCTTTGCCGTTTCTTAAATTTTCAATTTTGAATATTGAATTACTCGCTTACTTCAATCTGCGGATCGCCCATCAAGTATTCCCAGCCGGTTTCCCGGATCAACAGCGTGCCCGGATCGGGCGTCGCGGGCGTGCCGGCGCCGCCGAGCACCATGTCCACATCCGTGGCCGCAAACGGCCCGATGACAATCGGGTCCACGTCCTCCCAATCGCCGATGTCGCCGAAGAAATCCGGCTCGCGCGGGCCGTCCCGCGAGCGGCGGCTCAGCGGCAGGTAAATGGTGTAATTGCGGCCGATCATCAGCGCGTGCGCGAACACGCAATAAAACACCTTGCGCTGGATGAACCGGTACTCCGTGCGCGCCTCCTGGATGGTGGACTGCTCTTGCGCGACAATGGTGCCGTTATTGGCGGCCGCGCGCGCCAGCGCGTCGCCCTTAGTGTCCTCGTCGCTCAAATCAAAATAGACAAAGGGAACGGTGGTGCCGTCGCCCAACCGGCTGCGGGTCGGCGATATTTCGACGCAACTGACGGAAGTGTCCACGTCGCAGATATTCTCCTGCGGCCCCACGGTGATCGCGCCTTTTGCGCCGGCGAGCTGGTTGCCGAACTGGTCGATGCCGTAGAAGCCCGAATCCGCGCCCGACAAATCCTCGCGCCGGTAAATCGTGGCCGGTTCGTCGGATTCGCCAAACGCCCGCCAGCCGGCCAGGCCGGCATTGAGTTGAAAACTCTTGAACGCCATCTCCGCCCAGGGACACGGGCAGGTGTGCAAATACGTCGAGCCATTGGCCCGCGTGCAGCAGGTGCTTAATAATTGGGGAACAGAGGGCACGAGAAATTTGGTAAGAAGAATTTTGCCATTGGAAGTCGGAATGCGGCACACCAACTTCTAGCTGCTGGCTGCTCACGGATCATACGTCTCCGAGCAAAGCGCGAGCACTCGTTTCGACACGCCGTCCACGCAGACTTCCAACTCGCGCAGTTGCACCGTCAGCGCGCGCGACATCGCGCCCGTATCAAGGATAATGGCCCGGTCGGGATTTTCCGGATCGGCAAGTTTCAACCGCTTATAGGCTGCGGGGCCGGCGGTGGTATTTTCCAGCCGATGATGCACGCCGTGCTCGATTTCGGCGGTCGCGGTCGGTTTGCCCGTGCCGCGCACCGGCGCGCTCGGGCTCGGTTCGCGCCGGCGATTCGCCTTCAGCAAAGTTTCCCAATCGCTCGCGCCCAATTGCCGCGGCGGTCCGAAATGGATGCGCGTCAGACCTTCATCCACATGCTCCTCCACTTCCTGCACCAGCGCATGCATCGCCGCCCACGCGCTTTGCCCGGCACTCACCTCGAGTCGCGCGCCCAGCCATGGTGTGTCGGCCGCTTCAGGGGCTATCCATTCCGCCACGCCTTCGTAATGGAGTGTGCCCACGGCCGCCAGCAGACTCGCCGCGAGGCCGGTCGGAGCGATTTCCTCCGGCGTGTAGCTCGCCAGTTGAAAATAGGTCATATTGATGGCATCGGTCGCCATCAAACGCACCGCCATCCGGCGGGTGACGGATTCGTTTTCCGTCGCGTAGGAAATATCGGCGCTCACCACATCCGGCGCCGCCGCGCAACCCATCCAGGGCGCCACTCCGCCGCTGACCAACTCGCGCGGCAGCGTGCCGTCGCGGGCGGGATTCGCCACGGTGATGTCCTCGACGGCCAGGCCGCGCAACGCCGGGTGATGGTCGCGCCACCAGGCCGCGCTCGTGGAATCAATGGTGGCGGCTGTCACGTCTTGTTTCACGTAACTCGCATGCAACCCGCGCAGCGGCGTCGTCAACACGAGCGCTTTTAAGTCCGTGCCGTCGGCGCCGCTGGGCGCGGCGTCCGTTTCGGTCGTCGACCACTGGAAACCGTCCTCGACATGGGTTTTCTCGTACTTGATCACGACCGAGGTGCGCACCAAATCATGCCGCGGTGCGATTTCCAGCCGCTGCAAGTCGGGCAGCGCCAGCGCACGGCTCGCCAGTGCGCCGCGCCGCGCGAGATGCAGCGTCGGTTTGGGCGAGGTCGAGTAATCGAGCCATGTCACGGCGTCCGGCGTCCAGCGCAACACCCGGCGCAGCGCCTCTGCACAGCTCAAATCGCGCGCTTCGTCCAGCGGCATTGGCGAATTCAAACTGCATTCGCCCAGTTGCAACGGCGCGCCTGCCGCAATGGCGTAGTTCACAATCGCCGTCGCCTGGTCGGCGGCGGAAAGTGCCGCGCCGCTGTCCGCCTGGCCCAGCACGACGCGGCCTTTTGCCACGGCGTGCAGTCCGCTGTGTGCGTCGCCCGGATTGGCCGCCTGCTGCCAGAATTGCTGGTAAACCAGATTCTCCAAGTGCCACCACGGGCCGCTAAACTCGTAATCCTGTGTCTCGCCCTGCGGAGCACCCGCGACCGGCAGACGCGTCACCACGCCGCGAAACCAGAGTGCGCCGTCGCGCCGCAAAACGATCGCGGACTCCGAGGCAAACAGGGGCGCGCTCGTCATGTCCGCGCCGTCGTGGCGCACGGTGACGACATCGGCCCGTTGGCTCATCCGTGCCCGGCGTAATCGGCCCAAGCCCCACTCCGCGAGGGGCCGCTCCACATTATTATATTCAAGGGTCCACGACATGGATGAATGGGTTTCGCCGTCAATCTCGGTGGTCGGTTTTCACTCGCCCGGAAGGCGCGGAAATGAGGTATGACGAGTGTGCGGGCTTACCCGGCCCGTGCGCTATCGCCTGCGGAGTGGGTGCCCGCGGTTGTGGCCGCGTGCGCGCCATGCGAGGCCACGAGGCCGAGCGCGGCGGTCAAGCCGCCGAGGATTTGCGTCCAGGTGACCTGGTCGCCGAGGCCATGCTGGATGGCGTAGCCCACGCCGATGCCACCGCCGATTTTCAAGGCGGAGCGCGCGAGGGAGAGGATTTGGGCTTTATTCATGGTTGGTTTTGGGTTGGTGGAATGAGAAAGGATTTTACCGCCGAGGCCGCGGAGCACGCAGAGGAAAAAAGTGAAGTGTTTTTTTGAATAGAAGGTAACGAAGGAAGGAAGGGCGGGTTTGGTCTCAGCGTTTTTACCGTGAGCTTGTCGAACGGCTCCGCGTTCTCGGCGGTGAAAATTTTTCCCCTCACGGATCGAAATTGATATACTTCGTGGTGCCGTTGATGGTGAGCTGGATCGCCGTGGAATTGGAACCACTGATGGACCAGTTCGTCACCCCGCCGTTGGTGGTAATGTTGCCGCTCGTGGTGATGTTGCCACCCACGGTGAGAGTGTTGCCAGCAGTCAAATTGCCCGTGAAATTCCCCACGCCGGTGACTTTTAAGCCCGTCGTGGAAATATTCGCCACCTCGTTGGTGTCGCTGAACCAACGATAATAACCCGCCGTCGAATCCATTTGCACCGTGTACTCTTCACCACCGCCCTTCAAAAAGAGAAAACCTTTGTATGGGTCGATGCCTTTGTAAGAACCGTTTAACTGAATACCGTAGTTGGTCAAATTGGCCGAGGTCACACCCATGTTCAAAAACACTCCTCCCGATGAACTGTTAATGGTCAAATTGCTGTGCGGGTATGCGCTGAAATTGGGATCGCCGATATAAACCCCGCCGTTGTCGAGGGTCATCAGCGTGTAGCCCTCCTGCGCGAGGTACAGTTTCATCGGCGGGCCATAACGCGAGCCGTCGTAATTGCTGATCTTGCCGCCATTCGAGGCGAGGAAAACACCATCGGGATAAGTGCCGGGACTGAGATAATTGGCGTAACCCACCGCACCCGCTTGCCCCGAGTCGTAAGAATTGAACACAATCGCCGAGGCTCCGTTCGGCGCGTCGTTCTGAATTTCCAAAACGTTTTCCTGAATAATTTGGGGCGAATTGGCGTTGCCCGCGAAAGTGACATTGCTGAGCGTGTTCTCAAAACGGTGCATGGCCGGCCCGCGAAAAATGCCGAGGCCGTTGATGGTGAAATTGGCTTGGATCGGCGTGTAGTTCGACGGCGCAACGTTGCCGATGAGCCCGGGCGTGTTGCCGCCAATGATGAAATGGCCCGCGCCGTCGCCGTACAAATCCGTGTTCACACTCGTGGTGGTGCCATTCCAGTACACCAGGCCCGGCATGTTGCCGGAAAAAGTGAGCGTCGCGTTCAAGGTCCGCGTTGAAGTGTTAAACGCCATCCCCGTGCCGAGCCCGTATAGCTCGACGTTGCCGGTGCTGCCCGCCGCGCGCACGACCACCGTGCCATTCGCGGCCGTCAACCCGCTCGCGCCGATATTGCCGGTGAGCGCGCCCGCCGGCGCGATCGTGCCCCACGTCTGATTGCCATAAAGCACCGTCGAGGAATTTGCGGTGCCGGAGCCCAGCCGCGCGGTCGCCACGGTGCCGCTCGTGAGATTGCTCGCGCTCAGGGCGGACAAATCCGGCGCGGGCAGCACGCCCCACGTTTGGTTCCCATACAAAACGGTCGAGGCATTCGCCGTACCCGAACCCAGGCGCGCGGTCGGCGTCGTGCCGCTGGTGAGGTTGCCGGCATTGAGCGCCGCGAAACTTCCGAGGGTGTCGAGCACGCCCGCGCCGGACATCGTCAAATTCGTGCCGAGCGTGAGCAGTTGGATATTGCCCGTGCTGCCGGCGTAGCGGCCGAGAATGGTCGCGTTCGCCATCGTCAACCCGCTCGCGCCGACGTTGCCGGTGAGCGCGGGGCCCGTGATATTCGCCACCGTCGCAACTGTAAACGTGCCACTCGGCAGCGTGAGGTTCGCATTGCCGCCGGTGTTCCAGGTCACGCGGTTGCCGCCGAGGGTCATATTGCCAAAACCCACCGGCGCCGCCGCGCCGGAGAAATCAAAGACCGAGGAGCTATCCGAAGTAAAATTCGCGCCGAAGGCGGTGATATTGCCCGGCCCCAGTTGCGCTTCGAGGATGGTGGCCTGGTTAATCGTCGCCTCGGCAATCGTGCCGCCGCTGCCCGGAATAAAATTGCTCGCCACCCAGCCGGCGGTCGCCGGTTGCGACGGCAGGCCGATGGGATCGGTCGGATTGGCGAAGGTGACATTGGCGTTGAGCAGATCGATGTTGCCATAGCCCTTGAGCAGACTGCCCGCCGCGAGCGTCAGGTTGCCGCCGCTCACCACATCCAGGTTGCCGCCGCTGCCGATGAGCAAATGCAGGCCGCCCGGCACCGTCGCATTGCCCACGAAATTGCCCGACAAGCTCCCGCCGTTGCCGCCGGACAGGCCGATCAGCGTGGCGTGCGTGGCATCGAGTGTGCCATTGAGCGTGAGCACCTTGCCGCTCGGCAAGGTGACATTCGCCGCCAGCTCGCCGAAGTGCGCGCCGGCCGTCGTATTGGCCATGACCGGCGCGAAAGTGACATTCGGCGCAACGTAAGCCGCCGGAGCGGAGTTCACCGCGAAGGCGCAAAGAGCGCCAAGGAGAAGGATTTTTTTCATGGGATGTAAGTAGGAAATTGAGAATGGATGGCTTCGCGCTCTTTGCGTCTTTGCGGTTCATCCGCCTCACGCCTCGCCCGTGTCCGCCGTCATCAGCGTTGGCACGCCGCCGACCACTTTCACAAACACGTCGTGGTACAAGTTCGTGTCGGGATTGAACACTTGGATGATGTTGCCCGACTTGAAACGGAAGTTGCCGCCGCTCGGCGCGGTTTGCAGGTACCGCGCATCGGCGACCGCCAGCGTCGGGTACGTGTTGATCTCATCCGGCGGGTCGGACGGAAAACCCGCGCCGCTTTCGAGCACCTTGATGGGCCCGGCGCACAGGGTGATGGTGCGCGGAGTGGTATCCGTCGTCGTCGCGTAGATCGTCAACCAGCGCGCGCCGGCAGCGATGGCCGACTCCGCCGCCGTAAAGGCAATCAGGGCATGTTGTTTGGAGCCGTCGTCCCAGCTCGCCTGGTCCAGGGAATTGTCCAGGGCGCCCGCGAGCACCGTCTTGGCCATGAGCGCTGCAGTGGACGCCGCCGGTGCGCTGCCACTTGCTCCGAGCGCCTTGATCTCGACCGTGACCGAGGCGAGATTCGCCACCGATTGCAATTCGCCGTTGTTGAAAACCCCGAGCTCGAATTGCACGTCATTGCCCCGCCAAAATTGCGGCGTGGCGCGGCGATTGACTTCGAGCGGGGCGTCGAAGCGCGCGGCATCGCCGGCGAGACGCAAACGGGTGCGGTCAAGAGTGCTCATGTGAAAATCGTGTTGGGAAAACGCGGGTTAAAAAAATTGGCCTAGGCGGCAGGCGGCTGTTCGGTTACGGCGCCGCCGACGAATTCGTAATCCGTGTCCGTCGTCAGGCCGGCCGGCGTGCAACGCACGGTATGCACGGCGGCGTTGGTCAAATGCAGTTCCGCGGCGCCCGGGCCGTCCTCCAGGATGAAGGTGAGAAATCCTGGAGTGACCGCCAGATCTGCGGCGTGCGTGCAAGCGAACCGCAATGCCGCCTCCAGGCTGTCATGCCGTCGGGCCACCGTAAATTTCGCCACGGTGCGCGCATTGCCGCGATCAATCGCCCGCACTGCGCCGGAGCGTAAGGCCGTGGCGACTTGCATTTCACGCGTCGTCTCCAAGGCGAACCGCCGGGGCGATTCGCGCAGCGCCAACCCGCGGGCCAGCTCAAGATTTCCCAGCAAAATTTTCATGGCAAAATTCAGTTGGTGGCCGCCAGCGCCAGCGCGCAGGAGGCGTGAAAATGGAGGTCCAGCGCGTTGGCGCCGCGCAGGGTGCCTGGCGGAATGGTCCACGGATCGGTTTCCATAATTTGCAACGCGCCGTCGCCGCAATCCGGTGGCAGCGGCCATAAATGCAAAACTTGCGACGACCGTTCCGCCGCGGCCAGCAGGCCCGGCCCTTCCGTCTCCGTCAGCAGGTTTTCGATGATGCGCACCGTCAGCACAATTTCCAGAAAGGCGGGTCCTGGCACCGCCGGCGCCACGCGTTTCGGTCGCGGATCCAGCACGATGACACACAAGCCCAGGGCTCCTTCGGCCGCCGCCTCGATTTGACTGTCCAAATCGCTTGCCCGCCGCACGAGCACGGTTGCGCCCGCCAAATTGAGCTGCTGGCGCAGACGCTCGGCTACGGCGGACTGCAAGGTTTCGAGGGCGGAAGACATGAAAGTATAAAGGATGAAATTTTTGCGGACGGATCGTCTTACAAGTTTTTCAACTGTTGTCCCGACACGGGATGCGGCCGGTGCCGCAGCACCTCCACGCTATTTCGCCGCCCGGTTCCTTCGTCGCCCTCCGGATCATCAGGAGCGGAGAGCGCAATCTCGCCGCGACCGGCCCGCGCCAGCAACTGGCGCGCGTCGTTGGCCAGCCGCACTTGGTCGGGCGACAATGCGAGTGTCGGCAGCCGCGCCTGGAGTGCCTCAATGGCGAGATGAATCGCCGCCAGCTTCAATTCGGGCGGCAACAGTGTGGCGTCGCGCTCAAGCCGGTTTTTGCGGCCGGCCCGAATTTCTCCGCGCACCCGGGCCGTCACCTCCGCGAGCAATGCCGGCAAGGGATCGTCCTGGCCTTCGCTCAACGAGCGCTGGCGCAGAATGGTGAGTTGTGCGGCGGCAAGGGCCGGCTGCACGTCGGCGGCAGTCAGGGAGGACCAGGTGGACATGGTGGATCGTTGGTGAAGATTAAAAATTCGATTTAAACTCGTGCGTGAAAACTCTCGGCCAGGACCGCGGCGGGGATGCAACCCCGCCGCGGCGTTTGTACTTCTCTTTCGGTCCGGCTTTTCTTTTCCCCGATGGCCTGACGTGCGATGTCCTGATTCACCGTTCGTCAGCCTGCTCATCTTCCCGGCGAGGTCCTGAGGTCTCGCCGGGAGGCCGGATTTCCGTGTTTTTGCCGTTGGCGTGACGGCTTCACTGGCCAAAGCGGCGCAAGGCGCCGCGAAGGGAAGTAGGGTTTACGATGTCGCAGGCGTGAGGCCGCGCAACCCGACCGTCGAGGTGACGATGACGTTCGAATAATGCTCGACGGAAATGTCCGTGAACTTCGCGTGCTCTTCCAGATACACGCGGAACGGTCCGGCGCCTTCGACAGGCGTGACAAACCGCTTGAGATTCGAGGGCTCGTCTTTGCCCGGCATCGGGTCGGCGTAGAAGCAATACACCTTGGCGCCGAGCAACGCCGCCTTGGCTGTCGCGGTCGACTGGTAGCGCGCCGCGGCCACGCGCAAGCCTTCGACGAAGAGCTTGCGCGCCAGATCGTCGGGGCTGAGGTCAGCCGCGCGACGGGCGCCAGCGTTGTCCTGCGCGTCGTAGCAATTGGCGCGCAGCGACCAGGCCGCTTCGCCGAAAAGTACGCGGTTCGGCCGCACGCCGGAATCATCGGCCGCGGCGGAGAGCGCCGCGCGCACGTCGGCGTCGGGATTGCCCTCGGTGCCGCTGTCGGGCCAGGTGGCGCTGGCGAGGGTCGAGGCGGCGTCGAGCGCCGCCAGGGCGCGCCGCAGTTCGTTGCGCAGCAAACGCTGCAACAAGAGTTGTACATAGCGTTCTTGCCAGTCGTCGCCCAGCGCCTCGTCGTGGTCCACGCGCAACGTGAGCCCCTTGTTCAACGTTTTGCCGAGCACGGAATCGCCCGAATATTCGACGCGCTTGAACGGTGCGCCGATGGCGCGCGTGTCGTCCGTTTCCGAGAAGAAAGCCTCGGCATTGTCGGCGCGCTTGAATTCAAACCGACGGCCGGCCGGCACCGGCGGGGCGACGAAATCCAGCAGCGCCGCCAGATTTTCGGGATCGCGCCAGCCGACCGTGAAGGCGGTCAGCGGCTCCGAATAGTGCGCCGCCGTGAAGCGCGCCTCATTGGCGGCGCATACGACGAGCGGCGGGTTGCGGCCCGTATCAACGGGCAGCGCCAGCGGTGGAGGAAGCGTGAGTGTGGAGTGCATGATGTTTATTATTTTGGGAACGAATCGTGGGTGGTGGTGGGGAGCGGGTTTAGGCGCCGAGAATCTTCACGAGCCCGGGCGACGCCAAAGCCGCGGCCAGGGCGGCGACATCGGTTTGGAGCTTGTTGTGATCGCTCTTGAGCGCATTCGCCAACGCCTCGGATGTGCCGAGGTCCGTTGCCGCGGTCGTCGAATTTTGCCCCGAAGTCAACGCGGCCAGGACCACCACTTTGACTGGCGCGATGGTTTCGGCTTCGAGCACGTCGCCGTCGCCGGTGGCGCTGGTCAGCGCACGACCGATGAGATAATACGTGCCGGCGGTTGTCGGCTCGCCTTGCACTTTCCCGCTCGCGGCCGCATAGAGCGACACGCCGGCGTTGAGCGCCCCGGACGCGACGAGCATGGCCGTCTGCTCGCCGACGCCCAGCAGCTTGAGCGCGATGGGATCGTCGGCCACGGCTTCGTCAGTAACGATGCCGATGGGATTGTCGGACGCGCCGCAGACCGCGGCTTGACCAGCGGAAGCGCCCGCCTTCGCCAGCAAAAACTTGCGGGCAAATGTGGCCGAAGCCGTGCGGGTAACGTGCCCGGCATGGGTGCCGAGCGCGACATTGGCGAAGACCGGCCGGCGAAACCGGCGCAGGGACAGGCAGGACGCCGGGTTGCGGAAAAGCAGCGCGGCGAGTGCCTGAAGGTTGGGAACAGTACGGATCATGGTGGGTCGGGTTTTGGTTGGGTTTACTGCAAAAAAGGAATCAGCCAGGAAAAATTTTCGTCATGACGGTCCGGGCCATTCACTCGACGCCAAAGGCGGGATCCGCACGTTTGACGCGGGCAAATGCGGCCGGATAATCCTCGCCGGTGCGCGCCATGCGTTCGTTCACCAGGGTAAGCAGCCGCGTGGAATCGCTTTTCGCCGTCACGGCCGGCCGTCGTGCGGCGAGGTTGGCGGTTAAAACTGAAGCAGTTGGCCGGGCTGTCGCACTGTGCGCGTGGTTCGCCAAGGCCACCGGCTTCGTAACTTTGCCGAGGGCGCGGAGGGCGTCATCAAAGTCGCGCTGCAAAGACTCGCGCCACTGTGCGCGTTCATTTGGTGCCATATGTGCCCGCCACTCGGCTGCATCCAGAAGGAGCTCGACTCGCGCGGCGCGCTCTTCCTCGGCACGGCGCTCGGCGGCCAAGCGGGCGGCCTCGGCATCCGTGGCGAGACGATAGAATCGCGCGGATTCAGTTTGCGCGTCCCGGGTTTCGCGCGCGGCCACGGCGAGTTGTTCGGCGTTGGCCAGCAAAACCTCGGGCGCTGCACCGGCCTCGAGTTCCAGGGCAGCCAGCAGGGCGGAAAACAAAGTCTCCGATTTTTCGACTCCAGTCGCTGCGGCTTCCGGCAACTCCGCTTCTTGCGTGGTTGCCTCAACCGCAGTGGTTGTGGCGGAACTTTCCTCGACCAAGACGGGCACGGGCGCTTGATTGGCCACCGCCTCGCCGGGAATATTCGGATGATTCGTCAGCCCGACGGAAAGCAGCCGTATGGGCTCATAGACTCCGTTGGCCAGCGGGCGCATCAGCCAGCGCGGCGACAGAAATTTGTAATGCGCCTGGCGCAACAGTTCACGCCCGGAATCCGACCAGCGCGGCCGGACATACAGCCCGTCGTCGCGGGCGGCCAAATCGCTGACCCAAGCATGGGCGCGCGTGTCGGTGTGCCCCGGCTGGCCCGCAAAGCCGGGATCGTCCGGATGTCCGATATAAATCGGCACGCCCGCAAAACGTCGGCGGAGTCGTGCCAGCAGCGTCTGAAACGAGCGCGCCATTTCCGTGGCGGCCGTGCGCGTGAGGCGTTGCAAGCCTGCGCTGTGCGGCCAGTCGCCGTAATCGGCCAGTTTCAGCCACTCAGATTTTGCGGAAGGGGAAATAGAGCTCATGGGTGACAAAAGTTGTTCGAATATATTTTTAATTTAAGCCGCCGCGCTCACGGGTGGGCTGCTGGGGTAGGGTGCTGGGACCGTGAATGGCGGTGCGGCACTCGTATCTGGCGGTTTCGGCAGGCCGAGGCGTTCGTAAAGGCCCTCAACCGGCAGCGGAAGATTGAGGCGCGCCAGGCGTTCGAGCAGGTTGAGATAGGCACTGCGCTCGCTTTCCTGGCGCGGCAACAGGCGAAAATACGCGCGGGGCGTTTCCTCGCCAAAGAGCTGACGCAAGAGCGGCGCATCCACCTGCGTGTTGAGTGTCTCCGAAACCAACGCGGCGTCATCCTGTTCCAGCAACGCGGTTTCCTCCGCTTGCACCGAGGCGCCGAGTCCCTGGCCCTTCGCCAGCGTGGCGAGATCCGCGCCGCGCCACAGCGCTGCCAGCGCCCGGTCCATGCGTTCAACCAGCGCGGGATACGGCAATTCCCCGCGCGTGGAAAGGTCGATCGGCTCGATCTCGGTGCCGCGGGACATCAAGGCGTGAAACTCTGCGCCGAAATCGCGGACAGCCTCGCGCGCGGCGTCCCATTCCGCAGTGCCCGGCGCCGCGTCGGTGACCGCCCGCACGCCCGGCATGCCATTGCGCTCGCAATACACGAGCCAGTCGCGCAGCGGCAGATGCTTGAACAAGTACGCGATGGACGACGCCTCCATTAATCCATCTCCCACCGTCACGAGCCATTGGCCGGCTGTGAGGTCGAGGCCCTCCGTCGCGGTGTCCTCTGGCAGAAACCGCAAAGGTCCGGTGCGGGCCTCGAAAAACCACAACGGCGCAAAGCGAAATGTGGCCGTCAGAAAACCGGATGACCGTGCGGGCGCGGATGCCCCGACCGGAAAGCTGCCATCCTTCGCCGAAAGTTCATTCGCCGCGTCGGTCGCCCTCGGCGCACCCTTCGCCGTTGAAGGTTCGAGGCTGGAGGTTGTGGGTGGTTGGCTCCCGGGCAATGGCTGCCAAAGGATTTCGTGGACGGCATATTTTTTGCCCACCGCATCGAGCATCTGTTTCACCAGGAGCGCGACTCCGCCGCGTTCTTGCGGATCACACGCATGGGTGGCCGTCAAATTATTGTAGAAGGCAAGCAGGGCCTCGCGGTGCCGTCCGGCGGCGGGCGAATCATCGAGGGAGAGAATTTCCCAGTCGAGCCGCGCGGCCGCCTTTTTGCGCTTGAGCGAAACATTGCGCAACACGTCGTCGCGGCGCTCCATGGCGTCCCACAGCAGCGCGGCCAGCCGCAGGTCGCCGGCTTGGAACGCCTCGAGTGCCCGGGCCAGCGATTCCGGCGACAAATGCCGAATCGGATTGAAGCGCGCCCGCATCCGGCTGGACGGCGTCGTGCGCCCGGCGATATAATTTCGGGTGCTGGCGGAGGACGGCGCGGCGCCCGTCGCAGGCGCAAATTCATTCGCCACGGGGCGAGCCGCGAAGGTTTCGCTTGGGCGCCGGACGCGGCTGGCGGGTGCGGCCTTTTTCGACAGGACTGGGCGGCGGTGGTTGGTCGGAGCGGGTGGCATGACGGAATCGCGGAGCGCGGGTTTAAGTGGCGAAAGGGCGGGCAAGTTTGGTTGTTGGTGGCTGGGCGCTGGGCCGAGTGGCTTTTCGTTTGGTGTGCGGGCAGACTTGTGTTGCTTGTGGCGCACCTTAGCATGATGGATACGAAATGTCATTGGATGCGTTGGCTGGGCTGGCTCCGTTGGTTGGGTTTGATGCGTTGGGAGTGTCCCCGCAGCAAAACCGGGTGCCCCGGCCGCGGTTTCTGGGGGCAATCTGCTTCTGCGGTGAAAACTTTACCTTAGACGGCACTTCGCGCCTTTACTGCGGGCCGGGTCCGCCGATAGAGCATGGCACAGTGAGTTCTCTCGCTACACCAGCCATGGCCGGCCCTCAGACCGATTTGCTTGATCGACCCGCCCCTTCCGCCCGGTCGGAAAGCGGGCCCGTGCCCCCGGCGCGCGTGGTGCCGCGATTTCGCCATCACTGGCTCGGTGCGGGCCTAAAGTGGGGCGGCCTGCTCGCGATGCCCGTGGGCTTTATTCTATTTTGCCTCGAACTCGCGCCGCTGGTGGGTGCGGGCCTGCTGGTGTTCGGTCCGCTCGCCTGCTGGTTTGGGTGGCGCGGCAGCCAGGAATTATGCTGTGAGCATTGCCAAACGCGGGTCTCCGGCGTGCGCGACGGCCAATGCCCGGGCTGCGGCGCGCGGCTGACGGAGTAATATTAAATATAATAATGGCGAAACAGTTCGCCGCTTCAAACGTCGTCACAAGTACGAGCGGCCCGCGGCAACTTATTACTGCGCGTGCGGAGAAGAATGGTCCTTCGGCGGTGTCGCGTACGGGAACCGCGGGAACTGCACCGGCACTGAATCCTGCTCGGGGAACGCCGACCAGCCGCCGCCGAGCGCCTGGTAAAGCGTGATTAAATCGCTCGCCAGGGCCTGGTCGCTGACCGCTTCCTGCTGCTGCGCGGAATAGAGGGCGGCCTGCGCCTGCAACACGTTGAGGAAAATCGTGCTGCCTTCGCGGTACGACGTGTTGGCGAGATCGAGCGCCCGCTGGTTGGCCGCCACGGCGTCCTGGAGGTACTGGTGGCGCTCCTGCTCATTCGCGTACGCGGTGATGGAGTCTTCCACCTGCTGGAACGCCGTCAGCACGGTATTCTTATAAAAATAAAACGCCTGCACCTGGTTGGCTTCCTGCAAGTGAATGTTCGCTACAATGCGCCCGGCCGCGAAAATCTGCCACGACACGGACGGCCCGACGTTCCAACTGCTGTTCGTCCACGTCACCAATTGCGCGAGCGTGCCACTGTTGAACTGCAGGTTGCTCGTCAGGGAGAACTTCGGAAATAAATCGGAAATGGCGACGCCGATATCCGCGGTCGCGGCGTGGAACTGGGCCTCGGCGGCGCGAATGTCCGGCCGGCGGCGCAGCAAATCCGAGGGCACACCCACCGGAATCTGCGCTGGCACCTTGGGAATCGGCGCGACCGTTTGCAATTCCGTGAGCAACGCGCCGGGATCCAAGCCCAGCAGCACGCTCAACGCATAAATATCCTGGCGCTCCTGCGTTTCGAGCGACGGCAGTTGCGCGCGCGTGCTGGCCTGCTGCGCGAGGGCGTTTTCATAGTCGAGCCGGCTGACGAAGCCGCCCTGCCAGCGTTGCTGCGTGACATTCACGCTGTGGTCCTGGATGTCGAGATTGATATGGGTGATGTCCAGGCGCTTCTGCACCGCGCGCAAATCAACGTAGGTGATGCCGATTTGTGCCGCGAGGGCGACAATCGCGTCGCGTCGATCCTGGATCGACGCATCCACACTGGCCTCCGCGGCCTCGATTTGCCGGCGCACGCCGCCGAACACATCCACATTCCAACCCGCGCTGCCACCCAGGTTGTAATTGCTGTTGGGCACGCCGCCGCCAGCCGCGCCGTACGAGTATCCGCCCGACGCATTGACCGAGGGAAACAACGCGGAGTCCGTGATGCCCAGGCTGGCGCGCGCCGCCACGATGCGTTGGTTCGCCTGCAACACCGTGAGATTCTGCGCCGCGCCCTGCTTGATGAGAGTGTTGAGCTGCTCGTCATTGAGCAGCGTCCACCATTCCACCGTCGTGACCGGCGAGGCCACCACGAGGCTCGTATCCGTCTTGTCGGGCGTGCTCACCCAAGCCGGTGGCGGAGTGACTTGCGGCGGCTTGTAATCCGGCCCGACCGCGCAACCGGCCAGCCCAAGCAGCAGGGCCAGGCGCAAACCATGCGCGGCGACCCGCTGGCCGCCGCGTCTCCCGTGATTGCAGACGTTGGGGCTGGCGGAGGAGTTCATTCGTAACGCAGGGCTTCAATGGGGTCGAGACGCGAGGCTTTCCACGCGGGATAATAGCCAAAAATAATGCCAACGGCGGCCGAGACGCCGAGGGCCGCCAGTGCCGCGCCCAGGGAGGCTTGCGTGGGCCAGCCGGCGATGCGGGTCACGATGATCGAACTGAGCCGCCCCAGCGCCAGACCGGCCAGCCCGCCGATCAGGCACAAGGCCACGGCCTCGACCAGAAACTGCCGGAGAATGTCGCGGGCCTTCGCGCCCACGGCCATGCGCAACCCAATCTCGCGGGTGCGCTCGGTGACGGACACCATCATGATGTTCATGATGCCCACGCCACCCACCACCAGCGAAATCATCGCCACGCACAGCAGCAACGTCGTGATCATCTTGCTGGTCGAAGTGACTGTGTTCGCCATTTCCGTCATGTTGCGGATGGTGAAATCATCCAAATCGCCGCTGCGGATGTGATGGCGCTCATGCAGCAACGCGGTGATCTGGTTGATCGCCTCGTCAATTTGCTCCGCCGATTTGGCACTGGTCATGATTTGATTCACATAGGCAAACCGCGTCATCATCGGGGTGTCCACCGCCGCGGTGGACGAAGGCGTCGAGTAGATCTGCGGCGCCGTGCCGGAATAAATGGAAGTCGAGGAATTCTTCGCGCCCGAGGAAGAGGAGGTGGACGTGGCGCCGCCGCCGCTCGAACTGCCGCCCGTGCCGCTGATGCGGTATTTCATCGTTGTCCACGGGGTGAGAATCACGTCGTCCTGGTCCTGGCCGCCGACGTTGGCGCCCTTGCGCGTGAGCACGCCGATAACTTTGAGGCCGACATTTTGCAGCCGGACTTCCTTGCCCAAAGGCGATTCATTGCCAAAAAGCTGGCGCACCACGGTTTGCCCCAGGACGCAGACCTTGTTCGCGTTCGCCACGTCCTGATCGGTAAAAAGCACGCCCGAGGCCGGCTCCGTCCAGTCGCGCAAATCAAAATATTCCGGCGACGTGCCCTGGATATTGTTGGGCACCCAATTCTTGCTGTCATAGACCACCTGGCCGTTGCCGCGCACGATGGGGGCGGCAAAGGCGACGGCGGTACAACTTTGGGCGATGGCGTCGCAATCACCCGGAGTGAGCGTGAGGCTGGAACCTTGGCCAAAACTAATGCCGCCGCTGGTGGCCGCGCCCGGGAAAATCGTCAAAATGTTGGCGCCCATGCTCGAAATGGTCTTCTGAATCGCGCTCGAAGAACCGTTGCCGATTTCCACAATCGCCACCACCGCCGCCACGGCGATGATGATGCCGAGGCAGGTGAGGGCCGAGCGCATGGCATTGCGCCGGATGGCGCGCATCGCGGTTCGCAGGGTGACTATGTAGGCATACATGGGGAAAGAGGGTTGGGCGTTGGGTGTTTAATGCATCGTCACCGGCACGGGTGCGGGCGCGGGTTCTTTGACGGGCTCTACCCCAAACGCCCCGGAGACGATCAGGCCGTCCTTGATGTGAATCACGCGGCTGGCGTGACTGGCGACCCCGGCATCGTGCGTGACCAGGATAATGGTCAGGCCGTCCGTGCGGTTGAGTTCCTGAAACATCGTCAGCACTTCCTTGCTGGTCTTGGAGTCCAGGTTGCCCGTCGGCTCGTCTGCAAACAACATGGCCGGCTCATTGACCAACGCGCGTGCAATCGCCACGCGTTGTTGCTGGCCGCCGGAAAGCTGCGAGGGCTCGTGGTCGATGCGCGCGCCCAGGCCCACGCGATCGAGGAGGCGCGTCGCGCGCTCCTTGGCCACGTGTTCGGAAATCGCCTTCGGCGAGTACGACAGCGGCATCACGACGTTGTCCACGGCGGACGTGCGCGCCAGCAAATTGAAGCTCTGAAACACGAAACCGATCTTGCGGCTGCGCAGCACGGCGCGCTCATCGGTGTTCATGGCGCTGACTTCCTCGCCGTCCAGCCAGTACTTTCCGCCGGTGGGATGGTCCAGGCACCCGAGGATGTTCATCAGCGTCGTTTTGCCCGAGCCCGAGGTGCCCATCAATGCCACCATCTCGCCCCGCTCAACCTTGAGGGACACTCCTTTGAGCACCGGCACCGAGACGGCGCCAAGCTCATAGGTCTTGATGATGTTCTCGAGTTTGATGAAGGACATGGCACGAAGCCTCGAATTCAGGGTGAAATCGATGAGGAGAGATCAATTGCCACGGCGTCCGCCGCCGCCACCAGCACCACCGCCGCCACCGCCACCGCCACCACCGCCGCCGCCACCAGCGCGCCCACCGCCACCACCACCACCGCCACCGCGGAAGAATTGCGGGGCAAAGGGGCTGGCCGTGCCGGTGTCGGCGCCGGAGTCATTGGGATTGGTGACACTGATAACGACGGATTGGCCCTCCTGGATGTCTCCAGCGATGTCGGTAACCACGCCATCGGTGAGCCCGACGGTCACGGAAACTGCCTTGGGCTTGCCGTTTTCCAGCACATACACCGTGCCGCTCGTCCCGCCATTGCGCGCGCCGCCGCGGCGACCGCCGCCGCCTTGGCGGGCTCCGCCGGCCGTGGAGTTCCCGGTATCGGCTGCATCGCTCGCCGCCGGCTTGTCGGTATCCGTGGTGCGGGGGTGCCAGCGCAACGCGGCGTTCGGCACCAAAAGCACATCGCTGCGCTCATCAACTAAAAAGTGCACGTTGGCGGTGAGGTACGGCAGCAGCGTCCCGTCGGCGTTGTCCGCATTCACCTCGACGGTATACGTAACGACGTTCTGCGACATCGTGGCGTTCAGGCGAATCTTGTCCACCGTGCCCTTAAACACGCGGTCACGAAACGCATCCACCGTAAAGAACACCGTCATGCCTTGGTGAATTTTGCCGATGTCGGCTTCATTCACCGCCACCCACACCTGCATTTTCGTCAAATCCTTGGCGATGAGGAACAAGCTCGGGGCGTTCATGCTCGACACCACCGTCTGCCCGATGTTCGTGCGGCGATCGATGACGACACCTTTGACCGGGGAAATAATTGTGCAATAATTCAAATTGCGCTGCGCCCGCTTCAAGGTCGCGTCGGCTTGGGCGACGCTCGCTTCGGCTTGTTTTATCGCCGCTTCGGCGACGCTGACGGCTGCGACCGCGGAGGAATAAGCGGACTTAAAGCTGTCAAAATCGCCCTGCGAAAGCGCCTCGCCTGCGCCCAGGCGCTGTGCGCGGTCCCAGTCGCTTTTGGCCTGCCCTTCCTTGGCTTGGTATTGCCCAAGGTCGGCTTTAGAGCGGACCAGGTTTGCCACTTGCGAGTCGTATTGGGCCTGGGCCTGGTCGATGTCCGACTGGTAAAGCGTGGTGTCGATTTTTGCCAGGACGGTGCCCTCGTTCACTTCCGTGCCGTAATCCACCTCCTTGGTGGGGTCCTGCGGATCCCGGCCGAATTCCATGACCAGGCCGCCGACTTGCGCGCCCACGTCCACCACATCCTCGGGCTCGACCGTGCCGGTGGCCGGGATGGTTTGTTGCACGTCGCCTTTGCGCACGACCGCAGTCTGATAGGTGGTGTCGGTCTTGGCGGGCCGGTTGGCGTACCAATAGGCGCCACCAGCCACCACCACGACGGCGGCCAGCAGGAGAGTTTTGGAAGTACCTTTCATGTCAATTCAGGGTGTCGGGGAGTTGTGCGGCCGTGGTCGCAAGGTGGGTATTCAGGCGTTCCAGCAATTGGCAAAATACTTCCAACTCGCGGTCGTCAAGCCCGCCGACAATCCGGCGAACCTGCTCCTTGTGGCCTAAGAGCACGCGTTGTACAAGCTTTCGTCCGGGTTCCGTGATGCGCAGTTGGATGCTGCGCCGGTCATTGGGCGTCACTGCGTGGCGCACCAGGCCGGCCTTTTCCAGGCGGCGCACCAGCGTGGTGATGCTCGGGGGCTGGACCAATAACCGCTGGCCCAATTCGACCAGGCGCAGGCCATCCACCCGGCCTTCTTCCGCCTCGGCCCGCAGCAAGTGGCGCAAAACAGCCCATTGCGAGGAATTCAGCCCGTATTGCAAAAAATAGGGCCGCATTATCCGCTGAATCAGCCCATACGCACGGACGACGCCGCCAAACGCCAGCTCCGGCGGCCCGCGGCGGGGAATCGGCGGGGTGGCGGGCAAAACTGCCCGTTGGGGCGTGGCGACCGTAGGCATTTAAAATTAGTTAGCCAGCTAAACATCATCTAAGAGTCGGTGTTCCCTTGTCAAGGACGTGGTCGGCGGCGCGGGCCTGAAATCACCTGCGCTAATTCAGGGGAAAAGCAGGCTTTTCCAGCCCGAATCCACGGCGAACGGACTTGGGCCGCAGCTTCGCGCCGACGCAATCAGGCGGTCCGCTGGCGCCCTGTCTTTAGGCAATCGCTTCGAGTGCGGCGGTGCTGTCGGCGAAGCGATCCGTCTTCACGCCCATGCGCTGCTGCAGGGCCAGATGCAAGTTCGCGATGGGCACGTAGTCGTTCCGATCCCCGTTCGCGACGTTGATGTGGCGGCCGGGCGTAATCGTGCCGCCCGCGCGGCCCGCGACGATGGTGGGCATGTTGTAATTGCTGTGCGCATTACCGTCCGCCAGCCCGGAGCCGTACATGATCATCGAATTGTCGAGCAGGTTGCTGTCGCCTTCGTTCACAGACTTGAGCCGGTCCAGGAAGTACGCGAGCTGCGAAGCGTGCCATTTATCAATGATGGCGAGATTCGCCAACGAACTCGCTTGGTTGCGATGGTGCGAAAGGTGGTGGTGGCCCTGCGAAACCCCGGCAAACGGGTACGGACGGTTGCTTCCGTCGTGCGCCACGACAAACGTCGCCACCCGGGTCGAATCCGTCTGGAACGCCAGCGTCATGATGTCGAACATCAGGCGCATGTGGCTGGGGAAAGTGTAATCGTCGTTGAAATTCGGGGCGGCGCCTTCCGGCAGCGGCGGGGGCATTTGGCCGTTTTTCTGAATGCGCAATTCCACTTCCCGGATCGCGGTGAAATACTCGTCGAGCTTCCGCCGGTCGCTGGCACCTACGTTCGACTGAAGGCGCTTGGCGGAATCCGCCACGAAATCCAGGACGCTCTTGTCGTACTTTTGGCGGCGCGCGGCGGCCTCGGCCGACTCGTCCACGGAATTATTGCCAAAGAGGCGGTCGAAAACCAACTTGGGCTCGATCTCGGCCAGCATGGGCTGGGTTTCCGAGCGCCAGGAAATGTTGAATTGGTACGCGCAACTATAGCCGGAGTCGCAGGAGCCCGCCTCCTGGCCGTGGTCGCAGCTCAATTCCAGCGACGGAAAACGGGTCTCGCCACCAATGGCGTTGGCGATCACTTGGTCGGAGGAAATTCCGGCGTGAATGTCCGACGCGGACTTCTTGATGTGCACGCTGGTCAAGTACGTGGCCGAAGCGCGCGCATGGCCACCGCCCGCGTCACCCATGCCATCGGCATTGTGCTGCGCCAGGCCGGTGATGACCGAAAAGTCGTTCTTGTGCGGGGCCAGGGGCTCCAGCGTCGGGGAAAGTGTGTAATCCGCGCCCGTGGTCTCCGGTACCCACGTATTCATGTTCATCCCGTTCGGCAGATAAATATAAGCCAGGCGCTTGGGAAAAGCTTTGGCGCCCGCGCCACCCGTGGCCTGCGCGTACGCCGTCATGGACGGCAACATTGCCTCCAGCACAGGGAGCGCGACCATGGTCCCAAGACCACGAAGAAAACTACGACGGGGGATTTGCCAGTTCTTGCTCATAGCGGGGAGGGGTTGTTACCAACAATACGGGCTGTCACCGTCATGTTTAACGCGACTTAGAATGCCCGTCAAGTGGGTAAATAACGATGATTATTGTTGGGCCACGGCGCTATCGACCGGCCCTACTGGGGAATGAGTTCCGGCGCCGACGCCGCGTCGGCTCCGGAGGCGCCGGCGTTGCTCACGGTCACCGGCACGCCATTCTCAGCGTCAATCTTCAAGCCCGGCCCTTGGGCACTGGCGATCACATCGGGTGTCACGTCCCGCAATTGCAGGCCCGTGTACGTGGTGACGTGGCAATTCTCGAAGGTGACGTTGCTGACCAGGCTGTCCGGCAGGCCGTAAATATAGCCGGCGGAATCCCCGAGGCCCGAGCAGTTGATGATCTTTACATTGCGCAGTGTCGGCGGCATGCGCGGGCCGGACGACGATGTTGCCGTCCACGCGAGGTTCAATTCAAAGCACCGCGCCACGTCGTTAAACGTGATGTTTTCGTAAGTGATGTTTTCAATGACTCCACCGCGGGTGACATTGGTTTTGATGCGTACCGGGGCGGCATTGTGGTTATCGGCGAGGCAGTCGCGCACGATTACGTTGCGGATGCCGCCCGACGTTTCGCTGCCCATCGCCGTGCCGCCGTCACCGCGGCCAAAATGACATTTCTCGACGAGGATTTCTTCGCACGGAATGCCGACGCGGCGGCCATCTTCGTCTTTGCCGGCCTTGATGGAAATGTCGTCGTCTCCATCGTCGAAACTGCAGCCGGTTACGAGCAGGTGCTTGCAGGAGTCGATGTCCATGCCGTCGGAACTGGGGATGCGGGTGTCCGTGAAGGCCGTGAGATTTTCCGCCACCACCTCGTGGCAATAAATGAACACGAAGCCCCAGCGGGCCTCATTGTGCAGGTAAAGGCCGGACACACGCACGTTCTCGCAATTTTGAAACACCACGGCGCGCGGCGGCGCAAGCCCGCCGCCCGGCACGCGCACGCCCGCGGCGTTGACCGGCGGAAGATTGGTGCGGTTGGCCGCGATATTCAGCGTCGCGGTCGTCGGGTAGGGCATGGTGTAAAATTCGGCGGGGCTCGGCGCCGGGCCGGTGGGCATCGCGGGACCGCGGCCCAGCGGGTTGGGCGCGGGCGCCGCGGGGTTCGACGGCAGCAGCAGATAGTCCGGAAACTTTTCCATCGCCGCCTTGGCCTCCGGATCCTGGGCGAGCAGATTGCGCAGCGCGGAATTGATCGTCGCCGTTTCCGGCGAAATGGCCGGAGCGACCGGCGGGCCACCCGGTCCGCGTCCGCCCGCGCCCCATTGCGTGCCCGAACCATCAATGGTGCCCGGCCCGGAAACGACGACATCCTTCATGCCGATGAAATTCAAAAATCCGCACGTCCAGTAACGCTCGATGCCTTCCCACCGCGTGTAAATCGCCGGAAACTCCGCCGTCGAAGTCGTGCTCTTGAGCGTGGCGTCCTTTTCGACGAGCAAATTGACACCCTGCTTGAAAAACAGCGCCCCGCTCAAAAATGTCCCGGCGGGAATTACCACCACGCCGCCACCGTTGGCCGCGCATTGGTCGATGACCTTTTGAATCGCCGCGGTGTTATTGGTCGTGCCGTCACCCACCGCGCCAAAGTCGGAGATGACGTAGCGTTTCCAGTCCGTCCGCATGGGAGCAATGGCGGCGTAGGACGACGTTTGCGTGTAATCGAATGTCTGCGCTCGGGCCGGCAAGCCCGGCAACGCAGACAGCGCAGTCAAAAGCAGGAGGCTTTTCATGGGGTGGGGGAATAAGGGGTAAATAAAATCTACGGACTTGCAGAAGGGGCAACCGACTCTTCAAAACGCTCAATAGTGAGCGCCATGCCGCTGGCCTTGTCAATCTCCACCACGGCTCCGCACAGGCGCACGTCGCCGGTGGCCACCTCGCTCTTGCGCGGCATGCCGTCAAGAAAGCGCGCGATGGCCACCTGGACGTCCCGGCCAATCACCGAGGCATACGGGCCGGACATGCCGGCGTCCGTCAAGTACGCCGTGCCGCGCGGGCGCAGCGTGGCGTCGGCGGTGGGAATGTGGGTATGCGTGCCGACCACGAGCGCGCAGCGCCCGTCCAAATACCAGCCCAGCGCCACTTTCTCGGAAGTGGCTTCCATGTGCGCTTCCACGAGCCACGCGTCGGCTTCCTTGCCGTGTTCGCGCAGCAGGCGGTCGGCACAGGTGAAGGGGCATTCGCCTTTCATGTTGATGAAATTGCGCCCCAGCACGGTAAAGAGGCCCAGCCGCATTCCGCTCGCGCCCTGCACCACGAGGTAGGTGCGGCCCGGGCACTGCGCCGGCAAATTGGCCGGACGGCAGACGCGCTCCAGCGCGCCGATCTCGTTGTCAAAATTCCGCTGATCCCACACGTGGTCGCCCGTCGTGAGGGCGTCCACGCCCGCGCCCAGCAATTCGTGGGAGATGACAGCCGTCAGGCCTGCGCCCGCGGCGGCATTTTCCGCGTTCGCGATCACGAGGTCGAGACCGAGCGAGGCGCGCAGGGAAGCCACGCGCTGGCGCACGGCATCGCGCCCGGGCCGCCCCACGATGTCACCCAGAAACAGTATTTTCGGCATGGAAAATCAGCAATGACGCAACCGGCGCGGAAGGACAAGGATGAAGGGGCAGAGAGGCGGAGTGAAGGGTGTAAGGTTAAAAGTGAAAAAAAGGAGAATTGAACCGCAAAGAGTGCCGAGAACGCAGGGAAAGGAGGATAAAAATTGCGTCCCGCAAAATTCCAAAAACAACAAAACCAGCTTCCGGGCGGAAACTGGTTTTGGAAAAGTCAGGAGTGTGCCTGGGGCTCAACTCGTCTGGCGCCATCGTCGACCGGCATTGGCGGGCGGCGAGGCGGCAGCCAGGCGCTGACGCTCACGGCGTTTGCGGAACAAGCCGACGCCGAACAGGGACGCCGCCGAGACAATGAGCCCATAGGTGGCCGGCTCCGGCACGGTCGAAAAGCTGCCGTCGCCATTCAAAGTAATGACCCACTGGGTGTCCAAGGGAATGTCCGGATTGTTTGCGCCGGGGAAGCGGTCGTCATACGGCGCCGAGTACACAAAGCCCGCCGGCAGCACGTAGGCGGAATAGGTGCTGTAGAAATTGGGGTTGGTTTGCAGGTTGCTAAAGAGTGTGCCGTTGTAACTCCACCAGGCGCTGCTGGGCACATCCTTGATGGCAGTGCCGTTGTAAGTGGTATTGCTGCCGAAGTAGGTGGTATTGCTGCCCACGAGCCCGGTCAGGATGCCTTCCTGCAAATCGCCCAGAATGTTTTGCTGAGCCAATTGCAAATCGGAGGAACTGAAATTGGCGGAAGTCCAATTCGCGCTGAAGGTCGTGTTGGCCGTGAAGGGGTAGGGCTCCTGGTAAATCAGGTAGCTCAGTTCCTTGCTGGTGGCCGTGTCGGTGGGCAAATTAATGGTCAGTCCAGTGATGTTCGCGACTTGCGCGTTGGCGTTATCGAGATTACCCACGCGGATGTTTCCATTGATGACGAAGGTGTTGCCGGAGACGGGGGTGGCCACGAAGCTCATGTCGTAGGACAAGTTGCCGTAGGTGGTGCCATTAAACGTCTGGCCCTTGGTCTGGAAATAATTGTGCAGGGTCGTGTTTTGCACGCCGCCGCCATTTTCCGTCAGCAAGGACCCGACGTAATTGCTAAAGCTGTGGTAGGGCCCGATGGAGTAGTTCCCGGCCGGAATGCCATAGGAGGATGGGCTGACGATGCGGACGAGATTGCCGCTATTGATGACCACGTTTTGGTTCAAATCGCCATTCGTTGAATCCACTTCGCCGGAGGCATTGAGGGAATTATACAGGCCGCGCATCAGGCCACCCGAGAGGATGTTGCTCGAAAAGCCGGTGAAGCGGTTGGGCGTGCCGTTGTTGTAATTCTGGATGAAAATAGAATTCGAAATGACATTCACCCCGGTGAAGTCGCCATTGCTGCCGGTGGAACTCGGGCCATTGAGGTAGGTGAGCTCGATTTGCTGCCAGCGGGTGTTGAAATTCTGGGCGTTGCCGTTGTTCAGCGGGCTGGGATTGGTGGAGGTGTCCAGCGGGCCGCCATAGGAAACGTAGAAGGTGCCACCAATGGTGTAGTTGTTGAGCGTGAAATTGCTTCCGGTGACGTTGGCCAGCGCAATGGAGGACGTGGCCACGCCATTGGTGTTGTTACGGGAAATCGAAGTGCCCCCGTTGTAGGTAATGTTAAACGACGAGGCGCCGCCGCCCGCAGGCGTGGCAAAAGTGATATAAATATCCGAATCTGCGAGCCCGGTATTATTGACGAACGTCAGGTTCGCCGAGGGCGGCGAACCGGCGTGCGCTGTCGGAGTGCCCACCACCAAGGCCGCAAGGCCGAGCAGAATTCCGAAACGCGCATAGCCACCCAGGGTGGACCCAGCGAACAGAGTGCGAAGCGTAGCATTCATAGGAAAATAAAGTTCAGAACGTGAACCAGACCGATCCAGCGTGTTGATATGAGCAGGGTTTATGCCGAGTTGTAGAAAGGGCCACAACCCAAAAAAGGGACATTAATAATGAATTAAACCCCCCAAGGCGCAAGAGAGGCGGAGGCGCGGGTTGCCTTGATTGACCTTGATTAGCCTTGATTCACCTTGATTGGGATTGGCGCAACCTAGGCCAACGGTGGTGATGGTATTATGCATAAAATGGAGCAGGCGAGCCGTGGCGAGCGGCAAGAACTTAAAGTCCGTTGGTTACGGCAAACGGTGTCCGGAAGGTACAACCGAGCTTGCTGCCGCAATAATATCCAATGAGGGCCTGTAATTCAACTCTCGTTTTCTTGGGGTACTGGTACACTTGGAAAACAAGGCGTCTCGCCAAACTGTACCATTGCCTTTCTTGGCCCTGGTAATCCATGGATACGCCGGCCTGTGCCGCGGCATTCGGGTAAACTCAGGCCTTTACCATTTCCGTGCGATATTTCGGGAGGAGCGCGAGGGTTTTCGCCATCATGGCCGCCTGGGTGGCTTGGTCGGGTTTGGGCGGCGGCGTGGTGCGCGTCGCCACCGGGATGCCAATCGCGAGGAAGAACTCGTCCAGGCCGGCGGGCGTGCAGAGGCAAAGCAACCGGGCCGGTTCCTGCGAAGCGTTCGTAAAGAAATGAGGAGCGTTGGCCGGGATGTTGACGGTCACTCCGGTTCGCACGGCCATTTTTTTGCCGCGAAAGGTGAATTCGATCTCGCCGGCGAGGACGGTAAAAGATTCCTCAAAGTCGTGGCGATGAGGAGGCGGCCCGCCGCCCGGCGGAATGAGCATGTCGATGAGACAGTAACGGCCCTCGGTGTCGTCGCCGCTGAGCAGAATGGTATAGGTGTCGCCCACGACCCCGAGGTGGCGAAGGCTCTGGTCGTCGTTAATATCCGCCACCGCTAGAGGGCGGAGGAGATTGTCGGCCGGGATCGGCGAGAGGGGCTGCGCGGTGATAGAATGGTGGTTCATGGTGTGTTGGCCGCGGGAACTTTCAGGGGCCAGATGAGGGGCCGGCCCAACCTGACCCTTTTGGCGTGCATGCAGTTCAAGTATCTTTTCGCTGGCCCTGGCAAATAATGGACACGAAGGTCAGTGCTGGCAATGGGCTATGACCGACTGTTATGCATTTCATTGAGGTCTTTCTTTTTGCCCCATCACTTTATATCCGTGAAATCAGGAAAGCTCAAGTCCGGCCCCACCTAGCTCTGCCTTTTTTCGTAGCGCGGTGCTTTAGCCCGCGCCAGTGCCATTCGATTAATCCTTGAGCGCGGGCTAAAGCACCGCGCTACGAAAGCGGAGTGACTTGCTAAGTACGCAAGCCACCCCCTCCGCAAAGGTCTTGCCTTTTGGCCCGGGATTGGGTTTTTTGTCCGTTTTCCCATTTCCCGATGACCCCTATTCACCTTGCGGACCTTGCCGCCGCGCCGTCGTTTGGCGTTTCGATGCTCCTGGCCCAGGCCACGCCCGCGGCCGCACCGGATGCTGGGCCCCCGGCCAGCGGTGGCGGCTACCTCGTGGTGTTGATGTACGTGATGATGTTCGGGGGCGTTTACTTTCTCATCATTGCCCCGCAGCGCAAACGCCAGAAGGAGCAGGCCAAGATGATCGAGGCCATGAAGGTCGGCGATGAAGTCATCACCACCGGGGGGATTTTGGGCACCGTCACCCAGATTAAAAGCGACCGGTGCATCGTCGAAATCGCCAAGGGCGTCCGGGTCGAAGTCCGCAAGTCCAACGTCGAAGTTCTGCCGCCACCCGCGGCGGAGAAAGTCGCATCATGAGCAGCCGTCTTTTTTGGAAATTCTTTCTCTCGGGCTTTTTCCTGGCCTGGAGCATTTATTATTTGGTGCCGCTCACCTCGACACCCTTCCCGGACTACCTGCGCTCCCACGCCACGGCCGATGCCACCGAGCTCGGCAAGAAAGTGGATGAGGCGCAGAAGCTTTACGAGCAGGCCAAGCACGACAAGGAGGCCGCCGACGCCGCCAAGGCCGCCGCCGAAAAAGCCGGCACGCCGTACCTGCCCGATTTGGCCCAGGAGAATTTCATCCAGCGCCACCGCACCTTTTTCCTCTCATTCAAGAGCCTGGCCGAGGATGACAAAGTGGACCTCTTCCAGTATTTCCCGAACTTGCGCGTGGGTGACTTGAAGAACGTCAGCCGCCGCAACGACCAGATATTGAATTACCTTCTCTCGTCCAGCATGGGGCGCATCAAGTACGGCCTGGATTTGCAGGGCGGCCTGGGCGTCACGCTTTCGTTTGACGACAAGGGCATTCCCGCGACCGCGCAGTTGAAGCAGGAGAGCATGAAGGACGTGATCAACATCATGGATCGGCGTCTCAACGGCCTCGGCGTGGCCGAGCCCATCATCCGCGCCCGGGGCGACAATTCGGTGGAAATCCAACTGCCGGGGGTGAACACGGCCGAAAACCCCGAGGCGATTGACGCCATCAAGAAACCCGCCATTCTCGAATTCCGCCGTGTGCACCGCACGATTGATGCCGCCAAATCGCCGCCGGAAAACGACCCGCTCGACTATGTGCGGATGAATCAGGAAATTCAAAACAAGGACACCGGTGAAATCATCGACGTGCCGGTGCTCGTGAGTGTCAAAAAAGACGCGGGCGGCGAGATTTTGAAGCGGGCTTTCCCGCAGACCAACCAGAGCGGCCAGCTATCCGTCGCCATGGAATTCACGCCCGAGGGCGCGAAATTCATGTACGCCTTGACCAGCGATTTGGTCCGCGACCACGCGCGTTTTGCCATTCTGCTGGACGGAAAGATTTATTCCTCCCCGGCGGTGCAGGGCGTCATCAGCGACCGCGGTGAAATCACCGGTGACTTTTCCCAGCGTGAGGCCATCGAACTCGCCAACGTGCTGAGCAATCCCCTCGAGCGTCCGCTCAAAGTGGATGCCATGTACGAAGTCAGCCCGAGCCTGGCCAAGGAGTCGGAGGACAGTTCGATCAAGGCGGGCCTGCTCGGTTCCCTGCTGGTGATTATTTTCATGGTGGCCATGTACCGCGTGGCGGGCGTGCTGTCCATCATCACGCTGGCCCTGCACATGGTCATGATTTTGGGCATCCAATCGAGCATCCACGCGACGCTCACGCTGCCCGGCGTCGCGGCCTTGGTGCTGACGATCGGCATGGCGGTGGACGCGAACATCCTCATCTACGAACGCATGCGTGAGGAACTGGACGCCGGCAAGAGCCTCGCCCACGCCCTCACCGCCGGTTTTGACCGCGCGCTGGCTTCCATCATCGACTCGAACTTCACCACCCTCATCACCTCGGTGGTGCTGATCTGGCTGGGCACCGGACCGATCAAGGGCTTCGGCGTCATTCTCGCCGTGGGCTTGGTGTCGAATTTGTTCTGCGTGCTGGTTTTCAACCAAGCCTTGCTCGAATTGGTTGTCGTCAAGGGCTGGGTCAAGACGATGCACTTCCTGCGCCTTTTCCCGGCGACGAACCTGCCGTTTTTCTCCTATCGGAAAATCGCCATCGGCATCTCGCTGGCGGTCATTCTCGTCGGTTTGGGCGGCCTCGCCTATCACGGCCAAAAATCGCTGGGCATCGACTTCCGCGGCGGCGAGGAAGTGAGCATCCAGTTTGCCCAGGAGATTCCGCTCGGCAGCATCGAGCAGACGGCCAAGACGGCCGGCATCGGCGAAGTGATCGCCACGTACCAGACGCAACTGGGCACGGGCGCGCGCACCTTGAAAATTCAGACGGAAACCAACCAGGGCAAGAAACTTTTCGACGCACTGAACAAGGCGTTCCCCGCCTCGAAGCTGGAATCGCTGGGCATCAATGTCATTCAGGGCACCGTGAGCGACGATTTGAAATGGAACGCGCTGGAGGCGCTGGCACTCTCGCTGCTCGGCGTGATGATCTACGTGGCCTTCCGTTTCGAGGTCGGCTACGCGGTGGGCGCCATCGTGGCGACGTTGCACGACGTGCTGGTCACCGTGGGGGTGTTTGTGCTGCTCGGCGGCCAGTTCACCGCGCCGATGGTCGCGGCGGTGTTGATGATCATCGGTTACTCGCTCAACGACACGGTCATCGTCTTCGACCGCGTGCGCGAGGAATTGAAGCTTAACCCGCAACTGAAGCTGGTGCAGGTGCTCGACCTCGCGGTCAATCGCACCCTCGCGCGCACGACGTTGACGAGCTTGACCACCTTCCTGGCGGCGACCTCGCTCTTCATCTTTGGCGCCGGCATGGTCAGTGACTTTGCGCTCATCTTCATGATCGGCATTCTGACCGGCACGGCGTCGTCCATCTTCATCGCCAACCCGGTGTTTTGCTGGTGGCACAAGGGCGACCGCCTGCATGTTGAGTCGCACGAATTTCTGCCGAAGTACGAGTGGGAAAAGCACTAACCGGTCGCGCTCCGTTTTCCGTGACGCGCTGGCACCATGCCTCTCCGCCGCCCGCCGTGGTTGCAGCGTTGAGCGGCGCCCTCGGGGTCAGCCCGGTGGTCGGCGGCTTGCTGGCGGCGCGAGGATTTGCGGAGACGACCGCCGCCGAGGCCTTTTTGCGGCCCCGGCTAGCGACCCTCGCCGACCCGTTTCAATTGGCGGGCGTTGAAGCCGCGGCCCAAGTGCTCGACGAGGCCGTGCGCGCCAACCGCTCCATCGTGGTCTTCGGCGATTACGATGTGGACGGCGTGACGAGCACGGCGTTATTGGTGGATTTGTTGCGCGGGTTCGGCGCCGCGCCGCGTTTTGCCGTCCCGCGCCGCCTCGACGAGGGTTACGGCTTGACGCGCGCCGCCCTCGAACGCGTGTACAAGGAAGGGCGCCCGGATATTTTTATCGCGTTGGATTGCGGGACGAATGCTGTGGAAGAAGTGGCGTGGCTGCGCGCGCAGGGCAGCGCGGTCATCATCGTGGACCACCACCGCTCCAAGTCCGCGACTCCGGCCGACTGCATCCTCATCAACCCGCAGCTCCAGGGCGAGAATCCGGCCGCGGGAGCCAATCTTTGCACGGTCGGCCTGGTGTTTAAATTGGCGCACGGGTTTTTGAAATTGCGCCGCACCGCGGGCGATGCGCGGGCCTTCGATTTAAAACTCGCCGCCGCGCTGGACCTGGTCGCCCTCGGCACAATTGCCGACCTCGTGCCGCTCACGGGCGAGAACCGCATTTTGGCGCGGCACGGCCTGCGGGTGCTGGAGAAATGCGAACGGCCCGGCCTGCGCGCGCTCTTCGCCGTCAGCGGGCTGCAACCGGGCCAGGGCCTGGCGACGTCGGATGTTTCCTATCGTTTAGGACCGCGTATTAATGCCTCGGGGCGTCTGGCCGATGCCGCGCTGCCGGTCGAGCTTTTGCTCGGCGCGGAGGCGGGCGCCTGCGCGCGAGCCGCGGAAATGCTGGAGACGTTGAACCGCGAGCGGCAGGACATCGAGCGCCAGGTGCAAATCGAGGCGGAGCAGATGGTGGAGTCCACGCAGCGCGACGCCCCGGCACTGGTGGTTTATGGGGAGAACTGGCATCCCGGCGTCGTGGGCATCGTCGCGGGCAAGCTGAGCCGCCAATACTCGCGCCCCTGCATCGTGCTTGGGCGCGAAGGGAATTTGGCCAAAGGGTCGGGCCGCAGCGTGCCCGGAATGAATTTGGTGGAAGTTTTGCAGCCATGCGCGCCCTTGCTGGCGAATTGGGGCGGGCACCCGATGGCGGTGGGCGTTTCGCTCGATAGCGCGCGCGTGGAGGAATTTCGCGCGGCCTTCAATGCCTCTGTGCGCGCCCGTCTGGCGAAGGGGGAGAGCGGCCCGGATATTTACCCGGGCGCGGAAATTTCCGCGTGGCTCGAGCCCGGTGATTTGGACGAGCGCCTGCTGGAGGAGTTGGATTTGCTGCACCCGTATGGCGAGGCAAACCCGGAGCCGGTGTTTGGCGTGCGGCAGGTGCGGCTGAAAATGGCGCCGCAGATTTTTCGCGAAGTCAATTACCGCTGCCGGGTGCCGACGGGCGGCGGCCGGGCGGTGGCGGCGGTGGCGTGGCGCAAGGCCGAACATCTGCCCCCGACCGGCGCCCCGATTGATCTCGCCGCAAAATTTCAGTGGAATTTCTGGAACGGCCGCAAACTGCCGCAAATTGAAATCCTCGACTGGCGGCTGGCTGAATAGTTACATCGCCGCCGGGCCGAGAAGTTCCGTGGCCTGGATGGAGCGCGTTTGCTTTTCCACGGGTTCGAGCGCGGGGATCTCCGTTTTGCTGCCCGCGCCGAGTTCAGTGAAGCGGCGTGCCGTGACGAGCACGCGGGTCTCGAGCGACGACACGGTTTTGTTGTAGGCCTCGACGGCTTTGTCGAGCCGGTCGCCGACGACGGCAAAATGTTCGCCCATGGTGCGCAGGCGGTCGTGCAATTCCTGCCCGAGTTCGCTGATTTCGGTGGCGTTGAGCGCGAGTGCCTCCTGCCGCCAGCCGTAGGAAACGGCCTTGAGCAGCGCGATAAGCGTGGTCGGCGTCGCCAGGATGACGCGCTGCGTGACGCCTTCTTCGATGAGCGCCGGATCTTGTTCGAGCGCCGCGCTGAAAAAAGTTTCGCCGGGGAGGAAGAGCACGACGAATTCCGGCGTGGGGTTGAATTGCTCCCAGTAGGATTTCTGGCCGAGCGCGCGGAGGTGGTCGCGAATTTGCCGCGCGTGCGTGCGCAGTTTTTCCGTGCGGCTGGCCTCGTCGGGCGCTTCCAGCGATTCGAGGTAGGCGGCCAGCGGGGCTTTGGCATCCACAACGACATTCTTGCCGCCGGGCAGTTTGACGATGAGGTCGGGGCGCAGGCGGCCGGTGTCGGTGGTGGCGGTTTGCTGCTCGAGAAAATCGCAATGCTCCATCATGCCCGCGATTTCCACGACGCGCTTGAGCTGGATTTCGCCCCAACGGCCACGGACCTGCGGCGCGCGCAGGGCCTTGACGAGGTTGCCAGTCTCGGAGCGCAACTTGTCCTGGGTTTCGGCGAGGCCGGTGAGCTGGGTGCGGATGGCCTGGTAAGCGCCCTCGCGGAGAGTTTCGAGTTCGCGCAGTTTCGTGTCGAATTTGCCCAGGGTTTCAGAGACGGGCTTGACCAGTTGGTTGATGGCCTGCTGGCGTTTGTCGAGATCGCCGCGCGCGCTCTCCTGAAATTTTTCGAGCGTGGCCTGGGCCAGTTGCAAAAACTGCTGGTTGTTCGCACTCAGGGCCTTGGCGGAGAGCGAATCGAAGGCCTCGCGCAGATTTTTCTCCGCGGCGGCGAGCAGCGCCATTTTTTCCGCGGCGGCCTCACGCTCCTTTTTTAATTCCGCCTCCAGGCCGGCCACTCGCGTCGAGGCGGCTTGGGTGGCCTCGCGTTGTTTTTGCAATTCACCCTCGGTGTCGTCCGCGCGTTTTTCCAGATTCGCGGCGCGCTCGCGCAAGGTGGCGAGTTCGGCCGCGGCGCGCCCGCGCAGCACGAGCGCGGCGATGACGGCGCCGACGGCCATGCCGAGGAGAAGATAAAGCGCCGTGGCCATGCCGCCACGCTAGCCAATGCCGCCGGGAAGAAAAGCTTGGACTTGCGCTTTTAGAGCACACGGCAATCCAAGCCGTGGAATTTCCTGAAACCTTGGTCGAAGGTGACCAAGGGAATTCCTGCCCGGAAGGCAAAGGCCGCCAAGTAAGCGTCGTTCCAGGCCGATCCGGAAGTCCTTTCCGAATTCGTCATAAAAGTCTGCCACTGGCGATCAAGGCCGGAGGGTTCATCCCGGAAGGAGGCGCCGAGGCTCTGAAAAATCTTTTCATACAAGGACCAGGCTTGTGCTGGCGTGCAGGTATTCCGGCCCATCGCATGCGAGTTGGTCAACAGCCGGAGAAAGCCTGCTTGCGTGAACCGACAGAAAACCGGTGCGGGTAAGTCGGTAAATGCCGTATGGGCCGCGTGATAATGATGGTGGTTGTCAGCGGACAAGGCCAGCCACACATTAACGTCGAAGAGAGCGTTGGTAGCTTTCGAGGTCATCAAGATCGTCGAGGAAACTCAAACTTCGCAAATCTTTGCCCTGGAGCAAAGGGCCAAGAGGGCCTTTGAAAATCGGGAAGGGGGATTTTTTTCGGCGCGGAGGCTTGGGTGGGTCTTCGTGTAAAACAGCGGTGAGTCCCTTGGCCACCAGGTCCTTGATTTTCACGCCGTCGCGCGCCGCGCGGATTTTGATCTCGCGGTACAGGGCGTCGGGAAGTTCCAAGGTGGTTTTCATGGGAAACCAGCAAACCAGAAAGCTGGGTTTCCGTCAAGGCTCAACCGGATTTTGCCTTGGGGCCAAGTACATTTCGTAGCAGGTCTCACACAACCACCTTTCTTGATCCGTGTAGCCGCTGTGCTCAGTCTCAGGTAGCGCGGAAATCTTTTTCCAACACAACGAGCAATGCGCGTGGTCCCAGCCCTTTGGAAGGATGCTACTCATCGGCGGTAACTGCTCGCCCGGCTTGATTTTTCGCAACAGAGTTACCCCGTTCCTAAGTTCCTTCACTGCATCAGCAGGTAGAAAGATTTGCTTTTGCCAAAGGGGCGAAATGTCTTCCACCAGGGCGACCTGCTTTGGGGTCCACCAGGCTTCTTTTGGAGCAGCACTCATGGTGGCGCTTTTTACACCCCGTCAATCCGCTTCGACAATTCCGCGACCAGGGCGTCCTCGCTGAGGCGGACTTGCTGGGTGGTGTCGCGGTCGCGGAGGGTGACGGTGCCGTCCTTTTCGATGGTGTCGAAATCCACGGTGACGCAGAAGGGCGTGCCGATTTCGTCCATCCGGCGGTAGCGGCGGCCGATGGCACCGGAAACGTCCCAGAACACATTCCAGCGGCGCTTGAGGCGGGCGCAGAGGGCTTCGGCGCGGGCCAGCAGCTCGGGCTTGTTTTTGACGAGTGGGAAAATACCGACCTTGTACGGCGCGAGGCGCGGGTGCAGGCGCAGGACGGTGCGCTTTTCGCCTTCGATCACGTCTTCGTAGTAGGCCGCGCAGAGGACGGCGAGCAGGATGCGGTCCACGCCAACCGCGGGCTCGATGACGTGCGGGACGACTTTGGATTTGTTGGCCTCATCGAAAAATTCGAGGGCCTTGCCGGAGAATTTCACGTGCTGCTTGAGGTCGTAGTCGCCGCGGGCGGCGATGCCCCAGAGCTCCTGCACACCGAAGGGGTAATTGAACATGATGTCTGTCGTGCCGCGCGAGTAAAACGCGAGTTTCTCCTTCGGGTGGTCGTATTCGGAAAGGTGCGAGGCGGGCAGGCCGATGGAGATGAGCCAGTTTTTGCACCAGTCGATCCACGCGCGGTGCTCCTTCTGCCAGTCGGCGTCGGGATGGATGAAGTACTCCATCTCCATCTGTTCGAATTCGCGCGAGCGGAAGATGAAGTTGCGCGGGGTGATTTCGTTGCGGAAGGAGCGGCCGATTTGCGCGATGCCGAAGGGCAGCTTCACGCGCGTGGTGTCTACCACGTTTTTGAAATTGAAGAACATGCCCTGCGCGGTCTCGGGGCGCAGGTAGGCGACGGAACTCTCGTCGGTCATCGCGCCGACGTGCGTCTGAAACATCAAATTAAACGCGCGCGGGGGCGTGAGGGAGCCTGGCTTGCCGGTGGCGGGCGAGGGGATGAGGTCGTATTCCTCGGGCTTGGCCTCGGTGTAATCGCGCAGGACGACGGGCTCGAGCGCGCCCTGTTTCGCGAGCTTGCGCTTCATGTCCAGGGCCTTGCCGTCGGCCTCGGCCTGCATGGCCGCATCCTCCAGAACGGAGACGTAGCCGATTTTTTCCCCGGCGACGATCACCGCCGCGAAATACAACTGGTCGGCACGGAAACGCTGCTTGGATTCCTTGCAATCCACCATCGGGTCGCTGAACCCCTGGATATGGCCGGAGGCCTCCCAAACCTTGGGGTGTGAAATGATGGAGCAGTCGATACCCACGACATCGTCGCGGCGGTGGACCATGTCCTCCCACCACGCGTTGCGGATGTTGCGGCGCAATTCAGCGCCGAGGGGACCGTAGTCAAAAAAGCCAGCGAGACCCCCGTAAATTTCAGACGAGGAATAGACAAAACCACGGCGTTTGCACAAGGCGACGAGGGCATCCATCGTCACCGGCACAAGCGCGGCGGGCGCCGGAGAAGGCGTTGCAGCAGGGGTGGGAGCGTCGGACATAAGCCGGCCAGTATCGCGCACCGGGCGGCGAGCGGTCAAGCCTGCGGCGGAGCGTGAAGGCGTTCGCCCTCAGGGCGCCCCAGCCGACGTTGCCGCGCTTAGCGGCGCACCAAAAGGACGACAATAATGATGACGAGGAGGAGGCCGACGGAGCCGCCGCCGATCCAGATGGCACTGGCGAGAACGGGTGAGAATAAGAGATGCATGACGTAGTTGTAGTCGAGGGTGAAGGATTCGCCCTCGCTGATGGGCTACAATACGCCATGCGCGGTGCTTTGGCGATGGGGTGTAACCCGCCGCCGAAGGGCAAGGTGGCTCGGAATATTCCTTGGCGGAAAAAATGCGGAGCAAATTGGATCAAGGCGGAGCTAGGCGGGTCGGGGACGCCCCGCCCTACCCAAATGGCAAACGCGCGGCGGAGCGCGCGTTCCGCCTTGATCACCGAACCTCCGCCATAGGCACAAACCTTCACCGTGAGCACCATAGCTTCACCTTGAGTGACCTACTTTCGCCTTGAATGGCTTACTTCCGTCTTGGACGCGAACGGCTACATCCGCCCGTTGACGGGCGTGAGGATCGGGCCCGCCCCTGGAGCACCGCCGGCACCGGTGCCGCCGCCCATGCCTGCGCCGACCCCGGCGGGATTGGGGTTGGTCACGGGTTTCTCCGCGCAGGCGGACAAAAAGAGCAAAACCAAAACGGCAGAAAGGACGAAAAGGCGTTTCATGAGGATTTGATTTACCGCAAAGGCGCGAAGGGAAAAAGAGGAATACTTAACCGCAGATTACGCAGATAAACGCAGATGCGAATGAGGGGCAGATGGGAAAGACGGGAGGAGTGGTCGCGTAGTTTTTTAATCGGCGAAAATCTGCGCCATCTGCGGTTCCTCTTTCTGGTTTTTGGTTTCCGGCTTCACGCGTGGGCCGGGGCGAGAACCATCCGGCGGCGGAGCGCGGCGGGCGGCACGAAGGCCAGCGCCATGATGGCGAGCTGGGAGGCCCAGAAGATCATCAGCCCGACAAACGTGCCGGCCATGAAGCCGTAACTGTGCAGACCCACGCCGAGGAGATTCACGCCGAGGCCGGACCACGCGGTCACGATATTGCCGCCAACGGCGAGGGCCATTTGCGTGCGTTCGGTGACGAGCTTGCCCCAGCGCGCATGCAGGAAAATCGCGCACCAGAGGACGATGAGCAGCGCGCCGTTTTCCTTCGGGTCCCAGCCCCAGAAGCGGCCCCAGCTTTGGTCGGCCCAGATGCCGCCGAGCATCGTGCCGACAAAACTAAAGAGAGTGGCGAAGCACGTCACGCCGTAGGTGAGCTTGGCGATTTCCCGTCCGCGACCTTCAGTGAAACGGGCGGAAAAAGTGCTGGCGATCAGGTAGCCCGCGCCGAGCGAACCGGCGACGAACATCGCGCCGTAGCCGCAGACGATGCATTTCACGTGCGTCCACAGCCAGAGGTTGGAGGCGAGCACTGCACGCGGCAATTCGAGGTCGTCGCCGCTAAACGGCAGATTGTGCGCAATGATCAACATGCCGAAACCGACAAACGACGCCACCGCCGCGCCGATGGCGCCCTTTTTCCAGCATTCCATCACCAGGCCGAAAACGACGGCGACCCAGCCCACGAACAAGGCAGCGGAATAAAGGTTGGTGACGACGCCAAAGCCGGTGAGGTAGACGCGTGCGCCGAGGCCGAGGGTGTGCAGCACGAAGCCGAAAATCACGAGCCACAGGGCCGCGCGGCGCAGTTCCGGGCCCCACACAATCCAACTGAAGATGGCGCAGAGAAACGCACAGAGGTACAGCAAAGCGCCACGGTAAAAGGGCTCGACTTGATTGATGTAGGCTTCGAAGCCGATTTGGGGAATTTCGGCGGTGCCGAGATCGTGGTGGAGCGCGGCGACGGCGGCGTTGAACGCCGGGCCGTCGTCATGACGGAGCGCATCGCCGGCGTCGGCATAATGCAGGAGAATGGGATCGAGTTTGACGCCGTCGGGCTTGAGAACGGTGAGCGCGGCCTGGCCGAGGTTGCTCCACGGTTCGGAAAGGGAGCCCGCGGGCGGGATGATGCCGACGGCGGCGACTTTCGAGATGGTCATGAAACGGTCAGCCTCCTCGGTCAGCAAATTATAGGCGGTCTCGTCGTAAACTGCGGCGCCGGCTTCCTTGGCGCGAAAGGCGGCGATGCCGGGCGGGATGGATTGCTCCCACGCTTGCCAGTTTTTCACCGGCTCGTCGCCAGGCACAAAGCTGACGGACAGGCGCTGGAAGAGCACGAGATTGTCGCGCAGGCGCAGGACTTCGCTTTCGAAGGGGTTGAGGCCCTCTTCCGCGCGCTGCTTTTCGGCCGCGGGGTCGGAGGCTTTGGAGATGGCGTCGAAATACGGCTGGATTTCGTGGAAGGAGAGGAAGGAACTGCCCACGGTTTCCATGCGCTCACGGGAATGCAAATCCGAGGCTTTTTTGCCGACGAGCCCAAGCACGTCGTCGTTGTTGATGCGAAAAATCGGCAGGCGCTCGGCGTTTTCGGTGCGAAAGGCGAGTTCGAGCAACCACTGGTTGGCGGGGATGGAGAGCCCCTGCGGGTACATCGTGCTTTTCTCGGCGTGCACCGCGGTGTAATCGGACATCAGGCGCAGGGCATTGCGGGCGATGCTATCGAGGGGCAACTCGCGGGTGTTGAACTGCGCCGGCAGCCGGCCGAAGGCCGCGAGATCGTAGCGCGGGTCGGTGCGCGGCGGGAGAAACCCGGCGAGCAGGAGATAAGCGCCGAGGGCAATGAGCGACCAGAAAGCGATTCTTTTCATGGGCGGGGAGCGGCGACGGGTTCGCGCGGGGCTGCGCGCCGCGCCGGATAGGAGGCGGTGGCGGTGGCGGAAACAGTGGCCGGGGCGCGTTCACTGCGCAGATGTTTGATAAAGCTCAGGAGAAACTGCACGCACAGGCCCAGGCCCACGATGGCCACGGAAAAATACGGCAGCAGCCAGCCAGGATTGCGGACGACTTGCAGCATCGAGGAGGTGTCGCCCGGCGCAAAGGACGCCTGGAAAAAGGTCAGCCCCTGGTACCGGAGTGGGTGGTTCATATAGATGAACACTTGGCGGTCTTCGTGAGCCGCGAGATTCACGAGGCGCACCTGGCTTTCATACCGTTTCGGCACGTTCGACGCGGGGTAGGTTTCGTGAATGAATTTGTCCAGGTAGATGGTGTACGGCAGGTATTCGCGGCGTGGGCGGAGAGTCATTTCCCACGTATGGCCGCCGACGGTGAAAGTCTGTGGCAGGTTCTTCGCCAAGAACGGCGGAGTTTCTTTGCCATCAAACAACGTGGAGACCAGCCAGGTGCCCTTGGAGCCTTCGGCTGAATCCACGGCGATGACGGCGCTGGCGATATTCTGCGTGTCCTTGGCGTAGTCGAACGGTTTGGAAGCCACACCGAAAGCAGTGTTCAAGGCCACGCCGTGGTCGGCTTTGACCGTCGGCATATTAGGATTTTCCGAGCGCATGAAAAACGCCGTGTTCGGGAAATAATCCGTGGGCCGCAGGGTAAAGGGCAGCGCGGGATTTTGGATGGTCGTGCCCGGTTTGAGCAGCGCGGAAGGAATGCTGACCACGACATCCTCCTTCGGGTCGGTGTGGTCAATCAATACGAGGTCCACGTCGCGGAAAGATTCGATGTAGTTGGAGTGGCCGCCGACATCGATCCACATAAAATTCTCCTGCTGCAAATAGGCCGTGGTGAAGCCGCTGACAATGAGCAGGACCACGCCGCCGTGGATGAGGGCGATGCCAGCCTTGCTCCATTTGGCCCGAAAATAGCGGAAGTGTGCGCAGAGCAAGTTGACCAAAAGCAGGCCGCCGAGCAAAAACCCGCCGGGCAAAGGCACTTTCAGCCCCTGTAACGCGCTGGCGCCCGGGAATTGCGTCGGATAGTGCGCCCACGCCACCAACGTCTGGAAGTAGCGATGCTGGACTTCGTATACGCCCCAGTCCACTTGGTCCAGCGTGGCGAGGAAGATGAGCACCATCGACAGGGCCAGCAACACGACGGTCAACCGCAGGGAAGCAAAGAAATTGAACAACAGGCGCATGAAAAAGGGGATTTAATCGCGAAAACGGGGGAAACGCAAAGGGGTAACACGACCGCCCGCACCGGATTAAGGAGGGCTCATTGTGGCCATAACCCGCCGGGTTGGCCAGCAAAAGACGCGGCCCGGAAACTGCTGGTCAAGCCTTGTAGAAGTGCCGTTTGGTTACCAGAAACCTAGAGGCTCATGCAAAGCGAATGAAGTCTTCACCCTAACGGGAATAAAACAGGCTTGCGCTACCTTTAACGATAATTGCTACTGACCCTCGGCTTATTCATTATGCTCATTCTTCGCCCGTTATGCCTGCGGCGCCTTGGCCGTTTGGGCGCTTTTCTTAGCTTGCTGCTGCTCGGCGGCACGGTTCCGGCGTTCGCCCAATTTACCTTTTGGACGGGCGGCAATGGCACGACCACCTGGAACGACCCCGCCAATTGGGACAATGGCACGCCGACGCTCACCTATGATACTTTGATCGACACCAACAGCGCCCCGATGCCGGTCCTTGTCGGGGTCACGGGCTCGACTTCGAGTTTGACGGTCGGCGCCTTTCCCGGTGCCAACGCGACCTTAACCGTGCTGGATGGTGCGGTGCTGACCTCCAACAGCTCGGGCACGATTGGCGGCCAGAGCGGGGCGATTGGCGCGGTCACGGTGAACAATGCGACTTGGACGCTCGCCAGCGGCATTGATGTGGGCTCATTCGGCCAAGGCAACTTGAGCGTGCTGGCGGGTGGTGCGGTCAATGTGGGCGACCAATTGCGGCTGGGGGCCGACACCGCCGCCACCGGAACGATGCTGATTTCAGGAGTCGGCTCGGTGGTCAATGTGACCAACAACACCATTATCGCGGATAGTGGCTTCGGCAATTTGACCATCGAAAATGGCGGCAGCTTAATGCTGGGCCAAGTGAGCAGCAGCCTCATTGATCAAATTGGCAATGCGGCCGGCAGCAACGGCACGGTTCTCGTGACCGGGGCAAATTCGACGTGGACGGACCTGAACGATTTTCTCAACGTTGGCGGCAGTGGCAACGGCAGCCTCAGCATCTTGAATGGCGCGAATGTCACGGCCACCGGAGTGACTATCGGCTTCGATACGACCAGCAACGGCACGTTGTTAATCTCCGGCAACAGTGCCAACGCAAATTCCACCTTCACCGTTCACAGTTATCTCGGCGTCGGCGAATTCGGCACGGGCAATCTCACCGTGAAAGACGGTGGCATTCTGGATACCAGCGATACGTACCAAGTCAGCATCGGGAGCTTTCTCAACGCGCAGGGCAATGTCACCATTTCCAATGCGACTTGGAACGGCGGGACCACGGGCACGCTTTTGACGGTGGGCGATGACGGCCACGGCAATTTATCCATCGAGAACGGCGGCGTTGTCACTGTGGCGTCGGCCTCGATTGCCAGTTGCAATTGCGGTGACGGCGAGGCGGAAGTGACCGGCAATGGCTCATCGCTGAACATTACCGAGGGAGCGTTCATCATTGGCGAAGTGGCGGCCGGCAATCTTTCCATCACGAACAACGGCAGTGTGACGGCCAAAGAAGTGAGGATCGGCGACATTGAGGCGGAGGGCGTGGGCAACGTGGTCGTGGACGGGCTCCATTCTTTGTTTACAGTGAACGGCAATTTCGCGGTGGGAAATGACGGCAATGCGACGCTGACGGTGTCAGGCGGTGCGCTGCTAAATTCGATTACCGGCGGCAATGCCACCCTGGGCAATGGCCCGCACAGTTCCGGCATTGTCCTCATCACGGGCACGAATTCAACGTGGACGAACCAAGGCGATCTCTATGTCGGCAACCAGGGCGTGGGCAATTTGGACGTGGAGGATGGCGGCACCTTGACGGTCACTTCCGGTCGCATCATTTTGGGGGCCGATGACATGGCGGTGTCGAATTTGACCATTTGCGACAACAGCACTTTGAATATTGGCGGCACCAATGGCCTGCAAACCCAGGGCGGCAATTACACCTTCACGCTCGAGGGCGGCACCGTCAATGTGCAGACCCTGGATTTGACAACCGCGCTGAATGTCACGCTGGTGGCCTCGACTGTTTCGACGATCAACACCAACGCGCTGAATGCGACTTTCTCCAATGTGCTCAGCGGGGGCGGGGACTTGATGAAGGCGGGCGCGGGCACGCTCACGGTGGCGGGCGCGAATACTTACACCGGCAACACCACGGTGGCGGGCGGCAAGTTGCAGGTGAACGGCACGATGGCGAGTTCCAGTTTTTCCATTCTGGCGGGCAGCAAGCTGGCAGTGGGCGCGAGCAATTTGCTGCCGGCGACCGCGCGCGTCACGGTCGCCGCGGGCGGCAATGTTGATCTGAGTTCCTTTAATCAAACGCTCGGCAACGTCACCAACAACGGCTTCATCACCGGCACGGGGCTGTTGACGATTGGCAGTAACTTCGTCCTCGCGGGCAACGGCACGATCACGGCGAATGTGAGTCTGGCCGTCGGCGCGCACGTGGCGCCGGGCAACAGCATCGGCACGCTCTCCGCGGCCAATCTCACGTGGGGCGGCTCGACCGACACCTCAGCCACCGCGTTTTTTCAACTGAGCAACACGGACAGCACGTCGGACAAAATTGTGCTGACCGGAGATTTGTTCAAGGGTGCGGGCACGACGTTTAAATTCGATTTTGGCAACACCGGCCTGGGTACGAATGGCTCGCCCACGGTGTACACGCTCCTTTCGTATGGCGGCCTCACGGATTTCGTCACCGGGGATTTCACCTACGGGAATTTGACCAGCGGCTACACGGGGACATTCGATCTCAGTGGGAACAATCTTTATTTCACGGTCGTGCCGGAACCGGCGACGTGGGGATTGCTCCTCGGGGTGACCGGCCTCTTTGCTGCGCTGCGGCGGAAGCGGAAATAGCAAGGGACTAGAGCATTTTCAACAAAAGTGTAGTCATCGGTGGGCCCTTGGCGGCGCGGCGGCATGGTCGTCGCGGAGCGACGAATTGAAGCGTAGCCGTGCCGTTACACACTTCCCTCGTATTTCCGCCCTGCGTCTAACTTAGTGCCAGTCTAGCTTGACCGCTGCTTTTTCGGTCCCTGAATCTTTTTACTCGCGGCGAAAACAATATCGCAATCCACAACGCCGGAATCACAACCGTCCAGATCGGTCGCCATGGACTCACCGTGAGATATGGATTTCCGAAGTTGTTGGCGGGCAGTTTATCCATGACCAGAAGCCCAAAGATGATCTGCAAGGCGAGCGGTGCGATGATGCCAAGGCGCCCTAGCCACAGCGGAAATTTCGTATAAATGAGGGCAAACGTGAAGAACAGGCCAAATGAATACCCAATGTTGGGCGACCAGCCGGTAAATGGAAGAACGGCTTCCCAGAAATTCTTCGGCCCGAAAACGGGCAGCGCGAAGCCGAGAATGGTAACGACGACGGAGAAGGTGGCGAAAACCTTCAACTCCAACGGCGCAGCCAAAAATCTCGTGTATAAGTTAGCGTTCATAAATATCCCAGCGGTTCAGGCTGGGCTAGGGCAACAGCCTTGTCAAAGAATAAATGATACTGATCACTGCAAGGAAATTGCTTTTTGGGAATTGTCTGGGATTGGAGGATGGGGTCAATTGTCTGGGAGGGGCGTGGTGCAGCGAGGCGGATATGGTCATATTCCACTAATCAATATTGTGGCCACGTGTTCCCGGGACGCAAAATCACAAGAAATGACCAAGTATATATTATTTAACATGATACTTCGATAACTAATGTTAAATATCACAACTGAGTTGCCTCGTCGTTCCACCGACTTTTTCTAAGTCATTATTTCATAAACACTTGCAAAATTGTTACGTGTCCGTAGCCGTGGGCTGAAGCCCACGGCTACCTGGCATCGCCTCGCTCCGCGAGGCGAAGGCGATACTTATCCCATCGCAGACGGCGAAATTATTGAAAATGCTCTAGATTGCGTTACGGGCGTGGTCCTTAGTCCTGCCACTGCACGCTGTCGATGAAGGCCTTGAACGCTGGGCGCTGGGCGGCGACGGTCGCTTTGTCGCCAATCATGCGGAAGGACCAGACGCGGTCGGGGCGAAACAGCAGCACGCCCTCGAGGCTTTTGCCGTCCGGGCCGTCGAGGGAAATCAATTGCGCGGGCCGCCCGCCGACGGAGAGGTTTTGCACGCTGGCGCCGAGGGTGGCGTCGGTTAAATCACCAGGCAGGCCGACTTGGGTGCGCCAGCGATTCACATTCGCGAGCAGGCCGCCGAGGGCACCTTGAAAGACATTGACGGAGACTTCCGCGGGTTTCGCCCCGGCGGCGGTGGCGGGCGCGGGGGCCAGCCAGGTGCCTTTGCGCACGGGGTCGAGGGGTTGCGCGGCCCAGTCCGCAGGCGGCGCCCATTTCGGCGTGGGCGTGGCGGCGACAAATTCGGCCATGCCCGGCAGGGCGGTCATGGAGCGGGAAGGCGCTGAAGGCATGGTGGGGCCGGAGGCGACAGAGGCTCCGGCGGGCAGGGCCGAGCCGGAGATGGGCAAGCTCGCGGGTGCGGCGGCGGGCGGGGCCGCGTCTTCCTTGGCCACATGATCCACGCGAATTTCGTTCACCGAGTTCGCGGGCTTGCAGGCCGAAAAGCCGAGAGTCGCGACGAGGACAGAACTCCGCAAAACTTGCAGCGAGAAGGGACGGACAGATTTCATGAAAAGAGCTTTTGGACAGAATTAACAGAATTTACCGAATTTAAAATCCGCATGGATTGCTGCGCAATTTTGTAAATTCGGTAAATTTTGGCAAAAATCTGCCGCCTGGTCAGCTAGTTATTAAATTTAAACAGAGCGACGTCGCCGTCCTGGAAGAGGTAGTCGCGGCCTTCGAGGCGGTATTTGCCGGCTTCCCGCGCGGCCGCATAGGAGCCCGCGGCGAGGAGGTCGTCGTACGACACGACTTCGGCTTTGATGAAGCCTTTTTCAAAATCGGTGTGAATGACGCCGGCGCATTGCGGCGCCGTCATGCCCTTGCGGAAGGTCCATGCCCGCACTTCCTTTTCGCCCGCGGTGAAATACGACGCCAGCCCGAGCAGCGAATACGCCGCGCGGATGAGTTGGGAGACGCCGCTGTCGGCCACACCGAGTTCGCGCAAATAGTCGGCGGCTTCCGCGGGGGCGAGGTCGCCCAATTCCTCCTCGATGCGCGCGCAGATGACGCAGATGCCCGCGCCGTGGTGGTCGGCCACGAATTGCCGCACGCGCTGCACATGCGGGTTTTTGCCGGGGTCGGCGATGTCGCTTTCCGCGACGTTGCAGGCGAAGAGTACGGGCTTCGCCGACAGCAGGCCGGCGTGTTGCAGGCGCGCAATTTCGTCCTCTTTGACTTCGAGCAAATTCGCCGGGCGGCCCGCGCCGAGATGCGCGACCACTTTCTCCAGCAGGGCGACTTGCCCGGCGGCATCCTTGTCGTGGCCCTTGGCCTTGGTGCGCGCTTTGTCGAGCTGGGACTGCGCGCTATCGAGGTCGGACAGCAGCAGTTCCGTGGAAATGGTTTCGATGTCGCGCAACGGGTCCACGCCGCCCATGGTGTGCACGACGTCCGGATCCTCAAAGCACCGCACGACGTGGACGACCGCCTGCACTTCGCGGATGTGCGCGAGGAATTTGTTGCCGAGACCCTCGCCCTTGCTCGCGCCAGCCACGAGGCCCGCGATGTCCACAAACTCCATGGCCGCCGGGATGATGACGCTGGTCTTGGCGATTTTCGCCAACGGCGCGAGCCGCGGGTCGGGCACTTCGACCGCACCGACATTTGGGTCAATCGTGCAAAAGGGATAATTCGCCGCTTCGGCCTTGCGCGAGCGCGTGAGGGCGTTGAAGAGCGTGCTTTTGCCCACATTGGGCAGTCCGACGATACCGGCTTGGAGCATGGGAAAAGAGGGGTCGCGCGAGGCGACCGGGAAAAGGTGAAACCGGCGAGAATGGCACAGCGGGGCGTTGTGCGCCAGCGGAAAGAGGGCGGCCCGGCCTGGCCTGCCGCCGGTTTTAAGGTTTGGTCGCAGCCGGCGCGGTGCCCTTGAACTCCGGCTTGCGGTTGAAAATCACCACGCCGCGCTTCGAGGGATCGAGGGGATTGTCGCCTAGTTGGTAGCCGACGACATAGTTCTTGGTGATGAAATCAAGCAGGCCTTTGCCGTGCTCCGGGGCGTCGCCAAAGATTAACGGATGCTGTGGATCGGGGCCGAATTCGCGCATGTCGCGGGTGAGCACGGCGATGCGGTCCGGCGGGGTGGATTCGAGGTTTTTCACGATTTCATCTTCGCGCCCATTGGCCAGGAGCGCCGGCACAAACATGTAATCCGGGATGGTGCTGGGCAGGCGCGTGAGGTAGTTCAGCATGGCGCCTTCCGGGAGGACCAGCAACGAGTGGGCGTCCTGGTCGGCGACGAGATGTTCGCGCGCCGATTCAATCAGAAGGCCTTCCGGATCAACTTTCTTGGTGTTGAACACATAGAACCAGTCGGCGCCTTCCCCGACTTTATCATCCATCAGTGAGTAAAGGAAGTGGGACAGGTAAATTATCTCGCCGGCGCCGACGATCAGGAAAACCAGAATAAAAGCCCGGTAAAAATTCCGCATCCCGGAGCCCAGGCCCACGGCCACGGGCACCGCGGCGAGCAGGGAAGCCACCACCACGACGGTGGCCAGGGCCGATTGGAAAAACCCGTAATGATAATACCTCGGGTTAAACGCCATGCGGGCCAGAAAGGCGCCACCCGCGCACCACAGCAGCGTGCGGGTTTCGGATTGGGTCCGGGTGGGGCGGCTCACCGGCGGGCCCACCATCTGGCCGATTTGCAGCGCCGCCGCCAGCACCAGCAACCCCGGCAAAACCACGGCGGTCTCTTTCCAGGGCACCACATACGAAACCAAAATGACGATGAGCGCCAAAAAGGCGACCCAGCCGAATTTTCGCCCCGGCTGTTCAAGTTTGCTGAAAATCAAGCCTCCGCCCAAAGCCAGCAACGCGGCCAGCGTGCCCCATTTGACCTCGCTCAAAAGGTTGCCCCAAAGATCGTCCGTGCCCAGCGCCATTTTCTGCATGGGTTGCGCGGACATGTTGGAGAAGGCGAATACGGCGAGCCAGGCGTTGTTGGCATAACGCAGGGAAGTCGCCAGCGGCAGCCCGCCGAACGCGGTAAACATGCCCACGGCCACGAGCATGGGCACGCATCCGCCGACAATGAAGGCCGCAGTCACCGCGAACCAGCGGGAGAGGCCGAGCGGGCTGGTGCGTGATTTCCAAAAGAGGAGAACCACGGCGCCAAGGGTGACGCCGGTGCCCGCAATCATGGCCTCGGGTTTGTTTAAAACCGTCAGCCCGGCCAGCACGCCCGCGGCGAAAAATCGCGCCGGGGTCGGCCGGCGCAAACAACTGCGAAACATCAATACCAGCATGAGCACGATAAAGACACCGTGCGTGACCTCGTGCGCGTAGGGCGTGACAAAGTTGTAGTTGCCGATGCCCAAAATGTGGGTGAACGAAAACACCGTGACGAACACCGCACTGGCGATAAACGCCTCGAAGCGGCCCCAGCCTTCGCGCACCAGATAATAGATGACGCCGAGAATCACCGCATAGAAGCAGAGATTCACCGCCACCAACGTGGTGAAGCCGACACCCAGCACGCGAAATACGAGGGCATTGAAATACTGCGAAAGCGGACCGTAGAGATGCTGCACGTCGCGATAAAGCATCGCGCCCTGGGATAGCCGCCAGGGGAGGTAAAGCTCGCGGCCGAAATCAATCACCGGGTCCGGCCAGCGCCGCCACGATTGGCCCAGCAGCATGAGCGCCAAAAGGGCGAGCACTCCGCCATTGACGGCGTCCTGGGCATTCCAAGGTGCTGAGGTCGAGCCATTCGCCACCGAAGTGGGGAGGGAGACTGGGGTCACCGGCGCAGCCGCGGGCACCGGGTCCGGCGCGGGGGGAGACGGTGCGCCACCGGCCTTGCGAGGGGGCGATTTGGCCATGTCGAGCGATTAACCGCTGGGGCGCAAGAGTCAATCCAACTTGCGGCGGGCGTGGCCGAAGGCAGCACGATTCCGGGCGTGCCGCACTGTTCCGTTGACAGGGGGGCGTTGGGGCCTATGAATCGCGTTTTTGGCGACACGATTATGAACACCGTCCTCATCACGGGCATCACGGGCTCCGGCGGCAGCTATCTGGCCGATTATATCGCGGAGAACCATCCGGGGGTCGCCATCCACGGGGTCACGCGCTGGCACAGCACGACGGCCCACCAGAATCTCGCGCACTCCGGGCGCAAGTCCACCTTGCACGAATGTGATTTGACGGATTTCAGCGCGGTGTTTCGGACGCTGCAAAAGGTGAAGCCGGACGGCATTTTTCACCTGGCTTCGCACGCGAATGTCCGCGCCTCCTTTGACAATCCCATTTCGGTCCTGCGCAACAATATCGAGGGCACGGCCAATCTTTTTGAGGCCATCCGTTGCGCCGGGATAGCGCCGCGCGTGCAATTGTGCAGCACGTCCGAGGTGTACGGGCAAGTCGACCCCAAGAACGTGCCGATCAAGGAGGATTGCCCGATCAATCCCGCCAGCCCCTACGCGGTTTCGAAAACTGCGCAAGACATGCTGGGCTACACGTATTTTAAGAGTTACGGCATGCCGATCATTCGCACGCGGATGTTTGCGTACCTGAACCCGCGCCGTACGGATTTGTTTGCGACCTCGTTTGCGCTGCAAGTCGCGCGCATCGAGGCCGGCCAGCAAAAGGAACTCCTGCACGGCAACCTCGATTCCACCCGCACCATCATTGATGTGCGCGACGCCATGGCCTCGTATTGGGACGCCATGGTCAAGGGCCGCCCCGGCGAGATTTACAATATCGGCGGGCCGACGGTCATCACCGTGGGCGAATTTTTAGACACGTTGAAATCGCTGGCGCGCTGTCCGATTCCCTCGCGCGTGGACCCGAACCTCCTGCGGCCCATGGATGTCACGCTGCAGATTCCCGATATTTCCAAGTTCGTGCGCGAAACCGGCTGGAAGCCAAAGTACACGTTTAGGGAAAGCGTGGATTTTCTGATGACGCACTGCCGCCAAGTCGTGGCGCGCTCGGCGTGAGGTAGAACTGGCCGATATTACTGAACTGAGCGGAAATTGCCCTTTCAGGGGGCAACGGGTTTGGGTTGACCAGGCTGCCGAACCCGTGTGTGTCCGCCGCCGTCGAATTCATTTATTCTCAAGGCTGATTGAGACGCTGGTCGTTTTCCTTAAGATTCTTAGAGAGATTCCTCTCTGGATCGAACTCCATATTTCGATCATTTGGAATCGGGTTTAGAAAATAGATAAAACCAACTGATGCGGTATTAGCATCATCTGGACCAATAAAAATTCCACCTTTAATTTTACCATAAAGCGCGCTAACGATCTTGCCATCTTTCAGAAGTGTTCGGACTCGAATGAAATAGGCTTGGTTCTCATTTGCAGTGTTTACACTTTGAGGCGGTTGATTGGGCGCCATATGAAATAGGTGTCGGGCCTCAAAATTCGATTGGTATCCATCTTCCGGAGCGAAGCGAGGCCAGATGAATTCGCTATTTGCGAATTCCTTGCGTAGCTCGGCATCTCTCAGGCCATCGCCAGGATTAGGAAATGAAATCTTCAAACGGACGTCATAATCTGTGTAGGATTTATAAGTACGATTTATAAGAGTGACAATAAAATCTGTAGTCAGTCCATTGCCATAGGGCGCAACCCAGTCTCCTACTTCGAGATCATATCCGCACGCAATGCTTTCGGATGGAATTTTTGCACCCATGATCCGTGCATGCATAGGTATTGGGCTGCCAATTTTGCGCAGGACGGTTGTATAAGTTTTGTCCCATGGAAGCCAATGGCCTCCAGCGAAGTCGTATAGCGTGGGAATATTCATACCGCTTTTGTAGTAATTGGCCTTGCTGAGGAGTTGTCCCGCCGGGACTCCATCATCAGAGTATCCCTCGGCGGTGAAATTGCCGTTAGCGTCCGTGGTTTGTTTAACCTCAACTTTTTGCCCAAAATCGACAGCACTCTTGTTAAATAGCGACACAGCATTCACGCCTTGAACAGGATGGCCCTCTTCATCGACCACATGCACGGTATAGCGCATTTTGGGCATGCTTTCAGCGATGGCCGCCACGGCAGCAATGGTGACAAACACGCCGAGGGAAATTATGGTCATGCGAGTTTTCATTTTGCTGATACGAAATGGCTTTTGGGAGGACGGGAGAATAAGGGGATGAGATTAATTAGTATATCCCATTTATTAACATCTGCGCTATGTGGCAACGCTTTCGGTGATTTGCCTGGCTTTGGCGGCGGCGCGGGCTTCCTCGGTTTGCAGGCGCAGTTGCCCGCACGCGGCGGCGATGTCGTGGCCTTTTTCCCGCCGGAGCGTGGCGGAGACGCCCGCGCGCCGGAGGATTTCCGCAAACGCTTCCTGTTTTTCCAGCGCGGGCCGTTTCCAGGGCAGGCCCTCGACGGTGTTGTAGGGAATGAGGTTCACATGCGCATGGAGGTCGGCGGCAATGCGGGCGAGGGCGCGGGCCTGCTCGGGCATGTCGTTCACGTCGGCGATGAGGATGAATTCCAGCGTCACCATGCGGCCGTGGGTTTGGGAAAATTCCGCGATGGCCGGCAGCAGTTCCGCGAGCGGGTACTTGCGGTTGATGGGCATGATCTGGCCGCGCACCTCGTCGGTTGCCCCGTGCAGGCTGATGGCCAGGCGAAAGCTGAAGGGCTCGGCAGCGAGTTGGCGGATTTGCGGCGCGAGGCCCGACGTGGAAATCGTCACACGCCGTGCGCCGAAGTGCAGGCCCCATTCCGCGTTCACGATGGTCAATGCGCGCAGAAGATTATCGTAATTGGCCAGGGGCTCGCCCATGCCCATGACCACGATGTTGTCGAACGACGCGAGGTCTTCGCGGGCGCGCGGGGTGCGCGGGTCTTCCTGGCGGCAAACGTGCAAAAGCTGCGCGACGATTTCGCCGGCCTCGAGGTCGCGCTTCCAGCCCGCGAGCCCGGAGGCGCAGAAACGGCAGCCGTAGGCGCAACCCACCTGGGTGGAAATGCAAATTGTTTTGCGCGAACGGTTGGTGCCCACGCCCTCCATCGGCGCGCGAATGACAACGGTTTCAATCAGGGCCTTGTCGTGCAACTCGAGCAGTAATTTGTCGGTGACATCCGAGGAGGTTTTCGTGAGCACATAACGCGCGGGCTCGATCTCAAATGTCTCCGCGAGCCACGCGCGCAAGCGGGCGGGGAGATTGGACATTTTCGCCGGGTCGGTGACGCGCTTTTTGTAAATCCATTCGAGGATTTGTTGCGCGCGAAACGCCGGCTGGTCGATGGCCGCCAGGCGCTCCGTGAGCGACTGGAGCGTCTCGCCCAGCAAAAGGGGCCGGCGGGGAGTGGGCTGCATGGGCGAAGATACCATCGGTCGGCGCTCAATTCAACGTCTCGGTGCGCAGGAGATTACTATAGCGGACGCCCAGCGGGGCGGCGGGATCGGGCGTGGCCGTTTCGTAAAAAAACACGCGCAGGCGATTCCAGTCGCGATCTTTTTCCGTGTGATGGTCGGTGAGCACTTTCAGGATCGCGGCCTGGTCGGCGGGGTCGGTAATGCCCGCGACCGAGAGATCGATATTGCCCAGCGTGGGCGCGACGGCGGTGTAGGAATAGGCCCCGGCGGCGGTGTGGCTCAGCACGCCGTGGTTTTCATCCAACTGGGCGACGATGCCTTCAGCCTGCTGGAATTTCATGCCGCTGGTGACGGACGCGCAGGAGGAGAGGAGAAATGCAGAAGTCAAAAGGCAGAAGGCAGAAGTCTGGAAGAAAGAGGCAACCGAGGGAGGTCTGGATTTCCGGCAGGGCCGTTCACAGTTTGATGGATTCATGGCGGAGTAATTTTTTAAATTCGGTTAATTCTGTCCAAAAACTCAGAATTGGAAACTTCAGCGTTCGAGGTGGTATTTGGTGAGTTCGCCGATGAGGTACTCCTGGGCCTCGCGCACGGTGTCGCAAATGCGAAAGAGCGAAAGGTCCTCCTCGTTGATCACGCCCCAGTCGTAAAAGTGCTCCCAGTTGATGAGCGGTTTCCAAAACTCCGAGCCGAAGAGCACCACCGGCACGTACTTGCGCGTCTTGCGGGTCTGGATGAGCGTCAGCACCTCGAAGAGTTCGTCCATCGTGCCAAAGCCGCCGGGGAAAACGATGAGCGCCTTGGCCAAATAAAAGAGCCAGTATTTGCGCACGAAGAAATAGTGGAATTCAAACGTCAACTCCGGCGTGCAATAGGGATTCATGCTCTGTTCGGCGGGCAGACTGATGCCTAGCCCGAGGGTGGGGCCGCCGGCCTCCTTGGCGCCGCGATTGGCGGCCTCCATGATGCCCGGGCCGCCGCCGGTGCAGATGGGGAAACGCTGGCGCGGGTCGAAAAGGGACTGGGACCACTGCGTCAGGCCGTGGGCCAGTTCGCGGGCCTTTTCGTAATAGGGCGCGGTCATCAAATTTTTCTTGGCGACGTCGAGACGCAGCTTCTGTTCGCGCGTCATCGTATGACCCTGGCGGATTTCCGCTTGGATTTCGTCGAGTTCCTTTTGCGCGATCTCAAGCGGGCGCACGCGGGCCGAGCCGAAAAAGACGAGCGTGTTCTCGATGTGATATTTGCGCAGCCGCACCTCGGGCTCCGTCATTTCGCACTGCACGCGGATGAGCCGGGCGTCGGAGCTTTTGAGGAATTCCGGATTGTTGTAAGCCTTGAGCGGGCCGTGGTGGTCGATGAGACCGACGCGCGGCGGGGGATTGGTTTCGGTGGACATGGGGGCGGGAGAGGGGAATGGAAAATTCAAAATTGAAAATTGAAAATTCAAAAGGAAGAAGGGAAATTTGCCCGACACTATTAACGGGGGTGGAAGGAGTTGCCGAGCTTGGCGGGAAGCTTGGGCGGTGTCCATCTTGGGGTTTGCGTAAAAATATTGAGCCCGGTGGAGTTGTGGTTAGGTTCGCGGGGATGCGGCATGGGCATAAACACCTTGGCAGAGAAGGCACAAGCGGCCAGTCGTGTATGGCCGGCATTTTTATGGGATTGGTGCTCGCCGGGTGTGCCAGTCCACCTGAGCCGGGGGCCCAGGCAGGGACCGCTCCGCCGGTGGTTGCCGCAACCGTGACCGCTCCGCCCATCGCGGTGGCCGAAGCGAATGGATCAGCGGCGGCGGCTGATTTAGTCAAGGACGGCCTTGATAAACATGCACAAGGTGATCGCGAGGGGGCGCTGGCCGACTTCAATCAGGCCGTCGCCTTGGACCCGAAAAACGCCGCAGCTTGGGTAGGGCGTGCACGGGAGAATACGCTTAAAAAAGATTATACGACCATGGTGGCGGATTGCACCACCGCCATTGCCTTGGAGCCAAACAATGCCGATGCCTATTATTTCCGGGCCTGGGCTCTCGGCCGGAATCGTGACTATAAAGGCGCTTTGGCCGATTTTGATCGCACCATTTTACTCACCCCACTTCGGTCCGACGCCTTCTACGGCCGTGGGCTTGTGGAACACGCGCTGGGTGATAATGACGCGGCCATTGCCGATTACACCCGCGCCTTCAGCCTCGACTCTTCCCGGCTGGAGAACCTGAACCAGCGCGGCTTGAGCAAATATGAAAAAAAGGATTTCGCGGGCGCTATGGAGGATTTTAGCAGGTATATTAAAACGGATCAAAATCATGCCTCAGTTTACGACAGCCGGGGCTTGGCTCGGGCGGCTACCGGGGACCAGATCGGTGCGCTGGCAGATTTTACCCAGGCCACCGCGTTAGATTCGCAATACGCTGATGCCTATCTGCATCGAGCCATGTTGCGGGATGCACTGAATAATTTCACCGGGGCCATTGCTGATGCGACCAAGCTGGTGGCATTGAGGCCCGAGCTTCCCGTTGGTTACTACCTCCGCGGGGTGACGCGGCGGAAGCAAAACGATTTCAACGGCGCCCTCGCGGACTTCTCCAAGGTCATCGAGTTGGCCCCGGCATTTGCCTTGGCCTACGAAGGACGCGGAGACGTCAAGGGGATGGGCGGCGACCTGCCCGGAGCCTTGGCCGATTATGACAAGTCCTTGTCCCTTGACCCCAGCAGGGGCGACATTTTTTTTGAACGAGGCAGAATCAAGCGCGGGCTCGGCGACCAGCCGGGCGCCGCCGCCGACTTTGAGCAGGCCGCCAGCCTCAGCCTGAGTCCGGCCGCCGCCGCATTCTATCATGGTAATGCCAGGCAAGCCCGCCAGGATTTTGCCGGCGCGGTGGCCGACTACGACAAATCCCTCGGCCTGAAGCCAGACTACCTCGTTTATTTTGAGCGGGCCGAGTGCAAGTACCGTTTGCGCGATTATGTGGGCGCGGTGGACGATTACAGCAAGGCCATCGCCTTGCGCCCCGCTTTTTATTCCGTCACCTATATCACGGCCCTGGAAAGACGGGCCATGATTCGCTACGATACCGGCGATCCGGCGTCCGCCCTCGAGGATCTCAACCAAATCATCGCGGTGAATCCGAAAGACGCCTACGCCTATTTTCTTCGCGGCACGATTGCGGAAGATCGCAATGACTGGGACAAAGCGGTCCCCGATTTTGACAAAACTATTGCCTTGAACCCGGCGGAAGCGAAGGCCTATTCCAGGCGCGGCATTTCAGAGCAAGGAAAGGGACAGCGCGAAGCGGCCATGGCAGACTATAATAAGGCGCTCGAGCTGAACGCTGGCATCCAGGCCAGCAGTGAGGCGCTGGCCAACCGTGGCACGCTAAAAGTCGAATTGCTCGACCTTGATGGAGCCCTGGCTGATTACAATCGGGCCATCGAAATGGATCCGAGCTACGCCGGAGCATATTATTTTCGGTCGCAGGCCCGGCGGCTCAAGGGAGATGACGATGGCGCGAATGCGGACCAGAAAAAGTATGTGGAACTCAACATGGTTCACATCAACTGATGCTGGCGCCATCCCATTTAGTCAGCAATTCTCTCAACGCCGCCGCGGTGCGGCCGGTCGCGCCTTGGCTGGCGGCGTGCCAAGTGCGGCCAGCGTGGCCCATGCGGACCCGGCTGGCTGGGTCATGGAGCAGGCCGAGCAAGTTGGCTTTGGCGTCCGCGACGTCCTGCACCCGGCGGGCCGCGCCCGTTTCCACCAATTGGCGGGCGATGTCCTTAAAATTGCTCATGCGCGGACCAAATATCAGCGGCAGGCCCAGCGCCGCGGCTTCGATGGGTGTCTGGCCGCCGTCGTGGGGCGGGAGACTTTTGCCAATGAACGCAAGGTCGGCGGCCTGCGACAGTCGCGCTAGTTCGCCGGTGGTGTCGCCGAGATAAATTTTGACGGGCTGCGGCGCCTGCGCCGATTGCGAGCGTACGTGAAAGGGGAGCGGTTGTTTTTCCAGCCAGGCGATGAGTTCGCGGCGGCGCTCGGCATGGCGCGGCACAAGCAAGAGGCGCGCATCGAGCCCGGCGGCGAGCGCTTCATTAAGGGCCTCGAGCAAAACCGCTTCTTCCCCCGGCCAGGTCGAGGAGCCGAGGAGAACGAGGGGAAGCGGGGAACCGTGAGCAGGAAGCGGGGAGGAGAAGTTTGAAGTTGGAAGTTGGAATTTAGAATCCTGAACGGTGGATTCGCCTTTCAACGCATCACCTGGATTCCTAAGTGGCATTGGCGATTGGGCCGCCGGATTTTGAATTTTGAATTTTGAATCTTGAATAGTGGTCTCCACTCCGAATCCCAACTCTTCCCGCAACGCCGCGCGTTCCGCCGCAGTCAACGCCGGCCCGACTTTCACATCGAGTTTGAGGCTGCCGGTGAGAATGGTGTGCGCGGGGTCAGCGCCGAGCGCAACAAAGCGTTCGTGGTCGGACGGCGTGGCGCACAACACCAACTGCACCTGCCGCAGAATCCACCGCGCGACGCCGGAAGCTTGCTGGTAGCGCTCAAAAGAGCGGTTCGACATGCGGGCATTAATCAGCGCCACCGGCACACCTCGTGCGCGGGCCTGATGGAGATGTTCGGGCCACAGCTCGCCTTCCATCAGCACCGCGAGGTCGGGTTCGAGCCGCCGCCACGCGCTCCGGCTGAACGGCCAGAAATCGAGCGGGAAGATGCCGACCTTGAGCACGTCACGGGCGTATTTTTCGCGAATGATTTGGTAGGCCGTGCTCGTGGTCGTGGTCAGGATGATTTCGAGGTTGGGTTGTTCGCGCAGCCGGGCCAGCAACGGGCCGAGCGCCTGCGCCTCGCCCACGCTGACCGCCTGGATCCAGAGGCGCTTGACCCCGGGCGCTTTCGGGGGCGGACGATCCACCAGGCCGAACCGGTGGTGAAAGTCATGCCGGTAGCCGCCGCGCCGCCACATGCGCCAAAGGTGATAAGGCAGGGAACAAATCACCGCCGGCAGGAACAATATGCGGTACACCCAGATCATAGTTGCGTAATACGGCCTACCGGGAAGGATTGCCCTGCCGGTGGAAAACCTGTAAAGCAACGGCATTTCCCCCAAAACGCAATCCCGCGCATGAATTCACGTTCCCGTCTCCCGGCCTTCACCGTGGCCCTCGCCTTAGTCCTGCCGTTTGTAGTCCCGGCCTTTGCCGCCGTCTCGACTCCGCCCACGGTCACGCCGCGTCCCTGGCCGCAGGCGGGCAGCGACCTCAAGCCTGATCCGGCGGCGGTTTTCGGCGTATTACCCAACGGTTTTCGCTACGTCATCTTGCCGAACAAGGAGCCGCCCGGCCGCGTGAGCCTGCGCTTGGTCGTCAAAGCCGGGTCGCTCATGGAGGCCGAAAACCAGCAGGGTCTCGCGCACTTTTTGGAACACATGGCCTTCAACGGCTCCGATCACTTTCCGGCGGGTCAGTTGGTGACCTATTTCCAGCGGCTGGGCATGGGCTTCGGCGGCGACACCAACGCCCACACCAGTTACGACGAGACGGTTTATGAGCTGGATGTCCCCGAGACCTCGGAGAAGTTTTTTGACGACAGCCTGCAATTGATGCGTGACTACGCGGGCGGTTTGCTGCTGTCCCAGGCTGAGATTGACCGCGAGCGGGGCGTCATCCTTTCGGAAAAGCGCGACCGCGACAACGTCGGCTACCGCACCTTCGTCGCAAGCTGGAATTTTTATTTTCCGGACGGCCTCATTGCCCGCCGCCATCCCATTGGCGACGAGACCATTATCAAGGAATCGCAGCGCGACCGTTTCGCGAGTTTTTATCAGGAATGGTACACGCCCGACCGTCTGACGCTGGTGGCCGTGGGTGACGTGAAACCCGCCGAGTTGGAGGCGCAGATCAAGAAGTACTTTGAGAGCCTGCCGGCGCGCGCCGCGGCTCCCGATCCCGATTTAGGGAAATATAGTTCGCCCGGGTTTGCCGCGAAATACCACCGCGACCCCGAGGCCACGGCCACGGAAATTACCCTCGTCACCATCTCGCCCTTCGCTCGCGGGCCGGACAGCGCCGCCCGCCGCGCCAACCAGCTTTTGCTCGACTGCTCGGAGTTCATCATTTCGCGCCGCCTCGAGCGCATCGCCCGCCAACCCGATGCCCCGATTTCCAAGGGCGACGCGTTTGATTTCACCTTTCTTGATAAGGTGGATGTGTCCGGCATCGAAACCGTCTGCCAGCCCGCGAAATGGCAAGCCGCGCTCAACGTGACCGAGCAGGAGCTTCGCCGCGCCCTGCAATATGGCTTTACCGAGGCCGAAGTGGACGAAGCGCGCGCGAATTCGCTCAATGCGCTGGTGGATGCCGCCCATGCCGCGCCCACCCGCAAGAGCCGCGCGCTGGCCAACGCCCTGGCCGAAAGCTTTGGCGAGAACGAGATTTTCACCCATCCGGACGATGACCTCGCGCGGACGCGTCCACTGTTGGAGAAGATGACCGCGGCGCAGTTGCTCGAGGCGTTTCGCGCGGCATGGAGCCGTTCGGGCGTGCGCCTGTTCGTCAGCGGCAGCCAGGAAATTACCGACGCCGACGCTACCCTCGCCGCCGCGTTCCAGAAAAGCGCCGCGGTCGCGGTGGAGAAACCGGCGGCGGAAAGCTCGACGGCATTTGGTTACACCTCCACGGGTGAGCCCGGTAAAGTCGTGGAGCGCAAGGAATTCCCGGACCTTGGCATCGTGCAATTACGTTTTGCCAACAACGTGCGCGTGAACCTCAAGCACACGGATTTCGAGGCCGACAAAGTGCGCGTGAAGGTGGACTTTGGCGGGGGCAAACTGGAAATGCCGGCGGACCAGCCGGGTCTGCCGTTCGTGGCCGGCGCGGTCTTTACCGAAGGCGGCCTCGGCAAGCACAGCGCCGAAGAACTGCAGCGCATCCTCGCGGGCAAGACCGTGAGCACGGGCTTTGGCGTGGACCAGGACTTTTTCACTTTCGTGGGTTTGACCAACGGACGGGATTTGCGCCTCGAACTCGACTTGCTGCGCGCGTACCTAACCGACCCCGGCTACCGGCCCGAGGCGCTGGACCGCGCGCGGCGCGAATTTCCCGAATTCTTCAACGACCTGCGCCAAAACGTCGAAGCCGTGCTCGACAACGAAGTCGCCCGCTTCCTGGCCAGCGGCGATACGCGCTTTGGTTTTCCGACGCAGGCGCAGGCGGAAAGCGTGACGCTCGATGGCGTGCGCGCCTGGCTCGCGCCCGCCTTGAAAGATGAATACATGGAGGTTTCCCTCGTCGGCGATTTCGACCCGGCGGCAGCCGAGGCTGCGCTGGCCGCGACTTTTGGCACGCTCCCGACGCGCGCGGAGAAACGGCCCGATTACGCCTCGGCGCTGAAAGTGAAATTTCCGACTGACGCCGCAGGCACGTCGAAAACCTTCACCGCCGAGAGTGTCATTCCGAAGGCAACGTCGACGGTGTATTGGCCCACGGCGGACATGACGGACATTGAACGCGCCCGGCGGTTGAATGTGCTGGCCCAGGTGTTTGCCGACCGCCTGCGGGTGCAGGTGCGCGAAGAGTTGGGCGAAGCCTACAGCCCCGAGGCCGCGAACAGTTCGAGTGACGTGTTTCCGCAATACGGGTACACCTTTGCGCTCTGCATGATTGCGCCCAACCAGGCGGCCGGCCTAGTGGACAAGATGCGCGAAATTGGCGCGGGCATCGCCACCGGCGGGGTCAGCCAGGACGAGTTTGACCGCGCGGTCATTCCGCTGCGCAAGTCGCTCGTTGAATACCGGCGCAACAATACCTACTGGCTGTCACGCGTGCTGTCGGGTTCGCAAGCTTTTCCGCGCCAGCTCGAGTGGGCGCGCACGCTGCCCACGGCGTACGACGCCATGACGCCGGCGGAACTCAGCGCGCTGGCCAAGGAATATCTCGGCGCGGACCACGCCGTGCGTGTGCTCGTGCTCCCGGTTGCGCCGGCCGCGCCCGCGGCAGCCACCCCGGCGAAGCCTTAGATTTGACCGCCGCTAGGGCTTTCGCGCACGCTGCACGCATAATTTTTCGACGTTTCGCGACGCATTCGTGGTTTGAAAATCGGGCTATAAACTCTAAAATTCGCCATGAAAATCGCGATCGTGGGTGCGGGGGCGGTGGGCGGATACTACGGGGCGCGCCTCGCCCGCGCCGGGGAAGAGGTGCATTTTATATTGCGTTCGGATTGGGCGCTCGTCCGCGCGCGCGGCTGGAAAATCACCGACCACGAGGGCTTGTGGCGGCAGCATCACCCGGAGCGGGTGCACAAGCGGTCCGAAACGGTCGGGGCCTGCGAGCTCGTCATCATCGCGGCGAAGGCCACGGCGAATCCGGAGCTCCCTCCGCTGGTCAAACCGCTGCTGGGTGCGAAGACGATGGTGCTCTCTTTGCAAAACGGCCTGGGCAACGTCGAATTCCACGCGGCGTATTGCGGGGCGGCCCGGATGCTCGGCGGGCTGGCCTTCGTGTGCATCAACCGCGTCGGACCCGGAGTGATTGAAAAATATATTCCGGGCAGCATCCGCCTCGGCGAATTTACCGGTGCGGCCCGCGAACGCACCCGGGCCCTGGCGGCGCTTTTCCGGCGCGCCGGGGTGGATTGCCAGGCGGTGGAATCGCTCACCAATGCGCTCTGGCGCAAGTTGGTCTGGAATGTGCCCTTCAACGGCCTCGCCATTGCCGCCGGGGGCGTGACGACGGATGTCATTCTGGGCCGCCCGGAATTGCTGGAGCGGGTGCGGGCCCTCATGCGGGACGTGCAAGCGGGCGCCGCGACCCAGGGGGTGAAAATTCCCGACGCCTTTTTGCAGAAGCAAATCGAAGTCACGCAGCCCATGGGTCCGTACCAGCCGTCGAGCCTGATTGATTTTCAAGGCGGGCGCGAAGTCGAGGTCGAGGCGATTTGGGGCGAGCCCCTGCGCCGGGCCCAGGCCGGCGGAGCGCCGGTGCCGCACCTGGCGGCGTTGTATGCGGAAGTGCGCGCGTTGGTGGAAGCGCGGCGGAGTTGAGTTCCCTTTACGGCACGCGTTGCAAATCGGCGGTTTCGTACACAAACTGCGGCGGCTTCGAATTCGACAGGCACTCGTACCCGCGAATGGAAATGCGGGTGCCCGTGGGCGAAAGCTGGAGCGATTCCACCATCCAATAGTCCGTGCTCTGGCGGCCTGGATCGAGGGTGAACCAGACCAGGCTGTCGCCGCGCACGCGGGCCGAATAGTTTTCGCCGCGGTCGGAGACCGCCACAATTTGCCCTTTGTCCACTTTGTAAACGGCGCTTTCGTTGATGGTTTTGCCGTCGCGTTGATACGTGGTGGTGCGTTTCAGCACCTTCTGGCCGTCGGGGCGGGTCTCCATCGCATAGGTCACCTCGATGTTCAGCGTGAGTGTGCCGCCGCGCGGCGCGAGCATCGCATAATCACCCCGCCAGGTGCCGACATACGCCGCGAGAATCGCCTGCAATTGCTCCGGGGTGCGCACTTCCGGCGGGGGCGCCGGCTGCAAGTTGACGGAAATATTGCCACCGCCTTTGACGGAGGCGGCGGGCGGAGCGGTTTGGGCGGACACGGACGCGCACAGTGACACCCAAAACAATCCACGGACGAAATATCGATGCATGACCGCACGATGATGGATTCCCGCCGCGCTGGCAAGCGGCGCATTTTCAGCTTTGCGAAAAGGACGAAGGACCGCGAAGATGGCGCTCCCGCCATGACTGACACCGACACGCCCATCCAGGCCCTGAAGGACCGGGTGCTGGAATTCGCCCGCGCCCGCGACTGGCAGCAGTTTCACAGCCCGAAGAATCTCGCCATGGCCCTCGCGGCCGAGGCCGCGGAATTGACGGAGCATTTTTTGTGGACCGAGTCGGCGGCGTCGCACGACCGCGCCGCCGAGGCCGGCCGCCGCGAGCGCATCGCCGAGGAATTGGCCGACGTTATTATCTATGCGTTGGAGTTTGCCAACGTCACGGGGCTGGACCTGACCACGGCGGTGCTGGCCAAGTTGCAGCGCAACGCGGAAAAATATCCGGTGGAGAAGGCGCGGGGCCGCAGCGACAAGTACACCGAGCTATAAACCGGGGCGCGCATTATACTAGCCAAGACCCGCGCCATGGCGTAAATTTGGCCCACTATGATTGGCTGGATTTTATTGGGTGTCCTCGTGGTGGCTGCGCTTTACGCGGTGGCCACTTACAACGGCCTGGTGGCCCTGCGCAACCGCTTTAAAAACGCCTTCGCGCAAATCGACGTGCAGTTGAAGCGCCGGTACGACTTGATTCCGAATCTGGTCGAAACCGCGAAGGGCTATATGAAACACGAGCGCGAGACGCTCGAGGCCGTGGTGGCCGCGCGCGGCGCGGCGGTGGTGGCCGGGCAAAAGGCCGCCGCCGATCCTGCGGCCGCCGGCGCAGTGAAATCCCTCGCCGGAGCGGAAACGCAACTGGCCGGCGCGATGACGCGATTCATGGCGGTCGTCGAATCCTATCCCGATTTGAAGGCGAACCAGAACATGATGCAACTGACCGAGGAGCTGACCTCGACGGAGAACAAGGTTTCCTTCGCCCGCCAGGCGTACAACGATTCCGTGATGCAGTACAACACGTCGCGCGAGCAATTCCCCGGCGTGATCGTCGCGAACCTCTTCGGCTTTGTGCCGGCGGAATTGTTTGAAATTCAGAACGCGCAGGAGCGCGAGGCCCCGCAGGTGAAGTTCACCTGAGCCCATGGACTTTTTCGCCGCCCAGGATCGTGCTCGCGGGCGCACCCGGCTGCTCGTGCTTTATTTTGTGCTGGGGGTGGCCGGGCTCATCGTGGCCCTGTACGCGGTCGTCATGGTGGGCTTCGGTTTTGTCGGCGCCCGGGCCCACGCACGCACGCCATATTCTGATTCTCGCTATGGGGGAGTCGAGAGTCCGGTGCCGACGGAACTCTGGTGGCGGCCCGGCGTATTTTCCCTCGTTTCGCTGGCGACGCTCGCGGTGGTCGGCGGCGCCTGCGCGGTGAAAGTCGCGCAACTCCACGGAGGCGGTGGCGCGGTGGCGGACAGCCTCGGCGCGGTACCCGTCGCGCGCGAAACGAAGGACTTGGGCGAGCGGCGGTTGTTGAATATCATCGAAGAAATGGCGTTGGCTGCGGGCGTGCCCGTGCCGGCGGTTTATATTATCGAGGAGGACGCCATCAACGCCTGCGCCGCGGGTTTTCGCCCTGAGAATGCCGCCGTCATCGTCACGCGCGGCAGCCTGAAATATCTGACGCGCGACGAATTGCAGGGCGTCATCGGCCACGAATTCAGCCACATTCTCAATGGCGACATGCGCCTCAACCTCCAGCTTATCGGCGCAGTTTTTGGGCTGATGGTGCTGACGATTATTGGGCGCGAGTTGCTTTATGCCACGTCGGGGCCGGGCAATTTTCGCTCGCGGTCCAGCAATGACAAAGGCGACGGGCGCGGAGCTTTGCTCGCCCTCGGTCTCGCGCTGCTGGTGCTCGGCTGGCTCGGCGTACTGTTCGGACGATTGATTCAAGCGGCGGTGTCGCGCCAGCGCGAATGCCTGGCTGATGCCTCGGCGGTGCAGTTCACGCGCAATCCGGATGGCTTGGCGGGCGCGCTGAAGAAAATCGGCGGGCTTGAAGCGGGCTCGCAAATCCACCACGCGCATGTCGAGGAAACCGCCCACTTGTTTTTTGCGCCGGCGCTGAATTCGATTTTCGCCACGCATCCGCCGTTGCCCGAGCGCATTCTCGCGCTGGAGCCCGGCTGGGACGGAAAGTTTATTGAGCCTAAGGACGAGTCGGACGCACTAGCCGCGGGCGCGGTGGGTTCGCGCGCTGGCGTTTTGCCGAAGGGTGGACCACCGCCTTTGCCGTCCGTCGTGCGCCTGGCGTCCGTGATGGCCAGCGCCGCGCAAGTCGGAGCCGATTCGCTGGCGAATGTCCGCGCCTGGCGCAACCAGTTGCCGACCCCGGTGGTGGAGGCGTTGCAGGCACCGCGCGGTTGCCGGGCCGTAGCCTTGGCGCTGGCCCTGGATGAGGATCCGGCCAAGGCTGAGGCGCAACTGGAACATTTGCGCGGCGCCAGCGAGCCCGCCGTGGATTTGACCGCGCAACTGGCGGCGCCGGTGCGGGCCGTGCCCCGCGGCCGCCGGTTGCTTTTGCTCGAGCTGGCCCTTGCCGGCCTGGCGCAGATTTCGCCTCCGGAGCGCGCGAGCTTGCGGCAGCGCTTGCAGGAACTGGTGGATTTTGACCACGAGGAAACGCTTTACGAATTTGCCCTGCTGCGCGTCGCGGAGTGCCGCCTCGACCCGAAGCCGCCACGGCTTGGCCCGCCCGATGCGGAGAACTACGCGCCGGCGATCGCCACGCTGCTTTCTGAATTCGCCCATTTGGGCGCGAAGGATGCGGAGGCAGCCACCGCGGCGTTCAAACTCGGTCTTTCAGCCCTGCCGTCGCTTGGCGGGCAACTCACGCTTGCGCCCGCAACTGATGGGGCGCTGGACCGCGTGGCGGCGGCGTGCACGGCCTTGGAGCCCGCGCCGTTCTGGCTGAAAAAGCAGGTGTTGATGGCGGCGGCCAATGTCGCGCAGCACGACAACGTGGTCGAGCCCGAGGAAGCCGAACTTTTGCGCGCCTTGGGCGCATCCCTCGGCTGCCCGTTACCAGTGGCCTAAACAAAGCCTCGGATTAATTTCCTCGCCGCGACCGGCTTGGCCGGGGCACCGTCTTTTCGCTGGCCTAGCTCTTGGCGTTCTGGCGCATCTGGTCCACCAACGTCACGTAAAAACCGACGTACGCCATCCAGAAAACGCCGCTCAGGCAGGACGACGTAAAGGCCGAGATGTACCATTTCCAGTTGGCCGGCACATCCGGCGCGTGGTTATGGGCGACCTGCATCATGAAGATGAAAAAGACCACCGTCAGCAGCACGGCGATGACGTGCGCGGTCGGGCTCATCAATTTGCGGTTGTCCTGGTCGGAGGGACTGGATTCGTGGCTCATGGGACGGGAATGGAGCAAATTCAGTGCCGCTTGGGCTGTCAAGCCGGGAACCGGCGGGCGGGCGACGGATTTACATTGCGCGCGGGCGGGCGGCCCGGCAATGTGGCGCGTTCCAACCCTTCCTTTACACCATGAGTGGTCGCATCCAGAGTTTTAAGAAAGCCCGCCGCACGCCGCACGCGAAGCGCGCCGGCGCCAAGTTGAATCCGCACCGCCAGCGCGCGCTGGCGGACCGCCGCCGCCGGGTGGCGGCGCGCGCCTTCAAGCTGGCCGAACAGGCCCGCAAGGCCGCCATTCCCGCGGGCGCTTAGGCCCCAGGGTCACCCGGGCGCGCCTGTGCGCCGGTGCGAGATGCCTTTTTGAGTTCAATGTCAGCCACCCGATAAGGTGGTTTCTCCGTTCCCATGGCTGCCGCACTTCCGCCGTCCGATGTTCCCGCCGCCTCTGCCCGGCCGGTGCTCCTGACCTGCGCCCAGCCCACCGGGGCGCTCCACTTGGGTAATTATCTGGGCGCGGTGCTGAATTGGAGCCGGATGCAGGAGGGTTTCGAGTGTTATTTTGGCGTGGTGGACATGCACGCCATCACCGCCGCTTACGAACCGGCGAAAGTGCGCGCGGCCTCGCTGGAATTGGTGGCTTGGTACCTCGCTTGCGGCCTCGACCCGGCCAAGGTCAGCATTTTCATCCAGTCGCACATTGTCGGCCACGCCGAACTGGCCTGGGTGTTGGGCTGCATTTGCCCGCTGGGCCAGCTCGAGCGCATGACGCAATTCAAGGACAAGTCCGCGAAGCAGGAGAGCATCGGCGGCGGCCTGCTGTTTTACCCCGTGCTCATGGCGGCGGACATCCTGCTCTACAATGCCGACGCCGTGCCCGTGGGTGAGGACCAGAAGCAGCATCTCGAACTCACGCGCGATTTGGCGGAAAAATTCAACCGCGTTTATTCGCCGACCTTCAAGGTGCCCGCGCCGTACATTCCCAAGACCGGCGCGCGCATCGCCTCATTGTCGAATCCGGAAAAAAAGATGTCGAAGTCAGACGAGGATCCGGCGGGCACGCTTTATCTGCTCGATCCGCCGGCGGTGTTGAAGAAAAAAATCATGTCGGCGGTGACGGATTCCGGCAGCGAGGTCGCGGCCCGCGACGACAAGCCGGGGATCGTCAACCTGCTCAATATTTTCAGTGCAGTCACGGGCCGCGCGGTGCCGGCGCTCGAGGCGGAATTCGCCGGGCAGGGTTACGGGGCGTTCAAAGCCGCGGTGGCCGATGCGGTGATCGCCGCGCTCGAACCCGTGCAGAAAAAATATGCGGAACTGATGGGCAACAAGGACTATCTGCTGCAAGTCATCCGCACCGGCGACGACGCCGCGCAAAAGACCGCCTATAAGATGTTGTCCAAGGTGTACCGCAAGGTAGGTTTCCTGGAGCGCCCGCGGTGAGGAAGTGGAGGGGAAAAATCTCAACCGCGAAGAGCACGAAGTGCGCGAAGAAAACGAATGTGAAGTGACGGCAAAAATCCTTCGCTGGACCTTGAGTCATTTCTCCTTCGTGCGCTTCATATCCTTCGTGGTTAAAAATCTTCGGCCTTTCTCTGTGTTCTCCGTGCCTCTGTGGTTCAATCTTTTTTCCTCCCTTGAACTTCCCCGTGCCGGAAACAACTCACGAGATGGTCATTGATGAGGCCGCAGGCTTGCAGATGCGCATACATCACCGTGCTGCCGACGAATTTGAAGCCGCGGCGCTTGAGGTCCGCGCTGAGGGCGTCCGACTCCTTGGAGGTCGGCGGAATTTGTTTTAATTCCTTCCAGCGGTTGACGATGGGACGGCCACCCACGAAACCCCAGATGTATTTATCAAACGTGCCAAATTCCTTTTGCACATCGAGAAAAAGGCGCGCATTGCTGACGGCAGCCTGCACCTTGAGCCGGTTGCGCACGATGCCGGGGTCGAGCAAGAGTTTGGCGAGTCTGGCGTCCGTGAAACGCGCCACTTTTTGCGGATCGAAATCGGCAAACGCTTTGCGGTAGCCGTCGCGCTTCCGCAGAATAATCGCCCAGCTCAAGCCCGCCTGCGCGCCTTCGAGGAGGAGGAATTCGAAATGCCGGCGGTCATCGTGCACGGGCACGCCCCATTCCTCGTCGTGGTAACGGGTGTATTGCGCGAAGCCGAGGCTCCAGGGGCAGCGGAATTTTTCTTTCATGTGCCGCAAAATCAGACCGCCGTCGCATACGCCAGCGTGCCGCCGAGATGGCCGGCCTCGATCGTCCCGAGCAGGTCGGTGTAATATTCCTCCACATAATCCACCAGTTCCGGCGTGAACTCCTTTTCGAGAACCTTGCGGCGCGTGGCGATTTTTTTCAAGAAGGCCTTGTACCAGCGTTTGAAATCCGGCGTGAGGTCGTGCGCGGAATCGAGGCGCCAGTCGGCGCCGCCGAGGTCGGCCTTCAATTTGGGCGGTTCCACGGGTTTCCAGTAGTGAAAACGCGTGGAGCCGGGCGGGGAGTCGCGAAAATGCCCGTCGGCATCCGTGTAATCAAACAGAGCAAAACGCGCGCCGCGGCGGGCCAGCGCACGGAGAGCGCGCAGGGAGGTGGGCTGGTCCGGAAAGGCGTAAAAAGAGGTGAAGAGATAAACAACGTCGAAGCCGGCGGGTTGCTGGTGCGCGAGTTTCAACGGCACGGCCAGCACATCGCTGGCGACGAGCCGCAATTCGGGGTAGGTGATTTGGGCGGTCGCAATCGATTGCACGTCGATGTCAAAACCGGTGACCTGGCCCCAGCCGTGGCGTTGCACATAGGCCGCCGTGCCGGCGCGCCCGCAGCCGGCGTCGAGGACGGCCTGCTCGGGCGCATGGGGCAGTCCGGCCCAAACCATTTCAATGGCTTCCTCCTCGCCGGGATGGGCGTAGTCGCCGCCGCGAATGGCCGCGAGCAGCGCCTTGCCGAGGGGGGAATTCATGCGCAGGACGGACATGGGGAGAGGGGGATGCAAAAGGAAAAAGGAAAATATAAATGAAGTCGGCGGCGAAAAGCCTGCAGGCGACGGTGGCGAGGCGGCGGGTAGGCAGTGCAGCGAGGGCGGCGAGCCAGGTGCAGCAAGGAGTGTAGCGCAACGAGGCGGGCGCGGAAAGCAAAAGAAATCAAGACGGGAAAAGCGGGGCTTGACAGTCAAGCTTTGTTATGCAAAGTATAGCGCCATGCACCCCGTTTACGTAGCCTCCCAGCCCAGTTTCGCCCAGGCCATGTTTCCCGCTGCCGGAGAGGACGTGCGGTTTGCGCAGGCTTCGACAGCCAGGTTCGACGGCTTGGCTTTCCCCGCCGCGCTGCTGCGTCCGCTGGAGGTTCTCTTTGCCCCGACACCAGTGGCCCGCGAAAATTTTCTGGCGGGGCTGCGCGGCGAACGGTTGCTGGGGGCGCGCATTTTGACAGCGGAGGGGCCGCGGAGTTTGCCACTGGCATGGGTCGGGATGGGCTTGCTGGCCGGGGCCGGATCGGTGTTTCGCGAACTGCGGGGTGGCTGCTGGGTGCGCGGGTTTCCGGCCGTGGGCCGGGGTCGCGAGCTATTGCAGGCCGGCGGTATGGGCGATGCGGCGGCGCTTGCGGCGGTCTTGCGCTGTCTCGGCGCGCCGAGTGTGGTCGGGCCGGTTTTGTATTTTAATTTCCACTACGACGAGCCAGCCGCGGGCTGCGAGCGCGTCTATCTGCTCGATGCCCAGGAGCTTTGCCTCCATGCGCTGGCCCTGCCGCCGGGTGCGGCCGGACGGCGGTTGCGCGCTTGCGCCTGAGCCTATTTCCAGCTAGACAATGACTTCCGCCGTTTTATGAAGACACCCCTGCACGAAGCCCTGCGCCAGGTGCGCCAGTTGCAACAGGCGATTCTGGAAAAGCAGCGCTTCAAGGGTTACTCCGGCCGCGCGCGGGCGCTTTCGGGTTGTGTGGCGCTGGGGGCGGCGTTGCTGCTGGATTCGCCGCTCGTGCCGCCGACGGTGGAGGCGCATCTGCTGACGTGGGCGGTGGTCTTTGCGCTTGGACTGGCGCTCAATTACGGCGCGCTGGTGTACTGGTTCTGGCACGACCCCGAAGTCGGCCGCGACCCGCGCCGTCTCTGGCCCGCGCTTGAAGTGGTGCCAAGTTTGCTGGTCGGCGGAGTGCTCACCCTCGCGCTGGTGGACCGGCAGCAATACAATTTGCTTTTCGGTCTGTGGATGGTCGTGTTCGGCCTGACGAATTTCCCCTCGCGCCAGGTGTTGCCGCGGGGGTTGCCCTGGGTGGGCATGTATTACATCGCCTTTGGCGCGGCATGCCTGCTGCTGTGGCCAACGCTTTCGTTCCTGCAAGACTCGCTGGTGATGGGCGGCGTGTTTTTCGTTGGTGAATTTTTTGGCGGACTTATTTTGCATTTCGACGAAAAGCCCATGCCCAGCCTGCGGACCTTCTTCGGCCTGCCCGCGGCGCCGCCCACGGGGGGCGATGAAGCCAACTTTTGAGCCCGCAGGATTCCTCATGTCCACTTCCGCCGACAATCCTTTCGCCGCGTTGCAGCGCGTCTTTCACGAACCCAACCGGCTCGCCATTGCCTCGGCTCTGGCCGCGGCGGTGGACGGCGTGACGTTTAGCGAACTCAAGGAACAGTGCGATCTGACCGACGGCAACCTGAACCGCCATCTCAAGGCGCTCGAGGACGAGAACCTGATTGCGCAACGCCGGGAAACCGGCAGCGGGCGCCCGCGCACGACCGTGAGTTTCACGCCCAGCGGACGGAAACGTTTCGTCAAATATTTGGAAACGCTCGAAGAAGTGCTCGCGCACGCCGCGGCGGCGGTCGGCGCAGACAACGCGGCCAGGAAAGCGGCCGGCGGTGCGGCCGGGTTGCGCCCGGCGCGGGCGTAGTTTGCGAGTTCCAGTCGGCGCGCTGAGGGCAGCGCGCCCTACCGGCGAAGGCAGGCACGGATCAGTTCGTGGCAAGACTGGTTCGTAGCAAGACCGGTTCACGGCCACGGTCTGCTTAGGGTGGGGCGCGGTGCCCTCACCGCGACGCTCAGTTGGTATGAGCAAGACCGACATAACATGGCATTCTCCCGGTGGTGCGCGCGCCAGCGCCAGCGGTTGACGGTTCCCTGGCGCTGTCTCATTTTGGGTGGAGCGAGCACTCCGCGCACGCTTTCACTTCTTGGGTAGACGCGCGCGGGGCGCGCGTTCCACCTATTTAAACTGAGGCCGCACCGGTTCCCTTTCCGCGTTGACGGCGGGGCCGGGGTTGCGCATTTTAACCGCTCGCTCGAATGGGGGAGTAGCTCAGTTGGTTAGAGCGCCTGCTTCACACGCAGGAGGTCCAGGGTTCGAGTCCCTGCTCTCCCACCATTTAAGCCCCTGATAAGCAAGGGGTTAAGTTTTCCGCGAAGTTAGGTTGCCAGTTGACGTGGCAACCTAAGTATGAAAAACACAAACTTCGTCGTCACCCGGTATGAGAATCGGAACGGGGTTAGTTCGTGGCGGGTTTCCGGCTTTCTGCACGGAATTCGCATCCGCAAGAACTTCAAAACCCGCGAAGAAGCCGCCGCCGAAAAGGCCGCGTTGGAAGTGAAGGAATTGCAAGCCGCGTCCGGCTTGCGTGCCGTAACCACGTTTCTTAGCGATGCACAGTTGCGCGAGGCTGAGGCGAGTTATCAACGCCTCCTCGGACAGCCGCGATCCCTGGCCTGCTATCTCGACTATGCGCTCGCCAATTACCGCCCGCCGGAACGGGATGTGTCGTTGGATGAGGCCATGACTCAATACCTTACGGCCAAACGCGCAGAGTGCGCGAGGTCACTGGTGTCCGACCTTCATTGCCGGACAATCAAATGGGAACTGGCGAAATTCAAGAAATGGTTTCCAACACACACAATGGCGCAATTCTCCGCTGCCGCGCTTTTGCCCTACTTGGAACGCGGTTCGCCCTGTTTGAAAACCTACAACAATCGGCGCGGCTTTCTCTCGACCTTCTTTAAGTTCGCGTTTCAGAAGGATTGGGTAACGGCCAACCCGGTTGAAAAAACGCCGCATCATCGCATCAACCATCGGCGCGGGTCGGCGGTCACGATTACAGCGGAACAGGCGGGCAAGCTGATGGCGCATGTGGAATTATTCAAGGGCGGGGCGCTGGTGCCTTACTTCGCCCTCTGCCTCTTTGCCGGGATTCGTCCGAATGTGAAGTTTGGAGAGATCAAAAAACTCCGGCCTGAGCATGTGCGGCTCGACACGGGCACGATTCATATTGAACCGGAAGTTTCCAAAGTGCGCATGAAACGCCTGGTCACGATTCAGCCGAATCTGGCCGTATGGTTGCGGGCTTACCCGCTGGATAAATTCCCCATCATCCCGACGAACATGCCAAAGATGCGGGCCAAGGTGTTTGATGCGTTCGGCCTCTCGCATGATGTCCTTCGACACACGTTCATTTCGATGTTCGTGGCAAAATTCCGCTCAATGGGAGAAGCAGCACTGCAAGCGGGGAATTCTGAAAGCATCATCCGCAAGCACTACCTCGACCTAAAGAGCAAGGAAGAGGCTGAGCAATTCTTCGGCATCGTGCCGCAGAGTGGCGAAAATACGATTGCATTCCCGATAGCGGTTTAGAAGCGGTTGACCTCCGGGCAAGGGTATGAATACGCAACTCACATCCCCTGTTTTCACGAACCAACTCACCGATGTCGTTGGGCTTCGTCTCTGCGGCATCTTCCCGACGGGCAATGAACCATCTATCCGCACTCTCCGGGAGTGGACAAGGCTTCGGCGCATCCCGTTTCACAAGGTCGGGCATTTCATCTATTACGATGCCACTGAGGTCGGCGTGCATATTCGCACCAAATTGAAGGTGCCGCCGCGCGGGTGAAAAATTCGCCCCACTCCTCGCAAATGACGCCGCGCTGGTTCTGCCAGCGCGGCGTCTTGTTTTCCGGGTGGGGAGAAAAACGCAACAGTGCTGCGTTTTTCTAATTAGGACAACCGCCCACCTGTGGAGCTGTGGACGTATTTTTAAGGTGTGGTTCGAGCTAAAATGCCCACGTAACCAAGTTCCACCTATGAAAAACACCAATGATGATTCGTTCTTCACTGAACCAACCAGCCCGGAGCAACAGGCCCGCGAAATCACCGTCGAGGCGATGGCGCAACTGCTGATCTGGGTTTCCAGCGTCCCGAGCCTCGAAGATCGCGGCCTGCGGGCGACTGTCGTGCTGTTCTGCGTGCGGCCTGATTTAATCGACGGGGCAACCCTCGAACAGATCGGCCAATCGTCGGGGCGGACCAAACAACACGTCTATAACCTCGTGCGGAGCTTTCGCCGGGCCACCGGCTTCAAGCCATGAATGCCGCACCCATCACCGCTGCCAGCGCCGAAGGCGAGATCAACCGGCTTCATGATGAAGTCGTGCGGCTCGCCGCCGAATCCAAGCAATCACTGCTCGGAGCGCTGGCGGCGGCCTGGCAGGCGGGCCGCCTGCTCGTGGAGGAAAAGGAGCGCGTGCGCCGGGCCATGGGCCGGGGTGCATGGCAGCTTTGGGTCGAGCAGCGTTTTCACGGCTCGATCCGCACGGCCCAGAATTACATGCGCCTGGCCCAATCCTTTGAGGACGTTTCGGCCTTGCAAGGTCTGAGCCTGCGGCAGATTTATTTCCGGCTGGAAATCCCGACGGAACCCAAGTCCCGGCTGGAAGCCGCGAAGTCAAAACCGCTGCCAGCGCGTATTCTCCTGGCGGGCAAGCTACTCGAAGAGCTTCGTCCCTGCTTAGACGCCAAGTATGCGACAGCTGAACAATGGGAGTTCTGGCGTCGCGACCTGCGGCCTTTGTATGACCAGCTTCGTCGTCTATTCGAGACCGCCCCAGCGCAATCGTCCCGAAAAAAAGCTGAATCATCCAAGTAAAGGCAGACTGCCGGTGCTAAACTTGCCATTGATGAAAGCCATCGTGAATCGCTCGAAAGGTGACGAATTGCTTTTGCGCCGACTGGCGGAAAGCACCAATGAATCTGCCACGCTGGCAATGCTAGTCCAGCTTTGCCGGGAATCACCGGAGCTGCGGCACTGGCTGTGGGAAGATTTTGGCAAGGATGCCAAGGCCAGAGCCTATCTCGCCAAAGTTGTGGGCAATCCTACTGCGGCGCCCATTCGCAGATTTATCGAACTAACCGGTGACGCCGAATCCTGGTTGGAAGAACGTCAGCACTTGCGCGAGCTTATGCCCGCTGGGCTCTACGGCGGTCTCAAGTGGGATGAAGTCATGCGGCTAATTCGGCATTTCCAAGCAGGTACAATTGACCTCGGCGTCTTCCTCCTCGCCCAAAATTGGCGAAAAAACGGAAAGGCGACGCCCCTCCTTAGATGGGCAGGACTTGAATTTCTTGATTTAGTCTTCCCGTCAGGTCGTCGTCGTCTGCTCATACATCTCGAAAGGGCACTGGCCTTTCTCAACGGTTATGAGAATCGAGCCAATCGCCGTGCCATGCTCGGTCCTACCGACCGCTGGAAAATACACGCCTTGTTTTACATGCTGCGCCATCCCGCCCCCTCGTATCGGATTCGCGACCTCTGCGGTCACGTCGCTTCGGTGGGTTTTAAGGTATCGGCCAGGGAGGTGCGCAGGTTCTGTATTCGGCATGGTATCCGTCGCGACATGCGTGCCGGCCGCCCGGTCAGATTGCCCGAAAGCAAAGGCAAGGCCCGCTACTCGAATCCCACCGGAACACGGGTAAGCAAAAAAGGGGCGTGCCGTGCATAGACAACCAACGATTTCTCCACCAACCCTCCTTAACCGCGCCTTTTCCCGCCGCAGTCAAGGTGGAGAGCGAAGCGGACCTTGACGGCGGCGATACAATTGAGGCGCGAGGGTGGTGGTTGATGAAAATTCACGTACCTTGCGGTGAAGGCCCCAGATATTTCTCGCGGATAACGGAGCAAATGAACTTTTCAAGTTCAAACTTAGTCTTTTTTACGAGCTGCGGCTCAATACAATCGAGAAACGCCGTCAAGTCCTCACAAAGTAATCGCAATTTTCCAAGTGCGATTGCGTACAGCATTTCAATCAGTGCCTCTGCTCGCGGGCTCTCTGGCTTCTGGAATATCGCAATCAGTACGTCACCCATAAGTTTGCTCATGCTTCTGTCCATCCGAAAGTTAAGTTCGCTCCCGGTCGCTGCCCTGAGAAATGCTGCCTGTATAATCCCGTCACTAAAACGATAAAAAAGCCTCGGGGAGATCACCGTACGCTTATGGGGATGTTGCTCTAATCGGCCTGCTCCATCCTTATGCGTTCGCAAATTGTGAAGCACAGCCGTAGCGGCCAAGAATATATCCGCCTGACTGAAGCAAAGGTTAGAGGCCAGTCCTTCCGTAAAAACTGAATTTGGCCGCAGAGATAAGGGTCGTAAATGACCACCTGTGAGAAAAGCATTATCTATGAATCCTGGCCCGCCATCTGGAGATTGTAATTGCGCTATACGTGATTCAACTTTCTTCCGTACGGACTTCAGTGGCTTCTGGCGTTTTATCGCCTTTAGTTGCTCTACCCAAAATCTTAATTCCTCATCCCAGGAGGTCAATTCCCCTCGGAAAACACGCGGAAGTTCGATTGTCTCTGCAATGTGCAGCGGATATGGCACTCCTGACTGAGAATAGCAAATATTGTTCTTAAATTCCCGAAAATCCTTGCTTGATGGCGATACTACCAAGCCGACGACGAAACTAATTGCGTGATTCTTTTGGCAGTGACGAAGTATTTGCGTAATGTCGAGAAGGCGGGTGTCATCGGTGAGGGCTGAACAGATAACGCAACAACTCGCCTGCGCATCTGCATCAACTTCAAATCCGACACCATTTTGGCCTGCGTATTTTCCTGCAAAAACCTGTTGAATGTTCTGGCTGTGTCCTCGTTGTGTTTCGACCAGTTTCTTTAATTTGCGAACGATCGATTTGGAGCCGGAATCCTCAAATGAAATGACCGTTTTTAACGTCACTGGAACCGAAGTTCTTAGGATTCGATTGATTTTGGAGGTAAATTGAGTGTCGGCGCGAAGGGCCTCGGACAAATCAATTGCCACCGGATGCCTTGGCGGGCTGGTCATGTCAATTTCGAGCGGGTCAGGCGAATAGCAGCGAATTAAACGACGCCCAATAAAAGAATGCTTAAAAGAATTCCACCATTCGGGAATGTCGTCTGTCGTCACTTGAACTGCCTCCACGACCGGGTTCTCTGGAAGAAACGCTTCTGCCAAGATGTGAACGGGTAAGGAGTGAACTGGAAACTGGCCTCTGTCGCCACTCTTCGTCAAAACTGCGGGTAAAAATCCGTTCAAATTGCTCTTTGTCCGAGTGAGATTACAAAGAATCTTGCCGCACGGCAATTCCTCACCCAGATAGTAAAGTGTACAAAGGCGATTCGAATCTATTCGGTATTTATTGACAATGTCCTGCAACATCCCTCCGCCGCTGGAAGCAGAGATCAATACGAGTGATCCGTCTTTATCGGGAAAGGTATTCTCGTTCAACCCTTTGTATGATTCGAAACTCTGAATAGTAGGGTAAATGCGTTCAGCGTCTGGAGCCAAACGATTTCTAAGAAGCACCAGTGCATATGCAACCGAGTTGATTGTTGAACTGTCGGTGTAAATATGCCTAACATTTTTGGCGAGGAATGGAAGGAGCCACACGGCAAGCAAATCAATTTCTACGCCGTTTATAAGAACTGTGCCGCTCCGCATAAAACGGTTTGTATGTTTAAGCGATGGCTTGACATAATGATGCGATTCGGAAGCTTCTAGCATCCCATGATGCTCGCGGAAGATAAAATCTGCGCTGTTGTGTTTTATGGTTTCACAGAATTCATTGTCAGCTAAAACCTCATGTCCGTAGGATTGGCCGATCAGTTCGGAAATTGTTCCGTCAAAGCGAACGACTAAAATACGCCGACGTCGTCCTCCGCCTCCATTCGTTTGCCTAATACGCGTGGAAATTCGAGAATCCGCAAGAGCCTTGCGCAAAATGTCTTCACTTCCCGCTAGACTGATAAATGTAACGTCATCAGAAATTGGATGCCGTGAATAGTGAGCGTCAATTGCTAGATAGCAATCGGCAGGGCTCAACCCGTTTTTCCCAAAAAAGAATACCGAATGGCGTCGTGGGTGCGCCTTTGACGGAGTTGCAATAAAATCAAAACTGAAAGCTGCTTTCATTTGAGAATGTCCTCCACAGGAACAATAAATGTAAAAAATGTCCCAACTGCTTTCGCCTGCGGCTTTGGGCGAGTATTTCGAGAATGCCAATCATTCAAGAATAAGTGTTTTCGCATTCCCGTCTGTCTCTTCGCCAATTCTTCATTTTCCAATAGGGCCAGTTCTTCGAGATTTAGTGGATTGGCTATAAAATCGCGGTATAAATTAAGCCGTTTTGCTCGATAGCGTAAAAATCCGTGACTGGCGTTGAGGAGCTTCATCGTTTCATAGAGGCCCTTGCCTTCCGAGGATTTTGCGCTCCGTCCGCTCGCCAAGAGGAGGCAATCTGTCGTTGCCTTATATTCCGCCCTCAAAGGTTTTGGTTCTTTGCCGAGATAATGGGTTGCAAGTGTCGGTCCATTATCAAAAATTGTAAGTTCTAAGAATGCGGTCCTTTCATAGCCTTCTTCATTACAAAAATGCCGCAAATACAATGACAAGGGATTGTCTGTACCGACCTGAACGTGGAACGGTCTTTCGCCAATTGATTCACGAAAATGGAAATGAGCTAAGATTCCTCGTATGGACTTTTCGTATGGATAGGCGCCCCAGCGGTCAGCGTTTTCGAAAATTTCGTATGTAAATTGAGAAACTTGCTCCAGGAAATTTGCGTGGAGATTAAGGCTGGCGCGGGCAAGTTTAGCAACGCGCTTTGGCAACCGTGCAAATGTCGTCTCTAGAAGCGTCTTAAATGCCTCCTTCATTGTCAAATAGTTGGGATTGCGCCGAATATATACCTTTGCGTAGGGATTCAGTACGCTGCCATCCTGGTCCATTAAATTGTCGATGGCTAAGAATGTTCGAGTTCCTTTAGAAATCGGCTGATTGAGTTCAAAAATTCTACTGGATAAGAATGCATCCTCAACAACTTCGGGTGACAGGTCATTTAGGCGAGTGTCAAGAAATCGCCTTTGTGGAGATAGGCCAAATCGCCTAGCGAGAAGGCCGAGTAAAAAGCCATGTTCTTCGCTAAAAAGCTTTCTCAGCTGAATTAGGGCTGAAGAATTTGAAGTTTCTGGAGGAATGTGGGTTACGACGGGAGCCTCTGGGCACCATGTAGCCCAAGTGAATAGAAATTGAAGAAAATCGCCCTTTCCGCAGAGCCGATATTCATCTAAATCGCTAGGTATTTGAATGGCACACCGAGGAGCATATTGCCCGAGGTCGGAAAATAATCCGGCTACGGTGCCTATGTTTTGCTTCCGTGGAATACGAAGAATATGCATGGCTCAACGAATTGGCGGGATTTGGAGCCATTAACGGTGCGGATAGCTATTTCTTCGACTTTGCCGAATTGAAACGAAGCAAGGCCTCCTGGGCAAACGAAATTGGCGAAATGCCAAATGACGATTACTGCATATTGGCCGGGTCGTTGCGGGCCATCCGCCCTACAACCTCCCGGCCTCGCGGAAGCTGAAGTAGCCCCGACCATTTGGGTCATCTTCCTGGTTTCCGATAATGACGTGGTCTAACAGTTCAATCTCTATTATGTTGGCGGCTTCGTGTAGCTGCCGGGTTACGGCAATGTCCGCCGCGCTCGGCGAGGGGTCGCCGCTGGGATGGTTGTGGATACACACGATGGCCGTGGCCGATGCCAGTACCGCGATTCTAAATACTTCGCGTGGGTGGGCCAAAGTGGCCGTCGCTGTTCCCATCGTAATCCGGTTTCGGCAAAGAGGCCGATACTTTCGATTGAGGCACACTACGTAGAAGCTTTCCTGCAAAGGCGAGTCGTCAAAGGCGCCTAGCATATATTCGACAATCTCCGCTGGCGTGTTCAAGGCCACCTGGTGACCGGAACGCACGAGCGTATAGTGGATACTTGCTTCATAGACTTTCATGGTTTTCGCGAAATCGCGTCCGCCCTGGCTCCGGCAATGCGCCGAGTCGTCCATGCGGCCCGATCTCGCGCCCCGCAGTCACGCCGAGGCAAAGCGCAACCGGGCGACTGACCGGTTGCGCGTGGTGGAGGCGACGAAGGAGCACTACCTTGCCCGGCGTGATAAAATGGGCGACAGAGGGCAGGCAGTCATTCGACGAATAGGAGAATCTTCGCGCGTTGTCGGGAAAGGCCAATTTGGCACAGCAATAGGCCCACGGGGAGTCTTGGGCTGAGATTGGCGGCACGGCGCGGGCCGGAGCCGGAGCGGCCAGCCTGCGTGCCGGCCAGCGGAGGCGAAAGGCGGCGACGTGACGCCTGCCCAAGTCTTCCCGTGGGTGCCTCATGTAACCGCCGATGACACGAGGGCGCGCCGAATAAGCGAAGCGCGGCGCGTTGTCGTGGTGGTCGGAATCCGGCGCAACTGCGCCACCGCGCCAAGCCGAAAAGCCGATGGTTGCCAGCCGGTATGGAGGCGCAGGTTGACGGCCCAGCATGGGTGATGACGAACGCCACTTATGCAACGGTGAACCTTACGTTTCAACGTAAGGGGAAGGGCGTCCTGCATCAAAAAAACGCGACTGCGTTTTCATAAGTGAATCCGCGAAGTCGGCCATTTTTACCATGCTGAGTCCCAAAGCACAGTTGAATTTGCGTCATGCGCGGGAATACTTCCGCGAGCATTTGAGCGTGGGCGATTACTATGCCGAGGGTCAGAAGGTGACGGGTGAATGGTTTGGCGAAGCTGCCGAAAAACTGGGTCTAAAGGGTCGGGTTGGTGAGAAAGAATTCCTGGCGTTGTGCGAGGGGCTGAATCCGGTCACGGGTCAAAAATTGACCCAGCGGAAGAATTCAAAGCGGCGAGAAGCGGGCAAAACTGTCGCCAATCGGCGGGTGTTTTATGACTTCACGATTAGCCCGCCAAAGTCGGTTTCGGTGGTCGCACTGATGCAGGATGACCGCATTTTGGAACTGCACAGTCAGGCGGTGAAACTGGTGATGGGCGAGCTGGAAAAGTTCGCCGAAACCCGGGTTCGGAAGTCGGGACAAAATGGCGAGCGGGTGACGGGGAATGTGGTGGGCGCGGCCTTCCGGCACGACACCAGCCGGGAACTCGATCCGCATCTGCATACCCATTGCGTGGTTTTCAACGCCACGTTTGACCCGGTGGAAAATCGGTGGAAGGCACTGGCCGCGTCAGGGATGTACCGCGCGCAAAAGTTTGTCGAAAACTGCTATTACCATGAACTGGCAAAAGGCCTTCGGATACTCGGGTATGAAATCGAGGGCAATGCACGTGACTTTGAAATCAAGAACGTTCCTGCCAGCGTCATCGCTCAATTTTCCAAACGGCATCAGCAAATTGACCAAGAAACCCAAAAACGCATCCAACGCGAAGGATTGCCCGACAACGTCAAGGACGTGCGCGAACAGATTGCCCGCAAAGAGCGGAAACGGAAGATAAAGGACTCGACGGCTGAACAATTGCGACCCCTATGGACGGCTCAACTGACAAAAACCGATCAAGACGCCTTGGATGCCCTTCGGGCGGCGTCGCCGCAAACCGCGGTTAAAGCCGATGTCGGAAGCTTGGTCGCATGGGCGGATGAGCATCTTTTTGAACGGCGCTCTGTGGTGAATGACTATGAATTGATGGCGGCGGCGCTGGTGCATGGCCGGGGGCAAGATTTTGACCTGACGGCCTTGCGCGAGGCCATTGAAAAACGGGCCTATCTCCGCGAAGAGGGCACGCACAAACTCACTTCGCGCGAAGTCCTGCGCTGCGAACTTGGCATCGTCGTCGCCGCCCATGATGGGCGTGGTCAGTGTTCCTCCCTCAATGCCGATTTCCAACCGGTCTCGGGCCTTTCAGCGGAACAAACAGCGGCGGTGAAGCAGATTCTTGAAAGCCGGGACTTTATCACGCTGTTTCGGGGTGGCGCGGGCACCGGGAAGAGTTTCACCCTTCGCGAAGTTACGCGGGGGATTCAAGCTGCCGGTCGTCCGGTCGTGGTGCTGGCTCCGCAACGGCAGCAAGTAGCTGATTTGCGTAGCGATGGTATGGATGCTCATACGCTTGCGCACTGCCTCCAAACGAAAACACTGCCCGCGCGGGCGGTCGTGCTTGTGGATGAGGCCGGGCAGATTGGGGGGAAGCAATTGAGCGCGTTGGTTTCCTTGGTGAAAGCATATAATGGCCGATTGATTTTGTCCGGTGACACCCGGCAGCATGGGGCCGTTCAGGCTTCGGATGCGCTCCGTGCGATTGAGGAATTCAGCGGATTAAAAGCGGCGGTGCTGCGGGAGATTCGGCGGCAAAACCCTGACATGGCAAAATCGGCGAAGGAACGGGCATTCGTGGCGGGATACCGCCAGGCGGTCAAACTGGCGTCGTTCGGGCAAATCGCTGAATCTTTCGATAGTCTCGACCGCCTCGGGTGCGTCCGCGAAGTTGGGATTGAAACCCGTCGTGAAACGCTGGCGCGGGAATACGTCGCCAGCATTGACCGCCATGAACGCGCCCTGGTCGTGGGCCAAACATGGAATGAGGTCAATGCCGTGAATGATGCCATCCGTGGAGAACTCCAATCGAAGGGTCGTGTCGGCTCCGGTGTTGCACTAAAAACCTACCAAGCCGTTGACCTAACTGAGGCGCAGAAACACGATTCGCAGTGCTACCAGGCGGGACAATTCGCTTACTTGCTGCAACGGTATGGCCGTTTCAAGAAAGGCGACCTTTGCCCGATTGCTGGAACGAATGTGCGTGGCGTCGTGCTCGTCAAAGATGGGCGGCGATCCACGCTGAGTTACCGCTATGCCAATCGGCTCGCGGTCGCGGTTGAACGGGAACTGTACGTGGCATCGGGTGACCGCCTGCAATTGAAATTCAATGGAGAATCCAAAGAAGGCCATGCCATTGCCAACGGTGAACTCGTGACGGTATGCCGGGTAGGCAAGAACGGCGCACTCGTGGTCAAGGATGACGCCGGGGTGCGCAAAACTCTAACCCCGGCCCAAAGGCTGTTTAACCACGGTTATGCGGTCACGTCCTATGCCTCGCAAGGGAAGACGGTGGACACGGTTCTCATTGCGGATGCGGGCAACCGCATGGCGACGAATTCCAATCAATGGTATGTCGCCATCTCGCGGGGGCGGAAACGGGTCGTCGTTTTCACTGAGGACAAAGCCGAAATGCGGGCCAGCATCGAACAAAGCGGTGAACGTGGTTTAGCCTTGGAAATGAAATTCGACGCCCTGCCTTCGCCGCCATCACTCGGCCTGCGCTCCCGGCTCCCGGAATGGTCGCGCCGGGCAATGGCCGCAACTGAACGGGTGAGGCTGCATGAGTCGGTGATGCGGTTGACGCCTCGCTCTACGGTGAGACCAAAAATTTTCCCATGAGCACTCTCCAAGAAGCCATCCAACAAAAGCGTGCATCGGAGCCTCCGCCGTCCCGTTCGTGCGGGTCGGCAAAGGAACCGGGGCGGGCGTTGCAAATTCATTCATGGCATGGTGAAAAATGGGTGCTGCCGTGGTCGCATTTCGGGTCTGCATGGCATCACGGCACCGGAAAGGACGAGGAATTGGTGCTGTTGTTTGCCAGCCATGAAGTCGTTTTGCATGGCGTCCGGCTGGGTCTGCTTCTGTCGGAAATCGCCAGCTTGAATCTTGAATATCTGCGCGATATGCCGCCCGATTTCCGGGGAAAGGCGGATGAAAATGAGCCGTATATCGGTCGTATAGATGTGCGCTGCTTGTCGGATTTTCCTGCTCACGATATAAAGACTCCGGCGTGACAAAACGCAATGTCAGCGGAAAATCGGTAGTGGGTCAGTTTGAATTTACAAATGAGAACCATAGCATAGTATGGGGCCATGACCACACCCCCCGCCGATGAAAAAGCGCTCATAGAGCCTCAGGGTAGGCGTGAAAAAAGAAAAGTAGACGAACTAATGAAAAAATTCCGGGGATGGGAGTGTTCGGGACAATCCACAAATCCGACTGACATAGAAATAGAGGCGGCGGTAGAGCGAACTAGGGCCGGTGAATCGCAACGTTTGCCATTTAATAGCCCGCAATTCCATGCTGAAATTGCCAGGCTTCAATTTAAGGATTTCCAGTCGGCTTACAGTTGGGGTATGCGTTACCACGCTGACCGAATTGCCTACTTTGTTGTGAATGAACGGGAGAATTGTCCCATCGAAATAATGGCGAATGAAGATATGAGGGAGGGACAGCACCGATTAAGAGCCGCTAAATTCATGAAGAAAGAAGAGGTAGCGGTGCTGGTTGTCCAAGAATAGAACATAAATCCCTTTTATGCCGCGCGGCGTTCCTCAATTTCGAGCAAGTCCACCATTTCGGAAATCTCCCAAACGTGGTCACTTAGCCCGGCTTCCATGGCCGGGGTCACGCGCAAGGTCTGGTGAACGCGGCAGAAGTTGTGAAACATCATCGTAATGGCGAAGGCGTGCTCGTGGTTCTCGACCTTCTTGGAAAAGGCATTCGTCAGGCGGGTGAACCGGCGATTCTGCATCCTGATGTTCAAATTCTGGCGTTCGGCGAACGACGTTGAGGTGTGCTTAAAATCAGGGTTGCCGGTGATAACGGCCTTCTTAGCACCCATGCACTGCGCGGGGCTGTAGCGAGTCTCCGGCCCCTGCTCCCCTTTGCCGTAAATCTTCTGGAGCATGGCATAGTCAATCTCTGTGCCGAAAGCATCCTCCACCGCCGTCAGGTAGGCTTTGTGTCCGTCTGTGGTCAACTGTACGCAGTTGGCGAGCCGTCCCGCCAGATCGTGCATAAAATGGTAAGCCGCGACTGCATCCCGACCGCCCATAAACCAACAGGGCATGAGTTTCGTATCAGCATCCAAGGCAGTCCAAGTCCAGATTGAGCCTAAGCCTTTGGCGCGTTGCTCGGGGGTGGCGTTCTTGTCCTTGACCCCTGCGAACGAGAAAAGCTCGTCGCACTGGAGGCGCTTGCATTTCAGGTTGCGAAACGTCCGGTCTTGGAACGCCGACACTGCCGCTCCCAATTCGCAAACTAGTTTCGTCACGGTGTTCTTGCTGAACCCGGTCAGGCGCACGGTGGCGCGGACGGAATTGCCCTCGCAAAGCAGGGCGATAATGCGCGTGCGGTCAGCGTTGGGTAGCTTGTTCATGGTGTCAAAATGAACTATTATGCTTGCATCGTCAATGATTATCTTAAAAATAGTACTTGAATCCGTAACTTTTAAGGGTAATGTGACCTATAAATGAATCCGTCAAACCTTTTCGGAGTCAATCCAGAACACGAGCCAAAGCTTCGGCTGGCGATAGCTAAGGCGTTCCCCATTGGGCTTTACCGCTCCTTTGTCCAAGAAGCGCCAAGAATCTGCCAAGAGGCATTCACCTCAACAATGAATGACCCGCTGCACGGCCCCGACCAGGCGCAGGATGCGTGGACCTATAAAAGGCGCGGATATATGGAGCACCTAATGGTCCGTCTGGCACAGGCCCACAAAATGCCTTACGAAATTAAACGCACTTCTGGAAGCCATAGCTACGCGGTGGTCAGAGGGGAGAATTTTTCGATCATTCAGGCGCATGAGTCACTTTACGAACCATTCTTACGCGAGACCAGCTTTCGGACGAAGGGAGCGATTTTGAATAAATACCGAGTGCAGCAAGTTTTTGCAGGAGATGATTTTTCCATGTTGGAGGACGGGACGATTTTCGGCCATCTCACCTACGCAAACGCGCCCCACCAATGGCTGCCTGAAAAATTCAGGTTTGTAATTGAAATGCAAGTTCCCGAAAAGTGGGAAAATGAGCGAATTGAATTTGACCTTTCGGAAATTTATTCCGCATATCCCGCCGACATACTTGCGGGCGAGGACGATTTGCCGCTCGAACTGAATCAAAAAGCTAAAGAATTTCTCAAGAAAAGGAACCGTGCCCAAGACTAGTACCCCCGGATTTCACCCCCACCGCCTCCAGCAGGCGCTGGATGCTTACGGACTTACCGGCGTCGCTTTTTCAAGCATGACCGGTATTTCAGGTTCTTCATTGTCGGATTACAGAAACGGGAATGGGACACCATCCATCGAGCATTTTGATAAAATCGTTGACGCGCTTAAATTTCCGCGAAGCTTTTTTCTGACAGAACCCACTTCGACACTAAATGGCCTTGCATGGTTTCGCTCTATGTCCACGGCAACGCAAGGCACTAGAAAAAAACTGTACGCTCGACTAGAATGGCTTGATGAAATTACCCAATATATTTCCGCATGGGTAACCTTCCCTAGGGTCAATTTGCCGCATAATTTAGAATTCCCTACTGAAATTGAGCAAATTGATAGTGCTTTTATTGAGAAAACAGCAACCGTGCTTCGTGAGCACTGGAATTTTTCCGGGCTTCCCATTCCCAATCTTGTCCGTGCCTTAGAAAGGAATGGATTCGTTGTGGCCAGCGGCTTGCAGGAAATTGACAAACTAGATGGGCTTTCCTTTTTTTCACAGGAAACGAAACCATATATATTTCTATTAGAGGGGAAAGGTTCTGCTGTTCGTTCCCGATTCAATGCCGCTCACGAGCTTGGTCATTTTGTTCTCCACCAAAAAATCGACATCCGCGCAACAAAAGACCCCTTGAAAAATAAGCTACTTGAATCACAGGCGCATTGCTTTGCGGCGGCATTCCTCCTTCCACAAGAGGGATTTCTTGCGGATGTTCTAGCCCCCACGCTTGATTCCTTTTATTCCCTAAAATCGAAGTGGAACGTAGCTATATCGTGTATGATAATGCGCTGCTTTAGTCTTGATATTATCAATGACGAACAAAAGACTACTTTATTTAAGAATTTATCTCGCCGGGGCTGGAAAATAAAAGAGCCCTTGGATGACAAAATTCCGCAAGAGAAGCCCGTCCTTCTTTCACAAGCAATTCAACTTCTCGTTGATCAAAATGTTAAGTCCAAAGAGGAGATTTGCCACGACCTTCCTCTGCCAGTTCGGGAATTAGTAAAGATATGCTCCCTGCCAGAATACTATTTTGAGGATGAAAATAGAATTATAGAATTGAAGCTGCCGAAGGAATCCAGCCAAGACGGCTATAAGGGAGACGCTGAAATTGTTAAATTTTCTAGCGCATAGAACCACCCCACCGAGCTTTGGCTGCCTTCTTAGCGATGGCCTTGCGCTTGGCTGGGGACAGATTCCCGGCTCTGATCTGACCGCCCTTGACTGCGCTGGCCTTCTTCTCGGGCATGGGCGCAGCGTACCCCGTCACTCGCTGCATGGAGTCAAAGGCCACCTGAAAGAAGTCGCGCTTGGGCATAGCGGCAAGGTAACGCACCTACTCACACATTCCAGCCCAAAGGCGGGATTGTAAATTCAAACTGACCCACTACCGGAAAATCGTTTTTGGGATGGTTGTTGAGGCTGATAAAGGTAGGATAGCAATCTGTCTATCGACTTATGAGCCACGACGACCATGACCATAAACACGGCGATTGCTGTGACCATGACCAAGAGTCGGGCCATGAGCATCCTCACAAAGAGGAGCATGAGGGCGGGCATGACCACGACCACGGCGCTTGCGGTTGTGAACACGAGCACAGTACATCCGCCACTGCGAGCTTGGCGGCTTCGGGGGTGCTTATCGGTAGTGGACTTCTTTTGCGGTGGTTGCACGTCGTCCCGGATGTGGTTGCCACGGGTATTTTTGTCACGGCGATAGTCGCGGGCGGGTGGATGCTGCTGCCTTCGGCGTGGGCGTCCCTGCGTCGGCTGCGGCCTGACATTAACCTGCTTATGGCGATAGCCGTCTTGGGTGCATCTGTCATCGGCGAATGGGCTGAGGCTGCATCGGTGGTGTTTCTTTTTGGTGTAGCCGAATGGCTGGAAGGTTGGGCTGATCGGCGGGCACACCGCGCCACGGAAGCCATGCTTGCGCTCACTCCTGAAACAGCGCGGGTGCGCCAAAGCGACGGCAACTTTGTCGAACGTCCGGTTGGTGAAGTGCCAATCAATGCGACAATTGCCGTGCAATCGGGCCAGCGCATTCCGTTGGATGGCAAAGTTACCTCGGGCCAGTCGGCGGTAAATCAGGCTCCGATCACCGGAGAATCGATGCCAGTGGGGAAAAAGCCAGGGGACGATGTCTTTGCCGGGACTATCAATGGCGAAGGTTCGCTGGAATTGTCGGTCACGAAAGCGGCGGCAAATACCGTCCTCGCACGCATTGTTCAATTAGTCGAAGAAGCCCAGGCAGCAAAAGCCCCCACTCAACGCTATGTTGACGTATTTGCCCGTTATTACACTCCCACCGTCACCGTTCTGGCGCTGCTCGTTTTCCTCACGCCTCCGCTATTCTTCGGCGGCGCATGGATGGTCTGGCTTTACCGGGCTTGTGTGCTGCTGATAATCGCTTGTCCCTGCGCTCTTGTGATTTCAACGCCGGTAAGCATTGTGGCTGGCCTCACCGCCCTAACCCGGCGCGGCGTGCTTGTGAAAGGCGGGGCACATTTGGAAGCTCTCGCCCGGCTCAAGGCGCTTGCAATGGACAAGACCGGCACGATTACCGAAGGCAAACCGCGTGTCCTTGGTGTCACGCCTTGGGGGAATACATCGGTGAACGAAGTCGTGCGTATTGCCGCCGCCATTGAGGATCATTCTCCCCATCCCTTGGCCCGGTCGGTCGTTATGTATGCCCGCGAACAACACGTCACTTTCACGCGGGCAGAGTCGTATCAAACCCGTTCGGGCCGGGGTGCCGAGGGGGTGGTGGACGGGCATCCCTATTTTGTCGGCAATCATCGTTTCACGCATGAACTCGGCGTCTGTTCGCCGGAATTGGAAGCCCGGCTTGGGGAAATCGAAGGACGGGGCGAATCGGTCGTCGTTGTCGGCCATCGTCCTCACGATGGCTGCGCGGGTGGTGTGCTGGGCGTGCTCGCCGATGGTGATACCGTGCGCCCCAATGCCGCCTCGGCCATTGCTGCCATACGCGCTGCCGGGGTGAAATGGATTGTCATGCTGAGCGGTGACAATCAGCGCACGGTAGATAGCATTGCCAGGCAAGCCGGTGTTGACGAAGCGCGAGGCGACCTGCTGCCTGCCGATAAAGTTGCCGCCGTGCAAAAGCTTCGCGATGCCTACGGAACCGTTGGCATGGTGGGTGACGGCGTGAACGATGCCCCGGCTATGGCTACGGCCAATCTTGGCATTGCGATGGGCGTGGTTGGCACTGACGCCGCCATCGAGACGGCGGATATTGCCTTAATGGAGGACGATCTGAGTAAAATCTCCCTGGCAGTGCGAATGGGGAGACGAACCTTGGGCATTATCCGATTCAACATAGCCTTTGCCTTGGGCCTCAAGGCAGTCTTTCTCACTTTGGCCGTAACGGGTCATACAAGCCTATGGCTCGCCATCATGGCAGATACTGGCGCAACCCTGCTTGTCGTCGCTAATGCCTTGCGGCTATTGCGAATTCGCCCCTCTGCATCGGTCAGTCAGGCATAGGGCGGTTCGCCGGTGCGGGCGCGCAAACGTCCTGAAAAATGGCGCGTTCGTCCAAGCCGGAAAGCCGGGGGTGGGTTATGGTAACGACAAGGTTCCGTTCGCCCAAACGGCGGGCGGGTCGCCGTTCATCGCCATGTCGGCCTATTTTTTCCTTTCTTTCGGGAGCACGCTTGTTGCCCTGGCACTCTGGACACAAACGGGGATCAGCCGGGCTGTCCCCTTGGCGTTTGGGCTGCTCGCCCTTTGGCAGCTTCGCTGCGCAACGGAACGGCGCTCACGGTTGCCAATCCTCTTGAGGCTGGGCGGCTTTTCATGGGATGTCCATAGCTTTTGCCGGGGTTGGCTGATTACGGGTCAGGTGGGCACCGGCAAGACGGCGGCGGCGATAAACACTATGCTTTGGCAGGTATCGAAAAACTGCCCCACCTGGGGCGGCGTCTGCGTGGATGATAAGGGACTCTATTGGGAAACGCTTTCGGCCATGCTGGGGCACTTGGGGCGGGCATCGGACCTGATTCTGTTGCAAGTGCGTCCGGAGAATGCCGGTGGCGATTGGAAGCCCGTGCATCGGTTCAATTTTTTGGACAATCCCCATCTGCCGGATTCGGCCAAAGCCAAGATTGTCTGTGACGTGGCGGCGGCAATGGGTCAGCGCACGGAGCAAAGTTTTTTCCGTATGCAGGCACAGGTGCAAATGGAATTTGCCTTCAAGGCTCTGCGCGTCGCCGAATTGCCCGTCACGTTGTCGAACACTTACGATTTCCTGACTTCGGAAACGCAGCTCGAAGAAATTCTGGAAATGATCGCCGCCAAAGAGACGCCAGAAGGACAGGCGCTTGTTGACCATTTCCGGGTCAACCTCTTGGCCCAACCCGCAGAGCAATTGGGCGGCGTCAAAACCACGGTGGCAAATTACCTCAAGCATTTTACAGAAACAGACATTTCCGATGTGTTTTGCCCGGCAAAATCGAGTTTCAATTTCGATGACATTGACCGGGGCAAGATAATCTGTGTTTCCCTTCCGCAGCGATTTTCGGTGGAACGGCGTTATATCAATACGCTGCTCAAGCTGACGTTTTACGCCCATGCGCTGCGGCGTTTCGACCGGCCCGCTGCCGCCCGCGCGAAGGACAACCTGATCATCCTCTGGGCGGATGAGGCGCAAAAGATTGTCACGGCAAGCGAGGACGGCATGAGTGATTACAACGTGGTGGATGTGCTGCGCGAGGCTCGCGCCACGGTCGTCGCGGCAACGCAGTCTTACGCCTCACTGATTCCTCCAATGGGTGATGATCGAAAAGCCAAGGTCTTTATCGCCAATATGGCGAATAGGGTCACGTTCTGCGCGGCGGATGAGGACTCGGCGAAAATCGCCGCGGACACGTTGGGAAAGCGCAAATATCGGCGGCGAACCATCGGCTATTCGCTCGGGCGGCGGTCAACCTCCTTCACGGAAGAGGATAGATACTATCTTGAACCCCATGAACTGCGCCGCCTGCGGAAATTTCAAGCCGTGGTGCAGCACTGCGATTTTGGATTTCGTAAAGTGATGATTCCGGCGCTTGGCCCTGATGGCCGGGTGCCGCCCTGGTATCGCTAACCCCTAAACGTCATGTCCTCCCTTGCCGCCACCATTCCGTTCCCGTCTGCGCCTGCCCAAACGGCACGGCTGCGCGGGCTGCATTCTCATTTGGAAGCGAACATTCGCGGCCAGCCGCACGTCATGGAGCGGGTCACGTCCGTGTTGACGCGGGGCGAACTCGGGTTGGCGCATCCTGGGCGGCCCAAAGGTTCGTTCCTGTTTGTCGGGCCTACGGGCGTGGGCAAAACGGAACTCACGATTGTATTTACGTCCTACCTTTTCGACGGCCAAAAGCCCATTCGATTCGACATGTCGGAATACCAGAACCAAACCTCGGTGGAAAAACTCATCGGGCATGAGTCGAATGAAACGGGACTCCTTGGCCGGGCGCTTGGCGACGCGATGGAAGGCACCTTGCTTTTCGATGAAATCGAAAAGGCCCATCCCCTCGTGCTGGATTTATTTCTGCAAATACTGGACGATGCGAGCATCACCTTTGCCACTGGGGAACGAAAGAATCTCTCGCGGTTCTATGTGGTTTTCACCAGCAACATCGGTTCCTCTGAGGTTATGCGCATGAAATCTGCGCCAATGGCAACAGTAGAGCGGACTGTCCTTTCCCGCGTCGGCCAGCAGCTTCGTCCTGAACTCGTTGGGCGCATAACTGAAAAGCTGGTGTTTGCCCGGCTGGGATTCGATACGCAGCGTGAGATTTGCGAACTTATGATTGAACGCGAGCGTATCCGCCTTGGGGGTCTTGGCTTCGCCTTGGAAACCAACGGCGAAGTCGTGGAATTCCTGATTCGGCGCGGATTCCACAAGAATCTCGGGGCGCGGCCCATGCGTGCCACGGTCGAGCGGCATTTGCAGGATGCCATTGCCGAGGGGATGTTGTCCTCTGGCTCGGGCTCCGGTCGGGTGGTGGTGGATACACGCAACGAACGCCTTGTCCTCCAAGCCGGGTTTGTCCGGTAGGTGACGGCGATTGAATTGGAAGGGAAGCGCGTGTGCGAGAAATTCGCGCGTTAGAGACAGGAATAAGAGCCTTGGGGTTCGCGGGGCGCTCCATTTTATCAATAATTTAACAAGGAATTCACCGGATTCGCCGTTCGATTTTTTCTCCATATTTTGCGGAATATCTTTCGCGGTGATTGGCTCTTATCAATCCTCGTAAGATTTTCTATTCGCTATGATCGCGGTTTGCATAGATTTCGGTGCTGGGGGAGCGTCGGGGGCAAGTAATCTTGCCAGCCCGCGATTCACTGCGACTGAGCAACCCTATGGCGCGTGGCTCTGCCAGGGGGAAGAAGTCAGCGTTTATTACGCCCGCCTGAAACCTCATGTTTGGCCGGAACATCATCATCAGCAAGCCGAGCTATTTTTCACGCTGGGTGCGGCAGAGGTGGCGGTGACATGGCGGACTCCGGCGGGACTTTTGAAAAAGCAATTGGTCACGGCGGACCAGTTTTGTCTTATACCGCCCAATGTGCCGCACGCTTGCGACTGGAAGCAAGAGGGGGATGTCGTGGTTGTTTATCTTGAACAAGGTCTGCTCAAAGAAGAGGTGCATCGTTCGCTGTCCAAGGTCTTGGTCGGCAATTTTCGTCCCTTGCTCCGGCTGGATGTGTGCTTGCGGTCGTTGCAAAATATCTTCCGCGAATTGTGCCACAAGGCAAAAAGGCCGTCGCCCAGTTTCATCGAAGGAATCGGGACGGCCCTGGCCTCGCGCACGCTGGAACAGCATTTTGAAATCAACCGCCGTGATGTAAAGACATTGCCCGGCCTGCCAGAGCGTGCGTTGGAACAGGTCATGGAATATATTCGCGGCCATTTGCACGAAACTATTACGGTGACGGATCTGGCCCGGCACGCCGCATTGAGCAGGCATCATTTCGCCCGTTTGTTGAAATCCTCCACCGGCTCGTCACCCCTGCAATTTCTGCTAAAATGCCGGGTGGAAAAGGCTTTGGAACTTTTGCGGACTGGAAAATTCCGCGTCGGTGAAGCCGCCTGCGAAGTGGGATTTTGCGATCAAAGCCATCTCGACCGCCAGTGCCGGAAGTTTTTCGGTTTCCCGCCTAGAACCATGATGAATGCGCCCGCGTCCAATTCGTCCTTAAAAATAGCGGGAACGTCCAAGATTGTCGGCGGGATGTAGGGTATGTTCACGGCAGATTCAGAGTGAGTAGCGCGAACGTCGCGCGATTCTTCATCTGAAATTCCCGGAGCATATCCAATGAAAACTCTCACGCAAAATATTCTGCGAATTGTCGTCGGGTTGATGGTGTTTCAACCCTTCTCCAGCCAAGCCGGAGTCTTGCCAACCCCGGTGCTCGCGCAAGTCCCTGGTTCCCTCAAATCCTCCATGCAACTCGGATTGGGGGTGATGTTCCTCTTCGGGTTTCTGTGGGGAGTCGTCAAAATCTGGTCGGGGGCGGATCGAATGTCCAAGGGCGATGCCGACGGCAAGATGGGCATTGTGGCCGGCATTATCATCGCGGGCGCTGCTGCGGTCATGGGCGCCCTGTTCTCCATCTTCGGCCTGGGCGACGGCGTTCTCACTCCGCAATTCTAACCCCAAATGAGCGAATTGCGCATAACGGACACGAATAGCGCAAACGACAGCAAAGGGCGCGCGTTCGGGTTGGAGGGCAATGATTTCATCTATGTCCTGGCAGCCTTTGTGGCGGCGCTCGGCTTGTACCTCCTCCTGAACCTGCTCTTTGGTGTCGGCAAAATGGCCGCTTTCGCACTTGTCCTGCCCTTCCTGCTCGGCCCGCTCGGATGGGTGATGCTGTTGCGGCACAACAAACCAGAAGGTTACGCGGCAGATTGGTTCGACCAAAAATTCAACGGCGAGGGCTGGTCCTTCGTTGTCAAAACGCAACCCAAAATTCCCCACCCCCATGAACGGCACTCCTAATGGCTACTTCGCAGACGGGCTGATTCTTTTCGGCTCGCTGGAAAAGGGCGGCAGCGCGGCCAAAGGCTACGTTCTGCAACCGCCCGATTTACGTGGCGGCAGCGTCGCCAATCTGAATGCCTACCAGGACAAGATTCGTAGCTTGCTGGCAAACGTGTCGGCGGGAATGCGGGTGCAACTCCAATGGACGTGCAATTGCGATTACAAGAAGGAGTTGACCCGTTATTTCCGGGAAACGGAAAAAGTGGTGCATCCGCATATCAAACGGGCGCGGACAGAACGGTTTCAAGGGTATTGGGACAGGATGCACCGCCGCGAGCTGCGCCGGGAAAATCTGGTGCTCTTCGTGAGCACCGCGATAACGAGTTATTCGGGCAATTTGAAAACCCATGACGGGCTGCGCCGCTATTATGAAAAAATGCTCGGGCAACTCCGGGGCCAATTCGACGAATTGACGGATACCCTGCGGAGCATTTTTGGGAGTGATACGCCGGTCACACCAATGGGCGATACGGAACACTATGTTTACTGCAAGAAATTCCTCAATCCGTCGCTGGCGGATCGTTTCGACGTGGATTTTGAGGCGCAATTCAATCCGGCTCTCTCCATTCAGGAAAACTGCTGGAATTCCGACGGCGTGAGCCTGCCGAAAATTGGGTTCTACCTCGATGGGTTTCATCATACCATTTACACGCTCAAGCGCTGGCCCAGCCGGACTTACCCAGGCATCATTCATCGTCTGACGGGGTTGCCGTTCCTTGATTATCAAATCACGGTCAATATCGAACCACTGCCCGCGAAGCGCGAGGTGGATAAAGAGGAAAAGGCCATCGAACGGCTCCGCGGCGAATATGCCGATTCCGAACGGCACTCGCTGCTCGTCGCCATTGGGAAGAAGGAAAAGAAAATCGAATCCCTTTCCACCGGCTTCACCAATGCGTTTGAGGTCACTTACATTCTCCGGGTCTGGGACGAAAACGAAGCGGCTTTAAGCGCAAAATGCGCCGCGATCAAGAACGCGGTCAACACGATGGGCGGCGCACAGTATTACGAGTGTGCGCTTCCCTCCACTGCAAAGAAGCTCTTTTTCTCCTCCTGGCCCGGCTGGACGGGTTCCGACTATCGGCATCGGGACCTCTACGCTGAGGATGCCTATTTGGCGGACATGCTGCCGTTCTCGGCGACGTTCACCGGGCATCTGGACGAAGCGGAAGCGATTTATGACGGGTCGCAAAACAATCTCGTCGGCCTCCGCACTTTTCTTGGCACGCCTCCAACCCCACAGCATACGGTTCTCATTGGCGCAACGGGCGCGGGCAAATCCGTTCACATGCGGGATTTTCTGGAGCAAACCGCCGCCTATTACCATTACACTGTTTTGATTGAGGAAGGGTTATCCTATGAGGCGTTCACGCGGGCCTTGGGTGAACGGCCTATTATCCTTCACCCGGATGGGGATTTGACCATCAACTATTTTGATACGAGTGGACTTCCGCTCGGTCAGTTGCAACTCGCCACCGCCGTCGCGCTGGTTGCCCGGATGATCGGTGAAGCACCCGATGTGGAAGCGCAACAAATCCGGCAGGCGCTTTTGGCCCAATACATTTCGCAGCTCTACGAAGACACCTTTGAGGAATGGGCCAAACGGCATCGGGAACTCATTCCCGGCATTGAGCGCATGGCCTGTGCCACGCACCGCTGGAAACTGGAAAAGATGGGGCTGGGCGTGACTGAGTTGGAAGCATTTGCGGAACTGCGCGACCGCCAAAAGGCTAATGACGATGAGGCCTTGCATTTCATCGCCGCGATTACCGAGGCTGAGATCACCAAGTTTCTCAAATTGCCGCAAACGGAACGCTCCGTGATGGCAATGGCCCATGCCCATTACGGGCGTGAAGACTTTCCGGTTCACGCGAGCCTCGTGGAACTAATGCAATTCTCCCGCTTCCCGGAGCATAAGAAGGAGGAAATTGACCATTTGGCTACGCTGCTGGCTGCCTGGACGGCGCATGGGCATTATGGCCGGTTGTTTGACGGCCCTACCAACGTTTCGTTGACGGGCCGGATTGCCCATTTTGAACTCGGCTATATCCCGGAACAGGCCACGGAATTAAAAACCGCCGCTGGTCTGCTCGTCAGTGGTTTCGCCCGGCAGCATATCATCAGCCTGCCTCGGGCACTGTGGAAACGGGTCGTCTATGAGGAATTGGCGCGGTTTCTCGACGTGCCGGGCGGCGAGAAAATTGTCGCCGAATCTTACGCGCAATTGCGCAAGTTCAATTGCTGGACGGCTTCAATAGTCCAGCAATACAGCAAGTTCAAGGACACGCGCATTCGCCCGGTGGTCATTGGCAACAGCAAGCAATTCTTCCTGATGCGGCAATTCGACCGGGCGGATGTGGAAGACATCGCCAAGGCGATCAACCTGCCGGAGGCCGTCTGCGGCTCCATTCAAAACTACCCCATGCCGGAGCAACAGCCGGAAGGCCGCAAGTTCTCAAGCATCTGTTTTTTCAGTCCCGTCACTGACCCGCCGCTGTGCGGCACGGTGCGAAACGTTCAATCGGTCAAGGAGGCATCCCATGAAAAACTCGCTGTCTAAATTTCTCTGGCTGCTGGTGCTGCCGCTACTGGCCATTACGGGCTGCGCCTCGGGCGTCGGCGGCATGGCTTCGGACCTCGCCCTGGCGGGCGGCGGTGGCGCGGTCGGATATGAAGTGTCCGGCAAGAAAATCGGCGGGGCCGCCATTGGTGCCGGCGTTGGCTACCTCGGTTCTAAAATCGCGCAATCGCAATTTGAGCAGGCCACGAAAGATGCCGAAAAGGCAGGATTTGACCGCGCCATGAACCAAACGGTGAAGCAGCAATACTGGATTATGCAAAATCAGCAAAAGACGCCCTTGGCGGAAAATGAGCGCAACCCCCGGCTTGTGCCGGTCGTATTTCCCGAAACCAACATCAACGGAGTCGTGCAAAATTCCCATGTGGAATACCTCCCCATCGACCAATGAAAACCTACCTCTACATTCTGTTCTTCCTGCCGGTGGCCGCGTTTGGCCAATACCCGGTATTCGACGCCTCCAACTATGCGGCCAGTCAGGTCGCGCATAGCCAGGACATCGCCAAGTGGGTTGAAAGCATCGGCAAACTGAAAACGCAAATCGACCAATTGAACCAGCAAATCAATATCCAAAGCGATATTCGGAAGTGGGAAGGAAACCCGGTGGAAGCCGGTGCCAAGATTTTGCTCGGCGGCATGGGGCGGCAAGATTTGGTGCAGGAATACGGTCAGGCCAAAATCAATATCCTTGGGCTGGTGGACAGCCTCGGCTCGCTGAACCATACCGTGCAGGGAAATTATCGCACGATTTCCAGCGTTGACCTCAACGGTAACGCCTTCGGGCGCGATCCCATTACCTACCGGCGTTATTCCGTTTTGGAAGCATTGCAGGCCAATACAGACCAGGTCACGGATGAGACGAAAACGCGCGAGGTTGCGCTGCAAAACGACGTTGCCGACACGCTCGTTCAACTGAAAAGCGCGTCAACTGAAGCTGAGGCGCAAAAGCTTACGGCGAAACTGACGGCGCTGAACGGGCAGCTTGGACAAGTGGACGCCGCGCGAAGGCGGCAAGTGGATGAGGTGACGTTACAAAAAACGGCGAACGACTCCCGCAAGGAAGAGGAAGTCCAGGCGGCGGCAGAACTGGAAATGCACGACGACTATTTGGCGAATCAGCGGGTCTCGGCCTACATGAAAACCGTCAAGGTGCGGACAAAGCCGCCCGCAAATTGAACACTTTTTCACCCTAAACCATTCACTGGCTCCGACTATGGAAATCTACCTACCAACGCTGGAAGAAAAAATGACGGCTCTCGTGGTCGCCTTCCGCTTCGTCGTCTTTGCAATAATGGTGGCGGGCTTGATTGGTTATGCCGCGAGCGGACGGGTGCAAGGGGCCGGGTTCTTCGGGCCGCTGTTCCGGGCCATTCTTATTGTGACGGTCATCGCCTATCAGGATGTTTGGTTCCCGAAAACGGAAGATGCCTTTTTGTCGGTCGCTGAATACGTCAACCCCGGTTACAATGAGCATCCCACGTCGGCAGCGGACACCATTCGTGAATCCACCACGTCGAATCCCGAGGGTCAGGATTGGTCGTGGAGGCGGCTCAATCAGTCCATTTACCAGGCGGTCACGAATGCGCTGGCGAATGTGTTTATCTACGTTGGCACGCTGATCACGGTGCCGATGTTGATTCTGCAATACATTCTGCGCTGGCTGCTCTACATGCTGACGCCGTTTGCCCTGGCTATGTTCATGGTGCCGGGATTTAGCGGCATCGCGATTCGGTTTTTTCAACAACTCTTAGCAATTCTCGCGTGGCCGGTGGGATTCGCCATCACCAATCTGGTGGCGCTCGCCGTGTGGACGGATTTTCGCAATGCGGTGGGAGCCAACCCGCAAACCGTGGGGGATGCGCTTTATTCTCCCTTGATGACCTTCATGGGCGGTCTTCTCGCCACGATCATGATTATCGTGGGAATGGTCTCTACCCCCATAGTTATGCAGAAACTTTTCGGGCAAGGAAACGCCTTTTCCGGGGCCTCGGGCAACCCCGCCAGCATGGTTAGAGGCGGTGCCAGTGCGATTTACGGCCTTGGTGACCGGCTCGTGAGAGGGCGTTCAGCCCCGTTCGCGCCGGTCGCGGCCTCGGCTTCTGCCCCGACGCAACCTCCGCCGCCAATGGGCGCGGAACCCCAACCCGGAATCTAAGGAAAGAACTTTTATGGACACTCCAACTACCACCCCCGCCTTGCGCGAAACCCCGGTTGACCAAACCCGCCGCCTGCCGGCGGCGCAACGCGCGGGGTTTTCGCCAGTGCGTTTGTTCGCAGACAACGCCTTTGCCGCGCGACTCTGGTTCCTCGTCACCTGCGGAGCCCTGGCGTTCTGCGTGATTCAACCTTACCTCATTATCAGCGCCTATCGGGCGCGGGAAAGAGTTGTCGTGCTCGATGGCGCGGGGACTTTTTCGGTGTCGCCGCTGCTCGGCTTTGAAGAAGCCAAGGATTTGCAAGAATCAATGGCACTTTGGGCAACGGTGGCGCTTTTTGAACGCAATCCCAAGGGTTTCGATTACCCGGATATGCTGGAACGGCTGTATCTCGCCAATGCCTATCAAAAAGCGCAAACCGACCGCGACAAATCGCACGCGGAATTTGAGGTCAAAAACATCCATCAAAAACCGGAAGTCTTCAAAATAGACATCCTGCGGACCCGCGACAACCAAGTGCTCGTCAAAGTGGAAGGGCAGCTTATCCGCACCGGCATCTTTGCCGGGCAGTCGTTCGCGGAGTCCCCCAAATTCACCCTTACCCTCACCCTGGTAAGGAATCCCGACATGCTGGCTAACAAGCGTTACCCCCTCGGCGTATGGAACTTCGACTATACATTAAATTAGCGGCGTTGTTTATTCCGCTGCTGGCGTGCGCGGCGTCCGGCCCGCAACCGCTCTCGACCAACGTGGTCAAACAGTTCCCGTTGGATGAACGCACGGTTTACGAGATTCCCATTGGGCGCGAGGTGCCAACCACGCTCATGTTTCCCTCGGCGATTTCCGCCATAGAGGGCGCAAACGTCTCGAACAATCCTGAAACCCCAGCTCCGGTGCTGCTTTCCTATTCGCCGGGACAGTATTTTTTCAGCGTGCGGGCGCTGACTGCGGGGGCCAAAGGCGCGGTGAATGTGGTGTGGCGCAATCGCACGTTCGTGATCCATTTTCAAGAAAGCAAGGATGCCTACGGTTCGGTGACGTTTTACGAGGGCGATTTCTCTGGTCGCGGCCAAGCTGCGCAAAAGCGGGTCACTCCCGAAGTGCTGCTCGCCTTGTTGGATCGCGCGAAAAGCTATCGCCTGATTGAAACGCAGTATCCCGAGGCGGTGCAACAAATCGAGCACGCGGAACCGGGGAGCATTTCCTATTACAAGGATTTTCAGGTGACGGTGGAACAGGTCTTCCGTTTCGATCCCGAGGATACGCTGGTTTTCAAGGTGCGCTTTGAAAACAAGGGCAGCACGCCGGTTTATTACCAGCCCCAGCGCCTGGCCGTCCGGGTCGGCCAAAATGTCTATTACCCCTCCATCGTTGACGCCTCGGGCATCATTCCGCCCAAAGCCGTAACGACGGCTTTTTTCGCCATCACCGGCAGCCCCACAGGTGGGCGGGCCAATCTGAGCATCAAGAATAACTTCAACATTATCGTCACGCGGGTCGAGCGTGACGCCAAACTCATCGTGCCTCAATAGCCATGAATGCCCTCGCATTTCTTAAGTCGCCCAAAGGCAACGTCGCGCTCTTCCTCGGCTTCATCGCCGTGGGCGGGTTTCTCCTTTACCAAAGCAATGCGCGGGCCAAGGCGCAAACTGCGCAAATGACCAAAGTGGCGGGGAATGACCTGGGGGAGCCGCCCTCGTCCATCATTCGCACCTCCGCGCCGTTCAAGCCGCCGTCCTCGGCGTCCGCAGCTACGCCCTTGGATGTGGACTCTCCGCGCCCTTCGGCGGCGAATGGGAAAACGACGCCAAGTGCGCCAAAATCCAACGTATTACCGATTTCTCTCTTCACAGTGAGCAAGTCGGCACAAGACACGGCGGAACTGTCCAAGACTTATGCTCCCTTTGGTCGGCTGATTCCCTGTGAAACGGTTATCACCTTGGAATCGTCAAAACTCGACACCCCGGTTATTGGCCTCGTCACTGAGGATGTCTGGAACAACGGGCGGCTTATCATCCCGGCGGGCGCCGAGGTGCATGGGCGGGCCTCGCTGGACCGTTCGCGCGACCGCATAGCGGCCTCCGGGAAATGGGTCATCGTCTGGCGGGACCGCACCGATTTGAACGGCACGGAATTGGTCGTGACGGGTATCGCGCTGAATCGCGAAAAAGACGAAACGAAGGACGAATTCGGCATGGGTGACGGTTCGGCGGGCCTCTCTGGCGACATCATCCGCACGGATGATTGGGAGGAAATCAAACTCTTCGCCGCTACGTTTCTGTCGGGAATGGCGAGTGGATTTCAACAACTACAAACGCAAACCACCGCGCTCGGCATCGCGCAGATTTCTTCCGGATCGGCCCGTAATGCCTCACTGCAAGGCACGGCTGACATCCTGAACCTGTATGCAAAGCAGATTCAAGAGGCTATCCAGCGTGACGGCGTTTTCGTCCGGGTGCCGACCGGCAAACAATTTTATCTCTACGTGACCCAAACGCTGGATCAGGCGCAAGGCACGCGGGGCAATACCAAAAACGAAGAAATCTGGAGGAAGGACAATGAAAAATAAAATCATCATCCTGTTGGCTCTGGCATTTGCCCTGGCCGGTTGTGAAACGCCCGGAAAAACATCGGGCAAGCCCCCGCCACCCTTGGTCATTCCGCCCGCGCCGGTCGCGGGCACGCAACTCGACCAAAAAAATATGGAGAATGTGCGCGTTGGGGAATCGCTTAAAGCCTATCCGGTCGGGCGCTTGGTTGACCCGAATAATCCGAATTTGATGGATGAGGCGCATACGATTTACCGCCGCGAATCGGGGCCGTCCTGGAACCTCAACCCCAATGCTCCAACTGTCGTGCCGCTCGGCCCGGTGCTCGCGGTGGCGGACCCGGCCAAGGTGCCCAATCCGCTATCGGCGGAATTGGAGCAAAAAATCGCGGAGCAAAACCAGCTCATGTCCTCGCTAATCGAGCAAAACGAGGCGTTGGCCGCGCAAATCAAAAAACTGACGAAAGATTTGGCGGATGTTCGGGCCAAGCAAGGGCCTGTCACCCAGGAAGGAGGAAAATGAGCGTGGAACTGCAAGCATTGCCCAAAGTGGACAGCCTCTCGGTCGTCCTCCCGTTGCGTTTGACGGAAAAATTTGAACGAGCGGATCGCCAATTGCGTGAGCTATACGGCGAAAGTCCCGGCGTGGCGACTTTGGTGCGGGTGTGGCTCGCGTGCGCGTCGGCCTCTAGTATCCGACGGGAATTTGAATTAGCCGTCTTGGACATCGAAGGGAGTAACCTTAAACCGAATGAGGAGGGAGATCTCGATGAAGACTGCCTTTAACTTTGGGCGACGTTCGCCCGATCAAGGTCAACTGCCATTGGCGACCAGCCGCCTTGGCCAAAAAATGGCTGGGGAAAAACAGGAGGCATTATGCCAACGTTAAAACAATCAGTCGCCGAAAAAAAGGCGCAGGAACCCGCGCTGCGTCGCAATCCTGAAATCGATGCCAAGTTGGATCGGTTCATGCAGGAGAACTCGAAGTTGCGCGAGTTTTACCAGGGCCTCAGCAAGGAGGACCTGATTCGCAAGCTGATGCTCGCGAAGATGCAACGCAGTGAATACACCAACGGCCGCAATCAGGAGATTCGGTCTTGGGTGGAAGAGCACCCCGAGATCAAGGCAAAGATCGAGGAGCGCATCCGCAACGTCCCGCAGGCGGGCCGTGAACGCGCGTTCTTGAACGCCGCAAAAACGGAAGCCATGAACCTGACGGTGCGCGCCAATGGTAACGGCGTCCGCCCGTAACTGCGTCTGCTCTGGGGGCGGCGGCTGCTTCGTAGTGGCCGCCGCCCTTTTGTGGTGATTTGTGACTGTTAATCGAACTAATCTAGGCGAACTTCTTGCGCTTGGCTCCAGTCGATACTCATTTCAAGAATCCTTTGGTTCTCGCGAATATGCAGCGAAGGGTCCTCGATTTGATGTAAAATCGCATCAGCGATGTTCTCGGGCGAAAGTATCTCCGCCCAATGAGGCTTCTTAATTGACCCCTTGGGCGTAACTTTAAAATGGCTTTTCCATTTAACGATGTCGCCATCGCGGAGGAAAAAGTAAAGCGTTTCTTGACGAGTGGACGGTTTAGATTGAGCAACAAACCCTTGCTCGCAAGCTTGCTCGCCCTGAAGTGTGATTGTGGCCGATTGATAATTAGGGTCGGAAATCAATGGAATCTCTTGCATGTCCGCGAGCTCGCACCATGCCTGTCCAAAAAATGCGGAATTACCAACACAAAGCTTGATGGATAACTCGTCAAAGTCGGGCCGCGTTCCGTGGGGGAAAGCCCGCAGCGTACGAAGTAGAGCCCAGCCGAAAGGATTAAGTGCAACGTAGGATACCACTTTGAATGAGCAATTCAATTCTACTGTAGGTGGAGTTGCCATTGGCGGATTTGTTAAATTGGAAGAATGTCTTTTGTTTGCAGGAAAGTGCCGTGCTGTACTGCCAATTCGCGAATTCTTCGATACACAAATACGGCTTCGTTTGTACCTAGTTTGGATGATGGAACCTTCACTGAGCCTGAATCAAATGAGCGGGAGCTACCTAAGATAATGAGCAATCGCTTTGCCCTTGAAATGGCGACATTGATACGCCGAAAATCACTAACAAATTCGCCCGTGAGTGGGTGGTCTGTTCGGGTTAAGCTAACGATTACAACGTCCCGTTCGCTACCTTGAAACTGATCCACGGTATTGACGTTCTTATTCTCGACAAAATCAACGAGCTTGGGCATTCGCGATAATCGCAATTGACGCTCCAATTCTTGGATTTGTGCCCGGTAAAAACTGATTACGGCAACGGAGAGTCGAGCCTCTAACAAATCGCCGATGAGTCGGGCGCAAATTCTTGCTTCGGTCATGTTCAGGCGTGATGTACCAACGCGCTCATCGCCAACTGACGCCCCAAATTCGTCTTTAGCAGAATCGATCCACACCAGATGTTTTCCGGGAACTAGCCAGGGGCGACCGTCAGGGCGTATAAGTTTAACACTATGTACTCGTTCTGCGGAGCGTTTCTTCTCGCCGTCCCCCGCCGCTAATGGCTGGTCAGCGTAGAAAAGATTTACGGCGTGCATAATGTCTGGATGCATTCGGTATTGTTCATCTAATCCACAACGAATGCTGGGGTCGCATTGCTGATAGTAAGATTCAAATAGGGAGGTAGTAACCATTTCGCGAAAACTCACTAAATCGTCGCTCGTTAGGACTTTATTCTCCACGGCTTCCGGGAAGGTCGAATCCTTGAAGACAGGTGGTAATTGTCGGTGGTCGCCTACTAGCAGCGTGCGGCGTCCCATCAAGGCAGGCAACAAGACTTCGGGCGGGGTCGCTTTGCTTACTTCGTCCACGATGGTAAGGTCAAACCGAGGGTCAAAACGAATTCTGCTTCGGAATTCAGGCTTGCCGGTTTCAAGGCAAGTTGCGCCAATGACATTTGCTAGCTTTAGGTATTGTTGCTCAAAGGAATTTGAGAGCCCTTTTGTGTTAACTGTCCGAAGATGGTTAGACCATTCCCCCTTAAGTTCCTTCCAGCGGCTATCGGTCTCGCTTTTAATCTTGGACTTACATTCGTGGGCAATAGCACCAAACCAACGTTTTATCCACACTTTGGCATCTATTGCCAAACTCTCTTTCTTTTTGCTGGTGCTTACTCTTGCGGGGCGGATGTGAGACAAGTTTGGGAGTCGTTCTAGGGCCTGGTCCACTGCAAGATTTGCCTGAGATGAGATAAGGACCCGCCGATTTTGACGGCAATATTGAGAAGCAATTTCAGCGATCACTGTAGTCTTTCCTGTGCCCGGCGGTCCCCACAGTAGGAGTAGGTCTTCAAGTGCTAGAGCTTTTGAGACGCAAGCATGCTGTTTGGAGTTAAGTTGGCCGTCCGGTATCCAGTTTGATTCTGGCGGCTCCGGGCAGGGGAGCGCCTTTTTGATGTCAAAAATCCAATCTCGAAGGCTTGGATTTAGCCCTCGGTGCTCGGCAAGGCGTTGTAGGCCATTCTGCTGAATGTCCACAGCCGATAATTCGCCCTCCATCACCACGCGTAAGATACCGGTTTTAGGAATTGGGTCTTGGTTGGTGAACTCGTCAAACAGAGAATCAGCAGCAAGAGAGATTTGTAGTTTTTCGGGAGTGCCCTTAGGATCTCCAAAGTTGCGCAAGTGGTAATTGCCACGCCCGCGTATTGATTCTTGGCGGTCGGGATTCTCAATGCGCTTAAACTCGCCTTGAAATCCTCTTTTGACAGGGGCGTCCGCTGTGGAGCAAACTCTGAGTGATTCATTCACAAATCGCAATTTTAACTTTTCGCGAACACCGGGTTCTTTCAAAAGAAATTCAATCTGGTTGCCCCGATCCGATTTTTTCCATTCAGTATAAGGGTATTCTTCATTTGCTTTTTCTTCCGCTAGCTTCTGACGCCAATCGAGGTACTTACTCCATTGGTTAAGCGGCAGGGAAAGGTCGCTTCCCGTTTCCGGTAAATTTTTGAGGAAAGAGAGTGCTTCGGAGTCTGATATCGTTCCGGTGTAACGGCTCGGCAAGGCAATTGTACCTTCAAATACTCGTTCAATATCGGCATTGATTTCTCCGGCCATCAATGCCGGTCTATGAACAAACAAATTGCTTGTAAGAGAATCGAGACGGCAAACAAGAGCGAGGCTGCCCGGCTGTCCAGCGGTGGCTAGAATGTCCGGGTCTGGCCTGAGAATAAATTCTGCTGTTTGCTGACCAACATAGACCCATCGCCGCAGTATCACTATTTTGCCGGGTGAGCAGAAAAAATGCTGGATGTATTCGAGTGCCAATTTCGCAGTTTCACTCCGTCCTTTTGGAAGGGCGGACAATCCATCGGCATCTGAGCCTTGGACTACGAGTTGAGCAAAGCCTCTTGGTTGCCTCTCAATTGCCTCGCAGTTGATAATTAGTTGCATGTCGGTCTGCAAAATCCGAACTGAAATTGCAACCGATGGCAAGTGGGTTTAGCGCATAAGAGTTACGGAGGAGCTAGCCTTTCTTACTAAAGGGCTCGGTAAGGAGACGGCGGCTTTTCTTTTGGCAATGTAAATATTGTTGCTGTAGGTCTGGGGGCGCAGAAGGCAAAGCGCGTTTTGCCCAAGGGCTTAATGATAATTGTGTGACGCCTGTTCCGGCATTCTGTCACTTGGCATGGCTGAAATCTTCTCGGCCATGACGTGATCACTCCTAGTTCGTTCTTTGGGCAGGGCAGCTTGAATCGCCGATGCAACAAAAACTGCCTTTAGGTTAAGGCATTGGCAAAGTGGTATCTGAAAATCGAAGACCTTAAAACCGGTATATTACCAAACTTTCGGGATTGCGGGACATTTGCGGCAATTGTTGAATGCCAACCGATTATGACGGCGACAATTAAAGACGTTCATGCATGGCTTGAATGGCGATTTGCGGAATATAGCACTGAACTTGAGCCTGTGCGGGGATCTTACGGTTTGGTCTGGTTCCTGACCGCCAAGAATGCAAACACACATCCAATGAATTTCGCGGTAAAGACACTTGATCCAGAACATCTCGGTGATGTCGGCAGGGCCATTGACCTTAAGCATCTTCGACGGGAATTTCGCATGTGGCTCGCTCTGCCTCCGACGTGGAACGTTGTTCCTGCTCTGGGCTTCGACGAAGCCATCCTGCCACTAAACAATGCGGGTGCAACATGCCGTTTGCCTGTAATGCGGATGCCGCGCCTCACAGGGTCACTGGATTCTTGGGTGGGAAATGAAAGTCTTAGTGTGGAGGATCGGCTTGTGGCACTGGCGCAAGCATTCAATGGCTTGATCTTTCTTTACGAGCATGGATTTGAGGGACACGGCGACCTAAAGCCCAGCAATATTCTTTTTACTGATTTGCGCGAACGGTATGAACTACGAGATAAGGGTTCTTGGCCCAGTAAGGAACACCCATGGCAGATTCGAGTCGCAGATCTTGGCTGGGCAGATGCATGGGTCGATCTCGGATTCACAACTAAAGCGCTTCGCCGCTATCTTGGGCCAGAACGTCTTGGCCCCGCTGGCCGTGTGGTTCCTCAAAAAAGCGACATTTTCTCCATGGGCGTGATTGCTTCGGAAATTCTTCAAGGCCGGCACCCGGCACCGAACGTTAAAAAGGTCGAGCAGTCGGAAGGAAAATATTTTAGGTGGGCCGACCAAGGCGAGCGCATCTTGGATGGCATTTCTTCCTCACGGCTTCGTAACCTAATAAAGCGTTCCTTGGTTTCGGAACCAGAGGGGCGTCCGTCACCTCAAGAATGCCTCTCTGTGATATGCGAAGAGCTTCGTTTAGCCTATGGACACGAGATTGAGCAAACACTTGGTTTATGGCGAGCTAGCGCAACAGGTGATTCAATCTCTGATGACGAGCACGTCGCTTGGGCTGCACGCCAAACGCTCGTCCTTGGCCTAACGGAAGTTCACCGATCTATCGAGAATCTTGAGCGTCGCTTGGCGCTTGTCGAAGCCCGTGATATTGGAACGTGCGAAAGCTGGGCTGCTCTCGCCGGAAGCCTTTTGATGCTTCTTGAAAAGGAATATCCTGACTCTCCTAAGATTGGGCAACTACATGATAAGGCAGTTGAGCACCTGCACTTAGTACTTGGCCCAGCTAACCGCGCTACACTTGAATCCGTTGCTCCGCGAGATGGTGTGGCGGCATTCGAGAGGCTGGGAAGTGTAGTTTGTAAGATGGCGGGGATTGCTGGCGTCAAATATGACGTGGTCGGGATTGGCCGCGTCGTTTTGGGCTCCTTGGCTAAATCGGCGTGGGCCTTCACACTAGCAGCAGAAGCGCGGTCGGAGTTTCAGACTGCTGAAGTTGTCGAGCAACACTTGGCAGAATCCATTAAGTATGCCCCAGATGAGGTCGTTCCATATTATTTTCGGGCGTTTTGGGCACATAATCGGTGGTTTATGGAAACTGCTTCAACTGAGGCTGAAGTGCCGCGTCCGCCTGCGAGTGAATTGGCCCGTTGGATAAATGACCTTGAAATAGCATGTCGACTCTCACCGGGTTGGTGCCTTCCTCAAGATTTCCTAAAGTCGATCCGTTCGCACCAAACGTAGCAGTTTTCATTGATGGGTTTCCAAGTCCATAATTTTGCTGTCACACATTCGATTCGGGAGTGGCAAGTACAATTCAATGAAAGTCATGCGATGGCTGCTCGGGTAAACCGTCACTGGGCAACGCTGAAATGTTTTCGGCCATGACGTGAATCACGCCCTGTTCGTTTTGCAAACGGCCGGCGATGATGAGGGCGGGCACAAGATTGATAATCAATCGCGCCTGTTCAAATAAGACTGGCCGCACGATAGCGTTGGCATGGCCGGTTTCATCCTCCACGGTGATGAAGCAAAAACCTTTGGCGGTACCTGGTCGCTGGCGTGTTATGACGGCTCCGCCAATTTTGACTCGGCTGCCGGGCGGTAGATTTTTCAAGTCGGCGGCTGTGGATAGACCATCCAAGCGGGGGCGGAGTAACTTCATCGGATGCGCTCCCGTCGTGAGTTCGGTAGTCGCGTAGTCGGCTTGCAACCGCTCCAAAAGGGACATGCGCTCAAGCGGGGAAAGCTGTTGTTCCTCTTGGGTCGCGGCTTGTTGGAAAAGCTCGTCCTCGGGGTGCATGGATTCGACATGCCAAAGCGCGGCGCGGCGATGTCCGGCCAGCGCATTCAATGCGCCCGATGCGGCAAGCACTCGCCGCTCTGCGGGACTAAAGGTTGTGCGCTGCAAAAAGTCGGCAAGCGAAAGAAAGGGCCGGTCGCTGCGTGCCGCTAATAATTTCTGCCGGGACCCGGCCTTCACGCCCTTTAATGAAATGAATCCGAGTCGGATAACGTCGTCACTTTCGACCTGGCATTTCTCGGCGGAAAGTTGAACGCAAACCGGCAAGACGCGAATGCCACGTCTGCGGGCGTCCTGCACCAAGGATGCGGGCGAGTAAAAACCCATCGGCTGATTATTGAGCAACGCGGCATAGAAGGCCGTGGGGCGATGCACCTTTAGCCAAGCTGAGGCGTAGGCAATCAAAGCAAACGAAATGGCGTGGCTTTCCGGGAAACCATAGAGGGCAAACGAGGCAAGCGATTTCAGAATGTATTCAATGGCCTGGTCGTTCACGTTGTTTTGCTTCAAGGCCGTGCCAAGCTTCGCCTTTACACGGTCAAGGCGCTCCTGCGAGCGGGTGAAACCAATGGCCCGCCGCAATTCGTCGGCCTCGGCGGCGCTAAACCCTCCAAGCTCCATCGCCAGCCGCAAGATTTGTTCCTGAAACAAAACGACTCCAAGAGTGCGTTCAAGGATGGGTTTGGCTCGCTCGTCGGGGTAGGTGACAGTTTCCTCGCCGGAACGCCGCCGCAAATAGGGATTTACGGCGTCGCCTTGAATGGGGCCGGGCCGGATGATCGCCACTTCAACCGCGAGGTCGTAAAAATTCTGCGGTTTCATGCGCGGCAGGGTGGAAATCTGAGCGCGGCTTTCGATTTGGAAAAGGCCGATGGTGTCGGCCTCTTGAATCAGTTTGAACGTGGCCGGGTCGTCTTTCGGGATTGTCGCCAAGTCCACCGGCTGGCCCCGCTGGGCGCAGATTTCCAAGGAGTCTTGCAATGCGGCCATCATGCCAAGTCCGAGCAAGTCCACTTTAACGATGCCCATATCCTCGCAATCGTTTTTATCCCATTGCAAAAGGGACCGGCCCGGCATCCGGGCGTTTTCCAAGGGCACGTATTGGTCAAGGGTGCCCGCGCTTAAAACCATGCCGCCTGAGTGTTGACCCAGGTGGCGCGGTAGGCCATAAACTTGTTGGCAGGTATCTAGCAACGCCGGGAGCTGCGGGTAGTCTTGGGTAATGCCCGCCGCCCGCAACTGCTCCTTTAATTTCATTGTGTGGGGATAGTCGCCGCCATGAAAAAGACTGGAAAAGCGGTCAAGCACGTCGTCGGGCAAGCTGAACACCTTGCCCACTTCCCGCATGGTGCTCCGGCCCTGAAAGGTGATGACATTGGCGGTCATGGCCGCGCCCCGCCGGCCATAACGCCGATAGACTTCCTGAATCATGGCTTCGCGTGGTTCGCCGCTGGGCAAATCGAGGTCAATGTCGGGCCAATCGGTTCGGCCTTCCGAAAGAAACCGTTCAAAGAGCAACTTGCTGGCGATGGGATCAACTGCCGTAATTCCCAGCGCATAGCAGACGGCGGAATTCGCGGCGCTGCCCCGGCCTTGCACCAGGTAGCCGCGCTCGCGGGCAAAGGCGCAAATGTCCCAGACGATGAGAAAATAGCCCGAAAACCCCAGTTTGGTGATGAGGGTCAATTCACGCTCAAGCTGGCGGCGAACTTCACCCCCGACGCTTCCGTAACGCTGTTGCGCGCCGAAAAAGGTCATCTTGCGCAGAAAAGAATCCTGCGATTCGCCTGCTGGCCCGGCAAAGTCGGGAAAGCGGTAGCCCAAATTGGTGAGCGTGAATTCAATCCGCTCCGCGAGTTTTTCAGTATTTGCTATCGCCTCCGGCAAATCAGTGAACAAGGCCACCATGGCTTGCGGGCTTTTAAGATGTCGCTCGTTGTTTTGGGCAAGTCTTCGTCCGGCTGCGGCGAGCGTGGTGTGTTCGCGCAAGCAGGTGAAAACGTCGGCAACGTTGCGGGCTTGAGGGGTGGCATGGAGCACGCCATTCGTCGCCAGCAACGGCACGCCTGACGCCTGCGCCCAATCAATCAGGAATTCATTCTCGGCTTCTTCTTCGGGTATCAAGTGGCGTTGGATTTCAACGTAGACGCGCTCGCATCCGAAAATTCCCAAAAGTTTTGCTCCCACTACGGCGGCAGCATCGGCCCCTCGTTCACGCCAAGCTCGCCGAATGGGGCCGCTTTCATCGCCGGTCAGGGCAATCAATCCCTCGTGGCCTTCGGCCAATTCCTGCCAAGCAATGCGGCCTTCACCCTTGGCGGAGCGCAAGTGCGCGGTCGTTAGAAGATGGCACAATCGCCGATACCCGGCCTGAGTTTCTACGAGCACAGGTAAAACGCTTTCATCCTCCATCGTGAGTTCGCAGCCGACAATGGCGCGAACTCCCGCTTCTTTTCCTGCCATGTGCGCCCGCACTGCGCCATAGACGCCATCGCGGTCGCAAAGCGCGATAGCGGGCAATTCCTGGCGGGCAGCCTCGACCATGAGCGATTCGGGAAGCGAGCCGCCGCGCAAGAAGGAGAACGCGCTCCGTGCATGAAGTTCTGTGTAGGCCATTAGTCCAAAACTCCCTCCACCCGCCAGACGTCGCCGGTATGCGCGAGCTGATACACGCCGCCCTCGCGGAGTTCGACGTGCCAAGTTTCGACCGCCCAGGCTTTGGGTTTCCACCACTCGCCCGAAATGTGCCACGGCCCCGCCACAGCGCAAATTGCACCGCGCAGTTGCGCACTCTCAAGTGCGGCTGGTCGTTGTCCGGCGAATTCGACGTGAGCGGGCCACGGTGGACGAAAGCGCCGCAACCGCAACCCGCGCTGCGGATGAATCGGCGGGTCGGCGGGTGCGGGCACAAGCTCGGTCGGCTTGACCAAAACAAACGTATCGGGTTTGTGCGTGTCGGAAATCAAAGGAGTGCCTACACGTCCTTCGCCAACAATCGCGCTCACTCGGGCAAGGTTTTCCCAAAAGGCGGCGGGGTCGCGCAAACCCGTGTCGAATAGCCCGCCCTGCTTTTCCGGGGCGCGGATGGGCTTTGCCACTAACCGCACGCGGGCAACTCGCGCCGCGGTTCGCACGGTTTCCAAGTGCGAGTCCAAAACTCGCAACCATGAATCCAAGTCCGCGTTTGCTTCCGGCAAGCGAAAACTCCGGCGATAGTCGGTCTCGTCCTCCAAGAACAAAGTCAGGGTGAGTTCTTCCGCCACAAGCTGCGCGGCCCGCAATTCCAGGGCGATGCGTTCGGCAAAGGCCCGCAAGCGAAAGAAAAGCGGTTCAATGGATTCGACGGGCGGCTCGTATTCCCATTCGGCTTCAAATGTGCGGGATGGTTCAACGTGCCTGAGAACACTCGTCGTTTTACCTGCGGCCCGTTCCCAAAGTGCCACTCCCTCGGTGCCTAGTCGCTGCGCGATGTCGGCCTTGGTCAAATCCGTCAAATCGCCTAGTGTGCGTATGCCCCAGCCGGAAAGGATTTCGGTTTGGGCTAGTGTCGGCGCGGCGAAGGAAAGCGGCAGCGGTCTTAGAAAATTCCTCGTGTCGCTGACGATCAACAATGGCCCGGCGCATTGCGCCGCCATGTTGGCAAGCAACGGTGTCGCGGCTGCGCCAATGCGGGTAGAAAGTCCTGCCTTGGCGAGTTCACGGATGCAAAGTCGCATCTGTGCTTCCGTTCTCACGGCGTCTGCACCCTGCAAATCCACCGTGCAACGCCCGGCGGCGGTGGCCTCGACGCGCGGTGACAGGCTAAAGGCGGCGGCAATTAAGATGCGCTGGGCCTCTACCTCGGCGGCGGGGTCGCGGGGGCGCAAGATGATCCCTGGGCATTGGGCCATTGCCAAAGTGACGGCAACGCCGGGCGTGACGCCTTTGGCCTCGGGCGACGCCTCGGCAATGGTGGCCTTGCGTCCCTCGCCTGTGATAAGTGCGGCGGCACGGCCTGTCAGCGCGGCGTCGCTGCGGCGCAATGCGTGCAACCGGAAATCCGGTACCCATAGAACGCAAAATTTCATCCGGCCCTTTCCATCGCATCGCTGACATGGCCGCGTGCGATTTCAACTGTGAGAGTTGCGGCAAGTTGCTCTTGGGACATGCGCCTAGCCGCCAGTCCGTGCGAAGTGGACAAAACCAGTCGCCAAGAAACGGCGGGAACGAGAGGGCAGGGCGTTAGCACAAGCACTGCCGGGGCTGCGTGCTCAATGACGCGGTGCAACCGATGCCAGGTTGTTCCGGGCTGCATCCTAAGCGCCTTTTCGGCAATGCCGCGCAGGTCAATGATGACGGCGGCATAGTTGCCGTCGCGCACAAGCACGTCACTTGATGCCAGTGCGTCGGCAAAAGTCCGGCATCGCACCCATACGAGATGCCGCAACGCATCGGGAGAAACGGCATGGGGCGCAAAGCCGTCTGCTGCATCAATCAGGGCAACCCTTTGGCGGGCCGTGCGCGTGGTCTCTAGGAGTCGGGAAAGGACAACCTGCCCACCGCTGCTCGGGGCTGCTGAAACCACCTCGGTTAATTGACTGGCCGGTAGGCCGTCGCCTAGTGCCTCGTCAATCGCGGGCACCCCGGTGGGCATGTGGACGCCCTGCCGCCGGGTTTTTTGAGGGAACCGGGCGGCCACAAGCGACCGCAAAGCGGCCATAGTGGCGAGTGGTGACATGCCTGCGGGTGCCTTGCATCGGGAGTGAACGGGTGCGACTGGCTACCCATTCCTTCAACAAGTGTACAAATGAGCACTTCCGCGCATATACAGCAATTAAAAAATACGCGGTTAAGACTCGGTAATGAGCCGTGCCTTCGGATAGATCAAATATGGACTAAGCCGAAATTCCTTAACAGTTCACCAGAGCACTCATGATTGCGGCTCCATAACGAACATGGACTCTTCAGTGTCCTTGCCCCCGCGACATTCTCCTTTACACTGCTGGCAACGCGAATCCCCTTGGGGAAAGTCACAAACAAGGCCCTCACAAATTGCGCACAACGGATTTTTGCCGATGATAAGCGGGTAGTGACCACATTGGCAGTGCGTGAGAATCGTCACTTCTTTTCCCGAACTTGGTGGACATGCACCACAGTGAAGTATCCCCAGAATGGTTCCTTCGGCGGTCATTCGAGTCACCTCCAGCCGGACTCTGTCGCCTGCGCATACTGGGCATCTGATGCGGTCGGCGTAATGGCAAAGTGGCCTGAGAACTTCTCTAATCCAACAGTGTAATAGCGTGTCACCACCGATTCTGGGGAGCCTCACCGGGAATTCCCTACAACCCACAATTTTGCGAGCTAATTCCAAAAATTCCAGCATTTCGGATTTACTTCGATTAAAACACTCGCTCAGCGTAATTTCGGTCAGTGCCTTCCACAGCCCATATTCTAAGGACGTGCCTTCCGACGGGTTGATTACTTTGTCGAACATGTTTCCTAACATGATATGGGCCTCGACGGATGCACCAGAATCGAACCCGAAGCCAGGAGGCCGTCCGTTTGCCAGACACCAGCCAATCTTCAACTTCCAGTCCGGCAATAATTGCTTCCCGATACCTAGCTCGGAGTCGGGGAGCCTGCAAGAAAAACGAGCGTTCACCGGAATCTGAAAGCAGAACGGAAGAACTCTCCCAAGTTTATCAGTTGATTTCGGACTGTAGTCTCCAACGTAAGTCCAAGTGCACTCCTCCGCACTAGAATCAACGATGATGAACCCTGAATAGGTATTTCCACTGCCGCCTGACAGGTCGAGCAAAAGACCCCGCAAACCGAGCTTTTCCTTTTTAGATCTGAAATACAAATTGCATTTCACATCGTAATCTTGGCTGCTACTACTGTCTCTCCAATCCGCCTTTGGGAGCATCGTGTGTCGGCTCCAAGGACGTGGCAACTGCCTAACCGTTTGAAGATTGAGGTCCGTAAGTACCTCCTTTGTATCCCGATTATATAGCATTTTGCGCACACGGCGAAACGCAAGCTCCGCGATTCGTGGTTGTAGCCCTTTCACTTTGAAGCTGTTCAAATTCAACTCCGCTTCTTGCGACGTCCTATCCCACAAGTGATTCTCAACGGAAGCCCAGTCCCACGTCGAGACTGTGTCGAGCGCAGTTCTAGCCGGGCCGTCACCGTAATAGCACGAAGCCAAAAAAACATCCTCCTCCGCTAGCTGTGAGAACAGGGTAGTCTCAGAGAAAGTTGGCTGCTTACTGAGAACGAACTGAAGATAATCTACCAGGGCCTTGAGTGTTCGAGATACCAAAGGGGCCAACTTTTCGAGCAGGTCTCTCGCATCTTGGTCACGGTTTGCAATTATCAAACGTGCTGCGAACTCAACGACAGTATGCGCCTCGTGCATTCGAGGCCGTGTTACCAGCCGCATCCGGTACTTGTCATAAAAAGCCCACAGTCGATTCGCGTTCGCGCCGAAAGTAGTAGCAGGCATCTCCGTTAGACGATCCAGAACGCTGTCAACGTGCTCGCTTGGCACAGCACCAAGTTGATTGAGCAAGTCCTCAAACAAACAAGTCGACACGGTAAGCCACCACCGCTTGCGGTCGATTTCCCGCTGCTTTTGTTCATACTTAAGTTCCCTGGATTTCTCCCGAGCACTTTCAAGCGAGACAAAGTTCTGTTTTCCAATTTGATGTTCTCGCTCAATCCTTCTCGCAAGCAGTTCACGCAAAGACTCTTTCTTCTCGACAGACCGTTCGTGCAGGGACTTCTCAAGAAACTCTATCGTTGATTTGTCGCAATTTCGCAGTGCGACCAAGATTTTCTTTCGGAGAGGAGGCTTTTCAAATACAAGGAATCCTTTCCATACTTCGTCAAGCACAGAAAGAAATTCCGTGTTTGAAAGTTTCTTTTTGGCCTCGACCGCCCAATCTATTGCGGCGCTAGGATCGGCTTGTTTATCCAAGCATAAAATAATTTTAAAAGCGAAATCCATTTTGCTTTGGTGATGTAAATGCCTTCTGTTGGTTCCTTGTTCATACCAGTCTGCTCTTAGATTCCCAGCTCCAACTCCGGTTCCGGCTCGTCTGGCGGGGCAAGGCATTGCGGTCCCTCCGCACGGGGTTTGTTCCCGTACCGATTGACCTCGCGGAACATAACGCGGTCACTTGGAATAGCCCGGCACAGCTCCTGGATGGCCGTTTCTGAAAGCGGCTGGTCACCCAGCCAGCGCAGCATGTCCGGCGGGGTCAAGACCACAGGCATTCGGTCATGGATGGTCGCAACCAAATCGTTCGGGTGGGTCGTCATCATGCTAAAGCTCGGAGGCAACGACTCATCCAAGCCCGGTTCCCATATCCCAGCAATGGCAAACGGTTCTTCATCCTTCAGCATCAACACAAAGGGTCGGCTGTACTTGCCCTGGGTAACGGACTCATAGAATCCGTTGGCGGGGATAAGGCATCGTCGGCGTTGCACGGCTTCGCGGAAACTCGGCAGGGTGGTCACCGTTTCGGAGCGGGCATTGTGCAAAAGCTTCTTCTTTGGGTTGCCCCGTTGAAACGATGGGACAAGCCCAAACATCATCGGCGCAAGGGTCGTCTCGGTGCCTTGGCGGGCAAACACTGGCGCAACTTCACTAATCCGAATGTTGTAACGGTCAACCAACCACGCCGGGCGGCGATACATCTGCCCGATGGCTTTGGCGACTGCCGCTAAGGCCGCATCCGACTTGTGAAGCGTGTAGCGAACACACATGCCGACAACTCAACCGAATTCTAGTAACGCCGCAATATGGATTCATCAACGCCAGCCCACCGGCATACCTCCCGATGGGTCGTCCGTCCATAGAGGCGGGGGTTCTGGCGCGGATAGAGGGTTCCGTTCAAAAGTGCCCTAACTATCGCCGTTTTCTCAATCGGGATGCCCGCCTTCGTCAAGCAGTTGACGGTTCTGCGGGATAAAGTGAATTCACCAATGCCAGCCCAACGACAGACTTCACGATGGGTAGTTCTTCCGTAAAGGCGAGGGCTTCGGTGCGGATACAGAGTTCCGTTTCTGAGTGCAATAATGACCGCCGTTTTTTCAAGCGGAATTCCCGCCTTCGTCAGACAGTTGGCTGTTCGTCGGGTTAAGCCGCTCGCTAGGCGAATGGACTTCATGTTGGTCAAATGGAGATTGTTCACGCTCAGGCAGTCTGTCAAAAAAAACCGGCGAGGTTGTCTTCTACCCTCAGTCGTCGCGAAGCGGGCGCCCGATAGCGGTTCTGATTTTCAAGATAGGTAAGCATTCCGGCCAATGGCCGATGCATTTCAGTGTTGCCAAATGACCTCACAAGCAAGGTATTCGCTTAAAACAATTCGGACAGAGATCAAATGAGCCGCCAATGTAAGATACCGATACCTTCCCGGTTGGACAACAATCCATGCAGCAGAACCTTGGAGAACTAAACGCTGCATGGCACGACTCCCAACTTCGGGTAGTATTGGTAAAAATGGAGGTCGCTCAAACGAAGTGCGCTGTTCGTCGTTCAAGGACTGAATTGGCAAGAAAGTTAAAGACGATGGCTGATAAAGTTGCGGTTCACACAATTCATACAAAGCATGACCTCTCGCCAGCTTTAGAATAATATTTTCAACTCGCGCGTGCTCAATTGCATATTGCGTAAGGCTCTCGGCTTGATGTCGGGCAGACGATAGCTTTGCAGATAAGGAGGGCTTTTCACGAAGCAAGCGCTGGACTTTGCGCCGTGTGACTGCATCGGGCGATGCTGAACCTGCAAGAACGCAATCAATCAAACAGGCAAGATATTCTTCATCAAGGGAAAAGCCGTTGTTGCAATCTTGACAGGCAGGCACAACTGGCAAATTTTCCGGGTACGGAACATCTAAAAGAACGCGCGATGGAACATGGTCTCGCGTCTCTGTGGGTCCACCACAATAGCAGCAAAAGGCGGTCTGGCGTTCATCGCCATAATTCGGGAGCTGTTGCACAACGGAAAGCAGGGAATCACCTTGACCTCAAGATTTCAACTTACGAATTTAATGCGCTATCCAGCCTATCAAGCACAGACATTGATCTGCAAAGATCATGTTCCCAAATTCTAATAACCCGCCATCCTAGCTTTCTGAGATTTCGATTAACTAAGCGATCACGGGCTTTGTTAGAAGAGAATTTTTTCGACCAAAACAATCGATTGCCTCGTGGAATTTTATAATGTCTTGGACAACCGTGCCAAAAACAGCCGTCAACAAAAACTGCTAAGCGTTTTTTTGGGAAGGCAAAATCGGGCTTCCCGAAAGCGGGCCAATTTCGACGCCAACCTGTTATGCCGTGAATTCGGAACAAGGAGATTAGTTTAAGTTCGGTATCCTTATTTCCCGAACTGCGAATCCGAGACATTATAGATGAACGCTTAACCTTTGTAAAAATGTCGGCCATATTCGAGAATCAGGCTTTAAGCGCCGCCGAAAACATCTCGACAAGCAACTGAGCTTTCTTCCTGCCAAGCCCAGGAACGTCGAGCAACTCATCCCAGCCTTTATTCGCAAAAAACGATACAAGTTTACGACGGTGCGATGAAACCCAAACTTTGCTCGTGTAAGCCTCCAATCCCTCCAATGTCCGGCTGTCTTCTTTGAAATGTTGGCGAAGACCCTCCCATTCAACGGCCAGCGCGTCGGTATCTGATACGGAGGCTGTGATAGCCGAGTCAATGCTTCAACTCCTAAGGTGCCGCCTGCGTTACCTATTATCGCTTTTAAGCCCAACTGGAAATCGCCAAGTGGCGTGGCGAAAAATCCGAATCTGAGGTGCCCAAAAAACTGTTTTTTTGCCCAAAATTAGGCAGCAGGGCGCTACACCTTGCTACTTTAGGTTGCCAAAAGGTTGCCACAAATGAAGAATTTTGTTGCTCTTTTGCGAAAGAAGACGTATCTTTCAACCTGTTCTAAACCATTAACAATCAACTAAGTCCGCGATTATTAGCAACTTAGCTTCGCAGTGGGAATTGCGTTCGAGTCCCTGCTCTCCCACCATTTCAAATTGTGGACAATCTTGGACACCTTTGTCCAAGCCGTCCCAAGTAGATTGCAAATCAGCGGCTTGTGCGTCTTGGCTGGCACTCGTCAATTTTTTCGATTGGACAGCCTTGGACGCTAAAACCCCGCTTTGGCCGGATTTTAGTGGAGAACTACGTGGATTGGATTCTGGGCTGGGGGACGGCAATAGCGCGATGTTCGCCAGTGTCTCCATGCCTTCGCGTAAAGGAAGTTGCGTTGAGTCGGTGTAGGTCCAATCCGTGAGCCTCAAACTTTTGTGCCGGGCCAGTTGCATGATCACTCGCGAGGGCACGCCTCTCTTTTGAAGCATGGTGATGAAGGTGCGCCGGAAAGTGTGGAATCCTGCCGCACGTCCACGCGCATCAGTGTGCGCGATACCGGCCTTGGCGAAATCGCGGTTTAACGTCTCGATATTGGGGACGCCGCGATGAAAGACTTTGGTGCTGTCCTTGGCCCATGCTGGGCGTGCAGCGATGAGTTCGGGCACTAGGTGGGAGAGGATGGGCAACCAGTCTGCCCGACGGCTCTTGGTGGCCTCGGGGCGCAGGAAAATGCCGGGATTATTGCCGTCCAAGCGCACATCGCTCCATAACAGGCGGCGGGCTTCTTTGTGCCGCAGGCCGGTGAAGGTCATGAGACGATAGAAGAAGCGGCGGCGGGGAGAGACGGCATAAAGACGGACAAGTTCATTTTCTGTATAAGCGCGAGGCCCCTCATTATTGATTGGCACCGGCAGTTTTTGAATGCGCTTGAGCGGATTCGGAATCTCGTAGGTTCGCTCTACCCAGTTGAGGAAAGTCTTCGCATCGTCCCCGGTCCGGTAACGTCCCCGATAACAAGGATGTTTTTCGTCTGGTGCTATGAGATACCTAAGCATGATTGCCTCCCTTTCGCTTTTTGAATTTGTTGATCGATATAGGCCTGAATATCCGACATGCGGGTAAACCAGCGCCCCCGGATTTGAAATGCACAAAACTTGCCCATGTCTTTTTCACGCGTAATCGTTTTCACGCTGACGCCTAACAATTCAGCGGCCGCTTCCAATCGCATCGGCTTCTCGAATAATTGCTGCGTGCTCATGTTATCTTTTTCGCCAGATCTTTGAGAATTGTCGGTACTTTGACTTTTCCGAAGTTGTACTTCTCCATTAACCCCATCATCCATAACCCCGCCTTGCCGAAGCTAAGTCCGCTGAATCCGCCTTCTACGATTGGCTTGATCATGTCAGCCATGAATTTTTCAGGTGTGGCGTATTTAGCATGCCACGCCACGCTTTTAATAGATTCGAGATCATACAGGCTTAATGGTATTTCCAATATGGCCGGTTCCGCTCTTTTTGCTTCTTCATCTTCCTGATTTTGTACGCGTACAATTTCATCCACGCGTTGAGAATAGGGGCCGGCTATCTCTTCGGCGGTATAACCTTTGGCCTTTGCGCGTTCCTCGATATCTTTACGCCAAGCGCGCAATTCCTCAACCGGCACATAGGAATATGTCTTGCGAAACACGGTCTTGATACTGCCCAGCAAGTTTGTTTTGCGCTCTGTCACGTTGAATTCAAACACCGTGAGCCCGCCGCGCTCAATTCGTTCGTGAAGTGCCGAACGAGAAACAGGGCAGTACATCATCACGCCACCCAGGGTCACCGTTGGTCCAAATCTTAGAGATATCCGGTCAAACCAGTCGGCGACCTGCTCCAGCGATCCCTGACGCCTAAACACGAGCGTTCCTGGCTCTTTGTCGCCAAGGATTACATGGTGGGCATTTTACGGCTATTTGATTTTAGCTGGGGTATGGTCTCTAATTAGTGCAACGGCAGTTTGGTGTTGGTATCTTGGATATTGTGCATTTCATGACCAATTGTGGGAAAATTGGAAAGCGCGTATAAATCAGATCAACGAAGACAAATCCGAACAATCAGGTACTTCTTGTTCCTCCGGCCATAGCGTGAAGGAGCTGATTAAAGTAGTCGGGGCGACGGAGGAATCGCAGGGTGAAGATTGTTCCATTAGTCCCGTAGACAGTCATGGTCCCATAGCCAAAACGCCGACCCAGGAATGACTCTTTGAAGGACAGCATGTCGATCTGGTTAATCTGAATATGCTTTGCCAGCGGCGTAATTAGGTCCGATTCGTAGGTTAAACGGCGATCAGTGAGTACTACTGTTGTTGGCAGGTAGTAAGCCAGGGTCAACCCCGAGACGATTAAGCCAGGAATCATGCCCTCCAGAATGAGGATGGGCCAGATTAATGGTATATGAAATTGCTGGGAGGCCGCAAGCGGTACGCGGCTAACTGCCAGCCACACGAATAGACTCGGAATTGGCGCAAGGCACAACACGAGCAGCGCTGGCAGAAAGATGATTCTATGTGCCTTTTCCCGGTACAGCACTTGTTCAGTCGGCAAGGGACTCATGGGAAGCGATTGTGTTCAATTCAACACAATGTGATTGGCCGAATGCTTTAGAGTCAAGTGTCGAAAACGACACAACTTGAAGCGTCCCCGAAACATCGTCGGCCCACGTATCCGTGCCCTCCGTCAAGAGCGCGGCTGGTCTCAAGCAGGCCTAGCCGCCAAGTGCCAGCTTATCGGCTGGGATATCTCCCGCGACGTAATCGCCGGCATCGAGCTTCGCCGCCGTTGGGTCGCCGATGCTGAACTGCTCGTTTTAGCCAAGGCATTCGCTTTATCCGTATCTAGTCTTTACCCGACACGAATAGCAATCAATGAGGTGGTTCGCTTACTCGATCGAACTACTGCTGAATGCAATTGAGTGAGCACAATTATTTTAAGTTTAAGAGCTGCCGAAGCGCTGTTGCGCGACCTATGTTTGGGAGTTGATCGTCTGTTGCTCGTGCGATGTAGTCAATTATGGCCAATAATTCCGGCTGGGATGTTCTCGATCTAAAATAGGTTAAGAGGCTTCGGTATCTTACGGCACAATCCTTGAGCGTGAGGCGAGAAGCAAAGTCAGAATCGTTTACTAGATGTAAGAAGGACCAAATCTCATAGTCAGTAAATCGGTCGATCATGCTTTGGTAAAACGCATATGCCGTAATTGAAACGCCATATCCATTGCCAATAAAGCACATCGAGACCGTTTTTACATAACCCTGCCAACTTCCTTTATCGGTACTAAAATGCCTTCTGAGGGCAAGCCAATCTGGGTGAGGTATTTGGCGAGGCCTGACGTATACGAATCGGCAGATGTAGATAATTCCAAGGTGGCAGCGGGGATTATTTTGGTCATGATCTTTCGGACAGTTATTACTCTTTAGAAACAAGGAAAAGGGCCGGTCGGGGGCGCGCCGCGCTGACGCGCGGCGGCACCCCCAAACCGGCCCCATTTCTCTGTCATTTGTCGTGATATAGCAAGGCCGTTTAGGCGATCTTTTCGGCCCGGGTGATGCGGACTTTGCCTTTGTTCTCCCGGATGCCGTCAGGGTCCACCCGGAAGGTCACGAGGGATTCCTCCGGATAGGTGGGGAAGTTGACCACTTTGTCGCCCTCGAGCTTGATTTCGGCATCCTTGGTGGGGTCGAACATGCGCTCGAACGTCACGACACCAGGGCGGGTCGAGATTTCATAGCGGACGACGACGAATTTACCGCTGCCGTCTTTGCGGTTAAACAGGTTGGCCGTGCAGGAAAGAATCTTTCCGATCACGTACACCCCGGGCTTCATAGCATTGCTGGATTTAGGATCCATGGGATTAGTTCGTTTTTGCGGTTTATTTTGATGAATCCATTGCCGAGGTACCGCTGGGACTCGGCAATGGAAAGGACGAGCTGGTCAAACAGCTCTCGAAAGGAACGACAGAGGGCCAATGTTTGAAATCGCCCTTCTTTTTTGAAAAGGGCCATACGCGCCCACTTATGGAGGCGTTGCCCAATAGTGAGCGAAGCCCGAGACTGTATTTCCTTGGGCTTCGGTTTGGCCTGCGCCACACTGGCGACGGCTTTTGCCGGCCTAGGCTTCATAAAGCCATGGGAGGGCTGAAATACGCGGAGGCGCATCCGGGATTTGACCCACTCGGGATACTCACCGCTTTTGGTCACGTATTTCAGCAAGTAGTGAAAATCGTGGTTGCGGATGCGTCGAACATGGCAGAGACCATTTCCCCACAACTCCGCGAGCAAGGATACGGGCACGTAGCGGCGGGTCAGGACGACCAAATGGTAGTGGGGCCAGCCATCTTCATCATCGTGAAACTCGACTTTCACGCAGTAGGGGGCCATGAACTGGTAATGTTTGCCCTGCCATTCCACGCCCTTGCGCAGGCGGTCCATTACCTTTCGGATGAAAGGCCGTCCCAAGTTGTGTGCTGACTCGGGACCGGCGAAGCGGTTGCGATCATAGGTAAGGGTCAGAAACAAAGCCCCGGTCACATCGGGCAGATAGGGCGTAATTCTGCGGAGCACTTTTTTAATCCCGCGCGGGTCATGCCAGGAGGCAGGGCAATATTCGGAAAGGATGCCTATGCCGGGAGCGTCTTCCCATGCTTCCGCAGCCAACCCAGCGACCGCCAAATGCCGTTCGGTCGCCGGGCTCGCTGCTTCGCCTTTGCTGGTTGTGCGCGAGGGGAGTGTGACATGGATAATTCCTGCCGCCCTCATCGCCTTGCTGTGCAGAGGCTCAAAAGGCGGCGCAGGGGTGTCAGATAGTGGGGAAGTCTGGTCCTGCCCCTGTTGGGCCGCCATTGTACCGGCCTTGATGCTGTCAAGGTATTGCTCGCCTCCGTCTGTGCTCCACCTTGACAGCGGGCCGGTTGCGGCACCTACGAGGGGCAGGTCGAGATTGTTAGCAGTTCCTTTGGGCGAGCTTCTATGTTCGCCGGGATTGTCCTGGGTAGCGCTCATTTGGCTACTCCTTTTCCGGCCTCAACGAGCGCGAGGATAGCCGCTTTGATTTTTGCGGGCAGGTTTGCCCACGCTAGGACGACCTCGGACAAGTCTTCCCCCGGCTGACCGGAACGTAGTGGAGCACCGCGTGGATTGCCGTCACCTTGTGCTTTGGCAACTTCTCGGCTTACAACATCTTGCCCATTCTGGCCGTTTGGTTCGAGTCTGCTCTCCCACCATTTTCAGATCTTGGGCGATTTCCGATGGATCGAGTCGGGCTTATTCGGTGAGGGTCAAGGTCAGGCTCACGTCGTGTCCCTGGGCGATGGTCAAGGGTACTCCGGGTTTTAAAAACACTTGGCTGTTCACCCCCACCGCTTGGTTGCCAGCCGACCGCGTGGTGCCGGCAAAATTTGTGATCGTTGTCGTAATCGAGCAATGAGCATTCAAATAGACCACGAAGCCACTCCCGCTCCGGGTAACGGAGATAATTGTAATCTGCACCGGGCCGGGGGTCGGATCGTAGGGCGCGTTCGGCAGGGGGCGGATGGGAGCCGGGGGTGTTGGTGGATTGGCGCTGTCAATAGTCACATCCACCGGAGTATTTTTACCCAGGCTCCCGGTGAAGTGGAGAAAAACTCTTTCGCTGGAGACTGGTGAAGTGGTCTGTGCTTCAAGCATCCAAGTGACGCTGGTGAGAAAAATAATCAGGTAAGTGAAGCGTTTCATGTAAAAATGAGTTGAGTTGAAATAAGGGGAAAAACAGCTGCGGGTGATTTCAATTAGAAACTGCCGTGAGCGTGAGTTCGAGGGGACCGACGGCCGGCATGTCCGCAATACGAATGGTTTGTCCTGGCTTGATGATCACTTGGCCGGTGACGCCTTGCGCCGCTACCCTAATTGCATTGGTGACCTGCGGCGGCCGCGGCGGCGGCGCGGTATTCGTCAACCCCAGCACAGGCAGTTCAACTATTATTTGATAATCAACGAGGTAAGCTCCCTCGGGAGCATGCGATGACGGACTTGGAGGGGAGATCGAAATACTGAGGGTACCCATGACTGCTTCCCGGACATTGGGAAATTCCACGTCCTTGACGTCGTATTGTCCTGACGATCTCCCTCCGGACACTACAACCAGCGTAAAATCCATCGCGGTGTCTGCCGCCACCTGGCCTTGGACCCGGACAGCGAAGTTTTGTTCTCCAGGTCTGGCGGCGGGAGAAGATTGCGCGCAAAGGCCGACCGCGCACACGATCAGGAGACTGGCGATGATTAGTGTCTTTCTCATGGCGATGGAAGAAGGGGGGGTGGGATGAGATTCGTGAGGAAGCAAAAGTTAGTTGGGGAGTTCTGTGACCGTAACCGAGAGGGAGCCTCCGCCCTCTGAACTTGAGGCAGTGGCCGTTTGACCAGGTCTGAGCGTGGCCTCGCCTTGGGCGCCAATTGATCGCCGCTGGTAATTGTCTTGAACAAAGAGCACGGTGAGCATCCCGAGATAACCGATACGGTAGCCATCGCCCGCCGCCGAAATGGCGAGAACGATATTTGCTTCGGCTGAATCTCCGTCGTCGAGGACTCCGCCGATGCGGGGAATGGTTATGGTGCGTCTGATGTCACCCACCCCAATGACTGTAAAATCAATCGGATAGCCTGGGTAAATTTCCCCATACACATGAACTTGTACATTATGCGAAGGTAAATCCGTGGCCTTGGGCGGGAGGGAGGAGGATGTGATCGGTGCGTTGGTTGCTGAAGCTGGACTGGCTGGGGCAGTTACTCTGGGCGATTGAGGCGTTGCTGTCGCCGGCCCTGTCGCTGCGGCCGGGTTTCCCGGATGGTCAGCAGGAGGCGGTGCGGGTGGTGGTGCCGGCGCAATCGTTCTCGCGGCGGAAGCGGGGTTGGGTATGGCTTGTTCGGCGATGGGGCTTGGACTTGCGAGGGCGCTCGGGGCCGGAGCTGTGGCGCTCGAATTTTGCGCAAGGGTGACGGGCAATGGCTGGGCATTGCTGCCCGCAGCGGCCGACAAATGCAAAAAGGGTAGGATGGCCAGTACCACCACTGCGGCGGCGAGGGCGATTTGGGAGGTCTTGTTCATGGTAAGAATGTATTTTCGGAGCGTGCTCATGATTCCCTTGGTCGCGCCGCCGGCCAAGGAGGCGGCGGTCACGTGGGCGGCAAATCCCGCCGGGGCTGCCTCGACGGCATGAGTGGAAACGGCGGAGGCGAGCAACACCGCCGGGGCGTTGATGCCTTGGCGGGAAAAGTACTCGCGCAGTTTTTCCAGGGCACGCTCCACGCGCATGCGAGCCGCATTTTCAGTCAAACCCAAGGCATCACCAATTTCGCGATGACTTTTCTGCTGAAAAAAGCGCAGCACCACGGCCTCGCGGTCCCGGTCGCTGAGTTGGCTCACGGCGTCGTCGAGCACGGGTCGAAGCTGCTCCCACGGAATTTCAGGCGTAGACAGGATTTGTTGCATAATCGCAGCCTCCTGTTCGCGTGCGCGCCGACGGTGCTGGCTGACGGCGGCATCGCGGGCGGCATAACGTGTGCTGGTATGGAGCCAGCCACCAAGGGTTGGCCGATGGCAGAGCAGATGCGCCTTGCGGGCCAAATCCGTAAATACCCTTTGGGCCACATCTTGGGCCTGCTGGGTGTCGCCACCGGCCAGCCGCCGCGCCACCGAGTAAACCATGTCCACGTGCCGACGGACAATTTCGGCAAACGCCGCCTCGTCACCGTGGCGGGCATACCGGCGCAATAAGTCACCCTCGGAGGTCATCGGCATTCATACTATAACAGGCCCCCGACAAAAAAACGCACAAACTTTCTGCTCAACCTGGAGCGGGCGCACGCACCGGGAGAAAAGCTCTTCCCGGCCGCGGCTGGGCTCACTTTCCCCCGCTCGCGTCCTTGTCCACTTGCGCTTTGAGAAAGGCGAGGACGTCTTCAAATTTGCCGCGGTTGTTGGGATCGACCACGCACAGGTTTTCGTGGGCCTTGAGGATAAGCCGGGCGTTGGCCAATTCCTCGTGGTCGGGGGTCGTGAGCACCTTGGCTTGCTCGGCGGAGAGGGCGGGCGAGGCATCCCCGTCCACCGTGACGAGGCGGTGCAGGCCGAGGTTTTTCACCAGTTCGAGGTTGCGCGGGCTCAGCCCCATGAGCGCGAGGCTGCCGGGCGGCTGGTGGCGGCGGGCCTCGATGGCCGCCCCGGCGATGATGCCGAGGAAGGTTGAATCCATCCCGGTGCAGCGGGAGAAATCGAGGATGAACTTGCGGCGGCCCTGCTTGAGCAGCTTGTCGAAAAACTGGGCCACGGGAGCACAGTTCAGGTAGCTGGCGCGGCCGTTGATGACGAGCACGACCGGGTCGGCTGCGGCATGCACGAGAAAAACCGGAGAGGTTTCGGTGGCCATGCGTATAAGGGAAAATATAAAACGGTAAATTCGGCAAAGCACGCCAAACATGCGGAAAAAGTTTTCCGGGCGGGCGGATTTTAGGTGACAAAACCGCGTCAGCTCTTCAACAACTGGCGCAACACGTAGGGGAGAATCCCGCCGTGCCGGTAGTACTCGACCTCGATGAGGGTGTCGATGCGGGCCCGGAGGGGCACCCATTGTTCGCGGCCGTCGGCGCGCTTGATCACCAGTTCGAGCATTTCCCGCGGCTTGAGGTCGTTGCCCAGGCCCGGCAGGGAAAAAGTCTCGGTGCCGTCGAGGCCGAGCAATTCGGCGCTTTCGCCCTCGGCGAATTCCAGCGGGAGCACGCCCATGCCGATGAGGTTGCTGCGGTGGATGCGCTCAAAGGATTTCGCCACGACGGCCTTGACGCCGAGCAGCGCTGTGCCTTTGGCGGCCCAGTCGCGCGAGCTGCCCATGCCGTAGTCCACGCCGCCGAAAATAATCAGGCCGGTGCCGCGTTGGGCGTACGCCTGGCAGGCATCGTAAATCGCCATGACTTCGCCATCGGGCTGGAGTTTGGTGAAACCGCCCTCCTTGCCGTCGGCCATTTTGTTTTTAATGCGCACGTTGGCAAAAGTCCCGCGCGTCATCACGCGGTCGTTGCCGCGGCGCGAGCCGTAGGAATTGAAATCCACCGGCTGCACGCCGCGCTCGCGGAGGAATTTGCCGGCCGGCGTCTCGGCTTTGAACGAGCCGGCGGGGGAAATGTGGTCGGTGGTCACCGAATCGCCGAGGAGGGCCAGCGGGCGCAAATCGGCCAGCGGAGTAATCTTGCCGGGCGTGAGGGAGAAGTTGGCGAAGAACGGCGGCTCCTGGATGTAGGTGGATTTTTCGTCCCAGCGGTACTGGGCGCCCTCGGTGACGCGCACGGCATTCCACTCGGGGTTGGCGTCCTTGAGGGTCGAGTATTTGCTGCTGAACATTTCGGGCTTCAGGCCGCGCAAAATGTTGTCCTGAATTTCCTGGTGCGTGGGCCACAAGTCGCGCAGGAACACGGGCCGGCCGTCGCGGCCGATGCCCAGCGGCTCGCGCGACAAATCGATATCCACGCGGCCCGCGAGGGCAAACGCCACCACCAGCGGCGGCGACATCAGGAAATTCGCCTTGATGGAGGAGTGCACGCGGGCTTCAAAATTGCGATTGCCGGAGAGCACGCTGGCGGCGACGAGGTCGCCCTCCTTGATGGCTGTCTCCACGGCGGCGTCGAGCGGGCCACTGTTGCCGATGCAGGTTGTGCAACCGTAGCCGACGAGATTGAAGCCGAGTTGATCGAAATACTTTTGCAGGTCCGTCTCAACGAGGTAATCGGTGACGACGCGTGAGCCGGGCGCGAGGCTGGTCTTGACCGTCGGCGCGACGCGCAGGCCTTTTTCCACCGCCTTTTTCGCCACGAGCGCGGCGGCCAGCATCACCGACGGATTGGAAGTGTTCGTACAACTCGTGATGGCGGCGATGAGCACGGAGCCATGGCCAATTTCCGGCGCCGCCGTGGCGACGGCCACGCCGTTGCCGTTATTTTTTTCCGCCCCCGCAAATTGCACAGGCACATGGCGGCTTAGCTCCGTCAAAGTCTTGCCATAACCGCCCTCTTTGAGGTCCTTGTGAAAGAGTTCGAGGAAACGTTCCTTGAGGTCGGGCAAATCAATGCGGTCTTGCGGGCGCTTCGGGCCGGAAACACAGGGTACGATGGTGGCGAGGTCGAGTTCGATGGACTTGGTGTAGTCCACCTGGCCCTGGCGCGGAATGCCCCACATGCCCTGGGCCTGGTAGTAGGCTTTCACGAGCGCGACCGCATTTTCGCTGCGGCCGGTGGCGCGGAGGTAGTCGAGGGTTTGGTCGTCGATGCCGAAGAAACCCATGGTGGCGCCGTATTCGGGCGCCATGTTGGCGATGGTCGCGCGGTCGGCGACGGTCAGCCGCGCGGCGCCCTCGCCGTAAAATTCGACGAACTTGCCGACAACTTTTTCTTTGCGCAGTAATTCTGTGACGCGCAGCGTCAAGTCCGTGGCGGTGACGCCTTCGCACAAAGCCCCAGTCAAATGCACGCCGATGACTTCCGGTGTTTGAAAATAAACGGGCTGGCCCAGCATGCCGGCTTCGGCCTCGATGCCGCCCACGCCCCAGCCGACGACGCCGAGACCGTTGATCATCGTGGTGTGCGAGTCGGTGCCCACGAGCGAATCCGGATAGAACCAGAGAGCGCCGTCCACTTCCTTCGCAAAAACCACTTTGGCGAGGTACTCGAGATTTACCTGATGGACGATGCCGATGGCGGGCGGAACGACGCTGAACGTTTCAAACGCCTGCTGGCCCCATTTCAGGAATTCGTAGCGTTCGAGGTTGCGCTGAAATTCAATGCGCAGATTTTCCAGGAACGCTTGCGGCGTGCCGAAACGATCCACCTGCACGGAGTGGTCAACCACCAAGTCCACCGGCACCAGCGGCTCGATGAGACCCGGGTCGCGCTTGAGCTTGGCGACGGCGTCGCGCATGGCGGCGAGGTCCACCAGCAGCGGCACGCCGGTGAAGTCCTGCAACACGATGCGGGAAACGACGAACGGAATCTCGGTGTCCACGGGCTTGGCGGCATGCCAGGCGGCGAGGGTGCGCACGTCGTCCTCATTGATGCGCAGGCCGTCGCAATTGCGCAGGACGGACTCGAGCACGATGCGGACGGAGACCGGCAGGCGGGAGATTTTCCCGAGGCCGGCTTCTTCGAGCGCAGGCAGTGACGCAATGAAACCTGGGCGGCCATCCGGCGCCGTGAAGGCGCGCCGGGCGTTGAACGGAATAGACGAATCGGGCATGGAGAAAAACAGCGGAGGGTTTTAAGGCGGAAGCAAATTGACGTCGCGAACGAGCACCCAACGGCCATCCGGCTCCTTGCGCAAGAGCGACATGGTGTAGCCGCTCTTGGTGACCGGGGGACTGCCGTCACTGGGCACGAGGGTGATGGAAAGAGCGTTCCACATATGGGCGAGATGGCCGTCAATGTGGACTTCGAGGGTATCGGCGCGGCCTTCGACGGACAGCTTGTTCTGGTTGGCTCGGGCCAGACTCAGAAAGTTTTCGCGGCCCCGCAGCATCGGGCATCCGGCGCGCAGAAATACCACATCGTCGGCCATCATCCGACCCAGCGCGTCGAAATCGTGGGCGAGGCTAGCCTGCATCCAATCTTGCACGAGCTGGCGGATGGCTTTTTCGTCCGGCGACATGGCGGCTTCTTTTGCTGGGAGTGATCCGCCAGGCTACATCTTCAACGCCGCCTGGATGGCCACGAAGTCGGGCAGCACCTTCGGATCGTCGTTGGACGAGGCGTACTTGATGACGCCGTCCGTGCCGATGACGAAAGCCGAGCGCTTCGAGACGCCCTTGAAGCCGAGCAGGTCACCGTAGAGCACATCGTAGGCCTTGGAAACGTCCTTGTTGAAATCGGAGAGCACCGGGATGGTGATCTTGTTGGCCTTGGCCCAGGCTTCCTGGGAGAACGGGCTGTCCACGCTGATGGCGTAAACGGCGGCGTTGAGGCTGCTGTAGGCGGCGAAGTTTTCGCTGACGTTGCACATTTCCGTGGTGCAGACGCTGGTGAAGGCCAGCGGGAAGAAAAGCAGGACCGTCTGTTTCTTGCCGAGGGTGTCGGCGAGGGCGACGTCTTTGAGGCCGTCAGCGGTTTTGGTCTTGAGGGAGAAGGCGGGGGCCTTGGTGCCGGGTTGGAGAGCCATGAGATGCAGTGAAGTTAAGGTGGAAAGGAAGGGAAGGGAGCGGCAATCGTACTCTCCGCGCGTCGCACCGCAAGGGGAAATGCGCGGGGTTCACCCCCGGCCAAACTGCTTTTGGCATTCGCCAAAAGGAAAAACCTCATGCATTTTTAACTTTTTACCTTTCATCTTTTACCTTTCTTTCGATCTTTTTCCATGTCCACCCTCGCCGCCCTCCACCGCAACACCGAGCACTTTATCGGCGAAGCCGAACTGCGCGAACGCCTGCACGCGGGCCAGCCCCTGCGCGTCAAGCTCGGCGTGGACCCGACCCGGCCCGACCTGACCTTCGGCCATCTCGTCGTTTTCAACAAGCTGCGGCAGTTTCAGGACCTCGGCCACCAGGCCGTGCTCATCATCGGCGACTTCACCGCCATGATTGGCGACCCCTCGGGCCGTTCCTCGACCCGCCCGGTGTTGAGCGAGGCGGAGGTCAAGGCCAACGCCGAGACTTACCTCGAGCAGGCCTTCAAGATTCTCGAACGCGATCGCACGGAGGTGCACTACAATAGTGAATGGTTCGCGAAGATGACCTTTGCCGACGCTCTCGCGCTGGCCCGCAAGATGACCGTGGCCCGCATGCTGGAGCGCGACGATTTCTCGCAGCGTCACGCCGAGAACACCCCCATTTCCATCGTCGAGTTTCTGTACCCCCTCATTCAGGGCCATGATTCGGTGATGATCAAGTCCGACGTGGAACTGGGCGGCAGCGACCAGTTGTTCAACATGCTCGTCGGGCGCGTCCTGCAAAAGGAAGCCGGCCAGCCCGAGCAGGCCGTGATCTGCACGCCCTTGCTCGTGGGCCTCGATGGCGTGAAAAAAATGTCGAAGAGTTCGGACAACTACATCGCCTTCAACGATTCGCCGAAGGAGATGTTCGGCAAAATCATGTCCATTTCCGACGCCGTCATGTGGGACTATTACCGGCTGTTACTGGAGCTGGACGACGAGGCCATCGCCCGCCACCAGGCCGGACATCCGATGGACGCCAAGAAGCATCTGGCCTCCTCGCTGGTCGGCCTGTTCCATTCGCTCGACGCGGGCCGTTATGAACTTCAGCAATTTGAAAAAGTTTTTGCGCGCCACGAGATTCCCGACGACATGCCGGCCTTCAAGTGGACTGAAGTCGTCGCGCTGGACGAGGTGACCGTGGTGGATCTTCTCGTCGCCACGGGCAAATTCGCGTCGAAGAACGAAGTCCGCCGTCTCATCGAGCAAGGCGCGGTGAAGATCGGCCCCGACAAAATTTCCGACCCCTTTCGCAAATTTCAAAAACCGGTGCATGAATATATTTTCCAGGCCGGCAAAAGAATTTTTGTGAAAATCGTGCCGTGATTTCCGCCCATGTATGAACGTCGCAGCGATCCGCTATTACCCCGGCCGGAATTTTTCCGCCGGATGTTTCGGCATGGCACGGTGGCGGTGGTGATTTTGGCGGTTTGCCTCGCGATCGGAGTTGTCGGCTATCATCACTTCGAGCCCTTGCGCTGGGTGGACGCGTTGTTCGACGCCTCCATGATTCTCGGCGGCCAGGGCCCGGTGGAACCACTTTCCACCACGGGGGGCAAAGTCTTCGCTTCCGGCTACGCGTTGTTCAGCAGCATTATTTTTCTCAGCACCATCGGCGTTTTTGTCGCGCCGATGATTCACCGGATGCTGCACCAGTTTCACCTCGATGCCGCCGCCGTCAAACATGCAGCAGCCAAGTCAGTGAAGCCTAAGTGAAGTTCGAGTCCCGATTCGACGCTTGCACCCTGCGGCGGTACCCATTATTGCCGAGTCGAACCCTTTGCTGTTCACCCACCCCGGTGAACGATTCAAACCGCAAACTTAACCTCCCGGCGTCCGGTCTTCCGAGGCTCGCGGCGCCGCCAACCAAATCCTGGTGCTTTCACCCCGCACCGGGTTGCAGTTCACTCTTAACCGACCAAAACCTTTCCCATGGACATAGCTTTAGTTACCGGCGCCGACGCCGGCCCGGGCCTAGCCATTGCCCGGCGCCTCCTCGGTATGGGCTGCCGGGTGTACGCTCTCGCGACCCAGTTCGCCCGCAATCCCTATCCTCACGACGACTTTATCCCCCTCACGGTCAACCTCGCCGACCCCGCCGCGCTCACGCAGACGGTGGACGATGTTCTGGCACGCGAAGGGCATGTGAGCTTTGTCGTCCACGCCGCGCGGCGCTTACCCGCCCCGCTGCTCGACACCCCTGTGGCCGATTTGGCCGAACGTCTTAACGTCGGCCTGCTGTGCCCGTTGGTCCTCGCGCGGTGCACGCTGCCGTGGCTGCGCAAGGAAAAGGGCCATTTCATCGTGCTATGCTGGAATGGCGAAGGCCCCGCGCCGGGCGGCCCCGTGACCGCCGCTATCGAGGGCGGCCTCCATCATTTTACCGAGCAACTGTTTGACGAATTGCGCGACGACGGCATCCGGGCCACGACAGTTTATGCGCGCCCGAACACCGAGACTGCGCCCGAGGCGACGCTGGCCATTGACCCGCAATCGGCCATCAATCCCGAATTGCTGGCCGACGCCGTGGAGAATATTGTCCGCCTGCGCCCGGCCAATGTGATTTCGGCCCTCGTCATCCGGCCCGCCGCGACCGTGGAATCTCCGCGCCTGCCGCGCTCGACGGAATTGGCCGGCCTGGCCTCCCGCGAGGTGCAGCTGCCGTCCCGCCAGAATTTCCCGCCCGAGCCCGAACGCATTCAAACACCGGCGCGCGCCCGCCCCGCGGATGCCCCGCCGCCCGGTGAAGACGACCTCACTGAATACGCCGACGAAGAGGACGATGATTTTGACGGGCCCACCGAGCCCATGCCGTGGGCCGGTCGCAATCAGTCCGACGGCGACGGCGTTGAGGGTGACTCCCGCCCGGGCAACGACGGCCAGGAAAATTCCGGCCAGGACCGCCCCGCTTCCGAGGGCGGCCACGAAGGCCAGGGACGCCGCCCGGCTCCGCCTCGCGACTACGACGGGCAGCGCCGGCAGGGCCAGCCCCAACGTCACCAGGACCAAGGCAATCGCCGTGGCCAGCGCGGCGGCAATCAAGGCGGAAATCAGGGTGGAAACCAAGGCGGTGGACGCCAGGGCCAGGGCCGCAACGACCGTGGCCGCGGTGGTTTCGATCGCGATCGCCAGAACCAGCCTCGCCGCGGCGACCGCCCGCCGAACACCCGCGGCGGCGATTATCCGCCGCCCGACCGCGAGGCTCCGCCGCCACGCGCCCCGATTTCAGATTACCCGGACCCCGAACAGGAAGCCGCCAAGCGCGCCCTCGCCCGCGACGATTCCTTCCGCACCCCGCACAGCGACGCTGAGGACGACGCGCCGGAGACCGGCAGCCTCCCGCCTTATGCCGAGACGGAATTTCATTCGACCCAAGGCCGGGACACTGATCTTGAAAATCGCTCGCGTGGCGAACCGCGCGACGATTCCCAGCGAGATTTTCGCGATGAGCCGCGCGGCGAAGAGTCCGGCCAGCCCGCGGAAGTTCCTGCGGGCTCGGAGGCTTCTGCTCAAGAAGGACAGCCGGCGGATTCTGCGCCGGGAGCGGCAAACAATCCCGGTGGCCCGCCGAAAGTGCGCTATCCCGAACGCGAGCGCCTGGCTCAGCAACAGCAGCGCCGCCATCGCCGTTACGGACGCCGCCCGCCGCCCGGTGGTGGTGGCCGCGGGCGTGATGGGGATTAGGCTGCTCTACAAGACTGCATTCGACAGAATTGACAGAATTTCCTGAATGGCAGCAAACCATTCATACGGAGCCGTCGTTTGGGGAAATTCTGTTAATTCTGTCGAAGAAATCGTGGCTGCTTTGTCCGCTTTCCGCGGGCGGCGGCATTGGTATAGTATAACGCCATGAGGGAAGACCGGGAGCTTTTGCACCAGTTCGTCGAATATCATTCGGAGAGTGCCTTTGCCGAACTGGTGGAACGTCATCTGGGCCTCGTTTACTCGGCGGTCCGGCGCATAGTCCACGAGCCGCCGATGACCGAAGACATCGTGCAGGCGGTTTTCATCAAATTGGCGCGCAAAGCGGCCGCGTTGCAAGCCGGGCAGATTCTCGCCGGCTGGCTTTATCGCACCGCGAGAAACGAAGCCCTCGCCACCTTGCGCGCGGAAAAACGCCGCCAACAGCGTGAAACGATCGCCATGAATCTCGCCGAACAAGACTCACCCGCTGATCAACATTGGGAACAGCTTGCGCCGCTGCTGGAGGAAGCCATGGCGCAACTCCCGCGCCTCGAGCAGGATGCCATGCTTCTGCGCTTCATCGAGGGCAAGACCTTGCCCGAAACCGGCCACGTCCTTGCGCTCAGCGAAGAAGCCGCGCGCAAACGGGTGGACCGCGCCTTGGATAAACTGCGCGCCCATTTTGCGCGTTATGGCGTGGCCACCACGGCCGCGCTGCTGGTCTCCGGCCTCGGCGCGCACGCCGCCGGACCGGCACCCGCGGGCTTGGCGGCCAAAGTTGTGGGAGTCTCCGTCACCAGCGCCGCTGCTGGGGGCGGCTTTTCCCATGCGTTGGGCAAGTTTTTTGCCATGTCCACCAAAACGAAAACAACCCTGGCAGCTACGGTCATGCTAGCCTTGGCGTTGATTCCGCTCGCCCTGCAATCCGAGGCCCTTTCGCTTATCAATGAGCAGAATGACGTCCTCGCCGAGAAAAATGCCCGGCTGCGCGAGGAAGGCGACCGGTTGAAAGTCCGTATTCGCGATGTCCGCGCTGGTGCGGCACCCGCCCCCGGCGCGCCAGTGGCATCGGATTACCTGCTAGTGGATTTAGAAACTGCGAAAGGCTTTGTGGATAATTTGGGACGGGACTCTTTTAATCCCGACCGGCGTACAACGCTTAAATTTGTTTCAGGCACGGTCGTCGAATCTCCTGTAGATTACATCCAGTGGCTCGCCCTGACGCCGGACGAAGTGGAAGCGCTCGATGATGTTTTTACCACACTGGACAATCGCTTGAAGGATTTTGCCCAGACCCAACTGCGGGAAATTACGCTCGAACAGGCTGTGGAAGGGCAAGATCCTGCCCTCGGCCTGGACCAAATGCCAGGGTCGAATACCGCTTACTTCATCCCGCCAATGAGTACTGATGAAACCATGCGCCTGCGCGAGTGGTTTTCCGACAACCTCATTGCAGCCGTGGGCCCGGAGCGCGCTGCCGTGCTATTCAGCAAAGCGGAGCAAGAAGATTTTGGGCTCCGTCCGGGGATTTCACGTACGTTTATCTTCGCCGATACCAGGGACGCGAATGGTAAAATTCATACCCAACTCGCCACCATAACTTCTTCCGGAGACGGGCACGACGGCTACGGAATGCGGACTGGGGACATTACTGAGGAAGACTTATGGTTATTCGAGCAGTTTCCCGGCCCCCGTCGCATCCACCCGCCGACCCCATGAAAGCCGGCTCATTCATGCTGCTCGCCGCCTTGGTGGTGCTGACTTTGGCGTTACTGCCGTGGTCGGTGCAACGTTGGAATTTGGCCAGTGCCCAAGAGGCGCAAGCTGAACTCACCCGGACCCATGCTGCCTTGGCGTCCGACTTGAATCACTTACGCGCGCAACTCCATAGCGCGGAGATAGTCGTGGCAAAACGTGCCGCCCGCATCCAGGCGCCTGACGACGGCCACTACTATGTTGCGGTGCCCAAAGAGTTGATCAAAAGCACCGGGCTGTTTTTTTTGAGCGACTACCAACTCACGCCTGATGCGATCGGTCTGCTTGGGCTTACCGCTGACGAAACCTCCGCCCTCAATAATCTGTTGATGGAATTGAAAACCCAGGTGCAGGCGCGGCTGCTCGCAACCGCCCACGAATTGGAGCCCGCAAGGTTGCTCAGTCTCGTGGGGCATCCCATTTTTGATCAGGCGGACGCGAACGAACAAATCGCCGCCTACCTCATTCCGCCACTCCGCGACGATGAATCCGCAGAATTACGCGAACGGTTCGCTGAAGGTGTCGCCAAGATCCTTGATCCCGACCGCGCTGAATTATTCATGGCCCAAATGCTCCTAAATGTTTCTGATATCAAAAACGGGCAATCGTGGGTCTTGGCCGTTCGACTCGGAAAAATGACTGCAAGTGATAAAGCTAGGTTTGCCTATGGTCCAGTTCCCAGAAACAGTAATCCAATGCAAATGACGTCTTCTTCGGAGGGGATGCCGTCTCGCTGGGCTTTTTTATTTGAAGGTGACGGCGCGCTGACTCTACCACCGGCCTTGAACGAATCGCCCTAATGCGCTAACCCATAGGCCGGTTTCGACTTTGAGCAGCTTATTGCCTCCGGTTGCTAATGCGGCCCCACCCAGTCACTCCTGCACTTGGCGGCGCATTTTTTGAAACATGTCCGCGAGCGAGCCGTGGTTATCGGCGTTTTCGCTTTCCTCCGGCGGACTCACACCCGGCCGCGCGGCCTTCAATTCCGCGAAGGCGCTCAAATATCCCACAGCTTCGGCGTCTTCTTTTCATCCCATTCGCCGTCCTTGACCAGCGCGCCGCTGAGCCGCGTGATCCAATCCGGCGTCATGACATAGACCCAGGCCTCGCCCAGCGACGGCCCGGATTGCGATTCTGGGTCGGGCTGATGTTGAATTTTTAATTTTGAATCTTCAATTTCCGCAAAACACTCCCGCCGCACGCGCTGGTATTCGTTTTCCTGGGGCTCCCGCCCGGGCCGGTAGCCCTCGAGCTCGTCGAGCCCGCGCAACGCCGTCTCGCTTTTCAGCACGAGCCACCAGCCGCGCACCCAACCAGCCGCAGTCTGGTCCCTCGGGTCATGGGTCGTGTCTTCGGCCATGGCCGGGTATCCGGCTTTCCGCAAATGGAACAGCCGCCCACGCACCCGCGCGCGCTTGCTCTCGACCACCCGGCCGGCGCAATACTTCTCCCAGAAACGGCCGCCCGGTTTGAGCGTCCCGTACACAAACACCGTCAATGGTTCTTCGGCCTTCACGTCGTTTCATTGGGTTTTCTTCTAAGGAGCAAACTTCATTCCCTACCCGTTGAACAACTCATTTTCACATTCTCTTTAAGCGCCACAGGACACGAGCGGCTTTTCCTAACGGTGCGATATAAGAGAATATAACTCATCTTAATCACCCACGGCGAGTGTGGGCAAATTTTGGCCTCTGCGCCGGTAATCCCTTGTCTCCCTTGGATTTACCGCAAGCGGTCGTAGCCGCCATTCACGGCCTTGGTCACGACGGCATAGCTCAGGCGGAATTTCCGGGCGGTCGCGAGCTTGGACGCCCCGCCGGCGACGGCATGTTTCAACGTCTCACGGAGTTCCGTCGTGATTTTGGTCCGATGGCGGCGGCTGTGGGAGCCCTTGCGGCGTCCGGCCAGGCGCAGGTGAAATTGCTCCACGAGGGCGAACGCCAAATCGCGCGGGGCGAGACCGCAATCTCGGACCAGCGTCTGGAGCCGGAGGTGGAGCCGCTGGGCCGCCTCAGTCTCCTTGCGCAACGCCGTTTCCTGGTCCCGCAACCGGGCCTTGGCCCGTTCCAGGGCACGGGCGCGAACTTGAAGATTCATGCGGTAAGTGTGGTTTGATAAATGCGCAGTGTTGAAGCGGTGACGGCAGTGGCCGCAGGCCGGGCCTTCCTTCCGCGCCGTACCGGGCCGGAGGATCGCTGCCGCCTGAACCAGACCCTCCGGGCCCGACTCCGCGCCCACGCGCGCCCCTTTAGCCAACTCAATCCACGATGATTAATATCCCAAATACTTGTCAATAAGTATTTTTGGATTGACCGCGATTTTGGCGGATGGAAGGCGGGGCCGCCTTCCGGGAAAAACCTACGGTCCCATGCCAACCAATAAGGTTGTCACCACGCCCGCCGGGGTGATTTTGCGCACGGCGGAGTTGTCGGAGTCGGCGAGGTAGAGGTTGCCCGCGGCGTCCACGGCGATGGCGCGCGGGGCACTGAAACGGGCGTCTTTGGCCGGGCCGTCGGCCATGCCGCCGGCGATCTGCCCGGCGAAGGCGGAGACCGTGCCATCGGGAGTGATCTTGCGCACGAGGTTGTTATTGGTGTCGGCGATAAAAAGGTTGCCCGCCGCATCCACGCACAGGCCGCGCGGCGCGCCAAAGGTGGCGTCCTTGGCCGGGCCGTCCTTGAAGGCGGTTTCCGTGGATGAGCCCGCCACGGTGGTGACCACGCCCGCGGGCGTGATTTTGCGGATATTGGAATTGCCCTCGTCGGCGACGAAAATATTTCCGGCCTTGTCCACCGCGATGCCACGCGGGGTGCTGAAGCGGGCCTCCGCGCCGGTGCCATCCACATTACCGACCGCGCCAGCCTTGCCCGCCAGCGTGCTGACCACACCCGCGGGCGTGATTTTGCGCACGGTGGCATTTTGGTTGTCCGCCACGTAAACGTTGCCGGCGGCGTCCACCGCGACGGCGGTGGGCGTGCCGAAACGCGCCGCGGGTCCGGGCCCATCCTCCGTGCCGCTGACGCCCACATTGCCCGCGAGCAGGATCATTTCGGTGGGCGCGCCGGATTTAGAGGCGAGAATTTTGCGGATGACGTGGTTGTCGGCGTCGGCCACGTAAAGATTGCCCTGGGCATCGACCGCCATTTCGCATGGGCCGCCAAAAGCGCTGTTCGCGGCCGGAGGCGTGGCGCCAGGCGCGGGAATCGCCACGGCCGATAACGGCGGCGTGAGCGAGACTTGATAGATGACGTTGGCGCTAAAATCCGAAACGTAAAGTTTGCCGGCCCCATCCACGGCGACTCCGCGCGGGGTGTCGAGCGCAACGTGAAGCGGGAGACTGTCGGCAGTGGCCACCTTGGCCGCAGCCGTCGGCGCAGCGGGTTTGACCGGCACGGGCGCGGCGAGATTTGGCGGAGGCGTGGCGGGCGTTTCCGCGGCACATAAAACAGCGCAGGGTGTGAACAGGGCGAGGGAGAGGAGGCGGGGTAATTTCATGGGAGGAGAATTTAAGATTCAAAATTCAAAATTGAAAACGGCCGAGACGCAATCCAGAGAAGCAGGAACCGCAGATGACGCAGATTTGCGCAGATAAGGGCTAGGACCTGTTTTGAAACCCCCAAACAACCACGGATAACACGGATGGCACGGAGGGGAATGCTGAAATTATCGAGCTTTTGCGCCAGGGCATCCGTATTATCCGTGACATCTGTGGTAGTTTTAAAATCGCACCACGACCGGAAAAGAAGCTACGTCATGAAAGTATAAATCTGCGTTCATCTGCGTAATCTGCGGTTGCAGCTTGGCTTGGAGTTTCGCGGTTTCTGCTTGGTCTCGAGTTTGTCGTCTCGGTTTGGGGTGTGCAAAAATGTCGCTTTTTCACATCAAGGCGTTAAGAATCAAGGTTAAGCCTGACAACCCATGCCCGCGAGCATTTTAGTGGTGGATGACGAGAAGAACACCCGCGAAGGGTTGGCCGCTGCCTTGGAGCCGGATTATGAGGTCTTTCAGGCAGCCGATGCGGAAGAGGCGTTCCGGTTGCTCGACGCAGAGTCGTTCACCGTCGTGCTCACGGATTTGCGCATGGCCGGCAAATCGGGCCTGAAGGTCATCGAGAAGGCGATGCAGATGCCGTACAAGCCGGTGTGCATCATGATGACGGCGTACGGCAACGTCGAAACCGCGGTCGAAGCCATGCGCCGCGGCGCGTACGATTTTCTCACGAAACCGGTGAGCCTGGAAAAGCTCGAAATCCTCATCCGCCGCGCGCTGCAGGAACGCCAGATGGTGAAGGAGAATACGGAACTGCACCAGCGGCTCGACCAGCATTTCGGCTTTCAAAACATCATCGGGCATTCGAAGGCGCTGCTCGATGTGCTCGAACAGGTGAAGCAGGTGGCGACCTCGCGCGCGAGCGTCCTGCTCGAGGGCGAAACCGGCACAGGCAAGGAGCTTGTCGCGCAGATGATTCACCAAAACAGTCCGCGCGCCCGCGGCCCCTTTATTCCGGTGCACGCGGCGGCGATTCCGGCGAGCCTGCTCGAGAGCGAGCTGTTCGGCCACGAAAAAGGCGCGTTCACCGGCGCGACGGAGCGGCGCATCGGGCGCTTTGAGGCGGCAGACGGCGGCACGCTGTTCCTTGACGAAGTCGGCGAACTCGATGCCTCCACGCAGGTGAAACTGCTGCGGTTTCTCGAATCGCGCACGTTTGAGCGGCTGGGCAGCCTGAAGCCGATTCAAGTGGATGTGCGCCTGGTGTGCGCGACGCACCGGGATTTGACGGCGATGGCGGCGAAGGGAACCTTTCGCGAGGATTTGTATTACCGGCTGCATGTCGTCCCGATCCGCCTGCCGCCCCTGCGCGAGCGCGCGGAGGACGTGCCCTTGCTCCTGGATCATTACTTAAAGCAGTTTGCACAAGAGAATGAAGTGCCCGTCCCGCAACTGGCACCCGGCGCAGTGGCGGCGCTGCAACGCTATGCGTGGCCGGGCAACATCCGCGAGCTGCGCAATTTTTGCGAAAACGCCGTGGTGCTCAAACGCGCGACGATCAAGGAATACGACCTCGATGCGAAATTTCTCGGCGTGCCGGCCGGCGGCGCGGCGACAGGGGTGGACACGGGCCGCTCGCCCTTGTCCAAAGAGGATAACGAAAAGAAATTGTTCCGGCAGGCGCTGGTCGAGGCGCGGGGCAACCGCACGCAAGCGGCCAAGCTTTTGGGCATTTCCCGCCGCACACTGCACCGCAAGCTCGTCGAATGGCCAGAGCTGGATGTGGGTGGGTGAATGCTGCTCGCGCAGCGCCGCTCAGGAAATATGCGCGCCCTGGGTGTTCACGTAGACCGCATAGAGGGACTGGCTGCAGGCCATGAAGAGGCGGTTGCGCTTCGGGCCGCCGAAGCAGATGTTCGCACAGGTCTCGGGCAATTTAATCTGCCCAATGAGCACACCGTCCGGCGCAAAGACCATCACGCCGTCAAAGCCATCGCCCGTCCACGCCGCGGAAGACCAGACGTTGCCATCCACGTCGCAGCGAATGCCGTCGGAGCCGGCGACTTTCCCGTTGAGGGCGAGGGTCGCGAACTGCTTGTGGTTGGTCAGCTTGGTTTTGTCCACCACGTCGAACACGCGGATGCCCTCGGCGGGGCTGTCGGTGTCGGCGACATAGAGTTTTTTGTAATCAGGGGAAAAACACAGGCCGTTGGGCTTTTTGAGCGCGTCGGTGGCGAGGGCGACCTGCCTGGTGGCGGGATCAATGCGATAGACCGCCTCCTTGATTTGCGGCTCGGCCTTGCTGCCTTCGTAATTGCCCATGATGCCGTAGGCCGGATCGGTGAACCAGATGCCGCCATCGGGATGGACGACCACGTCGTTCGGCGAATTGAACGGCTTGCCCTGAAACTGGTCGGCCAGCACGGTGACGCTGCCGTCGAGTTCGTAACGGACCACGCGGCGGCCGGTGTGTTCGCAGGAAACCTGGCGGCCTTGAAAGTCGAAGGTGTTGCCGTTGGAGTAATTGGACGGATTGCGAAATACGCTCACGTGTCCGTCGTCTTCAATCCAGCGCATCTGGCGGTCGTTGGGAATGTCGCTCCATAACAAGTAGCGGCCCTCGCCGCTCCACGCGGGCCCTTCGGCCCAGCGGCAACCCGTGTAGAGCCGTTCGATCGCGGCATTGTTGATTTTGTACTTGGTAAAGCGGGGATCCAGCACGACGATGTCCGGGTCGGGGTAGCGCACGGGATTCTGGCCGGACCAATCGCGGTCAGCCCCCCACGCGGCGGGGGCGAGCGCGGCGCCGACGGCGGCGGTCACGGTGGTCGCGAGAAAGCGGCGGCGATCGGGGAGCGAAGTCGAAGGAGGAGGCGGTGGGTTCATGGGGTAGGGGATGGGGGAGCCTAAAACTGCCGCCGACCCCGCATCTTTTCAAGTCCAAGTCGGCCCGTCACTTTGGCCGCGAAAGTCGGCGGAGAAGGCGAAAAGCATTGCCCTGGGACGGGCAAATTTCTTAAAGACTTAGTTCCCACCGAGGGTGGTGGGCGGCCCTGTTGGCCTCTCTCTCCTGCGTTCCCTGCGCCATGCGAATTTTCTCCTGCCAGGGCTTGCTCGTGCTCGCCGCGTTCGCGGCCCACACCCTCCACGCGGCCGAAGCGCCCGCGCCTGCGGCGGGGAGCCAGCCCGCGGCCAGCGACGGCTCGATCCAAGTGTCCGGTTCCGATTTGTTGCAAGCGGCCGTGGGCGAACCGCTGGCCCGTTATGCGCAGTTGAACGGCTTGAAGGCCAAAGTTGATCTTTATGGGACGGTGCCGGCACTGGTGTTATTGAAAGGCAACAAAGCGCAACTGGGCCTCATCGCGATACCGCCCGGCCAAAAACCACCGGAGGGTTACACCACCGTCGAGTACTGCTTTCAGGTCGCCTACATCCTTGTCAACCCGGAGAATCCGCTCAACGCAGTGGACCGCACGCAATTGGTGGGCATTTTCGGCACGGGGACGGAGAAGGAAATTGCGACGTGGGGCGATGCCGGCCTTTCGGGCCTGTGGTTTGGCCGCACGGTCATTCCCATATCGACCAGCGCGGATGACGGCGTCGTGCTTGAATTGTTCAAGAACACTGTGCTTGGGCAGGCCACGATTAAACCAGGAGTGCGCGTTCTCAAAACCGCCACCGACGTGGCCAAGGCGGTCGCCGGAAGCAACACGGTTATCGCCCTGAGCGGCTATGTGCCCGAGACCGACGCGAAGGCCCTGCTCGTCTCGATGGAGGCGCGGTTGTCCAGCGCGGTGCCGGCGGCGGCCACCGGCGGCACGGGTGCCTACGCCCCGACCGAGGACAACGTGTACAGCGGCGCTTATCCGCTGCGGCTGCCGTTTTATTTGGCGTTCAAGCCGGAGAACAAAGAGCGCCTGCGGGAAGTGCTGCGCGTGCTGCTCAGCAACGAATTTGCCCAACACCTGCGCGACCAGCATTTGATGCCCGTGCCGGAGACCGAGCGGAAAAAATCCCTCCTTGGGCTTGACATCCCGGCGGACACTGGCACGATATCCCCTCCTGCGGCCCCGTAAGGGGCTGGCGCGCTGAGCGCCGGGGAATTTACGCGAGCGTAGCTCAGATGGTAGAGCACGACCTTGCCAAGGTCGATGTCGAGGGTTCGAATCCCTTCGCTCGCTCCATTTTAAATGGAGCTTAAATGGCGGAGAAAACCGCCTTTTCAAATTCGCACAGGGCTGGGGAAAAGTGCGCTTCCGGGAATTTTTAGACTACCGAACGCCCGGGCTTAGGATTCCGCTTTTTCCCACACCTCGCGCACGAGGAAGCGCGGGCGCTGTTGCACGCATTGGTAGGCGCGGCCGACGTATTCGCCGATGAGCCCGATGCCGACCATGCAGACGCTGACGAGGAAAAACAGGATCGCGAACAGGCTGAAGACACCGGACACGCCCCAGGCATCGCCTTCAATCAGCCGGCCAACCACCAACGCCACCACCAGTACCAGGCTGCCGGCCGCACAGGCCATGCTGAAGAGCGTGAAGATTTGCAGCGGCACGAGGGTGAACCCGGTGATCAAATCAAAATTCAGGCGGATGAGCTTGTAGTAGCTGTATTTCGATTCGCCGGCGGCGCGGTGTTCGTGCGCGACCTCGACTTCGCCGTTGCGCGCCGCGAATTTATACGCCAGTGCGGGAATGAACGTGGCCCGCTCGCCGCTGCGCACAATGGCTTCGACGACCGGCCGGCGGTAGGCCCGCAACATGCAGCCCTGGTCCGTCATGCGGATCTCCGTCGTGCTTTCGCGGACCTTGTTGATGATGCGCGAAATATTTGTGCGCAGAAAGGAGTCCTGCCGATTCTGGCGCACGCCGCCGACCGCATCGAAGCCCTCCGCCATTTTGGCCAGGAGCTTGGGGATTTCCTCGGGCGGATTCTGCAAATCGGCGTCGAGGGTGACCACGATTTCCCCGCGCACGCGCTCAAAGGCGGCGATGATGGCCAGGTGCTGGCCGAAGTTGCCGTTGAAATCGATCACGCGCACCTGCGTCGGGCGCTGGTCATGAAAACCTTTCAGCAGCGCGAGCGAGCCATCCCGGCTGCCGTCATTGACGAAGATGATTTCGAAGGGGCGGCCCAGGCCGTCGAGCACTTTGGTCAGCCGGGCAAAGAGCGTCGGCAGGTTGGCCTCCTCGTTGTAAACGGGGACGACAATGGAAACTTCAGGCGAGGGCATCGGGGAGGATTTTTAACCGCAAAGACGCCCTGAACGCAAAGCGGAAAAGAATATGAAGTTTTTCCACAGATTCCACTGATTTACACAGATTTCCAGAAACCTATCTGTGATAATCTGCGGAATTGGTGTATTCTTTTTTCTCTTGGTGGCCCTTCGTGGGCTTCGCGGTAAAAATCACCCCAGTATTTCCCGCAGGGCCCGCACGACGCGGTCTTGGTCGCGTAGCGTGAGCAGCGGGAACAGGGGGAGGCTGAGGATGCCGTCGGAAATGCTCTCCGCCACCGGAAAATCGCCGCGGCGCCAGCCATAATTTTTCTGGTAGAACGACAGCAAGTGGCAGGCGATGTAGTGGACGCCGGCACCGATCTGGCGTTTCTTTAATTCCACGATCAAGGTGTCGCGATTCACTTTGGCGTGCCGCTCGACTACGGGTGTGAAAAGGTGCCAGGCATGGGTGTGCTTATAACGCGGGGCGGCGGGCAGCGAAAGGCCGGGGATTCCGCGCAGTTTTTGCAAATAACGGGCCGCCAGCGCGCCGCGCTTTTTATTAAAGCCCGCCAGCGCCGGCAGTTGGTGAATCCCCAGGGCGGCCTGCAAATCCATAAAGTTCGATTTCAGCCCGGCCTCGACGGTATCGACGTGCACACAGAATTCACTCAAGCCTTCCGGGTGTGGCTGGGTCTTCCAACTCGCGCGGTCGGCTCCGTGAAAACGCTGAATCTCGATGCGCCGGGCCAGTTTTGCATCACGTGTCACGACACAGCCGCCCTCGCCGGTCGTCATGTTTTTATTCGGATGAAACGAAAACACCTGCACGTCGCCAAAACTGCCGACCCGCCGGCCTTTGAATTCCGCGCCCATGGCATGCGCGCAATCCTCGACGACGCGCAGACGGTGTTTTTTCGCGAGCGCATAAATCGCGTCGAGGTCCACAGGGCAGCCGGCGAAGTGCACCGGCATGATGGCGCGGGTGCGTTTCGTGATGGCGGCGGCCACTTTCGCGGGATCCATATTGTAGGTGCCGCGGTCAACATCGGCGAGCACGGGCGTGCCGCCGGCCAGCACGATGGTGTTCAGTGAGGCCACAAACGTCAGCGGCGTGGTGATGACCTCGTCCCCGGGCTGCAACTCGAGGGCCTTGAGCGCCATCCACAATCCCAGGGTGGCCGAGACGCAGCACAAGGCGTGGGGCGTGTCAAAATAGGCGCGCAGCATTTCCTCGAATTTGGCCGCGCGCGGGCCGGTGGCGAGCCAGCCCGAGCGCAGGCACGCGGCTACTTCGGCAATGGCGGCCGGCGATATTGTGGGGCGGGCAAAAGGGATGAATTTTTCAGCAGGCATGGAAAAGCGGGGACGACGGAAGGCGCGGCCCCGGCGGGGATTAAGAGTGCAATTTCCGCCCGGCACAAATTCTAAAATCAGGCCGCCTTCCGGGCGGAACCAGGCGGGACTTGGGCGGTCACACACGTAACGCTTGAAAAAATAAGCTAATCATCTCATAATATAGCACATGGAAGGAACGTCCCCCATTTTTATAATATTGTGCTTCCTGGTGGCGGTCACGATTTTGGCCTGTGGTTACGCGTTACTGAGCCGGAGTGCGGCGGTGCTCGGCTTGTTTCGTCCGTACTGGAGCATCATGGACTCCCGGGACCGGAGGGTGTTCCGGATTTTATTGGGACTGGCGGGATTGGCGCTCGCGGCCGGCTTCACTTATTTCTGGTGGCGCACCATGTCCAGCACTCTCGAATTGCCGCAATGAGGGGCGAATCATGTGCGGAAAAGCACGCTTTCGCGCTGAAACAGCATCACGGCCACGCGCAGGGCCACGCCGGCATACAAACACGTGGTGCTGAAGATCAGCGCGATGTAGCCCCAGTGGTAGGTGCCGGAGAGGATTTCCTTGCTGATTAAACTGATATTGAGCACCGGCACCAACGCGAGCCAGAGGTCGAGTTCGAGGCCGGGCAGCGTCGCCGACACGGCCGGGATAAACATGAAGATCATCAGCGGCTGCAGGTAGCTGTTCGCCTCCTTGACGCTGCGCGAAAACAGGCCCACCGCGAGCATCAGCGAGGCAAAAAACAAGGTGACGGGGACCATGAGCCCAAAGACCAGCAACAACGAGACGGGATTGATCGTCAGTGAAAGTTCGCGGGCGGCGCCGAAGCTCGTCGCCATGGATGCAAGCACGACAAACGAAAGGCCCGTCGAGCACAGCGACAGCAGCACGGCGACCAGCGAGACCGTGAGCACCATCAGGCATTTGCCCAGCACCAGGTTGACTCGTGCCACGGGGCTGCACAAAAGCGTCTCCATGGTGCCGCGCTCCTTTTCCCCCGCGGTCAAATCCACCGCCGAGTAGATGGAGCCCGCCAGGCACATCATGATGATGAGGTAGGGAATGATGGCGCCGACGAGATTGCCGCTCACTTTTTCCGGGGGCGCCACGTTGGTTTCCTCGATGGCAAACGGAGTGATGAAATCGTCGGGCAGATTGTGCTGCGCCAGCCGCTGCTGTACCGTGTCGGCGCGCCACTCGCGGAAAAATTTTTGCAAAACCCCCGCCGCCGCTTCGGATTTGATTTCGCCCTGATATTCATAAATGCGCACCGTGCCGGCCGCTCCCGTCGCCAGCGCGACCTCAAAGCCCGCCGGAATTTCCACCGCCGCGCGCACGGATTTGCTGGAAATTTGCGCAGCGTAATCCGGACTCGGCGGCACGAAGACGCAATTCTTGAGCGCATGCAGCGCGGCGAGCGTTTGCGGCGAATCCTCGCCCCCGAGCACCATGACGCGGGGCGTCTCCTGCATCGCCTGGCGGGCGACCTTGAACCCCACGAAGCCGAGGCCCGCCATGAGCAGCGGCATCACGACGACCGGCACCACGAACATCGAAAGGATGGTGCGCCGGTCGCGCAGGAGGTCGATCAGCTCCTTGCGGTAAACAATGCCCAGTTGCCGGAGGTTCATCGTTTTTCCTCCACGTAATGGACAAAAATATCCTCGAGGTCCGCCCGGCCCGTGCGCTCGCGCAGTTGCGCCAGCGTGCCTTCCGCGAGGAGGCGTCCGTCGTGGATGATGGCGAGTTGGTCGCACAGCTTTTCCACCTCACTCATCACGTGCGACGAAAAAATCACTGTCTTGCCGCGGGCGCGGCAGTCCCGGATGAAGCCGACGATGGTGCGGGCGGAAAGCACGTCGAGGCCGAGGGTGGGCTCGTCAAAAATCATCACGGGCGGATCGTGCACGAGCGTGCGCGCGATGGACACCTTCTGCTTCATGCCGGTCGAGAGCTTGCCGCAGCGGCGGTCGCGAAACTCCTGCATGCCCAGGAGCGCGAAAATTTCGTCGATGCGCGGGTCGAGCACGGCGTCGCTGAGGCCATGTAAACGGCCAAAATAGCGCACCAGCTCGAAAGCGGAAAGCCGGTCATACAAAGCTGTGGCCGTGGAAAGAAAACCCACCTGCGCGCGCACTTTTTCCGGCGCGGCGACGAGGTCGTGCCCGGCCACCGTGGCGCTCCCGGAAGTCGGCTGCAAAATGGTGGCCAACATGCGCAGGCAGGTGGTTTTGCCCGCGCCGTTGACGCCCAGGAGCCCGAAAATCTGCCCCGGTTCGCAGCGAAAGCTCACCCGGTCCACCGCCTGAATCGCGCCACGTTTTTTGTCCTGAAAGACCTTGGAGAGCTGATGAACGTCAATCATGGGGCCGGTGGAAAAAATCCGCTCCCGCACAATAGCGCTTCCGTGCCAGTGACACAACCTAAATGGGTGACGCACGTGGAATGAATGACCAGTGGCCATTTTCGGGTCGAAAATGGGCGTGGCTTGCTATTATCGAAAATAGGCTAAAACGATAATAGCGCAGCGCCTTATTAGCGGCGGCGAAAATAAGCCCGGGACTTTAAGCAGGGCCCGGGCCCAACCGGGCGGGTTCCTCGAGAATATCGAGCAAGGCGCGCGCGCAATACACGCGGTCGCGCCGCGCCGTTCCGGTCAGGCGCACGATCCCCAGGCGCTCCAGCCGCATAATGGCGCGCTGGGCCGTGGTGAAGGCGATGCGCAACTTCCGCGCACACCCCTTGGTGGTGAGAAAGGGATTGGCGGCCAGCAGTTCCACCACCCGCAAAGGAGTTTTGGTGGATTCGCCGGCCACGAGGCGCTGCCATTGGGCCAGCTTTGCATTGAGCCGCGCCGCCCGGCTGAGGGCGTCCTCCGCCATGCGCGCCACGCCCAATAAAAAGTATTCCAGCCAGTCCGCCCACTCCCCACGTTCACTGACGCCGCGCAAGCCGTCGTAATAGTCCCGCCGGGACGCCTCAAAAAAGGCGGACAGGTAAAGCAGCGGCATCGGCAAAATTTGCCGTTCGACTAAAAACAGGGTGATCAGCAGACGCCCCACCCGACCGTTACCATCCAGGAACGGGTGAATGGCCTCGAATTGATAATGGGCCAGGGCAATCGCCACCAGGGGTGGAATTTCCGCCTCGTGGAGAAACTTTTCCCACGCGGCCAGGCAAGGGGCCACTTCGTCCGGCGGGGGCGGGACAAACGCGGCCGTCGCGGGCGTGCAACCCGGCCGGCCAATCCAGTTCTGCACCCGGCGAAAGGCGCCGGGCGTGGCATGCTGGCCGCGCACTCCCGTCATGAGCTTTTCATGCAATTCGCGGATGAGGCGCACGCCCAGCGGCAGTTTCTTCAGCCGCGCCATCCCATGTTCGAGGGCGGCCACATAATTACCGACTTCGCGCAAATCATCGGGGCTGCGCTCCACCACGGCCCCGGCTTCAGCCGCCAGCAATTCTCCCAGCGTGGCCAGGGTGCCTTCAATCCGGCTGGACAGCACGGCTTCCCGTTGCGTGAACGGGCGCATGCGCACATGCGGGTTGGGCAGGCGTCCGCCTTCGCCGGCGAGTTTTCCGATCAGGCGGTCCGCGTCGGACAAGAGTCCCACGAGCCGCGGCGTCCACTCCAGCGGCGGCGGCAGCGGCGCCGGCACAAAGGCGGCGTAACCGCCTTGCGGCACTTTTTTTCCGGGAATCGTTTTGCGGCGGGCCATGGGGAGCGTGGGATGACCGCGAAAATAGCAAATCTCGCTATTAGCGTAAAGTGCTAAAAACGAAAATAGCGGCAATCCTTATTAGCGCGGAAGAAAATAGGCGCAAAGTCCGGAATCCGCATCTTCCGGCGGGGTGACGACGGCGGCGGCGGCGCAAACGTACTGGAAACTCACACCGGCTGGCCGGCCGGGTCGCGCTTGAATTGCTCGATGTAGGCGATCCCGACGATGGCACGGGACAGGCGGGTGTTGTCGAAGGCGTGGCGCATGTCGCGAAAATCGCCGTCCTCAATCACCGCGCCAATGGCTTCGTCGAGCGAGGCCGGCTGGGGATGGAAGGGCCGCGGGCTGAAATAAACGCCATGCTGGTGAAGAATCTGGTCATCCGCCGCCATGCGGTTGCCCGGATTGACGTAGAAGGCCGCGTCGAGCATCGCCTGATCATAGTGGTGGGTGAATTGACTCCGCAAATCGAGCGCGATGCCGGTGAAGAGGCCGGTGACGTCGCGATGGCGCGGCACGTGATCCACTTCGAACCAGGTATCAAAATTCTCCTCGTCGATGAGGCTTTTGCCGTTGTTCGGCTGGTTGCGCAGAATGGGCGAACGCAAGACGCCCGCGCCGTACGCGGCCTTCACTTCCGCGCGCAAGGCGAAGAACACGCCACCCTTGAAGGGCGCGCGGTGCTGGCGGGCAAAGGCAAAAATATCGCGGCAGATTTCCCCAATGGAACTGCCTTCGGGCCGCGGGCTTTCAAAGAGCGCGAGGTCATTAAAATGTCCGGCGAGCGAAACATTGAAGGCCGTGCGGATGGTGACTTCGCCGGTGTCCTTTTGCGGGATGAGAAAATCCGCGGTGTCGTGGCCGTCGGTGGGCAGCCAGACCATCGTGCCACCGATGGTGACCATCTCGCCGAGGATGGGAAAATAATCCTCCATTTTATCGCCCAGGCCGCCGAGGCCGAGGGAATATTCGCTCGCGGAAAAACGTTTCGAGCGCATCAACGACGGTGTGACCCGGCAGTGCAGCACATCCTTGATGTCGCCGAGCACGAGCGCCTCGCAGTGGTCGCGGCTCCAGGGTGCGACCTGAAAAGTTCCCGCGGCCCCGGCGAACGGCAGGGCTTGGTCCCACCGCGCGTGGGCCGCGGCGCCCGCGCCGGTGGCGGCCAAAGCCTGGCCCAGGGTGGCGTGCCGGGGAAAACTTTCCGCAAAGCCCGCCAGGGCCAGCACTTTTTCGGGATAGCCTTTCAGTCCGACCAACATCATTTCCCCGCCGCCGTTGCGCATTTGGCGCATCGTGGTGACGAGCACCCGAATGCCCGCGCTGCTGAGGTATTCGAGTTCCGCGAGGTCGAGGATGACGTAACGCACCGAGGCATCGTTCAAACTGGCGCCGAGGCGCTCCTCCAGTTGTTTGGTGGTGAAAGCGTCGAGGCGTCCTCGCAGGGCGAGCACGAGGGCCGGGGGACGGTGCTGGACATCGATATTCATGGCGGCGGAAAGATGAGGGAGAGGCTAAACAGGCGGCGGGCGCGATACCAGATTCTATTTTCCGTTTGCCAAAGGGGGCGGGAAGTTATGCCAAGGAGGCTGCCATGCCCTCACCGATTGACTTAAGCGTCCAGATTCTGGCCGGGCTGGGCTTGTTTTTCGTGGGCTTGCAGATGCTGGGTGCCAATTTGAAGGGGCTGGCCGGTAAAAAATTCCGCACTTTGATTGAGCACGTCAGCGGGCGGCCCTTGGCGGCGGCGTTGGGCGGGGTGGCGGCCGGCTTCGTGACGCAGAGCGGGCGGACGACTTCCTACCTGGTGGCGGGGCTCGTGCAAGCGCGGCTGGTCGAGGTGCGCAAGGTCTTGCCCCTCATCTTGTGGGCGAATTTCGGCTGCACGTTGATTGTGTTCGCCGCGGTGCTGCCGTTGCGGGAGGTGATCCTGGTCTTGGTCGGCGTCGCCGGGCTGGGCTTGGCGTTCGATTATCCGCCGAAATGGAAACCCATCAATGGCGCGCTGTTTGGCGTGGCGCTGATGCTGTTTGGCTTGAGCGAAGTGACCCGCGCCTCGGCCGGTTTCGCGCAATACGAATGGTTCAAGGCCGCGCTGACGGCCATCCGCTTTTCTTACTTCCTCGGGTTTTTGGTGGGGATGCTGCTGACGTTTCTGGCGCAGTCGCACATGGCCATCATTCTGATCACCCTCGCAATGACCAAGGCGGGCTTTTTCAATTTTGAGCAGGCGGCCATGATCATTTACGGCACGCATGCGGGCTCGAGCCTCATCACCTACGCGCTCGCGCCCAATATCCGCGGCACTGCCCGGCAGGTGGTGATGGCGCAGGTCATCTACAATCTGGTCGGCGTCGCCTTATTCGGCACGTTTTTCTACATCGAATTTTTCAGCGGCCTGGACGGCCTGCACACGGTGCTCGAACGATTTTTTGACACCGCCGACCGGCAGGCGGCTGCGGCGGCGTTGGTGCTGAATTTTGTCACGCCCCTGCTCTTGTGCGGGCTGCTCCGGCCGTTTTATCAATTTCTGGAAAGCCGCTGGCGGCCCGGCATGAGCGAAACCCTGGCGCGCCCGCAATTTTTGCAGGAACAGGCCCTCGAAGACCCCGGCACCGCGCTGGTGCTCGGCGAAAAGGAGCAACTCCGCCTGCTCGACTGGCTGCCCGGGCACCTCGAGGCCGCGCGCGCCGGCGGTCTGCCCGCCGAAATTCAGCGCCGCCAGCTTTATCACGAAGCCTTTCTGGAAATCGCGGAATTGACGCGCCGCTATTTCAGCGACCTCTTGCACCGGGCCCTCCCGGCTGATGCCACCGAGCAGTTGCTCAATTTGCAAAACCGCCAGGAACACCTTGAAGGGCTGGAGAGTATCGCCTGGGAAATGCTCCAGCTTTTACAGGATCAGCACCTGCGCCCCAACGACCCGGTCGCCGAAGTCGGTCTGCGGCTCATCGAGGGCTTCGACACCCAATTGCTCACGCTCTCCGCGGCCCTGACCCAGGACGACGCCGAAGAACTCGCGATGCTGCGCACCATGACTGCCGACGGCGGCGAAACCATGGGTAACTTGCGCCGCTTTTATTTTGCCGGCGGCGAAACGCTGGCCCCGGCCGACCGTCCACGGCTGCTCCATTTCACCAACCTTTTTGAACGTGGCACCTGGACGATGGGCCGCTATGCCGACTTGGTCGCGGCCTGCCGCCTGCGCCGCGCGGGGAAGAATTGAGCGAAACTACCGGTACTCCCTCTTAGACGCCAGGGCACTGCGCAGGGTGTCGGCGTCGGCATAGGTCAAACCGCCGCCGCTCGGCAGGCCAAAGCCGATGCGCGAAACTGCGATTTCACGCCCGGCCAGCAATGTCTCCTGCACGTAATGACATGTCGCCTCGCCTTCAATGTCGTTGGACAGCGCGAGCACGACCTCCTTCACGACGCCGGAATCCAAGCGCGTTCGCAACGTGGCGAGATTGAGATCACCGGGACCGACGTTGTGCAGCGGCGAAAGTTTTCCATGCAGCACATGGTAAAGCCCGCGATACGCCCCGGCGCGTTCCAGCGCCAGCAAATCGGTGACGGTTTCGACGAGACAAATTTGTTCCGCGCGGCGCGCAGGATCGCGGCAAATGTCGCAACGCACGGGCTCGCCCTCGTCCGCGCCGCCGGCCAGAGGCGTGACCTCGGTCAAGTTGCCGCACTGGCTGCATCGCTGCAAGCGGGCGGCGGCCTCCTGCAAGGCCACCACGAGGGGCGCCAGGCGTTCGGGCCGCTCGACGAGTAGGTGGAGGGCGATGCGCTCCGCCGAGCGATAGCCCAGCCCCGGCAGTTGCCGCAGCAATTTCTGGACATGGTCGAAGGCGGAGGACATGGGCGGGAAAGAGGAGGAGAATGTAGAATGGAGAAGGCGGGAGGTAGAATACAAAACAAATGCATGTTGGCTGCCGCTTTTACTGGCCTGTTCTTGGCCTAGTTAGCCCCCTTGTTCATTCAGTGAAAGGCATTGACCGGGCACCGGTACTTGATAAACAGCCTCCGCAGATTCGTGCCCGAAGGCCGAAATTCGTCCGAGCTGACTGCTTCACCTAAACTTCCCTTCCACGCTTTGAAAACTCTTCTTCGCAGAATTTTCGTCCCTAGATTCGTGGGTGGAGCGGCACTCTTGGCCAGCCTGCTGGCACTGGCGTCGCCCCCCGCGCGGGCGCTGACGATTATTTCGACGTTCGACTCGTCCATCACCGGCGACCCGAACGCGGCCACCATCATCTCGTCGATCGATGCCGCCGTGCAAGTGTATGAAACGAACTTTACCGATCCGATCACGGTCAAAATAACGTTTAAGGAAGGCGGCGGGCTGGGCTCCAGCAGCACCTTCTATTTTAACGACGTCAATTATCTATCTTTTATGACGGCGCTCTCCAGCCACGCCACCACGGCCAACGATGCCACCGCGCTGGCCCATCTTTCACCCTTTACCGCCAACAATCCTGTGGATGGCAACACCACGATTTCCCTCACCACGGCCAATGCCAAGGCCCTCGGCCTGTTCAGCTATTCCGGCACCGATGGCACCATTACTTTGAACACCTCGCTCATGAATCTGGATCGCGTGACCATTGATCCGGCCAAATACGACCTGCAAGCGGTGGCGGAACACGAAATTGACGAGGTTTTGGGGACCGCCTCGGGTCTGGGCTCCAACGAAATCCAGCCGGTCGATCTTTACCGTTATGACTCGAGCGGCGCCCGCAATTACACCACGAGCGGCGATAACGCTTATTTCTCCCTCGATGGCACCACTCTGCTCGCGCGGTACAACCAACACACCGGCGCGGACTACGGGGATTGGTACAGTTTCAATGGCGGCCAGACCCCGCGGGTCCAGGACGCTTACGGCACGCCCGGAGTGATTCCGGCTTATGGCGAAGAGTTAACGCTTTTGGATGTCGTCGGCTATACGTTCTCGCCCGTGCCCGAACCAGGCGCCACATCGCTGCTCATGGCGGGCATGGCGCTTGCCGGTGCGGGCGTCAGCCGCCGGATGCGCCGACGCTAATTACGGGCCAGCAAAATTCGCGGCCACGCTTAAAACATGCCCGGCATCTGGAATTGCGCGGTGACTTTGTTAATCTCCTCCTGATTGAGATTCTTGGCCTGCGTCGAGGCCTGCTTCACCGCTTCGAGAATGGCGTCGGCGACCAGCCCGGCATCCTCCTTGAGGAATTCCGGGTCGAGCTTGAGCGAGAGGAAATCGCCCTGGCCGTTGATTTTCACGCGCACGGCGCCGCCGCCGGCGGTCGTTTCGAGTTCGCGCGCGGCGAGCTCCTGCTGCACGGCCTCCATTTGCTTTTGGGCCTTTTGCGCCTGTTTGAGAAATTTGCCGAGTCCAGCCATGGGAAGATTGGGGTTGCGGGTGATGAGCAAGCCCGATTGGCCCGCAAAGGCAAGCCGCAAGCGCGGGCCGGCGGTTCGCCCAGGGCGCAGATTGCACAAAAAAAGTAATTGCGGCCCCGGCCACAATTGAGGGAAAAATGCGGCGGCCCAGCGCATCCCACCTCCTGCCTTATTTCGCCATGCTTCCACCCCCGATGCCCAATGAAGGCGGCTTGTCCATGGACCGCCGCACATTTCTCAAACTCACCACCCTGGCCGGCCCCGGACTGGCGGCCGGCAGTCTCCTCGGCTTGGGCACGACCGGCCGCGCGGCGCCTGCGCCCAAGGCCACGGCCGCACTGCCCTTTGCCGAGGGAAAGTTGCCGGAGCCGACGGGCGTCGCGGATTTTGCGGTGATCGGAGATTTTGGCGCGGGCAATGTGCTGCCGACTGACCCACTGACTTTTGTCAAAATCAATCCGGACTGCCTGGCCGTGGCCGAGGGGATCAAGCGGTTCGCCCCGCCGGCTGGCTCGGCCTACGTGATTTCTGTCGGCGACCAGATCTACATCCCGTTCAACAACGACGCCAATCCCCTCTACCCGAAAAGCGCCGAAACCAAACTCGCCGCCGTGGGCGACTACGACATCGCCGTGGGGCAGCTCTTCCGCCAGTACATCAAGTTTCCCGCGAACAGCACCAGCGCCTACAAAAAGCAGGGCTCCGACACCGCGCGCTTTTTCTGCGTGCTCGGCGATCATGACTGGTGGCACCAGCCGCGCGCGCAAGTAAACACTAAGTTGTACTACAAGATGGATGACGCCGCCTACCCGGCGTCGGCCGAGGCCCAGCCCCAATACGCGATTGATTCTCTCCCCGGCCAGGACAGTGCCTTCGCCCAGTACTTTGGCGAGCAAGGGCAGTGGAGCGGCACGAAAAATCCGCGTTATTGGGATTTGCGCCAGGGCGACGTGCATTGGTTTGCGCTCAGCAGCGATGCCAACGAAACGCTGCTCGGCACCCTCAGCAACGCCTATTACCAGAAAGGCAAACTTCCAAACGGCTTCACCCCCGGCCAGGACAATTTGCAAAATTCCGTGCAGGGAAAATGGTTTCAGCAAGCCGTGGGCGCGTCGGATGCGAAGTGGAAAATCGTCCTCACGCATTACCCGCCCTACGTTTCCAGCGCCAATGGCGACCTGCACGGGCACAACCCCGCAACTTACATGCGCTGGGGTTACGAGAAGTTCGGCGTGGACGCGGTGTTGAACGGCCACGCGCATCTCTATGAGCGCCTCTTCGTCAACAACTGCACGTACATCGTCTGCGGCGCGGGCGGCACTTTCGAGTCGCTGTCGGAGTTCACCAGCACGCCTTTGCCCGGCAGCCAGGTGCGGGTGCCGAACCGTTTTGGCTTTATGACCGCGCAATTGCGCCGCGGGGTGCTCGAGTTGCACTACCTCGTGGTCAACGCCCAGCTCGCCCCCGGCCCGCGCGAGGTCGTGGACCGCTGCTTCCTGCTCAAGGGCGGTCAGTTGTCTTCGGTGGATAATCTTGAAAACGTTTCGAGTATCATTTTCCAACAAGGCGGGGGCGTCTTGAACGTGCGCCAGGCCCTGACCGTGTTGCCCGCGGGGGCGCTGCTGGGCGCGGGCGACTGCCGCAAGAGCGGCGCGGGCACGCTCGTCGTGAGCGCCAACAGCGGCTATCAGGGCCGGCTGATTCTGTCGCAAGGGACGGTGCGCCTGCTCGGTGCGCAGGCGCTTCACGAGAACGCCACACTGAGTTTGCAAGGCGGGCGGCTCGACGCCCACGGCGTCGTGCAAACCTTCACCACGCCGCTGGAATTGAGCAGCACGCCCTCGCGCCTCACGGTGGATGGGTCCACGCAACTCGCGTTTGCCGACACCTCCAAGACTGCGTGGCGGGGCGGGTTGATCGCGCTCGACGGCCCGTGGAGCAGCCAGGTGTTGCGCTTTGGCACAAACGCCAAGGGGCTCACCTCGACGCAAATGCGCATGGTGCGTTTTGGGGGCCGGTTTGGGCCTCCCATCAAACTCGACTCCCAAGGCTACGTGAAACCCGCCGGACCGCCGGTCATTACCCAACAACCGGGGCGCAAGAGCGCGCGAGCGGGTGGCACCGTCGAATTTTCCGTGCGCGGCGCGGGCTACGAATCCGTCCAGTGGACGCACAATGGCCGCGCCGTCCCCGGGACGACGGGCGTCACACTTAAAATCACCGACGTCACGGCCGCCGACGCCGGCCGCTATCAAGTGGTGCTGACGAATTCGGTGGGCTCCGCGCATAGCCGGATGGCGACGCTGACGGTGGCGGGGTGAGCATCGCAAAGTGCAACACACATTCCATGCGCGTTTTCGCCTGAACCCTTGAGCGCTCGCTCCACTCAAGTCAGATCCATTTAGTTCAGAAACAAGTCCTCTGCCTATTTCTTCACCGTAAGCTTGGCCGTCTTGCTCGTGGCGTGGGAGCCGGCGGCGCCGGTGACCAGAACGGTGTAATTGCCCGCGTCTTTCGTGGTGATTTTTTTGAGGCTCACGGTCACGGTGGTGGCACCTGCGATGTGGCTGCTGTTTTTCAACGCGCTCCCATTGCGCCGCCATTGGTACTTCAGCGGCCCGGTGCCCGCAGCCTGCACGGTGAATTTCACGGTGGCGTTGGCTTTCGCGGAGACACTGGCGGGCTGCTTCGAAATGGAAACGGGAATCGTGCGCACCACCAGAGTGGCTGGGGCGCTCGTGTCTGAGCCGTCGAGGTTGCGCACAACACAGCGGTACTGGTCGCCGTTGAGGGCCAACGTGGCGCCGTTGATAGTAAGGGTCGCGGACGTCGCCCCGGCGAAGTTGCCGCCGTTGGTGAGATTGGCAAATGCGCCGCCCGCGGGTTTGCGCTGCCACTGAAACTGCGGGAGGCCGCTCGCTGCCGCCGCAAAGGTCGCACTGCCACCGACGGTCGCGGTCTGATTGCCGGGCGATGGGGAAATCACGGGCGCCGAAATCGCCACGACATATTCGGGCAGATTCATGCCGGTGCTGGCAAAAATACCGACGAATTCCCCGGTGGTGCCGTTATATTGCGACACCGTGTTGTTGCCGTTGGCCACCAAGAGATTTCCACTGGTGGAAAAGGCGAGGCCGCTGGGGCTGTTCATGCCCGTGGTCGCAAAACTGCCCAGGTAGTTGCCGGCGGCGTCGTATTTCGAAATCGTGTTGTCCCCGGCATTGGTCACCAGGAAAGTATCCGCCCGGACCGTCGTCAGTCCCCAAAGCAGGAGCCAGCAAAGACTGAGTTGGCCCCAAGACCGGGGCCGCGGCGCGGGCGCAGACATGAATAAGGACGTTAGCAATAACTTCGCGGACAGGCAATAGCACACGCAGTCTTGGCAGGCTGGGTGCGTTGGTGTTTAGTGGCGGCATGATGCGTGTCCTCGGTCTGAGCTGGCGGGCCGGCCTTTTGCTGGCCGGGGCCTGGCTGCGCGCCGCCGCGGCGCCCGCCTGGCCGGATGACGGCGTGGTGGACGGCTCCTGGGGCGTGCAAATCCATTTCACCAGCCCAGCCGCCGGCGAACTGAACATGCTGGGCGGCAGCGGCACCCGCTGGGTGCGCACCGATCTTTCCTGGGCCGACACGGAAAAGCGGCCGGGTGTTTACGATTTTTCCGCCTATGTGAAACTGGCCGACGAACTTGCGAGCCACAACCTACGGGCGTGGTTCACTCTCGATTACGAGAATTCGTTCTATGAAAGTCGCCGCTCCGTCGCCACGCCCGCCGGCCGCGCCGCCTTTGCCGCCTGGGCCGGGGCCGCGGCCCAGGCCTTGCACGGACGCGCCATCATCTGGGAAATTTGGAATGAGCCCAACAATGCGCATTTTTGGGCGCCCCGGCCCGACCCGCCGGCCTACCTCGCCCTCGCCCTGGCCGCCACCCATGCGCTCAAGGCCGCCGACCCCGCGGCGGTCGTCGTCGGCCCCGCGCTCTCGACGACGGATGCGGACTTCCTGCGGGCGTGCGGCCGCGCCGGCCTGTTCGCGCTTTGGGACGGCATATCCATTCATCCTTATCGCCGGGCGGCGCCGGAATCCGCGGGGCCGGAGTTTCGCGCCCTGCGGGCCGTCATCCGGCGGTATACTCCGGCGGACCGCGCGCCGCCGCCGTTGCTGGTGGGCGAATGGGGTTACTCGAGCGCGTGGGAGGGTTTTACCGAAAACTTGCAGGCTTCCACCGTGGCGCGCACCGCGCTGTTCGACCTCGCCTCCAGCGTGCCCCTGACCATCTGGTACGACTGGCGCGACGACGGCGTGAACCCGATGGATCCCGAGCAGCATTTTGGCCTGGTGCACAATCCCTACCTGGCCGGGCATTTCCCCGTCTACGAGCCCAAGCCCGCGTATGAGGCCGCGGCGGCGCTCGGACGGGAATTGAAAAACTACCGGCTCAACAAAGTTTTGGTGCAAAACGCCGGCAACGCGTTTTGTCTGCTGTTCGAACGCCGGCCCGGCGTGCCGGAATCCGTGGCGCCGTTTAAACTGGCGGTGTGGACCGCCGACCCCGAGCAACGTGAATGGGTGACGCTGCCCATCGGGCCGGGGGCGTTTAACAGCGTGGATGGTCGCGGCCATCCCTTGCCCGAAGCCTCGACCACGGGACCGAGCCTTCAGTTGCAATTGACGGACTTGCCGCAGTACCTCACGCCCGTCACGCCCTCGCCGCGCTTGCGCGTACTCGCCGCGGCGGAGCGCTGGCCGCAGGATTTGGTCGCGCCCGCCGGTTCCTCCGCCCTCGTCCATCAAACCTGGACCAATCCGCTGACGGAAAGCGTGGGTTTCATGTTGGGCATCGAGCCCACGCCCTCATACCGGGAAGGGCCGCAGGACACCACGATTTACGCGAGCCAGAATTTCGTGCTCGAATCCGCGCCATTCACCGTGCCCAGCGACGACTCGCCATTGCGCGTGCGCGCCGGGGCGGACGGCTGGTGGCAGGAAATGTGGATCGCAGCGGCCCCGCCGCCCGAATTTTCGCTGACTCCGCTGGGTGACCAGGGCCTGCGTGTCGGTTTGCCCAATGCCGCGCCCGGCCGGTTGCTCGTGCGCGCGGGCACCGCCGATTACCGCACGGAAAACCTGAGCGGCCCGCCGCCGGAAGCGACCGTGCCCCTGCGCGACTTCAATTCTCCCTACGGCACGCTCCTGACCGCCACCTTGACGAATCCCGGTGGCGGCATCATGGCGCAGCAAACCCTCGGGCGCGTGCAGCGTGTCACCCTCAATCCCGGCCGGCCCGGCGCGGGCACCGGGCTGCACGTCGCGCCGGAAGGCCCCTCCGATGTGCCCGGGAATGCAACTGTTACGTGGGACAATTCACCGGAGGCTGATACCGGCGCACCCGCGGCCCTTTCATTGCATGTGGATTTTATGTCCGGCACCGGTGACCGCTATTATCGCTTCGCGCCGGGTCTCACCGCGACCACCGCGCAATGGCCGCTCCGCGTCGGTTTCTGGGCCTATGGCGCGGACACACCGGTGCGGCTGACGGTGCGCTTGCGCGACGTGACCGGCCAGGTTTTCCAACCCACCCCGGCGCTAGTCGAAGGCAAGCACTGGCAAATGGTCTGGTTGGATCTCGACCCGCTGTTGTGCGAGCACTCGGACGGCTTGAATGACGGCGTGCCGCACACGCCCGCGGTGTGGGACAGCTACTTCATCTTGGACAAAGTCGACGCCAAGCCCGCGCAAGGCACAATTTATCTGCTTCCGCCGACCTTGGTTTTTCCGGCGGAATGAGGGACGAGAAACTCGCGCAAGGTCGCCGAAACGCAAAGTTAAAGAAGAGTAACCGCAGATTACGCAGATCAACGCAGCTTTCTGGACTCGGTCATCTGCGCAAATCTGTGTAATCTGTGGTTACTCTTTTGCTTCTAATCAGTGCCGCTGCGCGAGTATTTTCCCGTCCATGTTTCCCTTCAAAGCCTTGGCGGTTCACCAGGTTTTCCCGCCTTTTGCTGCACGATAAACAGCGGGCGGTTCTTGGACTCCTCGTAAATGCGGCCAACGTATTCGCCCAGAATGCCGAGGCACAATAAATTCAAGCTGCCGAGGCCGATGACCGCCACGATCAGACTCGTCCAGCCGGGCACCGGCTTCAGGCCGAGAAAAAAATAAGCGATGAGGTTGTACGCGAGGTAGCCCAGGAGCGGGAGCAGACACAAAAAGCCGACGAAATAAAACAGCCGCAGGGGAAAAGTGGAAAACGACACCGTGGCATCGATGGCGAAACGCAACATCCGCAGCAGGCTGAATTTCGTTGTGCCGGCGACGCGGGCGCGGCGGTCGTATCGCACGATGGTCGTCGGATAGCCAATCCACGCCACGAGTCCGCGCAGGTAGCGGTGGCGCTCGTGCAGGGCGTTGAGGGCATCCACCGCGCGGCGGCTGAGCAGGCGGAAATCCCCCGCGTCGAGCGGCAGGGGGCTGTCGCTGATGCGCGCAATGAGCCGGTAAAACCACCGGGCCGTCCAAAGCTTGAAAGATGACTCGCCTTCGCGCGAGGCGCGCACGGCGTAAACGATGTCATATCCTGCGCGCCATTCGCGCACGAGTTGCGCGACGACTTCCGGCGGGTCCTGCAAATCCGCGTCCATCGTCACCACCGCGTCGCCCGCGGCCAAATGGTAACCGCAAGTCAGCGCCGCCTGGTGGCCGAAATTGCGCGAGAGGCTCACCGCCCGCACGCGCGGATTCGCAGCGGCCCACTCGACCAGCAGCGGCCAGGTGCCGTCCCGGCTGCCGTCGTTCACGAGCAGGATTTCCACAGTGCAATTTTCGTCGCGCTCCAGCGTGGCCGCCAAAGCGTCCACCGCGGGCCGCAAATGCGGGACCACGGCCTCCTCATTATAGAGGGGAACGACGAGCGAGATTTTGGCGGCGGGGACGCTCATGAGAAAATCGCGCGCGCCGGATCGAGCGGCTTTTGGCCCACGAGCGCCATGTTCCACGCGAGCCAGCGCAATCCGGGCAGGCGCGTGAGGAAATCATCCAACCGCGCCAACGGGCGCCACCACCACAAACTTGCGGGTGTTTCGAGATAAATCATTTTCCAGTAACGATGGCGGCCGGGGTCCTTGCGCTCCACCAGATAATATTTCAAAAACAGGGTCAGGGTGGAAATCCAAAAAAAGTGGACTTTCGCGCCCGGGAAATACTCGCGCACCAGCCGCAGTTCGACCAGCCCCAGCGGCGCCTCGTCGTCCGTGCGCACCGCCTGCGCGAGCCGCCGGTACACGTTGATGACGGGATTGTACTTCACCGGATCCCACGAGCAATACGTGCCACCGGGCTTGAGAATGGCGCGCAGGCGCGTGAGCAAAGCGCGTTTGTCGGTGACGTGGTGGAGCGTGTTGGCCAGGTGCACGATGTCGAACGATTCGGCGGGAAACGCCAGCGTCTCCGCCGGGCCGATGTGCGTGCGCACTTTCACCCCATGGTGCGCGGCGAGCCGGTGGGTGAAATCCGCCATCGCTGGCGAAATGTCCGTGGCCGTGACCTCCGCCCCGAGTTTCGCGAAATAAACCGCCGACTCGCCGAGGCCCGCGCCGACATCGAGCAACTTTTTCCCGCGCACGTCGCCGAGTTGCTGCAACAGCCAGCGATTTTCGAGCGCCGCCGGCCCGGTGAAAGTGACATCCACCGGCAGTTTGGCGACATCCACCGATTCGGCCCACCGGTCGTGAAAGGCCTGCTCTTTATTCCAGATATCGGAGGTCTTCACGAGGGGCGGGCGGGGCGGATTTCGTCAATCGCTTGGGGTGGGCGCACCGGGCAGCCGGTCGACTGCTTGGGTCCAAATGATGCGCGCGCCCCGGCGAAAGGTGACGTAAGCATAGAACCATTGCAACAAAACGGCGAGGCGATTGCGGAAGCCGACGAGAAACAAGAGGTGCACGCCAAGCCACATCGCCCACGCCGCCAAGCCGGTGAAGCGCAGGCCCGCGGCTTGCGCGACGGCGCGGCTCCTCCCAATCGTGGCCATCGAGCCTTTGTCGAAATACTTAAACGCCGGGCGCGCGGGTGGGGGTGCGCCGCGACTGGCCGCCTCCAATTCTGCGGTGATGATTTTGGCCACATGCGCGCCCATTTGAATCGCGCCCTGCGCGACGCCGGGCACAATCTGGCCCTTGGCATCCTTGAGGAACACGCCATCGCCGAGGGCAAAAGCGTTTGGGAAACCCGGCAGCGAACAATCGGGCTGCACCTGCAGCCGGCCCGCGCGGTCTTTCGGCACGGGCAGTGCAGCCATCAAGGGCGCGGCCTGCACGCCCGCGGCCCAGATGATATTGTCAGCCGTCAGCGTCTCGTGGTCGAGTTGCACCGCGCCCTCACGCACATCACGCACGGGACAACTCAGGAGCACCTCCACGCCCAGCCGCTCGAGATCGCGCTTGGCGTGCTCCGAAAGCTTGGGATGAAAAGTAGCCAGCAAACGCGGCCCGGCTTCAATGAGGACGATGCGCGCCTTGGTCGGATCGATGCGGCGAAAATCGCGGCGCATCACCCGCTTGGTCAATTCCGCAATGGCGCCGGCCATTTCCACGCCTGTCGGGCCGCCGCCCACGACGACGAACGTGAGCAGCCGCGTCAATTCGGCCGGATTGGTTTCGGCCTCGGCGCGCTCGAGGGCCTGCAGGATGTCGTTGCGAATGCGCCCGGCATCGGCGAGCGACTTGAGGCCCGGCGCGTGTTGCTCCCATTCGGGATGCCCGAAGTACGAGGTGACCGCTCCGGCGGCGAGCACGAGGTAATCCCAGTGGTAGGCCGTGCCGCGCACTTGCAGGGTTTGCGCCGCGAGATCCACCACCTCCACCTTTTCCATAAAAATACCCAACCGCCGCCGCCCCGCGAAAATGGTGCGGATGGGCTGGGCGATTTCCGGCGCGGACAAACCCGCCGTCGCCACCTGGTACAACAACGGCTGAAAGAGATGATGGTTCTGGCGGTCCACCAGCACGGTTTCCGCATGAGGCGAGCGAAATTTCTGGCAAAAACTCAGCCCTCCGAACCCGGCGCCCACGACGGCGACGATTTTCTTGGTCCTGTCCAGATCATTGCGGAATTCCATGAGAGGATGGCGGTTACACCGTCAATTTGTCCAAAAATGTGACCGGTGCAAGGCGAGGCCACAGTCATCATCATCGCTGATGGGAACGAAAAGCAGGCTCAACATGCACCCGGGCTTGCCACCCGGAACGGAGCCCCTTTTGCTGCGACGATGCCGCCTGCATCGGTGCCACCTTCCCGGGTCGAGGAATTGATTGGACAATTACAGCTCGGGCCGCATCCGGAAGGCGGCTGGTTCAAGCGGGCCTTTACCTCGCCATTGACGGTGCAGCCGCCGGACGGCCGCGGGCTGCGTCCCGCATTGACGATGATTTACTACCTGCTGGCCGCGGGGCAACATGCGCGCTGGCACCGGGTGCGGTCGGAGGAAACGTGGGCGCTTCTGGAGGGCGGCCCGCTGGTCGTTTGGACGTTCGACGCGACAGCAAGAAACATCGCCGAACATCGTCTCGAAATTGGCGCGCAGGCAACGCCGCAGACTTTCGTCGTGCCCGCGCAATGCTGGCAAGCCTCCGAATGCCTGGGTGCCTATGCGCTCATGGCCTGCTCCGTCGTGCCGGGTTTTGACTGGGCCGATCATGCGTGGCTAAGCGACCACGAAGCCGACCGGACTGTTTTTGGCAATATTGCGCCCGCCCGCCTCGCCGCCTTCGCGTGAGGGCCAGTATTTCTCTGGAAAAGCTCAAGCCGTCGGCGGCAAGGAGCCCGGATCAGAGACGGTTGTGCTTTCCGGCGGCGGGGGATTTTCCGGGGGCTTGGGCTTGGTGAAGATGGTGATGTCCGCTTTGGGCGTGCCGAGAATTTCCTGCGCGCGCTTGAGCGCGTTGCGCGTGGAGATGTTGGGATTGTGCGGCACGATGCGATGGAAGTTTTTCTCGCCGAGCGTGTCCATCAGGCCGGAATTGCGGAAGACGCGCTCGAGATCGGCGCTGGCGCCGGACACCAGCACGTCGCTCCCGCGCGTGCGCGCGAGCCGGATGAGGTCGCGCAGGGCGAGCGCGCAGGTGGCGTCGAGGTGCCGGGCGTTTCGCATGCGCAGGATGATGATTTTGTGGCGGTGCGATTCCACCAGCAGGCGGGCTTGCTCGTAAAACAATTCGCTCGCGCCGAAAAACAACTCGCCCTCGACGTGCACGATGGAAATCTCCGGCGTTTCCGAGGCGCTGCCGGTGTCCCGCTCGGTCAATTCGCCCTTGTCGTTGAAGGCAATCTCGACCAGTTGCGGCGCGCTGACTTTTTTCAGGAAGAGTACAATCGAGGCGGCGGTGCCGAGATAGATGCCGGAATCGAGCCCGTAGGTGAGCCCGCCTAAAAAGGTGATGAGAAAAACCGCCGCGTCGGATTTGGTCGTGCGCAGAATCAACTGGATTTGCTGCCCATGGATCAACGACAAGCCCACGAGGATGATGAGGGCGGCCAGCGCGGGGTGCGGCACGAAGGCCAGAAACCGTCCCAACGTCACGATAATGACGAGGACAATCAGGCCGCTGAACATGCTGACCATCGGCGTGCCGGCGGTCGTGCCCGCGGTGAAGGTCGAGCGCGTGGGCGAACCCGACGCCGGCATGCCGCCGGTGAAGGCGTTGGCGAGGTTCACCAAACCGAGCGAGAGCATTTGCTGGTTGGTGTTCACGCGCTCGCCGGCGAGGGTGGCGAGGGCCTTGGAAATCGCGGTGCTCTCCATCATGGCCATGAACGCGATGGCCAGCGCGCCGTTGGCCAATTGGTGCAGCCGTTGCAAATCGAAGGCTGGAAGCGTCGGGTGCCACGCTCCGGGCGTGAGCGCGGGCAGCATCTCAGGATGCCAAAGGATACCATGACTTACGGCCCACGCCCCCACCGCGGCCGTGAGCGCCGCAATGAGGATGATCGTCAGCGCAACGTTCGGGAGGGTCTTGGGCGCCCAGCGTTTTAGTCCCAGGCACAGCGCAATCGTGGCCACGGCGATGCCGGCGGACGGTGCATCCGCGAATTGCAGGTTGTCCGCCAACGCGCGCACACCCGCGACGAGGTTGGCGGCCTTCGGGGTGTGAAGGCCCAGCGCAGAGGGAATTTGATTGATGACAATCAAAAAGGCCGCCGCGGTGATGTATCCCGTGACCACGCTGTGGGAAATGAATTGCACCAGGCTGTCCAGCCGCAGCAACGCGCCGAGCGTGAGAAAAAATCCCACCAACAACACCAGCACCGGCACCGCGACGAGGGCGTCTTCGGGTGTCATGCTCAGGGCCGCGAGCGTGCTCATCAACAAAACGGCGGTGGCGTTGGAGGGGCCGAGAATGATGAACCGCGAGCTGGCCCAAATGGGCCCGAGGATGGTTGAAGTCACCGCGCAGTAGAGGCCGTTTTTCACCGGCAGACCCGCGACTAAAGCGTACGCCATGACCATCGGCAAATCCAGCAGCGCGACATTGATGGCGGCCTGGGCATCGTCCCGGGCCTGCGCGCGCGTGTAGCCGCGCAGCCAGTGCCGCAGCGGAAACAAATCAAGCCGCGTTTGCCGAAAAAACTCGCGGGCGCGCACCTTGAAGCCCGCCCATCCACCGCCCGTCCCGGGCAACGGCACGAAGGGAAGACGGGTGTCGCCGGCCGCTGCCACCTTCGGCACCGCGACGGCGGGGATTTCGGAAGACTCGTTCGCCATGATGCGCGCTGGGCGAATGGTACCGTACAGACGAAACCGCCCGCGCGCAAGTGCCGGAGCGAGATTTTAACCAACGAAACGGTGCAAAAGTCCGATGCTCAAGTTACCAATCATGCGTATTGCGGCGGTGCTGCTTGATGCGGCCGCGATGTTTTTTGTCATCGACCATCCGTGCCTTCTGCGCCCGGGATTTTTGCCGGCGGCGGCGGCGCTCCGCCTGGTGTTCATGCTGCCGCTGGGCCGCGGCGGCGGCGCGGCGTTGCGAAAGTTTCTCCGCCAATTCCCACCAGGCCTGGATGCGGTTAACGACCTGCGAACGCTCGGCCTGGCAGCGCGCCTCGACGCCGGTCGGCCCATGGCGCAACCACACGGTGGACGACGTTTTATTGATTTTCTGCCCGCCCGCGCCGGTGCCGCGCACAAACCGCTCCTCGACGTCATCGGGCCGCACCCCGAGAGCGGTCAGCCGTTGGCGCAAGGCTTCGTCCAGGATGTCAGGAAATTGCGCCATGGGGTTGCATTGCGGTTCAAAACTCAAACTGCGCCGAGGCCAGGCGGGTGGCGAGGTCGGCGAGCACGCGGCGTTCCTCGGTTTCGCCGCCGGGGGCGACGAAGGTCACGGAGAAACGCACGAACGCGCCGGCATCGTCCCACGGCACGGTCGAGACGAGCTTTTCACGGATGAGCCATTGCGAAAAATCCTCGGCGGTGGTGAAGCTCGTGCGCTGGCCATTTTGCACCACTGCTTTGGGTGCGGGCGTGTACAGGAAGAAGCTCGCCTTGGGCTTGGCCACCGCGAAACCGCGCTCGCGCAGGGTGCCCACGAGCTGGTCCATGCGCCGCGAATATTTCGTCGCAATCGCGGTGGTGATTTCGGGATTGTCCAGCGCGAGCCCGCCCGCCTTTTGCACGGCGAGAAACTGGCCGGAATCGGAATTGTCCTTCACGTCGCCATAGGCGCGCACGGCGAGGGCGTTGCCGCACACGAAGCCAATACGCCAGCCGGTCATGTTGAAGGATTTCGAGAGCGAGTGCAATTCGAGGGCGTGGTCCTTCGCGCCTGGAATTTGGAGAATCGACAGCGGCTTGCCTTCGTAAACAAGGGAAGCATACGCGGCATCCTGGAGGATGAGCAGGTTATTTTCGCGCGCGAAGGCGACGACACGCTCGAAGAATTCGCGCGTGGCGGAGGCCCCGGTCGGATTGTTCGGGTAATTAATCACGAGCACTTTCGCCTTTTTCAGCACGTCGGCGGGAATGCTCGCGAGGTCGGGCAGGAAGTTGTTTTTCGGCGTGAGCGGAAGGTTGTGCACGAGGCCGCCGTAGTATTTGGCGTGGGTGCCAAAAACGGGATAACCCGGCGTGGTCATGAGCACGTAGTCACCGGGATTGATGAAGCACGCGGGCAGAATGGACAGCGCGGCCTTTGAGCCGATGGAGTGCAGGACTTCCGTCGTTGGATCGACGGTGACGCCAAACACGCGCTGCATGTAACGCGCCGCCGCAGCCTTGAATTCAGGACCGCCATTGTCGGAATAGCCGCGATTCTCGGGCTTGGCGGCCTCGTCCTGCAAGGCACGGACCACCTGCGGAAAGGCCATTTCGTCGGGCTCGCCGACGCCAAGGTCGATCAACGACACTTCGGGCCGGGCGGCGCGGGCCGCGGCCTTGGCGCGCTTGATTTTCTCAAACTTGTAGATGGCGGTGTCTTTGCCGTAGCGGACACCGCCAATGCGTTCGGCGAAAAGGTTTTGGAGGAACGAATCGGGCATGGGAGGGAAAAGTGTTTTAGTGTTCTGGTGATTAGTGTCCTAGTGCTCGGCGGGTGGGCACGGTGAGTGCGACCGGTGGGTCGCGGGAGAAAAAGAATGGAGTCGGTACTTGTGCCGGGAAAGGTTTTTCCCTAAATTTTTTGTAAACGCAAGCTCGCGCGCAGGGTCGCCGGGCCGCTTTTTCCTTCATGCAGATCATCTCGAGCATCACCGAAATGCAGGGGGCCGCCATCAACCTGCGCACCCAGGGCAAACTCATCGGCCTGGTGCCAACGATGGGCGCGCTCCACGAGGGCCACCTCCAACTGATTGACGCCGCGCGCGAAAAATCCGACATCGTCATCGTCTCCCTTTTCGTCAATCCCACGCAATTCGGCCCGAGCGAGGATTTTTCCAAGTACCCGCGCACGCTCGAGGCCGACCTCAAAGCCTGCGAAAGCCGGGGCGTGGACATCGTCTTCACCCCGAAAAAAGAATCCATCTATCCGGCGGATTATTCGACCTACGTGTCCGAGGAGCGGATGAGCAAGGGGTTGTGCGGCATTTCGCGGCCGGGGCATTTTCGCGGTGTCTGCACGGTCGTGAACATTTTGTTCAACATCACGCGGCCGGACGTGGCGGTGTTCGGGCGCAAGGACGCCCAACAGGTGGCCATCATCAAGAAAATGGTGACGGATTTGTGGTTGCCGATTCAGGTGGTCGTGGTACCCACGGTGCGCGAGGCCGACGGGCTGGCCCTGTCGTCGCGCAACCGCTACCTGCTGGACGAGCAGCGCATCGAGGCGCGCAAACTTTACCAGGCCCTGCGCGAAGGCAAACGCATGGTCGATGAGGGCACGCGCTCGGTGGACCGCGTCCTCGCGGAAATTACCCACATTCTCGCCCAGAGCCGCCGCATCCGCCTCATCTACGTCGCCCTGGTGGACCGTGAAACGATGGCGCCCATGCGGGATATTATGCCCGGCAAATGCCTGCTGCTCGTGGCCGCCTGGGTCAACGATGTGCGGTTGATTGACAATATCGAGATTTAGGGGTGAGGTCGGCGCGGTGAAAGACTCTCCAGCAGGCCACGCATGAAGGAAAAAAACCCCAAACCCGTCACGGACGCGGCCTATGATGTCATCATCGTCGGGAGCGGTATTGCGGGCCTGAGTTTCGCGCTCAAGCTCGCCGCCCGCGGCCGGCATGTGCTCATCCTCACGAAAAAGGACCGTGCGGAATCGAACACGAATTACGCGCAGGGAGGCATCGCGGCGGTCACTTCGCGCACCGATGATTTCGATTCGCATGTGCGCGACACGCTCGAGGCGGGCGACGGCTTGTGCCGGGAGGACGTGGTGCGCACCATCGTCGAGGAAGGCCCCGCCCGCGTGCAGGAATTGGCGGAACTGGGCGTGAAATTTTCCACCCTCGACAACGGGCAACTCGCGCTGGGCAAGGAGGGCGGGCATTCGGCGCGGCGCATTTTGCACGTCAAGGACATGACGGGCCGGGCCATCGAGGAGGCGTTGCTCCACGGCACGGCCACATCCCCCAACATCACGGTGCATGAGCATTTTTTTGCGGTGGATTTGATCACGACCAGCAAGGTGTCGCGCCGGAAAAAGTCCCCGGCGGAGGACCGCGTGCTGGGTTTGTACGCGCTCGACGTGCGCGGCGGCGGGGTGCGGACGTTCAAGGCCCCCGTCGTCATGCTCGCCACCGGGGGCGTCGGCCAGGTTTATCAATACACCACCAATCCTGATATTGCGACGGGCGACGGCGTGGCCATGGCCTACCGCGCGGGCGTGGAGATCGCGAACCTCGAATTCATCCAGTTCCACCCGACCGCGCTTTACTCGGTGCGGGGCGACCGCTTTTTGATTTCCGAGGCCGTGCGCGGCGAGGGCGCGGTGCTGCGCAATGTCGCGGGTGAGGCGTTTATGAAAGGCTACCACCCGCGCGCCGACCTCGCTCCGCGCGACGTGGTGGCGCGTGCCATTGACGCCGAGATGAAGCGCCTTGGCTCCCGCCACGTCTGGCTGGATTTGACCCGCGTGAAGGACGCACGGGGCATGTTCCCCACGATTTGCGAGCGCTGCGCCCGCGAGGGCATCGACGTCACGAAGGACATGATTCCGGTCGTCCCCGCGGCCCATTATTTGTGCGGTGGCGTGCGGACCAACTTACATGCGGAAACCGCGCTCGCCGGCCTTTACGCCTGCGGCGAAGTGGCCTGCACCGGCTTGCATGGGGCGAACCGCCTCGCGAGCAATTCGCTGCTCGAGGCCGTGGTGCTGGCCCACCGCGGAGCCGAGGCGGTGGAATCGTACCTCGCGGGCGGCCCGCGGCCCGACACTGCCGCGCCCGCGTGGGTGGACGGCGATGCGCAGGACCCGGACGAGCGCGTCGTGCTCACCCACAATTCGCTCGAGTTGAAACAAGTGATGTGGGACTACGTCGGCATCGTCCGCACGACGAAACGCCTGCAGCGCGCACGCGCCCGGCTCGAGATCCTGGCGCGCGAGATCGAGGAGTACTACTGGAATTTCAAAGTCGAGCCGCGCCTGCTCGAGCTGCGCAACCTCGCGCTGGTGGCCGGGCTGATTATCGAATGCGCCTTGCAGCGCAAGGAAAGCCGCGGCCTGCATTACATTTTGGACTACCCGGCCAAACTCCCCGAGGCCCGCGAAACCGTGGTGCGCAAGACGTAGGAATTTTGGCATGGATTTCAGCGCCGGAGGCCGGTAGGCATTCTTGGTGTCTTTGGTCATTGCAGCGCAGGAAGTGCGAAAGAAGTTCGGCGAGGCGGAAGCCCTCCGGGGCGTGACATTGTCCGTGCCCAAGGGAGAATGCGTGGGGCTGCTCGGACCGAACGGCGCGGGCAAGTCCACGCTCATTGGCATCCTCTACGGTTTCGTGCAGCGCACGAGCGGCGAACTGCAAGTTTTCGGCCTCGATCCGCGCACCCAGTCACAGGCCATCAAGCGGCGCGTCGGCGTGGTGCCGCAGGAAAACGCACTCGATGACGCGCTGACGGTAGGGGAGAACATGATGCTCTTTGCCCGTTTCGTGGGTTTGTCGAAACCGCGGAGTCTGGCCCGCGTCGCGGAATTGCTCGCGTACATGAACCTCGACCACAAAAAGGATGCGCTGATTCACGAGCTTTCCGGCGGCATGAAGCGCCGGCTGGCTTTCGTGCGCGCGTTGCTGGCCGACCCGGAGTGCCTCATCCTCGACGAGCCCACCACCGGCCTCGACCCGGCCGTGCGGCACTTGTTGTGGGACAAAGTCGCCGAATTGCGCCGTGCCCAGAAAACCATTCTCGTCAGCACCCACTACATGCACGAGGCCGAAGCTCTCTGCGACCGCGTGGTCGTGATGAATCATGGCGGCATCGTCGCCAACGACACTCCGCGCGCGCTGATTCGCACGCATGCGCCGGGCTTCGTCGGAATTTTTACCGCGACGCCCGCCCTGCGCGCGCGGCTCGAGGCGGCGGGCTCGTTGGCCGTCACGGCGCGGGGCGAAACGCTCCTGGCGCGCGCCGCCACGCTCGACGAACTGGTGCGCCTGCAAAACGAAATCGGCGTGGAGGCCCAGCAGTTGCGCCCGGCCAACCTCGAGGACGTGTTCCTCAAAATCACCGGAGAGGAGCTCGGCGAAAATGCGTGAATTTCTTTATCTTTCCTGGCAAATTGTCCGGCGCAACTGGCTGGTCTATTCGAAGGATTTCTGGGCCAACATTTCGCCGACGTTTACCGAGCCGGGCTTTCTGCTGCTGGCGCTGGGCGCGGGCTTGGGCCCGTTTGTGGAGCGGGTGCACGGACACAGTTATTTGCAGTTTTTGGCGCCCGGGGTCGCCGTGAGTTCGGCGATGTTCACCGCGTTTTTCGAGACCAGTTACGGCTTTTATGTGCGACTGACTTTTGAGGCGATTTTCAAGGCCATGCTGACGACGCCCATCGGTGCGCGGGAAGTGGTGGCGGGAGAATTGATGTGGGTTTTTCTCAAGGGCGCCATGATGACGGCCGGCGTGAGTCTGGTGCTGGCGTGCTTTGGCTTATTTAGTTTTGTGGCGTGGTTGCCGGTGGTGCCGCTCATTGGGGGCTTGGTGGCGCTGCCGTGCGGGGCCATCGGGCTGATTGCGAGCGGCACAGTGCGGAACATTAATCAGTTCCAGGCCGTGTACGCCTTCATCATTTCACCGCTGTATTTCTTTTCCGGCATCTTTTTCCCGGTGGACGCCGCGCCGGGGTGGTTTCAGGTTTTCGTCAACATTTCCCCCCTTTACCATGGTGCGCGCCTCGCGCAAATGGCGTTTTGGAACGAATTTCACGTGGTTCCGGCGCTCGGCCATCTGGCGGTACTGCTCGGTTACGCCGTGGTATTAATCGCGGTCGCCAACCGCCTGGTGCAGCGCAAACTGGTGCTCTAACCGGCAGTTAGGACTTGGTAAAGGAAATGTGAAAAAGGGTGGGGCGGCCCGGGGCCGGACGCTTGGCACGGCTGGTGCTAAAACGGAACTAAACACGACGCAGTTAGCTTCCGCCTCCGCCACCCTCCTCGCCTATGAAACCTTCGACCAGCCACTTGCTTGAACGGGCTGTCGAGCCGCGCGGCGAGATGGCCGCCGCGGGGCCCGCCTTTGCGGCCCGCCAGCCTATGTCAACGGCGCCCCGGCCACTGCCGCGGCCGGATTGGCGGGACGCACCGTTGTTTGTCCCGGAGGACGACGCCGCCAGCGCCGCCCGCGCCGCGCGGGAATTGGATTACGAGATTCACCGCGCCATCTTTAACTCGATGCCGGCCTCGGTCGCCGTCATCGACGTGCACGGGCGCGTGCTGGAGGTCAATGAGTCGTGGAAGCAGTACGCCGGCGAGAACCCCTTGTTCGGCGCGAAATCCGGCGTGGGAGAAAACTATTTTGATATTTGCGCGCAAGTCCGGGGCGAGAGCATCACGGATGCGGCTATCATCGCGCGCGGGTTGCGGACGGTGCTCGCGGGCGAGCGGATGGAGTTCGTGCACGAATACCGCTGCCACCTGCGGGAGGACAAACGCTGGTTCCGCCTGCGCGCCAGCCCCTTCCAAGGCGTGCCGAAACTGGGCGCCATGCTCATTTACACGGACATCACCAAGCGCGGGGAGGCCGAGGAATCCCTCCGCGAAGCCGTGTTCAAATACCAAAGCATTTTTGAAAACGCCACCGAGGGAATTTTTCAGACCACGCCCGACGGGCAGTACCTCTCCGCCAATCCCATGCTCGCGCGGATTTACGGCTACGATTCGCCGGAGGAACTGATGATCGCGGTCAAGAGCATCGCCAGCCAGCTGTACGTGAATCCCGAACGCCGCAACGATTTCATCCAGGTGCTCGCGGAAAAAGGCGTCGTGTACAAATTTGAGTCCGCCATTTTTCGCAAGGACGGAAAAATCATCTGGATCTCGGAAAACGCCCGCGCCGTGCGCGATGAATCCGGCACCGTCCTGTACTACGAAGGCACGGTCGAGGACATCACCGAGCTGAAACAGGCCGAGGAACGCATCCGCAGCCAGGCGGCCCTGCTCGACATGGCCCGCGACGCCATCATGGTGCAGGACCTTTTGCACCGCGTCGAATATTGGAACCCGAGCGCCGCGCGCATCTATGGGTGGAGCGCGGCGGAGGTTCTGGGCCAGAATGCCGCGGGCCTGATTTACCGCGACCCGGCGCAATTCAACCGGGCGCTGGCCGTGGTGCTGGAAAAGGGCGGCTGGTCGGGCGAGATGAAGCAGGCCCGCAAGGATGGCACCGAAGTGATCGTGGAAACCAGTTGGACGCTCGTGCGCGACACCCGCGGCCAGCCCCGCTCCATTCTGGCCATCAACACCGACGTGACCGAGCGCAAGCGCCTCGAGAACCAGGTCGCCCACACGCAGCGGATGGAAAGCATCGGCACGCTCGCCGGCGGCATCGCGCACGATTTCAACAACATCCTTTCCATCATCACCGGTTACGCCTCGCTCGGCCGCACGACGGTGCCGACGGACCACCCGCTTCAACGCAGCCTGGTCGCCGTCGAGCGGGCCGTCGAACGCGCCCAGGGAGTCGTCCGCCAGATACTGACGTTTAGCCGGCAAAAGGAACCAGAACGCCGCGTCATCGCTGTGGTGCCCGTGGTGCAGGAGGCCCTGCAATTCCTCCGCAGCACGCTGCCGGCCAAGATTGAAATCGTGAGCGAATTCGCGCCGGATTTGCCCCCGATTCTGGCCGATGCCACGCAGTTGCATCAAATCCTCATGAACCTCGGCACCAACGCCGCCCACGCCATGCGCGGGCACGCCGGAAAACTGGAAGTGCGGGTGAGCGCGTTTGATTTCGAGGGCAGCCAAGGCGGATTTGCCGCCAGCCTGCGCACCGGCCGCTATGTGCGCCTTGTGATTAGCGACAACGGTTGCGGGATGGATTCCCGCACGCTTCAGCGGATTTTCGAGCCCTTTTTCACCACCAAGAATCTCGGCGAGGGCACCGGCCTCGGGCTCGCGGTGGTGCACGGGATAGTGAAAAACCACGATGGCGCCATCACGGTGAACAGCGAAGTCGGCAAGGGCACCGTGTTTCACCTGTACTTCCCGGCGCTGGAGGCCCCGGAGGAGCAACCCAAGCCCGTGCTGGCGGAGGCCCCCTGCGGCCAGGGGCGCCGCGTGCTCTATGTGGATGATGAGCCGGGCATCGTCGAGGTCACCACGCTGAATTTGCAATCCCGCGGATTTGCGGCCTGCGGGTTTCAATTTCCCGAAAAGGCGCTCGCCGCCTTCCGCGCCGATCCGGCGAAATTTGATGCCGCGGTCTTGGACTTGTCCATGCCGCGGATGGAGGGCCCGGAATTGGCGCGCCACATGTTGGCCGCGCGGCCGGGCCTGCCGATTGTGGTTGTCTCCGGCTATCTGCGCCCGGACGACCAGGAAAAACTGCGCAAACTCGGTATCAAACACATTCTGGAAAAGCCATTTTCCGTGACCAAGTTGAGTGCTGTGCTCGAGCAATTGCTCGCCGCCCAAACCCTCCGCTCGCCGTAGCGCCCGCGCCACCTCATGGCATGACCATGTCGTGCATGCCGCCCATGCCCATGTCGTCTTCGCAATCCGGGCACGGAGTGTGGTCGTGCTGGCCGTTCGGGCCGACCCATTCGACAATCGCCATCATGCCATGGTCCTCGTGGAAAGTGATGTGGCAGTGAAACACGGCCTTGCCGAGGTAATCCCGCGGAAAAAACCGGATGGTGAGATTCTGGCCCTTCGGGATGATGACGGTGTCGCGATAGCCGTGAACCGGCACGGGCTCGTCGTTCATTTTGGTCACGATGAAGGGGTTGGTATGGATGTGGAAGGGGTGGTCTTCGGTCGTGCGATTGAAGAGTTTCCATTCCTGAATCTTGTTCAGCGGCGCGGTCTCCGTCACCACGCTGGGGTCGAACACCTGGTGATTGATGAAAAAGACCGGCGCTTTGGCGCTCTCGCTGAACACGATGCTCTGGCGCTCCACGTTGGTGTACTTGCGCAAATCGAGGAAGGGGATCAGCTTCGCCGGCAATTGAATGGGGGCCACCGGCGGGCCGGCCACGCGCAACGTCAGCACCGGCGCCGGAGGAAATTTAAGAAAACCCTGGTCGAAATAAGCCTGCTCAAGCGTGTAGCGGCCGGGTTTGGCGGCGATGACCAGCACATCCGCCCGCTGGGCCGGCGCGAGGAGAACTTCGTCCGCCGTCACCAGTTGGTCGCAGGTGTTGCCATCGAGGGCGACGATTTTGAATTTCAGGCCCGGGAGGCGGAGGCGAAAAAAGTGGTCGTTACTGATGTTCGCCAACCGCCAGAGCCGGACTTCGTTCGGATGCATCGTGACCGTCGGCAGGTACTGGCCGTTGACGAGGATGGTTTGGTCCGCGGGATGACTGGATTCGGGCAGAATCGTGGAGCCGTCGGCGGAAAGCACGATGCCTTGCAAATCCATCACGTCTTGCTTGACGTGGCGCAACGACGGGAAGGGGCTGAGCGGATTGCCGACCAGAATGGCGCCGGTCATGCCGAAATAAATCTGTTCGTCCACCAATCCGTGCATGTGCGGATGATACCAGAACAGGCCGGCCGGGTGGTTGGGCGGCAGGGTGATGGAGACATTGGAAACGGAGCCCGGCTTCATCGTCCGCAAAACATTGTCCGAGATGCCGGCCGGCGAAACGTGAAAGCCGTGGGTGTGCAGATTCGTGTCCTCGTTGAGGCCGTTGACGATGGTTAAATTCATCGTGTCGCCCGGGTTCACCGCGAGCGTCGGGCCCGGATACTGGCCGTTGAAATTGAGCGTGCCCGTGACCGTTCGCCCCGCGATGGTGACGTTCCCGGTGCCCGCCACCATGGTGTATTGGAGGACGCCATTCTTCGACTTGATCACCGGCGGCGGCCGCAGCGCCTGGCCGGACACCAACGGCAAACTGGCCGTCGGCGTTTCCGCGGTCGGCTGCGCCAACAGCGAACGGGCGAAAGTTGCCGCCACCGCGGCAGTAATTAATAAGAGACGAAAGGACGGAGGGGCAGGGAGGAATTGCATGACCGGGGCAATAAGGAACGGAATCCGGCCTTTTGCCTTAACTTGGAGCGTTTAGCCTGGCGAGTTATTTCCGGCGTATTCGACTCCCGCCGTTTGGCCTCTTTTCACGCTTGGGCAGTCAGTTCTTCCTCGGTCAGCCAGGTTACCGGTTCGGGAAACTTGGGATGGGGCGTCTCATCCTCGTTCAGCCCCGCCGCCGCCGCGAGCCGGGCGCAAAATTCCGTGTAGGTTAATACCTCGAACCGACCGTCCTCGTGCTCGACCAGCGCGGTGAGCGACTCCACCCAATCGCCCGAATTCAGGTAATGAATGTCGCCGAGCATCTTGTTTTCCGGGGTGTGGATGTGGCCGCAAATGACGCCCTGGCACCCGCGTTGGCGGGCCAGCGCGCGCAGGTGGTCCTCAAACCGTCCCACATGGCTCACCGCCTGCTTGACCCGCGCCTTGATGGCCTTGGATATGGAATAATATTCCTGGCCGCGCCAGGCCCGCCAGCGATTGTACAGGCGGTTGAGGCGCAGCAGCGCGCGGTAGCCGATGTCCCCCAGCACCGCGAGAAAACGGGCGTGCGTGGTCACGGCGTCAAACGCGTCGCCATGCAGCACCAGGTACCGGCCGCGCGGTGTCTCGAGCAAGTAGTCCTCGACAAGGTGGAGGCGGTCGAGTTGCAGCGGCAGGTAATGACGCAGGAAATCGTCGTGGTTACCCCGCAGGTAGATGACTTCGGCGTCGTGCCGCTGGGCGATTTTGAGCAGGCGGCGCACGCACTTCGTGTGTTCGCGGGTCCAGCGCAGGCCGCGCCCGAGGGCCCAGGCATCGATGATATCGCCATTGAGAATCAACCGGGGCGCCCGGGTGTGCTTGAGAAAGTGGGTGACCTCCTCGGCTTTGCAGTCCGTGGTGCCCAAATGCAGGTCGGAGAGGATGATGGTGCGGTACGTCAGGATGGGCTTTTTCATGGATGATGGCGGCGCAAGGTGGTTTTTAGAAAATCAAATTCAACTGGTTCGTAATAAAATAGGAAGGCGGGCGGAGGCGGCCCGGGCCGCCTCGAGCGTGTCCGCAAACCGCGCGATGATGGGATCCCAGGAAATACCCTGAGCGGTTTGCCGCGCCGCTGCCCGTAACGTCGGCCACTGGTCTCGGCTTTCCAGCGCCCGCAGGGCCGCGGCCTGAAAGCCGCGGGGAGCGTTGTACGGCGCGAGAAAGCCGTTTTCGCCCTCCCGGATATGGGTGCGCCCGGCGGCGTAGTCGTAAGCCACCGCAATTAGCCCGCTCGCCAGTGCCTCCGTCACGACGTTGCCAAAGGTTTCCGTGCTGCTCGGGAAGAGGAAAAGGTCGCCCGAGGCATAGTGCCGCGCGAGGTTTTCGCCGAGGCGGACGCCCGCAAAATGTATTTCCGGATGACGGGCTTGCAACTGGCGGCGCAGCGGACCGTCGCCCACGAGCACGAGCCGCAGATCGGGCTGGCGCGCGCGCAACGCCGTCCACGTTTCCACCACGAGTGGGAGATTTTTTTCCGCCGCCAGTCGCCCGATGCACAGCGCCACGGGCGTGTCCGGCCCGGCGCCCCACTCGGCGCGCAGGGCCTCGTCCCGCCGCGTCGGCGCAAACAGCACGGTGTCCACCCCGCGGCCCAACAGCCGCAGGTTGCAAAAACCAGCTGCGGTCAGCGTTTCCACCAAGTCCGCAGAAGGAACGAAGGTGCAGGCCGTCTGGTTGTGAAACCAGCGCAGATACGCAAACCCGAGCGATTTGAAAAGGCCGACACCGTAGTGTTTAGAGTAAGCGTGAAAGTTCGTGTGAAAACTGGAGGTCGCCGTCACGCCTAGCGCGCGCGCCGCCCACAATGCCGAAAGGCCCAGCGGTCCTTCGGTGGCTATGTGCACGACTTCCGGCCGGTTGACGGCCCAGTGCCGGCGCAAGGTGAAATACGCAGGCAAACCGAATTGCAGCCCGGCATAGCCTGGCAGCGGCAGTCCCGGCACCAGGAATTCTTTGGACGGCTTTTCCGGTTTATCGCGGTCGGCGGATTTTTGCCGCGGGCGCACGACTTCCAACTGATGCCCGGCGGCGGCGAGGCCGGCGGCGAGCCGGTGCAAGGTCATGGCCACGCCATTGACTTCGGGCGGAAAGGTCTCGGTGACGAGGGCGATTTTCACGTAGGCGCTCTTTGCGCCGGTCTTCAGCTTGTCGCGCCGCCGCAGGCACTTCAACCTTGGGAATGTTAATTTCTGATGGCGAAAGTCGGACAAAAGTCACCGACGGATCGCCCGCGTCTTCGGCATCGCCCTGGCGCAGACAACTCCCTTAACTTCGTCCGGATGCCAGCGCCTGAAAAAGTCAAGACGCTCCACCTCCTCACCGGCCCGACCGCCGTGGGGAAGTCCGCGCTCGCGCTCGCGTGGGCGGAGGCGCACGGCGCGGAAATTCTGTCCTGCGACGCCCTCCAGATTTACCGGGGCATGGATATCGGCACCGCGAAGCCCAGTGCGGCCACCCGCGCCCGGGTGCCCCACCACGGGTTGGATTTGCGCGAACCCGCGCGCACTTATTCCGTCGCCGAATACCGTGACTATGCCGTGCAAGCCGTCGCCGGAATTCACGCGCGCGGACGGAACGTGCTCGTCGTCGGCGGCAGCGGTTTCTACCTAAAAAGCTTTTTTGCGCCGGTGGCGGACGACGTCGAAATTCCGCCTGCCGTTGAAGCCGAAGTGCGCGCCCTCGATGCCGGCGGCGGCCTATCCGCGCTCGTAGAACGTCTGCGCGCGGCGAGCCCGGCAGGCACGGGCGCCGTGGATTTGCAAAATCCCCGGCGGGTGGCGCGTGCGCTGGCCCGCTGTCTCGCGAGTGGGAAAAGCGTGCCCGAGCTGGCGGCCGCCTTTGCGCAAAAAGGCACGCCGTTCGATTTGCTCGAAAAGAAAATGGTGCGTCTCGAACGCGACACCGCGGCCTTGGAAATCCGCATTCGCGCGCGCACCGCGGAAATGTTGGAACGCGGCTTGATCGGCGAAACCCGCGCCCTCGCCGACGCCCTCCGCGCGAATCCCGCCGCCGGATCGGCCATCGGTTATCGTGAAACCTTGGCGTGGCTCGATGCTGGCGCGACCAGTCCACAGTCCACGCTCGCTGAGGAAATTTCCCTTCACACGCTGCAACTCGTTAAAAAGCAGCGCACTTGGTTTCGCACGCAGTTGCCGGAACACCGGCTGGTGAATTTGACCACCGACACCGTAGTCGAATCGACGGAATTATTTAATTTCTCGGCTTGTTCCTCAAAACCGTTCCAAAAGAGCTTTGGACAGAATGAACAAAATTTGGAGCATTCGCCCGGAGCTGATGGAAATCCTGTAAATTTTATTAATTCTGTCTAAGCTCCTTGCCCATGTCCCTGCCTGTTCATTTCGAGGTCTTGTCCCGCGATCCGGCCAGTTCCGCGCGGCGCGCCCGGCTGCGCACCGCCCACGGAATCGTGGAGACGCCGGCCTTCATGCCCGTCGGCACCCAGGGCACGGTCAAGGCCATGACGCCTGCGCAGTTGCGCGAAACCGGCGCGCAAATCATCCTCGGCAACACGTATCATCTGAATCTGCGGCCCGGCCCGGCCTTGATTCGCGAACTCGGCGGCCTGCATAAATTCATGGGTTGGGACGGCCCCATCCTCACCGACAGCGGTGGCTTCCAGGTTTTTAGCCTGACGAAATTGCGCAAAATTTCCGAGAGTGGCGTGACGTTTCGCTCGCACCTCGACGGCGCGGAAATTTTTCTCGGGCCCAAGGAGTGCATGGAAATTCAAGCCGCGCTGGGCTCCGATATCGCCATGGTGCTGGACGTATGCCCGCCGTGGCCCGCCGAGCCCGAAGCGGTGCGGGCGGCCGTCGCCCACACCCTGCGCTGGGCTAAGGACTGTCGCGAGGCCTGGGGCGTTCTTGGCCAGCCCGCGCAGGGCCGCCATTTGTTTGCGATTGTGCAAGGCGGCTCGCACGAGGATTTGCGCAAGGAGTGCGCCGAGGCACTGGTCGCGCTGGATTTTCCCGGCTATGCCATCGGAGGCGTCAGCGTCGGCGAGCCCGAACCCGAAATGCTCGCGGCGGTGGCGATGACGCTGCCGCATTTGCCGGCGGACCGCCCGCGCTACGTGATGGGCGTCGGCACGCCTCCGCAATTGTTGCGCATGATTGGCCTCGGCGCGGACATGTTTGACTGCGTGCTGCCCACGCGCCTCGCGCGCCACGGTTGCGCGATGACGCCCGACGGCCCCATTAATCTGAAGAATGCCCGCTTCGCGCACGACGCCCGCCCGCTCGTCGAGGGCCAGGACAATTACACCTGCCGGAATTTTTCCCGCGCCTACCTGCGTCACCTCACCATGTGCAACGAAATCCTCGGCTGCACCCTGCTCACCCTGCACAACCTGCAATTTTACCTGGACTTGATGACGCAGGCGCGGACGCATCTGGAGGCCGGTGATTTTTCGCCCTGGGCGCACGCGTGGTGCGCGCGGTACGAGGCCGGAGCGAAAGAGGTCGAGGCTGTGGCTATAGGCGAGTAAATACAGAGTGCAATTAGGGGTTGCTGACGTCGCTGCGCCGGCCTAAGAGTGAATGAGAAAATCAAGTATGAAGCAACGTCCCCATCCCAGTCCTCAGCGCGCCCGCCTGGCCCTTCAAGTCGGGTTGACTCTGTTGCTTATACTCGGGGTGGCAGGTGTATGGCGGTTTTTCCTGCAAGAAGACGCGAAGCCCGTCGCGCCTGCATCGACGGCAAGTCGGCCCGCATCCATCCTCAAAGATGGGCCGGTTGCTATGGACATCCTTCCGCCGCAAAGCACCATCGTTTCATTCGCGAATTTTACGGAAGCCACCAAGAAGCTGCGGGATTTAATCGCCCAGTTTCCACCGGGTTACTCGGTCCAGTCCGGGGGAGGTTACTGGTCCCGTTCTCCCGAGACCCAGCCGGTCACACCCATTCAGATTTTCCTCCCGCTTAAGCAAGCCGTGATCGACCTCGTGAACTCTTTGGCCTGGCAAGACCCGGTAGGGACCATGGTTTGGGCGCAAGACCTGCCCGGGGATATCTCGGCGTCCGACCGGCTCGGCCTGATGGTGCTGGCCGCTGGCGCTGCGGCCGAATCACAGCCGGCCATGGCCGCGGATTTTGTCCAGCAAATGCCCGCAGATGCGGTGGCTGCCCAATTGGATAGGCGCGTGGCTCAAACTTGGGCTCAAACCGATATACCCGCGGCACTTGCGTGGGCGGATTCCTTGTCGAAAGAGGGGGCCGGCCGGCAACATGCCATCATGGCTGTTCTCATCGCGATGGCAAAAACGGACCCGGTGGAGGCTTGGGTGATTGGCCTGAAGTACTTCGTCTCCGACCATTATGTCAGCGGACTCACTTCCATCGCGCTGACTTGGGGTTCGACGGATCCCGTGGCGGCGGGTAATGCCTTGGCGTCTCTGCCGAGCAGTGAGTTTGAAAGTGGAAGATCTTTCGCAATGGTAAACGATTTTATGAGAAGTTGGACCATGCGGGATGGACCCGGTGCGGCCGCCTGGCTGGCCACTTTGCCAAAGAGCGCATTCCAGGCCATGGCGGCGGCAAGTTTGAGCGATACCCAGCAGGTTCTCGATGAGGCCAAGCGAACCGGCGGCGCCATTATTATTGTTGGCAACACGATGATGGCGGGTGGCAAGGGCGTGGTCCGTGCATCGCCGCCGACCACGCCCTCGAACTCTGCCACCCCGTAAATTTCGCGCTCCTTCTTAAGCTGAATTCAGCGGACGTAAAATCGCCGCGAATTCTTTTTCCCAAGCGGCGAACCACGTTTGCGGATCCACGCCTTGGGCACGCAGTGTTTCAATTCCGATTGCATCGTGGCGTTTGGCCAGGCGGTGGCCGTTTTCATCGCACACCAGCGGCGCATGGCACCAAGCCGGTGGCGTCCAGCCGAGCGCGCGATAAAGCAGTAGTTGTCGGGCCGTGCTCTTGAGCAAATCCGCCCCGCGGACGACTTCGTTGATTTGCATTTCATGGTCATCCGCCACCACGGCGAGTTCGTACGCCGGCACGTCGTCGCGCCGCCATACGATGAAATCCCCGAAATCTTTGCCCGCCGTGAACTTTTGCGGGCCATGAATCACGTCGTGAAAAGAAATCGTTTCGCCGTCGGGCACGCGAAAGCGCCAGTGCGCGGCCAAATCTGCCGGGGTTTTCGCCTCGCGGCCCGCGTCTGGCGGGGGCCGCCACGCGGCCGGATAGATCGGCTCGGCATCTTCCTCGTCGGCGTGCGGAGCCTGGGCCGCGCGGCGGACATCCGCGCGCGAACGGGTGCAGGGATAGAGAAAACCGCCGGCCTGCAAACGCCGCCACATTTCGAGATAAATTTCCCGCCGCTGGCTCTGCGCATACGGCGCGTGTGGACCGCCAACGTCCGGGCCCTCGTCCCAGCGCAGGCCGAGCCAGCAGAGGTCGGCGAAAATCGCGGGCCCGGAATCCGGATGGCAGCGCGCAAAATCCAGATCCTCCATGCGCAGGACCATACGTGCGTCCGGCCCGGCCGCTTTCGCCCGCGCACCCGCCAACCAGAACGTGCGCGCATGGCCCCGATGCAGCCGCCCGGTGGGCGTGGGGGCGAGGCGTCCGCGGTAAGGCATGAAGGAAAGAACTAAAGGATAAGGGCTAAATGCAAAATGCGAAAGGGTGGCGGCGCAACCCCAGAGTCGAGCCCGAAGTTGCTGGATGAGCCGGCTGACCTCACCAACCGGATGCAGCCGTGGACGCCGTGCCCAGCTTTGAGCCGTGAACGCGGCGGGCCGTTTCAGTCTTGCCAGCAGGAAGCAACGTCTTCAATGTAATCCGTTTTACCAATCGTTGCGCGCGTGGGCTCACCCCGGTCCCGCCGCCGCCAAGGTCTCCCATGGGTGAGTTCCGGTCATCGTTGCCATATTTTTTCGAAGGGGTGATGGTCGCCCTGCTCTTCGCGTTTTTATTCACGCGCTGGTGGATGCGCCTGCTGCGGGAAAAGCGCGAGAACGTCCTCAACCTGGCCCGCAAAGAGGGGGAATTGCTCGCCTGGGACATCCGCTCGCAGGCCGAGCAGGAAATCACCAAGACCCGCGCCGCCTTCCTGGACGAGCAGCAACGTCTGACCGCCGAACGCCAGCGCGCCGAAACGGAACTCGCCGAAACCCGCGCCCGCCTTGAAACCCGCGCCGACGAACTGGCCAAGCAGGAATCCTTTTTCAACAGCCGCCGCGGCGAAATCGAGGCGTTGCGCGACCAGCTCGAACAGCAATCCCAGCTCTACCGCACCCGCTTGCGCCAGCTTTCCACGTTGAACGAGGAGGAATTGCGCGCCTCGTTGCGCGAGGAGGTCCGCAAGGAATGTGAGCGCGAGTTGCGCCAGGAACGCAACGAATTGCTGGCCCGCGGCGACGCCGAGCTCAAGGACGAGGGCCGCCGCATTCTCATCGACGCGCTCCAGCGTCTGACATCCACCGTGCCCGCCGAAATCGGCGCGACGCTGGTGCGGATTCCCGGCGAGGAAATGAAGGGCCGCATCATCGGCCGCGAGGGCCGCAACATCAAGGCCTTCGAGTCTGCCACGGGCGTCACGCTGATGATTGATGAAACGCCGGACGCCGTGCTTGTTTCGAGTTTCGATCCCGTGCGCCGCGAGGTCGCGCGCCTCGCCCTCGAACGCCTGGTCGCCGACGGGCGCATCCACCCCGCCAGCATCGAGGAGACGGTCAAGAAGGCCGAGGAGGAAATCCGCGAAAATGTCGCCATGCTCGGCGAGAAAGCCGTGCTGCGCCTGCATTTGCAGCGCGTGCACCCGGAAGTGCTTTCGTACCTCGGCAAATTGCATTTTCGCCTCTCCAACAATCAGAACACGCTCGAACACTCTGTCGAAGTCGCGTCGATCTGCGCGATGCTCGCCGCCGAGCTTGGCCTCGACCCTGAGCCCGCCAAGCGCGCCGGGCTCTTTCATGATTTGGGCAAGGCCATGGACCGCGACATCGAGGGCAGCCACGCGGTCGCGGCGGCGAACCTGCTGCGCACTTACGGCGAGGATGCCAAAGTCGTCAATGCCGTCGCCGCGCACCACCAGGAAGTGCCTGAGGAAAGCATTTACGCGCCGCTGCTGATGATTGCCGATGCCGTCTCCGCCGCCCGCCCCGGCGCGCGCTCGGAATCCATCGAGGGCTATTTGCAGCGCGTGCGTTCGCTGGAGGATTTGGCCCGCTCGTTCCCTGGCGTCGTCGAAGCCTATGCCGTGCAGGCCGGCCGCGAAGTGCGCGTCATGGTCTCGCCGGAAAAACTCACCGACCTCGAAGCCCGCCAGCTCGCGCGCGACCTCCGCAAAAAAATCGAAGACACCTCCTCCTTCCCCGGCACCATCAAAGTCACCGTCATCCGTGAATCGCGGTTTAATGAAGTGGCGAAGTAGGAAAGGGGAAGTGTTTTAGTGCGAGGTGTTCTAGTGGTTAGTTGAAAAGCCGCAGGGTGCAGTTATTGCCGTCGGGATGACATTTAAACGCAACGGTAAAGGCCGTATTTGTACAGCACCGACGGTTTGGTTTTTCCAGTGGGATGGAGGACGAGGACGCCTTCGTCCACGGCGGCGGCCTCATATTCAGCACGGTTGGCGACCAGCATTTCGCCGCGGTCAGCGAGGCCCTCTGCAGTTTGAAATTCATAAGTGAGGTAATTGTGCCGAACGCCTTTGCTGCCAATGCGACAATGTTTGCCGGTGATTATGCCGTAACCAACCCTCCCCGTTCGGTACAAGCGACGGATTCGCCACGGATTGACGTAGGCGAGCCACCAGAAGAGGCTCAGAATTCCGTTCCAAAACGCCGCAAATAGCAGGATAAATCCCCACGGTGCCCAAAGGGATGTGCCCGGCTCGACCACGGCGTCGTAGTAGAGCGGCGGCCAGCCCAGCCCGCGTACATTGACCGTCCCGTATGCCGGGGCTTCAACCTTCTTGGCAGGCTTCACGATTCCTCCCACGCCTCCCACGCGGTTGAAGACGGCGGCGGACACGTCCGCGCTCTTTTGCCGCGTTACGCCGTCGAGCGCGTAGGCATAAGTGATCTCATAATGTTGCGTGGTGTGCCCTTTGCTCGACGAGGTATAGTAACGCGTCGCGGTCACTTTCGCCGCATGATTGGTTCCGGCCAGCACCCAAATTGGATACCCGATGGCCGCCCCTGCCATCGTAATCCCGATCAGCGAGTGCGGCAGGATGAACAGACGCAGCACCCATAAGCCCATGCTGGACGAAAGCGGCTTGAGTTTAACGCGTCGCGGCCACGCCCGCAACTCCGGCGGAATCTCCGGTAGATCGCGTGAGACGGCCTCGGGTGGTGATTCGTTCATGCGCAGACAACCAATGCCTACACCACCTCCGGCACCACATATGGCGCGCGATACAGGGGCTTCACCAGCGCATTCGCGGCGTCGTGGTTGACGAAACGTTCCTTCACCGGGTCTAGCATCAGGGGCATCCCGAGCGTCACTGGCGTCTGCGCGAAATCGATGCCGTTGGCGGCGAGGTGCTCGGCCATGCGGTCATACATTTCACCGAAGGCCGCGTTGCCCTTAATCTGTTCGCGGATGGCCTCCGGTGCTGCGCCTTTCCCCAAGCGGTGTGAAATATTGGCGGTGTGCGCGAGCCCGGACGAGAGGTGGCCTTCCAGAATCGGCGCGTTCAAATCGCTCGTTTTGCGGCTGCGCACGGCGGTGATGAAATTTCCCGCATGGCTCGACGATCCGACAAAATCCTTCAGCAATTTGCCGTCCTTGTCGTACGCGTGCGCGGAAACGTAATCGGGCACGACGACGGTGCCGCCTTCGCAATGGACGATGACCCCGATGCTCGCGCCCACGTTGGCGGGGAGATTCGCGGGGTGGAAGCTGTCCATCGCGCGGTCGCCCGTTTTCACCGGCAGGCCGCGCACTTCAAACAGCAGCGGCGCGGCGGCGTAATCTTGCATGACGATAAATGTGTTCGGCGTTTCAGCATCGTCCTTGTAGCCGAGGCGCCCGCCGGCGGTGAGCACGCGCGGGGCGAGCGTTTTTTCACCGAGGAACCAGCGAGCGATGTCCACTTGATGAACGCCTTGATTGCCGAGGTCGCCATTGCCGTACTCCCAAAACCAATGCCAGTCGTAATGAAATTTCGTGCGGCGCGGCTGCGCATTAGCCGCCGGGCCGAGCCAGAGATCATAATTCACGGTAGTCGGCACGGGTTGCGGGCCCGTGGTCTGGCCGATGGTGTCGCGGCGTTTATAACACAGCCCGCGCGCGGCCGTGATCTTGCCCAAATTGCCCGCCTTTACCCAGGCCACCGCTTCGGCGAGGCTGTCACTCGAGCGGCACTGCGAACCGACCTGCACCATGCGCTTGTATTTGTCGGCGGCCTCGACGATTTTCCGGCCTTCCCACAGATTGTGCGAAACGGGTTTTTCGAGATAAACATCCTTGCCCGCCTGGCAGGCCCAGACGGCCTGCATCGTGTGCAAATGATTCGGCGTGGCGATGACGACGGCGTCGATGTCATCGGCCTTGAGCAAGTCGCGCAAGTCGGTCGCGGTCCGCACATCGCGGCCGGTGGCGCGGATTTTTTTCGCCATGGGCTCGAGCACCGCGGAGTCCACATCGCACAACGCCGCGACCCGCGTGCCGGGCACTTTGCTGAAATCGGTGATGAGCGCGGCGCCGCGTGAATTGAAACCCACGAACGCCAGCCGGATGTCGCTGTTCGCGCCCGTGACCTGCCCCCATGAACGCGGCGACAACGCGGCGCCGGCGGCGAGGCCCGCGGTTTGCAAAAACTGGCGCCGGGAAAATCGCGGCATGGGGTGGGGTGCAACCGAACGGCAGCGTTCAAATTGCCCGCCCAGTTTACCGCGCGCCCGGGCCATGTCGAAATATTTATGTAAGCCGGAAAGGAAGGGGGTGCGCGAGGGCGCGAGGAATTATGGAAATGTATAAAGAGAAAAAGTGATAATAAATGACAGTCAAAGACGTTCGCCGGATTAACTGCCTCCCCGGCTTTTCCCGCGTCTCGCCACTGTTTTCGCCCGAAATTCCTGCTTTTTCGCACAAAAACTTCTTCACACGTTATTCACCGCGAAGTTATCCACCGGGAGCAAACGGTGTCCGGCCTAGGTTATTCACGTTTTTTCGTTGCGGAAATGATTGATTTTCGCGGCCTTGCGGAGTTATTCACCAAGGGCCGCTTATTCACCTTCTTTATTTTCACAACTTGTTGACAGTCAAAACTATTTTGCGTCACCCCCTTGCGCAAAAAGAAGAATTCTGCGATACTCATCGCACGGTTCTTTGAAAGAACGGAGCGGGAAAAGTGGTCGCGGCCCTGCGAGGGGCAGGCGGCCACCGGAAGCGCTCTGGGATAATCCCGGGTAACCGGGGAAAGGCTCGGGCTAACTGGTAGCTCGGGCCCCTGGTGATGGCCGCCACCCTCGGGTGGAGTTGGCGCGCCAGGCATGTTTCACCACTCCCGGCTCGTGGAGTCGCATCCACGGGTGGTATTGCGACAAGAGGGAGTGTGAGGTTAGGCTCACAAGCAAAAGTGGCGCCGAACCGAGTGATCGCCGCGGCTATTTTGCCGCCGTGGCAGCACATGGTGACCCCAAGGTCTGGGTCGAAGTTGACTACCATGCATACCAGTCCGTCGGACACGGAGGCGCGAGGGCACCTCGCGGGAAGGCTTTGCTCTCACGAGCACTGTACGAAAACTTCCGTGCCGGACGGGAGGCGCGACGGCTCCAGAAGCGGGAGCCGCCCGGCCTTATTCGAGCCGTGGGCGCGCAAAAGCGCGTCGGCGGCCTGCACCAGCAAAAGTCGGCTGAGGGATAAGAGGCAAGACTCGTACCACCAAGCCAACGCTCCGGGGGAAGTTCCCGGGGGCCGTCTTGATGGACTTACGGTGACGAGGCCGGGTTGCAGCGGTCTCATCTCCTTGTGCGGCGTGTGGATTCCGGCAGGAATCTCGCGAACCGCGCTGAAAGGCCTCACCCAATAATCGTCGGGAGCAATCCTGGCGGCGGTCCTGCCAAGAGACCGAAACCTCCGCGTTGCCGCGGGGACTGGCGTCGGGGAACCGGCCGCCCACCGTTTGGTGGTGCGCCTAAGGTCCGGTGAACGGGAAAGAGCGCGTGGCGAGCGCCCACTCCCACTTTTGGGGCCCCGGAGGTCGTAAGACTTCCGGGGCTTCACTGTTTTTGGGCTCCGGCCTACCCGCGCGCCGACGCGCCCACGGAACTACTACCGACCGCGAGAGCTGCACCAGCGGTGACTACGTTATCGAGGTATTGGGAACCCGACCCAGTCAACGCCGTGATAGAAGTATGACTGACTGGCGATGAAAGATGCGCCCAGCGAGACCTCAGAGCCTAAGCAAGCCAACTCAATGAAGAGGGAGTCAACCCCTGCACAGGGGTGCGCCACACCACCTCCGAGAAGGCAGGTTTGATATCCGTCCCGAACAAGGGATGTGAATCGATGGCCACCGATGCAATCGGGACTATCTCGCAACGAATCACTATTTTTTTTCATTGAAAATGTCTTTCAAAATGTTTGGCACCCCATTGCGATACGCATCTGCTTCATAAATCGCTGGATAATCAGCGCGCTGCACCCAGAGCATAAAATTGGTGGGAAGGGTGTTTCGCCCTCTGCCCGTATTGGCACTGAAAGCGATGGTGGCCTTGCCCCCATAGGCAAACCACAAGAACTTAACATCCCTAAAGTGTTGTTGTAAAATTTCCGCTCGATCCTGGCCCAGGGCCGCTACGAGATTATCACCCAGCGTCTGCAAAAGTTCCCGCTGATCAGCTTCACTCAGGGGCGGTATTTGGTAAACCGTCTGCTGGCCAGGATGCGTGCGAAGAAAATTTCCGACCGTGACATCATCTATTTGCTGGGGATCGATTTCATGCAGATTTTCCCGGCCATATTCACGCATACGTGAAGTCCATTGATCGAAGAGGTCTTGCACCCGCGTGGCTTCTAAGGAAGACATCCCGAGCAGGGCGATGGCGGACGGAGTGAGCTTGCCATTCTGGCCGATGGCGTCAAACTTGAGGTCTGAAATAGTCTTTAGCTCCAAGGGAAGGTAAAGGCTCTGCTCAGTCGAAGCTAGAAACGCGGATGAAGGTAAAGGTTGCTGCGCCGAAGCAGCGGATACCTTCGCCAACAAAGACTCATGTTGCTGCAATAGCCTTTCGAGCTCGCCTTGTTTGGCAGTGAGCCGACTATGCTCCCACCATGCAAAAAGCATTGCGCCCGCGAATATCAACCCGTCACGGAGCCATCTTTTGGTGGTGGTCATCGGCGTAATATCAAGGCGCCTTTGCTGGCGCAGCAGAGGCATCCAAAGCCTGAAAAAGATATTGCAGCTCCGGTGGCACCACATCTCGACTTCGGTAGCTGGAACTGCTCGACAAATGCTGATCATTCGGCGAGTAAGCGATAAATATTGCTGAAATGGGCGCGGGAGCAGCGCCGGAACGGGTGCCGGGGCGGGTCATCGAATCTGCAAAAGCCACCGTAAGTCCCGCCCCCGCCAGCAGCCAAAACTTTGGCGAATACTTGATGCGATTCAGCACCAATGCCACCTGCGCAGGACTGATCACCGTGGCGAGGGCCTCGCTCAGTTTGGCTAAAGCCTCCTCCCGTTCGGGTAAATTCAGCGGCGAAACCCGATATATAGATTGCCCTCCGGGATTTCGCCGGAGAAAATTTAACACGCCGGAGTCCTGTTGCGCATCCAATTCCTCCTGCGCCACAGGGCGAACAGCTCCGCGCGTTAACTCCTGCAGGCGACCAATCTCGTCATTGAGGATTACCTGCATCTGCGTGGCCTGTGCTTCGGTAATGCCGAGTTTGGTGTAAGTCTCCGGAAGCAGGTCACCTTGCAGGCCGAACAATGACAGGGGAAAACCGTTTAGCACATCCACTGGCACTTCAATTTGAAGGCTATGTGGACTCTCAGGTGAAGGGGTAAGCACATGAGACCTAAACCCCCTGGGCTCCGAAACTGTTTTGCGCGCTGCTAGTTCTGACTGCAACCGCCGGTTCTGTTCCGCCAGTTCTGCTATCTTGCCGTCGCAATGCAAAATGGAAAGATATTGGAGGATTAAAAAGCCGGAGATAGCCATGATAGCCACCGCCCGTACCCATTGACTTCGAAAAATCATGGATACGATCCGTTGAGCAGAAAAAACTTCAATGAGTTCCGGTATCATTGTAAAAATCATTCAACTACGTTTTGCGGTAGTCAAAGGACTCATTTGATGGATGGGAATTATGAAATGCCCCGGAAAATACTTCGCGAAACCTCTGGCCAGCTTACATTTTTGCTAAAAACCTACGTCGCCGCTGCCAAGGCAGACTGAGTCCGTTACTGATAGGAAGTTGCTTTTTTGGGGAGGGGAATACAAGGGGTGGCGGTTAAGGGGGAGTGTGGCGGAAATGCGGAATGTTGATTGCTGAATGCTGATTGATAAAGAAAAATTCGCCCCGGTATAACTCAGGGACTGCACAGCCCAAAATGTAGGGATTATCCGGTTGCGAAACAATGCTTTTTCACGGCACAGGGCAAGGCTCCGCCGGACTGAAATTGGGGCCTCAGTCGGTCCAGAAGACGGGTTCGTCGTCGGGCGGCGGGGTTTCGTCAAAGACGAGGAGCATGCCGTCGTCGCGGGGTCGGACTTTGGGGTTTCGGGCCGGGGCTTTGGGTTGGCTCAGGCCCTGGGTTTATGCCTCTTGTGCTTTTTGTGGTTAAACTTTTTCTTCTCGTTTCAGGACCCGATTTTATTCACCACAAAAAGCACAAGAGGCATAAAAAGGAAGATGAAGAAAGGACCGTGTCTGCATTGAGCGCGGGATGGGGCGATTCGGCGCAACGCGACGCCAGCCCTCGAATCTCATGCGCGGGCTATTGATTCCTGCATAATTAATGTCCGAGGGCCGTCGCAAGCGACGCCCCTACCGCGCACAGCATTTTCAGGCGTAGGGGTGCCGCTTGCGGCGGCCCTTTTCAGGAATTTCGAGCCCGACATTACTTTTCCCTGGCTCCATAAAGCGCCGCTTTGCGCAGAGGCTTGCGCACCCTCCTACTTCACCTTCTTCGGCGCGCTGGTCGAGAGGTCCATGTTCAGGTGATCCAGTTTCGGCGCGATGATATACGAGCAGTAGCCTGCCGTCGGGTGCTTGTTGAAGTAATCCTGATGGTAATCCTCCGCCGGCCAGAAATCCCCGGCCTTCACAATTTCGGTGACGATGGGCCGGATGAAGCGGATTTGCGCGGCGGCCATGGATTTTTCGGCGGCGGCTTTCTGCGCGTCGTCGTAGTAGAAAATCACCGAGCGGTATTGCGTGCCCACATCGTTGCCCTGCTGGTTCTTGGTCGTCGGGTCGTGCAACTTCCAGAACCACTCGAGCAAATGATCATACGAAATCACGGCGGGGTCGAATTTCACCTGGACGACTTCGGCGTGGCCGGTCGCGCCCGTGCAGACTTCCTCGTAGGTCGGGTTCTTCACCGTGCCGCCCATGTAGCCGCAGGTGACTTCCTTGATGCCCTCGACCCGTTGCAGCACCGCTTGCGTGCACCAGAAGCAGCCCGCGCCAAAGGTCGCGGTCGCCCAGGTGGGGTCGGTTGTCGGTTTGGCGGCGGGCGTGGATTTCGGATCGGCCGCGGGCTTGGCGTCTGCGGCGGGTTTCGGAGTGGTGGGGGAAGTTTGGGCCATGGCGAAAAGAGCGGCAAAACCCGCTAGCGGCAGCAGCCACAGCCAGACGCGGCGGCGGGAGGCGGGCGGGGTCACGGGCGAGGAGAAAGGGGTGAGGGGCATGGGAAGGGAAGGCGGAAGAATAAAGGAGAGGGAACAAATGCTATACGCTAATCGCTGAAGGATAAATGAAATAGCGAAACGACAAAAACGCAAATCGGTGCTCAGTGGCCAGGCGACTCGCGGTGGTCTAAGAATTATACGGATTTCGCCGCAGTCACAGATGCAGGAAAAATGGCGGGTGGTGCCTGGGGTGGACTTGGGTGGAAGCTCCCGCTCGATCGCGTTGCAGGACGGTTCGGTCGCAAGGCGGACGGGTCATAGCCTTTAAGCCGGCATCTATCCGTGTCGTCCGTGAAATCCATGGTTTCGACTGGATTCTGCTTTGTGATAGACACCCAGGGCCGCGCGAAGTTCGCCGGAAAAGAGGCTTTTGACAGAATTAATCGAATTAATAGAATTAGAGAACTCTTCGGGATTTTGCGTCTAGGACCTCATCCTTATTACAACGGCGCGCTGAGGGCAGCGCGCCCTACCTCAATCAAGGCCTTTAATTTTCTTCCTCAATCACCACCCTTGATCGTCTTCTTAAGGTAGGGCGGGCTGCCCTCAGCCCGCCGCCTCATGCTGGATACCTTGCAACTCGGTCAGTAATTCCACCCGCTCCATTTTCTTTTCCGAAAATTCTCCCAATTCTGTTAATTCCGTCTAAAAACAAAAACTCTTTCTCCCCCCATGATTCCTCCGCCCCGCGATCTGCAGCTCATCGGCACCGAGGTCGCCGTCCTTTGGCCTGACGGCGTGGAGGACTATTTTAGCGGCGAATTTCTCCGCACCCGTTCCCCCAGCGCGGAAAACATTGGCGAGCGCGACATCTTCGGCCAGCAATACGGCGGCGACGGCCCCAAGGAATTTGCCGGCGTGACTGTCACCGGCTGGAAACCCGTTGGGAACTACGGCATCGCCTTCATCTTCAGCGACGGCCACCAAACCGGTATTTTTACGTGGAAATTTTTGCGGGAGTTGGGGGAGGGAACGAGACCTAAGAATACGGATCCGACATGAGGTCTAAATTTCGCCGTCAGTAATTGCGCCGGTACTCTCGGACCCTTTATCTGCCAGCTTTTTAGAAAAGGACATACCTCGGTTTTCATCCTTCGTTAATTTTGCTGGAGAAGTGCCGAGCAAAGCGAACCAGAGTAATGTAGGAACAACGAATATACCGCTGTAAATCAGCAGCAACAAAAGGCGGGAATTGCCGCCGAAAATTAAAACTCCAAAAATCTGTACTAGCACGATGCCTTGAGCATAGCGGAACCATAAGGCCAGCGCTCGCTTCGATCTTGAAAAACAGCCGCCAATCAAGGCGCCGTTATAACTCATGTTCATTAAGATTATGACCGTGTCCAACGTCTTTGATTTTGCGCCAGAGCCATCACTTAAATCGGGAAATGAGGCAATCGCGAACCAAACGAAGACGCCGATGGCGCCAGCTATCACCGCCAAGGTCCGAAAAACGATGAAGAGGTAGCGTTTCATTAAATCCAACGATCGAATCCATAAGCTGAATTAGCTGCCTTATTTGCCCCGCTTAAAGAATCCCGCTCCGAGGGCCACGATGCCGGCGCACATGATGATGAGGCCGAATTCGACGAGGGGTTTGGTCATTTCCGTCAAATAGTCGGTGGTGAGGAGCCAGATGAGGGCGCCGAGGGTGGCGAGGAGGACGGCGATGCCAGCCAGACGGCCGGGGGTGCTGAAAATGGGGCCAGGGGTCGGAGTCGCGGCCCTGGTGGAGGGTTGGGGCTGGCTGGAGCCGGAAGGGGGCTGCGGGTCGGTGGAGTTCATGGGTGGAGCGGTTGTGACAGTACCCTTATCAGGATGCGTGCCAGACGGAGAGCTTTTTCACTAAGGGCTTGCTTGGCAAGGATATAGGAGCGGCCACGGCTGGTCGGGCCGCTAGAAATATGAACCTAAAATGTTCATTGTCCGGACATTATTTGCTGAGCTAAGTACATATTATGCTCAAGCTCGCATCTAACTGGACAGAAGACGGCGGATAGGCAAGTGACAGAATGTAATACAATTAATGGATCCGCAGGCCTGGAAATGGGCTGTCCTGGTCTGCGGGAGGAGCGCCGAAGGGCCCTAGCTGGATGGTCAAAGGACGGTGAAAAGGCCGGTGGTACGACCGGAATCGTCACCTGAGCGTCGTTTGGGGATATGGGGCTCCGGCCACCGATAAATGGGCCGTTGCGCAAGTCATTATCTTGGAACAACTAGCATAAATATGGTTGAGCCAAAAAAATTTCCAAAAAAAGTCTTGTCGGGCGGGCGAATCGGAGTATTGTTCGCGGCTTTTCCTCTTTTCGCGTCGGGGTAACTTGATGTGGGGAGGGGGAGAAAAGGAAGTTGGCTGAGGCAGAAGATTTTCGCAAAAACCGCTTGACGGTCGCAAAGTTTTCAGTCTTAGTTGACCTCTTGCCCCTATAAACCGGGGCTCAACCGATAACTCGGGCCGCAAGGCCAACACCGTCACGGGACGGCGGAGGGATCGGTGTTCTTTGAAATTTATTTTGTGCGATTGAGCGGATTCTCGTTCAATTATTTAGAAAAGCCCAGTGAACCTGCGATGGCGAAGGGCAGGTTCACTTGTAAAAAAGTAAACGTGCAATAGAACTATCGCAGTGTTCATCTGGGGATAGTAGTTCCGAATCACCAGATTTGGAGCTCTTCGAAGTCTAGTACTTTCGGAGAGTTTGATTCTGGCTCAGAGTGAACGCTGGCGGCGTGGTTAAGACATGCAAGTCGAACGGGACAGTAGCAATACTGTCTAGTGGCGAACGGGTGCGTAACACGTGGGCAACCTTCCCGGAAGTGGGGGATAACTCGGGGAAACTCGAATTAATACCGCATGTGGTGGCGAATCGCCTGATTCGCCCACTAAAGCTTGTAATGGCGCTTCCGGAGGGGCTCGCGGCCTATCAGCTTGTTGGCGGGGTAACGGCCCACCAAGGCTAAGACGGGTAGCCGGTCTGAGAGGATGATCGGCCACACTGGAACTGAGACACGGTCCAGACAC
>Ga0265320_10000009_pt1 | contig 255096 bp, 197 predicted proteins | sample 4827metaG_FD_202087 | JGI IMG/M metagenome (GOLD analysis project Ga0265320, IMG submission 202087) | Rhizosphere microbial communities from Carex aquatilis grown in University of Washington, Seatle, WA, United States - 4-8-27 metaG | ecosystem: Host-associated > Plants > Roots > Rhizosphere...
AGTTGCTTTTTTGGGGGGGAGGGGAATACAAGGGGGCGCGGGGATGGGTGGGGGTTAAGCACACCTTTTGCTAATGGTTGGCGCGTAGGTTCATTTATTTTTTACTTCGCAGTAGACATTGTACCGAGCAATCACGTTTTTCCCAAATAATAAAGTTTCCATAGAGCCAAGACTCGAAGCATTATACCTCCAAATCCAGCTTTGATTTTTCAATTTTTTCTCCACTAATAACGGGAAACGTAGGGTTCATCGGGCTACGTTAAAATAATCGGTGTAACGTGCAAGCCAGGGATTTTGACTAAGCTGATGCTGGAAGGAATATTCACTGCGAAAGCGGTAATTTGGCATGTCGGTCGGCCGGGAAATGTCCCAATTTGAAACGGCGCGCTGAGGTCAGCGCGCCCTACCTAAAGTTTCTGCTTGGGGTAGGGCGGGCTGCCCTCAGCCCGCCGTCTTGTTTCTGGTGAAATTAAGACACTGCCTCAGCCGGGAAATACTTTTCTTAAGCGCTCGCTTTGATTTTGAATCTTCAATTTTGAATTTTCAATTCTTGGCTCGTTGAACTCCCCCCTTGCCACCCGCCACCGGCCGCGAAACCGCCCACCCCCGCCAACGCAAATCCAACTTCCACCTCCGTGCCCGCCAAACCATCACCACCGTTGACCATTACTGTCAAATAGTCCGTTAAAATGATACTATCAACTGACCGCCTGCGTCTAAGGAAAAATGTAAAACCTGACCCCTTCTAAGTTCCCCTGAGTTCCCTTCTGCGTTCCCGGCGAATTAAGGCCCCCGGCGGGCAAGGGCCGCACTTTTTGGAAATTGCGCTGACAATAATTTGACATCCAGGACCTTGCCACCGCGGGTTTGCGACATACCATCCCACTTAATGAGACCGAAGAATTGCATTGTGCCATTGGTGGCCGGTCTCATCACCGTGGTGAATCTTGGAACCTCACCGATGAGCGCGGCAGACGCTTCGGTTCCATCGTCACGTCAGGAAGTGGTTCTCGCCGAAGGCAATGGACTGAAGGCGGTTCTCCGCGTGAAACCCGAGGCCAGCCTTGCCGACCAGGATTGGCTGCAACTCGAGATCACCAATAATGGATCCGCCGCCGTCATCACCCAGGGTGCCTTGACGGCTCCTGCGCTCGTCAATGGACTGCGCGATTCGGACCTTCTTGCTGGCACAAGCATCGGCATCGCCCCGGCGGTTCCCGGTCTGCGGTCACATGGTTTTTCCCTGCCTGCTGGCACCTTGGTTTCGAATAATCCGGCGATATATGCCGATCGCAGCCTTGACCGGCAGGCGGGTGGCGCCATCGTTACTGCCAACGTTTCCCTCAATTTGGTATTGAATGATGGTCGCACTTTGAAATCACCGGCAGGCGGTGTCCCCCTTCAATTTACCTGGGTCAAGACCGATGTCAGCGAGCAGGCGGCATTGCAAAAAGAGCTTGATGCCTTGTTGGCCAAAACCAGCCCATCCTCGATTGGCGCGGTGGTTGCGCCGCTACCGAGCAACCAGCCCCGGGAGTTTTCGCCGCGGCTCACCGGCCCCGAAAATACCAGGTTGGCGGCGTTGCTGGAAACCCCGGAGGTCACGCGCAACCTGAACGTGCAGCAAGTGTTGGCGGCAGTGCAGCAGTCCGAACTGGACAAGAGCATTGGGCCGAATCCGCTCATGGGGCTGGTGGTGACAAGGTGGCCGAAGGACCCCGCAGTCATCCAATTCTTTCGCGACGGACTGACCACCCAAGGCAGTGCCACCATCTTTGACGTGATGTCGCCGGGAATTTGGGATGATTCGTTCCTCGAGCCCGTCATCAAGTTGGTCGAGAGCACCGCACCCCTGGTGGCTTTGCCGGGACGCGGGGGGACCGCTCCGGGCGCGGATCTGCCTTCGCTCACTTTCAGCCGCGCCCTCAATGTGCTCAGCCGGAATTATGCCGCCTGGTCGTCGAATGCCGCCGTGGCGTCGCAATTGAGCAGGGCCGTTAGGGTCGCTTATCCGTCGCTCACGGGTGGGCCGGGTGCGGCACCGCTGCCCGGCACGCAAGGTTTCAGCAATGCCATGATGCAGCTCGCCGAAACGCACGATCACACGATGGTTGCGGTCTTGCGCCCCTTTTTGGCGGTCAAGGTGATTGACGGCAACGGCATCCTGGGGAGCGATCGCACGCCGTTTCGCGTCTGCGAGGTCGCAGCCAATTCCATTTGCACGTTGCTGGGGGAACCGCAATTATTCTCCGGAAGTTACTCCAACGCCGGCTTCACCTCCACCGGTGATTATCCCGAGTGGACTGTCTGGGACCAACAGATCGCCGATCTGCAAAAGCACCTGGATGCGCCGCCCAAGAATTGAAGCCGGGCGCGAACGGCGCTAAGTTACTACTACTACTACTACTGATACTGATACTGATACTGATACTGATACTGATACTGATACTGATACTGATACTGATAGGAAGTTGCTTTTCTGGGGAGGGGAATACAAGGGGTGGAGGATGGGTGGGGGTTAAATCACGGAGAACGCAAAGGACGGAGGTTTAACCCCAGATTACGCAGATGAGCACGAATGGAAGCTAAGCACTAAGAACAAAGCACTAGAACCCTTGTTGGAATGCCAAATGGCACTTCCGCTGCTAGGGTTGACGCGCGGGTTCATTTACCGTCTTATCCGAGTAGTGCAAGAAACGCCTGTTGCCGCTGCGCTTACTGCTGAAAAGGAAGTTGCTTTTTTAGGGCGGCTATTTCGGTCCAAAGCCCGATTTTTTGGCCAGCGCAAAGCCGCGCTTCGTCAACCGCTCCAGCTCTTTGAAGAGGGCCTCATCCACCGTTTTAAAATTAAAACATGATTTACCCTGCATGCGCGCCAGTAACTTCTTTGACAGCCCTCTGCTCAACTCGGGAAACATGTAGATGGGCATGAAGTGATAGGAGACATAGTTTTTCTCGATTCTCACCCATCCAGTAGGAAATCTCTTCTTGAGCTTGGGATTAAAGGGCACCGCCAGGCAATAATGCTTCGCCTCATCTACCGCGACCGCCAGCGACCCACCATTTCGCTCGAGCAAGTCCCGTAAACGCGCAAAAATGACGGGAAACGCAGGGTTCATCCGGTTACGTTAAAATAATCTGTGTAACGTACAAGCCAGGGATTTTGACCAATCTGATGCAGAAAGGAAATCGGGTTTTGCGGCGATTAAAAAGGCCCGGATTTGGCTGAGCCGCGGAATCATTTCCATCGCGCCCAGTCGGGCGAGACCGTGCCCCAATCGTCATCTGGCTTTTCGTCATCGGGCCAGCCGGGCGGCGAGGGCGGGGGCGGGAGCGGGGCAAATCGCTCTGCCGTCAACTCGATTTCCAGCGCAAACTTAAGCATCAGGCGGGCCATTTCTGCAAATCGTTGGGCGTTTCTCAAATCGGAAAAATCGCCATTTTCCCGGTAGCGCGACCAGTTGTCTTCGAAAATGAAGGTGCTGCCCGGGAAAATCGTCAGCGCGTTGAGGAGTGCGCGCAATTCGGGCGTGAGCAACGCGAGCACCACCTGCGGATGACTGGACTGGATTAGCCAGCATTCGTCGAAATCCCCATCGCCCGTTTTGGGCACGACGTCGCCCAAGATCTCGAGCAGCTTCGATCCGGCCAGACGCAGGGCCAGCGTAAATTTGAAGGTGGGCACGGTGACCGCCACCGCGATTTCCCGGTAGATGAGCCGGGTCCGCCCGGCGCCGATGGCGTAAGTGGCGCAATGAAGCTCGCGGCCCTCCTTTTGGCCTGCCACCCCCGTTTCCTGTGTGCGGGCGATGGGTTGAAAATTCCAGCTCAACTCGGCTTCAACATCCGAACGTGGCAAGACGGGGATCTGGAGGTTCGTTGTGGTGCCAACGCCCAGTTGGGCGGCTAGGGTTTCTAGGCCCCGCAGGTTTTGTCCCTGTTTGGCCGTTGCTTGATGTTTCGCGACGAGACAAAAAATGACCGATATTCCCAGGTAGGCGGCTAGCACCCACAAGTCGGTTGCATCATAAACGGCTAAAAGTGGGTGCACCAGGAAAACATTAATTTAGCCGTATCCGAGGGCAGGGGAAATGCTTTTTTGTGGACGCTCTCCTGGATTTTGAATCTTCAATTTTGAATTTTCAATTCTTGGTGCGTTGAACTCCCCCCTTGCCACCCGCCGCCGCCGCGCCTAAGTCATTGCATCCGCCATGGCTGCCGCCCGCCAATACCCCGTCCGCCTCCTCCTGGCCCTCGTGCTGATGCCCGCGCTTTGGTGGGGTTTGGACGCCGTCGGCGCACTCGGCGGCTTGAACAATCTCGCCATGCAGGCGCAGTATCGTTTCCGCGGCGAGATTCCCGCCTTCGACGGCACCCGGCCCGACCACCCGCCGCTCAAGATCATCTACGTGGATGTCGATTCGCCCACGATTCAACTGCTCGGCGAGCGCCCGTGGGATCGCGACTACTACGCCCGCATCATCAATGCCATCTGCAAATACGGCCAGCCCAAGGCCGTCGGGCTCGACTTCATCCTTTCCAGTGCCGGCCTGAAATCGCAGATGGTGGACCGTGCCAAGGCCCGCGCCGGCAATGACAGCATGGCCGATGTCATGCAGGTTTACAACCAGGTCGTCCTCGCCGCGATGTACAGCGATGTTTTGGACACCTCCGTGAAGGGCGAAACCAAGACCATTCCGTTTCCCTACTTGTACAAAGGCTACACCGATCCCAAAAAAGTCGGCTTTCCCGAGGCGCCCACGTATCCGATTATCAGCCTCGGTTACGGCCGCATTGGTCTTATCAACGTCGCCACCGATTTCAATCCCTACGGGGTGGCCGACTCCACGCCCCGCTGGGTGCCCTTGTTTGCGGAAACGGAAGGCGACCAACGCGTGCTCGCCCTCGCGGCGGCGATGATCGATCACCATCAGTTGCCTGAGGATTCCGCCGTCGCCGACGACACCTCGATCATTCTCTTCAATGCCGACAAAACGCAGGTGCTCAAAACCCTCACGCGCATGGAGCACGCCCAGCTCTTCCACATGGCCGTGGAATTGTCCCTGAGTTACCTGGGCCTTGACCATTCCAATATTCGCCGCACGCCGGAGGCCTTACAGGTGGTGGCGAAAGACGGCCATACGCTGTTGAATATTCCGCTGACGAAGGACCAGCTCGTCGAAATCAACTGGTTTTCGAAATGGGACAACCCCGTGCTTAACCCCCGTGTGAGCGCCATCAGTGTCATTCAAAACGGCCAGCACCTCGGCGAGGGCACGCCGGAAGACCAAGCCAAGGCGGCCAAATTCTTCGAGCAATTCAAGGACGCCGTGGTACTCATCGGCCCGACCGATCCCGTCCTGCAGGACATCGCGCCCACGCCGTTTGACGCGGAGCCCAAGCCCAAGGTGAGCGTGTACGGAAATTTGCTTAAAACCTTTTTCACCGGGAATTACATCCGGCACTCGCCCGCATGGCTCGACCTCGTGCTGCTGTGCGCGCTCACGTATCTCGTCGGTGGCCTCGGTATTTACACGGGGCACGGTTCGGGCTGGGCGAAGATCGCGGCGTTTGTCCTGCTCGGCGCCTACGTCATTTGCACGCTGGAGGCTTTTGCGCGTGCCTCGCTGATGTTGCCGCTGGTCGCGCCCGTGGGCTCGTCCGTCAGCATGGCGTTGGTCGGCGCCATCGCGCGCCTGGCGGACGAGGAGAAGCAGAAAAAGCGCATCACCGGCATGTTCGGCACATACCTCGCGCCCGAGGTGGTCAAGGAAATGGTCGCCTCAGGAGCGGAACCCCAACTCGGCGGCCACAGCGTGAACATCACCTGCTTCTTCAGCGACGTGCAGGACTTTTCCACCTTCTCCGAGGTGCTGCCGCCGGCCCGGCTGACCAGCTTGATGAACGATTTCCTCACACCGATGTCCGACATTGTCCAGGCCGAGCGCGGTTCGCTGGATAAGTACATCGGCGACGCGATTGTCGCCATGTATGGCGCGCCGGTGGAGTTTTCGGACCATGCCCTGCGGGCTTGTGTGGCGGCCTGCCAGATGCAGAAATGCCTCGCCGATCTGCGGAAAAGATGGAAGGGCGAGACCGAGCCTTGGCCCGAGCGCGTGCACCACATGCGCATGAGAATCGGCCTCAACACCGGGGAGGCCATTGTCGGCAACATGGGCTCCCGCAAGCGTTTCAATTACACCATGATGGGCGACACCGTAAACCTCGGCGCCCGCTGCGAAAGCGGGGCGAAGCAGTACGGCGTTTACACCATGTGCACCGAGGACACGATGAAGGCCGCCACCGCCGCCGGCGACCAGGTTCTTTTCCGCCGCCTCAATAAAATCAAGGTCAAGGGCCGCACGATTCCCACCGCGGTTTATGAAGTCGTGGGCTTTCGCAATGAGGCTTCCGCGGACACGCTCAAGTGCGTCGCGCTTTTTGAAAAGGGCCTCGAGCTTTATTTCGCCCAGCAGTGGGACATGGCCCACGCGCTCTTCGCCGAGGCGGAAAAACTCGAACCCCTCCAGCCCGGCCGCGACCAGGGCGTCCATCACAATCCCTCGGAACTCATGCAAAAGGAATGCGCCCACATGAAGGCCAATCCACCGCCCGCGGACTGGGACGGCGTGAAAACCATGACCGAAAAATAAGGCCGCGTCGGCCAAACTACCGCGCAAACCACGCCGGTGCCTGGCCGGGCTTCCATTTGATATTGCAGCCGATGCTCGGCTTTTGCGTAGCGGCGATGGGCCGACCCGCGATGGTCGCCTCAAGGGCGGCGCGCAAATCCGCGCCCGTGACAGCTTTACCGTTGCCCGGGCGCGAGTCGTCAAACTGCCCTCGATAAACCAGCCGCCGCGCGCCGTCGAAAAGGAAAAAATCCGGCGTGCAGGCGGCGCGATACGCCTTCGCCACCGCCTGCGTTTCGTCGAAAAGATACGGGAAACTGAATCCGGCGGCCTGGGCGGTTTTCGCCATCTTGTCCGGCGCGTCGTCGGGGTAGTTGACGATGTCGTTGCTGCTGATGCCCACCGCGGCCAGGCCTCGCGACTGGTACTCCTTGATCAGCGCCACCAGCGGCGCGCGCAGATGAATCACAAACGGACAATGGTTGCAGATAAACGCGACCAGCAGCGCCCGCGCACCGGTGACATCGGCCAGAGTCACGGTTTTTCCACTGACGACCTCCGGCAGCGAAAATTCGGGCGCGACCGTTCCCAGCGGTAACATGGTGGAAGGCGTGGCGGACATGGGAAAGGAAGTAGGAAGTTAGAATTCAGAATGGAGAATGGAGAAGTCAGGAATGAGGGCGAATCGAAGTGTACCCTTACTACGCATTATATTCCAGTCTAAGACGCAGGAATGAAATTACTTCTCTTTGGTTTTCCTGCTTCCGCATTCTACCTTCTCACTTCTGCGTTTTGACTTCTGCGCCCGGGTTGCCCTTAAAATATTGCTTCAACACCGCGCCGACGATGGGGCCGGCGGTAAGCCCGCCGTGGAAATGGTCGCCCGGATCCGTGCCCTCGACGACCACCGCGAATGCCACTTGCGGATTCTCCAGCGGCGCAAATCCCACCACCCACGCAGCGGTCGAATGCATGTTGTTCGAGTAAAAATCCGCCGTGCCGGTTTTGGCTGCGACACGCACATCGGGCACGTCGTTGTGAATCAACTTGCCCGTGCCGATGGTGGTCACGCGCTCCATGCCCTCGAGCAGCAGCGCGCGCTGCGCGGGCGTCATCCCGATGGGCTCCGCGCCCTTGGCCACCTCGGCATGATCGCGGGTGGGATTGTAGAGCATGGTCGGGACGGTGCGCGTCTCATCCCGCGCGAGCGAGGCGGCAAAGCACGCCATTTGCAAAGGCGTCACGCGCAAATAGCTCTGGCCGATGGCCATGTTGGCGGTGTCGCCGCGGCTCCAGGGTCCGTCCAGCGGACGGTGTAATTTTTTCCATAACGGATCGGGCACGAGCATGTGCGGAGTCTCGTGCGGCAGGTCCACGCCGGTCTGCTGATCCAGGCCGAAGCGCCGCGCCTCGGCGGCCATGCGGTCGGCGGTGACGAGCAGGCCCGCCTGGTAGAAGAACACATTGCTGCTGACTTGCAGCGCTTTGAGAATGTCCACCTGGCCGAACGCCTCGTTGTCGTGCTCCTTGAAAATCACCTTGTCGATTTGAAATTCCGTGCCGCAAGTAAACACCGTGTTGGCGTCCAGCACGCCCGCGCGCAAACCGGCGATGGAGACGATGAGCTTGAACGTCGAACCCGGGGGATAAACGCCCGCCACCGCGCGGTTTTGCCACGCCCCGCGCGCGCTGATGTCCTGGTGATTGGCGCCAATGGCGAACGGCTCGACGTCGTCGAGATTGTAATCGGGCTCGCTCACGAGGGCGAGCACCTCGCCGGTGCGCACATCGAGCACAGCCATGCCGCCGGTGTGATTGCCCAGGGCTTTTTCGGCCACGCGCTGCAAATCGAGGTCAAGGCTAGTTTTGAGGGAGGCACCCTGGCGCGGGCTTTCCTGTTCCACGGGCGTGGCCTCGGAGCGAAAGCCCGACGGGTCCACCGTCCAGATTTCGCTGCCGGTGACGCCGCGCAATTGCTCGTCGTAACTGTACTCCAGCCCATTCACGCCTTCGAGCACATGGGCCGGCTGCGTCTTGAGGTCATCGTTGGCGACCTCGCCCGGCGCTTCGTCGTCGGGATCGCGGTCGTCGGTTTTGCCCAAGTCTTCATCCATTGTGACATAGCCGAGCGCGTGGGCCGCCGTATCGCCGTAGGGATAGTAGCGCACGGCCTCGGTGGCGGTCTGCATCGGCGCGGTCACTGGCATCTCCTCGTTGAAGCGGGCGTATTCTTCAGGCGAAAGGTCGGAAATCAGCGTGTACGGCTGGAGGAAATTCCCCTGAAAATGTTCGTTGAACGCCTTCGGGTTCAAAACTTCATGCCGGCCCAGCACGGCGTTGGCGCGGTCCAGGTAGCGCTGCACCACCCTGAGCCGGGAGTTGACCACGGGGTTCGGATCGGAATTCTTGATTTTTTTATATTCGTCGCGGAATTCGTCCCGCAGTTCGTTGATGTAAAGCGCGACCGAATAGCGGGCGCGATTGCCCACGAGCAGCCGGCCTTGGCGGTCGAGTATGTCGCCGCGCGGCCCGGCTTGCAGCACGCGGCGGAGGATTTGCTTCTTTTCGTTGCGGACGAAATCCGAACTCCTCAACACCTGGCGCCACGCGAGGCCGCCGAGCAGCACGGTAAAACACACCGCGCCCAGCGCGGTCAGCGCCGCCAGCCGGGGCTGGCGCCGCGGATGGGAGGTGACCTGCGGGTTCAGGGACGACCCGCGGGCTCCTGCGCCACCGGCAAGTGTGCGAGGCGCAGGACGCTTTCTTGAAAATCGAAAAACCATAGTCCGACCGGAAGAAGGAGGAGTTGCGAAAGACCGAAATCCACCGCCAAGCGTTCAATGAAGGCCGTGGAAAAGGGCGTTCCTTGTGTGGCCGCCCATAACGTAAAGGCCAGATAATACACGGCGTTGAGCGCCCAGGCGAGCACGAGTTGATGCGAGCGGCCCGCGCGCCCGAGCGTGGGGCGCACCATGGCGATGACGCCCGCACTCAGGGCGAAGAGCGTCATCAGAAATCCATTCGGCGACGGCAGCAGCGCATCGCCGGCCAGGCCGCTCAAGAGCACGCACAAAACCAGCGGCCCGGTCTCGAGGCGCAACGCCGCCCACACGACACAGGGCCCGGCCAGAAACAGGCTCAGGTTCCAGGGCGCGAGTCCGTCGTTCACCATGGCCGTCAGGAACAGCAGGATGAAATTGGTCGCCGCCAGCGGCAGCCATCGCCAGTCGAGAGTCATCGGGCGGATGGGGGTTGGGGGTTGCGCGCGGGTGCAGTCAGCGGCACGAGCACGGCCACTTCGTGCAAGTCGCTCAAGCGCGGGTTGAGCAACACCGGGCCGGATTTGCGCAGGCCGTCGGTGTCCGTTTCCAACTGGAAAACTTTGCCGATGGTCAGGCCCTGCGGAAAGCGTCCGCTCAGGCTGGAGGACACGAGCAGCAGCGGTTCCGTTCCCTTGGTGTTGACGCCCAAATCCACGCTGTGCACTTCGCCGACCGGCGGGCGAAAGGGCGGGGCCTCGGCCCCTTGGAAAATCACGGCGCGCGGGTCGTCACCCAAGTTGGCGGTCACCCGAAAGCCGGGGCTGCTGACGAGTTCGACGACCGCCGTGTGGGCGAAAACATTGACAATGCGGCCCACCACGCCGCCGGCGTAAACGACGCCCTGACCCTCTTGCAGGCCATCGGCGGTGCCCTTGCCGATCACAATCTGCTGCCACCACGCGCTTTGATCGCGCCGGATGACGCGCGCGATTTCGTAGTGAAACTGGGCGAGGTTGGGCAGGCGCAGCAGGTCTTCCAGGCGCCGCACTTCCTCGCGCGCCGAGTCGGCCTGCTGGAGCAGGAGCGTCTGCGCCGCATTCATGCGCGCCAAATCGCGCCCGGCTTCGATAAGGTCCAATTGCTTGTGGTTGCGCAGGCTCCAATACTCCTGAATTTCGCCGAGGCGTCCGAAGGCCAGCCAGGCCGGTGCCTCAAATTCCTGGAAGCCCACCCGTGTCCACGAGCGAATGGCCACCGGCGCCAGCCACCATGCGGCCAGGAAGAGGGCCAGCACCACCAGGGCGCGAAATTGGCTGCGGGGTGGCGAGGCCAAGGCGGGCGACTTTGCGTAAGGGTTGGAGTCGAGGGCCGGTGCCGCAAAGGCCGCCTGGCCGGGAAAATTCAACGAGCACGCTTACAGATTGCTCAGCCACCAATCGAGATTCTGCAACACCGCGCCCGTGCCATTGGCCACGGCGCTCAGCGGGTCGTCCGACAGGATGACCGGCAGGCCGGTCGCTTCGCTCAACAGGCGGTCGAGATTGCGGATGAGCGAACCGCCGCCGGCCATCACGATGCCGCGGTCCACCAAGTCGGCGGACAATTCCGGCGGGCAGCGCTCGAGCGCGTTGCGGACGGTTTCGATGATGGAATTAAAAGTGTCCGACAGGCACTCGCGAATTTCCTGCGAGGTGATGTGCAGCGTCTTCGGCAGGCCCGCGACGGAATCGCGCCCGCGCACTTCCATGGAAAGTTCCTGCTCCAGCGGATAGGCCGAGCCGACGGTGATTTTGATTTCTTCCGCCGTGCGCTCGCCAATCATCAAATTATACGCGCGCTTCATGTAGTTGATGATGGCGTTGTCCATCTCGTCGCCCCCGACGCGGATGCTCTTCGAGTAAACGACGCCCGCTAGGGAAATAATGGCGACCTCGGTCGTGCCGCCGCCGATGTCCACAATCATGTTGGCGGCTGGTTCTTCAATGGGCAGACCGACGCCAATCGCCGCAGCCATCGGTTCCTCCAGGAGCAAAACGTCGCGCGCGCCGGCGGTGTAGGCGGAGTCGCGCACCGCGCGCCGTTCCACTTCCGTGATGCCCGAGGGCACGGCCACGACCACGCGCGGATTGGGCCGCAAGGGGTGCGTCACCTTCTTGATAAAGTGTCGCAGCATTTCCTGCGTGATGCCGAAATCCGCGATGACGCCGTCCTTCATCGGGCGCAGCGCCTGGATGGTGCCCGGCGTTCGGCCCAGCATTTTCTTCGCCTCGAGCCCGACGGCGCGCACCTTTTTCGTGTTCGTGTAAACGGCCACCACGCTTGGCTCGCGCAGCACAATGCCCTTGTCCTTGACATAGACCAGCGTGTTGGCGGTGCCGAGATCGATGCCGATGTCGTTGGAAAGAAAGGGAAAGAGTTTGCCGAGCATGGAAGGAGGGAAAGACGGTGAAACGTGCCAGGGGGCATTGTGCGCGTCAAAGGGGGTGGCTGTCAAAAGTAATCGGCCCGCTCCGCGCCGGGACTCAAACCGCCTGGGCCCGCGCCAGCCACGCCTGCCACGTGGCTTGCACGCCGCCAGCCACGGCGAATCTCCGGTCGTAGTCGCGCAGGGCGGCGCGCAGCCGGCCGGGGCCCGTCCCGCGCCGCGGCGCAAAACCCATGGCATGCATGGCGCGCAGAAAATTTAGGGCCGTGGGATAGACGGAAACGTAGTGCCAGGATTGCGACTTTTCGAGGGCGAAACCGGCCCGCGTCAACTGGGTCTGCCACTCCAGGACCGTACCTGTCACGACCGGTGCGGCCGTCGGCAGGACTTCCGCCAATTCGCCGAGCGTGCCGTGGACCAGCACCGCCACCAGCATGTGCCCGCCGGGATGCGTTTGCCCGCGCCATAAGCGCAGCACCTTTTCCGGTTCATCCAGCCATTGGAGGAGGTTGCAGGAAAAAATCCAGTCCGCCGCCGGGCCCTTCCACACGGTGCGGGCATCGTGTTGTGCCCATTCCACCTGCGGGCACCGCACCCGCCCGCGCCGCACCATCGCCGCCGCCGCATCCGTCGCCAAATACGGTCCGTCCCAGGGTTGGACATGTTCTGTGAAAAGTCCCGGGCCCGCGCCAAACTCCACCGCGCGCCCGTGCCTTTCCGCCGGGCCGATGAGTTGCGCGAGCGCCGCCGCCATTTCAAATTGCGGCCGCGCCATCGCTTCATAAGCCACGGCCGAGCGGTCAAAATTGGCAATGACGTCCGTCATTGGGTGGCGTGGGTGGAAAAGTGTTCGGCGGCCGCGTGCAAGAGCGGACTCGGTTCGTGGCCGACTCCTGGTACGACGTGCAAACCGGGCCACAACTTGCGCAGCGCCTCCGCATCGAGCAGCAGGTCTTGCGCGCCGATCCAACCCTGCCACCCGGCTGGCGCGGGCGGCGGCACCGACCAAGTCTCCAACCAGTTCAGGCCCTCATCGAGCGTGGCTGTTTCGGCGGGCGAGATTTCGTCGGCGGGGTGGTGGAGGTTGAGGGCGGCGAGGCCTGCGTGTTGAAAAAACACCGTGAGCGCCGCGGACGCATATTTGCGCAACTGCCGGCGTTGCATTCGCAATTGGGCGAGGGGGATGCGCCCGCCCAGGCCGCATTCGGACGGAAAAGCAAAAATCGGGGCGAGCAAAACTACCGGGAGATTTTTCGGCACCGTCGCGGCGTGGCGCAACAGCCACAACGCGCCGAGGGAGTACCCGCCGAGGGCGTCGTAATTGCCCGCGGCCAGAGCCTCTGCCGCCGCGGCGGGCGAGACCGCGCGATGCTCCGCGCCGGGCCAGGCGCGGCGGGCCTCTGCGGCCAGCCACGCCGGGGGTACGGCCCATCCGGATATCCACAACCATTTCATGGTGCATCATCCTTTTGAGCGGAGGTGGCGGAAATCGGCGGGTGATGCTTTCGCCAGGCATCCAGCTCCCGCAGCAGTTCCTCCAGCTCCGTCCACGGCGTGTGCGCTTTCAGGGAAAGGCGCAGGCGTGCGGAGCCTTCCGGCACCGTCGGCGGGCGAATCGCGCCGACGGCGAAGCCGCTCTTCGCGAGGGCTTGGCTGAGTGAAAGCACGGCTGCATCGGCGCCGACCACGATGGGCACAATGGGCGAATCGCCGGCGGGAGTTTCCCAGCCGTGCAACCGCAGGGCCTCGCGGAACCGGCGCGATTGGGCCCGCCCTTTTTCCGCCCACTGGGTCAGTTCGCGCACTCGGCCAATGGCGGCGCTGGCCGCGGCCGCGAGCAAGGGAGAAAGGTAGGTCGAGTAAATGAATTCTCCCGCGTGATTGATGAGCGCCTCGCGCAAGGTGGGCTCGCGAAAAAGCGCATACGCGCCCATGCCGCCGAGGGCCTTGCCAAAAGTGCCGACCAAAATATCGACCTCGCCGGCCACACCCGCTTCCGCCGCGCGGCCCTGACCCTGCGGGCCGTACCAGCCCAGGGCATGCGCCTCGTCGAGGTACCACAGAAAACCATGGCGGCGCTTGAGCGCGGCGAGACGCGCCAAATCCGGGCTGTCACCCTCCATGCTGTAAACGCTCTCGGTGATCACCCAGCGCACGCGGCCTAGCGCGGCGGTTTCCTCGAGCAGTTGTTCGAGCGCGTCCAGGTCATTGTGGGGAAAGCGTGTGAACTTCGCTCCCGACTTCAAAATACCCGCTATCAAACTATGATGTATTAGCCGGTCGGCCAGAATCAGGTCGCCCGGCGCGGCAAGGGTGCCCAGCACGGCCTGATTCGCGGTAAAACCCGTGTTCCACAACAGCACGCTGGGGAAGTTATGCCATTCCCGCAAAGCCGCCTCGAGGGCCGCGTGCACCGGCTGAAACCCGCGCACCAGGGGCGAGGACGAGCTGGAAACGGTGCCCGCCGCCAGTTCCGCCGCCACGGCCTTTTTCAGGACGGCATCACTGGCCAGACCGAGATAATCATTGTCGGCGAGGTTGACGCGCACCGGCGAGGCGACCCGCAATTCACGCCGGCGGTGCTGCCGCCCGCGCTCCGCCAAATCCGCGTCCCAGCGGGCGCGCAGCAGTGCGGATGAGTTTTGGGCTGAATCGGACATCACCAAAAAATTTCAGGCATTGAGCCATCGGACCAAAGGGGAATCGTGGAGTTTTAGCTTAACCGACTGCGGGGACAGTTCGCCCCAGAGCGGAACTTGACAGTCGATGAGCGCGGCACGCGTGCTTCGGGCCACCGCGATGGGCGGCGCGGAGATGGCATTCAAGATAACCCCGATCGGCAATTTCTTCGGGCATTTGTGCCGCGCGAAAGCGTAAGCAAGGCGCGCTTGGTTGATCGCGCCGAGTTCGTCCGGAATGACCAGCATCACGGCGTCGGCGTCAATCGCCGGCACAAAATCGGCCCAATCCCAGCCCCGCGGGCCGAGCGGCACGGCAATGCCACCCGCGCCTTCAACGAAGCGAAAATCAACCTGCGGCAGAGCCAAAATTTCCTGCGCGACCCTTTTGAGCTCGAGCTGGGCGCCGGCTTGCTTCGCCGCGGCAAGCGGAGCCAGCGCCGCTCGAAAGCGCCGCAATGTATGCGCCATGTTCGACGGCAGATGCGCCAGCTTCGCGGCGATTTCCGCATCCGTCGGTTCGCCGCGCGCGACTCCGGTTTGCACCGGCTTGACGATTTGCACCGAGTGTCCACGCCGGTGCGCCAGGCCGGCCAAGGCTGCGGTCACCTGGGTTTTGCCCACTCCGGTGCCGGAGCCGGAGATAAGAATCGTGACCATGGCTTCAGCGGGTCAGCTCCAGCTCACCTGCTGGCTCCGCGGCGTGAATCCGGCGGGCGTCCTCGGGCGTCAGCGCGTGCAACCCGAGGCGGCGCAGCAATTGAAAATCCTCCTCGGTGCCGGGGTTCGGCGTGGTGAGCAGTTTTTCGCCGAGGAAAATGGAATTAGCGCCGGCGAGATAGCACAAGGCCTGCATTTCCGCGCTCATTTCCGTGCGGCCCGCGGACAGGCGGACCATCGCGCGCGGCATGGCGAGCCGCGCCACCGCAATGATACGCACAAATTCAATGGGATCGAGCGGGGGCTGGTCGGCCAGCGGTGTGCCGGCCACGCGCACGAGGGCGTTGATCGGCACCGAGTCCGGCTGCGGGTCGAGCGCGGAAAGCTCCGCAAGCAATTTCAACCGGTCATCCACGCTCTCGCCCATGCCGAGGATGCCCCCGCAGCAAACTTCCAGCCCCGCGGCGCGGACATTTTCCAGCGTCTGCAATCGTTCATCGTAACAGCGCGTGGTAATGATGTTCGGATAGTAATCGCGCGAGGTGTCGAGATTGTGATTGTACACGCGGCAGCCCGCGGTTTTCAGGCGCTCGGCCTGGTCCAGGGTCAACATGCCGAGCGTGCAGCAGACTTCGAGGCCAAGGGCCGAAACCCCGGCCACGGATTGCAGCACGGAATCGAATTGCGGGCCGTCGCGCACTTCGCGCCAGGCGGCGCCGAGGCAGAAGCGCGTCGCTCCCCCAGCCCGGGCCTGCTGGGCCTTTTGCAAAATGTCGTCGCTGTCCATGAGCGGGACCGCCTCGACACTTGTTTCGTGGTGCGCGGACTGCGGGCAATAGGCGCAGTTCTCCGGACAACGGCCGGTCTTGATGCTCTGGAGCGTGCAAAGCTGCACGCCCGCCGGGTCCTGGTGGCGGTGGTGCACGGCTTGCGCGCGGTAGATGAGGGTCGTGAGCGGCAGGTCGTGCCATTCGCGGAGTTGAGCGAGGTCGGGCATGGGAAGGAGGCGGAGGTTTAACGTGAAAGGTAAAAGGTGAAAGGTGGAACGCGAAAAGAATTTAAAATTCAAAATTGAAAATTAAAATGAAAGAAACGGAGCAGAGGCATGAAGAAAGAGTTAATCGAGGGGTGCTTCGCGGTAAGTGGCGGCGAAATCGGAAAAATGGCTGACCGGGCCGCCGGGCCGGTCACAGATTGCCGCAATGGCCTCCCGCGCCGTTTCGGCCAGCAGGCGAAATTCATTTTCCTCACAGCAGGGCGGCGGCACGAAAAGCAAAGTGTCCCCCAACGGGCGCAGGATCAGGCCGCGGCGGCGTGCTTCGAGGCAGACTTGCAGGCCCACGCGGGCGGCCGGGGGAAAATGATTTTCCGGGCGCGTGGTGGACGGCACCATCTCCAGCGCCGCGGTGAAGCCGCGCTGGCGAACGTTGGCCGCATGCGGGTGCTGCGCGAAAGTCGCGGCAAAACATTTTCCAAACGCGGCGATGCGCCGCGCCAGCACGCCGCCGGTCACCAGTGGTTCGAGTTTGTCGGCGCTTGCCAGCGCCACGGCGCAGGCGAGGGGATTAGCCGTAAAGGTATGGCCGTGGAAGAAAGTGCGGCCCTCCTCGAATGCTCCGCAAAAGGCGGAATGAATTTCGTCCGAAGTCAAGGTGGCCGCGAGCGGCAGGTAGCCGCCGGCCAGCCCCTTACCGAGACAGAGAAAATCCGGCGTCACGCCCTCGGCGCGGCCCACAAACATTTTCCCGAGGCGGCCAAAGGCGACGAAAACTTCATCGAGAATCAAATGCACGCCGTGTTCGCGGCACAAGGCGGCGACGTCGGCGGCAAAGCCGGGCGGCTGCTGTTGCATGCCGGCGGCGCCTTGCACGGACGTTTCAAGAATCACCGCCGCGATAGTTTGGGCGCGCCGGCCCAACAGTTCCCGCAGCGCGCGCAGACTCGCCGCGCTGTCGGCCGTGATGATTTGGCCACCAAGTTCGCGGCACACCGGCGACGGCACATGATGCGCGGGCAGAAACCAGTCGGCAAAACGGCCGTGGAAATTTTCGCTGTGGCTCGCGGCCATCGCGCCGAGTGTGTCGCCGTGGTAACCGCCTGTGAAGCCGACGATTTCGCGCTTCTCCGCGTGGCCGGTCAATTGCCAGTATTGGCGGGAAAGTTTGAGGGCGATTTCCACCGCGCACGCGCCGTTGTCCGAGAAAAACACGCGCTCCAGCCCCGGCCCGGCCAGGGCGGCCAGCCGCGCGGCCAGCGCTCCGGCGGTGGGATGGGTCAGCCCCAGCCACGTCGCATGGGCCACGTTTTCGAGCTGGGCGCGCACGGCCTCGTCGAGGTCGGGGTCGCGGTGGCCATGGACATTCGTCCAGAGCGAGGAATTGCCATCCAGATAGCGGCGGCCCTCGGTGTCATAAAGCCAGCAACCCTCGCCGCGGGCGATATGCAGGGGCGGAAAAAGCGCGGCCTCGGCGGATTGGGTGAACGGATGCCACGCGTGGCGCCGGTCCCACGCGTCCAATTGGGCGCGCGAGGGCAGGGGCCGTTCCAAAGTAGCGGCAGCGGGCATGGGCACCTGACGATAAGCCAGGCGGGGGAGAGTTGTTAAGCTAAAAATAGAAAAGCTTAACAGCACTTTTCAGGCCGAAACCCGCCGCTGTGCCCTCACTGCCACACCGGTTGGTAACTGCCGGCGGCAATCCACCCGCGGTGCCCATCCGCCGACACGACAAGATAATACTCGCCGTTGCGCTCCACCAAGGTCGCGACATCGCCCGCCTGGGCCAGACCCACGGACTGGCTGTGGGCGGTCGGGGAAAATTTTAAAGGGGAATCCGCCTGCAACACCACGCCGTCCTTCGCATGCAAATGCCAGCCCGCGAGCGCCGTAATGGCTGTGCCGGCGATGACCACGGAGGCCGCCAACAGGAGCCACGGCGTGGCGCCTTGCCAGCGGTACAAGCGTGGCAGGAAGAAAAGAAACAGCGCCACCCAGCCAAAGACGGTCGCCAGCCAGGTCCATTGGGTGACACTGAGGGAAGTCGCCAGCCGCTCGAGGCGGGTGGGCGCCGGGGCGGTGACATTGGCCACCTGCCGGGCCAGGTCGAGATTGGCGCGCGCGGCCGGGTTGCGCGGATCGAGCGCCAGGGCTCGCAGGTAATGCAGGATGGCCGGGCCGAACTCCGCGGTTTCGTAATAGGAATCACCAAGATTTATTTCCAAGGCCGGCGATGTGGCGGTGCGCGCGGCGGAAAGGAAGTCGTCGCGCGCCGTGGAGAAATCGCCTTTTTCGTAGGCCGCCACGCCCGCGGCAAAAGCGGCAGCGGGCTCAGACGGCGGCGGCGGCCCCTTGGGCGCCGTGCTGGAGGCCGGGGCGGAAGGCGCGTTGGCGGGGCTGGCGCTCACCGGCAGTTTCAAGTTCGGCAACGCGGGAACCGACGCCGGTTGCGCCGGACTGGCCTGCGCCGGCGCGGGGGACGCCGGATCCGGCCCGGGCGCGGTGATCTGGGCCTCGGCAGAAATTCCCGCCCAGACGAACGCGAGCGAGAGCGAAAGAAAAGGGCGAAGATTTTTCATGAATCTGAAAGAAGGTGTTGGACCAGGCGCTCCAAGTGGGCGACGGCCGCGGCGAGGGTGGCTTGGTTGGGCGAAAAACCGCCGAAGCGCAGGGCGTCGCCGGCCTCAAAAATCTCGCGCGCCTGGGCGCGGGTGGCTTCAGGCAAACCGCGGCGGGCGAGATGTTCGTCAAATTCCGTCCACGTCATGGCCTCGGCGGCCTCGTCATTCACCCATTGGGGCGAATAACTGGCGGCTTCCTGCAAAGTGCGCTGGGCGAGTGCATAAAATTCCCCGGCCCGTCCGGCGTTGGCGGCGGCGCGGGCGCGTTCGAAATCCTGGCGCGTGGCCCGGCGGGCCCGGCGGCGGCGGGCGTAGGTAGGATCGGTCTCAAGGCGCAACTGGTGGCGGCGCGTTAAAACCAGCGAGGCCAGCAAAAGGGCGGGCGCGGCCTGCGCGACCCAAAACCACGGCGAGAAAAACAGCGGGCGCGCAGGCAGGGCAATCCAGGAGCCCGGCTCGAGCAGCGGCCCCACCAACCCCGGCGTCGCGGCCATTTTTGTGCCACCATTGACGGCCGGCAACGGCGGCGGAGCCTGCCCCGGGGGTGCGGGCTGGATGGACAGCGGCATCGGCTTGAGCGGAAGCTCGACGTACGATTTCGTTTCCGGATTGAAATAATTCAACTGCGGCGCCGGCAGCTCGGTGATTTTGTCCGAGAGTGGCATCAGGACGTATTCGAAAGTTTTGACGCCGGAGTACCCAGAAGGATCGGAGGCCTTGAACGTTTCCCGCGGCTTGTACGAACGCCATTGTGGGCCGAGATCGATGACCGGCGCTTCGAATCGGTCGAAGTTGCCCTTGCCGGAAACGGTTAGCTTCAACGTGACCGGCACGCCCACTTGCAAACTCGGCGCCTGCAACACGGGCTCGTCCGCGTTGAACGTGCCGATGCCGCCGGTGAAATTCGTGGGGCGTCCCTCCTCGGGCAGTGCCTGCACGTCAAAATCCAGCGGCGTGGATTTCAATTTGACCTCTTCCTCGCGGCCAAACGCGATGCCCGCGAGCGGATTGCCGCCCATCATGCGCGAAAGCAAATCGTTCGGATCGCGATCGGGCACTGAGACCACCAGCGACATCTCAAAATTCAATTTTTGCGGGCCGGCCTTCAGCGGCGTGATCGCGGTTCTCCAACTGAGGGTGCGATAAGTATGCCCGTCAATCGTGGTGGAATCCTGCGCCGGGTCGCCCTCCATCTTGGCCTGCGCGAAGGAGTCGCCGATTTGGTTAAAGCCGCGGATGCCGGTGGGCCGGAGGTCGGGGCGCAGGGTGAGCACGATATCGAGAGGCAGCTTCTCGCCGACATACACCGTCGTGCGCACCACTTTCGCAGAGAGGTCCAGGTCGAGGCCGCCGGGAGCAGACCCGGGCTGTTGACTCGCGTTATCAGGAGCATTTGTGGCCGCGGGGGTCACCTCCAGTGTCGCGGCGGGCACCACGACATTCTGGCCGTTCACCTTGATTGTAAATTCTGGGATGGTGTAAGTGCCGGGCGCGGTGGCCTGCACCATGAAATTATTGGTCAGCGATTTCGTGGTCACCCCGTTCACGAAGCTGAAACTGTTGGTGGTGCCGGAGGGCGACAACCGCAGGCCTGGAATATTGGGAATGCCGCCCTCAAGGCGGTCGCCCGAACCGGTGTCCTCCAGCTTGATTTGATATTGGCCCGCCTGGTTCGCGGCGAGGCGCGGGGGGTTGAAGCCCGCGCTCGCCTTCACCTGCCCATAAGCCGGGGCGGTGAGCATGGCGGCGAGGACGAGCAATCCGGCCCAGGGCCAGATTCGCCGCAAGCGCGAAAAGAAGGAGGAGGTCGAAGTCATGGCGCGAAGCAAATTACCAATCCTTGTACGGTTTTTGTTGATCGGGTTGGGCGTTGCTCTTTTGCGGATCGTAGCTGCTGGCGGGAAGTTTGCGCTCGCCGGTTTTTAAGGAATCAAGCACTTGGCGGGCCTCCTCGCGGGTCATCTGGCCCGGCACCAAGACAACGCCCTGCTCGCCGTCGCCCTGCTTGTCGCCCGCGGTGCCCGCCGCGCCGGCCTGGCCCTGCCGTTGACCGGGTTTTTGGCCGGCGGGTTCCGTGCCCTGGCCGGGCTTGGGTTGGGGCGGCGCCGGCTGACCCGCCCGCGTGCCTGCCGCCGGATTGGCCTGCGGCTTGGCCTGATCCTGGCGTTGACCCTGGCCCTGATTGGCTTGATTGGCGTTTTGTTGCTGTTGTTGTTGCTGCTTTTGCTGGTCCTGGCCGGCGCCCTGGTTTTGCTGCTGGTTTTGATTCTGTCCCGGCTTGGATTGATCGGGTTTTTGGCCCTGGCCGTCCTTTTGGTCTGGTTGCTGGTTCTGGCCCTGGCCCGATTGGTTTTGTTGGTTCTGCTGGTTCTGATTTTGCTGATCCTGCTTCTGCCCTTGGCCGGATTGATTTTGCTGCTGCTGGTTTTGTTGATTTTGCTGGTTCTGCTTTTGGTCCTGACCCGACTGGTTTTGCTGATTCTGCTGATTTTGTTGATCCTGCTTCTGGTCCTGATTTTGGTTCTGCTGATTCTGTTGCTGCTGGTTCTGTTGTTGTTGATCCTGTTGATTTTGTTGCTGCTGCTGTTGTTGTTGTTTCTGCTGTTCCTCGAGTTTTTTCTTCAAGTCTTCCAACTGTTTCTTGAGCAGGTCGTAATTGTAGCGCGCGTCGGTGTCTCCGGCATTCAAGTCCAAGGCGTTTTGGTAATCGTTGAGTGCGGATTCCCAGGTGGCGACGGTCTTCTTCGGGTCTTCCTTCATCTGCGCCTGGCCCACCCGGTAGAGAGAATTGCCGAGGTTATAATAAGCACGCTGCTGGAGCGAGAGGTCGGAGGAACCGAGCGCCTGTTGAAAGGTGTCCGCCGCGCCGGCGTAGTCGCCGCTGCGATAAAGACTCGTGCCCTGGTTGTAGCGGAAACGCCAGTCCTGCGGCGCGGCATTCGCGGCCTGCCCATAGGCGTCGGCCGCGGATTTATAATCACCGTTTTGATAAAGGTTCTGGGCGGCGCGTGGAGTAGTCGCCGTTCTCGGCCCTCCTGGCGCGGGCGGGTTGGCGGCCGACGCGGGAGTGGCCGGCGATTGAGCCGGGGCCGCGACCGGAGGCTGACTATTCAATGCGGCCGTGGGTGCTTCATCCTGGCCCGTGGCGCCGGCCGCGGCGGCATGTAAATGCGGCGCCAGCGGCAGGGCCAGCGCCAGCAGCACCAACGCGGCGAGCACCGGCGGAACGCCCGCGCGGGCAACCGCGGGTTTGGCGGCTGGCGCCATCGCGGGAATGGCCACTGCCGGCCGGCGCCACCACGAGGGCCGGCGCGTGCCGAGCAAGGGCTCCAGCGCGAGAAGAAATAATGCCGCGCCCAGCGGCCATTGAAAGCGTTCGATGGGCGTGCGCTGCATTTGCGCCGCGATTTCCTGCTCGGGGGTTTTCTTGATCCCGCCTTCGTAAACTTGAGTGAGGCCCTCGCCCGTGGGGCCGAGCGGCACGTAAAAACCGTTCGACGCCTGCGCGATGGCGGTGAGGGTCGCGGCATCGAGCTTGGATTTCACGATTTGCCCATTGTCGTCGCGCACGAAATCCACCCGGCCCGCCTTGTCGCGAATCGGAATGATTTCCCCCTCGGGGGTGCCGACGCCGACGGTATAAATCACCGTCTTATTGACCGCCGCCGATTTGGCCGCGGCGATGCCCTCGCCTGCGAGGTCTTCACCGTCCGTAATCAAAACGATGATGCGGTCATTGCCCGAACCTTCGAGCGCGGTCTCGGATTCCGCGAGGGCGGCGGAAATATCCGTGCCGCCGCGCAGGATGACGCTCGGATCCATCGCGTCGAGTGTCTGGCGAAAAGCGTCGTAGTCCAGCGTCAGCGGGCACTGCAAAAACGCCTGGCCGGCAAAGGCCACGAGACCGACGCGGTTGCCCGGCATTTTTTCGACCAGATCGAGAATCGCAAGTTTGGCGCGCTCGAGGCGGCTGGGCTGCACGTCCTCCGCGAGCATGCTGCGCGAAACGTCCACGGCAAAAACGACGTCCACGCCCCGGGCTTTTTGCTCCTGCCAGTCGAAGCCCCATTGCGGGCGGGCGAGCGCCAGCACCGCCAGCAACACCCCGGCCGTCAGAAGGAAATGCTTCAGCCGCCGCAAAGCCGGACTGAACGAGGCCAGCAGCCCGGGCAGGAGCCGCGCCGTCGCAAATTGCGCGAGCAAACGCTGCCGGGCGCGCTGGCTGCCGGCAAAAAGCGCCAGCAGCGCGGCCAGGGTCAGCGGCAGGGCGAGGAGGGCATAGGGCCAATGGAAGGACACGGGAGGAAAGGTAGAATGGAGAATGGAGAAGGTAGAAGGAAGAATGCCGAATGGATAATTCGTAATTTAGAAAGCGGGCGGATTTTGTGGGTGAACGTTGTTGGAGAAATTAATCGAAGAGCGGATTGAGGGAGGGCCTTTAAGTTTTTAGACGGATGACAAAAAGGGGTGGGTTCTTCATTCTCCATTCTACATTTTACGGCAGCCGCCGCAGGCGGGTGTGCGCGAGGAGTTGCTCCACGCCGACGAGGCACAGCCCGAGCACCGTGGGCCAGTAAAACAATTCCTGGTAAGTGGAAAAGTGGCGGAGCTTGGCCGTGGTTTTTTCCTGGCGGTCGATTTCATCGTAAATTTTGTGCAACTGCGCGCCATCGGTGGCCCGATAGTACTGGCCGCCGGTGAGGTCGGCGATTTTTTTCAATTCCTCGCCGTTGACGCCATCGACGTATTGCTTGTTGCCGAAGGGGTCGGTGGCGGCGAGCGCCTCGCCGCGGGAGTTGGTGATGACGCGGCCTTGCTCATCGAGGCGCGGCAGCGCGACCGGTTTGTCCGAGCCCGCGCCGATGGCGTAAATCTTGGCTTTATATGTGGCGGCGGCCTCGGCGGCGGCCACCGGGCTGATGGAGCCGGCGTTGTTCTCGCCGTCGGTCAGCAGGATGATAACGCGGCTTTTTCCTGGTAAATCACGGAGCCGGTTGGTGGCCATGCCGATGGCCGAGCCGATGGCCGTGCCGTCCTCGATGATGCCGAGATGAAGACGCTCGATGTTCTTGATCAGCCAGTCATGGTTCAAAGTGAGCGGGCTCACCAGGTAGGGATTGCCCGCGAACGCCACCATGCCGATGCGGTCATTCGGACGTCTTTCGATAAACTCCGTCATGACTTTCTTGGCCATCTCCACCCGCGTGGAATAGTCATTGTTTTCCGAGAGGTCGAGCGCGGCCATCGAGCCCGAGAGGTCGAGGGCGAGCACAATGTCGATGCCACTGGCCTCAACCTCCGAATGCCCTTGCGGCAGTTGCGGGCGGGCCAGCGCCACGACCAGCGCCGCGAGCCCGAGCAGTCGCAGGGAAAACAGCACGCCACCCGCGCGGGACCGCGAGGCGCCGCTCACCTGGCGGGCAATGGCGATGCTCGAAAACTGAATCGCGGCCGTCCGTCCCACGCGCCCGCGCAGCAGGATGAGAATCGGCAGCGCCAGCAACAGCCAGAGCAATTCCGGATTGTGGAATGCGATGGGCGGAAGTTGGAAAGGGAAGTTCACGAAGGAAAATTCAAAAATTAAGTATTCAAAGAGTGAAAAGCTACGCGGTTCCGCTCGGGCGCGTGGTGCCCGCCAGCGGCGGAGGGGCGGACGGGGACGGCTTGGTTGGCGCGTTTTTCGCGGGCGGATGCAGGTGGTTTTCCGCGGCTTCCAAAAACTGGGCGGCGGCGGCGAGCAGTTGCTCGCGTTGCGGCTGGCCGAATTGCTGGCCGGCGAATTTTGCCAGGTCGCACCATTCCAGGAATTTGCGCAAAAGGTCGGTCAGCTCGCCGCGCAACCAGGGGTGCTTGGCTGCTTCCACCAAAAACTCCTCGGTCGTGCGCTCGGGCGCGGGCATCCGACAGGCGTCTTCGAGGTAGCGGCGCACCGTGTCGGACACCTGCACGGCGAAAGCTTTGTCTCCGCCGGTGGCGATTTCAACCCGGGCCGCCGCCAGTTCGAGACGCGCGCGCTCGATGGGGGTGAGCGGTATTTTGGCTTTTTTCCGCAGCACCAACCAAAGCAAAAATCCCAAAAGCAATACGGCCAGCGGCGTGCCGACCGCGATTTGCAGGCCGTGTTGCTCCCAGAAGGTCAACGGAATGGGATCATGAATATCCCGAATATCCGGCGCGGGCGGCGCAGCGGTGGCGGCCGCAGCGGGCGCGGCGGAAGCGGGTGCGCCCGACGGCGGCCCGAGCGTGGGGCCCACACCCTGCACGGGCGAGACGTTGGCATTGCGCGCGGGCGCGGAAGAGGTGGCCGCCGGGGTGGATGCAGACGGAGACGTCGGGGGCGCCGTAATTTGCGCGGACACGGTTCCAGCTAACAGCACCGCCGCGGCCGTCAGGCCGAGCAGAGATGGCGAAAGTTGGCCGGTTGTCTTCATGGGCAATTTAAAATCAAAAGATAAAATTTTTATTCCAGCTTACCGACGGTGGCTGCGGCTTTCAAAAAAGTTTTTCAGCGGCAGGATATAAGGCTGGTCGGTCGAAAGGATGAGATTGTCGATGCCGGATTGGCGCAGGCCGCGGCGCAGTTGATCCAGGCGCAGGCGGTTTTCGGCGGCGTAGCGGTTGCGCAAAGCCGGGTTCCCGGTGTTGATCTCCACCATTTGCCCCGTTTCCGAATCCTCGAGCGTGAGGAGCCCAACCTTCGGCAGTTCGCGTTCGCGCGGGTCGGAGAGGGCGACGCAAACGAGGTCGTGGTGTCGATTGGTCAGTGCCAGTGCGCGAAACAGCTCGCTGCCGCGGCGGTCGAGCGGATCGGGCAGGCGTCCATCGGGCCCCTGGAGGAAATCCGTGAGCACAAACACGATGGCGCGGCGCCGCAGGAGGCGGTTGGTGTAGTTGAGCGCGTGCACCAAATCCGTGCCGCGCTGCGCCGGGGTGAACGTGAGAATGTCGCGGATGACGCGGAGAATGTGCTGGCGGCCTTTCTGCGGATGCACGAATTTCTCCATCTTGTCCGTAAACATGCCGAGGCCGACCTTGTCGTTGTTGCGCGTCGCGGAAAAGGCGAGGACGCTGGCGATTTCCGCCGCGATTTCCCGCTTTGACGATTCAGCGGAGCCAAACGCGCCGGACGCGGAACCATCCACCAGCAACATCAGGGTCAACTCGCGCTCCTCGCGAAATTTCTTCACGAACGGGCGATCCATCTTGGCGGTGACGTTCCAGTCGATGCGGCGCACATCGTCGCCCGGGGCGTATTCGCGCACCTCCTCGAAGTCCATGCCCTGGCCCTTGAAGACGGAGTGGTAGGCGCCCACGAGCGCATCCGTCACCAGCCGCCGGGTGCGGATCTCAATGTGCCGCACGCGCCGCAGGATGGCCTGGGTGCTCGGGGTGGCGGTGTGGGCGGGGGGAAGCATGGAAGCGATAAAGTATAATTGCTAAATGATAAGTGATCGAAAGACTGAGGGTCAGCCATTTGACTTGGCGGTTTTCGAGCTCGAGGTAAGGATGGCGTTCAGCTCCGTGGTTTCAGTGAGCAGGGGTTTTAGTCTCTTCGATTTGACAACGGCGGCGTCGATGAGGAGTTCGATCCAGTACCGGGTTTCTTCGAGTTCTTGGAGGGCGGAATCAATTTTGCTGGTGAACTCAGCACGGGAACGGGCCCGGGTTGCTTCGCAATATTGGGCGCCGACAGACGTGCCGGAACGAAGAATTTGTTTACCGATGACCTGCGCCTCGGCGCTCTTCGGCAGTGCAGCATACATGCGAACAATTCGCACTGCATAGTGTTTGAGCCGCTGGCGAAGGTCCAAAGCCATGGATTGGGTTTAGCGTTTAGAGTTTAGCAATTATCGTTTAAGGCACTGGCACTGTGTCAAAAATCCGCTTCACGATGTCCTCGCTCGTTAATTCCTCGGCTTCCGCCTCGTAGGTGACGATCACGCGGTGACGCAGCACATCGAGACCGATGGTCTTTACGTCCTGCGGCGTGACGTAGCCGCGCCCCGACAAAAAGGCCCAGGCCTTCGCCGCCAGCGTGAGCGCGATGGTGGCGCGCGGGGAACCGCCGAAGCGCACGAAGGCGTCGAGGTCCAGCTTGTACAGGCTCGGCTTGCGCGTCGCCATGACGATGTCCACGATGTAGTCCTTCACCTTGTCATCCACGTAAATCTGGTCGATGACGCCGCGCGCGGCCACGATGTCGGCCAGGGACAGGACGGCGTTGACACTGGTGTTCGGCTTCGTCGAGGCCATCGTTTCGAGAATCTGCCGCTCCTCCGCGCGCGAGGGATAACCGATGCTCAGCTTCAACATAAAGCGGTCCACCTGCGCCTCGGGCAGCGGGTAGGTGCCCTCCTGGTCAATTGGGTTTTCCGTGGCCAGCACGAGGAAGGGCTCGGGCAATTTGTACGTATGCTCGCCGATGGTGATCTGGCGCTCTTGCATCGCCTCGAGCAACGCGCTCTGCACCTTGGCGGGCGCGCGGTTGATTTCGTCCGCGAGAATCAAGTTGGCGAAAATCGGCCCCTTCTTGGTGAGGAACTGGCCGTCGCGCGGATTGTAAATCAAGGTGCCGAGGATGTCGGCGGGCAGCAGGTCGGGCGTGAATTGGATGCGGGAAAAGTCCGCCTGGATGGCGCCGGCAAGCGTGCGCACCGACAGTGTTTTGGCCAGGCCGGGCACGCCTTCGAGCAGGACGTGGCCGTTGGCCAGCAGGCCGACGAGCAGGCGGTCCACCAGATACTGCTGGCCAATGATGACTTTGCCGATTTCGGCGCGCAGCAGCCCGACCCACGAGGAGGAGGCTTTGACGGTGTCGTTGAGAGCGGCGAGGTTGATGGGCATGGGATTTTTGGGTGTAAGGTTCAAGGTGGGGAAGGGGGGAAATTGAAGATTCAAAATTGAAAATTCAAAAAGTGGAGAAGGGCTGGTGAAAGTTTGGCTGTTTTTTACGCGGAAGAAAAATTCAGCAAGTAGAATCTAAAAAGCAGAAAGGTTTGACGTTGGGTGATTGGAAAGCGCGGGCGCGCAAGCGTTTAGAGGATGAAAATTGGGCGGTTGGCTCAAGGAAAAACCGCGAGCGCACGCCTTTGTTCCCCTAGCGAAACCGGAACAATTTTGCACGAGATTATTCCGCCATGACGTTTCTTTTACGCGGCGGCATTTGCCCCTGCGGAGCGCTCAATGCCCCGCCTTGGGCACCGCCAGCAAATCCATGTACCCCAGCACGCCCGCGATGCCCATCAGTACCAGCGGAGAAACTTTGGTAAACGCCAGCAGTCCAGCGGTCCCGAGGATGATGACCCAGGAGTAAACGGGGTTCAGGCCGTTCGCGGCGTCGTTCGAAACGATGGTCGCGCTGGCAAACAGCAACCCGACGGTCACCGCCGAGAGGCCTTTTTCAATCGGTTCGCGCCAGTTGCTGGCGTGGAAATGCTCCCACCAACGGCCCACGTAGTAGGCGAGGAGGCTGGAGGGCAGAAACGTCGCCGTGGTCGAGACCAACATGCCAATCACGCCGTAAGTAAACGCTTCAAAGGGATGGCCGGGAAAGTGTTGCGCCATCGCCCAGTAACCAATGAGGCTCACGATCAACATACTCGGGCCAGGCGTCGCCTGCGTGATGGCGAAAATCGAGACGAACTGGTCGGCGCGCATCCAGTGGTAATTGTTGACGGTGTTCATCTGGATTTGCGCCAGCACCGCCGTGCCGCCGCCCAACGCCAGCAGCGACGACTGCGCGAAGACCACAATCAAATCGAAAAAAGTATGCCAGGGCATGGGAAGAAGAAAGTGTTCTAGTTTTTTAGTTTCTAGTGCTTAGTTCATTATCCTTGGTGCCTAGTTTTTGGGTTTCGGAGTTTCGCCGGGCGTCGCGAGTTTGTTGCGGTAGAAGATGACGGAAATGATGCCCAGGCCGATGACCGTCGGGAGCATTTTCATCCGGGCAAATGCAATGAGCACAAACGACAGCAGGCCGAACGTGACGAACAAGGGGTCGCGGGAATGTTTGGTGAAAAGTTTGAGCGCAAGGCTGTAGGCCATGCCCGCCGCGCAGACGCCCAACCCCGTCAGCGTGTTTTGCAGGCGCGGCATATCTCCGGAATTAAAATAAATTACGCCCAGAATCAGGACGATAACCATCGGCATGGTGATCAGCCCCAACACCGCGACCAGCGCGCCCATGGGCCCGCGCAAGTGCGCCCCCACGTACACCGCCAGCTTGATGGTATTCGGGCCGGGCAAAACCTGTACAACGGCCAGCGACCGCAAAAACTGTTCTTCGGTGAGCCACTTGCGCCGCTCGACCAGGATGGTGCGCGCCCAAGCCGTGAGGCCGCCGCCAAAACTCAACGACGCCATTTGCGTAAAGGCCAGGGCCAGTTCACCCAACTTCACGTCGGGAATGGGCGGTTCTTCATCCGGCAAGGCGGCGTTGGCAGGCGGGCTGGGAGCTTGGTCCATGAGGCGTCCGGCGGAAGCGGTTGCCGCGACTCTTGAAGAATTTTTCGCGCGGCGCAAGACTTCCACGCAGGCGTTGGGGCTTGGGGTGAAGGGGTCTGCTGGCGTAGCGCGGTGCTTCAGCCCGCGCACTTCTCCATGCGAGCAATCCCGTGCGCGGCCGAGGACGAGTTTTAAAACCAATCTCTAACGGCGCGCTGAGGGCAGCGCGCCCTGCCAGTGAAGGGTGGTTTGGGTAGGGCGCGGTGCCCTCACCGCGTCGCTCCTGTTCGAGTTCTAAAACATGGCCTTAAGCTCCGCGCTACGCAAACGGCACCGGAGCCGTCCATCCAGTATCACCGCGCAGGCGGTGGGCGGAAGGCCGGGCCAGCCTGCGTCGAGGCAGGGGAAACCCGTACACGATTATACCCCGCCCATTACAGGTTTCACCTGATAGGCGAAAAGGCGGTTCCGTGGTATCATGTACCCAGTTCAAGACGAACTCTCTTCACTCGCCAACCACTCAACTTCTCCCGCCCATGCACACGTCAAATTCTCCGTCCTTGTTCCCCGCGCAAAAGTTCACCCAATCGCCCGCCGCCTCGCCGTTCACCTTTCCGCGCGCCGAATCCGGTGTTCCGCGCTTCAGCCGCCTGAGCCTCGTCATCACCGGCACGATCGTCGGCCTGCAAGCGCTGATGACGGTGCTACACTTCCTTTAAGCGCGTACAGCCACGAGGCTAATCTTCTCTCAAGTCTTGGCCTTTTCTTGGGGAAACCAGTGGACGAGGGCGGCGGCCCGCCCGAGCGGCGTATTGCCGCAACGAATGACCAGGGCCTTGTAAAATTTGTCCGCGGCCAAGGGGTCGCGGTTTTTCAACCAGCCACCAGCTTCGTAGAGAATCTGGGCGGTTTCTTCGGCATCGTTAGGCAGTAGAGCCGCCGCCCACCAAGCAAGATCCGCCGCGCGATAACGGTAGTGAAAACGTTGCGTGGGCATGGGCGTCGCGGCGAGGCGGTCGAGTTCGTTCGCGGTCGGGGCCAAGGCGCCGCCAGCCTCGGTGCGGGACATGGCCAGCCGTTGGAGCCCGTCTTCGAGGGGTGCGTAGGCCGCGCCCCAAATCGTCCAGTCCGGTTCAAGCGCGGTGCCAAAGAGGTCAATCCCGTCTAACCGTGCGACCTGGGCGGCTCGCCAAAGTGAGGCGGCGCGTTCGGTCGTTGGCCGGCTCACGTCAAAGCCGGTGCGCACATCTTGCACATAGGCGTGAAATTTAAGCCGCAAGTCCGCGGTGAAGTAGCTTTCAGCGGCGGCCGCTTGATCGGCGCGCGCCAGCCGCCGGGCGAGCAGCGCCCGCATGCTGGCCCGCAAGGCTTCGGGCGTGCCGGACCAGCCGAAAGCGCGGGGGACGGTCAATCCCGGATTCGGCTCCGGGCAGTTCGTGTCCACAAAAGCACGCAATTCATCAAGGGTTAGAATCCGTTCGCCGAGATAAGAGGCGTCCTCCGCGTGGCCACCGTCCATGCTAGCCAACAGGGCGTCCGCGGTTTTGTTCAAAGCCAGGTCGGTGCGGCTCAATTCCGCGTAGATCAGGCCTCTTTGATCCGGGTCCAGCCCATTGGCCGCAAGCGCGCCTCGCAGGTGAGCCTCCCCGTCGGACAAATTCCCGGCACGCAAGGCCAGTTGTGCGCGAATCCATTCCGCCATCGGGGATTTTTCCGGCGCGACAGTCGCGTAGGTTTGGGCCAGGCCAAATTGCCCGGCCTCGTAGGAGACCCACGCGAGGCGGTCGGCCTGCGGCTCATCGCGAATCCCGGCCTTTTCCAGCGCTGCTGCCCATCGCACGGTGAGCGAGGAGACTTCCCCGTCGGGCAAATTGTCGTCGAAGCCCGATCCGCCGCGCGCCACCAGATAGGCCGTAATCACACCGCGGGCGACCGGATTTTGGGCCAGCGCGGCGATTTTGTCCGGCGACGGATTTTTGCTGGCGGCACTGGCGGCCACGCGCAGGGACGCCAACGCCGAGGCGTCGCCGAGCACGTATTGATTGAGGTACAAGTTAATGGCCAAGTCGTAGTTGTTGCGGAGCAACTCGGCTTTCGCCTCCCAACCTAGACTGGCGGCGGCGAGGCCTTGCGAGTCCACCAAGCCCGCGCCGGCCAGCGTCCGCGTCAGGCGGGCGTAGTCGACCGCCAGGTGGGCCGCGTTCTCGGACTCTTTGGCGGAGATTTGCTCGAGGCGCTCAGCTTCCACCGCCCACTCCCGGGCCAGCATGAACGCGGCCCACGTCGAGCGATAGCGCCGTTCGCCGGACGGCAAGGCGAGGAGGATCGTCCAAGTCTGGCGCGCCATCTCGTTTTCATGGGCGGCGCGGGCCTGCGCGCCTCGAAAGTAAAGGGCAAATTCCACGGGCAGCCCGGCTGGCAACTGTGTGTCCGCCCGGAGTTGTCCGGCTTCCAATTGCTGGCGGCAATCGGCGTAGGCCTCGACGATTCGACTACTTTCAACGGTCGAATCGCCGCGGGCCGCCAGCGCCGCCCGCAAATCCTCGGTTTCCGCTTGCAGGACGGATTTGCGGGTGTCCTGCGCGAAAATCTGGTCCGCATTCCAATCCGCCCCGCGTTTTGCCTGCACCACTTTCCACGGCAGGTTCGGCGTGGCGAGTGGGGCCAGCCGCGCGATTTCGTCCGCAAAGCTGGCGGGCGGCGCGGCGAGCAACACCGAGGCGGGAGCGTTCAAGTAGCTGTTCGGAAAATCCGGCCCGCAGGCCCGCGCGGCGAGGGCCACGCTGCAACAGCCGACACAACTAAGGCGCAGCAGCGACATGGACAGTGAGGGAAACTTCATGGGCAAAGCGCAGCCACGCGATTTTCAGGCGGTGGTCCGGCGCGAGAGAGAGTTCGGGCGGCGGGCTGGCGTTCAAAATAATTCCCTGTCCATCCGTATTTTTTAATTCGAGGTGATAACCGCCCAGGCCGTCGGCCGCCTGCACCGCGCTGTCCGCGGGCCAGCGCAACTCGACCCGCGCGGGAGGCGGCTCGCTGAGGGTGCCGGAATTCACCAGGGAAATCTCCGCCAGCCCAGCTTCCGGCCAGGCGATTTCGAGCGACCATTTGGACACCGGCGTCTCCCCGCGCAGGATGGTTTGCAGCGTGATCCAATCCCAATTCAGCTTATCGCCGGCCACGGGGAGACGGAACCAGATGATGCCGGTGCAATGCGGCGGCGGCGTTTTTGCCCACGTTTGGGCGAGTTGGGCGAGAGCGGACGCGTCGGCGCGAACGGCCCGCGCCTGCGTGGTGGCAGGCCAGTCCGGGGGCCGGCCTTCCGCGGCCAGCGCAAAAAATCGGCCGGCACCGTCGAAAGCAACCAGGTAGCCGTAGGTGGGCAAGGCAATGCGAAAAGGCACGCCGACCTTGGCTGCTTGCGCCGCCCATACCTGCGCCTGGACTGGGTCGCAGAGCGAGAACGGGACAGCGGGATTGGACGGCTTCTCCAGCGAGTGCACTTGGAGGACAAATCCGTCCGCGGTGTGGGCGAGGGCGGCAAATTCCGCGTCGTGCCTCAGCCACACGGGCAGGGCCGTAAACACCAGCGGGGTTTGGCCCACTACTGGCCGCAACGCGTCCAGCCAGACGCGGTAGCCGTCGAGCTTGGCTTCGGCGGCGTCAAAATCAATTTGCAAGGCGGCGGGCTGCAGCCCGCCTGCGCGGGCGTCTGCCAGCAGCGATGATGCCACCGCCTTTAGAAATCTGGCGGTCGGGTCATCCGCCATGAACGGCCCGGAAAACGGTCCGACGCGCAAAACCAAATCCACCGGCCGGCCCAGCTTCGCCAATTGGGCATAGTCGAGCGCCGCGCGAAACACCTGGGGTTGGCTGCCATTCCAGCCGATTTCTGCGCCGAGCACGGCGAAGCCGTCGAGCTGCGCGCGGGCGGCGGCGAGGGCCTGGGTCAGCGCAGGCGAGGGTTGTCGCTGCCAGACGTAGCACTCCTGCGTCCAGGCGCCGGCCCGTGTGACCGCCAGCCACAGGAGGAGCGCAGCCCAAAGGCATTTTACGCCCAGGAAATTCTCCCGGGCGGGTAATGGCCATTCCCCTGCACCCGGCGGCTTCGTGGCCTTGGCCCGAAAATCTGCTCTGGTCTGCATCGTTCCGCCTTAGAGCACCTTGAAGGAATTTAAATAAGCGTCCACCTCGGCGGCCGACAGCGTGTTGTGCGGGGTCACGACGGTTTCCTGATAAACGCGATTTTTCACCACATAAAGCCGCGACTTGGCCGAGACCGTGGTGCCGTCCTTCATGCGGCCTTCAAAGGTCAATTCCCGGCCGGGGCTGTTGTTCAAGGTGATTTTGGTTTCCACCGGGTTCTCGCCGTTCAGACTGCGGACAAACTCCTGGCCGAAGCCGTCCATGATATCATCCTCGATGGTCTTGTTGGCGCTGGCGGTCATTTTGCTCGGATCGAAATCCCAGTAGTTCACCGAGACGATGAAACGCCCTGTGTACGTAAAAGTGTGAATCGTGATGACGAGGCTTTCAGCGTTCACGAATTTCGCGGCTTGTTCCATCGGCCTGGGAGTGTTGATGGAAAATCTTCCGGCGGTGGAAGTGAACACCGTCGATTTGGCGGGCGATGCCGGAGTGGATCCGCTGGATGGCGATTTTGCTGCGGGGGTGGATCCCGAACTTGCGGGTGCGGCCGCGACTGCCGGAGCCGCCACGGGCGGGGTCGCCGCCGGCGCGGCGGGAGGTTCCGGGTTCGACAACGGAACGGCGCGCAGGGCATTCGGCACCGGGCCGTCAAAGGTCGTGACTTTCCCATTCAGGACCTCGATACGGGTGCCATTTTTAAAGAGGTAAACGTCCTGGCCGCCTTTCTGCATGTGCATGGACGGTTCGCCGAGCACGCCCACGACGTCGGCCTGCGTAAGGTTCGCCCGCCAGACGGGAGCCGGGGCAGCGGCCGCCGGGGGCGTCGCTTGGGCCGGCGCCCACCGCGGCAGGGCCAAAAGGCCGCCCAGGAGAGAAAATGAAGCAAGCGTGCGCAGCGTCATGGCGTTTCCTTTCTCATTCCCGCAAACATTTGTTCCCGGCGGAAGCAAATATGCGTTAAGTGTCGGTCAGGTCAAACGGATACTCAAAACAGCGCCCGCAAGTCAGTCCTGTGCAGGGCCCGGATATTAGAATTTCTTGAGAATAATGACAATCGACACCGTCGCCTGCTGCCCGTGATTGTTGGCCTTGATGTTAAAATTGATGGTCCAGCCGGACGTTTGCAGGGACGACTTCAAATTGCCGGAAATAATGGTGGCGTTATTGTGCCCGCCGATTGTCCCCGCCAGCGTGGCTGACAGCGTCGTGCTGGTGGATGAAACGACGGTGATTCTCGTGCCATTGCCTCCGCCCGTGGCGCTGTTGATCTTGCTGAGGGTCGCGCCGGTGACCGCGCCCAAGCCCTTGGTCCCAATCGAGTAGGTCGAGGTGGGCAGGTCAGGTTTCGGTTGTTGCTGGCCGTTGACATAGGTCACGGCGGAAGAAACCTTGTACTTTCCCTGCAAGCCCTTGGCGACGACCCCGGCCTTAAGCGCCGGGGCAAAAGCGAGCAGACCCAGGATGGCCAGCGCCATACCGAGAGGTCGCGTCAGTCTATGCGGGAAGGAGAGGAGCATGGTTGGACTCATGGCAGGTAAAGGGCGCTCCAAGTTGGCCCGTGACCATTCACTTGTCAATGCTCAGCAAACGAAGCTGTTTTTTACGACGATTTATTGCCCGCGCCCGCGCGCCGCCTACGTCCCAAACACGGAAGCGTCGTGCTCGGAGTCGTCGGTGGCTTCGCGCGCGAGCGGATCCGGGATGTCGAATTTGTGCGTGTCATCCCAGTCCTTGTCGAACACGTCGCGCAAGCGTTTCACCAGCGGCTCGTCATTAAGAATGATGCCCAACTCGCGGCGCTCGTCAAAGGCACGGCGGTGGATGTTCATCGAGCCGATGAGGGCGTACTTGTTGTCGCGCAGCATGAGCTTCGCATGCAGCTTCGGGTGCTTGAGCACGTGGACCTTGATGCCGGCTTCCTGGATGATTTTCAGCGAGGCGAATGTCTCGGCGCGGTCCCAGGCGCGGACGCCGTGTTTGCCGCTGCAAATGATGCGCACATGCACGCCGCGCTTTTGCGCGCGCAGGATGCGCTCGAGAATCGGCACGTCCACGAACTTCGGATGCTGCACGTCCAGCGAGTCGTCGCAGGCGTCGATGAACTTGGCAAAGCAGTCGCGCGAATTGGTGTTGGACCAGATGAGGCCCACATCGTTGGTGACCTTGAAGTCCACGCGGGCCCAGTCGGCTTCGAAGCACGCGATGATTTGGGCAACCTGCAGCGGGTCGGTGGTGATGATGCCGTAGTCGCGCGTCTCCCCGAAATACTTGGGCGCCCAATTGAAAGTCGCGACGAACGCCGTCTTCTTGTCCACCACCATGGATTTCTCATGGGTGATGGTGAACTTGGGGCACGACCACTGTGCCTTGATGCCGGCTTTTTTGAGCAGCTTGAGCGTTTTGTCGTTGTCGCGCGTTTCGTCGGGCCGGGCGGCATTCATCATGATGCGCACCTTGACGCCGCGCTTGTGGGCCGCGATGAGGGCCTTGATCAGGCGCTCGTCGGTCACGGTAAATTGCTTGATCTCGAGGGTGCCGGCGGCGCCATTGATGGCATTGAGGACGGGGGCGATCCCGTCTTCAGGCTGGACGAGAAGCTGGCGGATGGTGGCTTTGTCTTTGGACATGGGGATGGACAATCAGGCGGTGAAGGGGCACGCGGGCGAACGGCCCGGCGGCGTCCGCGCACGCTAGCATTTTGTGCCTTTCTGGCAACGCTGAAAATACACGGTGTGCGCGCGGGTTCAGGATTGCGCGGCGGCGGTCGGGTGCGCCACGATGCGCCGATGTTTACTGGCATCGTGGAGGAGACCGGGCGGGTGCTGTCCCTGCGCGAAGGGCCGGACGGCTGGCGCTTGCGTGTGCGCTCCGGCCTCACCGCGCGCACCGCCCGCCTCGGCGACAGCGTGGCCGTGAATGGCTGCTGCCTCACCGTCGCGGCCCGGAAAAACGGCGTCCTCGAATTCGACCTGCTGGAGGAAACCTTGCGCGCCACGTCCCTGGGCGGCCTGCAAAAAGGCGCCCGCGTAAACCTCGAGCAAAGCATGCCGGCCGACGGGCGCTTTGGCGGGCATTTCGTCAGTGGTCACATCGATGCCGCCGGAGTCGTGCAAACGCTCGCACGGCGCGGACGAAATTATTATTTACGGGTGTCGTTTCCGAAAAAATTCGGCCACCTGGTGGTTGAAAAAGGCAGCATCGCGATGGACGGCGTGTCGCTGACTGTGGCCGAAGCCGGCGCCACCTTCCTTTCGGTCTGGCTGATTCCGCACACGCTGAAAGTGACGGGACTGGGCGGCCTGCGCGCCGGCGCCCGCGTCAATCTGGAATTCGATTTGCTGGCCAAATATCTGGCGCGGATGGCCGGCCGGCTCCAAAGACCATAAACACCCGATCATTTGCCGACCGTGAGCTTGGCCTGTTTGCTGGTCACGGAGCCAATACTGTTGGCAACGACGACCCGATAATTGCCGGCATCGGCCGAAGTGACCTTGGTCAGCGTCAGGCTGGCGCTAGCGGAGCCTTTGACTTTGCCGCCATCACGCAGATTGACCGCATTCTTTTGCCAGACGTACTTGAACGGCACCGTGCCCCTCGCCTTGACGGTGAATTTGGCGGTGGCGCCAGTCTTCACCTTGAGGCTGGCCGGCTGGGTGCTCACGGTCGGCAATTGCCCGACTAATAGCGTGGCAGCGGCGGAGGTGGTGGTGCCGCCGGCGCTCGAGATCAAACAGCGAAATTGGTCTCCGGCCATGGCGAGGGTGACATTATGCACTGTCAAGGTGGCGGTATTCACATGGACGTAAACCGTTCCCTCGCTCAAATAATTCCAATTGGAGGAACCGGCCGCCTTGCGTTGCCAGAAATAGGTCACCGACTGACCTGTGGCAGCCACCGTAAACGTAACGTTCCCGCCGACGATCGTGCCACTGTCCGCGGGCGGCTTGGAGACCACCGGGGCGGACAAAGGGGTGAGGATGAAACGGCCGTCGCAAACGATGACCCCCGAATCATTGATCGCGTCACCCGAACTCAAGGTTAAATCATCCTCATCCAGTAAATCGTTCAGGTCGTACATCGTGCCGTTCACGCACAAAAAGGCATGATAGCTGCCGCCTTCGGTGATTCGGGTGCCAATGATTTCTCCGGAATTGTTCAAGCCGTTAACCTCGCCGTATTGGCCAATGTACCCCAGATCGGTCATCGCGCCATGGGCGTAAAGAAAGGCATGCCGGTCTGATTCATCGGCTTCGTTGTAACATATGCCGGCAATTTGCCCGCTATTGTTTATGCGCCGGGCTTCGCTGCGAGTGAAGCCGACTGGCGTTCCAAGGTTGGTCAGGTTGCCGTTGGCATAAAGGAAAGCCCGCGAGTGATAGCCGGAATCCCAGCTTGCGCCGACGATGTTGCCAGAGTCGTTAATGCCCCAGCCATGGCTGCCCATGTCGCCGGGCAGAACGCCAAGATTGGTCATGGTGCCATTCTGGCAGAGTACCGCTCGGTTGTCCCCGTTGGCGAGGGTGCTGTAGCCGGCCATCTGGCCGGAAGAGTTAATGCTTTGGATCACGCCATAATTGCCCCCGAGGGTGCCCAAATCGGTCAGCGTGCCGTTGGTTTCCAGAAAGGGTCTGGTGGTAACCGTGTCTTCAATGTCATCGAGCGCCACGTTAAAACAGTATCCCGCCACTTGCCCCGAGGCATTGATTGCAAGGGCTGCGCTGTAACCAAATCCCGGCAGGACTCCGAGGTCGGTGGTCTTGGCGTTGGCATAAATATAGGCGTGCCCAAAGTTGGCGCCAAATACGTTGGTATTATTGGAGCCGATGGCCTGGCCAGCCGGACCGAGGCCGTTCACGCCGCCGTCCCATTCCTTGCCGGCTAGGATGAGGTCTTCCGCGACCTCGTCGGAAATGGTGTAGGTCGGGGGGGTGCTGGCGGACAGAATGCCCCACAGTAATTGGGAGATCCATGCGCAAGCAATAACGCGTGGGATGGAGTATTTTCGCATGACGTCGAGCATAGGTCGAATGCCTTTTGCTGTTTAGAATATGATTGCAAACTTGTCAATAGGGTTACTATGGACAAATTAAATCCGCAATCCCGCGACCGGTGAGTTGGCGGAACGGTGGGTGCAGGAAGATGGGCGCCCCGCGATTGGGTGCGGCACAGCCTAGGGAATGCCTTCATCCGGTCGCAGGACGTACTCGGAGGTACGTTCCGCCGAGGGTTCGATTTTCACGTCGCCGGCTTCGAGGATGATCTCCCCCTCGTCGCGGTCGCCGAGCGCATAATCGCCAACTTCGCGCAAGACCAGCCGCCAGTCATCCACGCCTTCGGGCCGGTGATAAAACTCCAGGTGGAAACGCAAGAGGAGCAGATGTTCGAATTCCGCGCTGCCGCCGCCGTTCCACACCGTGCGCACGACGTGGGTGCCGTCGCTGAGGGTACCGAGGCGCTGATAGCCGAAGCGTTCCACCGGGTCCTTGTCCGGCAATTCACAAAGAAACTCCGTGCCGGTGCGCGTCACCGGACTGGAGAATTCATGGCTGTCCTGGCCTTCGCGCACGTCGACGGCGACGACTATGGGGCCGTCATCCGATTCCCAGCCTTGAAAGAGATGAATCAGTGCCGGGTGAATGGGCTGGCCCTCGAGCGTGAAATCGCGGTTGGCTTCGACCAAAGCCGCATGCGCTTCCGCCTCCGCCGGGTGAATCGTGGGCGCTGACGCACAGCCGCCCAAAAGCAACAGGAGCAATCCCGCCGACGCCACCAGGGTCGGGTAGAAGCGCGGCCACCACGTTTTCATGGGCGCCGTCATCTTAAGCGGAACTGCGTTCGGCCAGCCCGATTAAGAGGATGACATTGCGGTTTGACCGGTGCGGCACCTGGCTGTGATAGCCGGAGGGCGGCGAATTGGGCTGGCGGCTCTTGTGTGCGAGATCCCACGCCGCCTGCCGCCAATTGCGTTCGGCCAGCGCCGCGCGCAAATCCTTAAATTGCTTAAAACCCGCGGGTCCCAGATGGAAGGTGAGGTCCACAATCACCTCGCGCGCCTCGGGCGGCAGGTCATCGAAATTCGCGACCAGTTTCGGCGCGTAGACCAGCGCCGTGCGCACATCCGCGTCGAACAAATTATCCACCTGCGGTTCGACGAGGGCGTTCTTGCCCGCCTTGGTGGTGACATAGTCGGCGCGGGTGGCCGTTTCAAATTGCGGGCGGTTCACTTCCTGGCCGGGGCTGCCCATGTTGTGGCCGACGCCGATGGTGATGTTGTTGAACTTGTCATAGTAAGCCTGGTTGCGCCGGCCTTCCTCAAGCACGATGCGGATTTTGTACCGCGCCAGCGGGTCCGCCTGGTATTGTGCCTGCACGAGTGAAAGCCGCAATAACGGCGGTTCGTGGTACTCCGCCGCGCACGCGATGACCACCGGTGCACCCGGATGCGCCGGATCAATCCACGCGGGGTCGTTCATGCCGTCGGGGTTGGGAAGAAAACCAAACATGGTGGAAGCTCGGAGAAATGTGCCCTGCGGAAATTCTCCACAATGCTACACAGACGGAGACGCAGCTCCGTAGTTTAATTCCAAACGGACAGGTGTCTATGCCATTTAACGCGGGTTAGCGGTACAGTTTCGCGAGATGCCTTGCATTCGTAGCGCGGAGCTTCAGCCCGCGCCTGGAATAAAGCGCGTGAAAAGGAGCGCGGGCTAAAGCTCCGCGCTACGAATGCGGAGTCGGCGGTTTTCTAAAGGTACCAGACTTAACGCGGGTCCAATTTGACCCAGGCCATCCCCGCCGCCTTCGCCGCTTCCACATCCAGGACGCTGTCGCCCAGCACGAGACATTCTGTGGCCGGCACCGCCAGCAAGCGTGCTGCTTCGAGAAAGGAATCCGGCGCGGGCTTGCCGTGCTCCACGTCGTCAATCGTCACGACGACAGGAAACAAATCCGTCACTCCGATGTATTCTAGCGTACGCGTCACCGCGGCGCGGGTGCCGCCCGAGGCCACGGCGAGCGGCTTGCGCTGCAGTGCCAGTTGCCGGGCGAAATGGACCACTTCGAGCACGGGCTCCACCGTGTGGTGAAATTGGAGCAAGAGCCGGTCCTGCGTTTCGGCCACCTCGGCGGGGTGCAGTTTTTCCCCATGCTGCCGGTTCATCAGCGACACGAAATACTCGGTGCCGCGCCCGGCGTGCGAGAGGAATAACTCCCAGGTGAAATCAATCTTCGCGCCATGGTCGGCCAGCGCCTGTTTCCACGCCCGGTAGTGCAGGTGCATGGACGCCGCCAGCGTGCCATCGCAATCAAAGATGTAGCCCGCGAAATCGCCCGGCGGAGGGATATTTATAGCTGAAGGATTCACCGCAAAGACGCAAAGAGCGCGAGAAAAGTAAAACGAAAATGAAGGAATGGAGAGCTTAATCGCCGGGCGACTGGAATACAGCAGTTTTCGCCGGCAATGAATACGACCACCTATTCGCAAAAGGCGGCTTTCTTTGCGTTCTTTGCGACTTCGCGGTGAAAACAACGCTTACGCAATCGTCACTTCCTTGCAGAGATAAACATCCTGCACGGCGTTGAGGAGTTTTACGCCTTCAGCCATCGGGCGCTGGAAAGCTTTGCGTCCCGAAATGAGGCCGACGCCACCCGCGCGCTTATTGATGACCGCCGTGGTCACCGCTTCTTCAAAGTCATGCGCGCCGGAAGCGCCGCCGGAATTAATCAACCCCTGCCGGCCCATGTAACAGTTGGCCACTTGATAGCGGCAAAGATCAATCGGGTGGTCCGAGGTTAATTCGGTGTAAACGCGTTTGTCGATTTTGCCGTAACTTGAGTCGCCCATTTGCATGGCCGTGTAGCCGCCGTTGTTCTCCGGCAACTTTTGCTTGATGATGTCGGCCTGGATGGTGACGCCGAGGTGGTTGGCCTGGCCGGTGAGGTCGGCGGAAACGTGGTAATCCTTTTCCTTGGTCTTGAACGCCGGGTTGCGCAGGTAGCACCACAACACGGTCGCCAGGCCGTATTCGTGGGCCTGCGCAAAGGCGTGTGCCACCTCGACGATCTGGCGGTTGGACTCCGGCGAGCCGAAATAAATTGTCGCGCCGACCGCGGCTGCGCCCATGTCGTAGGCCTGCTTGACCGTGCCAAACATCACCTGATCGGCGACATTCGGAAAAGTAAGGAGCTGGTTATGGTTGATTTTGACGAGGAAAGGAATCTGGTGGGCGTACTTGCGCGCGACGGAGCCGAGCACGCCATAGGTCGAGGCCACGGCGTTGCAGCCGCCCTCGATGGCCAGGCGCACAATATTTTCGCTGTCGAAATAATCGGGGTTCTTGGCGAAGCTGGCGCCGGCCGAGTGCTCGATGCCTTGGTCCACCGGCAGTATTGACAAGTAACCCGTGCCCGCGAGCCGTCCGGTGTTGAACATCCAGTCGAGATTATTCAGGACGCGGTTATTGCGGTCGGACGGCATGAAAATGCGGTTCACCCAATCGCCCCCGGGCTGGTGCAGGCGCTCCTTGGCGATGGTTTTGCACTGGTGCTTGAGGAGATAGTCGGCCTTGTCGCCGAGGTTTTTGACAATGGAGTCGATCATAGGGAGGGAAGGTTGGCGGAAAGAAGTAAGCAGGTTTTGGGCCGCAGCGGATGGCGCGGGAAAATTCAGTAAAGAGATGCCGTCCAACGGCGCAATATCTTTCGCGGGTCGGAAGGCAGCCAACTCAGTCCGCCATCAGCCGGTAGCCGATGCCGGACTCCGTCTTGAGGTGCACGGGTGCGCCGGGTTTCGGTTCGAGTTTTTGGCGCAGGCGGATGATGTAGGCCCGCAGATAATTGGTCTTCTGCTCGGCGTTGGGACCCCACAATTCCCGCAAAATTTGCCGGTGCGTGACCACTTTGCCCCGGTGTTGCACCAGCAGGCAAAGCAGGGCGTATTCCCGCGAGGTCAAATGCAATTCCTGGCCTCCCCGGCGCACCAGCCGGGCCGCCAGGTCCACCTCGATCTCGCCAAAACGGACCACCGCCGGCTCCGTGGCCGTGCGTCCGCGGCGCAGAATCGCCCGGAGGCGCGCATGCAGTTCGCGGCCGCGAAAGGGTTTTGTCAAATAATCGTCCGCGCCGGCATCGAGGGCGGCGATGATGTCCTCCTCGCCGTCGCGCACGGTGAGCACGAGGACCGGCGTGGTCGACCACTCGCGCAACCGGCGCAAAACGTCCAGACCGTCCAAATCCGGCAAGCCCAAGTCGAGAATGATGGCATCGGGTTGCAGGCTCGCGGCCTCGCCGAGGCCCAACTGCCCCGTCTTGGCGGCATGAAGCTGAAATTCGCCGCCGCCCAAGGTGTGGTGCAGCAGGCGCTGAATTTGCACTTCATCGTCAATGACGAGCAGGCGCGGGAGAGTGGGGGTGGTCATTCCGGGGGAGGATTGTCTGAAACCGTGTGCGAAAGATAAAGCGTTATGCAGGCGCCGCCGCCGGGCTGGTCGTCGAGCACGACTTCGCCGCCCTGCGCCGCCGCAAAGCCGCGGACAATGGAAAGGCCCAGGCCCAGCCCGCCCACCGGCGCCGCCGGGCCGCGGGAAAATTTATGAAAAAGTTGCTCGCGCATGGCCTTGGGAAAACCCGGGCCGCGATCCGCCACTTGGAAAAACAAGCGCGTACCCTCGGCAGCGATCCCGACGGTCAGCGATACGGGCGTGCCCAGCGGGGTATGCCACGCGGCGTTGATGAGCAAGTTGCTCAAAATGTGCTCGGTCAGCGCGAAATCGGCGCGCACCAGCGCCGCTTCGTCGGCAATCTGGACCGTGAGGGGATGGCCCGCCATCGCCTCCTGGGTGTCCTCGAGCGCGGCATTGATGATGTCTTGCGTGTCGCACCAATCCACATGCGGCTTGAGCGCGCCGCTTTCCAGTCGGGTCTGGTCGAGCAAATTGCCCACGAGCCGGTTGAGCCGCTGTCCGGCGGCGCGGATTTCCCCGACCAATTCCGCCTGTTCCGGAGTATTCACCTCGGCCAATTCTTCTGTCGTGGCGGTGATGACCGCCAGCGGGGTGCGCAACTCGTGCGAGACGCTTTCCAGCAGCGCCCGGTGCAATTTCTCGGAGGCGGCCAGGAGTTTTTCCCGTTCACTGGCCGCCCGCAAGTGGTCGCGCTCCACTATCAGCGCCAATTGCTGCGCAAAGGCGTCCAGCAACTCCCGCTGGCCGCGGGTCAGGACATCGTGCGGACCCACTTTGACGCCGAGCACGCCAAAGGCCTGGTCGCCGCGCAACAGCGGCACATAATAGCCTTCACTGGTGAGCCGCACGTCCGTGAACCGCCCGGTTGGCCGCCGTTGCTGGAGGGCCAGCATCGCCACCTGGCGTTCCCGTTCATAAACGAAAAACGAACCGATAAAACGCGGCAAATGCGTGGCGGGGGTCGGACTGGCCAGCGCCAAGGCCGTGCGCGCGCCGAGCAACTCGTCCATTTGCGTGATGGCCGCGCTCGCGGCTTCCAGCAGCGTTTTGGCCTCGGCCAGATCCCGCGTGAACTGAAACAGCGCCGTGGCCCGCTCCTGGAGCAGGCGTTCATTGGCCGCCTGGGCCCGGATGCGGGTGGTGAATTGGCCCGCAATCAACGCCACAATCAGGTAAATGATAAAGAGCAAGGCGTCGTGCAGATTCTCGATGCCAATGTCGTAGTACGGTTTGACGAAGCGGTAGTCCCAAATCAGCGCCAGCAGCACGCCCGCCGTCAGAATCGGGCCGCGCCCCACGCGCAGGCTCATGACGTTGATGGCCAGCAAAAAGACGAGGCCGACCGTCGTGTAATAGCTTTCCGGCACCTGGGTGCCCGCCGCGGTCAACGCAATCACCACCGCAATCACGCTGGCATATTCGCGCCAGTCGCTCCGGGCCGGCCCATCAAAACGCGAGCGCAGCGGCGGCACGGCTGGGGCCGGGCCGGCGTCCGACGGAGAGGATGGAGGCGGAACAGGCATCGGCCGGGTGAATTCCCAGCTAAACGAATTTCCGCCGGCAAGGCCATCCCGATGTGGAGCGCTGGTTGCCGCGAGGTTCATGGTCTGGCTTTCGCCGATGCACAAAAACAAAAAGGGACTCCGCCGTTCGGCAGCGGAGTCCCTTTGTTTTTTACGCCGGGTTCGAGGCTAATCCAGGGCGTAGCCCTCTTCGCCGTGTTCGGAGGTATCGAGACCGGCCTCCTCGACTTCGGGGGTGGGGCGCAGGCCGACGACGGCCTTGGTGATCATGGCGATGACCACGGTGCCGACGACCGCCAGCACCAGGGTGATGGCGATGGCTTCGAGCTGGGCGACCCAGAGCGAGTGGCTGGCGATTTTGTCGGCCAGGCCGTTCTTCTTGGCCGGGTCGCCAGTCAGGTTGCTGTTGACGGAGGCGTCGACGAGCACGCCGGTGATGAAGGCGCCCAGGGTGCCGCCCGCGGCGTGCACGCCGAAGGTGTCCAGGGCGTCGTCGTACTTGAAGATGGGTTTGACCTTCACGCACATGAACCACGGGATGGCCCCGGCGAGCACGCCGATGATGACCGCGCCGGTCACGTTGACAAAGCCGCAGGCCGGGGTGATGACGACCAGGCCGGCCACCGCGCCCGAGCAAAAGCCCAGCACGCTGGGTTTGCCCTTGGTCACGTACTCGATCATCGGCCAGGTGAAGGAGGCCACCGCGGTGGCCATCGTCGTGGTCATGAACGCGTTCGAGGAAATCACGTCGGCGGCGACCGCGCTGCCGGCGTTGAACCCGTACCAGCCCACCCAGAGCATGCCCGTGCCGATCATGCACAACGTCATGCTGTGCGGGGCCATGTTCACCTTGCCGTGGCCCAGGCGCGGCCCGAGGATCAGGCACAATATCAGCGCCGACCAGCCCGAGGACATGTGCACCACCGTGCCCCCGGCAAAGTCAATCGCCGGAATCTTCGCGTCCCCGTTCCACACGCCGTTCATCAGGCCCGTGCCGCCCCACACCATGTGCGCCAGCGGAAAGTACACGATCAGCATCCACAGCGTCATAAACACCAGGATGGCCGAAAACTTCATGCGCTCGGCAATCGCCCCGACGATCAGCGCCGGGGTGATGATCGCGAACATCAACTGGTACATCGAAAACACGTTCTGCGACACCCACGAGGCGTACGTCGTGTTCGGCGCGGACGTCACCCCCTGCAGGAAAAAGTTTTCCGTGCCGCCCAGAAACGGCGCCAGCGCCCCGCCGGAGAAACTCGACCCAAACACCAGGCTGTAACCCACCGCCCACCACAGGATGGACACCAGGCCCGTGATGCCCAAACACTGGGCCATCACCGAAAGAATGTTCTTCTTGCGCACCAGGCCGCCGTAAAACAACGCCAGCCCCGGCAAGGTCATGAACAACACCAGCGCCGCGCTGGTCATCATCCACCCGTTGTGCCCCGGACCCGGCACCCCGACCGTCGCCGGGGGCAAATTCGTCGGCTTGCCATCCTTGCCGTTGACCACCAACGACGGATCCGCATTGCCAAAATACGCCTCCATCGCCGCCACCCGCTGCTCCAGCGTCGCGTCCGGCAACTTCGCCGCCGCCGCCGGAGCCGCCGGGGCCGGAGCCGCCGGGGCGTCGGCACCCCAAGCTGTCGCCATCAGGCTGCTGCCACTGATTGCTAACACACACATAATTTTAGAGAAAGATTTCATGAAATATTGAGAATTGAAGTGAAAAGGTTTAAGTCGCCTGGCGGTCGGCGCGGAAGCGCCCCCGCCTCTGAAAGATCCCCCGCCCGTGAGGACGAAAGATGAAGAGGTGGAAAACTAGACCTCTAGCGGAGGCGACAAACCCGTTTGACTCCAATACGCCGCAGTGAGTGGGCGAAAGACCTGCTCACGGGCATCCCAATATCCCACCCGAAAAGCCGGGCAGGCATCCATGGAAATAGCTTTGGCCAGCTTGACGGAACGCTCGCTCATCTTGTCCCGCACCGGCGAAAAGGAAAGTTTCAGTTCTGTTTCCCCACAAAGGCCTTCCGTAAGACCGTGCGGCCCGGAGCCCTGACCCATCAATGAGCTCTGGCGCAGCTCGGCCGGGCAAAAGGAGGGCGCCGGCGTAACGTAGTGCAGAATGACGGCCGGGTGACTGCCGGGAGTAACCATGGCATGAGTAGTCGCCGGGGCCACGGAGAAGGCCACCGCCACGAGTATCATCCACGCACGAAAATTCATTGAGCCCAAGAATTAGCAGATAAGGTGCCAATTCAGCCCGTTTTGTTAATTAAACGTTGATAGACGCGGGCGAGGACTGAAAAAAGCGTATATAAGATGCACGCGCCTGAGCAAAATTGCTCATTCCCAAAGCCTTGCCTTCTCCGCAGGAATCAAGCGGAATAGACGGCCTTGCCCCTTATATCCCATGCCTGCCAGCCCTGAACTTTTCGACGTGGTGGACGACCAGGACCGCGTACTGCGGCAAATGGAGCGCGCCGAGGTGCACCGCCAGCGACTCTTTCACCGGGCGGTGCATGTGCTGGTGTTTGATTCGCGGAGCCAGGTTTATCTGCAGCGCCGCTCCCAACTTAAGGACACCTATCCGGGCCGCTGGACGACTTCGTGTTCCGGGCATGTGGATGCGGGAGAAAACTACGACGAAGCCGTCCGCCGGGAACTCGGCGAGGAGCTGGGCCTGCACCTTCCGCCGAAAGTGACCCCGGCGCGCTTTACCAAGCATCCACCCAACCGCGCCACCGGCTATGAGTTTATTTGGATTTACTCCTTGGTCACCGATGCTCCGCTCACGCCGGATGCGGCGGAGGTGGCCGAGGGCCGCTGGGTGACGCCCCCGGAACTCGATGACATGATGGCCCGCGAGCCCAAGACCTTTACGCCTTCTTTCCTTTTGGTGTGGAAGCTGTGGAGCGAACAAAAGCGGCGCAAAGGCCCGGCGAAGGCGGCGATTTAGCGGGGTGCCTTCACGCCGGCCAACCGATAATAGACACCCATGCGACTGGTGCCAGAAACCTGGTGGGGAAAAATACGGGCGACCGTGCTCATTCTGACCTTCGGTGGGTTGCTGGGGTGGTTTTGGATTATTCCGGCGGCCGTGTATGAGGCGTATACTCCGCACGAGGGCGACATTCTTTTCCAGTCGCTGCCGGGAGGCAACGACTTGGTGGCGGCCATCGAAGGCGCGACCCACTCGCCGTTTTCCCATTGCGGGATGGTTGAGCAGGTGGGAGGAGAATGGGTGGTGCTCGAGGCCATCGGCACAGTGCATCGCACGCCGTTGTTTTGGTGGATCTGGCGCGGGCGGGGCAGCCGGGTCGCGGCCTACCGCCTCCGGCCGGAGTACCAAGCGTTTGTGCCGGCGATGCGGGCGGGCGCGGAACGACTCATGGGCCGGCCCTACGACTTCCACTACGCGTTTAACAATGGCGAGATCTACTGCTCCGAATTGGTTTTTGACGGATACCAGGCGGCCACCGGCAAAGAGTTGGGCCGCGTCGTGCAACTGGGCGACCTCGACTGGCGGCCTTATGTTGCAACCATCACGAAGTACGACGAGTGCACGGCGGACACCCTGCCGCTCGGCCGCCGCATGATCACCCCGCGCGACCTCGCCGCCGCCCCGGAGCTCGAACGGGTGTTCAACTGGGGATATTGAAAGGGGAAGAGTTTTTTGACAGAATTAATAAAATTAAAGGAATTATAGGCCAGACGAGAGTAAAAAATGCTCTGTACTTAATATTGTTAATTAAATAAATTCGCTCAATAGACTTTGCCGCGGGCGCGGAATTGCTCGTAGGTGTCGGGATTCAATTCCTGGAGGAAGCGGCTGGGTTCGAGCGTGGTGGGCGGCCCGCCTTGCATGGTGAGGCGCGGGTAAAGCACATACAGTTCGTCCCGCGCGCGGGTGGCGGCGACGTAGAACAGGCGCCGCTCCTCCTCGATGTCACCCTCCTCGATGGCGCGCTTCAAGGGCAGGAGGTTGTCCGCGACGCCGATGAGAAAGACGACGGGAAATTCGAGGCCCTTGGCTTGGTGGATGGTGGTGAGGCGCACGGTGTCGGTGGGCACCTCGGCGCCGCGGTCGCTGGTTTCGGAATTAAGCAAAGCCAGTTGGGAAAGCAATTCGTTCATCTCCGTGAATCGGCCGGCGAAGCCGATCAGCCCGTCCAGGTCCTCCCGGCGCGACTGCCAGTTGTCGTAAATGTTGCGCAGATAGTCGCCATACCAGCCCTCGATGGCGATGCGCACGACCTCCTGCGGTGTGGCTACCTGGCGGCGTTTTCCGGCGGCCGGCTTGGGCGAAGCCGGCACTTTAGCGACGGTGCCCGCTTGGGAAAAATCCTCGTCCGCACCAAACAAGGCGGATTGTTCCATTTCGCCGGCGTCCGCATTTTGAATATTTAATTTTGAATTTTCCATTTCCTCCTCCGGATGAAGCTGCGCCACGCCCGCGGCGGCCAGGGCCTCCTCGAGATTTTGCAGCGTGAGGGCGAGGTCCTTCAAATCGCCGCGCGCTTCGGCGGGCGCCTTGGCCAGCACCTCGTCATCCGTCAACGCGGCGATGAGGGATTTGCGGTCGCGCCGGGCGGCGGCATCGGCGGCGGCCAGGATCTGCTCGGCCTTGCGCGCGCCGACTTTCGGCAGGAGCGAGGCCAGGCGGGTGAAGGCCGGCGTGTCGCGGGGATTGTGCGCGAAACGCACGTGGGCCACGAGGTCGCGGATGTGGGCCTGCTCAAAGAAGCGCACGCCGCTGGTGATGGTGAACGGCACGCCCGCGCGCGACATTTCGAGTTGCAAATCCATCGCCTGATAATGGGCGCGGTAAAGCACCGCGATGTCGTGCAGGGCGAGGCCGTCGTTGTCGCGCAATTCGCGGATGCGGGCGATGACGAGTTGCGCCTGCTGCTGGCCGTCGAGCGCGGCGATGACGATGGGCTTGCGGTTCGGCTGGCGCACGGGGCGGAGGAGTTTGTCGTAACCGGCGCCGGCCGGCTGGCCCGCCAGGATGCCGTTGGCAAACGCCAGAATCTCCGGCGAGCTGCGATAATTTAATTCGATTTTGTGGATCTGCGCCCCGGGATGCCGCTCCGCAAAATGCGCGATGTTTTCAAAATGCGCGCCCCGCCAGGTGTAAATGCACTGCGCGTCGTCGCCCACCGCCATCAGTTGGTGCTTATTCGCGAGCAGGTCGACGATGTCGGACTGCAGCTTGTTCGTGTCCTGGTATTCATCGACGAGAATATGCTGAAAGCGCTGCTGATACCGGGCGCGGACCGTGGCATCCTGCTCCAGCACCTTGAGCCACAATTCCAGCAGGTCGTCGTAATCGACCACTTGTTTTTCGAGCTTGGCGGTGGCATAACCGGCATAAAATGTTTCCAGTTGGCCGCGAATTTCCTCCAGCCACGGATACTTGTCCTGCACCAACTCACCCAAGCTCCGCCGGGTATTGCGCGCATAACTGAAGATGCCTTCCAGCACGCTGGCCTTCGGATGCTCCTTGCGCTTGAAGAAGGCCGGGTCTTTCGCCCGCACGACATCCGAGAGCAGGGCCTCGGCGTCGTCCGCGTCCAGAATCGTGAAATTGCTCCCGAGGCCGACGACCTCGCCGTTTGTCCGCAAAAAGCGTTGGGCCACGCTATGAAAGGTGCCGCCCCAAAAGCTGCCCCAGCGGGTCATGCCGGTCAATTCCTCGACGCGCCCGAGCATTTCCCGCGAGGCCTTGTTGGTAAACGTCAGCAGCAGGATATTCCACGGCGGCACGCGCTGATTCTGAATCAACCACGCCACTCGATAGGTCAACACGCGAGTCTTGCCCGAGCCGGCGCCCGCCAGCACGAGCGCGGGGCCGGGCCCCGGCGCGGTGACGGCGGCCAGTTGGTCCTCGTTCAGTGCGCCCGCAAAATCGATCGGCGAAAAATCGCCGGGACGCATTGGTTCGAGAAAATCGCTCATTGGGCGCATCCTTTCCGGCCCGCCGCCCAAAGGCTAGAAAAAAGCCCACCCGACTGTCTTTTCGCATGGCTTTTAGCTCCGACTATCGCTTTTCTCAGGTGTAGATTTCCAGCCGAAGAGGGCCGTCGCCAGCGACGCCCCAACCGCTGTACCCCTCGGGCTCCGCACTAAGAACTAAGCACCAAAACACTAGAACACTACCCCGCCCATGCCCTTTCACCCCTCGCAATTGCGCGTCAACCCCGGCGATCCCGATCCCCTCCGCCATCACCGCACGGACGCCACGCTCGGCTTCGGCAGTCGCGACACCGCCCAGGAAACCCTGGCCGAGCTGCTGCCACAATTGCGCGAATTGCACGACCGCCTCTTTGCGCAGCGCACGTGGTCCCTGCTCGTCATTTTGCAGGCGATGGACGCCGCCGGGAAGGACGGGATCGTCAAGCACGTGCTGGCGGGCTTCAACCAGCAGTCGTGCCATGTGACGGCGTTTGGGCCGCCGGCGGGCGCGGAGCTTTCGCACACGTTTTTATGGCGATGCGTGGCGGCGCTGCCCGCGCGCGGGCAAATCGGCGTGTTCAACCGCTCCTATTATGAGGAAGTCCTCGTGCCCCGCGTGCACCCGGAATTTCTCGGGCCCCAGCGGCTGCCCGGCTCGTGCGAAACCGCGGACCCGACCTCCGGCGGAAAGGCTCGGACACACGCGGCCCATGCTCCCTCGCAGCGGGCGCCTTCCCTCGCCCACAGCCCGCGCAAAGTGAACCTGGACTTTCCCTCCCGCGCCTTCTGGCAGGGGCGGTTCGACGACATCAATGCCTTCGAGCGGCACCTTGTGCGCAACGGTGTGCACGTGGTGAAACTTTACCTCAACCTTTCGTTGACGGAGCAGAAAAAGCGGTTCCTCCTGCGCATCAACGACCCGGCGCGCAATTGGAAGTTCTCCCCCAACGACGTGCGCGACCGCCACAATTGGGCGGACTATCATCAGGCGTACTCCGAAATGCTGTCGGCCACGAGCACGCCCTGGGCGCCATGGCATATCCTGCCCGCCGACCACAAATACGTCGCGCGCCTCTCGTCGGCGCTGATTTTGCAGCACGAACTGCGCGCGCTGCATCCGCAGTTTCCGCGGCTGGACCCCGCGGCGAAAATGGATTTGGCCAAGGCGAAGAAGCTGCTGGAGAAGGAGAAGTAATTCTAACCACCATCCTCAAAGATTAATGATCTGGGGGCCCAGGAACCTGCTCAGGATTCCATTTTAGTAGCAATGGCCCGTATTCTCGTACGATTCCTGAATAAGTTCCTTTCATCAGACTAGGCATATTCGCGCGCAAGAGATCATCCATCCGCCAGGTCTTTAGCTTTCGACCAGCATATTCGACCTCATGCGCATCGGGCTCGTCATAGCCATCGTTTCGACGCTGCCAATTTGCCCATGCCGCTTTCGCACGCGGGTGGTTCGAGAGGGAAAGCATACAAGCGGATTCATAGCCGCCATTTTCGGGTTCTGCCTGGGCAAGGTCGATTAGAACCGCTATGGATTCATCGTTACCAAGGAGGCCAAGAATGACCGCCGCATCCATGCGGGTAAGGGGTATGCGGCTGCGAAGTTTCATTTGGATTTTCTTAAAACCAGCCGCAGGCGCCAAAAGATATAGCAGGAAGCCCGCTTTAGCGTCAGAGGCGCTATAATCACTGGCGAGGACTTGTCGCAGAAGCTTCAATTGTTGAGGCGAAATAGTAAGAGGCGACAATTTCGCCAAAATCCAACGACAGATGCCAACCACCAAGCCGTTGCGTGAACGAACTGCATTCGCTGACATGGGAAGGAGACGACGGAGGACGGCGCCCCACCGCCCAGAGGACGGGGCAATGCGACGCAAGATGACCATCATCATTGGGACGCATGCCGAATCATCCCAAGAGGCCAAGATCGCCAGAGCCGAATGATGCTCTGGACCCACAGGCTTTTTCAGTAATATTCGCGCAACTTCGGGCTGCACGTACTCACGACCCAAAAGCGCAAGGGCCTCGAGTGAGGATTTGAAATTTTTCCGATCATGCAAACTTAGTTTTTTTCGTATTGAATGCTGTCGCTCTTGAATTTGCTCTTCGGCGGCAGCCTGCACCATGGAAAACACCTCCGGGTGAATATTCTCGGCCATTTTTGCAGCCGATACGAGGTCATTCAATAAAATGAGCAGCCAACACAATTTCCGGCGACCACATTCATCCTCCATCGAAGCAAGTCGGTGGATTTCATCGGCTATAGGTTCCAGCCGCCAGGCCAAACGACGACCTTCCTCCGTCAGGTAAAACCTCCATTTGCCAGCGACCAATTTAGCTTCATTCAAATGTAAAAGCTCGAAATGCCATGCATTTTCAAGCGGAGGCCCATGGCGCAATTGAATTTCACTCCATGACGGATTCGTTGTCGTAGTCAGGAAACGCGTGAAAAAAAATGGATCGATTTCCGCCGTGGTGCCATCGTCTGCAAAATCCACATCAAGGTTCGTGCCGTCGCGATGGATGAAGCAGCACCCCCGGCCATGAAACATATAGTGCCAACCCGGCTCATCAGGCACCTCGCCCTCGGTTGCAACTCCCTCCGGATATCCAAATGGTCCTAAAGTGGCAATTTTTGTTGCTGAACCAGAAAGCCTGGTCTGGACGATATGCCCCAGCCAGCTCTGTCTGCGCTCATGTCGCAAAAAGCAGAGGACGGCCCAGGTTTCCCATGGCGATAGAGTGCCTTGCAATGGATTTTCAATCGCAGCTAAAAAATCGTCGTGCGTAGGCGTGTGCGAATGCGCCTTTTCAAGCACGGCCTTAATTTGCTGCTCCGATATCTCTTCCGCCATGGTTTAGTGAAGTTAGTTTCTAAAGTTCAGGGGTAACACCAAGTCAATAACAAGGCATTGCCCTACCCCCTTTCCACCTCCGCCTGACCCCGCCCGCCACGCCCAGCAATCGAGTAATTTGGGATTATTTCCAAGATGCGCCTAGTCGCCCATAGGGGTGAACGTTCGCGTTGACTCCCTCGTCCGGGGCTGCCAAATTCACCGTTTCCCCGGGCCGCACCCCGCGTCTGGGCATTTCTTTTTTCGCGATGATCACCTGGTTTCAAAACACGCTCGGCAAGCACCATAAGTGGATTCTCAGCTTCCTCCTGGGGATCACGATTATCACCTTTGTGTTCACCATCGGCTCGGTGCCGACGGGCCGGGGCGGCAGCGGCGCGGCCTCGCGGATGTACCTGGGCTTCGACTTGAACGACCCGCGCGTGATCGAGCCGGTCAAGCAGGGCGCCCTCGAGACGGCGCAGTTGAATTTGCAGCAAATCACCAGCGACCAGCAATTGGATTCCGCCACGCACGTGCGCATGGCCATGCTTTACCTCGCCGACAAGTGGAACATCCCCCAGCCTTCGGAGGCCGAGTTGCAGGCTTACCTCAAGGCGCTCCCAGTGTTCCAAAAAGCCACCGGCGAATACGACCCCGACGCCTACGCCAGCTTCCGCGACCGCATGCAGACCCAGCCCGCGGCCACCCGCGAAATGGTCGGCCAGATTCTGCGCGAGAATTGCCGTCTGGAGCACGTCCGCAACGCCGTCAGCGGCCCCGGTTACGCCCTGCCCTTTCCCGCCCAAGCCGAGGCCACCCTCGCCCACACCAAGTGGGACTTGGACTTGGCGACGCTGAGCATGGATAAGTTTGAGCCGACGATTGCCGCCTCGGGTGATGCGCTGACTGAAATTTTGAAGACATTATACAATCGCGATCCAAATCATTTTGAGGTGAAGGCCGCCATCAAGTCCAGCTACGTGCTCTTCACTGGGCCGCCCACCACGACCGCGCCGACCGCGGAACAGCTCAAGGATTTCGTGTACAAGAATCCGGCGAAGTTCCCCACGGTCAAACCCGACGACTTGGGCGACAAGACCGCGGAAGTCACCGCCGCGTGGCAAAAGGCGCAGGCGGCGGCACTGGGCGGCGAAGTGGCCCGCAAATTCTATCAGGACCTCGTGAATCTGAACTTGCCGCGCAACAATCCGGCGTTCGACGCCTTGTTGAAGAAGTATAACGCGAGCATCAAGCCCCTGCCCGCGCTGGCCCAGGGCGCCACCGCGCCCAAGGACTCTCCGGTGCCGGACGAAGTCATGCAGGACCTCGCCTTTCGCCTGAGCCCGCAACACACTTATTCGGAGCCTGCGATCACCCCGGACGGCGCCGTTGTGCTATTTTACGACGATATCATCCCGGCCCATGTGCCGCCCTTTGAGGAAGTGCGCGACAGCGTGCTCGCGTATTACAAGGAGCAGGAAAAAACCAAGCAGTTTGAAGCCAAGGGCGCCGAATTGCAGAAACGGCTCACGCAGGCCCTCGCCGACGGCAAGACGTTTGCCGAGGCCGCCACCGCCGCCGGCCTGACGGACAAAAATTATCCCGACTTCTCCTTCACCAATCGCCCCGACGGGGTGAGCGAGGGCATCCTCAGCGAGCTGGCCAATCCCGGCACCGGCGACACCCCGTACATTGCCACTCTGTCCAAGGGTCAGGTCAGCAATTTCCTCAAGAGCAGCACCGACGGGTTCTTCGTCTTTATTGCGAAACGGGACACGCCCGCCCTCGCCCCGAATTCACCGGAAGTCACGCCCATCGTCGAGGTTTTTGCCAGCCGCGAGGCCAACACCAATCTCCAGACCATCATCAGCGACTTGATGAAGACCGCGGCCAATGGCCTCAAGCAGCCCAACTCCGCCACGGCGACGAATTAGGCCGGCCCGGAAGTTGATCGTTTGTCGTGGGTAGTTGTTAGCAAGTGGCGAGGGGCTCATAGCTTCAGGTTGTTGGAGATTGGATGTTCTAGGTTGATTGTTGGAGGTTGGTTGCTAACGGGTGCTCCGACTTTTTCTTTGTGCGGTTTTCGGTTGGCGGCGTGTTATACTGTAAACGCCGATGACACCCGAGAGTGAGTTACTGCGCCTTTACGCCCGTCAGGGGGACGAGGCCGCCTTTGGCGAAATCGTCCACCGCCATATAAACATGGTTTACTCCGTCGCTTGGCGCATCGGCGGGGGCGACACGCCACTGGCGCAGGACGTCACGCAAAGTGTTTTTGCCGATTTGGCGCGCAAGGCGGCCTTGCTCTGCCACCGGGCGACGCTGGGTGGCTGGCTCCATACCAGCGCCCGCTTTGCCGCCTGCAATGCCGTGGCCCGGCAGCGCCTGCGCCACCAACGCGAACAAGAGGCTGCCACCATGCAACAAATCTTATCAACACCGGAAGTAGAGTGGGAGCAGCTCCGGCCGGTGCTCGACGAGGCGATTGGCCACCTCAATGCGCGCGACCGGGAAGCCGTGGTGCTGCGCTTCTTTCAGCAGAAAACCCACCGTGAAATCAGTGAAACCTTGGGCCTGACGGAAAATGGAGCCAGAATGCGCGTTGAACGAGCCTTGGAGAAATTGCGCGACTATTTTTCACAACGCGGGATCAAGGCCTCGGCGGCGCTGCTGGCCACGGCGATCACCACCTACTCCACGCAGGCCGCGCCGGCGGAATTGGCAGCGAGCGTGACGAGCGCGGCCGTTGCCTCTAGCGCGGCTACCGGAGCCGTGGGACATCTACTCAAACACCTTCTCACCATGAATAAATTGTCCCAAATTGCGCTCGTGGCCGTCGTCGCGGGCCTGATCGTCCTGCCCTTTTTACGGTCTGCGGCCGCCTCGGCCGGCGATCCCGCCGCAGCCCCAGTCGTTGAAAATCGCGGCGGCGCAACACTTGTTGCCGATCGGTCAACGCCAGCCGCGAATACAACAACAACAAACTCGATAGTCGCCGCGGATACAGCGGTTCCCGGGCGCGGCGCCCGCACCCTGGCGCCCGCGCCGGCGTATGCCCCGGCACCGGCCGAAGCAGCGACCACCGAAAAAACGTTGGTTATCACAGGCAGTTATCCTCCTCCGGGAGGACGAACGCCCGCCCCAGCGCCTTTGACTCCTCTCGCCACCCAAACCACCACACCACTTTCGCGGAACATGAAGATCCGGGTATTCGGAGAAATTTCCCCAGGCTATCCGATCGACGTGACGTTTATCGGCATGGGCGGTACGCAACAATTTCCCGTTTACTCGCTGGGTGCCAACGGCCCGACCATCGTCTACAATAAAAAGGAGTACACTCCGGCCGCCGCCGCCGGGGTGCCCATGATCGTTAGCCTCTTCGTCTCGGTCGGAATGGTATCGGAGGGCTACCGAATTACCTATCAAGCCACGATGCAAATGCCGTTAGACAACGGTATAGGGCAAATAACTTACCAGTCTGTCGGTGCCACGGGCCGCGAAATACTGCAGCCCGGGGAAACTGCGAGTTCGGCCACCGCCACCACAGCCCACGGCGCAGGCACTTTCTACCTCACCCTCTCGGAGGCCTCAAACTAACCAGTGCCCGAGGCCCATTCCCTTTTCCCCCTACCAGAGCTATCATGAAAACAAAACTCATCTTCGCCGGCTGGCTGGCGCTGGGCACCCTGGCGCTCCTGGCGCAATCAGTGCCCTCCACTGACCTAAGCGCAGTCCTCAATGACCAAAATTTCACCGTCAGGATTCAAGGAAACATGTCCTCTGGCGCTCCCCTTGATTGTTCGCTGGTACTGGCGCGGACCGCCACGGCGCGAGTTTTGGTGTGGATGCCAGCCGCGGTCTTAGCCAATGGTTCCGACCGGCCCACACCCACCTTGGCGTCTGTGCAAGTCAATCTCGCCCTGCCGAGTCCGAAGCAAAATGCGGAACCCGGCAGCTATATGGTAGTATGTCAAGTGACGGCGCAAATGCCCATACCGGATGGACTCGGGCACATTTCGTACCAGGTGAGCGGCGCTACCTGTTCGTTCCTGATCAAACTCGGGCAAACTGTGCGCTTGGTGGATAATGCCGCGACCGGCAGCCTCGACTTCACCCTTTCCCCGGCCCCGAACTAAACCGGCGCCATACTTCGCCCGCCTTCATTTTTATCCCGACTCAATTTTATATGAAAAATTATTTTTATTTTTTAATGGTGCTCGCCGCCCTCACCCTGGCGCTGCCCGCGCAAACGACGCCTCCGCCACCGAATACCGCCCCGGCCATGGACCGGGTTTTCCTCCACGTCCAAGGCCAATTGCTGCCCGGATCGCCGTTCGAGACCACCGTGGACACGGCCAATCAACCCCCGCCGGCACCGAATGGCCCAGGGAATAGGCCCCCTGCGCCGCCCCCCGGAGTGCACGTGAGAGTCACGTCCTTGACCAAGAACGGCGACGGCTATCGAGTCCAATACGAAATCAATTTCACCGGAACTGTCGACTCCTTGCCCGCCGACGTGCAAAAAGACATGCTCGTTCATGTTTTTGGAGCCAGCGGTTTTGTAGTCTTAAAACCCGGCGTGCCAATGAAGGTCTTGGCCGCTGGGCCGGACGTCAACCTGACGCTGACCCTGACCCTCTAAACCGTGATTACGCCTCTCGAAGGGTGTCCAGTGGAGTAAACGGGCAAGCTGCACCGGGCTTCCGCAGATTCCTTGTGCGGTTTTGCTTCGGCTGCATAGTATAAGGTAGCACGATGAGCCCGGAGAGCGATTTATTGCGCCAATATGTGCGCCATGGTGACGAGGCGGCTTTCGCTGAACTTGTTCGCCGGCATCTGACCATGGTGTATTCCGTGGCCTGGCGGGTGCTGGGCAGCGACGCCCACCTGGCGCAGGACATCTGCCAAAAGGTGTTTGCCGATTTGGCCCGCCAAGCGCCCTTCCTCTGCCATCGGGCGACCCTCGGCGGATGGCTGCACACCAGTGCGCGTTTTGCCGCCGGCAATGCCGCTGTGAGCCTCCGGCGCCTACGCAAACGCGAACAGGAGGCTGCCACCATGCAACAAATCTTATCTACTCCGGAAGTAGAGTGGGAGCAGCTCCGGCCGGTGCTCGACGAGGCCATTGGCCACCTCAACGCGCGCGACCGCGACGCCGTGGTGCTGCGCTTTTTTCACCAAAAGTCCCACCGTGAAATCAGCGAAGTCCTGGGCTTGACGGAAAATGGAGCCCGCATGCGCGTTGAACGCGCCGTGGAGAAATTGCGCGACTATTTTTCGCACCGCGGCATCAAGGCCTCGGCGGCGCTGCTGGCCACGGCCATTACCACGCACGCCGCCCAGGCTGTGCCCGCGGGATTGGTGGCCAGTGTGGCCGGCTCCGTTATGGCGGGCAGCGCCAAATCCGGGGTGATGGGAACTGCCCTTAAATACTTTCTCACCATGAACAAAAACTCCCAAATCGCTCTGGCGGTCGCCATCGCCGCCCTGAGCTTGATTCCTTTCCTGCGTTCGGCGGCGGCGCCGGAAGACCATTCGCCAACGAACAGCCCCACCCAAAATCAGCCCGACCCCGTTTCTCTGCCGAAGCCCTTGGTGGCGGCGAATAACGTGGTAGCGCAAGCCGCCGCGATTCCCGCCGCGCTGCCCGCCGCGTCCAATGCCCGGACCTTGGCGCCTGCGCCACCGCCCGCCCCGGCACCGGTGGTCGGCACAAGGAATGGCCCGAGCCAAAGCCAGTCGGCGGGTGCGTCCCCACCAGCGGTGGGGAACGGCCCCATAACCAATCCCGCCTCCCCGCCGAATCCTTCGGCGCCAGCCGTCGCTCGCCCGTTGGGTTTCAACGCCGCAACGTTACCCTCCCATAATGTGCGGGTGCGCGTGTATGGCGAACTTTATGCCGGCTATGCGGTGGATGTCACCTTCATCGGTATGGGCCAGGAACAGCGCGAATGGTTGGTGGCCCCGACCGGCGGTTCTGTAGACGACACCGACCTTGCAGCAGTCCATGTCCAGGTGGTGGTCTCCGCGTCTGGCGACGCGTACCGAGTAGAGTATTTTGGCGCACTGAGAGTGGCCAACCGCGACCCAGTTGATCACACATATGTCGCTCCGCCAGTTACCGCCCACGGAGAGGTCACGCTTCAGGCCGGGGCATCCGATACCGCACAGAGCTCGGAGGGCAACGGCTCTCTCACCGTCACGCTTTCAGAAATCAATTAATTTTACTCTCAAATAACCATGAAAATATCACTTATCGCCGGTTGCCTGCTGGCCGGGACCGCTTGGATCTTTTGCGCCCAATCCTCCCAAACCACCGGCACGGCGGGCGGACAGAATTTGGCCGTCCACCTTCACGGGGCCGCGTTGGCCGGCCTGCCGGTGGATCTTATGCTCGTGGCAGCCTTGGATGGCACCGCTGCGGCGAGTTTCCCCGTAGGCGAAAGAGCGTATCCCAACAGCACAGGGGGCATCGTCCACAATCGGCTCATGGGGTATGCATCCGTTTCACTGTCCCTTCCTGATCCAGCGACCAAGGCGGATCCCGGAAGTTATTTGGTCCAATATTCCCTGACCACAACTTATCCACTTGCGCGACAACTCCACGATGGTGTCCTAGGCGCGATTGGAATCCAGTCTTATGGCGCCTCGGGCTTTGTCCTGCTCAAACCCGGACAATCCGTCAGCGTGGGCGATTCCCCGGGACTAGGCAGCCTCGAACTTACGCTGTCCCCCTAAACCGGTTGGGCGTGCAGCCACCTTCATTCCGTTCTCAACCCAATCCCAATTTTTTACCATGAAATCTTATTACCATTCAACCTTTTTAATTATCCTCTTCGCCTCCTTCACTTGGACGCTCATCGCCCAAACGACACCCGCCCCCATCCTCGAACCGGCCATGCTTCATTTTCAGGGCGAACTCCCCACGGGGGTTCCGGTTGAGGTTACCGTTGATACGACCAAGCCGCAGCAAACCTACCAAACACCGCAAAACCCCGGGAGCGCCACTCCGGTGACGTTGCCCGATGGGACAACTGTGTATCGCATTCCATTTCGGCGCGCCGGCTCCAGCCCGCCCCCGCCACCGACACCCGCCCCTCCCGTCGTGGTTGCCAACGTCATTTCGGTGGCCAGAGCGGCCAGTGGCTATCGCGTCGAATACCAGGTTCGTTGTGCGATCCCCATGCTGCCAACCACCATTGGGGATTCCAAGCTTTACAACGGCTTTGACCTGGTCAGCGCGAAAGGTTCTGTGCTGCTGCAACCCGGCGTGCCGGTGAAACTGGCCGATGGCCAGGGCATGACCTTGATCCTGACGCTCACCCTTTAAAGCAGTGCCCGAGGGGGGACTCGAACCCCCATAACCTCGCGGTCAATGGATCCTAAGTCCATCGCGTCTGCCAATTCCGCCACCCGGGCTGCGGGGCAAATGTAGCCGGGTTTCGGGGATGGAGGCAAGCTCAGGGCGAAGTCTGCCTTGTCGAAATTTTGGAACATGGAGGCGGCGGGCTGAGGGCAGCCCGCCCTACCCGCGCCGGGACTACTCCAGTAAATCATCGCAGGTAGGCGCGCTGCCCTCAGCGCGCCGGGACAAATAGTAACTGTCGTCCCTCGAAAGGTAAGACCGGCACTACTTGCTCACGGGAAACGGTTCACAGAGGCGGCTGAGCGTGGTGCGGCCACCGCGCGCGGCGAGGCGCAGGAGTTTGAGGAGAATTTGCGCGGTGATGTAGGCGTCGCCGTGCGCGGTGTGGCGGTCGTGTGGCTCGATGCCGAAACGCTGGCAGAGGCCGTCGAGGCTGAAGTCGCCCTGCGACACGGGGAGCAGCCCGCCGGCCTCGAGATGGAGGGTGAGTTCCATGGTGTCGAGGGTGCGATTGCGCAGGGTGACGCCGAAATGCCGTTCGAGCGCGCCATTGAGCATGGCGATGTCGTAGCCGATGTGGTGGCCGACGATGACGCCGTCGCCGAGGTAATCGAGAAAGTCGAGCAGGGCACCGGCCTCGTCCCGGCCTTTGAGGGATTCGTCCCGCGTGATGCCATGGATGACGACCATGGAATTGTTAAAGGGAATCTTGAGGACGGCCTCAAACGTCTGCTCCAGGAGGATTTCCCCGCCTTGCAGGGCGACGGCCCCGAGCGAAACAAGCGAATCGCGCCGGGCGTCGAGGCCCGTGGTTTCGGAGTCAAACGCCACAAAGCGGACGCGGCTCACGGGGGAGTCGTCGGCCCAGGTGCGGCCAAAGGCGCTGGCATACCGGGCTAAAATGACCGCAGACTCAGACATGATTTGAAACGGGCTGGGCGTCCAGCGCGGCAGGATAAGGGCGGTCATGGCATCCACCCAAGGAAGCATAACGCGTGCCGCTTGCGGGCGCTGGAGGCTTTTTATCTCACCGACTTCGCGGCGCAGTTGCAATGCAAACTGGCGTTTGAATTTCAGCAACTGTCCCCTTGCGCCGGCCGGGCGGTGGTGATTGTCTGGACGGGCGTAGAGAAAGGCGCATACCCCATGCGACGATTATTTCTGGCTGTATTGGTGGCGGTGCTTTCCCTGCATCCTTCAGCGAAGGCCATGACGGAACAGGAGCGGCGGGCTTATTTGGACTGGATGCTTGCGAATTTGCCCGACGTGCCCTCGTGGCGCCAATGGCAGCAAACCACCGGCGAATTGCCGCCGGATTTCGATGCATTGCCGCGCCATAATCTTCTGCCCGATCCCTTGCAGTTCCTCGACGGCAAGATGGTCAAATCACCCGCCGAATGGCCCGCCCGCCGCGCCGAAATCCTTCAGCTTTTTGAAAAATACGACATTGGCACCGTACCGCCGAAACCGAAGCTCGACAACGTCACGGTCGACAGCGAGACCACGCTCAATGGCATCACGACGCGCGTCGTCATTTTGCAATATGGCCCCGGAGAAAAGACGAACTTGCGCGTCACATTGACCATTCCCGAAGGCACCGGTCCGTTTCCGGTTTTAATTGGAGGATCTGCCGCTGCCGTCCAACGCGGCTACATCAATTGCACTTTCTCCGGCAGCGTGGATCAGTTGTCGAATCTCCCGCAACTTTATCCCCAGTTCGACTTCGCCTCCATGGGCCAGCGCGCCTTCAACGCGCAGATGGTGGTGGATTATTTGTACACCCTTCCGCAGGTGGACCAAAAGCACATTGCCATCACCGGTTATTCGCGTGAAGGCAAGATGGCGACCATCGCCGCGGCGCTGGATGAGCGCATTGCGGCGGTCGTGGCCGGAAGCACGGGTGTGGGCGGCGTGCTGTCGTGGCGGCAGGGCAGCGAGCGCAACCAAGCCGAGAGCATCCAGTCCACCACGCTGATGTTTCCGCTCTGGTTTGTACCGCGCCTGCGGTTTTTTGCCGGGCATGAAGACCGGCTGCCGATTGACGGAAACTTGCTGGTGGCGCTGGTGGCGCCGCGCGCGTGCCTCATCGAATACGGCAGCAATGACGAAGTTTCCAATATCTGGGGCAGTGAGCAAACGCTGCGTTCCGTGCAGCCCCTCTATAAGATGCTGGGCAACCCGGAAGGCGTGGGCATCATGCGCGTGGTCGGCGTCCACGGGGCGAACAATGAGGAAGTGTATTTGAACTGGCTGGACATCCAGTTTGGCCGCTCGCCGGAAAAATGGGCCAATAATTTGATGTTTCCCTGGGATTACAGTCAGTGGCTGCAACACAGCGGTTTCAAGATAGACCTAAGCAAATATCCAGCGCACAAGGTCGATGACCTGCTCGTCGACGCGGATGGCAAGCCCATCACCACCACGGCAGCATGGGAGGCGAAAGCCGCGGAGATTCGCAAAAATATTAATTTTATGCTGGGTGACAAGACACCCGTGGTGGAGAGCGTGCCGATGGCCGCCCCGGCCAATGATTTTCCAGCCGGACGCGGGCGCGGCGGCCCTCCGCCCGCGGGGGGCGCACGAGGCGGGCCGGGAGGCGCGATCCCCGCAATTCCTGCCAACGGCGGACCCGGAGGCGCACGCGGCGGACGGGGTGGTCCCGCTGGTTTCGGAGGAGCAAGTTCCGCCGCGATGAACATCGGCACCAGTCCAACGACGCTTACGCAGAACAAAGTCGCGCAAGCGTCCGCAGAATTCGGCTGGCTGGCCCCGCAGCGGGAACAAATCAAGACGCGTGTGATTGCATTTGGCGACAACCTGAAAGGTGACATTTATTATCCGGCCAATACGCCTGAAGGCACCCCATTGCCCACGATCATCTGGTTGCATGGCTACAGTTATCCGCTCGGGTACATGTGGGTTTACAAGCGCGATTTGCATCCGATTCTGGCGCTCACGCAGGCCGGGTACGCGGTGTTTGCCTACGATCAATCCGGTTTCGGCAGCCGGGCCAACGAATCGGCGCCGTTCTATGAGCGCTATCCGCAGTGGTCGCACATGGGCCGGCTGGTGGAGGATGCGCGCGCGGCGATCGATGCGCTGCAAAAGGACGCGCTGGTGGCCCCGCAAAGCATTTCCATTTTCGGCTACACCTTGGGCGGCATGGTTGGCCTTTACACCGCCGCGCTCGATATCCGCGTGCATGGGGTCGTCTCCGTCTCCGGTTTTACGCCCATGCGGACGGACACCGTGGACCGCGGCACGGGCGGCATTGCGCGCTACTTCGACGAACGCGGGTTGCTGCCGCGCCTGGGAGCATTCTCCGGTCACGAAGCGCAATTGCCTTACGATTTTGACGACGTGCTCGGCGCGATTGCCCCGCGACCGGCACTCATCATTGCACCCACTAGGGACCGCGACGCCACGCCCGCCGATGTGCACGCCGCCGTCATCGAGGCGAGAAAAGTTTACGCGCTCTATAATAAAGCCGCCAATCTCGGCTTGTACGAACCCGTGGATTACATCCGCCTGCCCGCCGTCACGGAAGATTGGCTCATTCATTGGATGGACGAAACGATTAATCCCTTCGGCAAAAAATCGGCGCCTGCGGCCACGCTGCCAACCATTGATCCACCCGTGGCGGTGACCGGCGCCAAATAATTTACGTTCAAGTCCAGTTACCCTTTGATTCAACCGCGAGGCACCCATGAAAAAATTCCTTAAAATCGCGGCGACTTTGGCCGGAATTTCATTGGGGGCAAATCTGCACGCCGCCGAGGCATCCCCAACGACGACGCCCCCTGCTCCGGCGGCCGGGAACGCCGGTCCTGTCGCGGGTCGCGGTGGCGCAGGCGTGCGCGGAGCGCGTCCACCCGTGGTCATTCCCACCACGCCGCCGACGGATATCCCCGCGCCGCCGCTGGCCGCGCTCAACCGCCACGCGGTGACACTGACCGAGGACGGGGCCACTTACACTTTGGACAACGGCGTCGTGCGCGCCCTGGTCGCGAAAGTCTCCGGCGATTTGATTTCGCTCAAATATCGCGGCCTGGAAATGCTCGCCACCTATACCACGCCTGAGGGAGCACCCGATCTCCAGCGCGATCCGCCGGGCGATCCGGGCCGCGGGCGCGGCATGACTGACCATATGTACGGTTTCTGGTCGCACGACACCATCGCACCGCGGACGGTGGCAAAAATCACCCTCGACCCCAAGACGAATGGCGGCCAGCGCGCCGAAGTCTCCGTCAAAGGTTTTTCCGATGGCCAGAAGCTTGGGCACGGCCCGGGCGCGCCCGCCGACGGTGAATTTGCCAGCGACATCGAAATCCGCTACGCGCTGGGCCAGGAGGACAACGGCGTGTACACGTATTGCACCTTCGAGCACCTTCCGGCCTATCCGGATGCCACGCTGGGCGAGGCGCGTTTTTGCGTAAAGCTCAACAGCATCTTCAATTGGATGCTCGTGGACGAACACCACAATTTGTTTTACCCGCGCGAAATGGAGGCCAGCGGCGACGACAAATACAATTACACGACGGTGCAGTTCGACCACCGGGCCTTCGGCTGGGCCAGCACTTTTGGCAAAGTCGGCATCTTTTTTGTCAACGCCTCGACGGAATACCTGAGCGGCGGGCCGACGAAGGTGGAATTCATGACCCACCGCGACACCACGGGCCCGGACTACTTTCCCTGCATCCTCAATTACTGGCGCAGCAGCCATTACGGCGGCAGCGCCGTGGATGTCGCCGCCGGCGAGCAGTGGACAAAGGTGGTGGGGCCGTTCTTGATTTATTGCAACGAGGGTCCCGACCCCGCAGCGATTTTCAAAGACGCAAATGAGCAGGTGGCGCGCGAACAAAAGAAATGGCCTTATGCATGGGTCGAGGGCGTGGATTACCCACACCACGACCAGCGCAGCACAGTATCGGGACAGTTGATGCTGAAGGACCCCTTGATGCCGAACGCAAAAATGTCGCACCTGCTCGTCGGCCTCACCCACCCCGATTATCACATCCCGACCCCGCGCGCCGCGGCGAGCAACACGCCGGTCAACATCACCTGGATGACCGACGCCAAGCACTACGAATTCTGGGCCCGGGGCGAGGACAACGGCAAGTTTGTCGTGCCCGACGTGCGCGCCGGCAATTATACGTTGCACGCGATTGCCGACGGAGTTTTGGGCGAATTCGCCCAAGCCAATGTCGTCGTGGCAGCGGGCCAACCGCTGGATCTCGGCTCCCTCACCTGGACACCGGTGCGCCGGGGCCGGCAACTTTGGGACATCGGCGTGGCCAACCGCAATGGGCGCGAATTTCTCAAGGGCGACGATTACTTCCATGACGGCATGGCGCTCGTGTACCGGGATAATTTTCCCAACGACGTGAACTTCGTCATCGGCCAAAGCGATTACGCCAAGGATTGGTATTTCCAGCATGTGCCGCACGTGGGCGAAGGAGCCGTGCCCAATGGCATTGTCGGCGGCGGAGGCGCAGGCCGCGCCAGCCCGTGGACGATTACGTTCGATTTGCCCAAGGCACCGGCGGGAGGAGTGGCGACGCTGCGGGTCGCCATCGCGGGCGGCAATGCCGGCGGCGGCGGCATTGCCGTCACGGTCAACGATCAGCCCGTCGGGGCAATTCGCATGAAAGAGGGCGGCGACTCGACCGTCGGCCGCAACGGCATTCAAGGCCTCTGGTACGAGCGCGAGGTGCCGTTTCCGGCCACGCTTTTGCATGCCGGCCCCAACGTCATGAAGCTCACCGTGCCCGCAGGTGGCGCCACCGCCGGAGTAATCTACGATTATTTGCGCCTGGAATTGGATGAAACCGCCACGCCGGCGCCCAATGTCGTTACAAATCCCTAAATTTAACCACAAACCCACCTCATGAAATTCTCTCTCCCCGCTGTGCTCTGCGCCCTGGCCCTGCCCTTCGCCGCGCACGCCCAAACTTCGCCGGTGCGGCTTGACAGCCTGACCACCGAGCACGAAAAGAACCCGCTCGGCATTGGCGTCACGCAACCACGCTTGTCATGGAAAATCATTTCCACCCGCCCGGGCGAAGTGCAGACGGCCTACCAAGTTCGCGCCGCCGCGACCGCCGCAAACCTCGCCGCCGACAAGGCTGATTTGTGGGACTCGGGTAAAGTGGCGTCCGACCAGTCGGTGCTCGTGCCGTGGGGCGGAAAGACACTCGGCTCACGCGCGCAAGTTTTCTGGCAAGTGCGCACCTGGGACAAAGCCGGTCAGCCCTCGCCGTGGAGCAGCACCGCTTCCTTTGAACTCGGACTGCTCGATGCCGCCAACGATTGGAAAGGCCAGTGGATCACGGTGCCCTTGCCGCATTTCGACATCGAGGAAGTCCCGCTGGCCAAGGCGAATTGGATCAGCGCGGGCTCAGCCTCGAATCAAGCGGCGGCGGTGCGCTTCGTGCTCAATCTGCCCGAGGATGCAAAAATCCGCGGCGCCACGATTGATGCCATTGCGGACGGCGTCGTTTCGCTCTACGCGAACGGAAAAGCCACACTGCAAGGCCCGACCAGCCATGCCGCCCCGTTTCACGCCGATTTCGGCCAAAATTTGCAACCCGGGAAAAATATCATCACCCTGGGCGCCGCGGCGGTTCATTTCGCGAACACCAGCGAAAGAAATGCCATCGCGGCCCATGGGGTCGTCGAATTGGAAAACGGGACACGCATTGAATTCAACACCGATGGCACCTGGAAGGCCTTTGCGTTTCCGCCGACGCCTCCGCGCGGGGCAGCGCCGCCCGTTCCCGGCGTGACCAATGTGTGGTTTCGGCCCGATTTTGACGATTCGGCCTGGGCTCCAGCCACCGTGTTCGGCCTTTATACCGCGGCTCCGCTCGCAGGCGACAACAGCAGCGCACTCGGGCCGGGCCGCTACTTGCGCAAAACATTTACCGTAAAAGGCCCGGTCGCCCAAGCGCGCTTGTACTCGACGGCCCTCGGCACTTACGAAGCGCAACTCAACGGCCAGCCCGTCAACGATCATCAACTGGATCCGGGGTTTACCGATTATTACCACCGGGTCATGGTGCAGACCACGGATGTCACGAAGCTGCTCATCCCCGGCAAAAATGCGGTGGGGGCGATTTTGAGCGACGGCTGGTTTGCCGGGCGCCTGGGCTGGATGGGTCTCGCCCAGTTCAAGTCCGTCAGCGACCACCCGTTGTTCAAGGCCCAGTTGGAAATCACCTATGTTGATGGCACCACCGATACGATTGCCACGGATGGCACATGGCTGGGCGGCCCCGGTGAAATCCTTGGCTCGGACGAGCAACTGGGCGAAGTCATCGATGCGCGCAAAGCCGTCGCGTGGTCGCTGCCCACGTTGGACGACTCGGGCTGGCACATGGCGGACATTGAGGGCATCTTGGGCATCGCCCTCGACCCGCAAATCGGACCGCCCGTGCGCAAGCTCATGGAGTTGGCCCCGAAGAAAATCACCCGCCAGGGCAACGTGTGGCTGGTGGATTTCGGGCAGAACATGGTCGGCCACGTCCGTCTTTCCGCGCGCGGGCCGGCGGGTGCGACCATCGAGGTGACCCATGGCGAAATGCTCAACCCTGATGGAACTTTGTTCCAGGAAAACCTCCGGGCGGCCATTTCGCTTGACCAGTTCATTCTCAAAGGCGGTGCGGCACTCGAAACGTTCGAGCCGAAATTCACCTTTCACGGTTTTCGCTATGCCGCCATCACGGGTTTTCCCGGTGAGCTCACCGCCGACAATATTCGTGGCGTGGTGGTGGGTTCCGACAATCTTGCGACGGGCGGCTGGGAGTCTTCGGACAAGGACTTGAACCAGCTGTTCTCGAATATCGTGTGGGGCCAGCGGGGCAATTTCCTGAGTGTGCCGACCGACTGCCCGCAGCGCGATGAGCGCCTGGGCTGGATGGGCGACGCCCAAGTCTTTTCCGCCACCGCCGCGCGCAACGCCGATGTCGCGGGCTTCTTTGCCAAATGGATGAAGGACGTAAATGACGCCCAGAACGCGCGCGGCGCCTACTCCACCGTGGCCCCGCGCGCCAACCAGACCGACGCCTTTCCCGTGTGGGGTGACGCCGGGGTGATTGTGCCGTGGGTCATGTACAATGCCTACGGAGATAAAAAATTCCTGGCCGACAACTACGACCACATGGCGCGCTGGGTGGATTATCTGACTAACCAGTCGGCCAGCTGCATCGTCAGCATTCGGGGCGTGGGCGACCATCTCGCACCCGCAACGACGCCGGATTCGATCATGGATACGGCGTATTACGCCAATTCTGCCGACATCGTGGCCAAATCCGCCGCGCTGCTGGGCAAAACGGAGGATGCTGCAAAATACCGCCAATTGCATGAAAACATCGCCGCTGCGTTCGCCAGCAACTTCATCAAGGACGACGGCTCTATCACTGCGCCGGGGGGTGCCGGTCGCGGACGCGCAGGCGGATTTCCCGGTGCGGCCCCGGCGGGCCCTTCGAATGGCACGCAAACCGCGTTTTTGCTGGCCCTCAAATTTAATCTGGTTCCGAAAAGTCTGCGCCCCTTGGTGGCCCAGCACCTCGTGGCCGACGTGGAAAAAAATGAACATCTGACGACCGGGTTTGTCGGGTCCGGGCAATTATGTCCCGCGCTGACGGATATCGGGCGTTCCGATCTGGCGTGGAAACTTGTTTTAACGGACACCTACCCCTCGTGGTTGTTTTCCGTGAAAAATGGCGCCACCACCATGTGGGAGCGGTGGGATGCCTGGACGCCGGAGAAGGGCTTTCAAGCCTCGTCCATGAACTCGTTCAACCACTACTCGTTTGGCGCGGTGGGCTACTGGTTTTATGCGGGCGCCGCCGGCATCAAGCTCGACGACGCGAGCCCTGGCTACAAACACTTCCTGCTGCAGCCGCAAATGACGAACCGCCTCAATTATGTGAAGACGTCGCTCGACTCTCCTTATGGCCTGATATCCTCGCATTGGCATTTTGAGGGCGACCAACTCGTGTACGATGCGACCGTGCCCCCCAACAGCAGCGCCACGCTCACGCTGCCCGCGCCCGCGGCCAGCATTCGTGAATCCGGCCAAACCGTGGCGACGACCCTGCTGGATAAGGCCGCCTCGAACGCATCCAGCACCGTCATCAACCTCCCCGCGGGCACCTATCACTTCGCGTTTCCGAAGCAGTGGGTGAAATAGATTGCTGTACCGCGAGTTGGAACGAACTTAGTGAATTCGCGCCTTGCGCATTTGCTTTTTCGCAAAACCAGCTTGCGAGACGAATTCCTTGCCATTATCAGTGAGCATGGGTCTATTGCCATCCGGCTTTGGGAAATCAGTGGCGATAGCACTGGGCAGCGACCACGTATGGCTCGCCTCTCGTGACCAACCCGAAGCGCGAGAGGTGCCAGCGGTAATGGCCACTTATGCGAATACCCAAAAAGTGCGCGCATTGGGGTTGGAGGCCGCGAAGATGATTGGCCGCACTCCTTCGACCATTAACGCCGGACGAATTCTCCAGCACGGCACACCTGAGTCCGTCAAGCAGTCTGCCATTTTTTTTAGAAATAGTTTGAGACCATACTGTGGACTATTGAATCTGGCACCCCGCGTCGTAGTGACAGTTGCTTCCAAAAATGAACCGGACCGGCGGGCAGTGCGAGACACCATGTATTGCGCAGGCAGCCGCGATGTATTACTTTTGGAGGCAGGCATGGCGGCCGCCATTGGTGCTGGATGGAACGTTCAGGAACCGGAATTTCGAGCCAGCTTAGTTTTCGAAAGAGACTGGTTTCAATACAGCGTGATTAGCCTGGCGGGCGTCGTGACTGGTGCGCAAGAAGCCACGGGCTTTGAAAATCTGCTGGAAGATATTGCCATCTATTTGACTGAAACCCAGCAGTTCTGTCCGGCTCCAGACGTCCTTTTGAATCAAGTCCGGCAATCGGGCTTTCGGCAAACGGCGGAGGGTGTGTTGGGATGGGATGCTTGGGTGGCCGATGTGTCACAAGGGCGGGCTCGTCTCGAAAACGTGGACGCAGAAAGCATGGTGCGTGGGGTCACCCCCGCCCTACGACGATTGGCGTTAAAAATTCAGCAGGCTCACCAAAGGCTAGACCGCGAAAAACAACTACTCGCTGAAGCAGCCCCACTCCATATGTTTGGGGAATATGGAGAGATTCCTGGTTTGGCGGCTTTGCTGGAGCAGACCCTGAACCGCAAGGTGGTGGTCGGCCCAGAACCGCGACAAGCAATGATTCGCGGCGCACTTTCGGTATTGAAAAATCTGGATTGGTGGCTCTCCAATATTTGAGGCCGGTTTAATATTCAATCTTAGGCCCGTCCCCACTATAAACATCGCGCCAGCGAGGCATTGACAACCCTGGGCGGGCGCGGTTGCATCGGGGATGGGCGCGTGCCGTGCCCATCTTCCCCATGATTTGGTACTACGTTGACGAGGGCAAGCAAGCCGGCCCGGTGGATGACGCCCAATTGGAGGCGTTGCGCGTGAGCGGCAAGGTCGGACCGAATACCTATGTTTTCCGCGAGGGGATGACGAATTGGCAGCCGTACCACCAGGTCGTGGGCGGTGCCGGCCTCTCGACAACGGCCGGGCCGAACGAGGGGGTGTGCGTGGAATGCGGCAAGGTTTTCCCGCAGGACCAGTTGATGCAGCACGGCCAGTACTTTGTCTGCGCCCAGTGCAAACCGGTGTTTCTGCAAAAATTGGCGGAGGGCGCCGCGGTGGGCGGCCAGCCGGTGCACTACGCCGGCTTCTGGATCCGTTTTGTGGCCGCGTTCCTGGATGGCATTTTTTTGTGGATTATCCAGATTCCCGTGCGTCTCATCGCCGGAGTCGGCATATTGGGCCTGAACGGGCCGCCCCCGACCTCCCCGCCGACGCTGGCCACTTTCGTGCCGATGCTGGGGCTCTTGGTTGTTGGTTTTTTCATTACGTTTGGCTACGAGATTTTCATGGTGGGCAAATGGGGCGCCACGCTGGGCAAGATGGCGGTCAAGATCAAGGTGGTGACGGCGGACGGCGGACGCGTGAGTTATGCGCGCGCGACGGGCCGTTGCTTTGCGCGCATCGTCAGCGCCATGATTTGCTACATCGGCTATATCATGGTGGCTTTTGACGACCAAAAGAAGGCGCTGCATGATATGATGTGCAATACGCGCGTCATCTATAAATAACCGGCCCCCATGAGCCTGTCGCCCGTCTGCTGTCCCAAGTGCCGCGCGGTGCTTGCGCCGATTGCCCTCAACCATCCCGAACCAGACCCGTGCCCGGAGTGCGGCACGGAACTCGAAGTGGCGGTGTTTCCGGCGCTGTTCCGCTCGTTCACGCCGGGCCCGACCGCGGAGCTGGTCACGATGGAAGGCGAGTCCACCTGTTTCTATCATCCGGCGAAGAAGGCGATTCGCCCCTGCGACGGCTGCGGGCGGTTCGTGTGCGCGCTGTGCGACTGCGAACTGCACGGGGCGCATTATTGCCCGTCGTGCCTGGAGGTTGGCCGGCGGAAGGGCAAAATCAAAAGCCTGGAAAACACGCGGCTGCGGTACGACAGCATTGCGCTGGGGCTGGCGGGCTTTCCACTGCTATTCTGGCCTATTTCGGTGGTCACGGCGCCAGTGGCCCTCTACTACGTATTTCGTTTTTGGAATGCGCCTCGCAGCCTCATCCGCCGCTCACGGTTTCGTTTTCTCCTCGCCGCGCTGCTCGCCAGCCTCGAGATAGTGGGGTGGTGCAGCGTGGCCTATTTCCTGATTAACGCGCATTGATTCACTCCCCATGGATAAGGAAAACTATGTGCGGCTGACACGCCCCGCCCAGCGGACGGCGGGCGGCCTCGTGGCCGTCAGCCAAGTGTACACCAGCCTCTGGCTGGGCTCCGATCACTTGTTGAGCGTCGAGACGAACGGCTTTACGGAAAACTACAAACGCTTTTATTACCGCGACATTCAGGCCATCGTTTTGCGGAAAACCAAGCGCTGGGTGCTTTGGCTGGCGGGGTGGGCCGTCTTCCTCCTCGCGGCCGGCGTCAGCGCGTATGCGGCGGAGGAAACCATCGGCTATTTGCTAGCGGCCATTTTTGCCGCCGTCGTGGCCGGTTTTCTGGGGATTGGATACCTAATAAAAGGCACGTCGACCACGGGCTATTTGCGCACAGCGGTGCAAACGGAGGAGCTGCCCTCGCTCCGGCGGCTGAAGTCGGCCCGCAAGGCGCTGGACCGGTTGCGCCCGCTCATCGCCGCCGCGCAAGGCACGCTGCCGCCGGAAGAATTCGCCCAGCGGCTCGCCCTCCTGCAAGGGAACGGGACCTCCGCGATTCCACTCTCCACGGCTGCTTCCAGTCCGGCCACCTCCGTGCCCCCGGGGAATGTCTGAGGACTTCTGTTTGCGCGCACCGCCATGCCGTCCCTCGCCCAAGTCCGCTGCTACCACCATGTCGAGCGCGAAGCCGTGGCGCGGTGTCCGGCGTGCGGTCATTGCTACTGCCGCGAATGCATCACCGAGCACGACGACCGCGTCATTTGCGCGGCCTGCCTTGCGAAATTGACCCGCGCGGCCCCGCAAAAAAAGATGAACTGGGCCGGCTTGGTTTATCTCGTGGGCGGCGGCGCGGGCCTGGTGGTCGCGTGGCTTTTCTTTTATTTGCTGGGCCATTACCTGCTCGGATTACCCACGGCGTTCCACGACGGAACGCTGTGGACGACCCACTGAACCGCCCGCCATGAATCCGGCCCACCGCCCGCGCCAAGGCAAGACCGCCCTCGAAATGCTCGAGGAGGCGACGCAACTGCTGCGCACGTGTCCGTGGTCGGTGCTGGCCAGTTACTACACCGGCACGCTGCCGTTTGCGCTCGGCTTGCTGTATTTTTGGACGGACATGGGGCGCAACCCGTTCGCTGCGCGGCATGTGGTGGAAGGAGCGCTGGGGATGGCGTTGCTCTTTGCGTGGATGAAAGGCTGGCAGGCGGTGTTCGTACAACAATTGCGCGCCCGCCTGAGCGGAGCCCGCGACGCACCGTGGGACGGGGGGCGCTGGCGGCGCGTGCTTTTAACCCAATTGCTGCTGCAACCGGCGGGCCTATTCCTCGTCCAAATCACGCGGGTTTTTCTGCTGCCCTACCCCTGGGTGAACGCCTTTTTTGAAAACTTGCTCGTCCTCGATGACGGGCGGGAACTGCGCGTGCGCGCCCTGTGCCGGCAAGCGTGGCGCTTGGCTGGGCTGTGGCCCCGGCAAAACATCCTGGCGATTCTCCTGCTTTGGGCCTTCAATTTTTGCGTCTTCCTCAATTGGGCGTCCGTGTGCATGTTATTGCCTCACTTGGTGAAAATGCTCACCGGCCTCGAGTCCGTGTTCACCCAAAGCAGCCTGGCGATGGTGAACTCGACCACCTTCATCATCGTGCTGACCCTGACATACCTCAGCGTAGACCCCATCGCCAAGGGGCTGTACGTGCTGCGTTGCTTTTATGGGGAGTCGCTGCGTTCGGGCGACGACTTGAAGGCGGAATTGAAAAGCGCGGCCCGCCCGGCGGCAGCCCTCGCGGCCACCCTGGCCCTGGCCGTTTTGGCGTTGAGCGTGCGACCTGGGCACGCGGCCGAAACGCCGACGGCTTCGCCGCCGGTCGCGCCAGAGAGCGCCGGCAGTGCCGGGCCGCCTTCGCCCGCCGCCACTCCGCAGGCGGTTTCGCCGCCGCAATTGAATCAAGCCATTGGCGAGGTGATTCACCGGGACAAATTCGTCTGGCGGATGCCGAAGGAAAAATTTGCCGAGGGCGACGAGTCCGAAAGCTGGCTCGCACAATTCTTCCACGAGGTCTACAATACCCTGCGGGACTGGTATGATTACCTGCGGGATTTATGGCGCCGTTTCTGGGGCGAGGACGTCGCCAAGCCGTCGGCCCGCTCGCTCAGTTATGGCTGGATCACGTCGTCGCAGGTTTTGTTAATCAGCCTGATCTGCCTCGTGGGCGCCATCCTGGGCGTGGTACTGTACCGCACGCTGCGCCAGCGGGCCCGGCGGCGGGCGGTGGTGCAAAGCCAGCCCCTGCCCGCGCAGCCGGACCTGGCCGATGAGAACGTCAGCGCCGACCAGTTGCCCGAGGACGGCTGGACCACGCTCGCGCGGGAATTGCTGGCCCGCGGGGAATTCCGGCTCGCCCTGCGGGCCTTTTATCTTTCCAGCCTCGCGCATTTGGCGGCCCGGCAACTGATCGCCCTCGCCAAATTCAAATCCAACCGGGACTACGAGCGCGAATTGCGCCGCCGCGAACACGCCATCCCCGGCCTGCCCGGGCTCTTTGGCGAAAATGTCGTCGCCTTCGACCGCAGTTGGTACGGCCGCCATGAACTGAACGACGCGCTGGTGCGTCATTTCGCCGCCAACGTGGATAAAATAAAATCTCTCGAGTGAACACGTTATTTTCCAAACCTTGGTTGCTGGGAGCCTGCGCACTGGGGTTTGCGCTCGGGCTGGCCTGGCTGTTGGCCCAGCGCTTCGCCGGAGGCGATGTTTATCCGCCTTATTCGTCGCTGCGCGCGGATCCGCTGGGCACGATGGCTTTTTACGAGAGCCTGGAACGCCTTCCGCAACTGACGGTGTCGCGGGATTTCACGATCACCAATGAAATGCCCGCCGATCACCACACCACCTACCTCCATCTGGCGGCTTCTCCCAGCGAGACTTCCCTGCCGCCGGAGGCCTTTCGGGCAGTGGAGGCTTTTCTCCTGCACGGCGGACGGCTGGTCGTCACCTACTTCCCGGAAGAAACGGAGAGCGATTCCACCCAGCCTTCGGCAAATGATGCCTCGGCAAAAAAGCCGGCAACGCCCGCGAAATCGTCCGCCAAACCCGCAGAGCCCACCGCGCCAGCAACGACGCCCACGCCCGGTGCAAAACCCGATGAAAAAAAGGCGGTCGCCGACAAACCGGCGAAGAAGCCGGCCAAACCCAAAGCGAAGCCTGACGCTGATGAAGAAACCGAGCCCGAGATTTCCCTGACCGAGAAATGGGGTTTTCAGACGGCGTTCGACGCTTTGCCGGAGTCGGAAACGCATTACGATTCCGTCTTGGTTTTTCGCAAATCTGAACTGGCGCTACCCGCCGCCATGTCCTGGCACAGCGCCATGACCCTGTCGGAGCTGGATCCCGCGTGGAACGTGATTTACGCCCGCGGCCAAGCACCGGTGCTCGTCGAGCGCGCCTTCGGTGCGGGGTCGGTAATTTTAGCCACCGACTCGTATTTCCTCAGCAACGAGGCGCTGTTCAAGGAACCTCATGCCGACCTGCTGGCGTGGATTTTGGGCGACAATCCCAACGTCGTCTTTGACGAAGCGCATCTGGGCGTGACCCAGACTTCCAACATCGCCGGACTCATCCGCCAATTTCGTCTACACGGGCTGGTCGTTGGCCTGCTGGTACTGGCCCTTTTGTTCATTTGGAAAAGTGCCGCGAGCCTCGTGCCGCCGCACGCCGTGGAAGCGCCCTCGCCCTATGTGGCGGGCAAGGATGCCGCCGGCGGATTTGTGAACTTGCTGCGCCGCCACGTGCCCGGCACTAAGGTGCTGGACTTGTGTGTCACGGAATGGAAAAAGTCCCGCGCCCGCCTGGTGCCCGCGGTCAAGTTGCAGCAGATTCAAGCCGTGCTCGAGGCCGAGAACACCCGCCCCGCCCGCCAGCGCGATGCCGTCGCGGCGTACAATCAAATTTCCGCCATCCTCCGCCAGCCCGTACTTTCCGGCGCGGAGACCGCTCCCACCCAACCCCCCGCATCATGAACGCAGACCGTCTCAAGGAAGTCCTGGCCGAAGCCAGGGCTGAAACCGCCAAGGTCATCATCGGCCAGCACGAGGTCGTCGACCTGGCGCTCATTGCGATTTTCACGGGCAACCACGCGCTCATCGAGGGCGTGCCCGGCGTCGCCAAAACGCTGCTCGTGCGCACGCTCGCGCATGTGCTCGGGTGCGAATTCGCGCGCATCCAATTCACGCCCGACCTGATGCCGAGCGACATCACGGGCACCACCATTTTCAACATGCAACGCAGTGAATTCACGGTTGCCAAGGGGCCCGTGTTCACGTCGTTTCTGCTGGCGGATGAAATCAACCGCGCGCCCGCGAAAACGCAGTCCGCCCTGCTGCAGGCCATGCAGGAACGATGCGTGACCATCGACCGCGAGACGTACCCGCTGCCACCGAATTTCACGGTGTTTGCGACCCAAAACCCCATCGAGTACGAGGGGACGTATCCGCTGCCGGAGGCGCAGAAGGACCGCTTCATGCTGAAGATCACGATGCGCGCCCCGGCCCGCGATGAGGAATTCATCCTTGCCCAGCGCACGATGACCAAGGAGGCGCCGGAGGCCGTCCTGGCCCAGGGGGCGGTGCGCGCCGTGGTGCAATTGCAAGATTTGGCGGAGTTACGCGAGCAACTGGCGGCCATCACCGTGCGCGAGGAATTGCTGGGCTACGTGGTGGACCTCGTGCGGGCGACGCGCCAGCATGAGAGCATCCTCGTCGGCGCGGGACCGCGCGCCACCCAGGCGCTCATCATGGCCGCCCGCGCGTGCGCCGCGCTGGCCGGGCGGGATTTCGTCACGCCCGACGACATCAAGACCATGGCGACACCGGTGCTCGAACACCGCCTCATCCTGCGGCCCGAATTTGAAATCGAGGGCCTTGGGCTCATCGAAGTCATTCAGCAAATCCTCCAACAAATTGCGGTGCCGCGATGATCGCGCCCCGCACCAGTCTGCTGTTTTGGGTGGCGCTCGTGGTCCTGCCGCTCGCGGTGGTGCTGGCCGCTTCGCCCGCGGCCGAAACGGCCGGCTGGGCGCTCGCGGGCGGCCTGGGGCTGGTGGCCCTGCTTGACGCCCTCGGCGCGCGCACGCGGCTGTCCGACCTGCGCGTGGAACTGCCGCCGATCGCCCGCATGTCGAAGGATCGGGACGCGAAACTGGAACTGCGCGTGTACAATGCCCGCCGGCGCCCGCTGACGTTGCGTTTTGCGCTCGCCCTGCCGCGCGAATTCGACTCCGCGCAACCCGACCTCGAAGTCGCCCTGCCGGACAGCGACGAGTGGTCGCGCTTCTCCTGGGCCTGCCGCCCGCGCCGCCGCGGCCGCTTTCAAATTGATACGGCGTACTTGGAAACGGCGTCACCCCTGGGCCTGTGGAGCGTGCGCCGCGCGGTGCCCGCATCCGCAGAAATCCGGGTGTACCCGAATTTGCGCGCGGACCGCCGGAGCCTGGCGGCGTTGTTTTTGCACCGGCCGGCGCCGGGCCTGCGCACCCAACGGCAGGTCGGCAAGGGCCATGAATTTGAAAAACTGCGCGACTACGTGGCGGGCGATGGTTTTGAAGACGTGCACTGGAAGGCCACCGCGAAGCACGGCCGGCCCATCACCAAAGTATTTCAAGTCGAGCGCACGCAGGAAGTTTACGTGGTGCTCGATGCCTCGCGCCTCTCCGCCCGGCCGCCCGTGCCCGGCGACCGTTCCGGCGCGACTTGCCTCGAACGCTACGTCACCGCCGCGCTTGTGCTCGGTCTGGCCGCGGAGCAACAAGGCGATTTATTTGGCCTGCTCACGTTTGCGGACAAGGTGCAGACCTTCGTCCGCGCCAAGAACGGGCAGGCGCACTACAATGCCTGCCGTGATGCGCTCTACACGATTCAGCCGCAGGGCGTGTCGCCGGATTTTGACGAATTGTGCACGACCATCCGCCTGCGCCTGCGCCGCCGCACGCTGCTGATTTTCCTCACCTCCCTCGATGATCCCGAGCTGGCGTCAAGCTTTGTGAAAAACATGGACCTGTTGCGCCGCCAGCATCTCGTGGTGGTGAACATGATTCAGCCGCCGGGCGTGGCCCCCGTCTTTGGCGCGCCGATCGCCTCCGCGGACGAACTTTACCAGCAGCTCGGCGGCCACCTGCGCTGGCACAACCTGCGCGAATTGGAGAAAGTATTGCAGCGGCGGGGCGTGCAATTTCAATTGCTGAAAAATGAAAACCTCAGCGCGCAGGTGGTGACGCAATACCTCCGCATCAAACAAAGGCAGTTGTTGTGATCATCGACCTCCAGCGTTTTTTGCAAACCGAGCGGCCCTACTGGACGGAGCTGGAAAGCTTCCTCAACCAGTTGGAGGCCGAACCTAACCTCGTGCTTTCGCTCGAGCGTTTGCGGCACTTTCACCATCTCTACGAGCGGACCGCCGCCGACCTGGCGAAAATCACGACCTTTTCCTCCGAGCCGGAAACCCGCCGGTATTTGGAGAACCTGGTGGCGCGCGCGTATGGCGAAATCCATGAAACCCGCGTGAAAGCTCGGCGGTTTTCGCCGCTGCAATGGTTTCTCAAGGATTTGCCGCGCACGTTCCGGCGGCACCTGGGCGCGTTTGGGTTGTCCCTCGGCATCACGCTGGCCGGTTGTGCGTTCGGCACCCTGGCGCTCGCGCTCGATCCGGCGTCGAAGCAGGTGCTCATGCCGTTTGCGGGCTTGCAGGGCGACCCGACCAAGCGCGTGGCCGAAGAGGAGAAAATGAAACAGGACCGCCTGGAAGGCCACCGGCCGGATTTTTCCGCCGGCCTCATGACGCATAACACGCGGGTCTCCATTTTCACGATGGCGCTGGGCATGACGTGGGGCGTGGGCACGATTTTCATGCTCTTCTACAATGGCGTTCTGCTCGGCGCGGTCGCCTTCGACTACATCCGGGCCGGACAGACGACGTTCCTGCTCGGCTGGCTGCTGCCGCACGGGGTCGTGGAGATTCCTTCCATCCTGATTGCGGGGCAGGCGGGTTTGGTGCTGGCGCGCGCGCTCATCGGCTGGGGCCGGCAAATACCGCTCACCGCGCGGCTGCGGGAAATCTCGCATGATTTGGTGACGCTGATTTTCGGCGTCGCGGTCCTCCTGGTCTGGGCAGGTTTTGTGGAATCATTTCTGTCCCAATACCACGAGCCGGTGGTCCCGTACTCCGCGAAAATCGCCTTCGGGTTGGTCGAGTTGTCGTTGCTGACCCTGTTCCTCGCCAAGTCCGGCACCAAAGCCACGCCGGCCACGGACGGACCGCCCGCATGAAAACCAGCGCGCTACTTATCCGCACGCCCGAAGGCATTGTGTTCGCGCAAGAGCTGGCCGGGCCCATTGCGCGTTTTCTGGCATGGCTGGTGGACCAGGCGTGCATTATCGCCTCAACTCAAGTGCTGGGCGTGGCCTTGCGCGCCGTCGGCCTGCTCAGTCCGTCGCTGGCGCAGACCTTTTTTATTCTCACTTATTTTATCCTCAGCCTCGGCTACGGAATGGCGTGCGAATGGTGGTGGCGCGGGCAGACGCTCGGCAAGCGGGTGCTGCGCCTGCGGGTGATGGACGCCGAGGGCCTGCGGCTGCATTTCCCCCAAATTGTCATCCGCAATCTGCTGCGGGCGGTGGATGTGCTGCCCGTCGCCTATTTTCTCGGCGGCGTGGTGTGCTGGTGCAGCGCCAAGGGCCAGCGCCTGGGCGACATCGCCGCGAACACCATCGTCGTGCGCCATCCGAAAATCATCGAACCGGACCTCGGCCAATTGCTGGCGGGCAAATACAATTCCCTGCGCCTGCACCCGCACCTGGCGGCGCGCCTGCGCCAGCGCGTTTCGCCGGGCGAGGCCTCCGTGGCGCTGCAGGCGATTTTTCGGCGCGACGAATTTGAGCCGCTGGCGCGCGTGGAACTTTTTGCCGAGCTGGCGCAACATTTCCGCGCCAAAGTCGATTTTCCCGCGGAAGTCTGCGCAGGCATCACGGACGAGCAGTACATGCGCAACGTGGTCGACGTGGTGTACCGGCAGCAGGCCCAACCGCCGATCATGCGCCATTGATCATTTGACCTCGGCCGGCTGCTCCTCCGCCTCCGCGGCGGCCTCCGCGAGGCCGGCGAGTTTGAAATGCTGGGCGGTGAAATCGGCGGCCTGCACCACGGCGCGAAACACGCCTTTCAAAATTTCCTGGTCGATTTTGCTCAACTCCTCGGGGCGGATGAATTGGCCGTTGTCGCCGTGACGGAAGCCCGCGAGCGCCTGATGGTAAAGCGTGGCGCGCGCGGCCTCCGCGGCGTCCTCGAGTGCGGCGCGCCCGGCGGGCAGGCGTTGCGCGGCCTGCAAAAAGCGCGCGCTCGTGCTGAGCGGGTCCGGGCCGCCTGCCTCGAGGGCGAACACGCGCGCCATGTCGGCCAGCGGTTGGAGGGCGTGCTGCCGGGTGTCGATGCAGGTCCAGAGCAGGCCCTCCTTGTCCACGACGGCGTTGCGGAAAATGGTCAGCGGCGGCAAATTGGCGAGGGAGTCGTTGGCCGCGAGCAAAATAAACTGGGCCTGCTCTGCGATGCGCGCGCGAACGTGCCCGCGCAATTGTTCGGCGAGTTCACCCGCACCGGCCACTGCGCGCAGGTCAAAAAACGGCAAACGGGAAAGGATGTTCTCCTCGACGGGGCTTTCGATCCAGGTTTGAAAAACCCCGCGCCAACTGGAGAGCGACCGGCAGCAACCCGGTTGCGCGGCGACCATGCCCTCCGGCGAAGGACGAAAACCCACCGCCGCCAGGCCCGCCGTCACCTGCTCGGCCAGCCGCAAAAACCACGCCTGCACCGCGGCTTCCCGTCCGGGCGGCGGGTCGGCAAAGACGAGCGCGGTTTCCTGGTGCGAGCGCAACAAGCGCTCGCGGCGGCCCTCGGCGCCCACGGCCAGCCAGCAAAAATTCACGCCCGGCGCGGGCTCGCCGGAGGCGGCCATTTCCGCCGCGGCCAAATCCAGCAGGCGGGCGGTGATCTGGTCGTCCACCTCGCTGATAAAATCTCCCGCCCAGCTCAAGGGCGCGCGTTCCTGCAGGGCGAACTTGAGCAAATCCTCCGCGCGTTCGCGGAAGGCGCGCAAAGCGGCGGCATCCGGGGCCGTGCGGATTTCCATGCCCAGGGCAATCGGCAAACGCCCGTACAACACCTGCGTGTCGCGCTCGCTGATCAAGCCCGCCACGGAGGTTGCCGTCGTGCCATCGACCGTGACCACCAGATGGCGGACCTTGTGCCGCAGCATTTCCAACACAATCTCGCCGGCGGTCAGGCCCGGCCGGACCGTCCACACCGGCCGGCTCATGATGGCTTCGACGGGCGCCAGCAACGGCACTTCGCCGGTGGCCACGCGATGCACCAAATCCGTTTCCGTGATGACGCCGAGCGGGCGGCCGCCCGTGTCCACCACCACCAGGGCGTCGCCGCGCGTGCGCAGGCGCTGGGCGGCGTCGCGCACGCTCATGGTCGGCAGGCCCGTGAGGAGGCGCCAGCGAGCGCGCTCCGCCAGCGGCGCGGTGGCGGAGAGCCAGGTGTCCGCGGCCTCGGTGGTCGAGCCCGCGCGCGAGGGGGCCGTGCCGGCCTGCGGGTCGGGCAATTGAAAATCGGGCCGGAGGGAAAAATAGGCGGCAAGATAGCGCGATACTTTCGGATATTTGCGGGCCAGCGGCGCAAAATCATCCCACGGCAGCGCGTACAGCAGGGTGTCCGTCTCGGTGCGAGCGCTTTGCACGAAGGTCTTCTCGCTGAGGAACCAGGAGATGCCGAGCAGGTCGCCCACGCCGCGCATGTCCACGAGTTCCTCGCCGCGCGGGGTGTTTTGCACGACGCGCACGGTGCCTTGCTGGATGACGTAGAGCCACGGGCCCCGCGGCTCACCCTGGCGGAAAATATATTCTCCCTCCTCGTGGAATTTCACCCGGCCCAGCGAGGCCAGCCGCTGGACGTCGGCCGGTTCCATGTACTCAAACGGCGGGTGCTCCTTGAGAAAGTCGGCGACCCGCAGGGCGATGCTCGAAGTCTTCATACCGTGCGCGGTGGGGAAGGGGCCGCGGATTGTTTCGTCAGCCTGCGAATCCCCTAGGTTACACCGGCGCGCGTCCTGCGCCAAGCAAATCCCGAAGCAAAATGGAACCCTTTGCCCCCGCCGAAAATCAGCGCGGGTCCGCCACCGCCATGGCCGAGCCCATCTGTGCGTACAACTCGCGGCCCTGGCGTGTGTTTTCGACCAAATCCTCCGCGAGCCGCACGCGCCCGGGCTCGAACAGCGTCACGGTGGCCGAACCGCCAAAGGCGAAATACCCCTTTTCGTCGCCCCGCGCCACACGGCGGCCAACGGCATAGGTCTGGTGAATGCTGCCGACATTCGTGGCGCCTACTTCGAGCAATAGAACGCGGCCCGCGCGCGGAGATTCAAACTCGGTGATGCGCCGCCGGTTTTCCCACAGGTAGGCCAGCCGCCGCCGCAGAGCGATCGGGTTGACGCTCCACAACGTCCCGCGCACCAAGCGAGCCGGGCCGGGCGTGCCGTCCGTCGGAAAATGAAACCGGTGATAATCCACCGGACACAGGCGCGACAAAATGAGCGTGCCCTGCGCATACCGCCGCGCCAGTTCGGCATCCCCGAGCAGCGCGCGGAGATTCCAGCGCTGGCCCTTGATGAAGACTCCGTCCACCTTGGAGACATCCGGGAACCCAAGGTGCCGCCCGTCCGCGCCGAAGACCATCGTCTCCGGTCCGCCGGCCAACGGGCGCACTCCCGCCTTCAGGCGCCGCACGAAGAAATCGTTAAAGCTGCGAAAATTCTCCACCGGCTCGGCAAATTCGGATTCGTCCAGCGCATAGTGCTGGAGAAAGGGACGGATGCGCAGGCGGCTGACGCTCCGGCGCATGCGCCAGCCGTACCAGTGCGCAAACCAGCCGCGCCGTGCCACCGCCCAGGCCGTCAGGCGACCCTGGCCCGATTCATAGGCCCACCGCAGAAAACTCTCGCCGTAAACCTGCTCCACCTCGACCCGGCCGGTGTGCCGGTTGAAGTACTCAACCGGCTGGCCGCGCGCGGCTTTGACGCTGTCAAACATACGCCCCACACAACCGGATGCCCCCGCGCTCCTCAAGCGCGAACCGCGATGTGCTTAGACACCTGCGGACGCCCGCATCGCCTCGATGAATTGGAATTCAGTGATTCTTCCTTGGCAAAATAAAGGCAAAGCCTCATTTCCAAATCAGGCGAGACTATCTATGCTGTTGGTTAGCTTTTGCAGGACTGTCATTTTGCTTTCAGAATTTTGCATTCTACATTCTCGATTCTACCTTCTCATGTTGTGGCAAATTCTCCTTTTCGACGGTTTTGACGAACTCGACGCGGTCGCGCCGTTCGAGGTGCTGCAGATGGCGGCTGCGCGCGTGCCGGAGTGGCGGGTGGAACTCGTGGCCGTGGAGGGCCCGCGTGAAATCACCGCCAACCACGGGCTGCGCTTGCACGCCACCGGCAAGCTGGGGCCGACGAGCGGACTGGGCCGCCCGGATGTCATCATCGTGCCAGGCGGCGGATGGGTGGACCGCAAGGCCCACGGCGCACGCGCCGAAGTCACGCGCGGATTAATTCCCAAAGCCCTAGGTGAGTTGAGCCGCTCGGGTACCCTCGTCTGCTCCGTCTGCACGGGGGCGATGCTCGTGGCCGCGGCGGGATTGCTGCGCAATCGGCCGGCGACGACCCATCACGCCGCGCTCGAGGATTTGCGCGCGGCCGGGGCGAAAATTATTTCGGCGCGCGTGGTGGACGCCGGCGACCTGGTGACCGCGGGCGGCGTCACCTCCGGCCTCGACCTGGCCCTGCATCTGGTGGGTCGCTTCAGTTCCCCCGCCCTCGCCCGCCAGCTCGAAGGCACGCTCGAATACGAGCAGCGCGAGGAAGCGTGGAAGGGCTAGCCTTTGGGATGATTCGTCGCAACGATCCCCGCGCCCGCGATGCCATCCTCGGAGACCAGGCCCACTTTCGGCTCCGTTGAGTTTTCTCGGGCCTGTTTCGCGGCTTTCCGTTTGGCCGTCAAGGCCGCGGCATATGCGTCAGCTTCCTGCTCGGTAATGACGCCGTCCTTATCCGCGTCGGCCTGCGCCAGGGCGGCATTGACGAGGATAGTAGAGGAATCTCGATCCCGCTCATAATAACTGACCGGCAAAGGCACAAAGAGGGTGAGGCTGTGCTTATATCCGTCGGCGGGAAATTTCTCCGCCAGCAACGCCTCGTAAAACGTCTGGGACGCTTTCTCCGAGGCAAAAGTTGTGCCGGCACGCGGGGCGTCATGGTAAGTGTACTTTTGCACGGACACGCAGCCGTAGAGGAGAAGCGCGGACAACGCCGCGGGAAGGAGACCAGGGAGGCGGAAGTTAAGGGTCATGCAGGCCGTAATACCTCTAACTAATAGGTATGTCAACCATTAAACTATGAGGTATTGCAGCCCCAGCGAGATCCGGCTGCGTGAAATCAAAAAAGAGAACTATTTCTTCTCGGGTTTACCGGCCGCTTTTTCGCCCGCCACCACAGTCATCACCAGTTCGCCTTTTTTCTCGTCGGCGGTGAATTTCGCGGTCTGGCCCTCGCGGATTTCTCCGGCAATAAGCGCGCGGGCGAGGCGGGTTTCGACTTGTTTCTGGAGGAACCGGCGCAGGGGACGCGCGCCGAACACCGGGTCGTAGCCGCGCTCGGCGGCCCACGATTTCGCAGCGTTATCAAACTCGACGCGCACGCGGCGGTCCGCCAGACGCTTGTTCACATCGGCCAGCAGCAAGTCCACGATGTGGGTGATTTCCTCGAGCGTGAGCGGCTTGAAGAGAATGACATCGTCGATGCGGTTTAAAAATTCCGGGCGGAAGGCGCCGCGCAATTCCGTCATCACGCTTTCGCGCACGCTCTCGGGAATTTCGTCGCCGCGCACGCCTTCGAGCAGGAAGCGCGAGCCGATGTTCGAAGTCATGATGATGACGGTGTTTTTGAAATCGACCACGCGGCCCTGGCTGTCCGTCAGGCGGCCGTCGTCAAGAATTTGCAGGAGCGTGTTGAACACGTCGGGGTGGGCTTTTTCCACTTCGTCGAACAGCACGACGCAATACGGTTTGCGGCGCACGGCCTCGGTGAGCTGGCCGCCCTCGTCGTAGCCGACGTACCCAGGTGGCGCGCCGATGAGCCGCGCGACCGAGTGTTTTTCCATGTATTCGCTCATGTCGAGCCGCACGATATTGTCCTCGCTGTCGAACAGCGCGGCGGCGAGCGTCTTTGCCAGCTCGGTTTTGCCGACGCCGGTGGGCCCCAAAAACAGGAACGAGCCGATGGGCCGGCGCGGGTCCTTGATGCCGGCGCGCGCGCGCAAAATCGCCTCGGTGACGAGCGTGACCGCCTCGTGCTGGCCGATGACGCGCTCGTGCAAGACCTCCTCGAGGCGTAAAAGTTTTTCCTTCTCCCCCTCGAGCAGGCGGGTGACCGGCACGCCCGTCCAGCGGGCGACAATTTCCGCGATTTCCTCGCCCGTGACCTCCTCCTTGAAGAGCGTGTTCTTGTCCTCGGATTTTTCGAGCTTCGCCAATTCGGCCTCGAGCTTTGGAATGGTGCCGTGGCGCAGCTCGGCCATTTTTTGCAAATCGTAGGTGCGCTCGGCGGTTTCCATGGCCTGGCGCGCGGCTTCCAGTTCCTCGCGGACTTTTTGCACGCGGCCCTGCGCGGCTTTTTCCGACTCCCAGCGGGCCCGCAAAGCCCCGGCCTCGGCGCGGATACCGGTCAGCTCCTTGCGCAGGGTGTCGAGCCGTCGCTTGGAGGCCTCGTCCTTTTCATTTTTTAGCGCGGCCTCCTCAATTTCCAATTGCAGAACGCGGCGCGACAACCCGTCGAGTTCTTGCGGCATGGAATCGCGGTCGGTGCGAATCATCGCACAGGCTTCGTCCATGAGGTCGATCGCCTTGTCCGGGAGGAAGCGGTCGGCAATGTAGCGGTGGGAAAGAACGGCGGCCTCGACGAGCGCGTTGTCGGTGATGCGCACGCCGTGGTGCAATTCGAAGCGTTCCTTGAGCCCGCGCAAAATCGAAATGGTGTCCTCGACATTCGGCTGGTCCACCATCACGGGCTGGAAGCGCCGTTCGAGCGCGGCGTCTTTCTCGATGTGCTTGCGGTATTCGTCGAGCGTGGTCGCACCAATGCAATGCAACTCGCCGCGCGCGAGCATGGGCTTGAGGAGATTGCCGGCATCCATGGCTCCCTCAGCCTTGCCCGCGCCGACGATGGTGTGCAATTCGTCGATGAATAGCACGACGCGCCCGGCGGAGTTTTTGATTTCCGCGAGGACGGCTTTGAGGCGTTCTTCGAATTCGCCGCGGTATTTCGCGCCGGCCAGGAGCGCGCCCATGTCGAGGGAGAAGATGGTCTTGTCCTTCAGCCCCTCCGGCACATCACCGCGCACAATGCGGTGCGCCAGACCCTCGACGATGGCGGTCTTGCCGACGCCTGGCTCGCCGATGAGCACGGGGTTGTTCTTGGTCTTGCGCGACAAAATGCGGATGACGCGGCGGATTTCCTCATCGCGCCCGATGACCGGATCCAGCTTTCCCTTCTTGGCCTGCTCGACCAGATCGATGCCATATTTGCCCAGTGCGTCGTAAGTCGCCTCAGGATTCTCCGAAGTCACACGCTGGTTGCCGCGCACGGCCTTCAGGCTTTCAAGAATTTTTGCCGGCGTGATGCCGAAGCCCTGGAGAAATTTGCCGAACTCCGGCGCGCCGGGCGCTTCGACCAAGCCCAGCAGCAAGTGCTCGACCGAAACGTAATCGTCCTTCAAGCGCTTGGCCGCGGCCTCGGCCTTGGTGACGGCGTCTTGAAACGCCTGCGTGATGTAAATTTGCGAGGCGCTGGCGGGGCCGGTCACGCTCGGCAGGCGGTCCAATTCCTTGGCCAAACCCGTCTGGACCGCCGCGGGTGAAATCTCCAATTTTTGCAATAGGGCCGGCGCGAGGCCGCCCTCCTGCCCCAACAACGCCGCCAGCAAATGCCAGTTGTCGACCTGCTGGTGGTGCCGGCGCCGGGCCTCGGCCTGGGCCTCCATGATGGCCGCGCGCGCCTTTTCGGTAAATTTATTGAGGTCGAGATTCATTCCGGTTCCTTTACCACAAAGTATTCCATGCGCGCCGTGGGTCAACCTCCCGACAGTGATTTAATCGAATCTTTTGGCCGGTAATAGTTTGCAAACTACCATGGTCAAACACGTAACTCCATGGGTTTCGCATCTAGCCACGTCAATTTGTCCGTTGGGGACGCCCAGACTGCGCCAACTTGGCCTGCCTTCAGAGATTAAAATTCCCCCATTTCGCGGCTTTAAAAATCATACCCGCCCCGGAAATTGCGCCAGATGATTTTGAGCACGTCACAACCGTACTTGATGGGTCGCAGGTGGGATTTCTCATCGCCGTAATGCGTGGGAATCGGCAAATCGGCGATGCGGAGTTTTTTCTTGCCGGCCATCAGCAGCATCTCGCCGTCAAAATGAAACGTGTCGCTCAGTTTTTGAAAGGGGATGCTTTCCAAGGCGCGGCGGTTGTAGAGCATGTAGCCGCTGTGGAACTCGGAGAGGTTCATGCCGTAACAAAGATTTTCCAGCTTAGTCAGGGCGATATTCGCGAGCCATTTGTACATCGGCATGCCGCCGGCAAGCGCGGACCGGGGATTTTTCATGCGCGAGCCGAGCACCACATCGGCCTCGCCGCGCATCAACGGCGCGTACAGACGCTCCATGTCTTCGGGTGCGTACTGGCCGTCGGCATGAAGGAGCACCCCGATGTCCGCACCGAGTTCCAGGGCGCGGGCAAAGCCCGTCTTCTGCGCGCCACCATAACCGCGGTTGGCGGCGTGTTCGACGACTTCGAGTTGCGGGTATTCGCGTTTTATTTCCTCGCTCACCGAGCGGCGAATCTGCGCGCCTCCGTCTTCGACCACCACAATGCGGTGCAAGCCCGCCAACACCGGGCCGGGGATGCGTCGCAAAACGCCAGGAAGAGTCTGGTCCGCCTGATAGGCGGGAATGACCACCACAATCTTTTTCCCCACGCTCATTGGAACAACTGCTCCGTCCAGGTCTTGGGGCAACGCGTCGACCGGATTTCCACATCGAGATGATAACGAAATTTCCGCGGTCCGCGTTCCTCAATCCAGGCGGCGAGATTTTTCACGCTGTCGCGCAGGGTGTGGCGGGTTTCGTAGCCGAGCAGGCGGCGGGATTTTTCCGCGCTGCACGAGGCCAGTTTGATTTCCCCCGGACGGGCGTCCACGAAAACGGGATCGAGTTTTTTGAAGCCGACGGTTTCCGCGATGATTTCCGCCAATTCCAAAATGCTGACAAATTCCTCATCCGGACCGACATTGATGGTTTCATTTGTGCCGGCCGTGAGCGCCCGGACAAAGCAAGGGACGACGTCGCGGATGTCGGAAAAGCAGCGCTTCTGCTTGCCGTCGCCATAAATGATGGGTTGTTTGCCGCGCAGCATGAGGTTGATCATGATGCTGGCGACATTGCGGTAGGGGTCATCGTACTTCTGGTGCGGGCCGATGATGTTGTGCGGCACCAGGTTGACAAATTCGAAGCCATGCACGGACGCGAGCACTTCGAGGATTTTCTCCGCAGCCACTTTCGCAATGCCGTAGGGGTCCACGGGATTGGGCGTCAGCCCTTCGTGAAAAGGCAGCACCGATTGACGGCCATAACGCGCCATGCTCGAACAATTAATCACGCGGCGGATTTTGTTGGAGGCGCAGGCGGTAAAAACCGTGGACGAAATCTGCACCGTGTTTTGTGTGACCAAATGCGGGGAGAACATGCTCAGGCCCTCGTAAGCGGCGCAGGCGGCATGGATGACCACGTCGCAACCCGCGGTCAGCTTCTTCATCGTGTTCAGAAACTGGCAGTCCACCTGGTGAAATTCGGCGTCCTGCGGCACATTGTCCAGATACCCGCCGATGAGCGTGTCGCACCCGGCGACCTGATGGCCTTGGGCCAGCAGTTCCAACGCAACTTGGCTACCGAGAAAACCGGCGATGCCGGTGATGAAGACCTTCATGGGGCAAAAAGTGGCATTCCCACTCGGATTGAATCTAGCAAGATTCGCCCGTAATCCAATGGTCAATTTTGGCCGGATTACAATTGTTCCGCGATTTCCCGGACCTTTTCCGTTACCGCCTGACATTGCGTGCCGACACACAATTGCATTCCAGCCGGTTGCGCAGAGTCGTTGTTCGCATTCACTAAAAATACGGGCCGATAAGGCCGGGACGCGAGGGCCGCACGCAGGGCGGTAAAATCGCACGCGCCTTTGATTTTGAGGACCGCGACCCCGAGCGCATCCCAGGTGAAGGCCGTCAGCGCATGGGACACGCCCGTGGGCGCGCGGGTGACGAGCCCGGCGTAGGCCTTTTTCAAGTCGCCGAGTTCCGCGGCGTAAGAGGCGTCGCCGGTCAGCGCGTGCAAAAAGGTGAAAACGTGGGCGAGAGCGGAATGCCCGCTGGGTTGCGCGCTGTCCCACCAGGTCTTCTTCCGCACCGCCAGCGCCTCGGCATCGACGGCAGTAAAGAAATAGCCGGCCTCCGTGGCATCGCGAAAATACGCGCGGGCGGATTCGACGAGCGCCTGCGCACGTTTGATATAGATTGTGCCAGTGCCCGCGCCAGGCGCGGCCCATTCCGCATAGGCGGCCAGGGCCAGCAACGCTTCGGCGAAAAAGGCGTAGTCGTCCAAAAAGGCGACGGGTGGCTTTGTTTTTGCCGACGCGGTGTTTTCGCGGGCATCATAAAATACGGATTGCAACCGTGGCCGGCCCTGGGCGTCGTCGCGCCGCAAATTGTCCCAGAGCCAATCGGCGGCCCGTTGCGCGGCGGCGAACCAATCCGGACGGTTCAGCGCCCAGGCCGCCTCGGCCAGCCCGCGAATGGCGAGGGCGTTCCAGGCCAGCACGATCTTTTTGTCCTTGGCCGGTTGCGGACGCAGCTCGCGCGCGGCGAGCAATTTCGCGCGGGCGGGCGCCAAGGCGGTCCGCTTCGCGAAATCATCCTCGACCAGCGCAGGGTTGGTGAAATTGTCCTCAAAATTGCCGCGCTCCGAAATGCCGTAGGCCGCGCAGACCGCCTGCGCCTCCGCGGCGCCCAAGACTTCGCGCACCTGTTCGGGCCGCCAGACGTAGGTGCCGCCCTCATGGCCCTCGGTGTCGGCGTCGAGCGCCGCATAAAACGACCCTGCGGGATGGCGCATTTCGCGAAACAGCCAGCCCACAATTTCCTCGGCGACGGCACCGTACAACGGTTTTTCAAAACGCCGGTGGGCCTTGGCGTAAAGGTCGAGCAGCAGCCCGTTGTCGTAGAGCATTTTTTCGAAATGCGGAATCAGCCATTTCTCATCCACGCTGTACCGGCAAAAGCCGCCGCCAAACTGGTCGAACATGCCGCCGTGGGCCATTGCGCGCGTGGTGGTGTTGATGACCTCATCCAGCCGCGCGGCCAGCCCTCGGGTGCGTTCCGCCGCGGCGGTGGCGCGCACGGCGAGCAGAAAATCCAGCGTCATGGCCGGCGGAAATTTCGGCGCCTGGCCAAAACCGCCCCAGGTGTCGTCGTGCAACGTCGTGATGGCGTGCGCGGCCTGCACCAGCGCGCGATTTTCCAGCGGCTGCCCGGTCGCGCCCATCGCCGCATTCGAATGGGCGAGATTTTTTACGATGTTCTCCGCGTTTTCGTTCAACTCCTTTTGGTTGCGCGTGTAAAAATCCGCCACCCGCATGAGCAACTGCGGCCACGGGATGATGCCCTGGCCGGAATCCGACGGCGGAAAATAAGTGCCGCCGAAAAACGGGCGCTGGTCCGGCAGGCAAAAGGCGTTCAGCGGCCAGCCGCCGTGCTGGGTGAGCATTTGCACCGCTTCCATGTAAACCTGGTCCACATCGGGCCGTTCCTCGCGATCGACTTTGATGCAAATGAAGTGCCGGTTCATCAAATCCGCGATATAAGCGTCTTCAAAACACTGGTGCGCCATGACGTGGCACCAATGACAGGCCGAGTAGCCGACGGACACCAACACCGGTTTGTTCTCAACGCGGGCGCGGGCCCAGGCCTCGTCGCCCCAGGGGTACCAGTCCACGGGGTTTTCAGCATGTTGCCGGAGGTAAAGACTCTGTTCGTGCGCAAGGCGGTTCATGGAAAAGGAGGAAGGATGAAGGAGGAAGGAGGAAGGGTGCCAACTTAAAAGCACCCAATCTGAAATTCCTCTCCCAGCCCCGCTCGCTGTCACAAAAATGAGATTTGCGGTAATACCGTATTTCTGCAATTCTGCTCGTCATGAAAAATACCACCTTGCGGATAAGCCCGCGCGGCACCGTCACACTCCCTAAACTCTTACGCCAGCAATACGCGTTGGACACCCATGATCTATTGCTGGCCGAGTCCACGGCCGAGGGCATCCTGCTGCGCCCCGCCATCGCCACCCCCATCGAGCTCTACACCGATGAACGCCTGGCCGAGTTCGCCCAAGAGGAACGCAAACTGGAAGCGCGTTTGCAACGCGAACCGCGCCTGCGCAAATGGGTGGAGGAGGGCTCGCGCAAATTAGCGATTGAAACCAAGCAGCGCCTCCAACGCCGTGCCACCGCCTCCACGCGTTGACCTTCTTCGCCAGTGCCGCCCATGAGTTCCGCGAGAGTTTTTGTGGCTGCCAATATCTTGTTCTCGGCCTGCCGACCGGGTCCAGCCTTGGGCGGCCTGCTCTTCCGCCTGGGCCAAGAGGAACGCCTGGTGACCTGTGCCTTGGCGATCGAAGAAGCCGCGCGTAATCTGGAAAAGAAGCGGCCACAGTGGTTCCCACGACTCGCGCTCTTTATCCCCACCATCCAGCGCGTGCCACTAGGTGAATGCCCGGATGACATCTCCCTGCCCGCCAATGACGGCATGCTCTTGGGCGCAGCCATTGCCGCAGGCTGTGCGATTTTTCTGACGGGCGACTGCGGAGACTTTGGCCACCTTTATGGGCGGGTCATCGTCGGCGTGCGCGTCTTGCCGCCCAGCGAATTTAATCCTTAGGTGCTCTCTGGTGACCGCAGCGAAAGGCCGCCAAGAAGGGAGATGAGTTGCTGTTCAAACCGCCGGCCCCCCTTTCTTTTTATTCTACATTCCACCTTCTCCCTTCTACATTCTCTTCCCCAATGCCCCGCATCCACATCCTGCCCGACCGCGTGGCCAACCAGATTGCCGCCGGCGAAGTCGTCGAGCGGCCCGCCGCCGTCGTCAAGGAACTGCTGGAAAACGCCCTCGATGCCGGGGCGCTGCATGTGGAAATCGAATTTCGCCACGGCGGCAAATCCTACCTCCGGGTCGAAGACGATGGTCATGGGATGGCGCCCGACGAGGCGATGCTCTCACTCGAGCGCCACGCCACGTCCAAGATTCGGGAGGCGGCGGACTTGCTGGCGGTGCGGACCTTTGGTTTTCGCGGCGAGGCGTTGCCGTCCATTGCCAGCGTGTCGCGTTTTCAATTGATGACCCGCGCACGCGAGGCGGCGGAAGGCACCGAAATCCTCGTCAATGGCGGCAAGCTGCTGCACCAGCGCGCGTGCGGCTGCCCCGTCGGCACGCGCATCGAGGTTGCCCATTTGTTTAATTCGGTGCCCGCGCGCCGCAAGTTTCTCAAGACGGATGCCACCGAATCAGCGCATATCGCGCGCCTCGCCCGGCTCTATGCCATCGCGCACCCGCAGGTTGCGTTCACGCTGCTCGAGGACGGGCGCGTGATTTTCCGCTCGCCGCCCTGCCCGTCGCTGCGCGACCGCGTGGCGGAAATCTGGGGCCGGCGCGCCGCTGACGAGTTGGTGGAATTGCCCGAGACCAGGAACCAGGCCGCCGGCTTGCGCCTGTACGGGCTGCTGGGGCGACCGGGAGTGGGCCGGCCGACGCGCGACGGGCTCATCACTTTGGTCAACCGCCGGCCGGTGGATTCGCGCACGCTGTCCTACGCGATTCTCGAAGCCTACCATACTTACGTGCCCAAGGGCCGCTACCCGCCGGCCATTCTGCTGCTCGAGATAGATCCCGCAGCCGTGGATGTGAATGTGCATCCCGCGAAACGCGAAGTGCGCTTTCGCGACGAGGCCGGCGTGCGCCAATTCGTGCTTTCCGCCGTGCTGGCACAATTGCGCACACCGACGGGCGAAGGGGCGAAGCCCGAAATTTCAACCTTCAGCGTTCAACCTTCAACATCCAACCCGCAACGCCCACCACCCCAACTCCCCACCCCTGCACCTATCATGCAGACGCCGGTCCTCGTGGCGCCCCAACCTTGGCCTCGGCAAGAAAAGCAGAAAGAATCAACCATTCAGCATACGTCTACTCCCGCGGCGTTGTCTGCCAACCCAAGAACACCTGCGCCAGGCAGTCGCCCTTCATTGGAGGTTGAACGTTCAACGTTGAATGTTGAACGTTCGCTGCCCGTCCGCCTCACGTGGCGGCTGATCGGGCGCTGGCGCGGGCACCTTTACCTCTTCGAATCGGGCTCGGGGCTGATTCTCTTTAATTCCCGGGCGGCGCACGAACGCGTCTGGTTTGAGGAATTGCGGGCGCGCTTTGCCGGGGCGAATGCGCCGTCGCAGCAACTCCTCTTTCCCCTGCCGCTCGAACTCGAACCGCTGCCGGCGGCGGCGCTGGAGGAATTGCGCCCCTGGCTCAATGGCCATGGTTTTGCCCTGGAGCCCTTTGGCCGCAACTTTTTCCGCCTCGAAGCCACGCCCGACTGGCTCGACCCCGCGCACGCCGAGACCTTTCTGCGCGACCTGGCCGACCTCGCCCGCGAACGGGGCCCAGCGACCGAACTGCCCAACGACGACATCGCGCGCCTCGCCGCCACGCGCGCCCTGCGTCTCGGTGATCAACCCTCGGAACAGGAGATTCGCTCGTTGGCCCAACGGCTGCTCGGCACCAGCCAGCCGCTCACCTGCCCGCGCGGGCGCTCGACCTTCATCGAACTCTCCGCGACCGACCTCGCCCGCCGTTTCGGCGGCGACGCGGAGGTGCTTGATTAATTCAGATTCGCAAAAATCATTTCTCGCGGAGTGCTTCGGCTACTTTTCCGCCAAGCTCACGGCACCCTGCTGACGCATCGATTGCAAGAGGCCACTGCGCAGATTCGGTGGAAGATTGGCGGTCTGCGCCCACTGCAACGCTCCCGCGAAATCCTTGCCCATCCAGACGGTCAATACGCGTTTGAGGTTGTCGTCACGCAGTGCGGTGTCCGTAAGCGTCGTCGCCCAATTGAGCGCTCCGATCGGGTCCTTCCCGGCTTGCGCAGCGACCAGTTCAACCACGGCGGTATTGCGCTGAGCCCCCGGGGCCAAATCATTTATCCAGGCGGAGGCGGCTGACGGATCCTGCCGCAACCAAGTGGAGACCACCGCCTGGGTTGACGCCTCGAGCAACGGGCCGGCGGGAATCTGCGCGAGCAACGTCGCCGCCTGGGCTGGATCGCGTTTGGCCTGAGTGCCCATCAGGCTGGCGAGGGCGCCGTCTTGGCCCGGCCCTGGCGGCAGGGCTCCGGCCAGGTTCCACGCCGACGAGAAATCGCTGGCGGACATTTGCACCAGCACGTTGCTCAAGGCCAGATCGCGCGACGAGCCCCCAGGCAGGTTTTGCACAAAGGCCAGGGCCGCGTCGGGACTGGACTTGGCTAAATTCGAGGCGAGGACGGGTGCATCCACCGCATAGATACTTGGATCCGCGGAAGCATTGACGAAGGCCAGCGCCGCGGCGGGATCGTTTTTGGCCCAGACTAAAACGATCGACTGCAAGGCCCCAGTCCGGGCCATTGCATCCGCGTCGGGCAATTTCTGGGCCCAAGCCAGCGCGCCTCCGAGGTCAGTCTTGGTCCAACCGTTCGCCATGCTGGCAATGGCGGTCGCGCGCAGCGCCGGGTCCGTCACTTTGTCCAATAAGGCGACGGCACTGTCAAGGTCGGGCTTGTAAAACGAAAAAGTACTTCGAATCACGCCGCCGGGCAGCGTGGTGGCCTCCACTGGTGGTTTCGTTAAACTGGTGAAAATGAAGGCGAGCGTTTTTTGCAAATCCTCAGCGGAAGCAAATTGCGTCAGCAGTTCCAACGCGCCCTCCGAATTGCCCGCCCGGGTCATCCTCATCGCCACCGCCGAGGCCGCTTTGCTGCGGTCCCCGGGATTCTCCAACAAGCTCAGATAGCCCGCCGCCACCTCCGGCGCAGCCAGGTCTCCAAACGCACCGGGCGAAACCCCGAGGAGGCCTTTGAGCAGAGTTTGAGCGTCGGTTTCGGGGAGGCTGGCAGCCCAGGCGAGCGTAGTGTTCTCGTCTTCGCGTGTCCACCGCAGGGCGACACTGCGCAGGGCCGCAGTGCGCAGCTCGCCCGGCGGGAAATTGGCCGCGGCGGCCGCGGCGGCGAAGATCGGCATGTTTTTCAATACGTCTAACACGGCGGCGGTCGCGTCCTTGGCCCCCTCCGGTAATTCCCCCGCCAGGATTTTGGCAATTTGCGCGTTGCCCTGCGCCACAGTATAAAGAGCGACCGCCGGACCGCGTCGAGCCGGAGGCCCGTTCGAACGCTGAAGTCTTTGGCCCGCCGACGGCCTGGAGGTGGATGCCCCTGGCGTGCTCCCGCTGCTTGAGTCGAGCCAAGGACGGCGCCCCAAGAGAAAGCTCGTGCCGACAGCGGCCAAAACAAAGGCCCCTTGAAAAACCAGGCGTGGTGAGGGCTTTTTCATTGGCGGTGGGAAAAATAATAAACGGAATGGCCCAGTCCCCTTCACTTCGCAGGGGAAGACGCCTGGGCAAGATTAACGCGCAGCAACGCGCGCTGGGCGGCGGAAAGATTGGCCGACGCCACCGCGCTCACGGCGGTATCGGGGTCACTTTTCGCCCACGCCGAAACGACGTTCTTAATCTGCGTAAAGCGATCATTGGCATTGCCAATGGAATTGGCGAAGGCCAGCGCCGCCGCCGGGTCTTTAATGGCAGTCACCGTCACCAGCTTGACCGTGGCGGCATCGCGCTGATCGCCCAGCGGCAACGTTTCGATCCACGCGGCGGCGGCGGTCGGATCCGTTTTGGCCCAATTGGCGGCCACCGCCACGATGGCGCTTTCGCCGGGAACGCCCGTGTCGTATTTTTCCAGAAAATCAGCGGCTTGGGCGGGGTCATGTTTGCTCAAGGCCGCCACGAGGCTGTCCATGGCGCCATCATGACCGACCCCGGCGGGCAAGGCCGCGGCCTGAGTCCAGGCGGCGGAAAAGTCGCTCGCCGCCATCGCCACTAATACGGTGCTTACGGCTTGGTCTTTTTCCAGGCCGCCGGGCAGATTTGCCACCCAGTCCAGCGCGGCTGGCGGATCCATCTTGGCCATGGCCTGGGCCAGCACAGGCGCAACACTAAGCAACGCCGGCGGATTGGACAGGCCTTGGACATAGGCCAGCGCGGCCGGAAGGTCCTGCCCCGCCAGGCCGGCCACCGCGGACCGCAAGGCCGCCGTGCGCACGACCCCGTCGGCCTCCGGCAGGGCTTGGGCCCACGCCAGTGCCGCCACCGGGTCCTTCGCGGACCATTGGTCGGCCAACTGCGCAATGACCGCCTCGCGGTCGAGCGGATCACTCAATTTGACCAGCAAATCCGCGCCGCCGGCCGGATCGTTTTCAGCCAGATCGGAGAAAATGGATTTTACAGCTTTATCATAAGTTGTACCATTGGCCACCTGATTCAGCCAATCCAGGGCCGCCGCCGGATCGGTGTTGGTGCGGTCGCGCCAATAACCCATGCTCCAGGAATCAGCGATTTCCGCGATGACTTGGTTGCGCGCGGAGGCATCCGTGAGGTTGGCCACGTATTGGGCCGCGAGCGCGGGCTGGTGATTGCCGGCGGCGATCAGGGCGTCGGTCAACACCGCCGAATCCGTGGGTGGCAGCGCCACCGCCCAGTCTAACAACGCCCCGGCATCCCGCCGGGCCCAGCTGTCCGCGGCCCCCACCAAGGCGGCGGTTCGCTCCGGCCCGGGCGGCAGCGCGAGGGCGGCGCCCGCCGCTTTGGTGGCGTTCGCCGGATTTCCGCCGGCCCACGCGCTGAATGCACTGCGATAGGCCGCCTCGGTCAGTTCCCCATGCGGGAGCCGGGCCAATTCGCCCAACGCGCGCTCGGGCTGCATCAGCATCATCCGCGACACGCTGAGGCCATCAATATAGTACTGGCCCATCTGATCCACGCTGACCCTTACCCCACCCACTTGATGATCGATCAACGTCGAATGCGGATAGGGTCGCAGAAAATTATCCCGCGACACCTGCAGCGCCAGCTGGAGGCCAGGAGCGGCCACCGCCGCCGGCCGCGACGAGGTTTCACCCTTGTCCTCCAGCAGCCATCGCTCCGGAGGCGGCGGCCGCCGCAGCGCGGCTCCGCCCAAAAATGCAGCCACCATGGTCGCCGCCAGGCCTACGACGCGAATAGACCGGTGGCGAAATAACCGCGTCATGGGAAATTATATTAATTGGTTCCTGGAAGCCGACAAGCCAGGAAAATCCATGGCTCCGACTTTGACCACCGCCCGAGGTGGTCTCAGCCCTGCCGTCATTCACGTTGGCACATCCCCTGCTCCCAGGCCGTCGTCACCCAACTTTCACCCATTTCCCGCTTCCTCAATCGCCGGCTCTTGTTAGTCTGCTCTTGTCATGTCCACCAAAAAGCCCACCACCAACCCCCTGCCGCTCACGCGCCCGCCCGTCAAAAAGCCCGGGGCCACCCCGCCAGCCGCGCCCGCGGCGTCGGCGGACGACACGGTTTTTCAGATCGATGCGAGCATCACCAAGCTGAAGCGCTCCATCCTCGACCATCTCAAGTTCACGTTGGCGCGGGACATCCGCTCAGCCACACCGCGCGACTGGTGGCAGTCGCTGTGCTACGCCGTGCGCGACCGCATGCTGGAGCGTTACATCACCACCCAGGGTGCGCACAACCGCCTCAACGTCCGCCGCGTTTACTATTTCTCCCTCGAGTATTTGATGGGCCGCCTGCTGCTCGATTCGCTGCATAACACCGGCTTGTACGATTCCGCCCACCAGGCCTTTGAGGAACTGGGGCTCGACCTCGACAAGGTCGCCCGCGACGAAGTGGACATGGGCCTGGGCAACGGCGGCCTGGGCCGCCTGGCCGCCTGCTTCCTCGATTCGCTGGCCACACTCGAGTATCCCGCCATCGGCTACGGCATCCACTATGAATATGGCTTGTTCAAGCAGACGTTCGTCAACAACCGGCAATTCGAATTGCCGGACAACTGGCTGAAATTCGGCAATCCCTGGGAAATTGTCCGGCCCGAGTATACCGTCGAAGTCTCCCTCGGCGGCCGGGTGGAATCGAAATTCGACAGCAAGGGCAATTGGCGGCCCACGTGGGTGCCGGCGCGCAAGTTGCTCGGCATCCCGTGGGACATTCCCATCGTCGGCTACGGCGCCAACACCGTGAATTTCCTGCGCCTGTGGGAATCCCGCGCATTGCACGATTTTGATTTCCAGGAATTCAACAAGGGCGGGTACGTGGAGTCCGTCCACGAAAAGGCGCTCGGCGAAACCGTCTCGAAGGTGCTCTACCCGAACGACAACACCGAGTCCGGCAAGGAATTGCGCCTCATCCAACAGTACTTTTTTGTATCCTGCTCCATCCAGGACATCCTGCGACGTTTCCACAAGAAGAACGAGACCTGGGACGCGTTCCCGCTCAAAGCGGCCATCCAGCTCAACGACACGCACCCGTCCATCGCCATTCCCGAACTGATGCGCATTTTGGTGGACCTCAACGACCTGAGTTGGGACGAGGCCTGGGGCATCGCGGTCAAAGTCTTCGGCTACACCAACCATACGCTGCTGCCCGAGGCCCTGGAGAAGTGGCCCGTGCCGCTGTTCGAGCGCCTGCTGCCGCGCCACCTCGAAATCATTTACGAAATCAACCGCCGCTTCCTCGAGGTGGTGGACAAAAAGTGGCCGGGCGACGCCGGCAAAAAGGCCTCCCTCTCGCTCATCGAGGAATCCACGCCGAAAATGGTGCGCATGGCTTACCTCGCGGTCGTCGGCTCGCATTCAGTCAATGGCGTCGCGGCGCTCCACACGCGCCTGCTCAAGGGCAACCTCCTGCACGATTTCAACGAGCTTTATCCCGAGCGGTTCAACAACAAGACCAACGGCATCACGCCGCGCCGCTGGTTGCGCTCCGCCAACACCGGCTTGGCCAAACTGATCGACGACACCCTCGGCACCAACAGTTGGACCACCAACCTCGATTTGCTCAAGGGTCTGGAAAAATACGCTCCCGACCCGGCCTTTCAGAAAAAGTTCATGGCGGTCAAGCTCGCCAACAAAAAACGCCTGGCCCAGATTATCAAGTCCGACTGCGGCATCGACGTGGATCCCGCCGCGCTTTTCGACTGCCAGGTCAAGCGCCTGCATGAATACAAGCGCCAGCACCTGAACCTCCTCCATATTCTGACCCTCTACCGCCGCCTGCTGCACAACCCGAACCTCGATATCGTGCCGCGCGTGTTCATTTTCGGCGCGAAGGCCGCGCCGGGCTACGAGCTGGCCAAGGACATCATCTTTGCCATCAATGTCATCGGCCAGACCATCAACCGCGACGCGCGCATCAAAGACAAGCTCAAGGTCGCGTTCCTGCCGAATTACTGCGTCACCATGGCGGAGCAAATCATCCCCGCGGCCGACCTCTCCGAGCAGATTTCCACCGCCGGCAAGGAAGCGTCGGGCACCGGCAACATGAAGTTCGCCCTCAACGGCGCGCTCACCATCGGCACGCTCGACGGCGCCAACGTCGAAATGCTCGAGGAATTCGGCGCGGACAACATCTTCATCTTCGGCCTCACCGTCGAACAGGTGGGCGACTTGCGCAAGAGCGGCTACAATCCCTGGAACTTCTATCGCGAGAACGAGGAATTGCGCGCCGCGCTCGACTGGCTGGGCTCCGATTATTTCACGCCCAACGAGCCCCACGCGCTGCTGCCGCTGCGCCAGTCCCTGCTCGACCACGGCGACCCGTTCCTCGTGTGCGCGGACTTCGCCTCCTACGTCGCCATGCAGGGCGAGGTAGACAAGGCGTACCGCGACCCGACGCGCTGGGCCCGTATGGCGGTGCTCAACACCGCCCGCGTCGGCAAATTCTCGTCGGACCGCACCATCCGCGAATACGCCAAGGAAATCTGGAGTTTGAAGCCCTGCCCCGTCGGCGGCGACGACACCCAGACCCGCACGCCCTTCCCGGCGGATTTGAAGCTAGTGTAAGTAACGCCCTGACTCAGGCAAACTGACCGGAGTCGGTTTTCAGCTAACGGCCTCAAACGTGAACAAGATAAGCCGCATCCCTTTGCGGCCGCGCTTTGGAGCCGCCCTTTCGCTCTTGCCGGGCCACCCTGTATGATCTTTACTGGGACGTGACCGTTTTAGGGCGTGAATTAATCCGGCGAAAAGCCTGTCGCCGGGGCGATTGTTGTTTTCGCCCTTCCGGAAAGCGTACGGGCGGATACCCTAGAAATAGTACGATTTACTAGCGGGAAGACCGGGGCGGTTTTCCGTTGAGCCGGGGGCGCAGGGGTCAACGATAGGGGTTGTCACTCAAAAAAGGAGATCCCTATGAACTTCTCGACCTTAACCAGCTACTGGTGGGTGCTGCTGCTCGCGGTGCTCATCGTCTGCTATAAACTCGTGCTGCGCGTCCTCGGCGTGGTGATCATACCCGAGGATCGCGTGGGCATCGTGAACAAGAAATTTGTGCTCTTCGGCGCCCACCGCACCCTGCCGGACGGCGCCATCATCGCCCTCCAGGGGGAGGCCGGCTTTCAGGTGGACACGCTCGCCCCGGGCCTACACTTCTGGCTCTGGCCGTGGCAGTTTCAAGTCGCCCGCGAACCGTTTGTGACGGTGCCCGAGGGGTCCATCGGCGTGGTGGAGTCCCGCGACGGCCGCCCGCTGACCGACGGCCACGTGCTGGGCCGCCGGGTGGAGTGCGACTCGTTCCAAAACGCCCGGCAATTCCTGGCCAACGGCGGAGAGCGCGGCCTGCAGATCACCATCATCCCGCCGGGCACGTACCGCATCAATTCGGCCTTGTTCACCGTGGAAACCGAGCCGGTGCTTGAAATCCCGCAAAATAAGGTGGGCATCATCACCGTCAAGGAGGGCCGGCCGCTACCGACCGGCGATATCGCCGGCATGGAGGTGGCGGGCCACAATGCCTACCAGGATGCGCAAAGCTTCGTGGACGCGGGTGGTTTTAAGGGACTGCAGGAGCAAGTGCTTCTGTCCGGGCGCTACTTCCTCAACCCGCGGTTTGCCATCGTCGAAACGGTGGAGATGACCGAGGTGCCCATCGCGCACGTCGGCGTTGTCATCGCGTACGTGGGCAAGGCGGGCAAGGACTTGACCGGCGACACGTTCCGGCACGGCAACCTCGTCGGCAAAGGCGAGCGCGGCGTGTGGATTGAACCGCTGGACCCGGGCAAGTATCCCATCAACCCACGCACGCACCGGGTCGAACTCGTGCCGACGGCGAATGTCGTGCTGAATTGGGCCACCGGCAAAACCGAGGCCCACAAGCTCGACGCCAACTTGTGCACCATCACGGTGCGCTCGTCCGACGGCTTCAAGTTCAACCTCGACGTCAGCCAGATCATCCACATTCCGCGCACCGATGCGCCGAAGGTCATCGCGCGCTTTGGCTCGATGCTGAGCCTCGTCACCCAGGTGCTCGAGCCGACCATCGGGAACTACTTCCGCAATGCCGCGCAGGGGTCCGATGTCATCGACTTCCTCAAGCAGCGCGCCCAGCGGCAGCAGGACGCGCGGGCGAAAATCTCCGCGGCGCTCGACGAGTACAACGTGGGCGCGGTGGACACGCTCATCGGCGACATCGTGCCGCCGGATGAATTGATGAAGACGCTCACCGACCGCAAAATCGCCGAGCAGGAGCGCGTCACCTATCAGACGCAACGCGAAGCCGAGCAAATCCGCATGGAGTTCGAGCAGGCGAAGGCGCTGGCGAATACCCAGGCGCGCGTGGTGGACTCGGAACGAAGCGTGAAAATCGCGGAGTTTGCCGCCCAAGCCGCCATCAAGACGGCCGAGGGCAGCGCGCAATCCAAGACCATCAACGCGCAGGCCGATGCCAACGTGCTCACCACCGTGGGCACCGCCGAGGCGAAGAAGGTCGAAGCCGTCGGCAGCGCCGAAGCCGCGGTCATCAAATTGAAAATCAATTCGATGGAGTCGGGCAATTATGCCGGCATCGAGATTGCCAAGGCGCTGTCGAACAGCGGCTACAAACTGGTGCCGGACGTGATGGTTTCCGGCGGCACCGGCACGGGTGGCGGCTCGCTGGTGGAAGTGCTGCTCGCGAACCTCATTCGCGACCAGTTGCCGAAACCCGCGGCCAGCCCTGCTCGTCCGCTCACGGCGGCGGGCAAGGCCTAGCGTTAGCCGTTCGGTGACTTCGGAGCGCGTTCCGCGGGGTGCGGAACGCGCTCTTTTTTTATTTAGGGCGGCCACCCGCAGCCTTCTCTAAGCAGCTTGACCCGGTGCACCCGGCGGCAACAATGCCTTTCCCCCACCCCAAACCCGAGGCCTTGTATGCGTCTTTTCCCCTGCTCCAGGTATTTATCAAATAACGTCAAATTTCATTATTTTTCGGGTTTAGCCTGCCTCAGTTTGGCTGCGCTCGCCGGCCTGGCCGGCTGTGCCGGCGCGAACGGCACCGCCGCCAGGGACCAGCCGGCCCCCGCCGGTTCGGCGGACCGCTGGGTGGATGCCTGGGGCGCCAGTTTTCTGCCGACGACGATCAACGGCAACCTTTCGGCGGGCGTGCCGACGTTCGATAATCAAACGGTGCGTTTCAATATTTACGCGGAAGTGGGCGGCACACGTGCGCGGGTGAAATTTACCAACAAATTTGGCAGCGAACTGCTCACGATCGGCGAAGCCCGCCTCGCCCTGCGCGACCATGATTCCGCCATCATGCCCGGCACCGACCGGGCGCTTACCTTTGCCGGCGCGCCGGGGGTGACGCTCCCGCCAGGCGCGGAAATCTGGAGCGACCCGGCCGACCTCGCGATCCCGCAACACTCGGATGTCGCCATTAGCGTTTTCATTCCGGGGAAAATCAAGCCCACCGGTTTTCATCCCACAGGCTTGAAAACGATGTACCTTTCCGCGCCCGGAAATTTTGTGAGCGCCCCCACCCTGCCGCGCGCCACGAGCAATCCCGCCACCATCACGTCGCTGTTCTTTCTCTCCGATCTCCAAGTCCTGGCCTCGGCGCGCACCATCGTCGTGGTCGGTTTCGGTGATTCCATTACCGACGGCGCGAACTCGAATGTCGACACCAACACGTCCTGGCCCGCCTTGCTATCCCAGCGCCTTCCCGCGAAGGCCGACGGCACACCCGTTTCCGTGATTAACATGGGCATCGGCTCCAACCGCATTGTGTCCGCCGACGCCGCCGGGCCCGCCGGAGTCAAGCGTTTCGACGACGATGTGCTGGCCCGCCCCAACGTCAAATATGTCATCGTGCTCGAAGGCATCAATGACATCAGTTATGAATCCGCGTCGGCCGACCAACTCATCGCGGCGTACCGGCAACTCATTGCCCAAGCCCACGCCCACGGCCTGAAAATTTACGGCGCCACACTGCTGCCCATTTTAAACTCGCGGAAATACACGGTGCCCAATGAGGCCACCCGCGCCGCCGTGAACCAATGGCTGCGCACCGCGCATGAATTCGACGCCGTGATTGATTTCGAGGCCGCCGTGCGCGATCCCGCCAACCCGCTGAGCATCCGCGCCGACCTCACCCGCGATTATGTGCACCCGAACTCGGCCGGCTACAAGCTAATGGCCGAGGCCATTCCGGTCGAACTCATCCAGTGATTTTATCCCTTTTATGCGATTCACCTCCCGTCGTTGTTTATGGCTTTCGCTGACTGCCCTGGCCTTGGGGCTGGCCACGGTGTTTTCCGGCGCGGCCGTGTCCGGTGCCCCGGCCGCTTCGCCACTGCCCCATTTTCTGATCACCGACCATGGCGCGGTGGGCGACGGCACGACGCTGAACACCGCGGCGATTCAGCAAACCATCGATGCCGCCGCCGCCGCGGGCGGGGGTGTGGTCGAAATTCCCGCGGGCAAATTTCTCAGCGGTTCTCTCTTTTTGAAAAACGGCGTGGAGTTGTACCTGGATACCGATGCCGTGTTGCTCGGTTCGCAAAACATTGAGGATTACCCGAAGCGTCCGACCCGCGTGGAGGGCCATTTTCCGGAGTGGCGCATGGCGCTTGTGAACGCGCAAAACATGAGCCGCGTGCGCATCGGCGGCACGGGCCAGCTCAACGGCAATGGCGCGCCGTTTTGGGCGCTGTTTTATGCCCAGCGGCGCGCCAACCCGAAAACCACCAACCTGGATGTCGAGCGCCCGCGCCTGGTGTTCATCGACCGCTGTCAGGACGTGCGCGTGGAAAATGTTTCCTTCCAGGACTCCGGTTTTTGGAACCTGCATATGTACAATTGCCATAATGTGCTGATCGAGGGCTTGCACATCAACGCACCGCCGATGACCCCAAGCACCGACGGCATGGACATCGACAGTTGCCAGAACGTCACCATCCGCCACTGCCAAATTTCGTGCAACGACGACAACATTGCGCTCAAGGGCAGCAAGGGTCCGCTCGCCGACGTGTACGTCACCGACGGCCCGCCGGTGGAAAACATTTTGATTGAGGATTGCGAATTCGGCAACGGCAACGGTGTCATCACCTGCGGCAGCGAGGCCACCATCATCCGCAACGTCACCGTGCACAATTGCACCATCACCGGCCGCGCCAACCTGCTCACCCTCAAGTTGCGCCCCGACACGTCCCAGCACTACTCGAACATCACCGTGGATGGCGTCAAGTCCACCGGCACTGCGGGCAGCTTTTTCAACGTCGCGCCGTGGACGCAGTTTTACGATTTGGCCGACCAGCCCGCGCCGCCGCCGCGCGAAATCGCGCACGTCACCGTCCGCAATATCACGGGCAATTTCGCCCAACTCGGCTCCCTGCGCGGTAATCCCGACGATACTCTGCGCGACATCACCATTGAAGACGTGGATATCAACACCGGCGGCCGCCCCCTCCTGCTCGGTGACGTGGAAAAGCTCACGTTCAAAAACGTGCTCGTCAATGGCGAGGCGTATGATCCGACGAAGCCGACAGAGCCGTAATGAAGAAACCGGCCATGCCGGAAAAGTTACAATAGATAGTTTAAGGTGAACTGGGCGGAACCCGCCCGGCCCTTGCGCTTTCTTATGGTTATTTTCCGGGTTCTGGTTAAACTTATCACCCTGCCCATGAAGATACCTTTTTTCTCCCGCCCGGCCACGAGCCTCGTGACTTTGCTCGCCACCGGCTTGGCCCATGGCCAAGCCACCCCCGCCCCGTTGTATCCGCCGCCGGCCGCGACCTCGTCGGTGCCCGCCTCCACGGTCCCGTCGGCCCCTGCGCCCGCCCCGGTCGCTCCGGCCCCGGCCACCGTTATTCCCACGGTGCCCCCGGCCACAGCCGCCGCCACTGCGACGGCGGACGCCGCCGCGCCGACCCCGCAACGTGATACCCTCGGTGTGAGCGACATCAAAGTACTCCCGGCCTTGCTCACGGAAGCCCGGCGCAACGGCACCTCCAGCGCCCTCGAGCGCGTCGCCCAGTCGCTGGACAGCCAGCTCATCGCCGCCCTCGGCTCCACCCGCAAATTCCAATTGGTGGGCCGCAGCGACCTCGACGTCATTCTCAAGGAGCAATCGCTCTCGAATTCCGGCACGGTGGACGACGCCTCCGCCGTGAAGATGTTCAAGCTCGCGGGCGCGACCTACATCCTGACCGTCAGCATCGACAATTTCCAGGACCGCACTGAAACCGCGACCTTCTCCGCCCTCGGCGAGCAGGCCCAGCGCCGGAAGGTCACACTTTCCTGCATTGCCAAAATCTATTCGGCACAATCCGGCAAGCTCCTCGAATCCGCCAACATCCAGCTCGACCAGACGGACGCCCGCAACGACCCGAATTACATCGCTTCCGCCGGCTCCAATTGGGCCGACAAACTGCTCGTGGATCTCGCGCGCACGGCCTCGGAAAAAATCGCCCAGAGCGTCACCGACTCGCTTTATCCCGCCAAGGTGGTCGCCAAAACGGACAAGCAAATCACCCTCAATCGCGGCGAGGGCACCGGCATCGCCGTCGGCCAGACGTGGATCATTTATAACGTGGGCAAGGAGCTCATCGATCCCGACACCGGCCTGAGCCTCGGCCGCGAGGAAGTCGCCATCGGCAAGGCCAAAATCACCTCCGTCACGCCGCGTACCGCCCTCGCAGAATTGACTGAGGACCGCGGCGTCGCGCCCTTGAACACCGCCCGGCAAACGGATCAGTAAATTCCCCGCCTGACCGCTCGGGACTCTTTCGGAAATCTTCCGCGCCCAGCCCGATGAAACCTTTTAGCGTGCTCGGCGGAGCGATTTTGGCCCTCCTGTTGGGCGGCTGCGCGACGTATAAAGATGACACGGAAGGGCTGCGCACCGCGTGGGCCGCCGGCAATGTGAAACAGGCCGCGCAAATCGCGGGCTCAAACGCCGAGCAAAAGAAGGGCTCCGGCACGGCGCTGCTGTGGTATCTGGAGGACGGCGCAACCACGCGGGCCGACGCCCAATTCGACCGCAGTCTGGCCGCCTTCAACCAGGCGGACGCGAAAATCGATTATTGGGACAGCCAGCCCGCGGTGTCCGTCTCCGCCGAGGCCGCGGCCATCATGGTCAACCAGACGGTGCTTTCCTACCGCGGCACCTCCTATGATAAAATCATGGAGAGTACTTATCAAGCGCTGAACTATCTCCAGTTGGGCCAGCCCGACCAGGCCCGCGTCGAGCTGAACCGCGCCCGTGAGCGCCAGCGCGCCGCGGTGGAGGCCAATGCCGCCCGCATCGCCTCGGCCCAGGAAGCCGCCGCCGCCGCCTCCAACGGCACCTTGAACGCGAATTCCGCGGCCGCGAACAAGACCGCACCCGAGGATTCTTATGACGTGCAGCGCGCGCAAAATGATCCCGGATTCAAGGCCAATCTCCAAAACGCCTACGGCTCGCTCGACGGGCTCCACTACTACACGCCGTACGTGAATCCCTTCAGCGTTTTTCTCGAGGGGATTTACTTTCTGGCGCGCGGCGACACCGGCGCGGACCTCGAACGCGGGCGCGTGGCGCTCAACCAGGTGCGCAGCCTGACCGGTGACAATCCCTTCATCAACGCCGATTGCGACCTTGCGGACAAGATGGCGAACGGCGCGCCCCTGCCGGAGACTACCTATGTCATCTATGAAACGGGCATGGCGCCGATTCGCGATGAAGTGCGGATCGACATTCCGCTTTTCATTGTTAGCCGGTCGGTGCCGTACGTCGGGGTGGCGTTTCCGCAACTGCGGTTCAACAGCCAGTACAACCCCGGCCTGATCGTGCAGGCGGGCAAGGGTGAACCTCTGCGCACCGTGTTGCTGTGCGACATGGATCTCGTGATTGCCCAGGAATTTCGGAACGAATTGCCGGTCATCATTGTCAAAACCCTTATCTCCGCCGGTGCCAAGGCGGCGGCCCAGTACGGCCTCTACGCCGCCACCAAGGGCAACAACGCCCTTTCCCTGTTCGCGGAAATCGGCGGCACCCTCTACCAATTCGCCACCAACCGCGCCGACTTGCGCACGTGGGTCACCCTGCCCAAGCAGTTCGTGTATTGCCGCCTGCCCACCCCCGCCGACCGGAAACTCCAACTCACCAACCAAGGGACCGGCCTGACGCAGACTGTTGACCTCCCGCCGGGCGTCGTTACCATTGTGTACGTCAAAAGCAACACCTTCGCTGACCGCCTCCTCGTCAATACCTTTACCCTTCGTTGACCCATGAAAAAATCCGCCCTTCGCATTTTCGCCGCCGCCACGCTGGGCCTTGCGTTGCTCGCCGGTTGCTCGACCGTCAATACCGTCGAGCCCGCCAATCCGCAGGCCCGCCCCAACCGCGTGGACGACAAGCGCATCATCACCGACTCCGACCTCAACGACATCGCCTACGTGCAAAATGTTTATGAGACCACCGTCAGCGGCAATCTCAAGCGCGTGCAGGTGACGATCCGGAATCTCACTTCCACGGTAAAAAACGTGAATTACAAATTCACCTGGTTTGACGGCCAGGGCATCGTGGTGGATTCGCCGATGAGCCTTTACCAGTCCGTGTCCATCGAAGGCGGGGCTTCCTTGCCGCTGACCTCGACCGCGCCGAATCCAAAGGCCGTGGACTTCAAACTCGAACTGCTCGGCTCCGTCCGCCGCTAACTTTCTCCCTTCTCCATGAAAACCTCCCCTCTTTTTCTCGCTGTACTCCCTGCGCTGCTGCTGGCCGGTTGCGGCTCGCCGCCGAACTCGGCCCAATACGTGGACCCGAACGGCCCGCGCACCATCGTGTCGCTGAACCAAATCGACATCCAGGATTTCAACGGCGCCGCCGCGACGATGACCCAGTCGCTCCTCAACAGCGGGGTGCTCGAAAAAGCGCCGACGCAACCGGCGGTGATGGCCATTTCGCGCATCACCAACGACACCGGCCAGCAATTTGACACGGACTACCTGATCAAGAACATCCGCGTGGCGCTGAACAACAGCGGCAAAGTCGTCACCACCACGACCACCGGCCTCGGCGGCAAGGCGGAAGACCCGCTGGCCCGCGACGCCGGCAACATGCAGGCGTTCATGCAGGGCCAGCCGGCGCCCTCACGCATTCCCTATTACAGTTTGTCAGGCAAGATTCTCGCCAGTACCGCCAAGGCCGACGACATCTACCAACGCACGTACACATTTCAACTGAGCCTGACGGAAATTGCCTCGGGCAATGCCGTTTGGGAGGATCAAAAGCAAATCACCAAGCAAGGCAAACAGCCGGCGGTCGGGTTTTGAAAGGGAACTGAAACCGCAGATTACGCCGATGAGCGCAGATAGTCCGGGGGTAGCGCCAGATGGTCCCTGCTGCTGCACGATTGAAATCGCTTGAGCTTTGAAACGCCCGCTTCTTTGCTTTGTCCCTTAGTCCCTTTGCTCCTTAGTCCCTATTTCCGCATCTGTGAAATCTGTGGATTCCCCCTTTAAAATCGTTCTGCTCGGTTCTGGTCGCGGCTCCAATGCCGAAGCGGTGCTCGTGGCCGAACGCGCCGGAAAGTTGGGCCGCGCCAAGGTCGTGGGTATTCTCTGCGATCAGCCCGGCGCGCGCATCCTCGAACTCGGCCCGCGTTTTGGCGTGCCCGCGCTCTATCTCGATCCCGCACCGTTTAAGACGAAACTCGAGGGCGATGCCGAACAACACTACCTGGCACAAATTCGCGCCTGGCAAGCCGACCTCGTCGTGCTCGCCGGCTTCATGCGCGTCATCAAGAGGGCGTTTCTCGAGGCCTTCGCCGGGCGCATCATCAATCTGCACCCCAGTCTACTGCCCGCTTTTCCCGGGCTCGAATCGATCAAGCAAGCCTTCGATGCGCGCGTGCCCGTCACCGGCTGCACGGTGCATTACGTCAATGCGCAGGTGGATGCCGGCAACATTATCCGGCAAGCCACGGTCCCCATTCTCCCCGGCGATACGCTCGATGCCCTGGAAACGCGCGTCCACGCCGCGGAACACCAGTTGCTGCCGGCGGTGGTTGCGGAATTGAGTAATGGAAAGTTGAAGTGACTTATCGTTTTGGCGCTGTCCATAAAATCACATCCGGACTCTCTGCGGCGGAGGCCAGCCGGGCGCGGGCCTCGGCCCAAATCGGGCGCTGAAAACGCCGCGACCGTTCGATCAATTCCCGCAGAGGCACGGTGACAAAGGCGCGATCCCACATGCGCGGGTGCGGCAGGATCAACTCTGGACCATTGCTAGTCACGCCTTCGTATAACAGCAAATCAAGATCCAGTGTGCGCGGGCCCCAGCGGATTTCCTCTGCGCGCCGACGGCCTGCCGCGCGTTCGAGTTGATGCAGCACCGGCAAAAGCTCGGCCGGCTCCAGCGTTGTTTCCAGTCCCGCCACCAAGTTGAGAAACAACGGCTGCTCCGTGAGGCCCACGGGAGCGGTTTCATAAATCGCCGAGGGTTCGACTAAGGTTATTCCGGGAGTCTTCCGCAAAGCGTCCAGTGCGGCGCGCAGCGTGGCCCCGCGGTCGCCGAGATTGGCGCCGAGGCCCACAAAGGCTTGTCGCGCGGCGGCGGGCATGGCTCAGGCGCCGACGCGCGTGCGCCGAATCTTTGCGCTGAAGCCGGCGAAGGCAAATTCCACCGGCGGCGCGGGCTTCGTGACTTCCACCTCGACCGCCTGCACCGTCGAAAAGGCCTGGAGCAATTCGGCCGCGATGGCTTCGGCCAGCGACTCAGCCAATTGCCGCGACGGGCCCTCCATGACAGCCCGCACGGTTTCAAAAATGGCCCGGTAATCAATCGCCCGCGCGAGGTCGTCCGCGCGGCCAGCCTCAGCCAGCGGCACTTCCAGCCGCACCGTGACTTCAAAAACCTGGCCGTGAGTTTTTTCCTGCGGAAAAACCCCGTGCCGGGCGAAAAAGCGCAGGCGCGTGAGCGTGAGAGAATCGGAGGTCATGGTGTCCAGGCGAGACCGGCGCGGAGCGCGTCGGCCATTTTGACAAAACGGCGCATCGGCGCGACATCGTGCACGCGCACCATCTGGCAGCCTTGCTGAATGCCCCAAACGAGGGTCGCCCCGGTGGCATCCAGACGGTCCTCCACCGGGGCATCGAGCACGCGGCCGAGCGTGGACTTGCGCGACGTGCCGAGCAAGACCGGAAAACCCAGTTCCACCACGCGCGCAAGGTGCCTGAGTACTTCAAGATTTTGCGCCGGTTCCTTGGCAAAACCAAAACCCGGATCCAGCCACAACTGGTGGTGAGCGATGCCCGCGGAGCGCGCGACCAAAACACTCAGGCGCAAATCATCGAGCACCTCGGGCCAGAAATCCTTATAATCCCGATCGGGCCGGTTGTGCATAAGAATAAGCGGGCAGCCGAGGTCCGCCACCACCGCCGCCAGAGGAGATTCATCCACGGCCAGTTGGGTGGAGGCCGTGGGATGATGCAACGACGCAATCAATTCGCGCCGCCGGGCTGCGCTGAAGCCGTGCAGGCCGCCCCACACGTCGTTCACCACGTCGGCTCCCGCGGCCACGGCAGCCCGGGCGACCTCCGCTTTGTAGGTATCAATGGATAGCGGCGCGGAGGAAAAAGCCTCACGCACCGCCTTAATTGCCGGCAACACGCGCTCCATTTCCTCGGCGGCGGAAATCGGCGCGGCCTCGGGGCGCGTGGATTCACCACCGAGATCGAGGATATCGGCCCCTGCCACGAGCATGGCGCCTGCCCGGTCCACAACCGCCTGCAACGAGGGCAATTCCCCGCCGTCGGAAAAAGAATCCGGCGTGAGGTTGAGGACCCCCATCAACAAAGTGCGCCCGCCCGGCGTCGGCAAGGCGCGGCCATGCGGACTCTGCCAGTACGAGGGAGAAGTCATGCGGAAAAACCGTCGCTATGATTCGCAAACTCCGGCGCACTGGCAAGCTTCACTCGCGCTGCCTACGCGCTCGCTCATGCCGTGGCCTCGGTCGGCGTCGGGGCTGGCGGCGTCTCAGCCGCGGCTTTGGCCGCCGTTTCCTGGCGCAGGCGCCGGTAATCGTCGAGCTTGCGTTTGCGCAAGTCGTCCGCCTGGGATTTGACTTCAGCCTCGATGGCGAATTCCTCGCGCACGACTTCCATGTCCTCGATGTCGGGCGGCACGGTGCCGATGGCTTCCTCGAGGGTGGAAAAACCCGCGCGCACTTTTTTCATGCTGTCCTGGTGCAGGGTGGACATGCCGTTCATCATCGCGATGCGCTTGATCATGGCCGTCTCGGCCTCCTTGTTGATGGCTTCGACGAGGGCTTCGCTCGTGCCCATCAATTCATGGATGCCCACGCGGCCCTTGTAGCCGGTGCGGTTGCAGGCCGGGCAGCCCTCCGGGTTCGCGCGGAAAATCTGGCCGCGCCATTGAATCGCCTTGAGCAGAATCTCCGCTTCGCGGCCCACCGGTTCGAAAGGCTGCTTGCAGGCCTTGCACACGCGCCGCATGAGGCGCTGCGCGCACACACACACAAGGGAGGCCGATACCATGAACGGCTCGACTTCCATCTCCGTGAGGCGCGCGACCGTCGAAGGCGCATCATTGGTGTGCAGGGTGGAAAAAAGCATGTGGCCGGTGAGCGCAGCCTCGACCGCGATGCCCGCAGTTTCCTTGTCGCGAATTTCGCCGACGAGGATGATGTCCGGATCCTGGCGCAAAAAAGCGCGCAGCGCGGTCGCAAAAGTCAGGCCGATCTTGCGGTGCATCTGCATCTGGCACAGGCCCGGGAGCGTGTATTCAATTGGGTCCTCGGCGGTGCGGATGACCAGGTCCGGCGAATTGATTTCATTCAACGCCGAATAAAGCGTCATGGACTTGCCGGAGCCGGTCGGGCCGCAGTGCAGCAACATGCCGAACGGCCGCTGGAGCAATTCGCGATAAAGCATCAAATTCTCGGGCTCAAACCCCAGCGCGGGCAGCGGCAAGGTGGATTTCTGCTTGTCCAGAATACGCATGACGACGCCTTCGCCGTGATTCAACGGGGCCGTGGAGATGCGCAGATCGATGTCGAGATTCTTGCGCGTGTGCTGCTTGAAAACAATACGGCCGTCCTGCGGCAGGCGCTTTTCCGCAATGTCGAGATTCGCCATGACTTTCAGGCGGGCAATGAGCGCGCCGGAGACCTTGGCCGGAATCGTCAACTTTTCCTGGCAATTGCCATCGATGCGGACCCGCACCCGGGTGGATTTCTCGAACGGCTCGATGTGAATGTCGCTGCCGCCCGAGTAATAGGCGTCCTCGATGATGCGGTTGGCCAGTTGGATGATGGGCGCGGAATCCTCGCTCTCCATGCCATTCTCGATGTCTTCCTCCGTGGTGGCCTCGTCCATGCCGAGCGCCTCAACGACATCGCCAAAGCCCTCGGAATGGGTCGGCTCCTTTTTCTCGTCCAACAATTCCGCCAGCTCGGATTCCACCGCAAGCAGGAGGGCCACTTTCTGGCGGGTGAGTTCCTGAATCTTGTGGGTGACCTGGAGATTGAACGGGTTGGCCAGCGCCACGATGAGAAAGCTGCCGGCCTGACCCACGGGCAGCACTTTATTTTCGCAGCAGAAATCACGATCCAGTTTTTGGAAAGTCAATTCGTCCACCTGGAAATTGCGCGCAAAAAACGGGCTGAGGCCGAAGGCGCGGCTGCGGGCGATGTGCAGGGCGGGATCCGATATCTTGTACTCCGTCTGCAAAAGTTTGCCGAGCCCCTCGCCGGACATGTCGGCCGAGGAATTGATCAAGGCGGTGGCCTGCTCCTCCGTCAATTTGCGGAGGGACTTCAAGTGGTTGACGATGGAGGCTTGGATGCGCGCAAGTGCCATGGGAGACGGCGGAAACCCAGCCCGCCCGAACCCCCAGCATAGCGGGAGAACGGCAAAAAGATAGAGCAGAACTTCGGGTCGACCGCGCTTTGACAGATTTTTTATGGCGCGACTAAACTAATCTAAACAACGCTAGAAAAACCTGCCCCCACGACCGGCCGGAAGGGTGGCGGCCTCAGGCGCCCGGAATCAATTCGGGATAAATCAGCGAAAGGTCGTCGAGGTTGCCGATGCTGCCGAGCAAGGCGGGATCGATTTTGAAATTCTTCAGGAGGGCCACCGGCTCGACACCGGCCCGGCGCGCGGATTCGGCGATAAATTCCCGTTGCTTGGCAATCAAATAAGATTCCATCCTATCCGGCACCACGCTTTCGTCGGTCGCGAGGAGTTTGGCGGCGTCGGCGCCGGCCAGCGGCGGCACATGCTCGGTGGCGACCACGCGGCGCGCGACGTCCACCACCTCCAGATAGTTACCGGGCCAGGCGTAACCGAGGAGCGTCGAAACGGCCTCGGGCGACAATTGCGCGCGCTCGGCGTCGCCTTCGCGGCGGGAAAACAAGTCCAGGTGCAGCTTGAGGTAGGTGGCCAGGTCCGCCAGGCGCTCGCGCAACGGCGGCAGGACGATGAGGTGGTTCTTCACCACGTCGAACATCTCCGGGCTGCTTTCCGGAAGCATCTGCGGGTAGCGCGTGATATCGAGGAAGAAAACCCAGGAAACCTCGCGGCCGTTGGGCAGGAATTTCGGGTCCGCCGCGAGCAGCTTTTGCACGAGCTCGATTTGGCCGCGCGTGGCCTCGCCAAAATCCGTGATGGCCACGAGCTTGCTCACCGCGGTCTGGCCCGGCAGTTCGCGAATGGCCTGCAAGACTTCCAGCGATTCAATCTGCGCGATGGAAAATTGATGAATGGGCAGCCCCGCAAAGCCGTACCAGCCGGACAGTTCGCAAGTGATCAACTCGATTTCTGCGCCGGGCGGCAGGCCCACAAATTGATAATTACCCGAACGCGAGGCGTCCCACAATTGCTGGGCAAAATGCTGCGAGCCCTCGGTCGCGTCGGCCAAATGCACCAATTCGGGATAAGTCCGAACCCAGGCATCTGACGTGCCCTCGGGCTTGGGCTGGGCCGCGGCGCGCTCCTCTTCGGACATGGGCTGCACGAACCGGCGCACGTGGTTGAGGAACGCTTTAATATCGAGGGGCTTTTCCAGGACAAGCGTCACATCCATGTTGGCCACTTTGACCAGCTCGGGGGTGTTCATCAGCCCGGACACCATGATGATTGGAAGATTCGGCAAACGGGCGCGGGCGCGCTCCATGAAATCCGCGCCGTCCATCACCGGCATTTTGTAGTCGGCGATGACGAGATCGAATTCCTCGGCATCGAGCGCCTTCAAGGCATCGTGGGGCCGGGTCACCATTTCTGTGCGGAAGCCCTCCTGCACGAGCAAGTCGCGCAGCATTTCCGCATAGTTTTCCTCGTCGTCGAGGACTAGAATTTTACCAGACATGAGTTTAAAAGGCCTCAGCAGCCCTAATTGCTTACACTAAAGCCACCCCCTTTAGCAACTCTCCGCTCGGAAAATCTTTTGCGGCCCGCCTCGTCTCCGGGGTGAAAATTGCCGAGTGCCCTGGGAAAGCCCCCAGTTTAAACGCGTGTTTGACTACCTGACTGCCTATCCGCTTGCGTGGCAGGGCCACTTGGAGGATGATGCGGCCCACTGATGTTAGGGACTTTCCTGACCCGAATTATTCCAACGGCTGGAGTTTTTTGCCTGCTCGCGCCGGGAGCCGGCCACGCGGATGAAACGCCGGCACCCCCTTCCTCTGTCTCCGCGACTCGACCTGCGGATTGGGGGCGGCTTGACCCCTGGAAAAAAACGCTGACGGCCGAAGAGTGGCGCGAGGCGTTGAACCAGCGCTATGCACCTCATGACACCGCCGATGGGTTGATCGATGTGGGTGGTGACGCGCTTTACACCCGCCTCCAAACCAACGACTCAATCCACTATTACGCGTTGGTCCTTCGCGACCCGGCGCAGCCGCGCCCCACCGCCCCGCCGGGCGCGCGCTACTGGCGCACGCGGGCCGAGCTTCCGCCGATTTCAGACGGCCTGCCGCTGGCGGGTTTGCGGATCGCGCTCGATCCCGGCCATTTGGGCGGCCCTTGGGCGGACATGGAAGAGCGTTCGTTTTCCGTAAAAGGCGAACCCCCGGTCCACGAAGGCGATTTGACACTGCAGGTCGCCCTGTTGCTCAAACCCCGCCTCGAAGCGCTGGGCGCGACAGTGCTGCTGGTGCGGGACCGCACGGAACCCGTTACCACCGACACGCCCGCCTCGCTCCGGCCCACTGCGACGACCGCGTATCTCGCGCGGTTTACGCCCGACCACCCCGCCCCGCCGCCCGGCGACGCCGCCCGCGAACACGACATTACCAAATTGGCGGAATTGCTGTTTTACCGCACCAGCGAAATTCTGGCCCGTGCGCGGCGCGTGAATGACACGCTTCATCCCGACCTCGTGGTATGCCTTCACTTTAACGGCACGGATTTGCCCGATCCGCAGAATCCCACGCTCGTGCCACAGCAGCATTTTCACGTCATGGTCAACGGCGCGTATGCGCGCACGGAATTGGAAAACGACGACGAGCGCCTCGAGATGCTCGAACGCATCGCCGACGGCGCGGGCGAGGAAGAACTGGCGGCGGCACGGGAGATGACCGAAGCGGCGGTGCCAATTTTCGACCTGCCTCCCTTCACTTACAATGGCACGAACGCGGTGGCGCTCGGGGCCCACGGCTACCTATGGGGCCGCAACCTGCTGGCCAATCGTCTCTATCGCTGTCCGGTGGTTTATTTCGAGCCCTACGTGATGAACAGCGCTGAAGGTTATGCGCGCATTCAGGCCGGTGACTATGCCGGCACCCGCGAGTTCAACGGACACGAGCGGCAGAACATCTTTGCCGAATACGTGGAAGCCGTGACCGCGGGACTGGTGAATTATTATGGCGGCCGGCCGGTGGCGCCGACCGAACCGGTGCAAAATATTCCCAACGCACGCCCGCGGTAGGCCGGAAGCTCGGCCCGCCGGAGTCCGTTTCCCATAATAACAAAGCGCCCACGGAGGGCCTGCTCCACCAAGCCGCGCCGTTTGCGCCCGCATCGCCGCTTGACTCACGGGTGCAAATTCGGTTACCCCATTGCATCATGTTTACACTTTCGCGGTCACGTCTGGCGGGCTCCTTTTTAATGGCGGCGGTCTTGGCCGCCGGCTGCGCCACCCAGGTGGCGGTCGGCCCGGCCAACAACCAGGTGGCCACTTACCATTGGGGCACGCTCACGGGCCTGATGCAGGGCGACCCCGATTCACTGTTTCGCGCGACCAACCACGCGCTCGACGATCTGAAATATTTTCGCGTCTACCAGGAAGTCAGCAAGGACAAGAAGGACATTCTCGTCGTCGCGCGCGGAGTGCTCGACCAGAAAGTGACCGTGCACATCACACCCGCCAAGGACGAGGGCATGAACACCGTGGCCATCTCCGTCGGCGATGGCGACCTGCCCAAATCGCAGGCCCTGTTCTCCGCCATTGAGCGCAATATCGGCGGCGGCGGCTCCAGTTCCGGCCTGAATTCACCGTCGCGGCCGTAACTGATTTAAGCGCGAACTTTCGCGCTGTTTTATAAAAGAGCGCTAGGACCGGGTCACACACCGTCCCAGTGATTCGAGGCAGCGGGCATTTTGGGCGGTGGTGCCGACCGTCACGCGCACATGCGCGGGCAATCCGTAGCCCGCCAGCGGGCGAACGATCACCCCCTGCGCCTGCATTTCGCGGAAAACCCGCGTGCCGTCGCCGACGCGCACCATGATAAAATTCCCCGCGCTGGGGGTATGGGCGAGACCAAGCGCGGTAAAGCCGGCGGCCAATTGCTGGAGGCCCGCATTATTAATCGCCAGGGTGCGCGCCAGGTGCTGCACGTCGTCGAGCGCGGCGAGCGCGGCGGCCTGAGCGATGGAATTTACGTTAAAAGGCTGGCGGGCGCGGTTCAGCAAATCCATCAGCACCCGCGGGCCGTAGCCGTAGCCGACGCGCAGACCCGCCAGGCCGTAAATTTTGGAGAAAGTGCGGCAGGCCAGGATTTTACGCCCTTCGGCGAGGAGGGGCCGCACATCGGGCACCTCGGCGGTCGGGAGAAAATCGGCGTAAGCCTCGTCGAGGCAGAGGATGACGTGCTCCGGCAGCGCGCGGGCAAAGTCCAATACGTCGGCGGCGGAATTGGCCGGGCCGGTGGGATTGTTCGGCGTCGGCAGGTAAACGATTTTGGTGCGCGGGGTGACAGCCGCGAGCATGGCGTCGAGGTCGTGCGCGTAACCGGGCATTTCCACTTCGACGGGTTGGCCGCCGTTGAAGAGCGTCACGTATTTGAAAACGATAAAGGCGTGCCGGCCCATCACGACCTCGTCGCCCGGCGAAATGAAAGCCTCCGCCAGCAACTGCATGATCTCGTTCGAGCCGTTGCCGGGCAAAATCTGCGCGGGGTCGAGCCCCAGGCGGGTGCCCAACTTCGCGCGCAAGGCGATGGTGCCGCCGTCGGGATACAAATGAATTTCCTCCAGGGCGCGCTTGGCCGCCGCGAGGCCCAGCGGCGAGGGGCCCAGCGGATTTTCATTCGACGCCAGCTTGATGACCTCCGCCGGGTCGAGCCCGTGCTCACGCGCCACGTCGGCGATGGGCCGGCCGGGTTCATAAACGGGTTGCGTGAGTACACCGGGCTTGACGAGTTTTTCAAAGCTCATGGAAAACCGGTCATAGTAAACAGAATTTGGGGGTTGGAAAATGGAAAATGAAGGCGTTATTGCTGTTACTGATGAAAGTCCTTCTGACGGGTGCCTCGGGATTGGTGGGCCATGCGGCCATGCATTCTGCGCTCGCGCGCGGGCACGAGGTGTTCGCGCTCGGGCACGGGCGCATGCCGCCGCTGCCGGTCGAGGCTGTGGCCCAGGGCCGCGCCCGGGCCTTGCAGGTCGACCTCACCAACGAGCACGCCATCGAGCGGCTGATTTTTGATTACTACCCCGACGCCATCATCAACGCCGCGGCCCTTTCCAACAACGCTACCGTGGAGGCCGCGCCGGCGCTGGGGGAAAAACTCAATATTGCCCTGCCGCGCCGGCTCGCGCAACTGTCCCATCATTTGAGCGCGCGGTTTCTGCATCTTTCCACCGACGCGGTGTTCGACGGCGAGGGCGGCCCGTACCGCTCGACCGACATGCCCGCCCCGCGCACGCTCTACGGCCAGCAGAAACTGGAGGCAGAAAAGGAGGTGCTCCGCGTGGGCGGGGGCAATCTGGTCGTGCTGCGCATCACCATCGTAAACGGCAACAGCCCCTCGGGCCGCCGAAGCATTCACGAAAAACTTTTCCACGCCTGGGCCAAGGGCGAGGTCACGCCGTTGCACACGGACGAATTGCGCCAGCCGGTGTCGGCGGACAACGTCGGGGATGTGCTCACGGAATTGCTCGAACGTCCGAATTTGCACGGCCTGTTTCACTGGGCCGGCCCGGATTCGCTCACGCGTTTCGAAATCGGCCAGCAGATACTGAAACACTTCCACCTGCCGGAGAATTTTATCCGCCCCATCCGGCGCGCCGACCTGCCCAGCGGCGAGAAACACCCGCGCGCCCTGGAGTTCATCCTGCCGCCGTTGCTCGGCAAGGTCGCGGCCAAGCCCACGCCGTTTGCCCAGCAAGTGGAAGAACTACAAGTGCCCGCCGAGCTGCAGGAATGGTATCGGAAGACACGGCTCTCCGGCGGGGAGGCGCCCGCGCGGCGGCTCGTACAGGGGCGCGATTTCTGATGGAAACGCTCCTCGTGCTTCCGCACCGCGTGGCCGACGCCGCCGAAAACATGGCGCGCGATTGGCTCCTGCTTGATTCGTTTGCTGGATCGGATTTCCCGCGCCTGCGCACTTATGGCTGGAGCAAACCGGCGTGGACATTTGGCTATAGCCAGCGCTGGCAGCAAGTTCGCGAAACCGTTGGCGCCGATGTAGAGTTGGTGCGCCGCTCGACCGGCGGCGGCGTGGTGGACCATCGCGCGGATTGGACGTATGCGCTCGTGTTGCCCGCGACGCATCCCTGGGCCCGAGCAAAAGCGGCGGAAAGTTATCGCGCCGTTCATCAAGCACTGGCCGAGGCGCTGAAAATTTTCGGCGTACCGGTTTCATTAATGGCTTCAGCGCAAAAGGTAGGGACGCCTCTCCGAGGCGTCCGTTCCGATGGCCTTCAGCTTGTACCAGACGGACGCCTCGGAGAGGCGTCCCTACCCCGAAACGAAGCCGGAAAATTTTCCCTCCAACATCCTTCCACTGCTTCCTCCGTTTGTTTCACCCAACCCGAACTCCACGACGTGGTGCGGATGGACAATGGAAATAAAATCGCGGGGGCGGCGCAAAAACGCACGCGGAAAGGACTGTTGCTGCAAGGCTCCATCAGCCGCGCCGCGGCGCCTGAGGTACGAGATTGGGACGCGGTCGCTTCGGTATTCGCAAACACACTGAGTCACTTGCTCAAGGACAAACCGCAGCCCTGGTCCGGCGAAAGTGTTAATCCGTCGCTGCTCGTGGAGGCCCAAGCGCGTTTTGCGTCCACTGCGTGGAACGAGCGGCGATGACCTAAGAGCGGCCGGTCCTGATTTCGAATTGTAATTCTGGCCAGCCGGCCAGCGCCCATTCCTAGCGTTTTCGCTTACGCAGCAAAACCAGTCCGCTGGCGCCCAGCGCCATGACCAAGGCGACCGTGGATGGCTCGGGCGCGGGGGTGTAAGTGAAATTGCCCGGGTTGAGCGTGATTTCGACATACATGTTGTCCAACGCGGAGGAGGAGTTGAGCGGATTGTAAAACACATCCGGGTTGAGGCCGCCTTGGATGCGGTCGGAAAAAGCGAAGGTGTAGGCATCGGTTTGCGTGGCAAACGCGCCGGAGTAGGAATTGTAGAACTCGGGGTTGATCTGAATACTGCTGCCCACCCACTTGGCGATGTCGGTATTATTCCCCTGCAAGGAAAGGAGATAGAAGAACTGACCGGAGGACAGGTTGCCGATGGTCAAATTGGCCGAGGCGTTGCCCGAGGCAAAGATGGAATTATTAAGGTTGGTCGTGGTGCTTGTGTTCCCCGCATGGCCCAAAACGGTTTCCCCATTGGTGGCCAGGCCGAAATTGAGATCCGCCATGAGGTCGCCCACCACCCGGTCCATGAGATTGTTGGAATTCACCGTGCTGACCGCGGTGCCATTCCAATAGGCGACGTAGCTGGGGTTGGCGCCATAGATGCCGTTGATGTTGTCGAGTTGGGAATCCGTGACGAAAACATCGAAGCTCCCGACACTTCCGCCCGAGCCACTGATGATGACTCCGGAGCTGCTGCCCGTGATACCCTGGCCGCTGAGCGCAGCTATCTCGGTGCCGCTCAGCCCAGCCGTGAGGTTGGACTTAAAAGTGGCGTTCATGTTGTAGCTTTGATTTTGCAGAAAAAGATTGCCGGTGTCCGCCGGAAAGGGGGTGGTGCCCTGTCCCGCCTGGGTGCCGGCGTAACCGAAAATCGTGCCCGCCAGCCGTTGTCCGCCCGGGGGCGTAAAGCTCGAGATGTTTAGCGAAATATTATTGCTTCTCATCCACGGGATGAGGGCAGTATTGCCGACGTTGCCGGTCGCGGGCGCGAGCCAGCTGTGATAATCAGCAATCGGAGGGACGCCGACGATGCGGGCCGTGCCGCTCAAATTACCCAGCGTGGCGCCGCTGGAATTGACCACGGCGTAGTTGGCGGCGATACGGGCATCGAGCGGCGTGACCACGGTACTGGCGGTCAGGAGATTAAAAATGGTCGGACCGGGCGTGGTGTTGATCTCGTTCGCCTGTCCGGGGAGCGTGACGAGGCTGCCATCGGCGCGCGATTTGATGGCAAAGTCCGCCGGCATGCTGACGAAGTTCACATACGAGGTGTCCACGTTGTTTTGCGTGCTCCCCGCATTGATGTAGGTTTCGAAACGCGCGGACACCAAGGGGTCGGTGGACCCCGGAGTGTTGCCGCCAATCTGCGTGCCCGCCGTGAAATCAATAAAGCTGTTATAGAAAGTTCCGATATTGACCGTGGAAACAATCCCCGTGGGCCCGCCGGCCCCGGCGCCGGAGACTGTGCCATACAAGTCCGCGAGGCTGTAAGAAGTGGACAGTGCACCAGCACTGCCATTGCCGAGAGTCACGTTGCCAAACACCGTTGCGCCGCCGCCGACAAAGGTCAGGTACAGGGCATCATCCGGGATGCCGGTGTTGTTGACGATGACCAGTTGGGTCGTGTTGTTTTGAGCAAAAGCGGCCGGACCAAGCAATCCAGCGCCCAGCGCGAGCGAAACGGACACAAATAAACGCAGCTTCATAGTGGCAATGTGGGTAGCTAATTCGACTAAATGGGTCAACGCGCAAAACATGGCTCAAAGCAACCCTTTGTCATACTCGTCGCCAGGCCCGACCTGCTGGATTTCGATTGGATGATGTACGGCATCGCTTAGTTTGACTCGACGACGCAGAGCTTGCGGCGGTAACAATCTAGTCCCGCTCCTTAATTCTATTTTACTTCATGACCCCAGTCACCACCAGACCCCGCCCCGACAAGGTCAAATTTCGGTGGGACATCGTGCTCTTTTTCGCCTACGTCTTCGCCACCATGCGGCGCTCGACGGGTCTGCCCTGGCATGAATGGCTCGGCGTGGTGTTTATCCCGGTGCTTTCAATCCACCTCTGGCTCAATTGGAACTGGATTGCCGACTATATCCGGCGGTCCACCCGCGTAGCATCGGGACTGACCCGTTTCAATCGCTGGTGGAATACCCTTCAGCTTCTCGTCGCAGTCGTGACACTTGCCTCGGGCCTCCTAATCTCCAGGACCTTCCTACCCGCAGTGGGCCTTACTGGCCTTCGCAGCAACTTCCTGGGGGACGTGCATGCCGCCTCCGCCACCGTCCTCACCGTGATGATTGGCGTCCATCTGGGCCTGCATGGTCATTGGATATGGTCCAGGCTTCGCGGCGCTTCGCGTCCCACAGTGACCTCAGACACGAAACAAATCCGAAGGCAACTGTTGCTAGCTTCAGCGATAGTCGTAGCTGTCTTGGCGGCGGTATTATTGATCCCCAACTCGAACTTCTACCACCAACACTTCCCGCTCCTTCGACGAGTCCGGGATGATTTTATCCAAGTCATCATTTCCATGTCTATTCCGGGAACAATTGCTTTTGGAGCCCTCGTCTTCTTTCAAGGACGGCGAAGCTGAAGTTTGTGACCAAGCCATCGGTATCTTTCAGGAGCGTGGCTACTCCAAGCCAAAGGCCAGCAAGGGCCTTTTTTAGCCTTGCGTCGAGTCGGTCAAAAGGGTTTTGTCCACCTTTGCGCACTTCCCGCTTTATCCTTTAACATCGCATCACCATGGCACGCATCTGTTTCGTCACGGGCAAAGGCCCGACCAAAGGCAACGTCACCTTCCGCCGGGGCGTCGCCAAAAAAGCCGGCGGCATCGGCACGCACGTGACCAAGCGGACGCGCCGGCAGTTCCGGCCCAACCTGCAGCGGGTGCGCGTCAAGCTGGCCAGCGGCCAGGTCAAGCGCGTGTGGGTGCGGGTCAAGGCCCTCAAGGCCGGCCTCATCAGCAAGGCTTAAGCCGCCGGGCTGCCTGACATTCCTGGGTCGCGTGCTGGTGGTTTTTCAAACGCGCGTTTGACCCAGTATTATTTTCCACCCGGACTCCCGGGGGTCGGTTGAGAGTCAGATTTGACGAACCGACAGTTATGGGTAGATGTAGTCCCACACCATTCATGAACGCTCGTGCGCAAATTCTGCCGCTCCGTGCGGTTACTGCGGCCTGGACCCTCGCCGGGCTGGCCTTGCTGGCTGGCTGCGGAAAGTCCAATCAGGCGGCCCCCGCCGGCATGCCGCCCTCGCTGGTGACGGCCGCCACGGCCACCGCCCAGGATGTGCCCAAATACCTGGACACCATCGGCCAGACCACGGCGTACGAGGCGGTCAATATCGTTTCCCAAGTGGAGGGCCAGATCATCGAAATGCCCTTCCAGCAAGGCTCCCTGGTGAAAAAAGGCGACGTGCTGGCCGTGATTTTCCAGCCGCCGTTTGTCGCCGCCGTGGAGCGGTCCTCCGGGGTGGTCGCCTCTGACGAGGCCAACCTCGCCATCGCCAAGTTGCAGGTGGAACGCAGCCAACCGCTGACGGCCGACAACCTCGTTTCGAAACAGCAGTACGACACCTGGCAGTCGCAGGTCAAAGCCCTCGAGGGCCAGTTGGCCGTGGACAAGGCCAACCTCGACCTCGCGAACATCAATCTCGGCTACTCCACCATTCGCGCGCCGGTCGACGGCATGGTGGGCGTGTACAAGATCAACATCGGCAATGTCGTCAAAATCAACGATGCGCCAATCACCACCATCCAGCGCATGGACCCGATTTACGCGGACTTCGTGGTGTCGGTGACGGATTTTCCCGCGATGAAAAAATATTTCGCCGACAACGGTGGAAAACTCGGCGTGCACGTCGAAAGCCTCTCGGACGCCACGCAGGCCAAGGACGGTAATTTGACGATTCTCGGCAACGCCATCTCCGCCTCCACGGGCACGGTCTCGGTGCGCTGCACGATGCCGAATGACGATTTGCTCTTCTGGCCCAACGAACCGGTGCACGCCCGCATTTTGCTGACGACCCTCAAGGACGCCGTGCTGATTCCCAAGGAAGCGGTGCAGTTGAACCAGCAGGGCCGCTTCGTGTTTGCCATCAAACCGCCCGCCAAAGCCGGGGACCCGGAAACCGTCGAACAGCGCCCGGTGGAAATTGGCCAGCCGCAGGAAGGCGGCCTGATTGTCGTCAACTCGGGCGTCAAGGTTGGCGAAAAAGTCGTCGTGCGCAACCCGCTCTTTTTGCAGGACGGCGGCCCGGTCATGGTGGCGGAATTGGACGGCAAATCCCTCCTGCCGCCGCCCGATGCCGGCCGCCGCGGCGGCCCGCCGCCCGCGGACAAGAAGTAAACCGCCCGTCGCTGCCACCGACGGTGGCAATCCCTCCCGCCTTTTCACCCTCTCCTTGCCGCGCCTGCACCGCCGATGAACAGTATTTCCGACCCGTTTATCAAGCGCCCGGTGATGACCATGCTGGTGTACCTCGGGGTGCTGGCCTTTGGCGCGTACGCATTTATATTACTCCCGGTCAGCGACCTGCCGACCGTGGACTACCCGGTCATCCAAGTCACCGCCTCCTATCCCGGCGCGAGCCCGGACACCGTGGCCGCGAATGTGGCCTCGCCGCTCGAGCAGCAGTTCCTGAAAGTGCCGGGCATTGAAATCGTCACCTCATCGAGTTCGCAGGGCAATGCGCAGCTCGTCCTGCAATTCCACCTCGACAAATCCATCGACGCGGCGGCGAGCGACGTGCAGGCGGCCATCAACCAGGCGCAGGGCAACCTGCCGGCGGATCTCCCCTCCCCGCCCACGTTCCGCAAAACCAATCCGAACGAGCAGCCGATGATGTATATCGGCGCCATCTCGTATTCGATGACGGCGACGCAGCTTTATGATTTCGCCTACACGGAACTGGTGCAGCGGATGCAAGTGGTGCCGGGCGTCTCGAACGTGCAGGTGTACGGCTCACCCCGCGCGGTGCGCGTGCAGGTGGACCCCGAGAAACTTTATTCACTCGGCCTGAGTTTCAACGACGTGAACCAGGCGGTGCAGCAAGGCACCAATCTGGTCGGCGCGGGGCAATTGAAGAGCAACACCTACCAATTCACGCTCCAGCCGAGCACCCAGTTGGAAATGGCGGACGACTACGCCAAGCTCATCATCGCCTACAAGGACGGCGCCCCGATTTACCTGCGCGATGTGGCCAGCGTCATCGATACGACGCAGTTTGAGGACTTGAAGATGGACTTCTGGTCCAAGCGCATTCCCAAACCCGGCGCGGTCGGCATCGTGCTGGCCGTGACCAAGGCGGACGGCGCCAACGCCGTGGAAGTTTCCAAGGGCCTGCGCGCGTTGCTCCCGCAACTCCAGCAAATCATCCCGAAGTCCATTACGCTGGTGCCCATTTATGATCGGGCGAACAGCATCATCGCCTCCGTGCACGACGTGGAGGAAACGCTCGGCATCGCGTTTGTGCTGGTGGTGCTGGTCGTGTTCTTCTTCCTCGGGCGCGTGGCGGACACCGTGATCCCCGCGGTGGCGCTGCCGATGTCCCTGCTGATGACGTTCATCGTCATGCGGCTGTGCAATTACACCCTGGACAACCTTTCGCTGATGGCGCTGACGCTCTCCATCGGCTTCCTGATTGATGACGCCATCGTGTTTTTGGAAAACATGGTGCGGCGCATGGAAGCTGGCGAATCCGTGCGCGAAGCCACCTTCAAGGGCGCGAAGGAAATCAGCTTCACCATTTTGGCGATGACCCTTTCCCTCGCGGTGGTGTTTCTCCCGCTGGTCGGCATGAGCGGCTTGATCGGGCGGATTTTCCGTGAACTCGGGGTGACGATCGTCGTCGCGGTGCTGGCCTCCGGCATTGTCTCGCTGACGCTGACGCCTATGATGTGCTCGCGCATCATCCAGGATCGCGGGCGCGACACGAAGACGCTGGTCGAGCGGTTCGCCCACTGGATTGAGGGCCGGTGCATCGCGTTCTACAGTCCGACGCTGACCTATGCCCTGAAACACTGGTATTTGTCCGTCATTGCGATGGTGCTGTGCTTCGTAGGCATCGGCGTCTTCGGTTACCTCGTGCCCAAATCGCTGCTGCCCACGGGCGACAGCGGCTTCATTTCCGGCGTGTTCATCGCCGCGCCCAGCACGTCCCCCACGCTCATGCACGAATATCAGAGCAAGGTGGACGACAGCCTGCGCACCAATCCTTATGTGGACAGCTACGTGTCGGTGTCGGGTTTCGGGCAATTCCTGAATTCCAACTTTGGCATCGTGTTCGTGCTCCTGGATGAGGCCGGCCAAAAGCTGGCCGACGGCAAGCCCCGTCCGAAGATTGACGCCGTCAACGGCATGTTGATGGGCCAGATTTTTCAAATCCCCGGCCTGATTGCGGGCATTCGCCCGATGCCGGTGCTGCAAATCAGCGCCGGCGCCTCGGCTTCGAACTCCGGCAAGTACCAGTACGTGCTTTACGGCTTGGATAAGGCCAAAGTGCAATTGGCGGGCTTTGCGCTCATGGGGGCCATGTCACAATATCCGAATGTGTTCGGCCAGGTGACTCCCGATCTTTTCCCGATGAACCCGGTGTTGGATGTGAAGTTGAACCGGCAGCAGGCTTCGCAGTACGGCGTGACGGCGACCAACTTTGCCCAACTGATGTCCACCGCCTACGCCCAGAACTTCTCCTACCTGATCAAGAGCGACTACCTCCAATACTGGGTGGTGGTCGAGGCCAAGCCCAAGTACCGCGCCAATGTCGGCGACCTCGACTGGCTCTATTTCAATTCCCTGACAAACCAGAGCACGCTGTACAACACCGGCAGCGCGTTTGACGTGAGCAACAACCTCGTGCCCTTCCGTGCCATCGGCACCACGTCGCCGAAAATCGGCCCGATCGCGGTCAATCACTTCAACGGCTTTTCGTCCGTGACGCTGTCGTTCGATTTGCAACCCGGCATCCCCCTCGGCGTGGCGACGAATGCCATTGAACAAATGGCGGCGTCGATGACGCCCCAATACATTGCCCCCGACATCACGCGCACGTTCCAAGGCGAAGCGCTGTTGTTCAACGAGGCCCAGGTCAGCCTGCTGCTGGGCATGTTGGTGGCCTTCTTTGTGATGTATATCATCCTGGGAATTTTGTACGAAAGCTATGTCCACCCCTTCACCGTGCTGCTCTCCATCCCGCTGGCGTTCGCGGGCGGTTTGGGCACGCTGTGGCTGTTTGGGCGGGAACTCTCCCTTTATTCCGGCATCGGGATGTTCATGCTCGCCGGCATCGTGAAAAAGAACGGCATCATGATGATCGACTTCGCCATCATGCGGCAGGAGGAGGGGCGCAGCCCGAGCGACGCCGTGCACGAGGCCAGCATGGAGCGATTCCGCCCGATCATCATGACCACGCTCGCGGCCTTTTTTGGCGCGGTGCCGCTGGCCATCGGCCTCGGGGCGGACGCCGAATCGCGCATCCCCTTGGGGCTCACCATCTGCGGCGGCTTGCTGGTGTCCCAACTCATCACGCTTTACGTCACTCCGGTCACCTATCTTGGTTTTGAGTGGCTGCAAACCCGCGTCCTGGATCGCATCGGTTTCTTTGCGCGCGGGGAAAAGGATTTGGACCGGCCCGCCACCCCGACCGCCCCGCCGGTGGCCACTCCGGGCGCCTAGGTTAAAGAAGGCGGGCAACTTTTGGCTTTCGCCACGGTCGGAGGTTCGTCACACTCTTTCGTTTCCCAGCCCAAGTCTAACGCTGGGCCGGTTAAGCCCCTGGATTAAATTTCAAACAACTGTTTGATTTTTTGCCCGAGCTGGATCATATTCGGCCTACTTTCTCCCACGTTATGTACCCGTCCGCGAGTTCCCCCCTCACCCCGTCTGCCCGCGCCGCCTGGACTTTGCTGGCGGCCTGCGGCCTGGCCGGCTGCGCGGCCAAATCGGCGCCGCCGGCCGAAGCGCCGCCCCGCACCGTCTCGGCGGCCACCGTCGTCACCCGCGATGTCCCGCGTTACCTCGACGCCCTGGGCCAGATGACGGCCTATGAATCAGTGAACATTGTCTCCCAAGTGGATGGCCAAATCGTGGAGATGCCGTTCCAGCAAGGCTCGCTAGTCAAGAAAGGCGACAAATTGGCCGTCGTTTACCAGGCGCCGTTTGCCGCCGTCCTGCAGGAAGCCAAGGGCCTCCTCGATGTGGACAAAGCCGGCCTCAAACTGGCCCAATCCCAGCTCGAACGCAGCCGGCCGCTCCTCAGCGGCAATCTCGTTTCACAGCAGCAATTTGACACCTACTCCTCGACGGTCGACCAGTTGATGGGGAAAATCGATGTCGATGAGGCCCACGTCAAGACCGCGCAAATCAATTACGACTACACCACCATTCTCGCCCCGATTGACGGCATGGTCGGCACGTACAAAATCAGCGTTGGCAACGTGGTCAAGGGCCAGGATCAAATCCTCACCACCATCCAGCGGATGGACCCGATTTACGCCGATTTTGTGGTTTCCGTGGACGACTTCCCCCGCTTGCGCGACTACTTCGACAAGAATGGCGGCACGCTGCGCATCGTCGCCGCGGACATGTCCGACCCCACGCGGATGCGCGAAGGCAACCTCACCATTTTGGCCAACGCGATTGCCGGCTTGACGGGCACCGCGGCCTTGCGTGCGACCATGCCCAATTCCGACCGCCTGTTCTGGCCCAATGAGCCCGTGCGCGTGCGCGTGTTCTTGGACACCTTGCAGGGTGCGATGCTGGTGCCGGAATCCGCGGTGCAATTGAGCCAGCAGGGCTCATTCGTCTTTGTCATTAATCCGGCCGCCAAAGCCGGTGCCGCAGCCACGGTCGAAAAGCGCATCGTGCAAGCCGGCCAGACGCAGGACGATGGGTTGACCGTCATCAATTCCGGGCTGAAGGCTGGTGAAATGGTCGTGGTGCACGGTCAGGTGTTTTTGCAGCCGAATGCAGTCGTCAAAGTCATGGAACTGGACGGCCATGCCCCTGATGCCGCTCCGGCAGCCTCCACCGTAACCGCCACCACTCCCGCCCCCGCCCAGCCTAAATCCTAAGCTGCGGATTTTCACCATTTGCACCACCCTCCTGCTTTGTCTTTGCGATGAACAGCCTGTCCGACCCCTTCATCAAGCGCCCCGTGATGACCATGCTGGTCTACCTCACGGTTTCGGCCTTTGGCATCTATTCTTATATAATGATGCCCGTGAGCGATCTCCCGACGGTGGATTACCCCGTCATTCAGGTCACCGCGAGCTATCCCGGCGCGAATCCCGAAGTGATGGCCTCCAACGTGGCGGCGCCCCTGGAGCAACAATTCCTGCAAATTCCGGGCATCGACATCGTCACGTCGAATAATTCGCAGGGCAATTCGAAGATGGTGTTGCAGTTCCAACTCGACAAATCCATCGACGGCGCGGCCTCGGACGTGCAAGCCGCCATTAACCGGGCGCAGGGCAGCCTGCCCGCGGACCTGCCCTCCCCGCCCACGTTCCAGAAGTCTAACCCGAACGACTTTCCCGTCATCTTCCTCGGGGTGATTTCCTACTCGATGACGGCCGGCCAGCTTTACGATTACGCGTTCACTGAAATCGCCCAGCGCCTGCAAACGGTCCCCGGCGTCGCCAGCGTCAACACCTACGGTTCACCGCGCGCCGTGCGCATCCGCGTGGACCCGCACAAACTGTATTCGCGGGGGCTGACCTTTGACGACATTACTGGGGCGATCCGGGGCGGCACGTCCCTGCAAAGCGCCGGCCAGATCAAGGGAAATTCCATCCAGATGACCGTCAAGCCGCGGACGCAGCTCGAACACTCCGACGACTATTCCAAACTCATCATCGCCGACAAGGACGGCGCCCCGGTTTTCCTGCGGGACGTGGCGGAAGTGGTGGATTCGCTCCAGTCCGAAGACATGCGCATGCAGTACTGGTCCAAGACCATTCCGGCCGGGTCCGTGGGCGTGGTGCTGTCCGTCACCAAGGCGAGCGGCGCCAATTCCGTGGAAGTGGCGCAAGGCGTGCAAGCGATGATCCCCAAGCTGCGTCAAATCATTCCGCAGTCCATGCAAATACTGCCCATCTACGACCGCTCCGTCAGCATCCGGAATTCCATCGAGGACGTGGATGTGACGCTGCTCATTGCCTTTGTGCTGGTGGTGCTGGTCGTATTCTTGTTCCTCGGACGGGTGGCGGACACCATCATCCCCGCCGTGGCCTTGCCGATGTCCCTGTTACTGACGTTCATCGTCATGCACCTGTGCGGCTTTTCCCTGGACAATCTCTCGCTGATGGCGCTGACCCTTTCCGTGGGCTTCCTCATCGATGATGCCATTGTGTTTCTGGAGAACATGGTGCGCCGCATGGAAGCCGGCGAACACGTCTGGACGGCGGCCTTCAATGGCGCCAAGGAAATCAGCTTCACCATTTTGGCGATGACGCTGTCCCTGGCCTCGGTGTTCATTCCCCTGGTGGGCATGAGTGGGTTGATGGGCCGGGTGTTTCGCGAGTTGGGCGTGACCATCATTGTGGCGGTGGTGGCCTCGGGCGTGGTCTCGCTGACTCTGACGCCGATGATGTGCTCCCGTCTGCTCACTGCCCATGAGCCGCACAAGCGTTCCCTGCTGGAGCGCAGCGCGCATTTCATTGAGGAACGGTTGCTGGCCATTTACAGCCCGATGCTGACCTTTGCGCTGCGGCACTGGTATCTTTCTGTCGCTGCTTATGCCTTGTGCGGTTTCGGGGTGTACTGGTTTGCCCTCAATGTGCAAAAGACCTTCCTACCCGAAGGCGACAGCGGCTTTGTGTCGGGGGCTTGGATTGTGGACACGGACACCTCGCCCCAGCAGATGAAGCAATACCAGGACAGAATCATCGAGGCCGTGAGCAAGGTGGACCACGTCCTGGGCTTCGTCACTGTCTCGGGCTTCACGCAGCGCAACAATTCGAATTCGGGGTCGATGTTCATCGCGTTGGACGACCCCAAAAACCGCCCGCCCATCAAGGATGTCACGAATCAGATCAAGGCCGTGATGGCCCAAATTCCCGGCGTCGTACCCTCCTTGCGCCCGCGCCCGGTGTTGAACATCAGTGCCGGCGCCACCAACAACAACCAAGGCAAGTACGCCTATACCATCTCCGGCCTCGACAAGGACAAGGTATACGCCAGCGGCTACGCCCTGATGGACCGGATGCTTAAGAGCAAGCTGTTCAGCATCGTCAACCCGGACTACTTCCCGGACAACCGCCAACTGGAAATCTCCCTCGACCGCGACCAGGCCTCGAACTACGGCGTCGGGGCCGCCGGCCTGGCCCAGACCATTTCGAACGCCTATTCGCAAAACTATTCCTATCTGATCAAAAATGATTTTCAGCAGTACTGGGTCATCGTTGAGGCCGCGCCTGAATACCGCGCCCGCCCCGGCAATCTGGACCAGATCTTCTTCAATTCACAAACCAATCAGGGCTCCCTCTATTCCGCAACCGCCGGCGGCGAGGACCTCAGCCGCCTCGTGCCGTTCCGCACCGCGGCCAAAACCAACGTCACCCTCGGCCCGCTGGCGGTGAACCATATCAACGGCTTCACCTCGTTCACCCTCTCCTACGACCTCGCCCCCGGCGTGGGCATCGGCACGGCCACTGATTTCATCGCTCAAGCGGCGGCGGAAATTGTCCCGCCCGAACTGACCCGCGGCTTCCAGGGCGATGCGCTCATCTTCCGCCAGACGGTGGTAAGCATGGGCGTGATGTTCCTCGTGGCCATCTTTGTGATGTATGTCATCCTCGGCATTCTCTACGAAAGCTACATTCATCCCATCACGGTGCTTTCGTCCCTGCCGGTGGCCATCGTCGGCGGCTTGGGCACCCTCTGGTTGTTCGATTCGGAATTGTCCCTTTATGCCTGGATTGGCGTCTTCATGCTCGCCGGCTTGGTGAAGAAGAATGGCATCATGATGATCGACTTTGCCATTGCCCGCCAATCGGAAGGCCGCACGCCTTACGAAGCCGTCCATGAAGCCTGCCTCGAGCGTTTCCGGCCCATCATGATGACGACCCTCGCCGCCTTTTTCGGCACCCTGCCGCTGGCCATCGGCCTGGGCGCGGACGCCGCCTCCCGCCAGCCGCTCGGGTTGACGATTTGCGGGGGCCTCGTGGTCTCGCAACTGGTCACGCTCTTCGTCACCCCCGTAACCTTCCTCGGGCTCGAGTGGGTGCAAGTGCGAATTCTCGACCGCATTCCGTTTTTTGCCCGGCGCCACCACCTGCATTCGGACGCCCCGCCGCTGCCCGGATTGGACCAAAAAATCCCGACGCCGGCGGTCTGAAGATAATCCACCTTCCGCTTTGCATTTCGTGGATGATTCTGCCTTGATGCGCCCTACCTTTTCGCACCCATGAATTTCTTGCGCCCTGTTTTGCTGGCCACGCTGCTGACCGCGCCGTTCGCGGGTTGTGTCAACGTGGACAAAGAAACCGCGAACACTCCGCGGGAATACTGGAAACCGCCCGCCCAGGCCCAGCCCAAAGAAGAGCTGTCGCTGCCTGCGCCGCAACCAGCTTCCCGCGGCACCCAGCCCGACCAGGGCAAGCTGGATTTGCCAACCTTGGTGGACATCGCCCTGTCCAACAACCCGCAGACGCGCCAGGCCTGGTACAGCGCGAAGACCGCCGCCGCCACCGTCGGCCAGGTTAATAGCCAGTACTATCCGCAAATCACCGTGGGCGCGGGGATCACCCGCAGCAAGGTCCGCGGCGTCGCCTTCAACGGCGGCAGCAACGGCGCGGGCACAACCTACAGCACTTCCTACGGGCCTTCCGCCGAAATCAATTACCTGCTCTGGAATTGGGGCAAAAATTACGCGCAAACCGAGGCCGCCCGCCAGGCCCTTTACGCCGCCAATTACCAGTACAATCAAGTCATCCAGGACGTGATTTTGTCCACCGAGCTGGCCTATTTTAATTTCAACGCCGGCCTCGGTTTTGTCGATGCCGCCACGGCCACCCTCACTGACGCCCAGACCAACTACAAGGCCGCCGACCAGAAACTCACCACCGGCTTGGGCAACAAGCAGGATGACCTCCAGGCCCTGGCGCAAGTGAAGAATGCGGAGTTTCAACTCGAGCAGGCGCAGACGCAGGTGGAAACCGCGCGTTCGCAACTGGCCCGCGCCCTCGGCATTTCCGTCAACTCCAACCTCGACATCGTGCGCGACCAGACCGCCGTGGAATTGCCGCTGGTGGACAAAGGCGTTTCGGACCTCATGGCCGAGGCGATGCGCCAGCGCCCCATTCTCATGGCCGCATACGCCAACGTGCAAGGCGCCCGCTACGACCTCGACGCCGCCCGCGCCGACCGCTGGCCCACCCTCTCCGCCGTCTCGAGCTTGCAATACGGCTACGCCTCCGGCGGCGTCACCGACGGCAACCCGGTGAACAACTATTCCGTCGGCGTGCAAGTCTCGTGGGAAATTTTCACCGGCTTCAACAAGACCTACGCCATTATCAGCGCCCAGGAGCAGGAACGCGCCGCGCGCGAAGCCCTGCGCTCCCAGGAACTGCAGGTCGTGTCCGACGTGTGGAATTTCTTCTATTCGTTCAAGAGCGCCGTCCGCCAGGTGGATTCAACCACCGCGCAAGTCACCGCGCAACAGGAAGCCTACAACGCCATCCAGCTCGGCTATAACACGGGGCTGAATTCGTACGTGGACCTCATCACGGCGCAGGACAACCTCGCCACGGCCCGCCAGCAAAAAGTGCAGGCCGACGCCAACCTGGGCACCGCCATCTCGAACCTCGCGCACGCCACTGGCTCCCTGCCGCTGGACACGTACACGAAGACGCCGTAAGTGGGTGAGACAGATTGCCGGGCGGTCTGGTCTCCTCCGCTTTGGCGGCACCGACCTCGCGTAAACACAGAAAAACGCCCTTGACCGCATAACGTTATGCGTTAAGGTGGCCCTGCATGATCGGCTCCTTCTCTTGCCGGGATACCGAAGCTTTATTTTATGGCGCACACCCGCGTCGCATTCCTCCGAGCCTCCATCGCACAGCCCTGCGCAAACTCCTCATGCTACATGCCGCCACTGATGTCCTTGACCTCCGCTCACCTCCCGGCAACCGCCTGGAGGCGCTAAAACAAGAACGTACTGGCCAGTTCAGCATCCGGATCAACGACCAATGGCGCATTTGTTTTCGCTGGAATAAAGGCCAGCCCCACGGCGTGGAAATTGTTGATTACCACTAAAATTATCCACTAACCCACCCGACCATGCCTAAACTTCTTGCCATTCATCCGGGAGAAATCCTGCGGGAAGAATTCCTGCTTCCGTTGGGCCTCTCGCAAAGCCGCGTGGCCAGGGCGCTCGGGGTGCCGCCGCGCCGCGTCAATGAAATCGTCCTGGAAAAACGCGCCATCACGGCCGACACCGCTTTGCGCCTGGCGCGCTTCTTCAAAACGACGCCCCAATTCTGGCTAAATCTCCAGGACGAATACGAACTCCGTCGTGCGCATCATGCTCTCGGCGCGCGCCTGCGCAACATCCCTGAATTTCAAGCAGCTTAAGGTGCCTGCCGCGCTGAACGAGGTTAAAACTTTACCACCAACTGCACCGCGATCATTTGCTGGCCGTTTTGGAAGGAGGTTTCCTGGTGCTGCCAACTGTACTGGATTTTGGTGAGGACGTGCGTGTCCCACTTGTAGCCGAGGGCGAGGTCGACGCGCATTTCATCGTTGTCCCAATTCTGCGGGCCGCCGGGCGTCTGCACCTGGTTGTACACCTGCTGGTTCCAGCGCACCGCAGCGAACAACTGCGGCGTGATTTTGTACTTGGTCTCGAGGTACCACGAAAAGGTGTCGGCGTTGCCGACGTTGGGCACTTCGAAGCGGCTGAAAATAAATTCGCCGGTGACTTGCCATTCGTGCCAGGCCCACGAGGCGTCGCCGCCCACCGTGATTTGATCGTACTGGCTGAGCGTCGTGCCCGGCGGCAGGCTGGCCGCGGCGTGGCTGAGCAAAAACGGCCCCAGGCTGCCCGAAACGCCGAGGCTCCAAGCCTCGTTCACGCGCCAGCCGAGGCGGCCGTTGAACGAGGGCCGGCTGAAATTCAAATCACTCCAGGTCGTCGGCCGCGCGGACAGCGCCTGGGTCGTCCCGGACACCGCCAAATCCACCCGTCCCCACGTGGCGAAGGCGGCCGCGCCCGGCAGATAATCCGGGCCCCACACCACCGGCGCCCAGGCGTAATTGTTGTCGGGCGAATTGCGCAGACCCGCGAAGGCCGCGCCGTTGGCCGGGCTGAATGCATCCAGCACGCTCGTGACCTGATCGTACACCAGGGGCGCGGTGATGAACGGGCAGTCCCATGCGCCGTGGCGGCCCGCCCACGAGCCGAAGACCGTGTAGAATTTGCCGACCTGCAAGTCCAGATGCTGCGGCACGATGGTCGCGCGCACAAACATCTCGTCGAGCCGCGCGCTATCATTCACGAAGCCGGGATCAATGCCGTCGTCCCAGCGGAATTTCGCGAAGAACATGAGCCGGTCGCCATAGGTGGCGTCGAGATTGAGCGTGAGCCGCGGGCTGAGCAGGAAATGGTCGTTGGGGTTGGAATAAATCAGGCCAAAGGGCTGGCCGTCCAAATAGTACCCCGTAATATCCGTCTCGCCGGTCACATGGGCGAAGAATTTCCCGTCGCTGCTTTCATAGGTCAAGGCGTCGTCGGCGCGATCCAAGGCCGCAGTCACCGGGGCCGGCAAGGTGACTTGCGCTCGGAGGCCGGCCACGGCCGAAAAAATCAGCAGCACGGAGAAAATTGCAGGGTGGTAAAACTTTTTCATCGGAGAACGGGTAACTGGGCATACCGGAGGCGGAAAATCTGGATGGGCTGGGTAAAGCCCTTGATGGGTAAAGTTTCGAGTTCTTCGACCGCCGCCTCTTCATCGAGGGCGGCCCGCGTCGCGCCGTCAATGAGCACTTCGCCGGCCTGGGCGCGGGCGCAGAGGCGCGCGGCCAGGTTCACGCGGTCGCCCAGCACGGTGTAGTTCAAGCGGTCCACCGAGCCCATGCAGCCGGCCAGCATGCGGCCCGTGGCCACGCCCACGCCGACGCGGATGCCGCTGCCGGTCTCGTCACTCAGCCGTTCGCGTTCCGCCACCAGCGCGAGCGCGCAATTGGCGGCGTCGCGGGCGTCCTGACCGTAGCTTTTCGGCGCGCCAAAAAGCACCATCAGCGAATCCCCCACAAATTTGTCCACCACGCCGCGATGTAATTGCACCACCTTCGTGAGCGCCGTCATGTGCTCGTTGAGGATTTCGACGACGCGGGCCGGGTCCATGCGCTCGGTCAGTTGCGTGAAGCCGCGAATGTCGCAGAACAACACCGAGACCTCGCGCAATTCGCCGCCCAGCGACAACTGTCCCTGCAACAGCCGTTTCGCCACTTCCCGGTCGGACACGCGGTCGAGCACATTGCGGTATTTTTCCTTTAACTCGAGTCCCACGGCCATTTCGTTGAACGACGCCGACAGCCGCCCGATTTCATCGCGGCTGGAAACGCCCACGCGCGCGGAGTAATCGCCGCGGCCAACGGCTTCCGTGGCGCCGACGAGATTTAAAATGGGTTGCGTCATCCTCCGGGAAATAAAGGCGGCGAGCAGAAAACCGCACAACAGAGTCAAGAGCGTGACCCCAACCACCACAAAGGCTATCTCCCGGGTCAAAGTCTGCAATTGGCCCAAGGAATAAAGGGAGACCTGCCAAGCCGGCGGAAGCCCTTCGCTCTTTTGCAATTGGCGGAAGAAAAGCAAATATTCCGCTCCCTCCGGGTCCTTGAAATTCATGCCCTCCACCGCATGGCCTGAGGTCAGCAATTTCGCCAGGGGTTGGGCCAGCGTCGGCGGCAGGGTTTTGGAAATCAGCCGGTTATTGAGCAGCAAACCATTGCGCAAGGCCTCCGTGCCGCTGCCAAAATCGCGCTCGAAATTCAACAACTGGCCGAAGACCAAAAAACCATAGAGACGCCCGTCGACTGTATCCACTTTCGGCATCACCGTGATTTCATACACGCTCGAGCTCCCGAGCATGGCGAAGCCCACGGCGGCCGACGTGGCGTCGCCCTTGGCGATGGTGCCGGCCGTATTGACGAAGGGGGTCAGCGCTTCCACCAAGGCTGGGCGCGGGACAAAATCACCGGTTTCCGGCTTGGGCGTCAGCGGCGTCAAGTCCTGGCCAGCCACATCAAACCAGCGATAAAAAGTCGCGTGCTCCTCACCCGTGCCCTGTTCCTCCAAGTGGTCGCGCAGCGGTTTGAGCAGGGGGGTGATATCGTCGTACAGATGCGCGGTGCGGTTGGGGTACGCATCGTCACCCAGCGCGGCAATCAGGCGGACATTGCTGGCGTTGGTTTGCAACGCGCCCAGGGTCGCGGCCAGACGCGTATCCCGCTGCTTGAAAAACAGGTTCACCTGCTCCTCAAACCGCTCGCTCAGAAATCCCCGGTAGGCGCGGTCGACCTGCTGGCGCACGACGAGCACCGCGGCGACGCTCACGCCCGTCATCATGAACACCATGGCCAGCGTCAGCTTGAGGCCGAAGTTCAACACCGGGCGGCGGAAGGAGGACGTGGCGGCGGACATCGGGAGCGTTTATTGGGCGGGGCCAGCCAAGTCGGTAACGACCGTCTCCCCCGCGCGCACCACCACCGGGCGCGTCCAGAGAGTCTTGTCATTCACCCAGGCGGTGAGCGTGTAGGCCCCCGGCGGGAGGGCGGGCAGGCGATAATGGCCCGCCGCGTCGGTCGTCGCAAAATAGGGCGTCTTGAGCACGAGGATGACGCAGCGCATGTGCTCGTGGATTTCGCAGAAAATTTTCACCACGCCCGGCTGGTCGAACACCACCCGGGCGGGATTTTCGTCCTTGCGGTAGCGGCCGAGGTCGAAGGTTTTCGCGGCGGAATAAGAAAATACATTGTGATAAAAATCATCCTGGTTGGGAAACGCCACGGTGGCCCCGACCTCGACGGCCTGGAGCGCCGGGATGAACCGCATGCCCTTTTGCACGATTTGCGCGGCGGCCGGGGTCTGGCCCTGGCGGGCCACCGTCACGGCGGCAATGGTCGCGGCATCGCCCGGCTCCGCATAGACGATGGCCACCGGCGGTTCGGCCGGGGCCAGAGTGGCGGCACCGCCCGCCGCTCCGCGCTGGTAAACCGCGCCCGCGGCGGCCTTCGCGGGGCTGGCCTCGCGGGCCGCGCCGGCCAAATTGACCACGCCTTCCAGCGCCCCGGTTTCGGCCGGGCCCGCCGCCATCAGCACGCTCATCCCCAGCACCATCGAAAGGACTCCGAGGGTCAAAATCCGACCGGGGTATTTCCGCGAGTAGTTGGTGACGTTCAATAGCGTCACACCCATGTTGACCAATGTAACAGGACGCTATTCGGCGGCAAGGGCAATGCGCGCTACTCACGCCGGCTTACGGCCCGGCTGGGCTGACCGTAACCCCGAGCGACAACGTATGCCGGCCGCCGCCGGTGACGGTGCCGCGCACCGGGCTCACGTCCCCAAAATCCCGCCCGCGCGCGACGCTGATGTGCCGATCACCGCACAGGCAGTCGTTGGTCGGGTCGAAATCCAGCCAGCCCACGCCCGGCACATACACGCCCACCCAGGCATGGGAGGCATCGGTGCCGACCAAACGCCGCTGCCCCGGCGGCGGCTGGGTCAGCAAATAACCGCTCACGTAACGCGCGGCCAGCCCGGCGGAGCGCAGGGCCACCACCGCCAAATGCGCGAAGTCCTGGCAGACCCCGCGCCCTAGTTGGAAAAACTCGCCCACGGTCGTGGCCGGTGTGGTGGCCGTGGGATCGAAAACAAATTGCCGGTTAATCTTGGCGCACATTTCCATCACGCCGTCGACAATCGGCCGGCCCGGCGGCAACAGGTTGCGCGCCATGTCCGCCACGGTCGGCGTAATCGCCGCATAAGGCGACGGATAAAGGTATTGGCGGGCCTGGTGCGCCGCGGCGTCGGCGGAATCACGCAGCCATGTAGCCGTTTGGCCCACGGTGGCGGTGGGCCGGTTGAGGGGAACCGCCAGCGGCGTGACCGTCACCTTGCTCGTGGCCGCGAGATGCAATTGGCGGTGCGGCTCGGTGAGGGTGAAATAATGAATGCGATTGCCGAAGTAATCCGTGCGGACAGCCAGTTCGAGCGGGCGCGGCCAGACCTCGAGCGCAAAATGCAGGCACTCCTGCGACTCCGACGTCAGCGGCTCAAGGTGCGCCACCTGATGCGACAACGACACCGGCTCCCCGTAACGATACGTGGTAGTGTGCTCTATGGAATAAACCGGCATGGCGAAGTCGTTTTCCGCAGCGGTTAACTCGCTTCTGTCTCGCCATGGGCGAAATACACCAAGCCGAGTGCTTCTGACAAGGCCGCGAGATCGCGGGCCGCCGTGATCAAAAAGTCATTGAGCGTGGGCGACGCGCCAGCCGCCCCTTCCTCGGCGATTTGCTTCACGTCCACCAGACGGGCCTGGCTGAACAAGCCCAGCGCCAGACGCTCCGGCGCGCCGGGCATGGCCTCGCCGCCCGCCCGCGGCAGCGCTTCAACGTGCTCGCGCACCACGCGCAACTGAAACGCGAGGGAGCGGGGATTGGCGTCGTCGCAAACCAGCAAATCGAGCACCGGCGCGGGGTGCAGGTGCGTCAAGTACCGGCGGCGGTAGGTGAGCTGGCTGTCGCAACACGCCAGCAGGTTTTGCAGCAAGGCCGGGGCGGGCGCGGCCCCGGAACCAAAGGCATGCTGCAGGAGCACCGCCACCTGGATGCCGCGCTCGATGCGCCGGCCCAAATCCAGGAAATGCCAGCCGTATCCACGGGTCATATTCTCCATCAAAAGACCGCTGATGGCGGCCAGCAGGACAATCGTCTCGACCAGATCGCCGTGCGCGCGGCCGGAGAGCACGGGCAGCGCTTCCGGGTTCCGGCGGAGCCGCTGCAACCGGTGCAGCAACCGCCAGGCGTCGTTGGCCAAGCGTTCCTTGACGCGCGCCGCCGCAGTTTCGAGGCGGCTGACGTTGGCGACCAGGCTGTGCCGCCGCGCGGGGTCCCAAATGAGCGCCCGCAGGCAAGTCTCCGCGGCGCTTAGGTTGATTTTGGTTTTGTCCGCGGCGAGCAGGCGCGCGGGTTCGCCTACCAAAAGCGTTTGAAAAAACGGCAGCACGGCGGCAGGTTCGGTGGCCGGGCCGTCTTCGCTCAGGGTGCTCGCGAGCAGGCGCAGCACGCGCGCCTGGCCCTCGGCCCGCTCGAGGTAGCGTCCAAGCCAGTAAAGATTGTCGGCGGTGCGGCTGGGCAAATCCCCGGATTGCCGGCGCAATTTGAGGCCGGCGGCCGGGGCGGCGCCGATTTCCACCGGTGGCGAAACTTCCGGCGGATGCAGCACCCAGGTGTCCTTCCCGCGCCCGCCGCGCTGCATGGAGACGGACAAGTCGTCCGGCTCGGCGGGAATGCGCGTCAAGCCGCCGGGCATGGCCAGATAGTCGTCGTGATTCGCGACCAAAAAGGAACGCAAGTGAAACAGCCGCGCGGCGAGTCGGCCTTCTTCGAGCATGGGCGTGGTCGAAAGCGCCACGCGTTCGCGGGCGCACCAACGGGCCGGTTCGGCCCGCAATCGCTGGCGCCATTGCTCGCGCTCGTGGGCACTGAGCCGCGCCATCGAGGCATACGACCGCGACGGGTCCGGAAACGCCGGCTGCAAAATCAATTCGTCCAAATGCTCGAGCACGTAATTGAGCTCGCGCGGCTGGCCGCACCACCACGTCGCCACCGAGGGCATTTTCAATTCCTCGCCGAGGAAGTGCCGGCAAAGCACCGGGAAAAAGGGCGAGAGCCCGGCGGATTCCAACAGGCCGGTGCCGAGGCAGTTCGCGAGGGTGATTTGCCCGCTGCGCGCCGCTTGCAAAAGGCCCGGCACGCCGAGCAGCGAATCCGCGCGCAGTTCGAGCGGGTCGCAAAAATCCGAATCCACGCGGCGCAGAATCAAGTCCACCGGCTGCAAGCCCGCGAGGGTTTTGAGATAGACCTTGCCCGCGCGGACGGTCAAATCGCCGCCCTCGACGAGCGGAAAGCCCTGGTTGCGCGCCAGGAACGAATGCTCGAAATAGGTTTCGTTGTACGGCCCGGGCGTGAGCAAAACCAGCCGCGGGTTTTCCGCCCGCCGTTCGACCAGGTTCTCCAGCGACAAGCGCATCGTCTCAAAAAAGCCCTCGAGCCGCGCCACCGGATGCTGGCGCAGCCAGTCGGGCGCCACCCGCGTGGTCAGGTATCGATTTTCCAACGCGTAGCCGATGCCGGAGGGCGCATCCACGCGGTCGGACAGCACCCACCATTGCCCATTGGGCGCGCGGCCGAGGTCGGCGCCGTAAAGGTTGATGAAAATTCCGTTGGGCGGGATGAAACCGTGGCAGGGGCGCAGGAAAAGCGGATTGCCCAAAACAAGCTCCGGCGGCAGCACGCGTTTCTCAATCAGGGTTTGGGGACCGTACAAATCCTGGAGGATGAGATTGAACAGATGCACGCGCTGGCGCAACGCGTCGTCCACTTTCCGCCATTCCTCCCAGGTCAAAATCATCGGGAGCAAATCCATGCCCCACAGGCGCGCGGTGCTGCCCGGCTCGCTGTAAACGTTGTAGGTGATGCCGTTTTCCTGAATCAGGCGGCGCAAACTTTCCTCGCGCCGGGCCAGTTCCGGCGCGGGCAGGCCGCTCAGGGTTTCCGCCAGATTCCGCCACGCGGGGCGGATGCGGCCGTCGGGGGTCTTCAGCTCGTCGTGGCGCCCGGCGGGCGGGTGGTAGGCGGCCAGCCAGCCGGCAAAATCGGCGGCGGGCCATGACGACACGGTGGACATGCTCAAGGGACGGAGTTTAACCGCAGGCGCGCGAGCGTTCGAGAACGAATTCCACGCTCACTTGTATTCCGGTTTGCGCAAATCGAGCGTGAAGGGAAATTCCGGGAGTACCTCCACCGGCGGCACCACCCAATCCGGCCCGGGCGTGTGGCCAAAGGGAAAGAAGCGCGCGAGGCGGCGGCTTTCGGCCTCGTAGGAATTCACGGGAAACGTCACGTAGTTGCGACCGCTCGGGTGCGCGACGTGATAGGCACAACCGCCGACGGCGCACTTGTTCCATGTGTCGATGACGTCAAAAATAAGTGGCGCATTCGAGGGCACCGTCGGGTGCAGGCATTCCGCGGGTTGCCACGCGCGGTAACGCACGCCCGCCACATATTCGCCCACCGTGCCGGTCTCGCGCAGCGGCACCCGCCGGCCATTGCAGGCCACGACATACCGCTCGGGATTCAATCCGCGCGCCTTCACCTGCACGCGTTCGACGGAGCTGTCCACGAACCGCACCGTGGAACCCGCCGCGCCGGTTTCGCCGAGCACATGCCACGGCTCGAGCGCATGGCGCAATTCGACCTCCACTTCGCGGTAATTCGTTTTCCCGTAATGGGGGAACTTGAATTCAAAATGCGGCGCGAACCACGAATTTTCAAACGGCAGTCCGTGCGCGCGCATTTCTGCGAGCACGTCGCCAAAATCCTGCCACACAAAATGCGGCAGCATGAAACGGTCGTGCAATTCCGTGCCCCAGCGTGTGAGACGGCCGGGCTCGTACGGCTTTTCCGCGAACCGCGCGATCAACCCGCGCAACAGAAGTTGTTGCGCCAGGCTCATGCGCGAATGCGGCGGCATCTCGAACGCGCGCAATTCCAGCAGGCCGAGGCGGCCCGTGGTGCCCTCGGGGCTGTAAAGCTTGTCGATGCAAAACTCGGCGCGGTGGGTGTTGCCGCTCACGTCGATGAGCAGGTTGCGCAGGATGCGGTCCACCAGCCAGAGCGGCCCACCCTTGGCCTTGCGCAATTCCTCGAACGCCACTTCCATCTCGTAGAGTGAATCGTTGCGGGCCTCGTCCATCCGCGGGGCCTGGCTGGTCGGGCCGATGAAGAGGCCGGAAAACAAATAGGACAGCGAGGGATGCTGGTGCCAGTACGCAATCAGGCTGGCCAGGAGGTCCGGCCGGCGCAGCATCGGGCTATCTGAAGGCGTCTCACCACCAATGACGACGTGATTGCCACCGCCGGTGCCGGTGTGGCGACCATCGAGCATGAATTTCTCCGTGCCCAGGCGCGTGAGGTGCGCTTCCTCGTACACGCCCGTGGTGGTCTTCACGAGTTCATCCCAATTGCGCGCCGGGTGGATGTTCACCTCGATGACGCCCGGGTCGGGGGTCACCCGCAAAAGCTGGAGGCGGTGGTCAAACGGCGGCGGATAGCCCTCGATCAGCACGGGCAGCTTGAGTGCGGCGGCCGTGGCCTCCACCCGCGCGACCAGGTCGAGGTAATCCTCCACCGTGGGCGTCGGCGGCATGAAGACGAAGAGCTTGCCGTCGCGCGGCTCGACGCACAGGGCGGTGCGCACGATCCAACTGGCAGATTGCTGCGGGCCGGGCTTGACCTCCGCGTCGCGCAAGGATTCGCGCGGAGGCAGCGGCTGCGGGCGCAAGTGCGAGCCCGTGCTGCCGGTTCCGCCGCCGCCGGGCCCGGGCGCTTCCCACGGCCAGCGGCCTTCCCCACCCTGCCCGGGCACGCGCAACAGGCGCAGCATTTCCTCGCGGCTGGGCAAGGGCGGCAATTGCCGGTGCGGGTCCGCATCCGGCACAAAATAATGATCGGACGGCGCGGCCCAGGGCGTCGAGTCCAACGGGAGGCGAAAGCCGATGGGCGAATCGCCGGGCAGGAGAAAGCAATTCTCCTGGCGCAGAAACCACGGGCCGCTGGTCCAATAGGAACCATCCAGGCCCACCCGCCGCTGGAGCGGCATGACGTAGCCCTTCGCGAGCCCGAGGCCTTCCTCAAAAATTTTCGTCAACCGCCGGCGTTCCTCCGGGTCACGCAAATTATTGCGCAACGGGTCCACGTTCGCGGGCAGCTTCCGCTCTTTCCACAAATGGTACCACACGTCCTCGTAGGCGGGCATGATCCAGCGCGAGGTGACGTTTAGCGAATCGGCCAAATGCCGGGAAAATTCCGCCGCCCGCGCGGCCTCCACGCCGTAATTCTTTGAGTACTGTCCGACGAGTTCGTTGTTCTCCCACATCGGCACGCCGTCCTTGCGCCAAAAACAGGTGTATGACCAGCGCGGCAGGGATTCGCCGGGATACCATTTGCCCTGGCCCCAGTGCAGCAGCCCGCCGGGCGCGAAACGGTCGCGCAAACGCTGGATGAGCGTCGCCGATAAATCCCGTTTTTTGGGCCCGACGGCGGTGGTATTCCATTCCGGACCATCCGGGTCATCAATGGAAATGAAGGTCGGCTCGCCGCCCATGGTCAGGCGCAAGTCCTGGGTTTGGTAAATGGCATCGATGCGATGGCCGAGGGCTTCAATCGAAGACCATTGCTCTTCCGTGTAGGGCAGGGTGACGCGCGGCGTTTCAAACAACCGGTGCACCGACATCGCAAAATCTAACGTGCTTTCCGATGTCGACAACGCGCCGGTGATGGCGGCGGCGCTGCCGGGCGCGGGCGTGCACGCGAGCGGAATATGCCCTTCGCCCGCGAGCAGCCCCGACGTGGGGTCGAACCCGATCCAGCCCGCACCGGGAAGAAAAACCTCCGTCCACGCATGCAAATCCGTAAAATCCTTGTCCGTGCCCGACGGACCGTCGAGCGACTTCACGTCAGCCTTCAATTGAATCAGGTAGCCCGACACAAACCGCGACGCGAGCCCGAGATGCCGGAGGACTTGCACCAGCAGCCACGCGGAATCGCGGCAGGAACCTTTGTGCAGGGTGAGCGTTTCCTCGGGCGTTTGCACGCCCGGTTCGAGGCGGATGACATAATCCACCACCTCCCGCAGACGCTGGTTCAATTCGACCAAGAACGACACAGTGTTTTTCGGCGTGCGGTCCACCTTGGCCACAAATTCGCGCAGCTTCTCGCCATCCGCCGTCGGCGGCAGGTACGGGGCCAATTCGGCCTTCAAGCCCTCGTCGTACTCAAAGGGAAAATTATCCGCGTAAGGTTCGACGAAGAAATCGAAGGGGTTGTGCACCGCCATTTCCGCCACCAAGTCCACCTCGACCTTGAATTCCTTGACCGGCTCCGGAAACACCACCCGTGCGAGGTGGTTGCCGTGCGGATCCTGCTGCCAGTTGATAAAGTAGCCCGCGGGCTCGATGTTCAGCGCATAGCTCAGGATGTGGGTGCGCGCATGGGCCGCCGGGCGCAAACGGATGACCTGTGGCGACAAAACGACGGGCCGGTCGTAGCGGTAATGCGTGCGATGGTTGAGAGCGGCATGAATAGCCATGGGAAAGCGTAAAGAGCAAACCAGGCCTGAACGCGAGCCGAAGCGACGCCGAAATCGACCGCGCTTTGCAAGCGCTTGATGGATAACGGCATCGCCACGGCCCAAGGCCGCGAGGCCTTGGGCGTTTTGAGCTGGGAAAAGGGTGTGAAGGGAAAAGCGGTGTCCGGCACGGGCGGGCCGGAAGGGAACGTTTCCCCTCCGGCCGGCCCGCACGCGGCACCACCTAACCCAAAGGTTAGCAGGTTCCGGTCCAATACTGAAAACGGACGCGTAACGACTGGAAAGGGGGCGAATCGCCTTCCTTGCAGCGGCGTGGGCGGAGTCGGTGGGCAAAGCTCGCTGGACTTTGTCGCGCGACTAAATTAAGCCACCGTTTCCCCTAATACCTCCATGCTCCCTCGTTCCTTACCCCAGCTTTCCCCTGCGCTTGCCTCCCTCGGCGTGGCCCTGCTTTTGTCGCCGTTGAACTGCGCCGCAGCCACACCTCCTGCGGCCCTGCCGGAACCAGTGACGCTTTCTTCCGGCTGGTTGATGCAAGATGTCGCCCAAGCGCCGCAACCGGGTGACGTGATTTCCAAGGTCGGCTTTGCGCCGGCGGTGTATCAAAAGAAAGACTATATCGCGCCGCCCACGGCCACGGCGAATCCGCCGACCAGCACGGTCATACCGCCCGAGGTGAGATTTGCCGTGATTCGCGGCGGGCGGGCGGGTGGACGCGGCCCGGCGGCGCCCGCCGTCGATGTCCCGCCCGGCGGCATTGCTTCTGATTTCGCGACCGCGACGCCGGCGGCGGGCGGACCGCGCGGCGGCGGCGCGCCCGCGGGCAATGACTATGCAACGTTGATGGCCGCGGCCATTCGCGGCGCAGCTGTCTGGCCCATTAACCCCGAGAAAAATCGCCCGAGTTTTTCGCCGGACTGGGTGCAAGCGCCCCGGCCTTCGGCCAAGGAATGGTATCCCGCCACCGTGCCGGGCACCGTTTTGACCACCCTGGTGAACAATAACATCTACCCCGATCCGCTCTACGGGGAAAACAATCGCCCGAACATCATCCCCGAAACATTAAGCCAGACTTCGTACTGGTACCGCAATGAATTCGCGGTGCCCGCTGCGTTTGCGGGCCGGCAGGTCTGGCTGAATTTCGCGGGTATCAACTATTTTGCCGAAGTCTGGGTCAACGGCACGAAAGTCGGTGGTATCAAAGGCGCGTTTGTGCGCGGGAATTTCAATGTCACGCCTTACGTCACGCCGGGGCAAAAAGCCGCGGTCGCCGTGCTCATTTTGCCGCCGCCCCACCCCGGATTTCCCTGGGAAAAAACGGTGGCGAATCAACGCGGCCCGAATGGCGGCGGCGATACGGGCCCGCTGGGGCTGGACGGCCCCACGTTTGTGGCGTCGATTGGCTGGGACTGGGTGCCGGGCATTCGCGACCGCCAAATCGGCCTCTGGCAGGAGGTGACGCTGTCGGCTTCCGGGCCCGTGCTCGTGCAAAATCCTTTTGTCGTCACCGACCTGCCCCTGCCCAGCACCGCGACCGCCGAGGTCAGCATCGAGGCCACCTTGCAAAATATTTCCGATGCCCCGCAAACCGGTGTTTTCACGGGAAAATTCGGCAATATCGCCTTTCAGTCTGCCGCGATCACGCTCCCGCCGCATGCCTCGCAGGTGGTGAAGCTCAATCCAACCACCACGCCGGCCCTGCACCTTACCCAGCCGAAACTCTGGTGGCCCAATGGCTTTGGCGACCCGTACCTTTACCCGCTGCACCTCGCCTTCGAACTCAATGGCGCGCCCTCCGACACCCAGGACTTGAAAATCGGCGTGCGCGAAGTGACCTATTTCGTCGAGGGCTCCGACAATCTCACGCTCTCAGTCAACGGCGTGCGCGTCTTTGCCAAGGGCGGCAACTGGGGCATGGACGAGGCGCTGAAGCGCCTGCCGCATGACCGCCTGGAGGCGCAGATCAAGCTGCATCAGCGGGCCAATTACACCATCATCCGCAACTGGGTCGGGCAAAGCACGTCGGAGGATTTTTTCGCGCTGTGCGACCAATACGGCATCATGGTGTGGGATGAATTTTTTCAGGCCAATCCCGCAAACGGCCTCAACCCGCTCGACCCGAACCTTTATCTGGCGAACGTGCGCGATACCGTCCTGCGCTACCGCAATCATCCCTCCATCGTGGTGTGGTGCGGACGCAACGAGGGCGCTCCGCCGCCGGACATCGATGCCGGCAATGGCCGCATCATCCAGGAGCTGGACCAGACGCGCTACTACCAGGCCAGTTCAACCGCGGGCCACGGCGTGCGCTCGGGCGGCGGCGGCTACGGCTGGCGGACGCCGGAAACGTTTTACAACGGCACTTTCGCGTTTAACACCGAGGTCGGCAGTTCCTCCATTCCCAATCTCGAATCCATCCAGGCCTGGATGCCGGAAAAAGACTGGTTCGACCAAAACTTCCCGAACGACGATTGGGCCGAGCACGATTTGACCACCGGGGCGGGCAACCCGGCCAACAATCCCCTGCAAAACATCATCGCGGCACGTTACGGGCCGTTTCACGGGCTGCCGGAATTTGTCCGCAAGGCGCAGATGGCCGACTACGAGGCCTACCGCGCAATGTACGAGAACCGGCTGTTCCGGTTGTTCACTCCGTCCACCGCCATCATCACCTGGATGAGCAATCCCGCGCAACCTTGCCTCGTGTGGCAAATTTACGATTATTCGCTCGAGCCCTTCGCGTCGTACTTCGCCGTGCAAAAAGCCTGCGAGCCCGTCCACATCATGATGACGCAGGACGCCGCTTACGCCGCGGGCGTCGTCAACAACACTGCGCGACCACTCGAAGGCCTGAAATACCGCGTGCAAATCTTCAACCTCGACGGCACGCGTAAGTACGATGCGACGAATCCCGTCCCGGCCGTGCCCGCATCGACCGCCGCGAACTTGGGTGCCGTGCCCGTGCCCGAAGGCGTCTCGCCCGTCCATTTTGTGAAGCTGCAGTTGCTCGACGCCCAAAATAAAATCGTGTCCGACAATTTCTACTGGCGCGAAACCGTGCTCGACGACCTCAAGGCGCTCGACTCCCTGCCGGACGTGCAGCTTGACTCCGCCATTCGCCGCCACGACGCCGCCGGCAACGTGCTGCTCGACGTCACCTTGACCAATCCCGGCCCGGTGGCGGCCGTCATGGCGCATGTGCAATTGCGCAATCAACGCACCAACGCCCGTGTGCTGCCCGTCTATTACACGGAAAATTATATTTCACTCCTGCCCGGCGAAAGCAAGACGATCACCCTCGAAGCCGCCGCCAAAGACCTCGGTACCGACCAACCCCTGGTGGTGGTCGACGGCTGGAACGTGACGTCCCGCGCGCAAACCTTCACCACCGGCGGCCCCTCCAGCATCGCGACGAATGCGAATGCGTATGTGAAGCGTAGGCCGCCGCCAGTGCCGGTGGCTATGAAGTAAAAAGCGCTTTGCCAACTACTTGTACAAAATCCAAACAGGCACGCTCGTTCCTCTGTGAGTAGTTTGGCTTAGTCGCTTCCCGCCCCGACAATATCTCCCCTTGTAAGGCCGGACGCTCCTTAGCTGGTTTTGACCCCGTACATGTCAATTTGGATTCCGTTGATGGGACTCTTATACCGGCCACGAAACCCGACGTAATTTGCACCCACCGTAAAGGGCGCAACGGTCAGTTTGCCGCTCGCATACCGGGACGGACTCACGACTTTCAAGCTGCCATCCTTCGCGACCGAACCTTTGAGACTGACGGTCATGTGAGCAATTTTAATAGAACCCGTCCAGGTAGTCTTGCTTACCGTAAGAGTCCCCGAGCCAACCCGACCGGCAAAACCGAAGTCCACATCACCTTTCGCCAGGAAAAAATAAGTGCCCGCCGCCAACTTGGGCGCAACCGTCAACTGTCCCACGGCTTTGATATTTTGTAACGAGATGGTTGCGTTGCAGAAATCAATGGCACCCGTGCCCGCGGCGCCAGTGTTGACCTTCCCGATCCGTGAAATCTTCAAAGTCGCATTCAAGCCGGTGCCAGAGACGGCCACCACCCCGCCGGCACCCACCTGCCCCGTCGCCAAAAGAGCCCGCGTGGTGTTGTAGGTGGTCAGTTGCGCATTCCCTGATGTATCGACGGTCAGGGTGACGAACGAATTGAATACTTCCGGCAAAGAGTTGACGTGTTGGGGCTGGCCGGATAAATAGCCAGTGTAGGTGCCAGCGTAAATGCAGTTCGCGGCAGAGGCTTCCGTGCAGACGAGGGAGAAGCATGCGAGAAGGAGGGTGTAGAGGGATTTCATATTAGGATGATTGAGCTTGTGATTTTATACCTTTGAATCGCGAGAAAACTACGATTGACAACTCAGGAAAGTCAATTGTATAAAAAATCCCCCGACGCCTGAATTTTGACTCCCCCGTTCTTCCCGTACCCAGCCCTTTTGTATTCAAGGAGGCGGTCTAATTAGCGGGAAGCGTGGCTCGCCCCGGACTGCGACTCGCCCGCCGCTGCCTCGGTCCGAAACACCAGCGGCACGAACTCGGCCATGTACTGGCGCCAGAGGGCGTAGTTGTGCACGCCTTCCGTGGGATGCCAGATATGGTTGATTTGGTGGGCGGTCAAAACTTCGTCAATGCGTTGCGAGCCGGGGAAGTGGCTGGGGTCCTGCCGTCCGCACCCGAGCCAGAAGAGCGCGATTTTTCCATTCGTGCCCTGGGCGTCGTTGAGCAACGCGGCATAATCCGTCTCGAGCGCGCGGAAGCTCGACGGGCACAGCGCCCCGATGGCGCTGAAGGCATCGAGATGGCGGAAGAATAGATAGAGCGATTGCTCGGCGCCCATGGACATGCCGGCCACGGCGCAATTTTCCCGCCCCGGCGCGATGCGGTACTGCGCGGCCACTTCCGGCATCAGGTCCTTAAAGAGATACTCCTCGAAAACGGTGGTGTTATTGCGGGTCGGCGCGCCGACCGCCCCGCCCCCGCGCTGGCCGCCGCCGCCCACGCCATAAGGCAGCGCGTAGCCGTAAGGCATGACGATGATCATCGGGGTGGCGTTGTGCGCGGCCAGGAGATTATCGAGGAGGAAATTCACGTTGCCGACCATCGTCCAGCCGTAGGCGGTGTCGTTCGCACCGTGCAACAAATAGAGCACGGGATAGCGATTTTCGGGATGCTGCCCATAACCCGGCGGCGTATAAACCACATACATGCGGGTCTCACCATTGAGCACCGTGGACTTGTGCCAATTGATGTCGACCGAGCCATGCGGCACATCGCAAATATCCCACAACGCCGGACTCGCGGGCGGAATATCCACGAGGCTGGCGGAACCGCGCGCGCGAAACTTGATGCGCGGGTTGACCGGATCGGCGATCGCCACGCCGTCCACGTTATATGAATAAATGTAAGTGTTCGGGGCCACGGGCGCCGTGGTGACCGTCCACACGCCGTCGGCGCCCAAGGTCATCGGCAGCGGATCCGTCTGCCAATCCACGGTCAAGGTGACGTTGCTCGCCTTCGGGTCGGCCAGACGAAAGGTGACGGAGTGGTCGGGGTGCACCTCCGGCAACGCGGGCGTACCCTGGCCATGCAGCGTGGAAAGGGCGAGCGCGAGTGGAAGCAAGTAAGCAGATTTCATAAGGGGCAAGGAATCAATCCAACCAAGGGGTGAACATCTTCCAACGCGGCATCCACCCGCGTTGTTGGCCGGAGTTTATCCGACAAGCGGAGGCACCGCGAAAGGCAGGAGCGTCCGTGGCCTAGACGTCCGTCAAGCGGCCGGTGGAATCGCCGAGGCGTTCGACCTCGGTGGCGCCCATGCGGTCGGCCATGCTGAGGAAGAGATTCGTGGCGGGTTGGCCGCCGGCCTTGACATAGCGGCCCGTCTGCAGGCCGCCGCCGCCCGCGCCGGCGAGCACGATGGGGAGATTCTCGTGCGTGTGGCGGTTGCCGTCCGCGTTGCCGCAGCCGTACATGATCATGGAATTATGCAGCAGCGATGAGCCGTCGGCGTCCTTCGTCTGGTCGAGCTTGTTGAGGAAGCGCGCAAAATGCTCCATGTAGTACTCGTCGATCACCGCGACCTTGTCGATGAGCTCCTGCTTGCCGCCGTGGTGCGAGCAAAAGTGGTGGCCCTCGGGAATGCCGATTTGCGGGAAGGCGCGGTTGGTGCCGTCGGCGGCGAGCATGAGGGTGGCGATGCGGGTGGAATCCGTCTGAAACGCCATGACGAGCAAATCGCACATGAGGTTCATGTGTTCTCCATAGTCCGCGGGCACGCCGTCGGGGGCGTCGGCATGGGGATCGGGCAGCGGGCCAAAACTCTCCATGCGCCCGATGCGCTGCTCAATGTCGCGCACACTGGTCAGGTATTCGTCGAGTTTCTGCTGGTCCTGGCGGCCCAACTGGCGGGCCAGCACGCGCGAGTCTTCCGACACCACATCCAAGACCGACTTCTGCGACTCCTGCAACATCTGGAAATTCTTCTGGCGTTCCGCCGGCGAGCCCGCGCCGAATAGGCGCTCGAACACGAGGCGCGGATTCGACTCATACGCCATCGGCGTGGTCGGCGACTGCCAGGAAATATTATACTGATAGGCGCAGGAGTAGCCGGTGTCGCACGCGCCGGAGCGGCGCTCGGTTTCGCAGGACAATTCGAGCGAGGGGAAGCGCGTGAGATGACCCATCTTTTTCGCCACGACCTGGTCAATGGAGACGCCGAGATGAATGTCAGCGCTGTCGGTCTTGCGGGCGCGCGCGCCGGTGAGGAGCGTGGCGTTGGCGCGGGCGTGATCGCCGCCGCCGTCGTTGCCCATGGTGGCGTTTTCGTGGTTGAGGCCGCCGATGATCTGAATGCTCGATTTTAGCGATTCGAGCGGCGCCATGGTGGGGCCGAGCGCAAAGTCCGCGCCCTCGCCGGTGGGCCACCAATTGGGCTGGTGCGCGCCGTTGGGAAAGCTGAGGAACGCCATGCGCACCGGCATGCCCGAGGGCGTGACCGCGAGCGGCGCGCCGGGCGCGGTGGCAGCGGCCCGGGCCAGCGGCGACCACACGGACTCAAAGAATGGCAGTGCCACGCACGCGCCCACCCCACGCAGGAACCGCCGCCGGTTCAAATAAAACTGACGTTGCAACGCGGCCTGGGTGTCGAGTGGGCGGTTCATGATGGTGAAGAGTTTACCCGGAGTCTGGGGAACAGTTTAGGTTGTTTTTAAATGGGCCGCAATGCCATTAAGGGGCCGTCGCATTCGCCACCACCGGCGCCGGGCCGCTGCCGTCGAGGCGCTCCTTCTGAAACGGGGCGGATTCAATGATGCCATAAAGCAGGGCGGAGAAATGGCCGTCGTTGCGCGTGAGGCGATCCACGATTTGGTCCACGGTTTCGACGTCGTAATACTCGAGTCCGCGACCGAGCGCGAAGGTGAGCATTTTTTCCGTCAAGCAACGGTAGAAATCCTGCTGCCGCTCGTGGGTGAGGATGTGCTTGAGCTCGCGCACGTTGTTGAACGTCTCGCCCGTGACCAGTTTGCCCGCAGTTTCAATGGGCTGCTTCGCGTCCTGGTCGCGCCAGATGCCCATGGCATTGAAATTCTCCAGCGCGAGACCGAGCGGGTCCATCCGCTCGTGGCAGGAGCTGCACAACGGCTCGGTGCGATGCACCGCGAGCATTTCGCGCAGCGACGGATCGTGGTCGAAAGATTTTTTCGCGTCCTCGAGCGCGGGCACATTCGGCGGCGGGGGCAGCGGCGGCGTGCCGAGGAAGTTGTCCAAAATAAACGCACCGCGTTTCACCGGCGAGGTGCGCGTGGGATTGGAGGTGACGGCGAGAATCGTGCCCTGGGTGAGCAGACCGCCGCGCGGGCTGTCCTCGGGCAGGGTGGTGAGGCGGATTTCGTTGCCGGTCAGCGGCGGCAGGCCGTAGTGCTTGGCGAGGGGCTCGTTCAAAAACGCGTAATTGCTCTCGATGAATTCATTCACGCTGCGGTCTTGCTTCATCACGTAATCGAAATACATCTCCGTCTCGCGGTGCATGAACTTGCGAATGGGACCGTCAAAATTCGGCGGCGGCGGACCGCCCGCGCCTCGCCCACCCCGGCCACCACCGGCGCCAAAGCCCGCGCCACCGCCCGCCACGACGCGCGCGTTGATTGGCACCGTCTCGATGTCGCGCGCCTGGAGCCATTGGCCGACGAAATTTTTCACAAAACCCTGGGACTTGTCGTCCTGCACCATGCGGTCCACCTGGGCCGCGAGGTTTTTGCGCAATTCGCCGCGCGCCGCCAAATCGATCAGCTCCTTATCGGGCATGGACGCCCACAGGAAATAGGACAGGCGCGAGGCCAGCGCATATTCATCCACGACGGCAACGGTTTCGCCGGGTTTGGTTTTTTCCGTGTCCTCGACCAAGAAGAGAAAGCGCGGCGATGCCAGCACCGCCAGCATGGCGCGGGCAATGCCTTCCTCGAAGGTCTTGCCCGGCAGTTCGTACGTCTTGCGCGCGATGCTGGCGAGCTGGTCGACCTTGGCGTCATCCACCGGCCGGCGGAAAGCCTTGGTGGCAAAGGCACGCATCACGTCATGCGCATAAGCAAAGCGCGCGGTCGGGTCGGTGGGGGCCGGACCGTTGGGGAAAAAGCGCGTGTAGTTGTCCGGGAGCACCCAAAACTTTTCATTGAGCGGCCCTTCCACCTTCACGGAATCGATGCGCACGGCGAGGGTCGGCGCGGCGGCCGCCCCCGCGCCCAAAGCTCCCCGGCGCCCAGCCGCCGGAACGGCGGGAGCGTTCGCCGCAGGGGCAGCGGCGGCATTGGGGTCGGGCACATTCGCCACCGCGTCAGCCACGGCATCGGCTTTGGCGTCAACCTTGGCATCGGCGGCGCCTTGGGCATCCACCGCATTTTTGTTGTCGACGGCGCCCTGGGCCTCGGCGGCCACCGGCGCGGCGGCATTAGCGGCATCGGCGGCCACGGGCACAAGGTCGGTGGCGGCGGGTGCGGGCGCCGGAGCTTCGTACACGGTGCCGAGGGGCTGGACTTCGAAAGCAATTTGATGGTCACCGGCGGCCCATTGCTGGGTGAATTCGTAATGCAGGGGCATCCGCTCGTGCCAGACGACGTCCTCCTGAAAGATTTCCTGGCCGTCCACCCGGCCAATCACTTTGCAATGCAGCGGGGAGAAATTGAAGGAGCCGGCGACAAAGAGATCGATGCCCAAGCGGTAATTCTCCGCTTGCTCGACTTTAAACGTGTGGGTGGCGGTCGCGGCATTGCGCGCGTTGAGGGATTTGCCATCCACGCCGTTTTTGTCAGTGGTAAAATCCTTGCCGGTGGCGACCTGCTTTTGCACGACACTGGAAACCGTGGGCACCGCCTTCTTGACGATGGTGTCCGCCGCTTGCAGGTACTTTTCCAGGAGCAGCGGCGAAATCGTCAAGACGTCGCCAATGACATCGAAGCCGCGGCCGGTATCGTCGGGGGGAAAGGCCGCCTCGGCATTGAAGTCCACACCCATCAAATCACGAATGGTGTTGCCGTATTCGACGCGGTTGAGGCGGCGCACCGTGGCGCGGCCCGGTTCCGGGTTGTGGGGATCGAGGCCGAAATCGTCGTACTTGATCCAGTCCGCCAGCAGCTTGATTTCGTCCGCCGTGGGCCGCGGCCGGCCCGCTGGGGGCATGAGGTTGGCGCGCACGTTTTTCAGCGCGGCGAACCAAACCTTTGTATTGCCCACCAAATCCTGGTCCGACCCCAATTGGTCAAAGGCGACCTTGCCGCTGATCATGCCGTCGCCATGGCAATCATAACAGTATTTTTCGAGGACGGGCTGGATTTTTTGGTGAAAATCAGCGGCGGTCGTGGGCGCGGGCGCGGCTTGGACAAAAGACGCCAACAACCATGCGACGGCTACCGCACCCAGGGTGCGGAAGGAGAAGGAAACTCGCGGTGGGGTGGCGCGGCAAGCCATGGGAGGGCAAAGGTGCTGAGAGGGAACGGTTGGCTCCTGGAGGGGTATCCAAGATAGGTGAATTTTGCCTCCCGTAGTCCGAGGGCGCAAGGCCGTATTTTATTGCGCCGGCAAGGCTGGCCCTCAATCCGGTCGCCCACCCCCTTTTGACTTTCCGCCCAGAGCGGTTAACCTAATCGCCGTCTCCACAAAAACTCCTATGGCTGACAAATTCCTGGAAACCACCGTCACCGGGGCGGTGCGGTCCGCGCAACAGCATTACTATGGGCGTGCGCCGGGCACCGGGGCCTCGCCGGACAATGACCGGCTGACCGAGGACGAAATCACGTTTATCCAGGCGCGCGACAGTTTTTACCTGGCGACGGTCTCCGAAACGGGCTGGCCCTATGTGCAGCATCGGGGCGGCGCACCGGGCTTTCTGCGAGTCTTGTCGCCCACCCAACTGGCGTTTGCCGACTACAAGGGCAACCGGCAATTGCTCTCGACCGGCAACCTGGCGGGCAGCGACCGGGTCTGCCTTTTCCTGATGGATTATCCCAATCGCACGCGCTTAAAAATCCTCGGCCACGCGCGGGTCGAAGATGCGCGGGCGCATCCCGAACTCGTCAAACAACTGGCCGAAACGGAAGTCCAGCGCCTCGTCGAACGGCTCTTTTTCGTCGACGTGGTGTCATTCAATTGGAATTGCCCGCAGCACATCACACCGCGCTACACGCTCGCGGAAGTCAACGCCGCCATCGCGCCGTTAAAGCAGCGCATCGCCGAACTCGAGGACCTGCTAAAACTAAAATCGTAGCCGATTACTTCGCCGGCGCAGCGGCCGGGGTGGTTGCCGGGGTCGCCGCCGGAGCCGGCTTCAGGTAGCCGCGGTAGGCCATCCAGTCGGCCAGGCGGGCGGGCCAGGTGGTGTGTGGGGCCGTGCCCGGGCGGATGCCATAACCGTGGCCGCCCTCGCCAAAGACGTGCAATTCCGCCGGCACGCCCGCGTTTTTCAAGGCGAGGTACATGTAAATGGCGTTCTCGGGGCCGCCGCGGTCGTCACTGGAAATCGCGAGAAACGTCGGCGGCGTGGCCTTCGAAACCTGCACATCGCTGGTGACGCCGGGAGCGTCACCGCGCTGAAAAATACCGCCGGGATAGATGAGCGCCGCAAAATCGGGGCGGATTTCGAACTTGTCGATGGCATCAATCGGTTCGTACAGGCGCTTGTCGTAGGTGGTTTCGATATCCGCGGTCATTTGTCCGCCCGCGGAAAAGCCCATGATGCCGATGCGTTTCGGGTCCAGGCCCCACTCCTGGGCCTTGGAACGTATGATACTCATCGAGCGCTGGGCGTCCTGCACTGCCGCCAAGGTGCGCGGCTCGCCTTCGCGATTGGGAATGCGATATTTTAAGACAACCCCGGTGACGCCGATGGACGCCAGCCAGGCGCCGACGTCTGTGCCTTCGTCGCGCATGGAGAGCTGGTAAAAGCCACCGCCGGGACAGACGAGCATCGCCGCGCCGGTGTCCTTGTCCTTGGCCGGGCGGAAAACCGCGAGCGTAGGCGTATTGACGTTGCCGGTGAGCAGCATCGTCCGCTCGTTGAGTTGCTCGGTGCCGGGGCGGTCGGGCGCATCGCCGGGCGGCGTACCGGGCCAGACGTTCATCGTCAGCGTTGGCTCGGCGGCGAAAGCCGACCAGGCGGTTAAAATCCAAACGGCGAAAACAGCGGGGCGGAGTTTCATGCTCAAGGGGTGGGTTTGGCGGTGGAAGGCGGGGTGGAGGAAGCGGGCGCGGCGGGTGCCATTGGATAACCCTGCCAGAGCCATTCGAGGGCTTCGGGCAGAGTCTGCGCCTTCACATTGCGATCGGTGTGACCGGCGTTGAGGGCAAAAACCAACTGATAGTGGTAGCCCTTGGCGGCCAGGACCTTGGCCATGTTCCAGTTGGCGACCACCCAGTCATGCATATTATCAAGCATCACATTGGGATTGTAATTATCTGCATCGCCGACTTCGAGCCAGATGCGCAGGGGCTTCGCCGGGCTATTCGGGATGAGGCTTTCATGGAACGCCCAGGCGCCGTGGGGCATCGCCGGGGTGAACGGCCATTGCTGGTTGACGTAGGTGCCGGAGTAAGTGAGCACGCGGTGGTAAAGTTCGGGGTGATACCAGGCCATGATCAGGGCGCAGGAGCCGCCGGAGCTGCCGCCCATCGTCGCCCGGCCCTCCGGGTCCTTGGTCAATTTCACGTTGTATTTGCTTTCAACCAGCGGCAGCACCTCTTTTTCCACGAACTCCGCATAGACGCCCGACATCGTGTCATATTCCAGCCCGCGCTCGCTGCCCTGCGCATCGCTATCGCGGCGGCCGCCGTGCGCGATGGAAATGCCAATCATCACGGGAATCTTGTGCTCCGCGATGAGGTTGTTCAGCACGGTGAACAAGCCGGTGTCCACGCCGTCCGCTCCCACGATAAAAGGCACCGTCGTACCCGGAACGTATTGCTTCGGCACAAAGACGCCCACCTCGCGCGTGTAGGGCGCGGGGCGCGAAGTCGGCACGATGACGGTATAGGGATTATTCGGGTCCACTGTACCGAGGCCGGCCGGGCCCGCATCCCGATCGATGCCGGGATAAATTTTGCTGTCGGTCGAATTCATGGTGAATCGGAACACTTCCCCTTGCGGCACGCCGGGTTGCACCATGGTTTCCGGCGCCGGAGTATAATTCGGTCCAATGATGAAATTCCCGTCCTTGTTCACCGGAGGATTGATGGCGCCGAGGTCACTAACACGAGTCATCGCCGGAGCGCCAGGGGCGTCGGGGGCGCGGGTCGGGTTGCGCGGGCGGGCGGGCGCTGCGGTGGTGCCCGCAGCAGGGGTGGCGACGGCCGGCGCAGGCGCGTCAGCCGCCGCAAAAACCGTCATTGCGGGCAAGCAAAGTCCCGAGAGGAGAAGGGTACTGAAAATTTTTATTTTCATCGTGGATTTAATTTTTACCGCACCGGGTAAACCGGAAAATTTTTTGCACCCGTTGCTTAAGGCGCGGGATGATAGCCCTGCCAGAGCCATTCGAGAGCTTCGGGCAAAGTCTGGCCTTTGGCCGCGCCGTCACCGTGGCCGGCGTTGAGGGCAAAGACCAATTGGTAGTGATAGCCCTTGGCGGCGAGCACCTTGGCCATGTTCCAATTGGCGATGACCCAGTCGTGCATGTCATCGCGCATGACGTTGGGATTGAGCAAGTCGCGGTCGCCGACTTCGAGCCAGGCGCGGATGGGTTTCACCGGACTTTCCGCGATGAGCTTTTCGTGATAGGCCCAGGCGCCGTGCGGCATCTCCGCAGTGAACGGCCATTGCTGGTTCACGTAAGTGCCGGAGTAAGTGAGCACGCGATGGTAAAGCTCCGGATGGTACCACGCCATCGTAAAGGCGGCGACACCCCCGGAACTGGTGCCCGCCGTCGCGCGGCCTTCGGGGTCCTTGGTCAATTTCACGTTGTATTTGCTTTCGACGAGGGGCAGCACTTCCTTTTCGACAAATTCGGCGTAGAGGCCCGACATGGTGTCGTATTCAAGTCCGCGTTCGCTGCCCTGGGCGTCGCCGCCGCCATTGGCGATCATGATGGCGATCATCGCGGGCACCCGATGCTGGGCGATCAAGTTGTCGAGCACCGTGGTCAAATTGGGCTCGCCGCCGTCCTGCACCACGATGAAGGGCGCGGCAGTGCCCGGCACATATTGCTGCGGCACGTAAACCTGGACGCGACGGGTCCACGGCGCCGGATGCGAGGTGGGCACCAACAACGTGTAGCGGTTGTCCGGATCCACCACGCCCAGCGTGCCATTGTCACGGGTGATGCCGGGATAAATTTTGCTGTCGGCAGAACTCATCGTAAAGGTGGACACGTTGCCCTGCGGCACGCCCGGCTGCGGGTAGGTGTCCGGGGCGCGGACGTAGTCGGGGCCGACGATAAAATTGCCGTCCTTATTCGCGGGCGGATTGGCCGAACCGGCGGTGAGCAGCGCCAGCGTCGGATTATTTTTGAAAAAATCCGCCAGGGCCGGGTCGTTTTTCACCAAAAGTTTCTGGAACGCCGTGTTGAGCACGGCAACATCCGCGGCACTCGGGTTCAGGACCGTGAACGGCGGGGCGCCCGGAGCGTCCGGGGCCCGGGTGGGCACGCCGCCCGCGGCTGCGAAGGCCGAGTGGACGCCCGCCAGCAGGCCGAGCAAAACGAAACCAAAGGTCAACGGGGTTTTCATGCGCAATTTCTTTTCAGCCTTCTCCTGAACTGATGCGGACGGCCAGCTGGCTGCGCCGGGCGACCTCGTATCCAGACAGGGGCCAATACAATTTAAGGGGTTGGGGAAGCGCTAGACTTACTTCCAGGCGATTCCCTCCACAAGCAAAAATAGCGCCCCACCCCGCGCGCCCAAGGACGACCGGAACTAGCAAATCCGCATGGTCAGGCCGCCGTCAATCGCCACCGTCTCGCCCGTGACGTAATCATTCAACACGAGTTCGCGCATGAGGCTCGCCACCTGTTCCGGCGTGCCCTCCCGATGCAAGGGAATGCGGTTGTCCAAATTGTGCTGCTTGGCCTGCGGAGTCATCGCGCTGTGAAACGCGGTGCGAATGACGCCCGGCGCGACGCAATTCACGCGAATGTTGTCGTCGGCCAGCTCGTAAGCGAGCGCGCGCGTCATTTGCGGGAGCGCGCCCTTGACGGTCTGGTAGGCGACGTTGGTCTTGATGCCGCGCAGGCCGGCGGCGGAGGAAATCAAAAGAATCACGCCCTGTTTTTGGGCTTTCATCATGGGCACCACCGCGCGGCATAAGTGAAAAACGGCGTGCACGTGCACCGCAAAGGCGTCCATCCAGGCCTGGGGCGTCAATTGGAGGAGTCCGCCATTTACCGCACCGCCCGCGGAGTGAATGAGCACGGAGACGGGACCTAATCCGCGTTCTGTTTCCGCGACACAGCGGGCGGCCTGCTCGGGCACGCCGACATCCGCGGCAATCAACAAACAGCGCCGGCCGCGCCTTTCAATTTCCTGCTGCGTACCGCGGGCCTCGTCGTCGAGCCGGCGCGCCACCAGCGCAATATCCGCGCCGCTGTCGGCGAGCAGGAGGGCCACCGCGCGGCCAATGCCCTTGGTGCCGCCCGTGATGAGGCAGACTTTTTTAGTGAGATCCATGAAAGGGTTGTCCCGCAGGCGCAATAAACTAAACCCCTTCGAGGCGCGCGTCGGCGTCGCCAAACTTGTCGAGCTTCACGTTCATGCGATCCATGAGCGACAGGTAAAAGCTGCAGAGCTTGCGGTTCTGGTCGCCTGCGCGGGTGTAGTCGAGCAACCGGCCGCTTTCGAGCGTGCCACCGAGGTTGCCGGCGGTCAGCACGGGCACCTTGGAATTGTCGTGGTTGCTGCCGGACCACATGTTGGACATGAACACGAGGCAGGAATTATCGAGCACCGTGCCCTCGCCTTCGGGCATCGAGTTGAGCTTGTTGATGAGGTAGGCAAACTGGCTCGTGTAGTACTGGTTGATGCGGAGGAAGCTGTCCTTGGTGTCTTCGTGGCTGGCCAAGTGGTGCGCCAGTTTCACGTCGAGGAACGGATAAAACAGGCCGGAAATATCGCGGCAAAGGAGCAGCGTGGCGATGCGGGTCTTGTCCGTCTGGAAGCCCAGCGCGAGAATGTCGCACATCAGGCGCATGTGGTCGCGGATGTCCTCGGGGAGACCGTTGTCCGGGCGCTTCATGGTGATGACCGGCTGGCCCGCGCCCTGGCCGTTGGCGTCGGCATTGGCCTTCGCGGCGCGCATGGCCTCCGCGCGTTTTTCCACTTCGCGCACGCTGGTCAGGTACTCGTCGAGCTTGGCCTTGTCGGCGGAACTGACCTGGCGGCTGAGGGATGAGGCCTGATCCATCACGCGGTCCAGCACGCTTTGGTTGCGCTGGTTGCCGTGGTTGTCAAAAAGAGCGTCAAAAGCCAGCGACGGGTAAACTTCCATGGGCACCGGGGACGTCGCGCTCGACCACGAAATGTGGGAGCTGTAAGCCATCGAGAAATTCGTCTCGTGATAACCGGTGACCGGCTGTTCGCAACCCAACACCATGCTCGGCTGCACGGTCTGCTCGCCGATGCGGTTGGACAACACCTGGTCCATGCTCACGCCGCCGTGCAGTTCCGCACCTTTGGTGAGGGGCATGCCGGAGAGGAGGTTGCCCGTCATGCCGGGGTGGATGCCGACGCCCGTGGCCGCCTTATTGAAGAGGCCGGAAATATAGTTAATCTTGCTCTTGTACGGCTCGAGCGGCGCGAGGCTTTCGCCCAATTCCGTCAACTGCGTGTAGGTCGCCCCCGAACCCTGCTTGGCCGGATACTGGTTGCCCGAGGCGTCCTTCGCCCACCAGGTATTCGGATTCACACCGTTGGCCATGAACAACACCGCGAGGCGTTTCGGGATGACGGCCTTGGTGCCGCCCGCCGTCAACGGTTCGACGCCCCACACCGGCAGCGACTCGAGCCACGGCAGCGCCATGACGACCCCCGCGCCGCGCAGAAACTTCCGGCGGGACAACTGTAAACGATTGCGAACGAGGTTGTTGTTCATGGGGGTCAACCGGGGTTTTAATTCTGGGCCACCTGGGCCGGATTGCGTTTGTGCAAAAATTGCGGGCTGGTCACGATACTGTCAATCATTGTGTCGAAATGGTAGCCGGAGGTCGATAATTTATTGCGCATGTCGGCCACCAGCAAGTCGTCCGACGGCACCAGCGTCCGCCCGAGGGCAAAGGACAGCAATTTGCGGCAAAGGTTTTCCACAAATTCCGCCTGAACCTTGGTATGCAGGTAGTCGCGCAGGCCGCTGACGCCGGTTTCCTCGGTGCCATCCGGGAAGCCTGCTTTCGTGTCCACCGGGTGACCGCCCAAATCCAAGGCGCGGACTTCACCCACGGGCCCAAAACCCTCGAAGACAAGGCCGAAGGAGTCAAATTTCTCGTGGCAACTGGCGCACGTCGGGTCTTGGTGGTGGCGGGCCAGGGTCTCGCGCAGGGTCAGCTCGCCGAGCTTCGATTCGTCCGACGGCAGCAAGGGGACGTTCGGCGGCGGCGCGGGGATGTGCTCGCCGAGCAGCCGGCTGACGACCCAGAAGCCGCGCTTCACGGGGCTGGTGCGCAGGCCCGGCGCGTTTTTGGTCATGAACACCGCCATCGGCAGCAGCCCGCCGCGCTGGTATTTTTGCGCGTCGTCCACGCGCACCCAGTCGTCCGGCCCGCCCGCCGGTGCCGGCATGCCGTAGTGTTGCGCGAGCACGGGATTCACAAACGTGTAATTGCCGTAAAGAAAATCGAGCACCGAGCCGTCCTGCTGGATGACATTCTCAAAAAAGCGGATGGGCTCCTGGAACATGGCTTCGCGCAGGTCGTTGGTGAATTCGGGAAACCGCCCGCGGTCCACGGCGTTGTGCTCTTCGAAGCGGCGGAAATCCAGCCAGTTGCCCGCAAATTCGGTGGCCAGCCCGCTGATGCGCGGGTCCTGCTCCATGCGTTTGGCCTGGGCGCGCAGGACGGCCGGCTGGTGCAAATCGCCCGCGGCGGCGTGGCTCAACAATTCCTGGTCCGGCATCGAGGCCCACAGGAAATAGCTCAACCGGCTGGCCAGCTCGTAATCCGAGAGCGGTTCAATGCCGGACTTCAGCACCTGATTCGCGGACGCGAGATCGGCGTGGTAGCAAAAATTGGGCGACATCAGCACGCTGACGACCACCGTGCGGATGGCGTCCTCGTGCTCCACCTGCTGACCGCGCAATTCGTGATAAAACGCCAGCAGGTCGGCCTTTTCCGCCGCCGTCAAGGGCCGGCGGTAGGCACGCTCGGCAAAGGCGAGCAGGGAATCGAGGTGGCTGGGCTCGGCCGTCTTCTGCGCCTGCTCAAACGCGCGAATGTTCGCATTGATCATCGTGAAGTAATCCCGCACGACTTGCTGGCCCTCTTCGCTGACGCCGTTACTGGCGGCTTTGGCCAAATAGACCTCCGCGACCTGTTTGATCTTCGCCTCGGTGGTGGCATCGCCATCCTCCGGCCGCACGAAATTAAATTCCGGATTCATCATCACGCTGGGCGGCTCGGCGCGCTCAAACCACATGAATTCCTTGAACTGCCGAATGGGCACGTGAGAAACGAAATCAAGCTCCGCCCAGAGCTTGTCCAACTCCTTCTGCTGCTTATCGTCGAAGAGCAACGCCATCGCCGGCTCATCATCGCGAAAAAAGCCCATCTGGCTGTGGAAACCCGCCGTCAGCAACCGGTGGCCGCGCAAGTCCGAGGCGATGTTGTTGGGACTTTCAAAGGGACGCCCGCGCTCAGTCACTGCAAAGGCATCCGGGAACAGCGCGCAAAATTGCTTGAAGGAATCCTCGTACTGGGCGCGGGCCTCGTCGGTCGCGGGGACGAGCAACGCCGGGTCGGTGGCGCCGTAGCCGGACATATCCAACTGCTGCGCATTGCCCGCGTAATTCATGCGGTTGATGGCATACTGCTTGTCCTTCCACAGCACCATGGATTGCGAGCCGGCCGCTATCGCGCTGCCACGCACGGGGAAATTCTCGATTTTTTTCGCCACCAGGGGACGCAGGCCTTCGATGAGATCGCGCATGTAGCCGCAGCCTTGGGTCGCCGCCTCGGGCACTTTGCCGTCGGCAGGCGGCGGGAGGCTCCGCCACCGCGCTTGCAGGGCTGCCACCGGGCCGACCGCCGGGTCATTGGCGCTCAACATTGTATTAATTTTGTCGAGGTACTTCGGGCTGAGATTCGCGGACGTCGCGATCTCCGCCAGCGTGGCGTTGGGCTGGCCCAGGGCGGCGCGATTCTGGTAGCGCCACGCGGCGAGGAAATAATCCGCGTAATCCACCGTCATGCGCCGGAAGTAGTCCACGGTGTCGGCGTTCTTAAGCCCGAACTGCTCGTAAAAATTCACCACGCGATGCACGGCGTAATTGTCGCGGTCCGCCTCCGCCACCACGGTGAAGGGCGCGAAGGTCAAGCCCTCGGGTTTGAAAACGATGTGGTCGGCCACGTTTTGCGCGGCGTCGATGTACTTCTTCACCAGTTCCGGCGACATCGCCAGCGATTCACCCGAGTTGTCGAAACCGGCCTCGTTGGCGGGGTCCACCGGAAATTCCTTGGTCGGGCGCATGTCCACGCCGGTCAAATCGCGGATGGTGTTGTCGTATTCCGCGTTGCTCAGGCGCCGGGCGAGCACGGGGCCGGGGTCGCCGGCGTTGCGCGCGGCCTCGAACGCCAGCGCCGTCTGAATCCACGCAATGACGGGCTTGGCCTGCGCCGGCGTCGGGTGCGCCTTGGCCTCGGCGGGCGGCATTTCGGACGCCTTGAGCCGGTCTAAAATATTGTTCCAGCGGCGGTAGTCCGCCGTGACGGTCGTCAAATTGGAAAACGTGCTCAAGTCCAGCTCGGCTTTGGGCTTGTCGCCGCTGTGGCAACCCAGGCAATACGTTTGGACGAATGGCTGGACCGTCGAGTGAAAGCGCACGTCCAAATTCGCGGCCATCATGTCGCCCACGGTCGTCGCTTGGGCGAACGGCGGTAGCAACAGTGCAAAGGCGAGAATGGCAAGACGTTTGGGCATGGATAGAGGTCGGCGCAGGGGATAAATGGGGGTGACCACGGACCGCAGGCGGTCCAAGATCAAGAGGGTATGGCTCAGGACGTTATTCCATACCGAGACGCGCCGGTCGTCAAGCGTAGTGGGGAGGCGGTAACGCCGTAATCTGAAACATCGCGTTGCCCTCAGCGCACTGTCGAAATGAAATTAAAATATGAACCAAGCTTAGGGATTGGCATCGTGGCGCAACTGGTGAACATCGCGGAGCTCACTGATAGAGAGGGGATTGGTCACGCTGTGGCACTTCAAGACACGCCAAGCCATTTATCAGAAATGGCTGCCCGGGCTGGGATCGAACCAGCGACCAAGTGATTAACAGTCACCTGCTCTACCGCTGAGCTACCGGGCATTGGGTAATGATGCCAGTTGAACCGACATCCGCCAAAAGGGTGAGAAGATGTCTTTTTGCGCCCCGCTGGCAAGCCAAAAGCCCCGCTTCCGGACAACCTCGCGTTCTCCTTTACCAAAGAGTCGCGCGCCGCGGGACGGGTAAAACCCCATATACCCTCCGTCCGCCGCCGAGTATCATCCCGCACCTTAAAGAAAAGAGAGCAATGCAACCGGGCAGAGCGCCCGCGTCGCCCAACTCACTGCCCGGCCTGCGTTCGCCACCATCACTCAAAAATTTATGTTCACGAAAATAACCTGGCCTCGTCCTCTCCGCCTGGCGCTCGCCCTTCTTTCCAGCCTCGCCTTGGGGGCCGCCTCGGTGGCCTCGGCAGATGTCATTACCTGGGACTTGAATCCCCAAAGCCTGGAAGCCCCGGCCGGCACGTCCAGCTTTACCTACATGGACAGCGGCTATTCCATCACCGCCAATGGTTACACGGCCGGAGGGCCCAACGTCCCCTTGGATCTTTATTTCAAGAACCAGGGCTTCGACGAGACCGGGCTCGGTGTCGCCGGCACGGTCGACAACGAGCTGGACGGCCCCAACCAGCAATTCATCCAGCTCGACCTCACTTCCATTCTGGCGCAAGGCTTCACCAACGGGCAGCTAAAAATCGGCAGCGTGCAGTCCAGTTCCAACGATCAGTTCAGGTTTTACGGTTCCAACACGGCGGGTGCCCTTGGTACCCAGTTGGGCGGGACTTTTGACAGCTCGGCCGATCTCCTCTTTCAAAATATCGCGAGCTTTGGAGACTATAATTATGTTTCCGTCACGGCGTTTTCCGGAGACGTGCTGCCGGTCGCCTTTCAAGCGGCCTCGCCCATTCCCGAGGCCAGCACGTTCGCTTGGGCCCTCGGCTTGGCCGCGGTTTTTCCCGTGGCCGCGCGCTGGCGCCGGAAAGCCAGCGAGAGCCGGTAGTCTGCGGGCCAAGCCACGGCCCTCGGGATTAGTCTCCCGGCCGCTGGTCCGCGCCCCACCCGGGCCGCCAGTTTGGCCATCGTGGGGCCGCCGACAGAACCGCCGTGGGGGCAGCCCAGCCATTTCAACTTTTGCCAAAAAGGAGTTGCGTTGCCTCTGCGTACTAGTGTACTAATACAATATGAATCCAATCGAGGACGCCTGGAGGTTGGAGTTTCACAGCGGCATTCCGATTTACAAGCAGATCATCCACCACCTGCAGGCGGCGGTGGCGGCCGGCCAATTGCAGGCGGGCGAGCAACTGCCCACCATCCGCGCGCTGCACCGCAAGCTGAAGGTGAACCCGAATACCGTGGCCCGCGCGTACCGCGAACTCGAGCATCTGGGCGTGATTACGGCGGAGCAAGGAAACGGCTGCTTCGTCGCACCCCATGCGCCCGCCCGGCCGGCTGCGGTCTCCGCAAAAAACAAGCAGGCGGCCATGGAGGAACTCTGCCTGCGCTTTGCCGCCGAGGCCCGCAGCCACGGCATTTCCTTTCCGGAATTAATCCGTCACCTCAAAGCCTAATCCCATGCATGCCCCCAACCGAGTCGTCACCAGCGCGCAATTGCTGCGCAGTTCCATGCGGGTCATCAAAGACCAGCCCAAGCTGTTGTTTTTCCTTTTCGTAAACGGCGCGCTGATGGTCCTGCTCGCGCTTTGTTTTGTTCCCTGGCCCTTGGTGCTGCACCTAGTCCAGGCCTGGCGCGCCACGGGCGCCGCGGATCATTGGGACGAAACCGTGGCCCAACTTAACCATACCACGGTCTATCTTTATCTGATTGCCCTCTATTTGATCTCCATGTTCGCGGCCACCTTCCTGAATGTGGCGCTACATCACGAAATTTTCCGCGCCTTGGATAGCGAGAAAGTCTCCCTGCTGCAGGGACTGCGGTTTGCGGCGGGGCGGCTCCGCTCGATTATCCTCTGGAGCCTGTTCGCGAGTTCAGTGGGACTAGTATTGCAATTGGTGGCGAGCCGGACCAGTTGGCTCGGCGCGCTCGCGGCCCGCTTGCTGGGGATGGCGTGGAGCGTGGCGGCGGTTTTCGCCCTGCCCGCCCTGGTCCGCGATGAGCCCACGGATCCACTGACACTTCTGCGTCATTCCGCGCTCACTTTGCAAAACACCTGGGGCGAATCCATCCTGGGGTATATCGGGGTGCAGGGGGTGGAATTACTGACTTTTTTCTGCCTGGCGGGCGTGGGCCTGCTGGCGGCCTTCGTCCTATCAACGATTTTTTCGTGGCCGCTGTTTTTCGTGAGCATCCCCTTCATCATACTGACTCTCTGCGCGTGCGCCTGGGTCACCAGCCTGGCCAATCGCGTTTACCGCTGCGCCCTTTATATTTACGCCACCGAAGGAGTCGTCCCCGAGCCGTTCACCTCCGCCATGATGGAGGCCGCCTGGAAAGTGCAAAAAAACTGAGCGCGCGGCGCGCCGAGGACCAAGGGCACCTCGGTGGATTTTGCCATCTGCCCCTTGGCGGAGCGCATGTTGGACGAGTTACGCCGCGAGTGGAATGTGATGGTGGAGTAGGATTTTTTAAGTTAGGAGTTCGGCCTCTCAAATCTTGAGAGGCCCGCAATCACTTACCACCCCATGAAACACACAGGCTATCTAAGTCTCTTGCTGGTTGGATGCCTGAGCGCTTGCGCCACTGGCCCGCAAAAAGTTGCCCAGGAGTTGCAGGGCAACTGGCAGCCAGTGGAAGCAGTCTTGGCTGGGCAACCCGTGAGCCACGCGGTTCTGCAGGTGATCCACCTGAAGCTGGATCACGGCCAGTATGCGGTGCTCGCGGCCGGCCAACCCGACGTCGGCACTTACTCGGTTGATGCCACCGCCCAGCCCATGGGCATCACCATCGCCGGCACTGCCGGGCCGAACCAGGGCAAGACGCTTCCCGCCATCTTCGCCCTCAAGGGCGACACCCTCGTCATCTGCTACGACCTTTCCGGCGCGAAACGCCCCACGGAGTTTCAGAGCGCCACCGGCACCCAGCGTTTTCTGGTGACCTACATTAGGGTAAAGGGGTAGGACAAAATAACCGGATGGGAGCAAGCAAGGCTCGAACCCTAAATCGCCTTGCGCGGCCCGGGGTGTGACCGTCCACGAGAAATCAAAACATGGGCTAGCCCAGCTTTGCTCGTGGGGATAAGACCCCCCTTTTCGTTTTTGGTGACGATGATATAGTTCCACAAAATGGCACGTACGCTTGTGCCCGTCCAACCGCCATGCTGTTGAATCCGTCATGGCTACAGCGTCAATTCCATCGAGCTACCCATGCGGTCGTAATTAATAAATCAAAAAATCCATCCCATGACTATTTCAACCAAGGAAACGTCGGCCGACCCGATGGTCCATAGCGAGCACATGCAAAAGCAACTGCAGGACTTGATTGATCATGCCCGCAAGGATGTCAACAGGGTCGAGGAAGCCCGCTTTCAGGCCTTGCTGGAAACCACCGCAGAAGTCCTCACCGGACTCAAAACTGCCTTTCATCACTATAGCGAACACAAGGAAAAGGCCTGGGGGAATGGTTGACTGTTATCCGGTAATTACCGCGGGAACGTCCAGAGCTGGCCGGCCGCCGTGGTCGCTGGCAGGCGAAAATTCAAAATCGCCTTGGCGTAATAAAAATTGCGCGAGGCATCGTGGAGTGAAATCCACCGTCAGATGCCGGACTTGAGCGCGGGGTGGTAGAACACCCCGTATCGTCCCGCTGCGATTAATGATAGTGTAAACTGCCAGTGAACCCAAGAACCGAAAAATGGTCCGGCCCGGTGGGTTTGGGAATGCCAACCCAGCCGGATATTGCCGCTGCCGCATGGAGAGATTGCCTGGGCGCCCCGGAGCACAGAAAAAGTACCGTTTCAATCGCCCAGATCCCGGGCACCCTGGCCGCCCAGCGAGCTGTGAGTGACCTTTTTGGCGCTTGCGGCGTACGTCTGGATGGACGGCAACCCTGGGACCTCCGCATCAACGACGAACGCTTCTTCAAGCGGGTGCTGACCCAAGGAACGCTGGGCTTGGGCGAATCTTACATGGACGGCTGGTGGGACTGCCCAGCACTCGATGAAATGTGTTTTCGCGCCATTCGCGCCCAGTTGACCAAGCAGGTCCGGCTCAATTTGCGCACCCTTCTGACCATCGCCGCCTCGTTGCTCTATAATCTCCAAAACCGGGTCCGGGCGCGCCTGGTGGGAAAACGCCATTACGACCTCGGCAATGATTTTTTTGCGGCCATGCTCGGGTCGTCGATGCAATATTCGTGCGCGTATTTTCACGGCGTCGATGATCTCGATTTGGCCCAACAGGCAAAAATGGACTTGATCTGCCGCAAACTCGAATTGCAGCCGGGAATGCGCCTGCTCGATATTGGCTGTGGCTGGGGCGGGCTGGCCCGGCACGCCGCGAAAAATTATGGCTGTCATGTTGTCGGCGTCACTATTTCCCAGGAACAACAGTCCTTTGCGGAAAACCTCTGCCAGGGACTCCCGGTCGAAATCCGGTTGCAGGATTACCGGCAGATCAACGAATCCTTCGACCGGATTGTCAGCGTCGGCATGATGGAGCATGTCGGCTTTAAAAACTACCGTTGTTTCATGCAGGTGGCCCGCCGGTGCCTGACCAAGGGCGCGCTTTTCCTCTGCCATACCATCGGCGACAGCATCACCTCCCTCCGCCCGGATCCATGGATAAACCGCCACATCTTTCCCAACTCGCAATTACCTTCGCTGGCGCAGACGGTGCGCGCCGCCGAGGGCTTGTTTGTCGTCGAGGATGTGCATAATTTCGGCGCCTGTTATGACCGTACGCTCCTGGCTTGGGAAAGAAACTTTCAGCAGGCGTGGCCGCGTTTTAAAGATCGTTACGGCGAACGCTTTCAGCGCATGTGGCGATATTACCTGCTGGGTTGTGCGGGCGCCTTCCGCGCCCGCCATATCCAGCTTTTTCAATGTCTCCTTTCCGCCGACGGAGTACTGGGCGGATATGTAGCCCCACGCTGAAGGTGAGATTCTCAAATCGCGTAGGCGCGAAGGATTACTGCCTCGTGCATGAGTTGCCACGTCAACAATCGATGCCGAATTTGATCCGGGCACCAGCTTGGTACTTCGGCAGTTGGGAGCCGGGTAGCAAAAATTACGCGTTGAACGCTGCGCGGTTCTCCTTCCGGCGTAGCCCGTCATGCAAGGCGTTGAGCAAATTTGAGGAGGCGGATGGTTTGTGCAAAAAGGCTTGCACCCCCAGTTCGCGGAGGCTGGCTGTTTTTCTGTGCATTTGTTCCGAGCTGCAAATACCGGAGCAGGCCAGAATGGGAATGTCAGGAGTCAATTTTTTTGCGGCGCGCGCCAGCGCCACACCATCCATAAACGGCATGTCCAGGTCCGTAACGATGGCTTTCACTTCACCAAGGTGCTGGGTGTACAAAGCGATCGCACCGACGCCGTCATCAGCGGCCAACACACGATAACCGTTTCGTTCCAGAAGCTGTTGGGTCACGTTCAGGATGGGCCGTTCATCATCCGCGAGTAGAATCAATTCGCCGTGTCCGGCGGGAGTTTGCGGGGTTGCTGGCCCGAAGGCGTCGTCGCCGTTGCCGGGCAGTGCGGGCAAGTGAATGGTGAAGGTGCTGCCTTGATTGACCTCGCTGCGCACGTCCACGAAACCGCCGTGGCTTTTTACGATGCTCATTACGGTGGCCAGGCCGAGGCCGGTGCCTTTGCCGGGTTCTTTGGTGGTGAAGAACGGATCAAAAATTTTGTCCGTGATTTCGCGCGGGATGCCATGGCCAGTGTCGGTCAGTTGAATCATCACATACGGTCCGGGCTTGGCCTCAGGAAAAATGCGGGCGGGTTGTTCGCCCAGTCTCACATTTTCTGCGCAAAGGGCCAGCCGGCCGCCCTCGGGCATGGCATCGCGGGCGTTGACGCAAAGATTCAGCAACACTTGGTCGAGCTGCGTGGCGTCGGTACTGATCGGCCAAAGATCAGCGGGCACTTGGACACTCAACTCGATGTTTTTCGGGAACGTCACCCGAATGAGCTTTGCCATTTCCTCGATGAGTTGCTTGGGCTGAACCGATTTTTGCCTCCCCTCGTCGCCGCGTCCGAAGGTCAACAATTTCCTGACCAAATCGGCCCCGCGCTGCGCGCAGGTTTCGATGATGTCGAGCAACTTTTCCATCTTCTCCGGCGTCAATCCCTGTCGCAGCAGGGGTGCGGACATCATGATCGGTGCGAGAATATTGTTCAGGTCGTGCGCAATCCCGCCGGTAAGTGCGCCAATCGTCTCCACGCGTTGCGCGCGAAGAAATTTTTCTTCCGCCTGCTTGCGCTCGGTGATGTCTTCCGCGATGCCAACGATCCGGGGCGAGCCGGGGTTTTCGCCCTTCACCGGAAAGCCACGGTCCAGAATCCAGCGCACCGCGCCGTCCGGCCGGATGATGCGGTATTCCTCGTTGTATCTGCCGCCCGCCAGTTTGACGTTGATCGCGGCCAGCACGCGCTCACGGTCTTCAGGATGAATGGCTTCGGTCCAGGCTTGCGGAGTCTTGTAAAGCTCCGAGCAGGGACGGCCCCAGACCTGTTCGTAGCCAGGGCTCACGTACAGGACTTGGTGGGTGTCCCTGTCGGACATCCAAAAAACCTCGCGAATGTTCTCGACCACCTGGCGAAAGCGTTCCTCGCTATCGTGCAACGTGGCTTCCGCCTGTTTGCGCTCCGTGATATCCACGGCCGAGGCGACCAGTTCAGTCACTCGTCCGCCGGCGCCGTACAGCGGGCACAGGCTGAAATCGATGCTGATGAATTGTCCCTCGGCGATGCGAACCCGCGTGTCGAAGCGCACACTTTCGCCCTGAGCGGCGCGGCGCACCGCGGCTTTAAGCTGTTGCTGAGCCTCCGGCGAAAAGGACCACCAATAGGCTTCGGCGAATGGCTTCCCAATGACGTCTTCGCGTTGCAATCCCGCGACCTCCAATGGCGTGCGATTGGCTTCGAGCAGAACACCTTTCGTCGAAACCAAGCCCACAAAGGCAAACACGTTGTCCAGCACTTGCTGCAATCTCTGGCCGCCTTCCCCGGGTGACCACGCAAAGGCCGTGTGCCTGTCCGCGGCGGAATCATTCGCTCGATCTAGTTCTTGGCCGTTCATTTTTTTCCCTTTCAGGATATTGTTCTTTCAAATCGCATATTCGAGGTGCGATTATGAACAGCTTACGCGGTGCCAGAGCTAGGATTGGGGCGAAGCTGTTTCTCCTGAGGACTTTCCGCAGTATGGCAACAGCAGCCAGCTGCGACATTATGGGGCATTATGGCGCAACCAATGCCAATCATGTTGGGCATTGTGGCGCTGTTAAAAGAAGGCAATAATTCGATAAGCGCCCGCTTGCACTGCGCTCTGCACTGCGCTTGTTAAAGGGCCACGAATTCACCGACCGCGTCGGCTCACAACACGTCAGCCACTGGTGGGTGGTAATTGGTTAGCGCGTACCCGCAGTATTTGGACATTGCGGGGGTGAGTAATCTGGGATCCCTCTCGCTCAATTCCTTTAAGGGCAACTTGCTTGAGTTGCCACGTCAACTGGGCAACTGAGCTGCGTGAAAAATCACCTCTCTCACTATCAGAGAGTTAATGGTGGGAGCAACAGGGCTCGAACCTGTGACCTCATCCATGTCAAGGATGCGCTCTAGCCAACTGAGCTATGCCCCCGAAAGGTCGAAGGGCTAAGTTAAAGTAACGCGGCCCACTGGCGCAAGCGCAAAGCCAGCAGGCTGCGGCGGTCGCATCGGGCGGCGGCCCGGTTTGGTACGATTGGCGCTCTTGAGCCTGCAAAAGCCCCACAAAGTCATTTTGATTCCAAAAGAGCCTCATCTTTTTTTCGCTTCCCTTCCACCTTCCACCTTCTACCTTCTACCTCCTGATGAATTACCGACCTGTTGTCCTCGTCATCCGCGATGGCTGGGGTGAAAATCACAACCCGGCGCACGATAAGTGCAACGCCGTCAAGCTGGCTAACGTGCCGGTGTCGCGCCGGCTGGCGCGTGAATGGCCGCGCACGGAGATTCTGGCCTGCGGGCTCGACGTCGGCCTGCCGGAGGGCGTGATGGGCAACAGCGAGGTCGGCCATCAAAACATCGGCGCGGGCCGGATTGTGGACCAGGAAATTGTGCGCATCGACAAGGGTTTCGCCACCGGCTCCATCGCGTCGAGCCCGGTTTTGCAGGCGGCTTTTGCGCGCGAACGCCAGGGCGGCGCACTGCATTTGTTCGGGCTGGTTTCGGCAGCAGGCGTGCACTCAATGCTGGAGCATCTCTTCGGCCTGCTCGATCTCTCCAAAACAGCCGGCCTGCAACGCGTATTCATTCATGCCTTCACCGACGGGCGCGACAGCCCGCCGACTTCCGGCCTGGGCTACCTCAAAGACCTCGAGGAAAAATGCGCCACGATTGGCCTCGGAAAAATCGCGAGCGTCGCGGGCCGCTATTGGGCGATGGACCGCGATAAACGCTGGGACCGCGTCCAAAAAGCTTACGACACCCTGACCGGCCGCCACCTGGCGCACACCGCACCGAGCGCCGCCGCCGCCGTGCAGGCGTATTACGAAAAACCGTCGCAGCCCTCCATGGGCGGCGATGAATTCGTGCCGCCGACAGCCATCGTGGACCAAGCTGGCCAGCCGGTCGGCCTCGTGAAAAACGGCGACGCCGTCATCTTTTTCAATTTCCGCGGCGACCGGCCCCGCGAACTCACGCGCGCGTTTATCGACGAGCCCTTTAAGGGGTTCGACCGCGGCCCCAAGCTCGACCTCTACTACGCGACGATGTCCAATTACGAAGAAGGCCTGTGCCCGAACGTGCTGTTCGACAAGCCGCCGAAGATGCCCGACATCCTCGGCGCCTACATCGCGCAGCAGGGGCTCGCGCAATTTCGCTGCGCCGAAACGGAAAAATTTCCGCACGTCACCTTTTTCTTCAACGACTACCGCGAGGAGCCGTTTCCCGGCGAGGAACGCGCCATCATCCCCTCCCCCAAAACCCTGCCCGACGGCTCGCCGCTGGCCACTTACGACCAGCAGCCCGAGATGAGCGCCTGCGGCGTGCGCGATGCCGCCCGCGCGGCCATTTTGAGCAAAAAGTATGCATTGATAGTCGTTAATTTCGCCAACCCCGACATGGTCGGCCACACCGGCTCGCTCCCCGCCGCCATCAAGGCCTGCGAAGTGGTGGACGGCTGCCTGGGCGATTTGCTCGCCGCGCTCGACCAGGTGGGCGGCGCCGCGCTCATCACCGCCGACCACGGCAACGCCGACCAAATGTGGGACTACGAGGCGAACAGCCCGCACACGCGCCACACCCTCAACCCCGTCGAAGTCATCGTGTACGGCAAAGGCCTGGAGAAGCGAAAACTCCGCCAAGACAAAGGCCGCCTGGCCGACCTCGCCCCCACCCTGCTGAAACTCATCGGCCTCCCCCAACCTGCCGCAATGACCGGGCAGAGTTTGCTGGTGGAGTAATTAATACACCCAAGAAATCTACCAGCAGGTAAAGGCGCCCTTCCTCAAACACCTGCTTTCATTATATATTGTAGTAAACAAAATATATCTGCCGCCCGTCGCGGTCGACGTACATCTGGAAATATCTATTCTCCTGGATATTATCTGACGTGTAATATTTTCCACCCAGCCATGTAGCAGGATTAGGCCAGTCTCCACGTACCTTTGGAGGCGGCAAGAAGACACCGCCTTCATTGTCCGCTTTTGCTTCTTTCAGGCCTAATATTTTTATCAACCTCCCCGCATCCTTCGGGGCACAGTGAAAATAGAACCAGTCTTCCGTATTCGCAAATAGACCCCCGGAGAAATACACCTGCAAGCCATGAGCGGACGCGGGCAAAGGCGCGCCTGCAATATGCTCAAACCTTATTTCGGGAGTAGGCGGACCTGCGAGCATCATCGGCAGGTCAAAAGCAAAATAGGCAAGTGCTGGAGTGAGCAGAATTAAAACTCGCCAGCGGACCCACTTCCGCCACCGACAGACCCCTAGCAAAAGCATGGTGATAGGCATACTCACAATGCCCCACGCCATCACGCCAAAAATCAGACTGAAAATTAAGCCGTTATAAAAGCCCATCCGGCGATCGGTCCACCAATACGTTTGCTCAACAACGATGGGGAGGCAGAACAGAAAATACGATACCAGCAAGATGCCGATAAATTTTAGAATCTTTATGGCAGTCATCACGGAAAGGGGTCGGACTTAGATCTACTGCCGACAGAAATACCTTTTATGTCCAGGCGGGTGGGTAAAAGCAAAAAGCTCAGCTACTTTGAATTAGACTATGGAATCCCGGAGCATAATTCACCCCTTATTCGCACGTTATTCACAGGTTTTTGGGGGAAAGGGAAAAGTTATTCACGCGGGCAAAATAGCGTTGCCTAGGCCGGGGCGCGTCCTCTGTAGTGCGCTCATCTTGCAACCCATCTCATGTGCTTGAACCGCTAATCTACGCTCATCCACGCTGATGGCCGGAAAAACCCTCTCTGGTCTTGCCCGGCCTCTTGGCCGCGACCCTTCGTTCCCCCTCTAGATCCCGCCCGAAAACCCGACTGATTTATTAGCGTCGATAAGCGCACATTAGCGTTCAAGCACTCTTTCCCTCCCTTCTCCTTCTTCCTCTCCGTTCTAACTTCTTCTTACTCCCGCCACTCCTCCTCCCTGCTTCCCTTTCCCCGCTCGCCGCTCCGCGCTCCCTGCTCCCTGCTCCCTGCTGTTTCCACTCCGTCCCCATGTTCCTCCGCGAAGTCGTCCTCAACGGTTTTAAAAGCTTTGCCGACCGCACCCGCATCGACATGCAGCGGGGCGTGACCGCCATCGTCGGCCCCAACGGCTGCGGCAAGAGCAACATCGTGGACGCCATCCGCTGGGTGCTGGGCGAGCAGAGCGCGAAGTCCCTGCGCGGCGGCAAGATGGAAGACGTGATTTTCGCCGGCACCGACCAGCGCAAGGGCCTGCCCATGTGCGAGGTCTCCCTCACGTTCACCGACTGCGAAAAGGAACTGGGCACCGCGTTCAATGAAATCGAGATCACCCGGCGCGTGGCGCGCGACGGCGGCGGCGAGTACTTCCTCAATGGCAAGCAATGCCGGCTGAAGGATATCCAGCGCCTGTTCATGGACACGGGCGTCGGGCGCGTCTCGTACTCGTTCATGGTGCAAGGGCAGATTGACCAGATTCTTTCCAGCAACCCCGCCGAGCGCCGCTCGCTCTTCGAAGAGGCCGCCGGCATCACCCGCTACAAGAGCCAGCGCCGCGAAGCTTTGAACAAACTCGCGCTCGTCGAACAAAACCTCGCCCGCGCCACCGATGTCATCGAAGAAGTCACCCGGCAGATCGGCTCGCTCAAGCGGCAGGCCGGCAAGGCGCTGCGTTACCAGCGGCTGAAGCACCGCCTCACGCGCCTCGACCTCGCCCACAACGCCTGCTTTTTCTCCCGCCGCCAGGCCGCCATCACGAAGCTGGAAACCATGGCGGGCGAACTGCGCGAGGCCACCCAGAAATTTGCCGCCAGCCTCGGCGGGCGCGAGGAACGCGCCGCCGCCCTGAAGACCGACCGCGCCGCCTTCCAGCAAAAATTGCAGGACGCCCAGCACGCCGTCTTTGATTTGCGCTCGGAAAAGGAAAACGCCGAAAACCAGGCGCAATTTGCCGAAGTGCGGAGCAAGGATCTCGAAGGCCGCGTCGCCGAAATCGAGAAGGAAATCGCGGGCCTGCGCGAACAACACGATTCGCTCGATTCGCGCCTGCAGACGGACTCCGCGCATAAGAGTGGCGCGCTGAATCTGGTCGGCTCGTCGGACGAAGTTTTCCGCGCGCGCCAGGCGGAGTTTGATGGCGCGATGACTTCGTTGTCGCAGGGCGAACACGCCCTGCAAAACCAGCGCCAGCACTTGCTCATGCTCGAGAGCGGCGTCACGCGCCTGCGCTCGAACAGCACAAGCTTTGAGGTGGATTTAAAAACGTATCAGGTCAAGCACGGGGCCCTGGCGGACGCGGTCTTTCAACTCAAGGAAGAGCGCAACGGGTTTGAACAACAGAAGGCCCAGCTCACCGCCGCCCGCGAGGCGCGCGCCGCCGACCACGCCACCGCGCAGCAGGGCGTCGCCGAGGCCCAGGCGGCCGAAACCGCGTTGCGCCAGCAATTTCGCGAGACGCAGACGCGCATTCAAGATCTGGACCGCCAGCTCGCTCGCGGGGCCGCGCAGTTGCAGGCGCTCGAAGGCTTGCAGGCGCGCTTCGAGGGGTTTTCCGAGGGCGCGAAGGCGATTTTGCAGGGGCAGTTGGAAGACCTGCTGCCGAAGGGCGCGTTTCAAATTTTGACCAAGGTGGTGGAAATCGAGGATGCCGCCGCGCCCGCGTTAGAAACGTTGCTGGGCCCCGCGGCCGATGCTTTGGCCCTCGCCGATTTCGCCAGCGCCGCGCCGGTGGCCAGCCGCCTCGCCGAACGGCAACTCGGGCGCGCGTGCCTCCAAGTGCCCGTGCCGGCTCGCGCGCTAGGCGCATTGCCGTCGGATTTGCCGGCCGGATTGCGCCCTGCCATGCTGGCCATGACTCTGCGCCCCGCCCATGCCGCGCTGCAACCAGCCCTCGAAAATCTCCTTGGCGGCTGCTACATCGTGGATTCGCTGGATACCTTTCTCGCGTTCTGGGCCGCGAATCCGGACTTTCATTTTTACCAAGCGGCTACGCCGAAGGGCGAACTCATCGACCGCCGCGGCCTCATTTTCGGCGGCGCCGGCAAGGGCGGCAAAAAAGAAAACTCCTTCCTGCAGCGCGAGGGCGACATCCGCCGCCTGCGCAAGGAACTCACCGCCAAGAACGAAGAACTCACCACGCAGACGGAGACTTCGATGAAATTGCAGGCGGATTTGACGGCCGCCGAAACCGCCATCGAAGAAAAGCGCGCGCGCGTCGCCGAGGTGGCCCAGGAACTCGCCACCGTCCAGGCCCAGGAAAAAACGCTCAACCAGTCGCTCCACCAAAATGCGGACGCCTCCGCACGCCAGACGCGCCAGCTCGACGAACTCGAGCAAAGCCGCGCCGCCGCCGAGGAGCGCCTCCAGCGCGCCCAGGCGGAATTGACCGCCGTCGAGGAGCAAATCGCCACCCAGCGCCAGGCCATCGCCACCAGCGAGGAAAAACTCACCAGCCTGCGCACGGCGCGTGACCGCTTCCAGGAATCCGTCGCCGAGGCCCGCCTCGAACTCGCTGAAAAACGCCAGCGCCTCCAAATTCTCGACCGCAACCTCGATGAATTGCAGGGCCAGCGTCGCGACCTCGACACGCGCCTGCTGCGCCGCGTGCAGGAAATCGACGGTGCGCGCGAGCAAATCGCCGAGCACCAGCGCGCGGCGCTCGATTTTCGCGACCGCGCCGCGCAGTTGCAGGAAAGTTTGACCGCCGCCACGGCTTCGCTCGAAACCGACCGCACCGCCGTGCTCCATCTTGAAAGCGAACTCAAGAGCCTCGAAGACGGCCTGGCCGGCGAGCGCGGCGAACAGCGCCAGCGCGAGACCGATTTGCACAGCCACGAAATCAAGCTGGCCGAGGAGCGTTCACAGGCGGCCTTCCTCGACGAAAAAGTCCGCGCCGAACACCAACTGGAAATCCGCGAAGTCAACTGGCAGATGGAGTTGTGGAAGGCGGACGAGCAATTTGAAACGCGCGTGCGGCTCGACGATCTCGACGAGGACGGCGAAGTCACCCCGCGCCCGAAAAAACCCCGCGGCGAGCCCACCGCCGAAGATTTGGCCGCGCTCGAAAACACCGATTGGGAACCCATTGCGCGCGAAATCAAGGACCTGCGCGACCGCCTCGCCGGGCTCGGCGCGGTCAACCTCGTTGCCATCGAGGAATACGCCGCGCTCAAGGAACGCCACGATTTCCTCAAGACGCAAAGCGACGATTTGTGGAAGTCCAAGGAAGAACTCGTGGCCGCGATTGATGAAATTAATAAAACGTCGCAGCAGATGTTCCAGGAGACCTTCGAGCAAATCCGCAAAAATTTCCGCTTCACCTTTGAAAAACTCTTCGGCGGCGGCGAGGCCGATTTGCAATTGGTGCAGGCCGAGGACGTGCTCGACAGCGGCGTGGACATCGTGGCCCGCCCGCCCGGCACGAAGCTCCGCAGCATCAGCCTGCTCTCCGGCGGCCAGAAAACGATGACCGCGCTCGGGCTGCTCTTCGCCATCTACATGGTCAAGCCCAGCCCCTTCTGCGTGCTCGACGAATTGGACGCCCCGCTCGACGACGCGAACATCGGCCGCTTCACCGGCATGTTGCACGACTTCACGCGCTACTCGCAATTCCTCGTCGTCACGCACAACAAGCGCACCATCGCCTCCGCGCAGACGATTTACGGCGTGACCATGATGGAACGCGGCGTCACGAAACTCGTTTCGATGCGCCTCGACCACACCGGTGAAGCCGTGGCCCATGAAGCGCCGACCGCCTCCGTGCCCGGGACCAACACAGTAACAGCATTGGCCGAAGCGCCGGTGGCTGCACCAGCAACGACTTAAGTTTAAGAGGAAGTATTGATTCGGGAGGGGCGCTAAGGCGGGGCGATTTGAAGGACGGTTATAAACATCCCGGCACTATTAAATTGCCTGGGGGAGGCGAAGTGATTCGATGCCTGTGCGGCTCATTGCCCTTACCACAGTCCAAAAGGAATATTATGAATAATGTACTGCAAAATCTCATCTGGCTGGTCGTTTTTGTATTTGCCGGTGGAGGAGCCGGCCTGATGGTCATCATGCTCTCCAGCCTGCTACTCCCAAAGATCCTCGAACGCTTTACTCCGGCCCTCGACGAAGAAAAGGAAATGGCGCGGGGCAACCGCGCGGTGGCGGAGTATTTCGGCCGCGTGGTGGCTGCAGGCATCCTTGGGATCAGCATCGTCGTGGCGGCGGCAGTGCTGGGCGGAACCATTGCCGCCCTTTACTGAGGGCCGCCTAAAAACAACCGAGCGGGCTCCCTGCGTTCCCTCCGTCCAGCCGATGAAGTTTCGCATCTTCTTCTTTGTATTCGCCCTCGCCACCACCCTTGCCCGTGGCCGCGCAGGAGGCGGATGCTTGGCTGAAGGCACACTTATTGACACTCCATTCGGCCCCAGACCCATAGAATCAATTCATCCGGGCACGGAGGTTTGGTCGCCTTCCGGCAGCGGCTTGCAGCGGGCGACGGTTGCGGCTTGCTATCGGGTAGACCCGCTGGAGTTTGTGCAAGTTGGCCTTACCGACGCGTCTTTGCGCGTCACGCCCGAACACCCAGTGGAGATCGCTCCCGGGGTATTTCGCAGCGCGGGCGACTTGCACGCCGGAGACCAGGTTTTGCTCTGGAAAGATGACCAGTTGGCCGCCAGCCCGGTCATCTCCATCGTTCGGGTGCCAGCATCCACCGCCGCCTATAACCTTTTGGTGACGCCGGGAGGTACATTTCTTGCGAACAATGTGGCCGTGCATAACAAAGGCTGCTTCCTACCGGACACGCCGGTGCTGCTCGCAGACGGTAGTTACAAGGCCATCTCCGCCCTGCAACCCGGTGACGAGGTCCTGGCCTTTCATACCAACGGCACTATCCAAGCGGCCACCGTACGAAACGTCCTTGTCCACGAGGTGGACGAATATTGGGAGGTCGAAACTTCATCACGCCGCGTGCGGGTGACGGCCGAGCACCCGTTTTATGTTGGCGCGGGTACGTTTATGACCCTCTCGGCGCTCCAGGTTGGCGACTCGATATATGTCTATGACGGACATGGCTTGAGCCCCCAGCCGATAACGCAAATGCACCGCGTCACGGCAGGCGTCCGAGTCTTCAATCTGCAAATTGATTATCCCAATACTTATTTCGCGGACGGTTTTGCCGTCCACAACAAAGGGGGCGGTGGCTTCAGTGGAGGTGGCCATAGTTTTTCTGGCGGGCACAGTTTTTCCGGCGGCAGCTCCTCGGGCAAAGGGGGTGACGCAAACCCGGTCGTCGTGCTCGTCGTTGCTTCCTTCCTTATCGGCCTCCTTGTCTTGGCCGCCTATCAAAGCCATCGTAGCGCCAAGAATGACAATCTCGATTTTCTCTTCAGCCGGGCTCAAATCGACCGCAAGGCTGGCAAAACCGAGAAATTACTCGAATTTCTCGGTCGCACGGATCCCGCCATGGCGGCGGAAGAATTAAAGAAAAAAGCCCGCTCGATTTTCGCTCGTTCCCAAGAATGCTGGCAGAAACGCGAATATGGTCCCATGCAAACGCTGGCCACGGAAAGCCTCTATGCCGAGCACACCCGGGAACTTGCCAGCCTGGTGCGGAACCATGAAATCAACCGATTGGCCGATTTGCAAATCGATCAAATTGACATCGTCAATGTCCGCTACACCGAGCAGCAGAACCAACGCGAATTCACCGCGCTGATCACCGCCCGGGCCAGAGATTATTACATAGACGACCGCAACCAGCACTATCTGCGGGGCGACAGGGAGATTGCGGCCTTTCAGGAATTTTGGACCTTCCAGTTTAGTGACAGCCACTGGCGGCTGCGCGAGGTCGAGCAATCGCGGGAATCCGATGCCTTGACCACGGAGAATTTTTTCGAGCAATTCACCGACACTGGGGTAAAGCACATTTACGGCGCTCAAGCCGGCCAGACCGGTCCCACCGGGCCGTGGCAGGAGCAAAACGTCAGCGATAAGGCAACCCGGATCGAACGTCTGCTCAATTTTCTCGCGAAAACCGATCGGCTCTGGGACCGCCAGAGCATGCTGGACGTTGCCCGGGCTGCTTTCGTCCAAGTCGTGCTAGCGCGCGAATCCGGTGATCCATCCAAAGTTCCCGCCCTGCTGCTCTTTCCCGGCGCGCTCAAGCATCTGCAAGCTGACATAGACTCCGCACGGGCCGCCGGAAGAACGGTGTCTTTCCTCAATTTGTGCGTGCGCAAAGTCGAACTCGTCCTGGTGCGGAACTTTGCAGACAATTCGCGAGATGAGTTTGTCGTACGCATCAGCGCACATGCCCAGCGCGCCTGCGGGCAAGACAGTCAAAAAAAGGTGCTCGACGACTACGTCACTCCATTTCAGGAATATTGGGTATTTGGTCGGCTTGACGGAACGTGGAAACTCAAGGAAGTGCTGCCCCCGGCGGACGGCGAGCAGGCGGTGAAAACCGAAAACCTGGACGAGGACAGCAGCCCTGAACAGGTGCAATGGTATTACTCACAAACCCGCGCCGTTTAATCTGACCGAAACTTGCTGCGAATTCTCGCCTCAGTATCAACGGAATGACGTCTTGAATAATAAAGAAACAGCCTAAGCGAGCACCTTGAGCTTCGTCCTTGGTTTGACACCTGCGCGGCATTAGGCCAATAAGTGGGGTTCCTGCGCCCGTTTGGCGGGCCGGGGTTGGTTGCTTTCACCAGACTTCCCGCGATGGCCCTTATCGTTCAAAAATACGGCGGCACGTCCGTCGGCGACACCGATCGCATCCGCAACGTGGCGTTGCGGGTGAAAAACCACGTCGCCCAGGGGCACAAGGTGGTCGTGGTCGTCTCCGCCCGCAGCGGCGTGACCAACGAGCTGATCGGCCGCGCCCAGGCCCTCAATCCGCATCCCGATGAGCGGGAAATGGACGCGCTCATGGCCATCGGTGAGCAGGAAACCATCGCCCTCACCGCTATCGCCCTACACGCGCAAAATGTCCCCGCCGTCTCCCGCACCGGCCCGCAGGCGGGCATCATCACCGACACCGCGCACACGCGCGCCCGCATCCTCGATGTGACCGGCGGCGACCTCAAGCAGCAGCTCGACGAGGGCAAGGTCGTCATCGTCGCGGGCTTCCAGGGGTTGAGCAAGGACGGCCAAATCACCACCCTGGGCCGCGGGGGTTCCGATCTTTCCGCCATCGCGCTCGCATGGGCGTTGAAGGCCGATGTCTGCCAGATTTACACCGACGTCACGGGCGTTTTCACGGCGGACCCGCGCCTCGTGCCCGCTGCGCGCAAGATTGACGTTATCTCGTATGATGAGATGCTGGAGCTGGCCTCGAGCGGCTCGAAGGTCATGCAGGCCCGCAGCGTCGAGTTTGCGCAAAAATACGACGTGGTCTTTGAAGTCCGCTCCAGTTTCACCGACGAACCCGGCACCATTGTGAAAACCGAAGCTCCCAACATGGAACAAATCCTGGTCCGCGGCATCGCCGTGGATAAAAACCAGGCCAAGATCACGCTGAATGATTTGCCCGACCGCCCCGGCGTCGCCGCCAAGTTGTTTCAGTCGCTCGGCGAACAAGGGGTCGTCGTGGACATGATCATCCAGAACATCGGCCGCGGCGGCCTGGCGAATTTGTCCTTCACGGTGGCGAAGGAGGACGTGCGCCGCTCCGAGCAGGTCGCGAAGGAAGTGCTGGCGGATCTCGGCGGCGGCAAGTTGCAGCTATCGGGCGACATCGCGAAGGTCTCCGCCGTCGGCGTCGGCATGCGCACGCACGCGGGCGTGGCGGCGTCGTTTTTCGGCGCGCTGGCCAAGGCCGGCATCAATATTCTCATGATCACGACCTCGGAGATTAAAATTTCCGTGGCCATCGAGCCCGCGCAAGCCGAGGCCGCCGCCCGCGCCGTGCACGAGGCCTTCAACCTCGGCTAAAACTTAGCTTTCCCTCCAACCCAACTCCTCATCTCCCATGAAAAAACTCCTCCCCACCCGCCTTCTCGCCGCCCTCGCCTTCCTCCTGCCGGTCGCCGCCTTCGCGGCCGACGCCCCGCCTGCGGCCACCCCGGCGCCTGCCACCGCGAGTCCGGCCGCCAAACCCGCGACAACAACCGCCGCGCCCGCCGCCAAACCTGCCGCCACGACTTCCGCCGCCACCGGCACCGAGCGCAAATTGCCGGACGGCCTCTATGCCGAGATTGTCACCTCCAAGGGCCCCATTGTCCTCCAGCTCGAACCGGAGAAAGCGCCGCTCACCGTGGCGAACTTCGTCGGCCTTGCCGAGGGGACCAAGAATTATTCGAAGACGCCCGGCCAGGCGCCCAAGGCCCAGACCGCGCCGTTTTACGACGGATTGAAGTTCCACCGTGTGATTCCGAATTTCATGGACCAGGGCGGCGACCCGCAGGGCAACGGCACCGGCGGCCCAGGCTATCAGTTCAAGGACGAGTTTGATCCCACGCTCAACTTCTCCAAGCCCGGCATGTTGGCCATGGCCAACGCGGGCCCCGGCACCAACGGCAGCCAGTTTTTCATCACCACCGTTCCCACCCCATGGCTCGACGGCAAGCACACCATCTTCGGCCATGTGGTCGAAGGCCAGGACGTCGCGCTCAAGCTGGCCAATGGCGACGCGATGCAGTCGGTGAAAATCCTCCGCGTGGGCGACAAAGCCAAGGCGTTCAAGGCCGACCAGGCCGCGTTCGACGCGCTGAACAAATAAGTGGCGCGGTTCGCGCGCGGCTCCTTTGTTCGTCCTCCCATGCACTACGTTTCCACGCGCGGGCAGAGCGAGCCGGTCGGCTTTTCCGCCGCGGTGGCCGCAGGGCTGGCGCCCGACGGCGGCCTGTACCTGCCGGCGGACCTGCCCGACCTGCGTCTGTACCTGACCCGGTGGGCGGAGTTGCCGTACGCGGACCTCGCGTACGAATTTCTGCGCCTGTTCGCCACCGACATGGACGGCGGGGAATTGCGCGGCATCGTGGATCGCGCCTATGTGCGCTTTGCGCATCCGGATGTCGCACCGTTGGTGGAATTGCGCGACGGCCTGTGGGTGCTCGAACTTTTTCACGGGCCGACGCTGGCGTTCAAGGATTTCGCGCTGCAATTGCTCGGCGGTTTGTACGCAGCGCAAATCAAGAAAACCCGCACGCCCATCAACGTGCTCGGCGCGACCTCGGGTGACACCGGCTCGGCGGCCATTCACGGGCTGCTGGGCCTGGACAATGTGCGCATTTTCATCCTGTACCCGCGCGGTGGAGTCGCGCCGTTGCAGGAGCGGCAAATGGCCTGCACCGGGGCGAATAATGTTTTTCCCATCGCCATTGCCGGCACATTTGACGACGCGCAGCGCATCGTGAAGGAGCTGTTCGGCGACCTCGCCTTTCGCGCCAAGCAGCGCCTGTCGGCGGTCAATTCCATCAACCTCGCGCGCATTCTCGCGCAATGCGTGTACTACCTGCATGCGTGGCGGCGGCTCCCGGCCGCGGCGCGCAACGACGTCGAGTTCATCGTGCCCACCGGCAACTTCGGCAACGTGCTCGCCGGATGGCTGGCCCACCGCATGGGCATGCCCGCCCGCCGTTTTTGCGTCGCCACCAATCAGAACGACATCCTCCACCGCTTGTTCACGACCGGACGCTACGAGACCGGGCCGGTGTCGCCGAGCCTTGCGCCCTCGATGGATATTCAGGTGGCGTCGAATTTCGAACGCTTTCTTTACTACGCCGAGCACCGCGACCCCGGCCGCGTGCGCGCCATCATGGAAGCGTTGCGCCGCGACGGCCGCTGGGTGTTCGAGGGCTTTAATCCCGACGTCTTTCGCGCCACCCGCGCCAACGACGAGGACATCCGTGAAATCATCGACGACGTTTACGCGTGCTTTCGCTACGTGCTCGATCCGCACACTGCCTGCGGCTTTGCCGACATCCTGCCCGACCAGCCGACAGTCGTGCTCGGCACCGCGCATCCCGCAAAATTTCCGGACACCATCAAGCAAGTCCTCGGCTTTGAACCGACCGCGCCCGCGCTCGATGCGCTCAAGGCCCGCCCGGTCGTACGCTATGAATTGCCCGCCGACGCGGCCACCGTGCGCGCGTTTCTGGAAGAGCACGCGATTTAGCGCGGGAGGTGCTGCTGTGCGTCGGGCATCGTTACACAAAGCCGCGTGGGTTTCCTGTGCCGGCAAAATTCCTGTTCGCCGCCTTGCCGACTTTCTCCCTATGGCCTAGGGTCGGAAATAAATCTCCGTCCATTTCTTCTTAAACCCAAGCCTGCACTTATAACTCACTCACCTCCCTCCCATGGAAACTCCCTCGCTTGATAACACGGATGTACTCGCCTCGCGGCGCCAGCTCTTGAAGCTGGCGGTCGCGACCGGCGCCGGCCTGGCCCTGGCCGCCACGAATGCCCACGCCGCAGCCGGCACGGCCCCGGTTGTCGTGCCCGCCCAAGGCCCGACGCCGCCCGTAAACTACAAGTTCAACCTTTCCACCTTTAAACCCGAGGTGGTGAATGCAGGCGGAAGCGTCACGTTTTGCCGCGAAAGCACTTTCCCGGTCGTCGCCGGCAACGCCGCGGCCGTCTACTTGTTAAAGCTCAAACCCGGAGCGCTGCGCGAGCCCCACTGGCACCCCAATTGTTGGGAATTCGACGTGATGGTGGCGGGCACCGTGCAAATGACGATCGTCTCGCCCGATGGCGTTTCCTCCGTCTTTACGCTCGAGCCCGGCGATGTGGCGTTCGTTCCCCAAGGTTTCGTGCACTCGATCAAAAACATCGGCACCGTGGATGTCGTCATGCCGATCGTCTTCAACAACTCGATGCCCAGCGATATTGGACTCTCCACGATGTGGGGCGGCTTTGAGGAGAGCCAGTTCGCCCAGACCTTCGGCGTGCCGGCTTCCGCGCTGAATGACATTCCCCCTTCTCCACCCGGCACCAGCTACGTGGTGCCGTAGCCTCGGCGCGGGCGGAAGACCGTGAAAAGATAAAAGATGGGCGACACCGGCCGGGGCGCTGTATTTATATTCTTGTTGACGTATATACTTGTTCACGTAACTATCGGGGGCGTGAAACTACTGCGCATCTATGAGTGCCTCTGCGACCAGACCCGCCTGCGGCTGCTCAACTTGTTGCAGCAAGGCCCGTTGTGCGTGTGCCACTTGCAGTCCGTGCTCGGCGAATCGCAGGTGAAAATCTCCAAGCACCTGCGCTATCTCAAGACCCATGGACTCGTCGAAAGCCGCAAGGAAGGGTACTGGCGGATTTACCGTCTGCCGGCGCGCCCGGGCGCGGCCCTGGCCGCGAACCTGCGCTGCCTTCAGGACTGTGTGAGCGAAGACCCTGTTTTCCGCCGCGACCTCGCCGCCCTCAAAAAATTGCGCCGCACCTGGTCCTGCGCCGACGGCGCGTGCGTGCCCGCCGCTTTGCAAACCTGTTAATTCACTCCCATGAATGCTCCCTCCCCCCGCAAAGTCCTGATTCTGTGCACCGGGAATTCCGCCCGCAGTATATTGGGCGAATACCTCCTCCGCGCCAAAGGCCGGGGACGCTTCGAAGTCTTCAGTGCCGGCGCCCAGCCCACCGGCCGCGTCAATCCGCTGGCGCTTGCGGTGCTGCAAGACCGCTACAACATCGACGCCCGCGACGCCCGCAGCAAATCGTGGGACGAATTCAAAAATGTCGCTTTCGATTTCGTCATCACCGTATGCGACCACGCGCGCGAGTCCTGCCCCGTGTGGCCGGGGCAGCCCATCGTCGCACATTGGGGTTCGCCGGACCCCGCGGCGTTCGAGGGCACCGAGGGCGAAAAGCGGCAATTCTTTATCCAAGTCGCGGCGCAGATCGCCCGGCGCATTGATTTGTTTTGCGCGCTGCCGGACTCCAAACTCGACGCGCTGACCGTGCGCCAGATCGGTGAATCCAATAAACTGGAAAACGAAAGCACGCTGACGCGTTAGCCAGCCTGACAAAGAGTTTTTTAGACAGAATTTACAGAATTCATTTTGAATACAGAAATGTGCCTTTCCGGAAATTCTGTAAAATTCCGTTAATTCTGTCTAAACTTGGTTGGATTGTTCAATTTTGGTTTCCGTCTAATTTTGTCCTTCATGCAAAAGAAACTGCTCGCTGAATTTTTGGGCACCTTTGCGCTCGTGTTTGCCGGCACCGGCGCGATGGTCGTCGATCAAACCAGCGGCGGCGCCATCACGCACATGGGCGTGGCGCTCACGTGGGGATTGATCGTGTTGGCCATGGTTTACACGCTCGGCGACGTGTCGGGCGCGCACCTCAATCCCGCGGTGACGCTGGGTTTTTGGGCCGCCCGGCGGATGGAAGGAAAGTTAGTGGCGCCGTACGTCGGGAGCCAAGTCCTTGGCGCGCTCGCGGCCAGCGGTGTGCTGCGGGGACTTTTCCCGGAAAATCAAACGCTCGGCGCCACGCTGCCCGCGGGCTCGGCCATGCAGTCGTTTGTGCTCGAGGTGATATTGACCGCGCTGCTGATGTTTGTGATTCTCGGCGTTTCGACGGGCGCAAAAGAAAAGGGCATCACCGCCGGGATTGCGGTCGGCGCGGTCATTGCGCTGGAGGCGATGTTTGCCGGACCGATTTGCGGGGCCTCGATGAATCCCGCGCGGTCGCTGGCCCCGGCGCTGGTCTCGGGTCATCTGCAAAGCCTGTGGATTTATCTTACCGCGCCCGTGCTCGGTGCGCTCCTGGCGGTACCCCTCTGCAAGTGCATCCGCGAGCCGGGGTGCTGTTAAAAAATGTTTTTGACCTACCGCCTGCGTTGTGTTTTATTCACAACTTCCAAGTGACTCCGCCTCGCGCCATTTCGATTATTAACGGCGCTCCCCGAATTCGTTAGGGGAGGCGGAAGTTTGCGCCCGTTTTGGTTCCGGGCCGCCCCGCTTACCCCGTTTTGCTCCCCGTTTTTTCCGCGCGGGCGCACGCTTGCCCGGTTCATTTGTTGGACCGTTTATTGCAATTTCCGTTTTTCATTTTAACTTTTTCCTTTAATACTGGCCCGTTTCGGCCCCTTCCATGACCACTTCCGCCAAACCCAAGTCCGCTTCCCACCACCCCGTGCTGACCTACGACACCACCCTGCGCGACGGCACGCAGGGCGAGGGCATTTCCTTCAGCGTCGCCGCGAAACTGCGCGTCGCGGAAAAACTCGACCAATTCGGGATCGACTATATCGAGGGCGGCTGGCCCGGCTCGAACCCGCGCGACATGGCGTTTTTCGAGGAGGCCCGCCATATCAAATGGAAGCACGCGAAGCTCGCGGCCTTCGGTTCCACCCGGCGCGCGAACACGCCCGTCGCGCAGGATGCCCAAGTGTGCCTCCTGCTCGACGCGCACACGCCCGTCGTCACCATCTTCGGCAAAACGTGGCTCCTGCACGTGACAGAGGTCCTGCGCACGACGCCCGAGGAGAATCTGGCGATGATCGAGGACACCGTGCGCCATCTCGTCCATCAGGGCCGCGAGGTCATCTACGATGCCGAACATTTTTTCGACGGCTATAAAGACAACACCGATTACGCGTTAAAAACCCTCGCCGCGGCCGAACGCGGTGGCGCCACGTGTCTGACGCTGTGCGACACCAACGGCGGCACGCTCGTGTCCGAAGTGCGGGAGATGACGGCGGCGGTGGTGGCGCGCTTTCCTAAAACACCCATCGGCCTGCACTGTCACAACGACGCCGGCCTCGGCGTCGCGGTCACGCTCGCGGGCGTGGAAGCCGGCGGCACGCTGGTGCAGGGGACGATGAACGGCTACGGCGAACGCAACGGCAACGCCAATCTCACCACCATCATCCCGAATCTCGTGGTGAAAATGGGCCGGCGCCTGCATTGCGGCTCGCACTTGGTGAAGCTCTCCGAGTTGTCGCACTTTGTGGACGAGCTGGCGAATTTACGGCCCGACATCAAGGCGCCGTACGTCGGCGCTTCCGCCTTCGCCCATAAGGGGGGCGTGCATGCGGACGCCGCGGCGAAAGTCGCGCGCTCGTACGAGCACCTCGACCCCGCGCTGGTCGGCAATCACACGCGCATTCTCGTTTCGGACATGTCCGGCCGCTCGTCGGTCACGCTCAAGGCCCGCGCGCTGGGTCTCGAACTCGACCCGCGTTCGCCGAACCTGAAGGATTTCCTCGCGGAATTGAAGGAGCTCGAATTTCGCGGCTATCAATACGAAGCCGCGGACGCGTCCTTCAAACTGCTACTCAAACGCTCGCTGGAAAAATGGAAAGAGCCGTATGAGGTGCTCGGTTATCGCGTGATGGTGGAGCGCGAAGGCGCCACCGCGCATCTGGCCGAGGCCACGGTCAAAGTGAAAATCGGGGCGGAGGAACGCCATGAAGTCGCCGAAGACCTCGGGCCCGTCGGCGCGCTGGACCGCGCCTTGCGCAAAGCGCTCGAACCGAGCTTCCCGGCCATCCGCGAAGTCCGCCTGACGGATTTCAATGTCCGCATCGTGGACACCGGCCACGGCGCGCAGGCGATTATCCGCGTGCTGGTCGAGTCCACGGACGGCGAAGAAACCTGGGGCACCGTCGGGGCTTCGGACAATATCATCGTGGCCTCCTATGAGGCGCTGCGCGACGCCTTTGCCTACAAGCTCCTGCGCGACGAGGAACGCCGGTCGCAAAAGAATTAGAAGTTATTCCAAATTTACCTAACGACACCGTTTGCGGTCTTGGGGTAGGGACGTTTCTCCGAAACGTCCGCGGACGCCTCGGAGCGGCGTCCCTACCCGTTTTCAAACTGTAGCGCACCCAAGGGTATTACTTCCAGTTGAACAAAGTCGCCAGGGTGGTGAAGGCCTTGCGGCGCGCGGCCTCAAAAGCCGCGCGGCTTTCCGCCGTCACCGGAGGGCTGGCCAGCTTGCGTGCCGCTTCGAGCAACGGAATCACCTCGCCGTAAGCCGCCGCAAATTTATCGAGCTGGTCGAGGTCCACGGCGTCAAAGGCGTAAGCGGCGCGCACGCGGCGCAAATCGTCGCGCCCGGCGCCCGCCAACGTGAGGTAGGAGTCGGCCAGCCGCAGGCCGTCCGGTGGCGTCACCGAACCGGCGAGAAGGGCGTCGGCCAAAGTACCGGCGGAAAAATAGGAGAGAATGAGCGCCTGCTGCGCCTGCTGGCCGTAACCGCGCACCAGGAGGTCTGTGCCCGCGGGCAAGGGGACGGCGCCGGCGGTGGGCTCCGGGTCGAGGCGTGTCTTGGCCAGGGGGAGGACGGGTTTTTCCGGCGTGGCCGGCGCAGGAACCGACGGGACTCCCGCCGGAGTGGAGGCCGACGCGGCGGCTGGATCGGTCGAGGCAGACGCCGCCTCGGCCGCCCGGAGCAGCCCGGACAGCCCACCGGCCATGATAATTACGATTAAACTAATTTTAACATTCATGTGCGCCTTCGTTCGTCAAAAAAACCCGGCCCGGACCCGCGGCCTCACCGGCTAGTCCTTGGGAAAAAGCCGGAAGCGCGCCTGTTCCCGGATGGAGAAGAGCGAAACGGCCAAAAACTGGTCCGTTGCCCGCAACCGCAGGCTGAGCTCGCGCGCGAGGTTCGTCAGCAGAATGGCATAAATGCGGGTGTCGCGCTGGTTCAGTTTGTTCAAGTCGAGCGCGGTGAGCACGAGCACGGTGGTCTTCGTATTGGCGAGGACGCTGGCCGAGCGCGGCTGCTGGTCGATCAGTTCCATTTCCCCAAACGTGTCGCCGTCGCCCAGGGTGGCGATTTTCTCCTGCGTCTTGCGCGCGCCCACGCCGACCTGCTTCAGGACGTCCACGCCGCCCTTGTATATCACAAAAAGATTGCCGTCATTGTCGCCCTCCTTGATGATGGTTTCACCGCGGGCATACTGCTCCGCGCGGAACAGCAACGGGATGGTGCGCAAATCGGCCTCCGACAACCCGGCAAACAACCCGTGCTTGGCCAGGAAAGCCAGATCCAGCGGGGGCGGGGAGTCGGCAGGAGTACTCATGGCCAGTCAAGGAGAGGCAGGAAAAGGCGAATCTTGCGAGCGTTCATGTAGCATGGCAAATCTCAAGGCCGCTGGCAAGCGCAGGCCGCGCAGCAGAAGGGGGAATTACGGAGCGTATTTAGGGGGTGAAACAGAGCAGGTTGGTGTTAAATTCGCACAAACTCTCCACAAGTTATTAACATTTCGTCTATGCTCGGTAAAATTTTGCCCAAAATTTTCTCAAGTCATTACAAATCAATGTCTTGATTGCTGTTTATGGGCCGGGTCCAGAGCCAGCGCATGGCAGAACTTCGAGGCTTTTTCATAACTTCTGCGCTCAAGATAATGCACCAGATCGTTGGGAATTTCAGTGCGGTGCTCAGCCAGCAAAACGTCGATCACTTTCAAGGCCGACAGGAGTAGCGCCGGACCATCCGGACCGACGGGCCTTTGGGCCACGATCTCAAGCTGCGCCTGCAACTTCGGCAGCCAACGGTGGTCGGATGTGTCCATTGAGTGAAATCTAGGTGTTTGTCGTGACCTGACGAGACAAATCTCGGCTCATGCCCTCCCAAATCTGATGAGGTCATCTCTTTAGTTTAGAATGGCTGATTATTTCGTAAAATTATCATTTTCATTGTTTTACAAAATAGACCGACTGGTATGTCTTGCAATGACTTGCTTTTTTGACCTTTCGCCTTGCGCCGAGAATGACTTCGCTTAACGTTGTACCCTTTAACCTTTTCTTCTCTCCCCTACCCCACCGCGTCCATGAAAAATCTAACTTTTGCCAATCGTTGGAATGCTGACCTGATCGACCGCTACTACGAAAACTGGCTGCGCCAGCCGGAGAGCCTGGAGCCGGATTGGCGCGCGTTTTTCGAAGGATTCGAATTGGGCCAGACGCGCACACCCGCGCCTCCGACTGCTCCCACCACTTCGACCTCCACCGCGGCGGTCGCCGGCTCGCCGGTCGATGCCATTTTGCAGGCGCGGGTGATCGGCGCGATTTTCGCGTACCGCGGCATTGGCCACACGCAGGCGCATATCAACCCGCTCGAAATCAATCCTCCGGCCAATCCGCGCTTGTCGCTGGAGCGACTCGGCTTCACCGAGGCGGATCTCGACAAGCCGTTTTTCACCGGCAACTACCTCCAGGGCGAGACGTTGACCGTGCGGGAGATTCTCCGCCGTTTGCACGAGACTTACTGCGGCCAGGTCGGCATCGAATACCTCCACATTCAGGACACCAAGCGCCGGCGCTGGCTGCAATCCCGGCTGGAGCCGACCTGCGCGAAGCCCAATCTCAACCGCGCCGAAAAACTTCGCGCCTTGAGCAAGGTCGCCGACGCGGAAGTGTTTGAACGCTTCCTCCACACGCGCTATTCGGGCAACAAGCGTTTCTCGCTCGAAGGGGCCGAAACCCTGATTGCCGGCCTGGATGCTCTGCTCGAAGGCTGCCCTGCCTCCGGGGTGGAGGAAATAGTCATGGGCATGGCTCACCGCGGGCGGCTCAACGTCTTGATCAACATCGTCGGCAAGTCGTATGAGTTTCTCTTTCGTGAGTTCTCGGAAAATTACATCCCGGACACCACGCACGGCGACGGCGACGTGAAATACCACCTCGGCTACGAGTCCGACCACGCCACGAGCGGCGGCCAGCAAGTGCACGTCGCGCTGGCGGCCAATCCCAGCCATCTTGAAGCCGTAAACCCCATTGTGGAAGGCAAAGCCCGCGCCCGCCAGCGCCGGCGCGGCGACAATGTGCTGCGCAAAAAAGTGGTCCCCGTGCTCATTCACGGCGATGCCGCCTTCATCGGCCAGGGCATCGTGGCCGAAGTCTTCAATCTTTCGCAGTTGAAGGGCTACCGCACGGGCGGAACCATCCATTTCGTGATCAACAACCAGATCGGTTTCACCACCGAGCCCACGGACGCCCGCTCCAGCCGTTACTGCACCGACATTGCCAAAATGGTCGAAGTGCCGATTTTCCACGTCAATGGCGACGATCCCGCCGCGATGGTGATGATCACGCAATTGGCGCTCGATTACCGCCAGGCCTTTGGGGACGACGTGGTCATTGACATGTTGTGCTACCGCCGTCGCGGGCACAATGAGAGCGACGAACCGGGCTTCACCCAGCCCACCATGTACCGCCAGCTCGCCCAGCACCCCCAGATTTCCCATACTTTCGCGCAGCAATTGATTAAGGCCGGGGATTTGACCGAGGCGGAAGCCACGACCCTGCGCAATCAATTCGAGAAAAGCCTCGACGAAGCGTTTCTACGCATCCGGAAAGAAGAAGAAACCGGGCAAAAGTCATCCCTCAAGGAAACGCTTAAGCGCAAGCTGCAAGGCTCCACCGCCATTTTCCAGCCGCCCTACTCGTTCGCCCCCACTCCCACTGCGGTGCCGCGCGAATCCCTGGAAAAAGTTGCCCAAGCGGTCACCACCATTCCGGAAAGTTTTCATGCGGACTCAAAAATCCGCCGGCAGTTCGAAGAAAAGTGGAGCAACCTCCTCAAGGGCGAAGGCATTGATTGGGGCTTCGCCGAGACCTTAGCCTTCGGCACGCTGCTGCTCGAGGGCACCCCGGTGCGCTTGTCGGGGCAGGACTGCGAACGCGGCACGTTCAGCCACCGCCACGCGGTGCTCTACGATTCCACCGACCGCACGCCGTATGTGCCGTTGATGAACATCGCGCCCACGCAGGAACGTTTCTGCGTGCATAACTCGAGCCTCTCCGAGGCGGCCGTGCTGGGTTTCGACGCCGGCTATGCGATTGATTATCCTGAGATGTTGTGCCTGTGGGAGGCGCAATTCGGCGACTTCGCCAATGGCGCGCAAGTCATCATCGACCAGTTTATCACCAGTTCGGAATCGAAATGGCAGCGCACCTCGAACATTACGCTCTTGTTGCCGCACGGTTACGAAGGCCAGGGCCCTGAGCACTCGTCAGCCCGCCTCGAGCGTTTTCTGCAGGCCTGTGCCGAGAATAACATCCAAGTCTGCAATCTCTCCACCCCCGCGCAGTATTTCCATGCCTTGCGCCGGCAGATGAAGCGCTCCTTCCGCAAGCCGCTCATCATCATGACCCCCAAAAGCTTGCTGCGCCGGAATATCAAGCGGCCAGGGGTATGCGTTTCCACCGAATCGGAATTTACCCAAGGAGGCTTCCAGGAAATTCTGGATGATCCCGCGGGCGCGGCCCGGCCCCAGCGCCTCATCTTCTGCTCGGGCAAGGTCTATTACGACCTCGCGGAGCTGCGCGCCACCAATAACATCAAGAACACCACCATCCTGCGCATGGAGCAGTTCTATCCGCTCAATGCCGAACGCATGCAGAGCCTGCTCAAGAAATACGAAGGCTTTCGGTCCTTGGTCTGGTGTCAGGAAGAACCGCGCAACATGGGCGGCTGGACGTTTATGGCGCCGATTCTCGAGCAGTACTGCGGCATGAAGCCCGTTTACGCGGGCCGCAAGGCCAGCGCCAGCCCCGCGGCCGGCTCGCTCACAGTGCATAAGCTCGAGCAGGACGCGCTGGTTGAACACGCTTTCAACGCCTGAGGCGCCGACCGCCCGAACCACGAATATCTAGAAACTAAAAACTAAAGACCTTCCCCACCCCATGACTGACGTTAAAATTCCCGCGCTCGGCGAATCCATCTCCAGTGGCATCCTGGCCAAGTGGCATGTCAAGGACGGCGATACCGTGGCCCGCGGGCAGCCTTTATTTGAATTGGAGACGGACAAAATCACTTCAGAAGGGCAGGCTGAAGTCAGCGGCCGGGTGAGTCTTAAAGTCCCCGTGGGCGCGGAAGTCGCCATCGGCCAAGTGGTGGCTGTCATCGATGAAGCGGCCGCGGCGGCCACTGCGCCCGCCACCGCCGCACCTGCGCCGGAAGTTAAAACCGAAGCCAAGGCGCCAAAATCCGATTTGCCGCTTTCGCCCGCCGCCCGCCGCGTGGCCGCCGAGACGCAGGTTGATCCCGCCGCCGTCGCCGGCACTGGCAAGGGCGGACGCGTGACCAAAGGAGATTTGTTGGCGGCAGCCGAGGCCCCGGCCCCTGCCCCTGCCGCGACCGTGGCCGCCCCCGCCCCGGTGGCTTCGGCGCCGCGTCCCGCCGCGCCCACTCCCGCGCCCGCGGCCGCGCCTTCCGGCGCACGCGTCACGCGCACGAAACTTTCGCCCTTGCGCAAACGCATCGCGGAGCGCCTCGTGTCCGCCCAGCAAACCGCCGCCATTCTCACCACCTTCAACGAAGTGGATATGAGCGCGGTGATGGCCTTGCGCAAAAAACTGCAGGAAGACTTTGTCGCCCGCCACGGCGTGAAGCTCGGCTTCATGTCCTTTTTCATCAAGGCGACGGTGCAGGCGCTACAAGCCGTGCCCGCCGTCAACGCCCAGCTCGAGGGCGAGGAATTGGTCCAAAACAACTTCTTCGATATCGGCGTCGCCGTCGGCACCGAACGCGGGCTGATTGTGCCGGTGGTGCGCGATTGCGACCGCCTGTCGTTCGCCGGCATTGAAAAAGCCATCGGCGACTACGCCAAGAAAGCCCGCGACGGCAAAATCAAGATCGACGATTTGCAGGGCGGCGTCTTCACGATTTCCAACGGCGGCATTTACGGCTCGATGCTTTCGACGCCGATTCTGAATCCTCCGCAAAGCGGCATTCTTGGCCTGCACAACATCAAGGAGCGCGCGGTCGTGGTGGATGGGCAGATCGTCATCCGCCCCATCATGTACCTCGCGCTCAGCTACGATCACCGCGTGGTGGACGGCAAGGAAGCGGTCACCTTCCTCAATCACATCAAGGAAGACATCGAAGACCCGTCGCGCCTGCTGTTCGGGCTTTGACTCCCGAGGAGCATCGCATAAGTTATCACCATGAAAACCTTGACCAAATCCCGCGCGCAGGCCGCCCGCCCTCCGGCGCCTCCAGCCCCCGCCAATGGGGCCCGTCGGTTGACGGCACGCGACTTGGCCGATCCGGCGCTCAAGCAGCTTCTCAAAGAGGCCGTCGGCGAAATGCTCGAGGCCAATCCGCGGCTTTTGCAGGCGGCCGTCGAAGACGCCTGGGAAGACACCCCGGAAGCCCAGGCCGCCTTCGTGCGTTGGATAAAGGAGGGTGAATCATCCAAACGCGTGAGCGAAAAGGAGGTTTTTGACATCCTTCGGGAGGGCCGGTGAAGGTCGAATATACACCGCGCTTTGCTCGCGATTTGCGTAAATCCATCCCACCCGACGCCTACCCGCGCGTGGAAGTAGTTATCCTTAAACTAAAAGCCGCCGCAAACCTAATGGAAGTTTCCAATGTAGAGGCACTAGCCGGCCGCACGGGATATTTCCGCCTCCGCGTGGGTGATTACCAGCTGGGTTTTCAATTTTCCCGCCAAACGGCAGTTCTCCTTCGCATCGCTCATCGGCGAGAAATCTACCGTGATTTTCCTTAATTTCCATGCCTGACACCTCTTATGACCTCGTAGTGATTGGCGCGGGCCCCGGCGGGTACGTCGCCGCCATCCGCGCCGCCCAGCTCGGCTTGCGCACCGCCGTCGTCGAAAAGGACGGCTACATGGGCGGCACGTGCCTCAACGTCGGCTGCATTCCGAGCAAGGCGCTGCTGGCCTCCACCGAGCTTTACCACACGCTGGCCGCCCACGGCGCCACGCACGGCATCAAGGTCGGACAGCTTTCCATCGATTTGGCGGCGCTCATGCAGCACAAGGTTGAGGTGGTGGAAAAACTCCGCAACGGCGTGCGCCAGATGTTGGAGAAACGCGGCGTCGCCATGATTCAAGGCGTGGGCCGGATCGCGGACGGGGGCAAAGCCGTCGAGGTCACGCAAGCGGGCGCGATGCAAAAGCTCGCCACCAAAAATATTCTCATCGCCACCGGATCCTCGGTCATTGAGCTGCCGTTTCTCAAATTCGACGGAGTCAACATCGTGTCGAGCGACCAAGGCATCGCGTTTGCCAGCGTGCCGGCCAAGTTGGTGGTGGTGGGCGCAGGCGCCATCGGCCTCGAGTTGGGCTCCGTGTGGGCGCGTTTAGGGTCAGAAGTCACCGTGGTGGAATTCTTGCCACGCATCGCACCGACATACGACGAGGACATTTCCCGCACGGCGCAGCGGCTATTGCAAAAACAGGGATTGAAATTCGAACTCGGCGCCAAAGTCACCGGCGTCAAAAACGAGGGCGGAGTCCTCTCCCTCACCGCCGAGCGCGATGGCCAGCCCCTGTCGTTTCCCGCCGACAAGATTCTTGTCGCTGTAGGCCGCCGGCCCAACACCGCCGGGCTCGGCGCGAAGGAAGCCGGACTCGCGCTGGACGACAAGGGGCGCGTGGTGGTGGACGAACATTTGCGCACGAATCTGCCCGGCGTTTACGCCATCGGCGATGTCATCACCGGGCCGATGCTGGCGCACAAGGCTGAGGAGGAAGGCGTGGCTTGCGCCGAACTCATCGCCGGGCGGGCCGGGCACGTCAATTACGCCACCATCCCCAATATCATTTACACCGAACCCGAAATCGCCTCCGTGGGCCTCGGAGAAACTGAGGCGAAGGCGAAAAATATCGCCGTCAAAGTGGGTAAATTCAACCTCGCCGCCAATGGTCGCGCGCTCGCCAGCGATGCCCCGGACGGTTTCGTGAAAATCATCGCGGACCCGAAAACAGACCGCCTGCTGGGTGCGCAAATCATCGCGCACAATGCGTCGGAACTGATTGCGTCGATCACGCCGCACCTCGAATACGGCGGCAGCGCGGAAGACGTGGCACGGACCGTGTATGCGCACCCGACCATGGCCGAGGCCGTGAAGGAAGCCGCGATGGCGGTGGACAAACGCGCCATTCACGCGCTGTAATCGCGTCGCGATGATCAATTACGGCACGATTCTCGGCGCCATCGTGCCCATCTTTTTGGTGATTGGCGCGGGCGCGCTCGCCCGGTTTTTGCGCCTGCTGCCCCATGAGGCCGAGCAGCCGTTCACGCGGCTGAACCTGACGCTGCTCTACCCGTGCCTCGTGTTCAGCTACACGCTCAACAATCCCGCCCTCACCTCGACCGCCAGTTTGTTCGGCGCGCCCACGCTCGGGTTCGCCGTGACCGTCGGGTGCATGTTTGTCGCGTTCCTGGTCGCGCGTTCGCTCGGCCTCGACACCGCCGCGCAGCGCACCTTTGCGTTCGTCGTCGGCGTGAACAATTACGGCTACATCCCGATTCCGATTTCGACTTTATTCTTTGACGACGCCACCACGGGCGTGCTGCTGCTCTATGGGGTCGGCGCGGAAGCGGCGATTTGGACGCTCGGCGTGCTGTTGCTCTCCGGCGAAATTCATCTCGGGCAACTGCGCAAATTGATCAACCCTCCGGTCATCTGCCTGGCCATCGCGGTGGCGCTGAATGTCACGCACCTGAGCCATCACTTACCCGGCCCGCTGAAGGATACTTTCCGGTTGCTTGGCGGCACAGCCATTCCTTTCGGGCTGCTTTTGATTGGCGGAGTGTTCTTCGAACTCACGCACCAAATCAACTGGCTCGCAAAACCGCAGGCGCCGCTGATCGGACTGCTGCTGCGCCTGGGCGTCTTTCCCGTCGCGCTACTCGTGCTGGCCGCGTTCCTGCCGGAGCACCTGCGGGAAGTCCGCCGCGTGCTCATCCTGCAAGCCGCCATGCCCTGCGGCATCTTTCCCATCGTTATCACCAAATATTATCGCGGCGACACCGCGCTCGCCCTGCGGGTGGTGCTCATCACCACCCTGGCCGGAGTGTTCTTAATTCCCCTGTGGCTCACAGCGGGGCTGCACTTGTTTGAATTGGATTAAGCCCGCCGCTAATTGAAAAGACTCGCGGGGTCGAAAATCGTGGTGCGCAGGTTCGCGAAATAATTGTCCACAAACCAGCGCAGCCACGGCACGGCGTAATAGAGGAAGCCCCCGAGCGCCAGCCAGGGGCCAAAGGGAATCTCCACCCCAAAAACCGCCGGCGACGGCGCGGCCTCGACCGAATCGTCGCCCACGGGCGTGCCATCGATCGGGGCCGGCGGGACGGCCGCCTCGCGCGCGGCGGGCGGAGCGCCTTCGCTTTCCATCGCCTTGGCCGCGGGTGGCTCGGTCGGGAGGGTGGCAACTTCGGCGGCCGGAGTGCGGCCGGTCAGTCGCGCATAGATCATCATCGGCATCATGAAAATGAGGCCGGCGACCGCACCGCCAAAAATCGAAAACACCGCGCCCTGCCACCCGCAAAAAGCCCCGATGCAGCCCATGAGCAAAATATCGCCGTAGCCCATGGCCTCGCGCTTGAGCACGAGTTCGCCGAGCTCGCGGATCCAAAAAATCACCGTGGTGCCGGCCATGATGCCGATGACAGCCATAATGCCGCCCTGCAACATATCGGCGAAGGGAAAACCCGTCGGCTTGAGCCCGTGCAGTTGCGGCAGCAGGCACGACAACAAAACGCCCGCGAACATCCCGCCGATGGTCGTCGCGTCCGGCAAAATCATGTGGTCCACATCAATCATCGCGCCCATCAGGAGCAGCGAGAAAAACACCATCCCCGGCACCGCGAGCCGCGGCGGCAACACCGTCCACAGCCAGAGAAAAGTGCCCGCCGTAATGGCTTCGATGAGCGGGTAGCGGAAGCTGAATTTACGCCCGCAGCAGGCGGCTTTGCCACGCAAAATAAACCAAGTGAAAATGGGAATGTTGTTGTACCAGGGAATCGGCCGGCCACACGCGCAGTGCGAGCCCGGCGTCACGATGGATTTGCCCGCCGGCAGGCGAAAAATGCACACATTCAGGAAACTGCCGACACACGCGCCCAGCCCGAAAAACCAAAACTGGAGGACCCAGTTGTCGTGGGCGCGGACCAATCTGAGGGCGTCAAGCATGGCGGGGAGGCAGGCCGAGGGCGCGGCAGGCGGCGTCCATCATGGTCTGGGCCGGGGGCGTCGCGCCAGTCCAGATTTCCAGCGAGCGGACGCCCTGCCAGACCAACATGCCGAGGCCGTCCGCAGCCTGCAAACCGCGGGCGCGGGCCGCCGCGACCAAGGGCGTCGCGCCCTCACGCCTGTATATCATGTCGAGCACCCGGGTTTCACTCCCGAACATTCCAACGTCAAACGGCGCGGGGTCGCCGGGCTTCAGGCCCAGGCTGGTGGCATTGACGACCACAACATCGGCGGGCCACTCGTCCACCGGCGGGCGGGCGAGGTCGAAGCCGTGGACGCGTTCGTCCGGGTCCAGCGGCGCGAGTTGAACGAGAAAATCGTCGAGTTTATCCAGGCTGCGGTTGCCGATCCAGAGCGCGGCGCAACCGTCGCGCAGGCACTGGATGGCGGCGCCGCGCGCGGCCCCGCCCGCGCCCAGCAGCACGACCGCCGCGCCTTTTAATTCGACATTTAGATCGCGGCGCAAAGTCTGCGCCAGGCCGTATCCATCCGTATTATGGCCGCGCCAGCCGCCCTCGGGCCGCGCGAGCAGGGTATTCACTGCGCCCATCGCGCGCGCCTCGTCGTCGATTTCGTCGAGCAAAGGCAGCACCTGCACCTTGTGCGGGACGGTGAGATTCACGCCGCGAAAGCCGCGCTCATGCATCCAACGCAAGGCGGGCTTCAGGCGCTCCGGCTCAACATCGAATTTAAAGTAGGACCATCCGGCGAGGTCGGGCCGTTGTGCCTGCATCTCCGCGAGCGCGGCATTATGCATCGGCGGGCTGACGGAGTGCGCCACCGGATGCCCGAGCACGGCGAGCGAAACCCCGGCGCGCTCCCAGTGCGCCAGCTCCGCCAGGCCGTAGGCTTCAAGTGGGCTCGGCGTGGCGGCGATAGGCGAGCTCGAACTCATGGACGAATTCCGCGAAAAGTTTCGCTTTGGTGTGATCGCGGGCGGCGGTGTATTGGTTGACCAAATTGCGGCAACAGCGCGCCAGCACCTCGCCGACGGGCGTGGGCATCAGCGACATGGGGTCGAACGGCATTTCGAGCCGGCGGTAGTATTCGCGCAAGTCGTCCTCGCCGCGAAACAGCCCGCGCTCGTAGGCGTCGATGAAAAAGGGCTCGTCGTCGGTGAAGCACCCAACCATGAAACGCCCGGGCAAGCCAATGGGCTCGAGGTCCACGCCAAATCGCTGGCCCACGAGCAAGTACAAGGCCGAGAGCGTGAGTGGCACGCCACGGCGCCGGAGGATGGCCTGGTTTAGAAAGCTGTTGCGCGGGTCGTGGTAATTTTCCGCATCACCCCGAAAGCCGAGTTCGTGAAAAAGCACGCGGTTCATCACCAGACATTTCTCGCGGGCGGAGGCGGGCGTGAGCAGGAGTTGCCGGCAGCGCGTGGCGGTCTGATCCAGAAAACCGTGCGTTTCAGCGGGGCCGAGCGTGGGGAACACCGTGCGCTCGAGCAGGAGCAGGCCGGTTTCCAATTCGTAGCTGAACGAGCGGATGAACTCCATGAACGTGGCGACATTGTCCTCGCCGCCCAATTCGCGCAAAAACCGCCGGGCGTGGGGCGCGAGTTCCCGGCCGCCTTCCTCCACGGTTTGCCGCAAAAACACCAAACCCGTTTCGCCCAATTCCTTAAAATGATCCAACAACGACTCGCGAACCTGCGGCGCCGTGTCGTCCAGCAGACGGCGCAAGGCCTCGGCTTCGGCGGCGGGCAGGGCATCCGTGGTCATCGCGCACACTGAAGCAGATTGGCCCGCACACCGCAATCTTGAAGCGGAGGGCTGTCATCCGTGGCCGTCGCGCACTCGGCATCGGAACCAAACCTAGCCGTCGCCCGGCTCCTCTTTACGCAATAAAATCTCACGAGCCTTTTCCAGTTGGGCACGTTCAGCCGCCGTCAAACTGGCGAAGCCCTCGCGGTTGATTTTGTCCAGGATGGCATCCACCGCGCCCATGGGGGCGGACGGCGCCGTCCGGTCCACCGGATCCGGCAACACGCGCAATTTCGGCCGGCGGCGGAAAAGTCTCCGCAACGAAAAGGATGGTAAATCCCCGCCCCGGCGCAGCCAGGTGATGTAACCCCAGGCGACCAGGCATTCGCCGAGCAAAAAGGAAAGGCGCAGGAAATCCCGCGAAGCGAGATTCATCAGCGAGCCCGCCACCACGCACACAAACGCAAACCACTTGAGGAGGACCCAGCCCATGTATTCAATATTCGGGTAGAGTGTGGCAAAGGCGATGAGGAGGCCGGCCATCACCTCGTAGTTGCCAAAAGCCCCCAACGGCCAGCGTCCCTGGCCCAACCAGTAAAGCAAGAGGCACCAGACCGGCTGAAAAAGCACCAGCAGCGCAAACAAAGTCAGGCAGCGCACGCGGCCCAGGTATTTCTCCACCTCGACGGTCCAGACGTAGAAACACCACAAACCCAGCGGCGCGAAAAAATTCAGCGGGTTGATAAACGTGTAGGTGAACGGCTGCCACACCGCGCCGTGCAGAAACGCGTAGGGATCAAAGATGAAAGGCTCCGGACTGACGCGCGCCACCGCCAGCGCCACGACGAAAAGATAACCCACCGCGTAGGCGCCCGTCAAAAACGTCGTCACATAAACCGGCACCCGCCCCCACCACCGAATGGGCTGATTGTCGTGCGATTGCGCGAGATAGGTCATGTCACCCCAACCCTGAAAAAAATGGAGCCGAGAATCGGACTTGAACCGACGACCCGCGCATTACGAATGCGCTGCTCTACCAACTGAGCTACCTCGGCCTGCGTGCCGCCTCCGGGGTGGACGCGACACAGCAAAGCGAATACTCATACCCCGCGAGACTGGCCCGCGCAAGCCGTTTTTGACGGCGGGAGCTTGATTACATACCAATTCCGCCTCCCGCTTACGAATGCTCAGCCGGTGCCGCGGAAAGGGGCGAAGCAGCCGGCCGGTGGGTGGTGTCCGCGCTGAAAAAGTCGAAGGGTTTGTTGACTGTGACACCGCGGTCGTTGGTCGAGGAACAACCGAGGAAGCCCAGCGTCAGGAGCAGGAGCGCGGCGGGGTAAAGCTTCGCTTTCATGGGTTCGGCCAGCTTATCGCCGCGGCCCAATTCGTCAAGCGCAAGGGAGGCAGAAAAGGCGGAAGGATGGAGGCAAAGGCGGAGGGATGAAGAATCCGGAAGTTGAGAATGGCATGGCGTCGGGCGGCGGGACCGGCTAAATTCCTCCGCTGTGGAACCGGGCGCACCCAGACATCGGGCATGGTATTACGGCGGCCTCGCGGCCGTCGTGCTGGCGCTGGTCGTGGGCGCGCTGGCGGCCCGGCCCGTGTATCACAAAATCAAGCAGTGGCGCGCGCTCAGCCTGACGGAGAAATCCATCCAAGCTTTGAAGAACAATGACCTGCGCGGGGCGACCGAGGCCGCCGAGGCGGCCTTGCAAATGTGGCCGAACGACCTGCGCGTGGTGCGGCAGGCGGCCATCGTCACAGAACGCACTTCGCCCGCGCGGGCGCTGCCGCTGTGGCAGGCCGCGTGGTTTTATTACCACAATCCGGCGGACCAGCGCGCCTACATCCTCGATGCCTTGAATGCCGGACAGGTGGGCGCGGCGGCCTCCGAACTCAAGGAATTGCAAACCCGCACCGCCAACAATCCGCAAGACCAGTACGTAGAGTCTCGCATTTACCTGGCCCTCGGCCAATGGCCGGATGCCATGGATGCCGCCAAGCGCGCCATGGACACCGGTCAGGGCCCGGAGAGCGCGCAACTGGTTTACGCCCTTGCCGCCCAGATGTCCACCGACGAGGCCCTGCGGACACGGGAAATGGACTATCTGCGGAAATTAACGCAACAGAGCGACGATCTGGGGTTGCAGGCCTTGCGCGCCCTCGCCACCTACCAGGCCCTGCCGCCGGCGGATGCCGATTTGGTCGCGCAATGCCTGCTGGCCCATCCGCTGGCCACCCGCGACGACAAGCTCCTGGCTCTGCGGCTGCGCGGAAAGTTTCCCAATGCCAACGACGACGAAATCCTGCAGACGGCCCGCGATTTGTTTCCCGACAACGACCCGAACAGTCTCGTGACGCTCGGCCAATGGCTCAACAACCAGGCGAAGTACGAGCAGGCGCTGAAACTGGTCGACACCCAGACGGCGTTCACGCGGAAGGATTTGTTTCTCATCCGCCTCGATGCGATGGCCGCCCTGGATCAATGGGCGGCGATTGACGAATTGCTCCAGCGCCCCAATGTGCCGCTGCCGGAATCGCTGCTGCTGATGTTTCGCGCGCGGACGCAGACGGAATTGCATCGCGGCGCCAAGGCCGACCTGGCGTGGGATGCGGTGCGCCTCGCCACGGCCAACAAGCCCGCGGAATTGCGCGACGTGGCCAAATACGCCGCCAAGCTCAAGCTCGATGATGTGGCCCGCTCCGCCTACCAGAAACTGGTGGACGATCCGGAGCAGCGGCGCCAGGCCTTCGAAAATTGGGTGGGGCTCGAGCGGCGCGGCCTGCACACCTCGGCGCTGCATCAAGTGCTGATGAAAATGGCCGCGGCCTACCCCAACGACCCGGTGGTGCGCAACGATGCCCTTTACACCGGATTTTTGCTGGGCGAGGCGGACATCAGCCAGATTCTGGCCGCCCGGCAAAATGTGGAAAAAACGCCCAATCAACTGGCGAATCTCATCACGCTGGCCCTCGGTTATCTGCGCTCCCAGCCGCCGCGGGCCGCCGACGCCTTGAAACTTTTCGATGGCCTGGACATTAACTGGCCGGTGGTGGATCCGTCCTTCCAGGCGGTGTACATCGCGGTGCTGCGGGCCAATGGGCGCGTCACTGAGGCCGACGCCTTGCAGAAAAAATTAGCCACCGGAAATTTGCTCTCCGAGGAAACCAACCTGTTGGCGACACCCGTCGGCACACCCGCGAGTTGATTTTTACTTTTTGCGCCGCCAAGCCAGCAGGCCCGCCGCGAGCGCCGCCGCCAGCGCGCCGTAGCCCGGCTCAGGAATTTCGGAGGCCACCCAACCCGAATAGGCGGAGACGCGGGTGGAGCCCAGATATGCGCTGTATTGCGAGCCGCTGCCCTCACTGATGCCTCCACCGTTAAAGCTGTTGATGCCGATCAGTACATTGCCGCTGCCGAAATTGGCAAAAACACCGCCGCCGCTGTCGCCCACCGCAAAGCCGGATTCGAGACTGGAAACGAAGGGGGAGGAATTCGGCGAAAGCGTATTGTTGCCGACGGTATTGTTGTCAAAATCCGCCACGATCATCGTGCCAAGAGCGGGATTGTTGGTTAAGGCGATTGTAGCCCCATTGAAATAACCATAGAGATCCACGTCGTTGGTCCCCGCGCGCTCGGTGCCGCGGCCTGCGCCGGTGTCACCCGTCAACCCGGTGCCGGTGCCGCCGTAGCCGACCCAATCAGCTGCGCCAACGCCCGTGGTTTTCGCGGTCAGCTCGGCGCTGCCGGAGTACATGGTCGCGGGCGTGACATTGGGCACGATGGCGGACAGTTGCACCACGGCGATGTCGTCGTGGACCGTCGGCGAGAGGGAAAACGTCGGATAAATCGTCGTGCCGGTGACGGTGTAGGTGTTGCCGCCGATCGTGAAGGTCGAAACATTGACGGTGAGCGCGGCGGCGATGTGCCCGGCCGTCAGCACCCAATCGGAGGCAATCAGCACTCCGGACACCGCGCCCGACCCGCTGCCAAACTCCCCGACCGAAGGATACAGCGAGGCTTGGTTCAAATAATCGCTGTCGGAAACGGAAAAGGAGCCGTCCAATTCCACAATGGCCCGCGCCGGGGCAGCCAGAGCCACAGCCACGAACAAAAACAGCCCGATTTTTTGGCTAGTCATCACGTTTTTGAAAGGTTGCTCAAAAAAGACTGCGGGAGCAAGTGGACTGTGCGGAGGTTAATACCCCAGCCAGCCTACGCCGCGTGATCCGCGGAGGCCGTGCCAGGCGCCACCGCGGCGGCGGGCGCCGGCGCGATGATTTCGCCCTCGGGGGCACCCTCGCGGGTGCGGCGAATCTGCGGCTTCTTCTTGCCTTCGATGACGGCCGCGTTGATCACGACCTCGTCGATTTCGCTCTGGTCGGGCAGCTCGAACATCAGTTCCAGCATCAAGCCCTCCATGATGGAGCGCAGGGCGCGGGCGCCCGTTTTCAATTCGAGCGCCTTGGCCGCGATGGCCGCAATGGCGTCGCGGGTGAACTTCAGGTTCACGCCCTCCATCGCAAAAAGCTTGGAGTACTGCTTGACCAGCGCGTTTTTCGTATCGAGTAAAATGTGTTCGAGGTCTTCCTTCGTCAACGGGTCCAGCACGGAAATCACGGGTAGCCGGCCGATGAACTCGGGAATCATGCCGAAGCGAATCAAGTCCTCGGGCTGCACCGAGCGCATCATTTCGTCGGCGGTGAGCGCGTGGGAATGGTCGGCGGCCATGTTGAAACCCATGACCTTCGTGCCGACGCGCGACTGGATGATTTTGTCCAACCCGACGAAGGCGCCGCCGCAGATGAATAAAATATTGGTGGTGTCGACCTGGATGTATTCCTGGTTGGGATGCTTGCGGCCACCCTGGGGCGGGACGTTGCACACGGTGCCCTCCAAAATTTTCAACAACGCCTGCTGCACGCCCTCGCCGGACACGTCGCGCGTGATGGAGACGTTCTCGGTCTTGCGGCCAATCTTGTCGATTTCATCGACGTAAATAATCCCGCACTCGGCGCGCTTCACGTCGTAGTTGGCATTTTGCAACAACCGCAGGACGATGTTCTCGACGTCTTCACCCACGTAGCCGGCTTCGGTGAGCGTGGTGGCATCGGCGATGGCGAAGGGCACATCGAGCAATTTCGCGAGGGTGCGCGCGAGGAGGGTCTTGCCGCTGCCCGTGGGGCCCGCGAGCAGGATGTTGCTCTTTTCGATGTCCACTTCGCTGAATTCCGAAGCGAGCGCCCGGCCCTCGAGCGCCGCGGCGCTGGCGCCCTGACCCTGCAAGCGTTTAAAGTGGTTGTAGACCGCGACCGACAAAACTTTCTTGGCCTGATCCTGGCCCACCACGTAAGCATCGAGGGTTTTCTTGATCTCGCCGGGCTTCACCTGTTTGAAGACCGCGCGCGTCTCGGGAGCGCCGCTGCCCGCGCGCAGTTCGCGGTCGATGATGGTCTTGCAGACCGTCACACACGAATCACAAATGTACACGCCCGCGGGGCCCGCAATCATCTTGCGGACTTCGTTATGAGACTTTCCGCAAAACGAGCAGAAAGTCATCTTCGTGGACTTGGCCATGAAGGGTGAATTTTACCGCGAAGGACGCGAAGAACGCAAAGCTAAAAACGGGGATGCCACCACCCCATCCGGCCTAAATTCGTGTAGGGCAAATTTCGGTTCAAGGGCGCAGATTATGGCGTTCGGCTAATTGTGCGACAAATTGATTCGCCGCCAGGACCACCTCGGCGGGATAGGCCGCCTGTTCCAGCAAGTGAATGGCATTGCCGCCGTGGGCCAGGCCGGGTTTGAGCAAATAGTCGTAGCGCAGTTTGCCGTCCTGCATGTGTTCAGTAAAATGAAACCGAGTATAGGGCTGGTCGAGCAGCGAGGCGATCAAGGTGTCGTGGGTGGTGACGATGACGAGACTGCGGCGGGCGAGATAGTTCAGCACGGCGGCAGCCGCGGCGAGGCGCTCCGTCGGATTGGTGCCCCGGAATATCTCATCAATGACAAAGAGATGGCGGACCCGGGTATCCCGGCTGAGTTCCAACAACCGCCTAATCTCCTCCACTTCCACCATAAAATAACTCTTCTGATCTTCAATCAGATCCACCCGGTGAATGGAGGTCATCACTTGCAGCGGGGGCAGAATGGCCGCCCGGGCCAGGCAAAAATTGAGCGTGCCGGCGAAGAGGAGATTCAGGGCCACGCCCTTGGAAAAAGTGGTTTTGCCCGCCATATTCGAGCCCGTGATCAAAAGTGACTCCCCCGTCTTGATAGTATTGAACACTGGCGCCGACGTGAGCGGATGGTAAAAATCCTCGAGCGTGAGTACCGCTCCAACCTCCGAGACCGGTACGCAGGCGTGTGGTTGCGCCGCTAAAAAATCAACCACGGCAACTGCCGCATCCACCCAACCAATCGCACCGTAGAGATCGAGGACAACGGCTTGGTTTCGGTGGAGTTCCCGCAGGGCCCAAAGACAGGAAATGAGTTCGAAGAGAAAAAAAATATTCAAATACGCGAAGAAAATTCCCACCAATTCCGGCTGCCTCGTTTTATCCATCAACTGCCAGTCCAGCCGGGAGGAGAGACGACGGGAAAAATCGACGGTGGCGGCGAGTTTTCGCATCGGTTCCGCCGCCGTCGCCACGCCTGCCTCGCCCAGCCGCACCGCCATTTTGAGCATCGTGTTAAGTTGAAGGAGCGCCCCCGCATGGCCGAGGATCATCGATTCATAGCGGCGCGATAGGATCAGATTTGCGAGCGCCAGGAGCATCACAGCAAAAATAAACTTAATACTGACGAAGCATAAGAGCCCGAAGATGAGCAATGCCGCGGACATCACTTGGGCGCGGAGAAGCAGCCGGCGTGGAAATACGGGCGGATTAAAAAGAAGATCAATGATGCGGTAGCCTTCACGCTCCGTCAAACCTGCCAGCTTTTGCCGGAGGGCCGCGACGTTTCCTGTTTTTTCCGCCAGAACTTCACGGAGCAATGCCTGCTTTTCGAGCACCTCCGGCTTCGCTTCCCAGGTCCGTAGCTGGTGGTAGAGGACTTGCTGGCCGAGGGGAGTGGCTGTTTGATCGAGACGACGAAAGACCACATCCATATCCAAGTCCTGCCATAATTTATCCTCTACCTCCGTCAACGGTGCAACCCCGCCAAGATATCGGTGATATTTCGAAATTTGGACAAAATCCAGGGCGGCACCCTCCGTCCCTTCGCCGTTCCCGAGCGTCTCCGGATGTTTAAAATGATCGGTCACGACAGCAAAAGAGCATGAAAACAGACACCGAGTAGTCGAGGGCGGGGCGAGGGGCGGAATCAAACGCGAACCCGCCGCCCTCTTCGAACAAGCCCTATCTCCCGAATTTGGAGCAATCAACCTTCGATTTTATAACCTTCGGACGAAACAGACAGTATACACTCTCCCAGAAGTCTGCGCCCGTTACTTCCGCTCGGGCTTGACCACGACATGGTCAACCAGTCCGTAGTTCTTTGCTTCCTCAGCGGTCATGTAATAATCGCGGTCGGAATCCTTCTCAATCTGCTCGACCGTCTTGCCGGAATGGCGGCAGAGCGTCTCATTGATGGTCCGGCGCCAGCGCAAAATTTCCCGGGCCGCGATGGTGATGTCCGAGGTCTGCCCCGTGGCACCGCCCGTGGGCTGGTGAATCATCACGCGGCTATTCGGCAGGGCAAAACGCTTGCCCTTGGTGCCGGCGGCGAGCAGGACGGTCGCCATGCTGGCGGCCATGCCCACGCAATAGGTCACCACATCGCAGGTCAAAAAGTGAATGGTGTCGTAAATCGCCATGCCCGCGGTGACGCTGCCGCCGGGAGAATTTATGTAAACGTGAATGTCCTTCTTGCCGTCCTCCATTTGCAGGAAGAGCAACTGCGCGATGACGGCATTGGCCACGTCGTCGTTGATCGGCGTGCCGATGAAGACGATGCGGTCCTTCAGCAGACGGCTGTAGATGTCCCACGAGCGCTCGGAGCGCCCGTCACGTTCATAAACCAAGGGCAGGTAGTAAGGCACGGGAGAAGAATAAGCGAAAAAACATTAAACCGCAACTGCCGGAGAAGTTTTGGCCTTGCTGGCGACGAAATCAAGTGTCTTCGCTTGCAGGATGCCGCGCTGCATTTGCGCGAGGAGGCTGCGATTTTCCTGCAATTGCTTTAAAATCACCTCGGGGCGCTGGCGGGTCATCACCGATTCCTGCATGATGCGCTGGTGCAAGTCGGTGTTTTCCACCTTGAGGCCCTCTTTCTCGGCGATGCGAAGCAAAATCAGGGAGAGTTTGACGCGGCTGGCCGCGGCCGTGCGGGCACCGTTGTAAAGCTCCTGTTTGCGCTTTTCAAATTCACCCTCGGGCACGCCCTGGCGCATCTGCCGCTCGATGTAATCGCGCAGCAAGGACTGCGTCTCGTGTTCAACGGCGCTGTCGGGCAGCGGGAAGTCCACCGCCTCGGTGAGGGCCTTCACGATTTGCTCGCGGGTGGAGGCCTGCGCCTGCTGTTCCTTGCGCGACTTCAAATCGTCCTTCACGCGGGTGTGCAACTGCTCGGCGCTCTCGCATTGCAGCGACTTTAAAAAGGCCTCGTCAAGGGCGGCGGGGCGCTTCTCGCGCACTTCGAGCACCTCGATGGCGTAGCTTGCGGTTTTGCCCGCCAGGGCCGGCACTTCAAAATCGGCCGAAAAGCTCTGGGTCACGTCTTTTTTGTCGCCCGTTTTCATCCCGACGATGCCGTCAATCACGGCGCGGACACCGGGGGCTTTGGGCGCCGCCGCTTCTTCCCAAGTGCCATGCTGCGTGCCGAAAATGGGCCGGTCGGGCGCAATTTCCGCGACGGGCTTGCCGTCGATGGTGCCCGTGTAGTTCAACTTCACAAAATCACCGGCGGCGGCGGCGCGCTCGACGGCCAGGTATTCCGCGCGTTGGTCGCGCAATTCCTTGATGGCCTGGTCGGCCTCGGCGTCGGTCACCTCCACGGTCGTGGTCTGCACCGGCAAACCCTCGTACGGCGCCAGCGGAATTTCCGGGAGCACATCGACGATAAATTTGGCCGAGCCCTCCTTGCCGGCGGCGAACGCCTCGCCTTCGACGGTCACGAGCGAATACACATTGAGCTTCGATTCCTTGACGGCGTGCTCGTAGGCGAGATTGGCGACCTTGCGGTGCAATTCGTCGCTGATTTCCTTGCCGTAGCGGCGCTTCACCATGTCCGCCGGCGCCTTGCCCGGACGGAAACCCGGCAGGCGCGCGCCCTGCGTGTACTCGCGGGTGACGGCTTTTTCCTGGGCGTTGACCTCATCGGTGGACACGCTGACCAGCAGCGCCTTGCGCGTCGGGGAGACTTCTTCGACAGTTACGTTCACGGTAGAAATGGGTTGCCCGACCCGCGTTCCCGCATGGCCGGAAACCGTCTAATCAACCACGCCCCGCCCGCCTGGTCAACGATGGATTTCAATCGCCGTCTGGCGGCAACCCCTGCACATATAAATCTTCGACTTGTTTCCGCGCCCAAGGCGTGCGACGCAGAAACTGTAAACTGGATTTGATGCTGGGGTTATACTGAAAGCACCGGATGTCGATGCGCCGGCCCATCTCCACCCAGCCATACTTCTCCACGAGTCGGTTTAGAATCATCTCCAGTGTGACGCCGTGGAGTGGGTCTTTGGAAGGCGGTTGGTTCATGGAATGGTATGCCCGGCGAGAGCCGAAGTGGTCCGATCTGGCTCCGTTTAGGGGCGGAAATTGGGCAGTAAAGTCCGGTCCGCCTTGGTCTGCAAACCGATTCCCCTGCCCGTCGCGCCCTGACAGCCAGAGGTTTTGCAGCCAGTCCTGGCAAATTTCCTTTGGACTCGGCACGCTTCCGGCTGTATTCCAGAACCTGAGTCGCCCACCCGCCCCATTCGCCTTTGCGTTCTTGTCTTACCTTTAGCCTTTATCCTTAATTGTTTAGCCTTTTTCGCCTCCATGCTTTCCCGCGTCGCCGACAACCTTTACTGGCTGAGCCGCTACATCGAGCGCGCAGAAAACCTCACGCGCCTGATCGAGGTCAATCTGCAGCTCTTGCTCGATTTCTCGAACCTGGACGACGAAAAGGTCAAGGACCACTGGCAGCCCATCCTGCGGGCCTTGTGCGACGAAGATGCCTTTGCCAAGATTTACCCGAAGGCCGACAGCCAGTCCGTCACCGACTACGTGACCTTTCGGCGGGAGAACCCGAATTCCATGCTTTCGTGCCTGTTCGCCGCCCGTGAAAACGCGCGGATGATTCGCGACCAGCTCACCGCCGAAATGTGGGAGGCCATCAATGAGCTGTACCTGTTCCTGCGCTCGACCACGGCCAAAAAAGTCTGGAAGGCCGGCGCGCACGATTTCTTCCGCGAGGTGAAGAAATACATCCATGCCTTTCAGGGCCTCACCCACGCGACCTACACCCGCGAAGAGGGCTACAACTTCCTGCAAATCGGCCGTTATCTCGAGCGGGCGGACGAGACCACCCGCATCATCGACCTCAAGTACCACATCCTTCTGCCGCGGGCCTCGGATGTCGGCGGAGCGCTGGATTCGGCCCAATGGATGGCCGTGCTGCGCTCATGCAGCGCCCTCACGGCGTATCACCGCGTTTACCTGGAAAGCCCGACGCCCTGGAAGGTCGTGGAATTCCTGCTGCTCTCGGAAAATTTTCCGCGCTCGCTGCGCTTTTGCCTCAAGCAGCTCAATTTTTTTCTACACCAAATCTCGGACACTTCGCCCGACCAATTCACCAACAACGCCGAACGCGTGTGCGGGCGCATGATTGCGCATTTGAGCTACTGCAGCACCGACGATATCTTCAAGGAAGGCCTGCACGAATACCTCGACCGCACGCAAGGCTCCCTCAACGAAATCGGCCTCGCCCTTTACCACACCTACATGTATGTGCCTCCGGCGGAACAGTTTGCGCAGACGCAGTCGCAAGTCACGGCTCCCGCCTAGGCTGACAAATGCTCGAGTGAAATTGTTGAAAAAAATGCTTTGCCAACCCGCCCGGAATGCCACTACCTTCGTCGCTTCTATGGCGTTCAAATACCTTACCCCCACAGTGGTCGCCGGATTGGCGGCACTATCGTTGCTCGGCAGCGGCTGCACGTCTTCCGATCAGTCGCACCGGTTTGTCGACCACGAGACCAATTTCTTCAATCTGTTCCGCTCGCGGCCCGCGTCGTTTGCGTACACACCGCCCTACAGCTTGGCCATCCACCAGGATGAAATGTGGACGCACCCGAATGCCAGCGGCGACCAGGTTTCGATCCTGGCCGGCCTGATCACTTACGAGGATTATTAAAATCCGCGCGGTCGCCGCCCGTGAGGCTGGTGGGCCCGGTTGATCTTAGAACTTTGCGAAAGCTCCGTTTCTCCCCCGAGAAACGGAGCTTTTTGTTGGGCGAAATTTATTAAGCTAATTAATCGGACCGCAACTGGCGGCCGATCCAAGCCGGATTTCTGCGGCAGTCCAACACCCGCCAGATTCGCACGCGGTTCTTTTCCAGCCGATAATAAATGGCCTAGGGAAACCGGTGCGAAATGGCACGATAAAATCCACCGGTGGCATGATGTGTGCCAGCTTACAGCAATAATGAATCAATGTCCGCGTACAACGCATCGAGAAAATAATTCCCGACTCCACGACTTTGCCTTTCGTAAAATCGGTAACCCGCCTCCAGATCACGGCGGGCATGATCTGAAATCTCCAAGTTCATCCCACTCGCTTGCGAATGGCCTTTTTGGCCACCTCCCACGGGATAAACTTAACCTTCCCCGCGGCGAATTCCTTTTCCGTTTGCCGCAAAGCCTCGCCATGCCAGGCAGGTGAGGCAAAGCCGTCTTCATCACGGGTCAAGTCCGTCCAAAGCTCCTCCATGGCCCGCAACTTTTCCGTTTTGGTCAATTTCTGAATGGGCAAGAGTGTGGCCATAGATTTTGTTTTTAACTATGGCCCCCGCCTTTAGCTCCTTCAAGGAGAAAGCGCAGCAGGCTGCATTGATTGGTGGTGTATTCCGCAAGAAAAACTTCCGTCCATTTTGCTTCATCCCTCCGTCTTCCTCCTCCATCCTTGTTCGGATGCCGCTCGTCAACGTCGCCCGTTTCCTGCCCGAACGCGCCCGCGCCCAACCCGGCGGTTGCGCGGTGCGCGTGCCGGTCGGCGATGACCACACCACACCGGGCCGCATCGCCTACATCGAGCTGACTTTCGCCCAGTTGGACGCCGAGGCCGATGCCGCCGCCCGCCTTCTGCAAAGTCAGGGCGTGACCCAAGGCACGCGCGTGCTTCTGCTGGTACGCCCGGGGCTCGATTTGCTGCGCTGCACTTTCGCGCTTTTCAAGCTCGGTGCGGTGCCCGTGGTGATTGATCCCGGCATGGGGTTGAAAAATTTCCTGGCGTGCGTGCGGCGCAGCGAACCGGCGGCGCTGGTGGGCATCAGCCGGGCGCATTGGCTCGCCCGCTTTTTCCCAGGAGCAATGCGCTCGGCGAAAATTCGCCTCAAAGTCGGCGGCCGGGCCTGGGAACGCTGCCTCGCCGCCCACAAAACGCCCGCACCTTTCGCACTCGCGCCGACGCAGGCGCGCGACCTCGCCGCCATTTTGTTCACGTCGGGCTCCACGGGCGCGCCCAAGGGCGTGTGCTACGAGCACGGGATGTTCGAGGCGCAGGTGCAACTTATCCGCGACCATTACGGCATTGCGCCGGGCGAAATTGATTTTCCCATCCTGCCGATTTTCGCGCTGTTCAATCCCGCGCTCGGTGTGACCACCATCGTGCCGGAAATCAACCCCGCGCGCCCGGCCACCTGCGACCCCGCCCGCGTCGTGCAGGCGATTCAGCAAAACCAGGTCACAAACTCCTTTGGCTCGCCGGCCTTGTGGGCGCGCGTTGTGCGCCATTGCGAAGCGACCAAGACGGACTTGCCCAGCCTGCGGCGCGTGCTTGTGGCGGGCGCGCCGGTGCACCCGAGCCTGTTGCGCCGCCTGCAAAAAATTCTGCCTCACGGCACAGCCCATATTCCCTACGGCGCCACCGAGGCGCTGCCCCTGTGCTCCATTTCCATGCAGGAAGTGCTGGACGAAACGTCGGTTCTCACCGAACGAGGACGCGGCTCGTGCGTCGGCCGGCTTTTTCCCGGGCTGGAAGCACGTATCCTGCCGCTGCGCGACGGCCCCATCGACCAATTGGCCGATGCGCCCAAGCTGCCCGAGGGAGAAATCGGCGAGATCACCGTGTGCGGGCCCATTGTCACCCGCGCTTACGATCATTTGCCCGAAGCCACCGCCGCCGCGAAAATCCCCGACCCCGCGTCCGCTGACCCGGCGCGCGTCTGGCATCGCATGGGCGACCTCGGCTACCGCGATGGTCAAGGCCGCCTTTGGTTTTGCGGGCGGGTGGCTGAACGCGTGGAAACCCCCGCCGGTCTGCTTTACACGGATTGCGTCGAGGCCGTGGTCAATCGCCACCCGCGCGTGGCCCGCGCCGCCCTTATCGGTTTGGGTGAGCGGCCGCGCCAGCAACCGGCGCTCGTCGTCGAACCGGAGCCGGGCCAATTTCCCTCCGCCACCGCGGACCGCGCGCAATTCATCGCCGAAATTCTTCTCTTGCTGGCGGACTATCCGCTGCCCTGCCCCATTACCCATGTTTTCTTCCGCGCCCGCCTGCCCGTGGACGTGCGCCACAACGCCAAAATCCACCGCCTGGCACTGGCCCGGGAATACGAAAAGCAAATTTGAACCGGAGAGACACCGAGCACACAGAGGAAATTCCTCAATTGTGTTTTGCTTCATTTCCTCGATTTTTTTAACCTAAATAAAATCTTTCCCGCGCTTCATTCTTTCTCTGTGTTCTCGGTGTTTCTGTGGTTCAAATTTCTTTCCCATGCGCATTCTCGTCACCGGCGGCGGCGGTTTTCTCGGACGGGCCCTTGTGGACATGCTGCGGGCCCGCGGCGATACCGTGCGCAGTTTTTCCCGCACGCCCCCGCCTGAACTAGCGGCACTTGGGGTTGAAATTTATACGGGCGATTTGGCCGATGCCGACAAGGTGGGGCAGGCCGTCCGCGGTTGTGAGGCGGTGTTGCATGTGGCCGCCAAAGCGGGAGTCTGGGGTTCGTGGCAGGAGTATTTCCGCCCCAATGTCCTCGGCACCCGTAACCTTCTCGCCGCCTGCCGGCAACAAGGCGTGGGTCGCCTCATTTATACCAGCACACCAAGCGTTGTGTTCAATGGCGAAGCGCATGCCGGGGCGGACGAGTCGCTGCCGTACGGCCGTGATTTTCCCTGTCACTATCCGCATACCAAGGCCCTCGCCGAGCAGGAAGTGCTGGCCGCGCACGATCCGCAAAAGCTGGCCGTCGTCGCCCTGCGTCCGCACTTGATTTGGGGCGCGGGCGACCCGCATCTGGTGCCCCGCATCCTCGCGCGCGCACAGCGGTTGCGCATCATCGGCGACGGCGAAAACCGGGTGGACCTCACCCATGTGCGTCACGCGGCGCAAGCGCACTTGCTCGCGCTCGATGCCCTCGCGAATCCGCGCCATCCCGCCGGCGGCCGCGCCTTTTTCATCTCGGACGGAGCCCCGGTGAAATTATGGGACTGGATCAATGAACTCCTCGGCCGCCTGGGCCGGCCCCCGATTGAAAAACGGCTATCGTTGCGGGCCGCCAAGACCGTCGGCGGCGTGCTCGAAACCCTGTGGCGCGTGCTGCCCTTGCGCGGCGAACCGCCGATGACCCGCTTCGTCGCCACGGAGCTGGCCAAGGACCACTGGTATTCCATTGCCGCCGCCCGCCGCGACCTCGGCTACGCGCCCGCGCCCGACCTCTCGCGCGAGATGGGCGAATTGCTCGCGAGCCTGGAAACGAAGTGACGGCCCCCGGATTTTATTTGTTTTTTTTGCGCGCCCAATTCTTGGCCCGGGCTTTCCCTCACCCAACGCAACACCTGCAGCGACCATGCCCAAGCCAGCGTGAGACAGTTCCGCGCGCTGGGCGGCGGGACTTACTTCACGCCCAAAAGCCAGTTCACGGTGATGCCCAGGGATTGGGAGAGCGCCACGATTTCAAAGTCGCTCACGCCGCGGCGGCCGGCCTCGATCTTGGCAATGCCCGCCCGGCCCACGATCACGCCGCGCGCGGCCAGACGACCGGACAGCGCATCCTGGGACAAACGCGGTTCGTGCGACCGACGAGCCTGGCGCAGACGCTGTCCGATGACATTACCGGAGTTATGACCGGGGGCGGCACGAGAACGTTGTGGCACGATTTAACCATAACACATTTTTTCCGAAAATGTGTGCTAAAGTGGAACAGGGGTGGGGTCGCCGGCATCAAACCAAATCACTACGACGTTAGCCTCAGGCTTCCACGCCCAATCGGTCAAGTATGCGCTGGAGGTCCTCGTTGCCAAAATACTCGATGACGATGCGCCCGTGCTTGGGCGTATGCTTGAGGCTGACGCGGGTATTGAGCCTGGCGGTCAACCGCTTCTCCAAATCGCGCACAATGGTGGTCTCGGTTTCCGGCGTGGTATGGCCGCGGGTTTTGACCGTCCCCTCGGCCTTCAGCTTGCGGGCATGGCGCTCCAGGTCCCGCACGCTCCAGCCGTCCTCGATGCACCGGCGGGCCAGCAGCAGGCGCTGGGGCTCTTCCCCAAGGGCGAGCAGGACTTTGGCATGGCCGGTGGAGAGGAGGCCTTTGGCGACAAAACCCTGTAATTCGCGCTCCAGCGCCAGCAAGCGCAAGGCATTGGCAACGGTGGGCCGGCCCTTGCCCACCCGCTCCGCCACCGCTTCCTGAGTCAGGCCGAAATCACGCAGCAGGCTCGCATAACCGAGGGCCTCTTCAATCGGGTTCAAGTCCTGCCGCTGCAAATTCTCAATCAGCGAAATCACCGCTGCCGAGGCGTCGCCGGCGTCCACCACCCGTGCCGGAATCATTTTCAACCCGACCATCTGGCAGGCCCGCCAGCGCCGCTCGCCCGCGAGGAGTTGATATTTGCCGCCCACCGGGCGCACCACGATGGGCTGCAACAAGCCCTCGGAGCGGATGCTCTCGGCCAATTCCCGCAAGGCGTCGGCGTCGAATTCGCGGCGCGGCTGGTACTTGCCGGGCTCGATGGCGGTGACGGAGATTTCCAGAAAACCCGCGAGACCGGTGGCGGGGGAAGGCGCAACAGGCGCAGGAGGACGCGGAGCCGCCGGCGTCGGCGCGGGAGCAACAGGCTTTTTTTCGCCGGCCGGACGGCCTCCGGCAATGAGGTTGCCCAAGCCGCGACCCAGGCGATTTTTGGAAGTGGACATGCGAAAAGGTGCAGGCGAACGGTTAAGGAGTGGCGGCGGCCGGGGGCGCGGGCGGCGGCGCAATGGGCGTCTTTTGCGGAATGAAAATGGTCTGGCCCTCGCGCAAGCCGCGGTTCGGATCGGCCATGCCGTTGGCGCTGGCGAGTTCCGCCACGGTCGTGTGGTAGGCGCTGGCCAGCTTGCTCAATGTATCATTTTTTTGTACGACGTAAGTTATGCCGACATCGGTGGGCTTCGGCGTGGTGGCGTTGGGGGTGGAACGCGGGGGCGGCGCGATTTTGGCCACCTGCGCCAGCTTTTGGTTCATCTGGTCCCCGAGGGCCGTGATTTGGCGCGTCACCTCCTCGACAATTTCCTTGCGCTGGGCGGCGGTGGCGGCGGCGGTGTCGCTGCGCGCGTCCGCCCGCGAAGCGTTGACGGCATTCTGAATCATGGCCTGCACTTCGCGCTGCGTGAGGAGCTGTTTTTGCAGGTCGGCATTGCTTTGGCGCAGGCTCTCGACGTCGAGGTTGAGCTGGTTGACCTTGCGCGTGAGGAGCTGGACATCCTCGGACAGGGCGGCCAATTGGCCGCCGGAACTGGTGGGCGCACTCTGGGCCAAAAGGACGGTGGCGGCTCCCGCCAACACGACTCCCAGCGACCAGCCGCGCACCCGGCGAAAAAGAATGGATTGGGCGAACATGACCGACCTTAACCGTGCGGACCGCGCCCTGTCAAAAAAAAGCGCTGTCCGGTAGTGTCCTAAACAAGACGGCGGGCTGAGGGCAGCCCGCCCTACCCCAAGCAAATGTTTTAGGTAGGGCGCGCTGCCCTCAGCGCGCCGTTTCAAATAAGGATATTACCCGCTGCCCGTCACCGTGGCGCAACCCCGGGCGGAACCCGCGGGAAAGGCCGCGGCGATACTAGCGGCGCCATGGGCTGGCTCGGCCATACCGTGCCAGCGGGTAGCGGATGGCCGCGCAAAAATTCTCCGGCGGGCAACATGCGTCCGCCCGGCCGCTGCACTTCGAGCACGCGCAGCACGCCCTCACCCGTCGCGATATCCACGCCCTCAGAACTTGCGCGTAAAAGCGTGCCCGGTGCCGCGGCACTAGTTTCGGCCAACACTTCGGCTGCTCCGATTTTCAGCAAACTGCCGTTGTCCGCAACCTGGGCACCCGGCCAGGGTTGCAGCGCTCGAATGCGGCGTTCGAGGGCGAGCGCTGGTGCGGTGAAATCGAGCTGGGCGTCAGCCTTCGTAAGCTTGCGCGTGTAGGTCGCGCTGGCGTCGTCCTGCGGTTTTAAGGCCAGCGTTCCCGCGGCGAGCGCCTCAAGATTGCGGGCCAGGAGTGGAACACAGGCTTGCGCCAACTGCGCGCGCACGCTGGCGCCGGTGGCCGCGGACGAAATGGGCACGCGCTCGCAGTCGGCCACGGGTCCGGCATCGAGCGCCATCACCACCTGCATCAAGCACACCCCGGTGGCCGTTTCGCCCGCGGCGATAGCGGCCTCGATCGGCGAGGCACCGCGATAAGCCGGCAGCAGCGAGGCGTGCAAATTCCAGACGCCACGCGGCGGAAGGTGGAGAAAATCGGCGCGCAGGATATGACCATAAGCCATCACCAGGGCGGCGTCCACGCACTCCGCGCGCAACCATTCCAACTCTTCCGGGCCGGGCCGCGCGGGCTGGCGCAAGGGCAGGTGCTGCGCACGCGCCCACGCCGCGACGGGGTTGGCGTGCAAATGCTTCCCCCGGCCCGCGGGCCGGTCGGGTTGCGAAACCACCCCGATTAAGTCAACGCCAGGTGCGTCGCGCAGGAATTCCAAGGCCGGCAGGGCAATGGCGTCGGAACCGAGAAAAACGAGGCGCATGAAAAAAGGCTAAGTAATAAACGATAAATGCTAAATGAAAATTTGCTGATGACTTTCGACAAAGCCCGGCCTGAACTCGCTATTGCGAAGTAAATTGCGGAATCCCTGCCTTTTCCATTTATCACTTATCATTTAGCGCTTATCGTTTTAATCCACCGTTCCACCACGGGGCGGAATTTTTTGGCAAAGACGGCGTCGGTGTCGGGCTTGGGCAGACCGGCAAAAAGGGCCCAATGCTCGACGTGCTCGACGGATTTTCCCGGCGCGAGTTTGGTCAGGGGCCCAAGCGTCTCCAACTCGTTCATGAAATCGCACACGTAAGTTTCAAAGACACAACCCATGTCCGGGTAAGCCGCGCCCGGCACCGGCGGCGCATATTTCACAAAGGTGCCGCCGGGCTGCCAATTGGCCACCCAGCCGGGAAACGCCGTCAGCCCGAGCTTGTGGTTTTTCGTGGCTTGGGCGACCTCGATGCCCAGGTAATCGCGGTGAAAACGCCAGACCGGGTCGCTGAAATCCGTGTAGGTCCATGGCACCATCGCGTAGTCCGGGAGCAAGGCTTCGCCGTGGGGAATTTTGGGATTAAAAGGAATGGTGGTATAACTGTCGCGCGCCATGACGGTGAGCGCCCAGGGCGCGAGCTCGACTTCCCACTGGCCGAGATTTTCCAAGCGGTGCGTGAGTTTAAAGGCGGCCGGGCCGGCCGTCTCGATGACGAGACTTTTGCGAATGCCGGTTTTTTCCTCGACCGGCTGCATCAATTTAAGGCCGCGACCACCGCGCAGCGACTCCGCCGTGATGGAGGTGTTGTCGGGTTGATAAGTGCGCCCGGGCATTTCGGGCGCGTGCCATAAACGGTGGCCGCCGCGCAACAGCCAGTTCTTTTCCCCGGAGCCGCCCATTTCGGCATCCACGTTGCAAAACAAGTTCGGGCCGCCGCGCAAGGCGCAGGAAATCACGCGCGGGCCAATGTCCAGCGGCACGATCAATTCCGCCCGGGCGGTCGTGAGCGCGAGGGCTTTCCAGCCATGAAAGGAGGTGGAACGGAGCATGGGAAAGGGAAGCTGGAAACGGGAAGTTTGAAGTTGGAATTCCGAATAAGGAATGCAGTACGAAGAGGCGCCGTCCGGCAAGACTGATATCGCCCTAGAGACCCCCGGCGACACTTGACGCGTTTTACTTTAGCTGGCAATAGAAGGCCATGCGGGCCATCGCAGCACCAAAGGCAGACCATCCATCAAAAACAGCGCCCACCCGCGGCTCGGCTTGGAAGGCGGCGGAAGCGAGCGGCGTGGATATGTCGTTGCTCGAACACTCGTTGAGGCTGACTGTCTGGGAGCGTTTGGTCGAGCACCAGCACGCTTTGGAGATGATGCAACAACTGCAAAACGCGAAAATCCGGCGGCATGGATAATTTAAATGATCTCCTGCATCGTCTGCATGCACAAAAAGTGGAGTTTGTGTTAGTGGGCGGTTTTGCCGTGGTGGTCCATGGGGCCAGCATGACTACGCGTGATCTGGACGTATGCTGCCGCTTCGACGAGGCGAATTTACTCCGGCTCGGCGCTGCGGTCTCAGATTTGCACCCGGTTCATCGCATGAGGCCAGACCTTCCGTTGGTATTGACGAGCGAGCTTTGCGCGACTTATAAAAACCTTTATCTAAAAACCGATCTGGGCGTACTCGATTGTCTCAGCGAGATACGCGGCCTCGGAAACTTTGATGAGGTGCTGAAACACAGCGTGGTGGCGGAATTGCCGTTTGGGGAATGCCGGGTGCTCGATATTGACGCACTCATCCGGGCCAAAGAGGCGATGAACCGTGATCACGACAAGCTGGCGGTCACCCAACTCAAAGCCATTCGGGAGCATCAAGCAGGAAAATGATGCGGTTGACGTCAACCTTGCTGGGGTGCGCCGCGCTCTGGGCAGACATCGCCGTTCAATTCGCCATAGCGGCCGCGTAGAACTGCACGAAGTCATGGATATCCACCCCGTGAGCCGGCTTCCAAGCAGTCTCCTCCGTGTGAATTATCGCAAGAAAATCGCTAAACGTGGTCCAGGTCCGACCGGGTCCAATGGCGGCTTCCAAACCAATGCGCGTTTCACCCTTAAAATTCCGTAATTCCCACGTCACGCCGGATTTGATGGCGGCGGCGGTGTTCCGCTCGTAGGCCATCAAGGTGATGCCGGCCAGCGATTTCGCCAGCGCCTTAAACCAGGCATCGCGGTCGGCGGTGGATTTCCATTTCACCGGATTGGTCGTCTGGTCGAACCACACGGGCAAATCGGCATAAACGGGAATGTTGCGAGCGCCATTTTTATCCAGAAACGCGCGCACGTCCTGAAAGGTGTCGCGGAGCAGCAGCAGATAATCGCGCCGCTTGGCTGGGGTCATCGTCGGCCACGCGGGGAGGCCGTTCGGCTCGATGTCGAGGTGCAAGGCATCGAAGCGCTGCCGCGGGTCCGTCGCCCGCGCATTGAAATCAATCAGCTTGGGCTTGAGCTGCGCTTGCAGCAAGCTGGCCCGGTTGGCGGGCAGAATCCAGGTGTTCTCGGAGAGCAGGAGTTGCGAGGTCAGGCCGGCGGCGTGGACTTCTTCATTCCAGGTGCGAATGAGCGCCGGCGTTTTGAAGGCTTGGGGACTGAAGCTGCAATAGACCCGGCCTATTTTCCACTGTTGGAAAAACTGCAGGACGGTCGCTTCCTTGGAGACATTGCCGATGACTTGCGCGGCACCCCAAGGACTTTCCGCCGAAGTCCAAAACCAGATCCCGCGATTTTCAGCCGCGTGCGCACCGATAGACGTACAGAGCAAAAATGCCGCCGCCCACATTCCCGCTCGTTGAACCAAACTGGCCGAGTAGTGTGCAAGCCAGGGTGTTCGACGAGTTTGCGTGTCCATGGAAATAGGAGTCTGCCGACTCCGACTCTATTGCAGAAAAAACATCTGATTAATCCTCCCACGAGATCACTCCCCTATTTTAACGAAATCGTTGTGCTATGCAAGGAAACGCCGCCTTAATCCGCCGTGGGCGGCAGCTTGACCTTGGTGCCCCAGTTCGAATGCTTCGTGGGTTTCTTGGTGCCTTGGGAGGTTTCGCGCGGGGGCTTGCCGATGAGGTCGAAACGAATCGGGCAGCCGCGCAGGCGAAACGCCTCGCTGAGCGCCGCCTCAAGATGCCGCGAATAATTGGCGTCGAGTTTGCCCTCGTGGTTGCAATACATGCGGACGACAAACGGACGGCGCGCGACCTGCAAGGCGTAGTAGCACTTGAACCGGCGGCCTTGGACGAATTTCGGCGGAAAAGCCTCGAGCCGCTCGCGCAGGAAGCGGTTGAGCGTGCCGGTGGGGAGCTTGCGCATCTGCGTGGCAAACATGGTGCGCGCCAGCTCGAGAATCTCCGCGACCGGCGGCTCCTCGAGGGCCGAGGCGAACAGCACCGGCGCGTGCGGCAGGAAAAACAGCTCGCGTTGAATTGCCTCCAGAAATGACTTCTGAAACGCCGCCAGATTTTTGTAGCCGGGCAGCCCGTCGCCCTGGAATTTTTCCCGCGCCAGGTCCCATTTATTGACGATGAGCACGAGGCTCGCGCCGTTTTCCACGATTTCCCCGGCGAGCGTCTTGTCCTGCTTGGTGATGCCGCTGAGGGCGTCGATGACGAGGAACACGACGTCGCTCTCCTCGATGGCCTGGCGCGTGCGGTTCTGGGAAAAAAATTCCACGGACGTGCGCACGCTGCGGGCGTGGCGCAGGCCGGCGGTGTCGAGCAGTGTGAACGGCAGCGGCGGCGCGCCCGGCGCGGCATACTCAAATTCAATCGCGATGGCGTCGCGCGTCGTGCCCGGCACCTCGCTGACAATCAGGCGGGGCGATTTCAACAAGGCATTGCCCAGGGAGGATTTGCCGACGTTCGGCCGGCCGACGAGCGCGAATTTCACGCGATGCTTCATCGGGTCCGTCTCCTCGACCTCGGGCGCATCGCCGACATGTTCCTCACCCTCCGGCGCCGCGCCGACCACTTTTAAAATACGTTCGCCCAAAGCCTCGAGCCCGCGCCCGTGCTCGGCCGAAACGGCCACTGGATCGCCAAAACCCAACCCGTAAAAATCCGCGATGGAACTGGCCGCCAGCTTGTCGTCATCGGCCTTGTTGACGACAATCATCGTGGGCTTGTGGTAGGCGCGGAGGCGCTCCGCAATGCGCTCGTCCGCCAGCGTCACCCCGGTGCGGGCATCCGTCACGAGCAGCACGAGCCCCGCGGCTTGAATGGCAAAATCCACCTGCTCCTCGGTCGCGCGGGCAATGACCGCCGGGGCCATGCCTTCCGCCAGACCGAGGCCGCCGGTGTCCATCAAGATAAAACCACCGCTCGCCGCCGGCACATGCGCGGTCACCAAATCGCGCGTGACGCCGGGCTGGTCATGCACGATGGACACACGCCGCCCGACGAGCCGGTTGAACAAACGGCTCTTGCCGACATTGGGCCGGCCCACGAGGGCGACGGTGCGGGGGATGTGCATGGGAAATAGTTTAAGGTGAAAAGTGAAAGGCGAAAAATGGCCGACGTCCGGGGGGCGGCCGACCTGCCGGTTTTTCCATCCTACCCCCTTACCTGTGCACAAGCGAGCTTACCCCGCCGCCACTTTGCGTTTGGCTTCTTTAACCGGAGCTTCCGCGCGCGGCGTTTGTTTGGCGAGCGCATCCATGAACCGCGCGAGGCGTTCGCCGGCTTGGATGAGCAAATCATAGCCCGTGGAAAAACTGGCGCGCACAAAGCCCTCGCCACTTGGGCCGAAGGCCGTGCCCGGCACCATCGCCACCTGCTGTTCGCGCAGGAGCCGCTGGGCGAATTCCATCGACGTCATCCCCGTGCCGCTGATGCGCGGAAACGCGTAAAAGGCGCCGCGCGGCGAATGGCAGGGCAGACCCAGCTCGTTGAACCGCGCGACAATGAAATCGCGCCGTTGGAGGTACTTTTCCCGCATGCGCAGGACATCGTCGCCACCGTGCTTGAGCGCCTCGATGCCGGCGATTTGTGATAAAATAGGTGCACACATCATGCAGTATTGATGCACTTTCATCATCGCCTCAATCACCGCCGCCGGGCCGCAGGCGTAGCCCAGGCGGAAGCCCGTCATCGCAAAGGCCTTGGACATGCCGTGCAAAAACACCGTGCGCTCGCGCATGCCCGGCAGGGAGGCGATGGACACATGGCCGCCGTCGAAGGTGAGTTCGGCGTAGATTTCGTCGCTCAGCACGAGCAGGTCCTTTTCCTGCGCAAACTTGGCGATGCGCTCCAGCCGCGCGCGGTCGGCCACGCCGCCCGTCGGGTTGGTGGGAAAATTCAGCAGCAGCACCCTGCAGCCGGGTTGCCAGGCGGCTTCGAGCGCCGCCGGATCGAGCGCGAACTCATTTTGCGATGACGTCGCCACGGCGATGGCCTGCCCGTGCACCAACGTTACGCTCGGGTGGTAGGAAACATAACTGGGCTCGTGGTAGAGCACCTTGTCGCCGGGATTGAGGATGGCGCGCAAGGCGATATCCAGGGCCTCGGACACCCCGACTGACACCAGAATTTCATCCTCGGGCTTGTAGCTGAGCTGAAAATTTTTCTCGAGATAACCCGCGATGGCGCGGCGCAGGCCGATAAGCCCGCGATTGTCGGTGTAATGCGTCTTGCCCTGCTCGAGCGCGTAAATGGCGGCTTCGCGGATGTGCCACGGCGTGACGAAATCCGGCTCACCGATGCCCAGCGAAATAGCGTCCGGCATCTGCGATACGATCGCGAAAAAATCGCGAATACCAGAGCGGGGCAGCCCGGCGACGTGCCGGGCGATGAAGCGTTGGGAGGTGTCGGCCATGACGGAAAGAAGGTAGAATGGGTCCAGGGAGGGAAAATGCGCGCGCCCAAAACGGCCACGCGCCCGCGCTTAGGCGCTGACAGCCGGCTTGTCTGCCGTGTTGGCTTCCCGCGCCAGCAGGTAGCCTTGTTCCTTGTACGCGCGCAGCATGAAATGGGTGGCGGTGGACACCACGCCGTGCAACGTCGCCAGCCGCTCGAACACAAACGCCGCCGCCTCGCGCAAATTGGTCGCGGTGATGACCACCAGCAAATCATACGCGCCCGACATCAAATAACACGAGCGCACCTGGTCGAATTTGGCGATGCGGTTGGCCAGCCGGTCAAAGCCACCCTCGCGCTCCGGGCTGATTTTCACCTCGATGACCGCCTGCACAAAATGCTCCGCGATGTAATCAGGATTCAGGATGGGCCGAAAGCCGAGCAGGACGCCCTGGTCCTTCAACGTCGCAAGCTCCTGCTCCACGGTGGCCACGTCCAGGCGCAGCACCTCGGCCATCTGGGCCGTGCTGAGAGCCTCGCCTTCGAGGATAAGTTTGAGGACGCGATTCATGGCGGAATGCCGGAAAACGGTAAATTAAGCACAAAACGGGCGCCATGGCACGCTGAAAAAACTAGCCGTTGCATATCCGGTCTCGATAGGCCCTCCATCGACGCAACCCCGCCTCAAGTCCGTTTGGCTGAAAAATGCCTCCAGTACCGGAATCAATTGCGCGCAGACCCAGACAATCCAAAATATCGGCTACGACAAAAGCCGCCAGATCACCCCCGCGAATGTGTAACGCAAAGCCGTGCACCGGGTCGCCATGGCCAATATTTACTTCAATCGAAAAATCCTCCCCATCAATCGTTCCCCAGTTTGGATCAGAAAAATTCACCATTGGAGCAATTTGACGGATCTTTGAGATAATTGCCGCACGATCACCTAAAGACTTGGGGACAAAATCATCAGGGATATCAGCAACCAACTGTGCTGACGCCGGCAGGTCCTGAACAAAAATATCCCAGCTCATGGCTTCCTCCCCACCGCCGCCGCCCTGCGGTTCAGGGCCACCTCGAGCTTTGGCGCGTCCACCATCGGGTCGGCTGGAATTTTCGTGTAAACGCTCTTTAGGGTAAAAACCAAGCCGCTGCCGCCGATCAGCGCAAACCCCAACGGCAATAGGCCAACCAACACTATGAAGGGTAATCCCCGGTTAAGCACGGCCTCCGCCGGTGCAGCGGGATTGACATAACAGACCGTCCTCGTGCCGGGTGGAAATCGGTCCACCACCGCTTGTTTTCCATCATGGCCAATTGAAGAAGCGTTTTGGAAACCTTCGACATTATAATTATCAGCTTGGAACTGATGTCCGTTAAACTCGTAACCATAGAGAATGCTAACGCTGTAAGTGTCGTTGATGACATCGGGGTCATGGTGCGCCTTTACCTCGCTGGAGAGGACGGTGCAAGGCACCGGCGTCCACCCCCAAGTGCTAATCATCTTTAAAAAAGGCTGAAGGGAACTGATGTAAAAAGTCACGCCGCCAGCCAATAGAAAAACCAGAAATACCAGGCAGGCCAACAATGAGCCTTGGGCAGGCCGCACCGGGGAACTTCTCATCGTGCCGTCATTTTCTTGCACACCCTCGTCGTTGACAAGCGGTAATGCGGTGCGCCAGCGACGCCGTGCGACAGTCTCTCCCTCAGCCGGTCATTCACGGGTCAGGCCCTACCCACCGCCGCCACCATGCGGTTCAGCGCTTCCTCGAGTGTCGCGCGGGGGCAGCCGAAATTCAGGCGCAGAAAGCCGCGCCCGGCGTCGCCAAAAAAGGCGCCGTCTGACAACCCCACGCCGGCGTCCTCAAAAAACTTCGTGGCGTTTTTCACGCCGAGTTCGCGGGCGTCGAGCCACGCGAGGTACGTCGCTGACATGGGCACGAGCTTGAGCGCCGGAATATGCTGGCGCAGGAAATCGTACACAAAATCGCGGTTGCCGCGCAGGTAGGCCAGCAACTCCTGCCGCCACGGTTCGCCGTGGCGGTAGGCGGCCGTCAACCCCACATAGCCGAAAAGATTTATTTCCGTGACAATGCCCCAGGCCGCGCGTTGAAACGCCGCGCGCAATTTCGCATCCGGAATGATGGAGAACGCGCAGGCCAGGCCGGGCACGTTGTAGGTTTTGCTCGGCGCCATTTGCGTCACTGTGCGGGCCTCGATCTCGGGCCCTAGGGTGGCGGTGACAGTGTGGCGCACGCCCGCGGGCTCATCGAGCACGAGGTCGCAATGGATTTCATCCGACACCAGCACGAGGTGGTGCCGCGCGCAAAAATCCGCCACCTGCCGCAATTCATTGCGCGACCAGACGCGGCCCACCGGGTTGTGCGGGCTGCAGAGGGAAAACACGCGGGTGTCGGCGGTGACGGCGGCTTCGAGCGCGGGCCAGTCAAATTCCCAGCGGTCGTTCACCACTATTAGCGGTACGGCGATGAGCTTGCGCTCCATGTTCGTCGGCGCGGAGAGAAAGGGCGGATAGACGGGCGTGCAGGTGAGGATGGACTCGCCCTGGTTGGCGAATGCGCGGCAGGCGATGTTGAGCGCCGGCACCAAGCCGTGCGACCAGACGATCCATTCCGGCTGCGCGATGTAGTTGTGGCGCGTGTTTAAATATTCGAGCACTGCCTGCACCGCGTCGTCGGTCGGAAGCGTGTAGCCGTAGATGCCATTGTCCACCCGCGCGCGCAGGGCCTCGACCACAGCGGGCGGAGACACGAAGTCCATGTCCGCGACCCACAAAGGGAGGATGTCGCGGCCGCGGTACTTGTCCCATTTCAGGCTGCCGGTGTTGCGGCGGTCGGGGACGGTGGTGAAGTCGAAGGGCATCGGGAAGGAAGGTAGAATGGAGAACGCTAAAAGGCAAATGCGCGGTCGTGCTAACGGCTGGCCTCATTCCTCACGCGCTGCCTTTTGCCATAACCAATTATATCATCTAGGCCAGCTTCGACTGCACAAGCTTGCTGACCACGCCAAAGTCGAGGAGCGCGGCGTCGGGGTGTTGCTTCAGCGCGCCGATGACCTTGCCCATTTCCTTCTTCGTGGTTGCGCCGGTGGTGGCGATGGCTTCCACCACGAGGGCTTCGGTCTTCGCGGCATCGAGCCCTTTCGGCAGGTATTTCTCCAGCAACGCGATTTCGGTGGTGTTCGCGGCGACGAGATCGGCCCGGCCGCCTTTTTCAAATTCCACGCGGGCGTCGGCAAGGTTCTTCACGGCCTTGCGCAGGGTCGTGACGACGAGGGCGTCGTCGATCGGCTTGTTGGCCTCCATGGCGGCGCGCTGGATGGCGGCATCGGCAGTGCGCAGGCCCAGCGTGGAGACGGTGTCCCGGGCCTTCATGGCGGTGACAATTTCAGCGCGAAGCGATTCGTAGAGGGTCGGCATGGGGAAAAGTGAGGAAGGAGGTAGAATACAGAAGGCAGGAGGTAGAATACAGAAAAATGAGAAATGACCTCACACTATTCTTTCTTTTTTCAAGTTTTCTATCTCCCCGAATTCCACCCTCTACCTTCCCGACGTAAAGAATCCCCGCTGCTTCTCGCTAATCGGCAACCCCACCCGCTCCATCACTTTCATCATGTCTTCCCAGACCTGGCGCTTCACGGCCAAGGCGGAATTGCGCAGCAGGTACGATGGGTGAAAGGTCGGCATCAGCGGCGTGCCTTCAAAGGCGAGCCAGGTGCCGCGAATGGCCGTCATCTTGCGGCGCGGGTCGGGACCGAGCAGGCCGTTCACCGCCGTTTTGCCCAGCGCGACAATGACTTTCGGCTGCACGATGGCGAGTTGCGCGCGCAGGAAAGGCAGGGAAAATGCCACCTCCGCCGGCGTGGGCTCGCGGTTGCCCCACTCGCTTGGCATTTCGGGGCGCCATTTCATGATGTTGCCGATGTAAACTTTTTCGCGCGCGAGGCCCATGGCCTGGATGATTTTGGTGAGCAACTGGCCGGCGGGGCCGACAAACGGCTCGCCCTGCTGCTCCTCGTCCGCGCCCGGCCCTTCGCCGCAGAAAAAAATCTCGGCGTCTTCGGTGCCGACGCCAAAAACCACCTTGCGGCCGGGCCGCACATGGGCGTTGCACACGGGGCAATGCAACACGCGCTCGCGGAGCCACGCCATCTGCTCGGCCTTCGTGCCCTTGGGCAATTCCACCACCGGCGGCGCGGGGATCGGCGCAATGGGCTGGCCATCCCAACGCAGGCCGGCCGCGCTCTCCGCCGCCGCAGCGCGCACCCGTGGCGCCGGTGGGGCGGCAAAAGTTTCCTTTTCCCTCGGCGCGGGCGTATCTTCTGCAGGACCGGCCTCCTCCTCGGACGCGACCGTTGCAGGCTGCAGGTGCGCCACCGCGCCGCGCAACTTTTGCAAGGTCTCGTCGCTGACATACACCTGCGCCACCCCCGCCGCCCGCAGACGGCGCAACTCCTCGGTGATGGCTTCGATGCGGGGGCGCATGGGAGGTTTATAATTCAAAATTCAAAATTGAACATTCAAAAAAGCGGACATCTCTCGCGCGCCCTGGACCATCCCCTCGAACGCTCCTTGACCTACAGAGGCAATTTGCTCTTGCTGATCGGCATCTTGAATTTTCAATTTTGAATCTTCAATAAATCATGCCGCCGTCCCTCGTCATCCTCGCCGCCGGCCTGGGCAGCCGCTACGGCGGGCTCAAGCAGATGGAGCCGTTGGGTCCGCAAGGCCAGACCATCCTCGATTATTCGGTGTTCGATGCGCGGCGCGCGGGTTTCGGGCCGGTGGTTTTCATCCTTCGCCGCGACTTCGCCGACGAATTCAAAAACCGCGTCGGGACGCGCGTGGGCGGCGACGTGCGCTACGCATTTCAGGAAATGTCCGACCTGCCCGGCGGGTTCACGCCTCCGCCGGACCGCGCCAAGCCCTGGGGAACCGGCCACGCCGTGTGGTGCGCGCGGCAGGTGGCGGACGGCCCGTTCGCCGTCATCAATGCCGACGATTTCTACGGCGCGGACGCCTTCCGCCAGCTCGCGGATTTTCTGCGCGCCTCTGACTCTCGCGGCACCGACTTCGCCATGGCGGGCTATCGTCTCGGCCAAACCCTCTCCGAACATGGCGCGGTCGCGCGAGGGATTTGTGCGACCGATGCTGCCGGGTTTCTCACCACCGTGACGGAACAGACCGGCCTCGAACGCAATGCGACTGGCGGCGCCACCGCCCCCGCGACGAACGGCTCCACGCTTAATTTCCCCGCCGACACTTTGGTCTCGATGAACTGCTGGGCTTTCACCCCTGCCCTGTTTCCGCTCCTGGGCGCGCGCTTGGAAAACTTTTTGCGGACCCGCGCCATGGATTCCAAAGCTGAATTTTATCTGCCGGCCGCGGTCGGCGCGCTTATCCAAAACCGGCAAGCCCGCGTCCGCCTGCTGCCCACCACGGCCAGCTGGTTCGGCCTCACCCACCCGGCCGATCGTCCGGTGGTGCAAGACGCTTTACGGGCGCTGCATGGTCAAGGTGACTATCCGGAAGTTTTTTGAACATACCCAATCGACGGCGATATTTCGCGCTATTCTCTTGTGGCAGATTAGGGCCAATGGTTGCCGTTCTTTAGATTGTGGTCGACGCGAGCCGCAGAGAGGAAGAATAGCGTAAGGCAGGGATCAATTCCGGCCACGTACCCGCCGGCGGCCAGCGTGTCTCCCGCGGCGGCGACCGGTAAAAGAGGCAGCAGCCCGTAATTGGTCTTGTTCTCGGTATCCATGACCAGGACGGACACCGGCGGAATTTCCGGGTCGTTTTGCACCACAAACTCAGGGCGATGACCGAGCCGCTCCGGGAAATTCTTGGTTATGAACATGTCCCAATAGATAATTTTCACCGACGGCTCCACCGGAGGTGACGCCGGGCCGGCGCCCCGCGGCACAGGGGAATTATAGTTGTATTCAGCAAAGGGCAGTTCCGTGAATTGTTCCTGCGCGAGCCAGGCAGGCCCGGGCGAACCTGGCCGCAACACGGTCTGCGGGAGGACCGCCGCGCCGCCCTTTGCCGCTTTCGCCAAGGCCGGCAGGTCCGCCATGAACCAAATCGGCGCCCGCGGCGTCTCCGCCAAATTATCCTGATAGGGGCCGCCCTCCCCCGCGACCACGAGCTGGCCCGCAGGATTGGTGTAACAATGGTCGACGCGCAATGAAATCGAGGCCTGCACGGTGTCGGGAAACGCTGTGCGCGCAACTCGCTCGCTCAAGCAGCCGGAATTCACCAGCGCTATGACCAGAAACAACGCGGATACCGTCGATCGCGCCAAATTTCGCATGGAGGGAAATGAGCGCGCCGCCACTACGATTTCGGCGGCGAGTCAATCCTCCCCCATCATTCCCCGTGCCGCCTCGCGGATAAATTGCGTAAACCATTGACTGTCATTGCGGAATTTTTTTCCCACGGCTTGAGGGCCCCAAGCTCGATGACACAAAATGTCCATTGCTCGACAGAAAATGACCATCCCGGTTTTTCATTGTGTTGCCACCTTCAGCAACTCGGCGAAAACTTCCGTCGCCGCCATCTCCGGCGCTTTGGTCGAAAATTCGCCCACGCCCAAGAGCACCGGCCAGTCGAGCGAATCTTCCGGGATGCGGCCGTGGGAGCCGCGCACGAGCGTGGCGTCGAGCGGGATCACGTCCATGAGGATGCGGAAGCCGAGTTTCTTTTTCAACAACCGCCAGGCGATTTTTAATTTCGGCGCGGACAGGCCGGGGTCAAGAAACAGTTCCACCGGGTCGTAGCCGCATTTGCGGTGAATGTCCACCGTGCGGGCAAAATCCGGCGCGCGGGCGTCATCCTCCCAAAAGTAGTAGGTGAACCAGGAGTCCGCCGCCGCCACCGCCACCAGGTCGCCGCTGCGCGGATGGTCCAGCCCGGCGGCGCGCAGGCCCGCGGCGTCGAGCACGCGTTCCACTCCGGGTGTGGCCTCCAGCGCGGCGCGGACTTGTGGCAACAGTTCCTTTTTATTGACGTAGATGTGCGCAACCTGGTGGTCGGCCACGGCGAACGCCGCGCTCCCGCCTTCGTCGAGCGTTTCGCGGCCAAGTTCGTCCTTGATACTCAGCCAGCTCTTTTGGCGCAGCACGCGATTCAAGTGCACGGGGCGCGACACCGGCGTGAGGCCGTATTCCGACAGGATGACGACCCGCACGCCGCGTTGTTCGAAGAATTCCGCGAGGCCGCCGGCGATTTCATCCACCGCCGCCAATTCCGCCGCGACACACGGGTCCTCCGCCACCGTCCCGAATTTTTGCAAACCGTAGTCCAGGTGCGGCAAATAAATGAGGTTCAAATCCGGCGCGTGCTTTTCCTCAAGCCAGCGGGCGCTGGCGGCAATCCAGTCACTCGAGGCGCGTCCGGCCGCGGGGCCCCAGAATTGCGGAAAAGGAAACGGCCCCAGCGCGGCCTTCAATTCCTCGCGCAAAGTCATCGGCTGTGTGTGGATGTCGAAAACCTTCCGTCCGTCCGCAGGATAAAGCGGGCGGGGTGTCACACTCCAATCGACGTCCGCGTGCATGTTGAACCACCAGAAAAGTTGCGCCACCGTTGCTCCGGGGCGCGCCGCGCGCAGGGCGTGCCAGAGTTTTGGCGTTTGAATGAGGCGGTTCGATTGCTTCCAAAACTGATGCTCGGCCAGATCGCGGTCGTACCAGCCGTTGCCCACGATGCCGTGTTCGCGGGGAAGCCGGCCTGTCAGGTAAGTCGCCTGCATGGAGCACGTCACCGCCGGCAGCAGTGGCCGCACGCGGCGGGCGGGATAGGCGGCGGCAAACTGCGCCAGCCGCGGCAGCCGCCCGCTGTTGAGCAGGCGCTGGGTCAAACCCACCACGTTGAGCACTGCGACTCGGGCCATACCCCACCACACACCCTCGCACGCCCGCGCGCAAAACTTTTGTCACGCCCGCCAATCGCGCTCGCGCCTGCCCTTTCACCGTGAGAATATAATATTTCTAAGAAACCACTCCGTTCCGCGTCCAAGGTTTAACCCCAAGGACCAACGGACGCCCCGGCCACGGTTGGCCCCGCCCGTTCCACTGCATGGAGACCACTCCCCCCATTTCGGGAGCCGACCCCCAGCCGCCGCCTTCGCGCACGCTGGAGCAACTTTTCCATGCCCTGGAAACGCCCTTGCTGGCCTACGCCATGCGCCTGACCCGCCAACCCGAAGCCGCCGAAGATTGCGTGCAGGAGGCCTTCCTGCGCCTGCAACCCCGGCTGGCCGCAGGGGAAGTCCAGGAACCGCGCGCGTGGCTTTACCGCACCATCCACAACCTGGCCATGTCCGGCCACCGCGCGGCCCGGCGGGTCGTGCCGTTCGAGGCTCCCACCCAGCCCAACGCCGCCAGCACCTCCACAGAAACTCCGCTATCCCCAGCCGAGACCCTGGCCGACCCACGGCCCCTGCCCGACGACGAAGTTGAGCGCCACGAAGCCGCCGGCCTCACCCGCCTCGTCCTCGATCGCCTGGAAAAATCCGACCCGCGCGCCGCCCGCCTCGTGCGTCTGAAGTTCAACGACAGCCTCTCCTACAAGGAAATCGCCGAGCGCACCGGGCTCACGGTCGGAAATGTCGGCTACCTCCTGCACCATGCGCTGAAGACCCTGGCCGTCGAGCTGGCCAGCGCCGGCCTCACGCCGTGAGCCATTCCTTCACTATCATTTAATATCTTTTATAAATAAATCCATTATTCCACGCTAATCTTTCTAAGAACCCGCCCGGCTCCGCGTCTTACCCTTATCCTCCGCTGCTTATTTTGAATTTTCCATTTTCCATATTTAATTCCTAATGTCTTCGCACCCTCCAGACGACCGCGCTCCGCCGCCCCCTCCTGCGCCCAGCCCGCGCGAGGAACTCGAGGCCCGCCTGACTGCGCTCATCCTGGGCGAGGCTGGTGATTTCGAGGCCGAGACCCTGCGCGCCCGCATCGCCGCCGACCCGGACCTGGCGGCCCTGCACCGCCGCCTCGAGGCCGCCGCCACGGCCCTGACCGAGACGCTGCATCAGCAGACTTCGACGCCCGCAACCAACCGCACGCCGCTGCCTGGAACGCCCGTGCACTTGAGCGCCGACCGGCGCGCGGCGCTGACCAATCTTTTTGGCCACGATTCCGCGCCCGCACTGAAGCCTGATTCGCCTAAAGCCACGCCTGCGTCTCAACCCGCGCGATTCAAACCACGCTTTATTGCCCAAATCCTGGCGGCGGCGGCGTGCCTGGCGCTGATGGGCTGGCTTCTGCTGGGCACCTTGGGCAATCTCGGTAGTCGGTCGAACGTCGTGCAATTGGCCAAGCAGACGGAAAAATCTGCGGTGGCCGAAGATCGCCTAAGTTCCCCGCCCTCGGCCCCGGCTGCGTCCATGCCCGCCGAAATTCCTGCCGCGCCCAGCCGCGCGCTGTCGGCGTCTGAATTGGCCAGCTCGGTCAACGGGCCCAGTAACGCCACCGTAAACGACCTCCTCGCGAAAGGCCGCGCCCAATATCTTTATGGCGATTACCAAAACGCCTTAAAGACCTTTAGCGAGGCCGCCATCTTGGACCCGAACCCTACCGAAGCTTCCGCGTACATTTTGCGCATTGAAAAGCTGCTCGGATCCGCTGGCTACATTGACTATCAAACCACGCGCGTCGGTGCAGTGGCGCAAGCGGACAATAACGGGCAGCGCCCGGCGGTGGCGGTAAATGACGCTGCCGCGACCAGCAGCGCGAAGAACGACTTCTTCACCAATGCCTCTGACAAGCTGGGCGCATCCTCCACCGCCGCAAGCAACCTCGTCCTGAACGGTGGCAATTTAAGCTACTCGGGCGCGGGGGTGGTCGATCTCGGCCACACCGTTAATTTTACCACCGGTCCCGTCGCACCGAACACTCTTGCACAAGACGCCAAAAAGGAACTGGACGCCGGACAACAAATAATCAGCGGCACTGGTAATATAACCCTCGGCGCAAGCCTCAGTAGAAATCTGACCAACGGCGGAGGCATCTTCCGCAATGGCCTGCGCCGGGTGGATTCGGGCATTGATACCGGCCTTTCGGGCACCAATGCACCGACTCTTACTCGTCAGACTGGTGCTGGGACGACGGTATCGATAATCGGCGGCGTTGTCGATGGCGGCACAAATCCAGCCAGCTTTAACAAAAGTGGCGCAGGCACACTGACACTCACAGGCAATAACACCTACACCGGCGGTTCAAAGTTGGGCGTAGGTCCATTAGATCTGCAAGGTGGAAAAAACACCTACGCCGGTGGCATAACGGTATCCGCCGGCACGGTCGCGCTTCGGGGTGACAACACCTTCTCCGGGGGCACGGTGCAACTCGGTACCCGCAACGCCCTCGCGGATAACGAAGCGTTTAATTTCAATGGCCCCGATGCGAATGGTACCGGCAAGATTTCTTTTGCTGGAAGCTCCGATGCCAATCAGTCCTCCTCTGGCGCCAAAGATGGCAACGTCTCCTGGGTTATCGGCGGCATCCCCTCTGGGGAACTGGTCAAAAATGGCACAGGCACTTTCACGCCCATTGACAACAGCGCTTACACCGGCACCACCACGATCACTGGCGGGAACTTAACCCTGGGAAATGGCTCTACTTCAGGCGCGCTGTCAACACCCCCGACGACAGCCGCTGCCACTAATATCGGTGGCGACCTTCGCTCCCAAACCGATTCTGCGTCGCTTGCGCCGCCACCACCACCGGCTCCGGCGGCTCAGCCGCCGCCCACGTTGGTGGCCAGCGCGACGGCTGCTCCCGGCCTTGCTGCGGGTGGTGGTGGCGGTGGCTTTGCCGGGGTTGGCGGCTTTGGCGCGGCGGGCGGACGCCGCGGTGGCGGCCTGGGCGGTGGCGGAGCGGGCGGCGGCGCAGGTATCGCTCGCGGAGGTGCGGGCGGCGGGCGCGGTGGTGCCGCCAGCGGACGCGGCGCTGGCGGTGTCGGTGTGCGTGGCGGTGTTCTCAGGGGTGCGCCAGGCGCGCCGGTGGCTGCTGCTCCCACTGCGAGCGAGTCAATTGGCGGCCCGGCAGTTGCGAGTGCGCCCGCGAGTCCGGGCCAACGTGCAGCAGCGTCGCGCGCTGGCGTAACAATTTCCGCTGGTACTCCTGAAAATTTCGCAACGACCGAAACCGTTAATACAACCACTGCAGCTCCACTGCTGGCCGCCACAAGCGTCACAACGCAGCTTGCTGGACTTGATAATACGACCGGTGGCGATGTTTTGCTTGGGATTAAATCCGCTCCTGCGAACGATCAACCCCTCACCCGCCCTGCCAGCGCGGTGAAATTTCCTCCACCGGTGGCGGCGGCGGAGAATCCTTTTTCGACGTTCGCGCTGAACGTCAACGATGTCTCGTACCGCCTCGCGCTCGCAGCCCTTCAGCACAACCAGTGGCCCGACCCGGCCAATGTGCGCACGGAGGAATTTCTCAACGCCTTCAAGTACAACGACCCGGCGCCGGGCCGCGGCGAGCCCTGCACACTTAACTATGATCTCGCGCAGAACCCCTTCGAGGCGGGCAGTGATTTGCTGCGCGTCTCCTTCCAAACCGCCGCCACCGGGCGCGACCGCACCACGCCGTTGCGCCTGACCATCCTGCTCGACAACTCCGGCTCGATGACGCGCGCCGACCGCGAAGCCATCCTCGCTGCGGCGCTGCAAGCCCTCGGCGCGCAGTTGCGCGCGGGCGACACCGTTTCGCTGGTCAGCTTCGCGCGCACGCCGACGGTGCGGGCGACGGCCGTGCCCGCCGCGCGTTTCAGCGAGGTGCTGCAACTGGCGACAACGCTGGTGCCCGACGGCGGCACCAATCTCGAGGAGGCCTTGCACACCGCCTATGCGACGGCCAAAAATAATTTCGACCCCGCCGCGCAGAACCGCGTCGTGCTGCTCACCGACGGCGCGGCGAATCTGGGCGACGTCAACCCGCAGGACCTCGCCGATTTCGTGGACACCAACCGCCGCGCGGGCATCGCCTTTGACGCCTACGGCGTGGGTTGGGATGGCCTGGACGACACCACGCTCGAGGCGCTCACCCGCCATGGCGACGGGCGTTATGCCTTTCTCAACAGCCCCGCCGACGTGGACGGCGCGTTTGCCCGCCAACTGGCCGGAGCGCTCGCCCCCGCCGCGCTCGACGTGAAACTGCAGCTCGAATTCAACCCGGCGCGGGTCACGTCTTATCGCCTGATGGGTTATAATAACCTGCGGCTGACGGCCCAGCAGTTCCGCGACAACACCGTGGACGCCGGCGAACTGGCCGCCGCCGAGCAGGGCACCGCGCTTTACAGCCTCATGCTGAACCCGCAGGGCTCGGGCGTCGTCGGCACGGCCCGCGCGCGGTTTCGCGATCCCGCCACCGGGCAAACGCGCGAACTGTCCTGGACCATTCCCTATCGCGGCGCGCCCGCGCCGTTCGATCTGGCATCGCCCGCGATGCGCCTCGCCGCCGTCGCCGGCTATTTCGCCGAGTACCTCCAGCGCAGCCCGTACGCCGGCGGCGTGACGCCCCGGCGCCTGCTCGACGCCTACCGGGGCGTGCCCGAGGCGTTCGCCCCCGACCAGCGTCCGGTGGAACTGCAGAATTTGCTGCGCGCCGCCGGCCAGCTCGACGGCCAGTGACCTGACAATCCTTTGACAAGAGTTTCCCTAACTTCCGCGGGTGGAAAACGTTTACCCCTCGCGGACTCACGGCCGAATCGCCCGGTTCCGTTTATTTTTTTCACCCATTCCCAATCATGAAAAAGATTCTCCCTCCCCGCTGGCTGGCCGCCGCACTCCTCGCCACTTTTCTCGCCAATTGTGTTGCGCCCACGCAGGCGGCCAACACGCCGAAAACAGTCACCCTGGATCATTTTGCGCTGGCCGGTCACTATGCCGATGGCGAGGTCACCTTCACGCTCCGGGCCCAGGCGAAAAGCCCTTCCGGCACCGAGGGCGAGGTCGCGCTGCTGACCGGACCCATCAGCCTCACCGCGGTGCCCGAAGGATTGGTCAAGCGGCTCGAGACCCGCGATGATTCCATTCTGCTGAAATACAACAGTGCCTCCGCGCTGCCGATTGAGTTGCCGTTTCATGCGCAAATCAAGGAGGCGGACGGCTGGAAGATGATTGAATTCACGCCCGCCGCGGCGAACCTCCGCGTGCTCGTGCTCGATGGCTGGCCTGACGCGGCGAAACTGGAGCTGCCCGACGCCTCCCAGCCGGTGCGCGAAAACGGCCGCGTGACCGTCAATCTCCCCGGCCAGGGCCCCGTGCGCCTACGCTGGAAGGACGTGCCGCCCGAGGGCGCGGGCAAGTTGTTTTTCTCGGCGGACGGCGCCGTGGTCGTGACCGTCGCCCCCGGCATTTTGCAGCAAACCGATACGCTCACCCTCCGCGTGCTGCAGGGGAAATTGGAGAAATTTTCCGTGGATATTTTCGGCGACGGCCAGGTGACCAACGTGGATGGCCCGGGCATACTTAATTGGGCCATCGCCCCGGGCGCAACTTCCGGCCAGCGTCGCTTGACCATCCAGCTCAACGCCCCGCGCACCGGCGAATATCCCCTAAAAGTGCAAACGCAGACGCCCCTGCCCGCGTTGCCCGCGACGGTCACGCCGCCGCGTCTGGTGCCGGTGGATGCGCTCAGCTACGGCGGTTTCCTGCGCGTGCAAAACGAAGGCGCGGTGCGCCTCGAGGTGCTGGACACCAACGGACTTTCGCAAATTGCGCCGGAGCAGTTTGCGCCGGTCAAAGTCGGCGCGCCCTCGACGCAGGCCTTCGCTTACCGTTTTGCCGACGCCGGTTTTACTTACCATGTGCGGGGCGACAATGTGAGCCCCGAGCTCAGCACGACCGCGGTGCTCACGTACCATCTCGGCGAATCCGAGGTTTCGCTCGATGCGCAGATTGATCTCGATATTCGCGAAGCGCCCTTGCGCGAACTGAATTTGATCGGCCCGGCGGACTGGTCGGTGGCGCAACTGGAAGCGCCGGACTTGTCGGACTATTTTGTCACTCCGGCCGGCAACGGCACGGTGCGCCTGCGCCTCGTCTTCGCCAAGCCGGAACTCGGACGGCAGGCGGTGCACCTGCGCCTCGAACGCAATGCGGCGCTGACAGGCGAAACGTGGAACCTACCGCCGCTCACGATTGAGAAAGTGAAAACGACGCGGGGCTTTGTTGGCGTGACGGCGAATCCGGGGCTGCGCCTGACCGCCACGAATGTGGACAACTTGAGCGACGCCGGCCCCAGCTCGTTTCCGCAACGCGTGGAGAATTTGCAGGCCGCCTGGCGCTTCCTCGACAAACCGTGGACCGCCACGCTGAAGATTGAACGCCTCACCTCCACCATTCAGGCGGACGGCCTGCAGCTTTTCTCCATCGGGCAGGGTGTGATTTACGGCAGCACGGTGCTGAACCTGCAAATCACGGGCGCGCCCGTCACGGTGCTGCGCCTGCAAAACTCCGGCAACTACCGCAACTTGGTTTTCACGGGACGCGACTTGCGCAATCAAACGTTGCGCGACGACGGTGTGTTTGAAGTCAATCTCCAGCATCCGACCACTGGCGCGTACACGCTGCTGGCCACCTACGAAATGCCGTTCGACGACGCGGGCACCACCTTGCCCTGCACGGGCTTGGTGCCGCTGAATGTGCAGTCCGAGCAAGGCTACATTCTCGTGGCGAGCAGCCATCCGTACAACGTCACGCCGGGCAATCTCTCGGCGGGGTTGATTCGCCTGGAAAACGCGGAGATCCCGGCGGAGTACAAGCTGCTGACCGAAGCGCCGATTCTCGCGTCGTACCAATATTCGGCCCGGCCATTCAGCGCCTCGATGAACCTGGCCCTGCTGCCGCCCGGGCGCGTGGTGGACCAGGTGGTGGACATCGCGCAACTGGACACGCATATCTCGGCCGCGGGGGAATTGCGCACGACCGCCAGCTATTTGATCAAGAGCAAGAGCCACGACCATTTGCGCGTGACGCTGCCCGCGGGTGCGAAGCTTTGGAGTATTGCCGTGGGCGACAATCCGGTCGTCGCCGTGGCCGACAAAAATGCGCTGCTGGTGCCGCTGCCGCGCCAAGGCGACCCGAATGTGCCCTTGCTCGTTAAAATTGATTACGGCATGGCCATCGACAAACCGGATCACATCGGGGTGGCGGCGCCCACGCTCGACGCACCAGCCCTGGTCACCGATTGGTACCTGACGGCGGATCCGCATCATGTCCTCAAGCCGCTGGGGGCCGCGCCGTTGGATGAAGCGCCGCATACCACCGCGCTGGCGTGGTTGGGCCAGATGGCCTTGAGCGACCACTATCCGGAGGGCCGCCGCGCCTTTTGGAAAGGCGTCTGCTTCTCTATTGCGGGCCTGGTTTTGCTGCGCCTCGTGCGTGGACGCGCGTGGTGGGTGCGCGGCGCCGGCGGCCTGGCGGCGTGCGCTCTGGGGTTGGTGGGCCTGCAACTTTTTATGCTCGTGGGCCTCAATGCCATCCACTCGAGTTCGACCGCGGAAGACCAACTGAGTCCCTATGCTTCGCTGGCGATTCCAACCCTCGCCGTGGCACCGTACACCGGCCCGCTGGCGGCCGGCCGTCAGGTGCATTTGTCGGTGCCGCTGGTCGAGGCCAATCACACGCTGGCCTACGATTTTGCGAGCGAAGCCACGCCGGAAGCCGCCCGCTATCAGCCCGCGGCGTGGCTGCTTTTGCCGGGAGCGCTGCTGCTGCTCGGCAGCTTTCGTCCATCGACCAAACGCGGCCCGTTGCTTTTCGCGCTGGCTGCGTTGTTCCTGCTCGGCGGCACGCTGGGCCTGCCGGAAGCGCCTTTTTGGTTTTGTCTGACGCTGGCACTCCTCCTGGAATGGCTCGGCGCGCGCGGTCTGCTGGCCCTGCGCTCTGGACCGCGCCCCGCGCCGGTCGGCCACGCGCCGGACCCGCTCGCCGTGACGGCGGCGCTCGTGCTCGCGCTGTGGTTTGGCCACTCGCCCGCAGTGAAAGCCGCCACCGCGCCATCCGTCGCCCCCAAAACAATTCCGGCAGCTCAGATCATTGCTGACAGCATTTCCACGCCGGTTCCCGCGCCAACGCCATCCACCCCGCCGTGCGGCGTGATTGTTTCACTGACCCAGCACGGCACGGTCGTGAAAGATGGCTTTGTGCGCCTGCAGGCGGAGTTGCTCTGGCGCGCCGACCGCGGCGACAAAATCACGCTTCTGCGCGCTCCGGCGGTGCTCACGGCTTTCGAGGGCGCAAAAACCGGCGTGCTCCTCACCCAGGAAGCCACGGACACGGGCACCAATTACATATTGACTGCTAATGATACGGGAACATTTAATATTTCCTTTGCTTATGAAGAACGGGCGGAGGCCTCGTCCAATCTGGCCGGGGGCGCGGGCGTGACCCTCCCCACCCCGGGCGGCCTCGTGAATGAAATCACGCTCGATTTTGAGCAGCCGGATCTCGAAGCCAGCGCGCCTGGGGCCATCACGCTGCGCACGACCACCAACGAACAGAATCTTTTGCATGTGGTTGCCGCCTATGCGCCCGGTGCCGCGCCCGCATTGCGGTGGGTGCCGCGCGCGCGGGATTTAAAAACGGAGAAGCCCGCTTTTTACGCGGTCTGGCAGCAACTCTTTGTCCCCTCCGCCGGCATTGTGGACGGGCGGCATGAAGTGCTGGTGCGCCTGGCCCAGGGCGAAATCAAGGAGCTGACCTTCAGCGTGCCGCCGGGTTTGACCATTGCCAATGTGCTGGCCGACGGCCTGACCGTCTGGCGCTTCGATCCGGACCAGCACAAGTTGATTACCTATTTTGAACCCGCGCGCAAAGCGGACTTCTCCCTCGTCATCCGCTCCCAGGCGGCGACCTCGCCGCTGCCGGCGCAAACCACCCTCGCGCCGCTGCGCCTTGACGGCGCGACGGGTGAAGTCGGCAGCCTCCTCGCCATCGCCACCGGCACGGAAGTGCAGCTCAGCCCCAATCTCACGACCGAGGGACTGGCCGATATCAACCCCGCGGATTTTCCCGCGCGCCTGGCGCAGAATGCCTCGACACCCAACAATGCTTTGACCGTGCGCCGCGCCTATTCCTACGGCGCCGCCCCGGCGTCGCTCAAACTCGAGGCGCTGGCGGTCGAGCCCGACGTGCGCGTCGCCACGCAACAGACGCTTTCGCTCGGGGAGGACCGGCTCGTGTTGGTGACGCGGCTCGACGTGACCGTCGCGCGCGCGGGCATTTTTCAATTGAGTTTTATTCTACCGCCCGGGCTGGAACTGGAAACCCTCAGCGGCCCGCAGTTGAGCCACTGGCTGGAGGCCGATGCGCCCGAGGGCCGCCTGGTGACGATGTATTTAAAAAGCAAAACACAGGGTGCCGCGCGCTTTGACCTGACGCTCAGCGGACCCGGCGTGTCGGCGGCGAAAAACTGGAGCCTCCCGCGCGTCATCGTGCGCGAGGCCGCCAAACAAACCGGCGACCTCGCCATTTTGCCTGAAATCGGCCTGCGGCCCAACCTGGTGACGCATACGAACCTCACGCAGGTGGACCCGCGGCAATTCGGCATCACCGATGACCGCGCCCTCGCCTTCCGACTGCTGCAAAGCGACTGGAACCTCGCCTTCGACATTGAAAAAATCGACCCGTGGATTCAGGTGAAATCCCTGCAAGATGTCACGGTGCGCGAGGGGCTGACCGAGGTGCGCGCCTCGCTGGATTATGATATTCAAAACGCGGGCGTGCGCGAGTTGCGGCTGAAATTGCCGGCCAACGCCGTGGGCGTGCACATCAGCGGCGCCCAGGTCGGCGACACCGTTGAGAATCCGACGACGCCCGGCGAATGGCTCGTGCACCTCCAGCGTCGCGCCCTGGGCAAGCTCAACATGCAGGTCACTTACCAGATCCTGCCGACCGGCAACGACCAGAACCTGGCGCTGGCCGGCGTGCAAACGCCCGGCACCAATGTGCAAAACGGCTACCTCGCCATTCGCGCGCGGGGCCGCCTCGAAGCCCGGGTGCCCAATCCGCCCGCCGCCTTGCAAAAAACGGACTGGGAATCCGTGCCCCTGGAAACCCGACGGCTGTTCGACGCCTCAGCGCCGAGCCTCGCGTTTCGCGTCGTGGATGCGAATTATGCGGTGGCCGTGGAAATCGCCCGGCATGAAGCCGCGGACATGCTGCCCGCCCGCGTGCTGTCCGCCGACTTGCGCTCGCTCGTTTCGCCGGACGGACAACTGCTGACGATTGCGACGGTGAAACTGCGGCCCGGCGGCAAGCGCAACTTGAACCTGCGTCTGCCCGCCGACGGCCAATTCTGGTTCGCCTTTGTGAATGACAAGGGCGTGAACCCGAGCCTCGGCGGCGCCAAGGGCGACGAAATCCTCCTGCCGCTCGAGCCCCACCCGGTGCAAGGCCAGCCCACCGTGGTCGAATTTTTCTACTCCCAACCGTTGGCGGGCGCCGGGCGGCTGGACAACGCGACGCTCGCCGGCCCGAAATTCGACCTGCCGCTGGAAAATATTTCCTGGGAATTATTCCTACCCGATGCCTGGACGGTCACCACCTGGCCCAAACTCTGGCAGCGGGTGGAGCTCGAGCCCGCTGCGCGCGCGTCGGCCTGGCGCAGCCTGAAGGATTATTTGAGCAGCGAAAGCGACCGGGAGAAGGAGCAAGTCAACGCCGCCAACGGTTATCTCGCGGCGGGCAACCAACTGCTGCTCAAGGGCGAGCAGCAGCAGGCCCGGGACCTTTTCAGCAACGCGTACCAGATTTCGAAGAGCAGCGCGGCGTTGAATGAGGACGCACGGGTGCAATGGCAAAACACGCTCGAGCAGCAGGCGCTCGTCGGCCTGGCCAACCGCCGGAACAATTTCATCGTGAGCAACGGCGGCACGCTGGCCAGCGGCGCCAACCCGGCCGCGCCTGCCGGCGGCGGGGGCGACAACGGCGTGCTTTCGCAAACCGCAGTTTTGAATTTCACCGATCAGCAGGCGCGCATGGTGCTCGGCACGAATGATGCGCAGGACAACGCCGTCCTCGCCCAGCTCGCGCAGCGCCTGGTGCAGCAGCAATCGGCCACCCTCCCGCAGCCGGCCGCCATCCGCGCCACGTTGCCTGAACGGGGAACGACGTACAAATTTACGCAATCGTTGCAAGTCAATCCCTGGTCCGACCTGACGTTGAATCTGACGGCGGGCCCGGCGACCTCGAAAGCGTGGTCGGGCTTGGCCGCGCTGGCTGCGCTTGGCGCGCTGGTGCTCGCCGCCGGCGCGGTGGGCCGCCTGAAGCGCGCGTAGGCCGGAATCCTAAACGCCCGGTGTAGCCGCAGCCGCCGGAGTGGCGGAGGGAACGGGCGAAGCCGGCGCATCGGGGGCGTTCGGCGGCTTCTGCAAACGCATCTTCGCCATCGGGGCAAATTCATCGAGCCCGCGTTCAATCACGAGGCGGTACAAACTCTGCGCTTCATTCAACTTGTTTTCCTGCTCATACAAATTCGCCAAATAGAAAATGCAGCGGCCCATCCAATACCGGCCCTCGCCCTGCTGGCCGAGGTCCGCGCCGTAAGCCGGGTCGTCGCGCAGGGGCGCGATTACCGACCAGTAGGTGACTTCGGCATTCTCGCGCTCGGCGGCGGTGCCCGATTGCAGGAGAAAGCCCAATTTGAAACCGGCTTCCACGCGTGCATCCACCGGCAGGCTCGTCGAGGCGACCAGATTTTCGAGCGCGTCAATGGCCGCGGCCCGCCGCCCCTTGTCCTGCCCGGCCAGGGCCACCAGACAATCCGCGCGCGCCATAGCCACGCGGTCGCGCATCGGGTGATTGGGCCAGTTCGCGAGCAAAACATCATAGGCGGCCAGGGCGTCTTTGACATTGTTGCGTTTGCGTTCGAGGTCGCCCGCGAGCCGCAAGGCATCGTAGACCAGCGGACTGTCCTTATAATTTGAGCGCAGGAGCGCCAGCAGCGCCAGCGCATCCTCGTTTTGATTGCGGGTGGCGGCGTTGAGCGCTGCATAATACAAGGCCAGCGGCGCGAAATCAGATTGTGGAAATCGCTGGACCAAATCCTTCATCATGGTCTGGGCCTTGGCAAAATTGCCCGCGACGGCCTCCTGGCTGGCCTCGTCGAAAATCGATTGGGCGGCGGCGTTGGACTTGGGAAAGTCGGCGCGCAGTTTCTCAAACAGCCGCGTGTAGTCGTCCTTGTTGCCGGCCAGCAGGGCGGCCTGGCCGCGCAAAAGCAAGGCGCTGGCGCGCAATTCATCGTTCGCGGCCGCATCGCCCGGCGGCAAAGCATCAAGGGCCGCCTGAAAAGCGTTGGCGCGCGCGAGGGCCGAAGGCTGGCGCACGGACACCGCAAGCTGGGCTGAAAGCCAGCGCAAGCGCAGCGCCAGGTCCGCGGGCGGTTCATTCGCGCCGGGCGTGAGCAATTGATCGAGGCGGTCCAGCGCTTCCGTGTCGCGCCCGAGGTCGCGCAGGGTGCTCAAGACACTCCACCAGGCACGCCAGCGGTCCAACGGCTCCACGTCCGCGCGGCCGGCTGTGTCGTCGAGATTTTTTAAGGCGGCTTCCGGGTGGCCGGCGCGCAACTGGCTTTGCACCGCGCGAAAGAGGAGCACACCGCGCGGGGCGGGCGGCATCGGATCCGTCAGCAATCCGGCGTACAATTCGGCGGCATTGCGAAAGTCGCCGTTCAAATAATAGAGATCGGCCTGCAACGCGGAAAGGCGGGCCCGTTCGGGGCCTTCGGGCAAATCCGTCCGCAGTTGGTTCACATAATCGGCGGCGGTGCGGTATTGCTTGGGCTCGCTCATCCACGCGATGTAGGCGAGCAACCCGAGTGCGGCCTGCCGCGAGGGCGATCCCGGAAACTGCTGGAGCAATTGCTGGGCATTGTCATTGGCCGCCTTCACCTGATTCTGGCTCAGGGCCAGTTGCGCCCGCAGCAGGTAAAGCTGGTCGAGGAGCGGATGCTTCTGGGCGTCGTTGATCAACTCGTCAAAAAAGGCCTGCTGCTCCTTGGGGTCGCTGACAAAGGCTTTGTTGTTCTGCAGCAACGCCAGGGCCCGCTCCATGGACAAGCGGTCGCGCCGGCCCGAGATGATTTCCTCCAGCCGCTGCATGCTGTTGTAGGAATCGGGATCCAGCAGACCGAGCAGCAGGCGTATCTCATCCCTCGTGTCGTCCTCCAAGGACCAGGAACGCCACAAATCCTGCGCGACCGCGAGCGCCTCGGCGTGGCGGTTCAATTTCTCGAGCACCACCGCGCGCAAGAGGCCGAACTTCACGCCCTCGCGCTGGCCGCGATATTTGTCGGCGCTCTGGCGCAAGGTGAGTTCGCGCGCGGGGGTCGCCTCCTCGGAGAGAATGAGGCCGCGTTGAAACGCCGCCTCGAACTGCGCCTGCTGCAAGGTGCCGGTGGCCGCATCGCGCGCCTGCTCGCGGGCCTTGTTCGCCGCCTCCATCTGCCCCATGTGGTCGGCCAGCAAACTTTGGGTGAAGAAATACCAGGGTCGGTCCGCCGACGATAAACTGGCCGGTTCGACGGAAAGCAAGTGATTCGAGGCGTCCAGCCAGAGGCCCGCCCGCGCCTCCAACAGCGACAAGCGCAAGAAAAAGGCGGGCGAATTTTTCCCCGCCACATCGTACAGGGCCGCCCGCGCCTCGGCATCGCGACCCAACGCCAGCCGCACACTGGCGAGACCGAGGTTGATTTCATCTCGGCGCGCCACCGGCAGGTCCGCCGCGCTTAGGGCCTTAAGCAAAAGCGGTTCGGCCTGGGCCGGCAGGCCGGATTGCAGCGCCGCGAGGCCAACCTGCGCCGATTGTTCCGCGGTGACAGTGGGAGCGACATCCGTCGGCGGCGGGGCCAGGGGCGCCTGCCGTTCCGCCGACGGGATGGCGGGACTCGTGGCACCGGCGGAAAAATCCGCGGCGGAACGCACCGGCGGAGCGACCGGCATCGGGGCCGGCGCGGTTTGCGCGGAGGCCAAGGCCCACGCCCCGCAGACACACAGCAACAGCCCGGCGGCGCGCCCGCCGCCCGGGAAAAATTCGTGCAAACCTCGACCAACGTAGTTCATTTGACCACCATCGTCACCGGCTGGCTGACCACGGTGCCGTAGCGATTGGTGATTGTCACGACATAAGTGCCCGCTTGCGACTTTTGCACACTCTTCAGGGCCAAGCCGGGCAGATTCACATAGGAGACGTGCGTCGAATTTCGCAACGGCTTGTTCTTAAAATACCACTGGAACTGCATTTGGCTGGGGCTCTTGGCCACGACCGTCAAATTGACATTGGCGCCAACTTTGACCGTATGCGTCAACGTGGGTTGCTTGGACACCACCGGCCCGCCCAGCACGATGGTAAATTGCTCCGCCGCCTGCGCCCCGGCGCCGTCCTGCACGAACAGCGCAAACGTCACCGGCCCCGTCGCGCCCTTGCGTGGGGTGAGAATAATCTTCGAACCATTGAAACTCACCGTGATAAGCTTTTGCTTGGGCGGGTTGACCTGATAAAACATGGACAACGCCGCCGTCGAATTATTCGTCAACGGGAAGAGCGGCATCTCCTGGGCCTGGCTGACAATCAAATTGTTAAAGGAGACGCTACCGTTAAAATTGACCACGGGCAGTTGGGGGAAGCCGACAACTGCGGAATGGGGATTATTGGGATCGGAATTGTAGAATAATTCGTACAAATCGCTTTCTCCATCGCCATCGGTATCGGCATTGAGCGGATTGGTATGGTAGAGATTCACTTCGTCGCCATCGGAAATGCCATCCCCATCGGTATCAGCATTGAGCGGATCGGTGCCGTATACGAATCGTTCATCATAGTCGTTCAACCCATCGCCATCCGTGTCGGGTTTGGTCGGATCCGTGCCGAGGTTGTACTCCTGGAGATTCGTAAGGCCATCTCCGTCGTAATCACCATCGGCGCTGTTGACCCCGGTGTTGTCATTGGAATTTAAGCCGAAGAACTCTTCCCAAGCATCCGGCAGACCGTCGGCATCGTTGTCTGTGCCGCTCAGCGGATAAGTGGCATTGGAAGTCAAGTACGTCACCGTGACGTTCGCGCCCGGCGTGGCGTTGGGAAAGCCGGTGAGCGCCAAGGTTACGTTCGCCTGCGAAAGATTACCGATGGCATCGGCCACATTCATGCCGCCGCCAATGACGCGCGCAAACACCGTGTAGCCGCCATCGTTGGAGGGACCGAAGACGGACGTATCGTCGGCCAAATTGATGAACCACTGCGAGGTGGCGCTGTCGGGCGCGTTGCCCAGCTTCGCCATGGCGACCGTGCCGCGCACATTGGGCAGGCTGTATTCGTTGGTGATGGCCGCGCGCGTCGGGACCAGTTCGAGTCCGCTGGCATTGCCACCGGTAAAGGACACCCGGTAGCCTCCGCCTTGGATAATGGAAAAGGCCGACTCTTTATCCACGCGGTGCACCATGCTATAGGCATAGGCATCGTCGTGCACATACTGCAAAAAATTGGCGACGGTGTTCGGCGCGGCGCTGGGCAGCATTTGCATCAGAATGGGCCCCAGCCCGGTCTGGACCTGCACGACATTGCCGGTGATGTTTTTCAACCCGAACAAGTCCTTGTAATCGATAACGATGGGCTTGGTCGAACCGAGCAGCACGCCATTGCTGGGAATTATCTTCTTGATGTAAAAGTCCCCATCCGCCGCGTGGCTGGTTGAGCTCAGCACAGCGGCGGCGAGCAAAAATACGGCGGTTTTCCAACGGGGTATCATGGGCAGCATCATAACAAGGCGAGGAATAGATTTCAACGACAATGACCGGGGTCGAGGTAAAGATTTGGTCATAAACCGGCCTTTTCCCCCGGGCAGGCGCTGATGACTCCCGGGCACGGAGGCAAGTTCCGCCGCGTTCGAGAGCCTCTTCCTGCTTCTAAGAGCAGCCAATACCGCCTTTTCTTCCAACATATTGGCGCAGCCTTGGGCGGTTCACATTATTTCACGATGACGGTGGCGGCCTTGCTGGTCGCCGTGCCAAAGCCATTGGTGACTTTCAGGGTGTATTTGCCCGCGGCCTTGGTTTGCACCTTGGTCAGCGCCAGACTTGCGGTGGTGGCGCCCGCGATGCTGCCTTTGGTGTTTTTCACGGCCACCCCACCCTTCAGCCATTGATATTTCAGGGTCGCCGCGCCGACGGCCTTGGCCGTCAAGGTGAGATTCGCGCCTTTTTTGACGGTGACGCTCGCCTTCGGCTGCGTGGAAATTTGCGGCACTCCGATGTTGAAATTGATGGAAGTGGTCACGCGCCCGCCCGCGCCATCTTCGCCGGAAAAGGTGATGACGACGGTGCCGGTGGCGTTGGCCTTGGGCTTGAAGAAAACCTTCGTGCCACTGGCGGCAATATCCAGTTTGTTAGTGGGGACCGTGGCGACTCCGAGGTAGGGCACCACGCCGGCACTGTAAAGGACGAGGTTCTGCAATTTAGGGACGGTGCTATTCGTATAGTCGGCCATCGTGTAGTTGCTCAAGGGCATCTGCTGGAACGAGCCGCCATACGCGCCGCTGAAATCAAAGGACGGCAGCGCGGCAATCGCGTCCACCACAGTCATGCCGTCGCCCAACACCTGCCCGAAAACCGTGAAACCGCCATTGTTGCTGGCGCCCAGGCTATCCGTATTGTTGCCCGTGTTGATGAACCACTGGCTGGTCGCGCTATCCACATTTCCACCCTGCTTGGCCATGGCAATCGTGCCGCGCACATTGGGCAGGCTGTATTCATTGGGAATGGCATTATGGGTGGGCACAAGCGTGAGCGTGCCGTTGTAAATCAGGGTCGCGCCACCTTGAATGACAAATCCGGAGTTGCTGCCAGGGGTCACCGAGCCCGGATCCGACCGCTGCACCACCCCAAACGTGTAGGCGCCGTCGTTTATGTAGCGGACAAAATTTGCCACCGTCTGCGGCGCAACGCTGTCGAAAAGTTCCAAATACATATTGCCCAGCGTCGTGTTCAGTTGCACGACCGTGCCTGTGGTGCCATTGAAGCCGAACATCTGCGCCATATCCACCGAGTAGTTGCCGCTGTTCTCGGTGACACTGACATTGCCGGGGTGAAACTTCACCACCAACGCCGGTGCCGCCGCCCGCGCCGCCGGGGCGAGCGCGAGGCCAAGAAGAGCCCAAACGATGGTTTTCCACTTTTTCATGCAAACGGTATTATACCTCTAATCGCTGCACAGATAAAGACCGCAATGCGGGTGTTTTATTCCCACCCGCCTTGGCCCGCTCCCGCATTTACCCCCTTTTAACACGGCGCCTCAATGCATCGGCTCGGCATAAGGACGCAGGGGCGCAGTGGTGGGGTTGCGCTGGTCCAGTTCGTCCCCGGCATAATCGTGGACCAGCGCGCCCGCGGCATAGTCGGAGTCAAAAATGACTTGGCCGGTATTGCTCCATGTGGTCTGGCGGCCCTCGTAATGCCCGCGGGCATCGCGCTGGGCGAGTTTGATGATTTGCCCGTTCTCGGCCCATTCGCGCACGCGGGTGACGGGGCCGGCGGAAGTGGCCACACCGATTTCCGTCATGGTGCGATTGCGGCCATTGATCCAGAAATCGGTCACGCGCACCAGCGCGCCCTGGGCATCGTACTCCTCCCGCCGCTGCACCACGGTGGTGCCTTGGAAATAAAGTGTGGTCTGCACCGGGACGCCCACGGGTGTCCATTCGGACACACTGAGGGGCAACGCGCCGGGGCCGTAGTACACGGCGCGCACGGCCTGCCCGCCGGGGGTGTACCAAAACTCGGCAAAGGGTTTGCCGCCGAAAGTCTGGGTGCGGTGCCAGCGTCCATCCGCCAATTTCTCGTCCGCTGTTTTCATCAACGGCGAACTGGACGCAGCGGAAGGTGGGGCCGCCGGCATCGTCATGCCCGGCAGCGCCCCACCCTGCGAACCCGTCACCTTATTCTCCAACGGCGCGGAATTGCTCTGGCAGCCGGCGAACACGCCCGCCAGTGCCAGAACCGCAAAGGCGCCTCGACTGCCCGTTATGCTCCACGTTGACATGAGATTATCTCCGACCGTTGCACGACAAAAAGGTTCAACCCACGATCAGGGCAATCTGTTCGCCGGGCCCGTGCACGCCTTCAATCAAAATGCCCTCGATGTCGGCGGTCTTGGAGGGGCCGGTCGCCCAAATAATATTCGGATCCGGTCCCAGCGTGGCCACCGCATCGACCACGGTCGGGTGAATCTGCGCGCGTGTGAGCACGGCGACATGGATCCACGGCGCCAGGGCCGCCAGGCGCCGCGAAGTCGTGGCGTCATTCAAAATAATCGTGCCCGTTTCGGCGATGGCCCCGGCCGCGCGCGTGATGCCGAACGCGTAATCGTCCACGCGGGTGCGGTCGAATTCCGTTTCCAAAATAAAGTCTGCGCCGAAATACTCCCGTAGCGAGGGCAGCAGCGCCGGGTCGCAATAACCGCGCAGGAATTTCCCCGCGCGCAAGTGCGCGACGAGCGCCGCCGGGTCCGTCAGCGCCAAGCCGTGCACGAGCTTGATGCGCTCGATGAACAGCTCGAGCGGGTCGCGGTGGTCCATGAGCGAGCGGGCGACCGCCAGCTCGGCGTCCCACTGCGGCAGCGGGGCGCGCTCGGGCAGCGGGGCCAAAGCCGCCCGCACCCGGGCCAGGAAATCTTCACGGGTGCCACTCATGCTTTTGGTGGGGTTGGACGGTTGCGCAGCCAGTGGCGGAACTGGCCGCCGCGCCAGGGCGGCAGCGTGCGATGGTCCTGCCAGGCCCGCACGGGCGCGGGCACCAACGCGCGCGGCGCGAAATTAATCGCTCCACCCATCATCAGCGCCGCCTTCCACGCCGCGGGCTGGCTGGCCAGCACCGACCACGCGCCCATCGGCGGCGTGCCGGAGGTCGGGCCTTTTTCGCGTTTGTTTTTGTCGCGCAGGCGCAGCAGTAAATCGGGAATCGGGATGTTGACCGGGCAGACTTCCTGGCACGCGCCGCACAGACTCGAGGCCTTCGGCAAGTCCGCCATCTCGGGAAATTTTTCCTTCGCCAGCAAGGGCGAGAGCACCGCGCCGACCGGGCCGGGATAAACGCTGCGGTAGGCGTGGCCGCTGGCCTGCCGGTACACCGGACACACATTCAGGCACGCGCCGCACCGGATGCAGCGGAGAATGTCGCGGCAGTCGCTCGCAAGGACATCGATGCGGCCGTTGTCTACAAACACGACGTGCATCTCATCCGGCCCATCGGGCTGGGTGGGCAGGCGCGGGCCTTTGATAAATTCGGTGTACACCGTCAACTGCTGTGCGGTGGCGGAACGCGCGAGCAGATTCAGTAAGAGCCCGAGGTCCTGGTCGCGCGGGAGAATTTTTTCAATGCCGACCATCGCAATGTGGCAGCGCGGCGCGGCCAGCGAAAAACGCGAATTGCCTTCGTTGGTCACCAGCACCAGCCGGCCGCTTTCCGCGACGACGAAATTCGCGCCAGTCAGGCCGACATCGGCTTCGAGGTATTTCTGGCGCAGGAACAGGCGCGCGCGGCGGGTGATGACCTCCGGCTCGTCGTTGTACGCGCCGAG